>Ga0210384_10000016_pt1 | contig 281913 bp, 238 predicted proteins | sample IncBWH2MmetaG_FD_160574 | JGI IMG/M metagenome (GOLD analysis project Ga0210384, IMG submission 160574) | Forest soil microbial communities from Barre Woods Harvard Forest LTER site, Petersham, Massachusetts, United States - Inc-BW-H-2-M | ecosystem: Environmental > Terrestrial > Soil >... | reverse complement strand
CGCCTTCGGCCAACTGCAGGTTTCTGCCGCCAAGACCGAGCAAAAGCCGGTGCGCTCGGCCAGCCCGGAAGAAGCCGCCGAGATGCTCAATTCTTCCCAGTTGGTGATTGTGGTTCCCGGTTACGGATTGGCGGTTGCGCAGGCGCAGCACAAATTGCGCGAGCTTTATGACACACTCACCAAGCGGGGCGTGGATGTGCGTTTTGCCATCCATCCCGTTGCCGGACGCATGCCGGGCCATATGAATGTTTTGCTGGCTGAGGCCGATATTCCCTATGACAAGTTGTTTGAGATGGATGACATTAACGGTGAGTTCCCGCAAGCCGACGTCGCATTGGTAATCGGAGCCAACGACGTGACCAATCCCGCCGCGCGCCACGACAAGAGCAGCCCCATTTACGGCATGCCAATTCTCAACACCGACCAGGCGCACACTGTGATGGTTATCAAGCGCAGTATGAACCCGGGCTTTGCCGGCATTGATAATGAGCTCTATTACCTGGATAAGACGTTAATGCTGTTCGGCGACGCCAAAGTATTCCTTACCAGCATTGTGAAAGAGCTATCAGCGGTGCACGCGTAGGATTGCCAGTCGCCATGTCCCATTTTTGAAATTTCACGGCTGTGCTTTACAATGAGGATCAACAGACAAGCGTAGAAACTCTGTACGATTCATGGAACTTACCCTAAATCTCGTCTGGCTGGTCTTGAGTCTGGCAGCAGGTGTGGCCTGGGTGTTGGGCTATCGGTCGTCGCCTGACAAATGCAGGTTGGGGCAGGGTTTGTTGCTGCTTTTCTGTGTATCCATTATCTTGTTCCCGGTCATCTCCCTTACCGACGATATTCATGAAGCCGCTGCCTATACGGAAGATCGCGTCCAGGATGCGGTCAGGAAAAACGTGCGGCCGGCTGTGAGTCCGCAGCAATCTCTGTTGCTGTTTATATGCGCCTGCTTCGCGCTGAGTTTTGAGGCACCCCGGCCACGCCGGGAGTTCAGTTTGCTGCGCGCAGCCTCTCCTCTCTTCCGCAATATCAGGTTCGCTCCTGCTGTGCAGAAGCGTCCTCCTCCTGTTCTGTCTGTTTCTCTTTAACCTGGCAGTATTTGTAACCATATTCAGCTGGCATGAAGCCGGAATAATCGATATCTACAAAAATGAAAGCACCATTTTTGATATTGCTTGTGTTGTCGTTCACTGCGCCGGCACTGGCGCAAGCGTTACCGGACCATCCTCTGGCTCTGCGGGAGGCGCTGGATTTATTCAGAAGCAGGAATCCTCTCTTGCTTTCCGGCCAATCGCACCTGCAGGCGGTCAAGGCCAACGAGGTCACGGCCGGGCTGCGGCCCAATCCGGTATTTACCTCTGCTAACGAAGATTTCAATTTCGGCGATCTTTCCAATATCAACCCAAACGTCGATAAGACGCAGAATATCTCCTGGCTGATCGAACGCGGAGGCAAGCGCCGTTCACGGCTGGAAAGTGCCCGTCTGGGTACTGTTGTTGCGACGGACAGCTATCATGACGCCGAGCGCCAATTGGTTTTTGCCTTTAAGCAGGGTTTTGTAGCCATGCTGCTGGCAAAAGCGGATTTAAACCTGGCAGAAGAAAACCTGCGTGACTATTCCAAGACGGTACAGCTCAATGAAATCCGGTTTAAAGCGGGTGAGATCAGCGGAACCGATTTCAGCCGGATTGTCTTACAGCGCTCCCGATTTGAATCTGATCTTCTGAATGCGCAGTTGGCGCTCTCACAGGCCCGCACCCAGCTCTTGACGTTCTTAGGTTTTGATACTTTTCCGCCGAGCTTTGATGTTCAGGGCGGACTCGAGAGTGCGCCCCTGAATCTTGATCTAGACCAGCTCAAGCGCGCGGCGCTGGCCGCCCGCCCTGATTATCTCGCCGCCATGGATGGGGTCCGCAAAGCGCAGGCCGATGTAAAGCTGGCCGACGCGGGTGGCGCAGCCGACCTCACGGCAGCAACCGAGTATAAGCGAAATGGCAGCGATAACTTTGCCGGCTTTGTATTTTCTTTTCCTCTTCGCATCTTTGACCGCAATCAGGGGGAGAAAGAGCGCACTCGCAGTGAGCTTGAGGCCAGCAAATCAGCCGAGGCGGCAGCACGCGCGCAAGTGCTTTCAGATGTGGACCAGGCTTACGCCGCCTATCAGTCATCGCTGGCCCGCGCCAAGCTTTACAGCGACGACTATCTGAGCCGGGCCCGCGACGTGCGCGACCGTACTGAGTTCAGTTATCGCAATGGTGGCAGCTCGCTGCTGGAATACATTGACGCCATCCGTGACTATCGTGACATAGAGCTGGCCGCGCTCTCCGCAAACGCCCAGGTGCAGAACTCAATCCATCAACTCAGCTTTGTAACCGCAACGGAGATCTATCCGTGAAACACAATACAACGTTCGTATGGTTTGCCGTGGTGCTTCTGGCCGGTTGCGGCAAGAGCGACAAACCCGTAGCTGCCGCCTCCGGGCTGCCGGGTGAAGAATCAACCGCCGTCAAGACCATCACGGTCAGCCGCCAGAATGTGGCTGACACTGTTGATCTTGCGGCCAAGGTGCAGGCCGACCCGGCGAAGGTCATTCATATTTTTCCTCCCGCCAGTGGACGGGTGGTCGCCTTGCAGGTCAGGCCGGGTGACCGGGTGAAACAAGGACAAACCATCGCAATCCTGGAGAGCAGTGACATCGCCTCTGCGCGCTCGGATTTCGAAAAAGCAAAAATTGAGTCTGAGCGCTCCGAGCGCGCCGCCAAGCGCGCCTCGTTGTTGTTTGAGCATGAGGTTATGGCCGAAAAAGATTACGAAGATGCTCGCGCCCAGGCCGATTCCGCCCGCAGTGAGCTGGCGCGTGCGCAGCAGCGCCTGCGTCTGCTGGGAGCGGGCGAAAACAGCACATCGGACCGGGTCACGGTGACTTCTCCTCGTATGGGTGTTGTTCTGGATATCGGCGCTTCTCCAGGCGAGTTGTCGAAGTCTTTGGATTCATCTTCTCCCATCGCCACCATCGCCGACTTGAGCACAGCCTGGATTGTAGGAGATGTCTACGAGAAAGATCTGGCTTATGCCCGCCCCGGTTCTCCGGTCAACATTACTCTAGAGGCTTATCCGGGCGAGAGCTGGAAGGGGACAGTGGCGAGCGTATCTGACGCGCTCGATCCCAATACTCGCACGCTGAAGTTACGTGTTGTCCTGGAAAATCCCGAACATCGCCTGAAACCAGAGATGTTCGCTACGATCCATCTTACCGGCCGCGCGCACCAGGCGATCCTGGTGCCGGCCACGGCGGTTGTGCGCGATGGTGATGCGGCTTACGTCTTTGCCAGATCGAAAAGCGGATCTTTTGATCGTAGAACCATAACCCTGGGAGAGACCAGAGGCGACAGCGTTGAGATTACCAGCGGCTTGAGCGATGGAGACATGGTCGTGACCGAGGGCTCGGAGCTGTTGCGGGGAGAAGGCTCAGGCGAATGAAGACCCTGATCAAAACCCTGATGCAATATCGGCCCCTGGTGGTGATTGCGTTGCTGGCATGGATCGCATTTGGAATCTATGCTTTTATTAATCTCGATATCGAGGCTTATCCCGACCCTTCTCCTCCGTTGGTTGAGGTGATCACACAAAACCCATCGTGGTCGGCCGAAGAGATGGAACAGCAAATCACGGTTCCCATCGAAACCGTGCTGAATGGAATTCCACATTTGACCTACATCCGCTCCATCAGCTTTTTTGGCTTGAGCGACGTAAAGCTGTATTTTGATTTCAGCAGCGATTACTTCTACGACCGCCAGGAAGTACTCAACCGGCTGCAGACGATCACTCTTCCTTCCGGCCTGAGCCCCCAGCTTTCTCCCTGGTCCCCGATCGGCGAGATTTATCGCTACCAGATGACCGGCACAAATAACAGCCTGAATGACCTGAAAGCGACCCAGGATTGGCTGGTGCGGCGCGAGCTGAAACAGGTTTCCGGCATCATTGATATTACGACCTTTGGCGGCACCACCAGGCAGTATCAGGCCGAGGTGGATCCCCGCAAGCTGTTGCAGTACAACGTCACGCTGCCACAGGTGCTTTCTGCAGTAAGCGCGAGCAATGCCAACGTGGGCGGCAGCTACATGACGCTGGGCCCGCAGAATGTGAATGTCCGCGGCATTGGATTGCTGCGCAGTCTCAGCGATATCGGCGCCATTGTTGTGACCGAACGCAACGGAGCGCCGGTCTTTTTGCGCGATGTGGCCACCATTCAAGAGGGACATCAGTCGCGCCTCGGCCGTGTCGGCGTTAATGCTAATAACGACGCTGTTGAGGGAATTGTTTTGCTGCAGCGCGGGGAAGAATCGTTGCCCGCGCTCGAAGCGCTGCGTAAGAAAATTGCGGCTTTGAATAATGGTCTTTTGCCCAAAGGGATGCATATTAAAGCGCTCTACGACCGCACAGACCTCATCCATGTAACTACGCGTACGGTGCGGCACGTGGTCATAACCGGTCTTGTGCTGGTTACGGTGCTGCTGCTGGTCATGCTGGGTGATGTCAGGTTGACGCTGGTGACCGCTCTCACCATTCCAGTGGCGGTTCTTTTCGCCTTTGGCTGTATGGTGATGACCGGACATTCGGCGAACCTGATTTCCATAGGGGCAATCGATTTCGGGATCCTCGTGGATACGGCCATCGTGGTTTTGGAGCATATTTATCGCAAGCTGAGCATGCGCCTGCAGGGGGAATCCACCATGGAATTGATTGCTCAGGCCACGGCAGATTCTGCCCGTCCGGTTTTCTTTTCAACCCTGATCATCCTGGTTGCATTTATCCCGTTGTTCACGATGACGGGCGTGCCCGGGAAGATTTTTGCGCCCATGTCCATCACCTATGGCTTTGCATTGACCGGGGCTCTCCTGTTTGCGCTGCTTTTTGCTCCCGTGCTGGCTTCTTTTCAAAAAGGGGAAGGGATTGAGCCGCAGAAAGAATCTCGCCTGAGCGCGTGGTTGCGAAAGAAATACGATGGCTATCTGCTGTGGAGCACTTCACATCCCCGCCGGGTATGGGCCATTGCTTTCGGAATTCTGCTGGGCACTGCATTGATCTTCTCGTTTGTCGGCGGCGAATTTATGCCTCCTCTGGAAGAAGGTAACCTGTGGATACGGGCCACTCTGCCGCAAGATATTTCATTTGAATCCGCCACCCAACTCGCAGATCAATTTCGCGGTATCCTGCGCACTTTTCCCGAGGTCACGCAGGCGGTTTCGCAGACCGGACGCCCCGATGATGGCACCGATCCCAGCACCTTCAATAACATTGAAATTTTCTGCGTTCTTTCCCCTCAGGGCGACTGGCCGCACGGCATCTCCAAAGATGAACTTATTCAGCAGATGGATGAAAAACTCAGCAAGTTTCCGGGGGTGACCTTCGGTTTCTCACAAAATATCCAGGACAATGTGGAAGAAGCGATGTCGGGAGTGAAAGGCGAGAACTCTCTGAAACTTTTTGGCGACGATTTCGATGTACTGACACAAAAAGGGAATGAAATTGAAAAGCTGATGTCGGGCGTTCCCGGTGTTGCCGATATTGGAGTTTTCAAGGTGAGTGGGCAGCCCAGCCTGCTCATTTCCATCGATCGCGCCAAGGCTGCTCGCTATGGCCTGATGGCGGCGGACGTGAATGCCGTGGTCCAGGCCGCTATCGGCGGCAGTGCCGTCACCCAGATGATGGAAGGTGACCGGAGGTTCGACCTGGTGGTGCGTTATGGCCAGGAGTTTCGCCAGGATCCGGACGCCATCCGCAATCTGCTTTTGCCCACGCCTGACGGTTCAAAGGTCCCGCTTGGCCAAGTCGCCAGCGTTGCGTTAAGGCAGGGTTCGTTCATGATCTACCGGGAAAACGATAAGCGCTATATCCCTATAAAATTCAGCGTCCGCGGCCGCGACCTGGCGAGCACCATGAAAGATCTGCAGGACCGCCTATCATCTTCCATTCAGCTTCCACAGGGTTACTACTATGAATGGGCCGGCGAGTATGACAGCTTGCAAAAAGAGCTGCATCGGCTCGGCATTATTATCCCCATTACTCTGATCATCATTCTAGTGCTGCTCTACATATTGTTCCGTAGTTGGCGCGATTCGCTCATCGTGCTAAGTATTGTGCCGTTTGCGGCGACCGGCGGCGTGATCTCGTTATTCATATTTAGGACACCCTTCAGCATCTCTGCCGCTGTAGGCTTTACTTCTCTCTTAGGGGTATGCACACTGGGCGCCGTGGTCTTCCTGAGCGGCATCCGCCGAACGCAGAGGGAAGAAGGCGCAAGCAAAGGATTGGAAGAAGGGTGCCTGGAAGAAATGCGGCCCATCGTAATGGCCTGTGTGGCTGCGGGAATTGGATTGTTGCCGGCATCATTATCGACCGGCATTGGGGCACAGGCACAGCAACCTTTGGCGCGTGTTGTGGTCGGCGGCATGGTCACCACCATGTTTGCGATTTTGTTTCTTATCCCACTGATTGTCAAAGCGCTTGATGCGCACAAAGAAAGTGTGAGCGCGCACGCGGAAGCCGAAGACCGCGTCGCATAACTGCCCAACCCTAGGCAAAACAGTACGAATATAGTATAGTTTTAGTTGCAAAGCATTTGCAACAATAATTATGTCTATCAAAGAGGCTCGCAGCTAATTTAGATCTTTCAGCAATTGACTATGGAACAACTGGCCCCACGACGAAATCTACGCGACGAATTAAAAGACCGGGGTGTGCGGATGACGCACCAGCGTGAGATTGTGTTGGATCTTATTCAGGGCTCAGCCCGGCATCTTGATGCCGAGTCGTTGTGGAAGCTGGCCGCCCGCAAAGATCCGCGCATCAACCTGGCTACCATTTACCGGACCCTGACCTTGCTCAAGCGTTACGGCCTGGTGGATGAGCTTGACCTGATGCATATCGAAGGCGAAAAGCATTACTACGAGGTCGCCCGCCTGCGCAGCCATATTCACCTGGCCTGCTTTCAGTGCGGAGAAATTCAGGAGTTCCAGACCCCGCTTTTCTCCAGGCTGAGCAAGCAGGTGGAACAGGAATGCAATTTCAATATTAAAACGGGACGCCTGGAGTTTGGCGGGCTGTGTTCTAAATGCCGGCAAAAAGAACGTCCGGCAACAGATTCATCCACGCAGCAAAAATCATAAAAATATCCGAGAAAAGATGAAAAGAGTTACACCCTATATTTTTTTATTCATCCTGATGGCGCTGCCGGCCTGGGCGCAAGAGAGCCCGTATTTTGCCACTTACGATCACCATCTGGAGGAACCGGGAAACCTTGAGGTTGAGACTCAATCCAACGCCGGCTTTCCGCGCCACGGCGAACCTTCTTATTTTGCTCCATATCTTGAGCTTGAATATGGCGTCAATACCCGCTGGACCAGCGAACTCTATCTGGAAGGCCAATCTCGCTCCGGTGACAGCACAATCTTTACCGGTTGGCGATTAGAGAACCGCTTCCGCCCGCTGGCTGCAGAGCATCGCATCAATCCCGTTCTTTATTTCGAATACGAAAATATCAATGAGGCCAGCCGCATCCAAAAAGAGGCTCCCGGACACGCGACGGAGTTTGATACGCCGAATTCGGAAAGCCGGCATATCCGCGCCCATGAGCTGGAAGCCAAACTGATTCTCTCCAGCGATGTTCACGACTGGAACATCTCTGAAAATTTTATCGCCGAAAAGAACCTCAGCCACAACGAAGGCATTGAGTTCGGATATGCCTTCGGGGTTTCACGTCCGCTGGGCACAATCGCCTCCGCTGCCAATTGCCACTTTTGCCGCGAGAACTTCATTGCCGGTGCAGAGCTTTTTGGCGGGGTGGGGAGCACTCACGCTTTCGGTTTCCAGGATACCGCCCATTATTTTGCTCCTGCGCTTTCCTGGCGGGTCAGCGACAACAGCTCACTGCGCTTCTCCCCAGCCATCGGCCTGACGAGCAAAAGCGCCGCCGTGCTTCTGCGCTTCGGTTACAGCTATGAGATTCGCGGATTCAAAGACAAGCTGGCAGGTCTGTTTCGGAGCAAGCCTTGGTGAAAAAGGTCAGGATGAGATTGCGATTCCGGAACATAGTTTGGTTTGCAGCATCCGCCTTCCTGGCAGTAATTGCTGCCGGACAAAATCTGGCCTATCGCCAGGACCCCAACTGGCAGCCGCCGCAATCGGCGGTGGTCCGCTCCAATCCACTGGCCCAAAATGCCATGGCTGAGGGTGGAGGCCGCAAACTCTTTTTGCGCGAGTGCTCCGAGTGCCATGGCCAGGAGGGAAGCGGACGCAAGCGGGCGGCTGACCTGCTGCTTCCTGAGGTCCAGAAACAATCCGATGGCGCGCTTTTCTGGAAGATTACCAACGGCAACGCCCGCCATGGAATGCCCTCGTTTAGCCGGCTGCCGGAGCTGGAACGCTGGCAATTGGTGCTCTACCTGCGTCAGTTGCCGGTATCGGCATCCAGTGCATTACCGGCGCAAAAGGAATAAAGCCCCAAAATCCGGGCATGGGTTGTGATAAGCTCTCGCAATCGCCTATTTCCCGAGAATAGCAAGATGTCGTCCACTGGCACTGTTACACAACCTGTATCATCCTCTGGCCCCATGAAGCCAACTTTGCTGCTGATTAAAGATGGCAAACAGCAAACCGTCCCCATTGAAGGCACGCCCGTCTCCATCGGCAGAAGGGCGAGCAACCACATTGTATTGAAGAACCCACATGTCTCACGCGATCACGCCCTTATCGTGCAGGAGCTGACCGACTATTATCTGGTCGACAAGGGAAGCAAGCATGGGACGTTCATCAACGGCGAGCGCATCCAGCGCAAGCGCCTGGAACCCAACGACCGCCTGGAATTCGGCGTGCCGGCCGCGGGCTTCCTGATCTTTAATCCAGATAAGCCTCAGTCCACGACCCGCGAATTCCTGAACCAGGTCACCGCCCTTCCCGGGCAGGCGCCGAAATCTGACCTGGAGATGCTGACCTTCTTTCTGGAAGCGGCGCGCAAGCTCAACACAGCCGGCGTATTGAAAGACGTGCTTCTCACCCTGATTGATACTACCCTGAAGCTGACCCGTGCCGAGCGCGGATACGTGTTCCTGATGGATGATGAAGGCAAACTAAAACTGGCCGTCGGGCAAAGCGCGCAAGGGGTCCCATTGTCCGATGATGGCACCATTTCGCGCTCGCTGCTGGAAGAAGCGGCGCACACGACTTCGGAATTTCTGGTGCAGGATGCGCTCAAATCGAGCCAGTTAAACCTGCGGAGCAGCATCGTTGCCAATGAGCTGCGCACCATTATCTGCATTCCGTTGCGTAAGTCGAAACTCAGGGAGAAGAAGGGTGCGCAGGCCAGCATAGCGGAAGAATGCGCCGGCGTGCTTTATCTCGACAGCCGCTCGGTTGGCACCGATGTTTCCACCACAAATAATGATATTCTGCGCGCCATTGCGACGGAAGCTGCCTCGCTGCTGGAAAACGCCAGGCTGGTGCAGGCCGAAGAAGAGACCCGCAAGGTGCAGCAGGAGCTGAACATTGCCTCTTCGATCCAGCAACGCCTGATGGCGGTGACCATTCCCGAGCCGGGCTTTGCTACGGTGCGCGCCCGCAGCATTCCCTGCAAAGAGATTGGCGGAGACTTCTTTGACGTGGTCATGACGCGCGATGGACTGGCCGTGATCGTAGCCGACGTCTGCGGGAAGGGAATCTCTGCCGCCCTGCTGGCTTCGATTCTGCAAGGTATGATCTATTCCCAGCTTACCAATAACGTGTCGCTACCCGAAATCATGAAGGCGACCAATAGCTATCTCTGTCAGAAAAATCTGGATGGCAAGTTCGCGACGCTGATTCTCGCCCGCCTTACCCGCGAAGGCAATTTTGAGTATATGAACTGCGGGCACGTTTCCCCCATCCTGGTAAGAAATAATAACGTCTCCCGGTTGGAGGATGCTTCCGTGCCGGTGGGACTGATGGCCGATGCCGTTTATACCAGCACCCAGTTGAAACTGCAGCCCGGCGATCGCATTGTGCTCTTCAGCGACGGAATCACCGAGGCCCAGAACGCGAAGGGCGAATTCTACGGCGATGAGCGCCTGCACGCCGCCGCTACATCGCACTCTCCGGTAGAAAACATGCTGCAAACCGTAATCCAGTTCTGCGCCGAGTCGGCATTTGAAGACGATTGCACCGTAGTGGACCTGGTATATAAAGGCTAGAGGCGGATTCTCCATCCGCCCAATCCAATCGTTCCCCTAATCCAGGTTTAGGTGACAAATTTGTTCTGGGCGCCCTTAGAAATACGACAAAAATGTTTGTAAAACCGCGCGATTGGGCGCTCTGTTGGTAATAAGAACAACTTTGTACTGGATGTCTTTCGAAACCTGACAATACTGTTGCGAAACGAACGGCACAAAGATTATCCGCTGCCTTCTTCCACTCCCAAAACATCATAAATGCATCATCTTCTGAGACATCTCACGAGTGGCCTTCTGCTTGCATGTGTGCTGTGTAGGACATTTTTCAATCATCTCAGGAGCTTCTATGAGCGACACCAGCATCAGCTACGAGCAAACCGTCAAGAAGACGCACACCCGATTGAAGTTCAACGCATTGAATTTCTGGGAGGTCCTGGCCCAGGCCATCGCGCTGATCTCGCCGAGCATGACCGCTGCGCTGATCGTGCCACTGATGTTCGGCACAGCGGGCACGGCGGGATGGCTATGTTATCTATTCGGCACCATCATGCTGTTGTTTGTCGCCATCAGCCTCAATCAGTTTTCCAAGCGCTATACATCCGCGGGCAGCATGTATGAATACACAGTTAAAGGCCTTGGGCCCAAGGTCGGCGGCCTCTCGGGCTGGTGCCTGATCTGGGCATATATGTTCATCGGCATTGCCGGAGTCACCGGGTTCACGCACTTCGCCACCAAGCTGCTGGCGCTGACCAGCGCCACTGGTTATTTGTCGCATCCTTCGATTACGCTCTTTGCGTTGTGCGTGCTTGCGGCCTGGTTCCTGGCATATAAGGACATCACCTTCTCAACCATTCTCATGCTCATCTTCGAAGGCGTCTCAGTGGCGGTGATCCTGATGCTGGCCTTTCTGGCGCTGGCGAAAACCGGTTTCGCCGATACGGCGCAGTGGCACCCCGCCGCCGGCCACGGCCTGAAAGACATCGGATTGGGCGTTGTGGTGGCGATCTTCAGCCTGGTCGGCTTTGAGTGTGCCACGGCCTTCGGCGAAGAGGCCCGCTCCCCGCTTAAAACGATTCCTCGCGCCGTCATTGCCAGCCTGCTGCTGACCGGTGTCTTCTTTGTCTTCATCACCTACGTTGAGACCCACGCGCTGGCCAATAACAACCCAACGCTCGATCAGCTCGACGCGCCGCTTTCGACGCTCTCCGCCAACCTCGGCGTCAAATGGATGGGTGTCTTGATTTCCATTGGCGCGATGATCAGCTTCTTCGCCCTCGCGCTCTCGTGCCTGAATGCCGGTTCGCGTGTGCTGTTCACCATGGGACGTTACGGTATCTTTCCTATTTCGATTGGCAGCTCGCACAAACGAAATCTGACCCCACACGTGGCCATCACGCTGTTCGCGCTGGTGCAGTTCCTTATTCCGACGGCCTTCATTCTCCTGTCGTATGTCGCGTTCCGCGGGTGGCAGATGGCGCCGCTTGATGCTTTCAACGACGCCGGGCTGTTCGGGGCCATGGGTTTCTGCGGGGCCTACGTGCTCATCTCGCTGGCCACGCCGTTTTATCTGAAGAAGATTGGCGAGTTGAAGGCCTACCATATCGCGATCGCCGTCATCGCGCTGGCTCTGCTGATCGTGCCCATTGTAGGCACGGTCTATCCGGTGCCGGCGTTCCCCATGAATTATTTCCCCTACATCTTCATTGCTTATCTTGTGAGTGGCGTAGTGCTGGTTTCCATCCGCAGCCGCAGCCATGTGGAGATGGATAGTATCCGCAAGGTGCTCGAAGAGAATGCGATGGCGCCGGTGCACGTGGCGGCTTTCCCGAAACCGCAACTTGCCGAAGCTGAACTTTACCCGGTCTCCGATCTCACGGAGGGCTCCGCATGACGGCCAGCCTGGGCTTGTTGGCGAGTCTCCACCGCTATCCCGTGAAGTCGATGATGGGGGAGGAACTCAACGCGGCGCACATTACGCAACGCGGGCTTTTCGGGGATCGCTCCTACGCCTTGTGCGACGCGGAAACCGGAAAAGTCGTAAGCGCCAAAAATCCAAAGAAGTGGCCTGGCTTGTTCAGCCACCGCGCGGCGTACACAACTCCGCCGGCGGCTGGGTCGGCGGTGCCTGCGGTGCGCGTGACGCTTCCTGGCGGAGATTTTGTTGTCAGCTCCAGCCCCGATTTCGCACCGGCTCTTTCCGCATCGTTGGGCCGATCGGTTACGCTGCTGACGAGACCGCCGCCGCAGGCACAGCTAGAAGAGTACTGGCCCGACATTGAGGAGCTTGCCAATCGCGACGTCGTCACCGACGAAGCCATGCCCCCCGGGACGTTTTTCGACCTCGCTCTGCTGCATGTGCTCACCACCGGGACGCTCGACCGGTTGCGCGAACTGAATCCGCGCAGCCGCTTCGAGCCGCGGCGCTTTCGGCCGAATCTCATCATCGACACCGGCGACCGAAAAGGCTTTGTCGAGAACGACTGGATCGGCAAAACGATCACAGTCGGATCAGAGGTCCGCATTCAGGTGACCGGGCCCTGCCCGCGCTGTGTGATGACGACGCTCGCCCAGGCCGATCTGCCCAAAGATCCGGCGATCCTGAAGACTGCGGCGCAGCACAACAAAGTTGCGGTCGGCGTCTATGCGTCCGTCGTTCAGGCTGGGACGATTCGTATTGGTGATACGATCACCGTGGTCTAAAAAGAAAACTTTCTCGTGTGTGAAGACAAGTATCAGGGTGCGAGTTTACTCGTGCCGTAAGCCGTTAGAATGTAATGAGCTTTAGCCCTTGCGAGCCTTGTGCTCACCCAAAACCGATGCCCGATTCGCACGCCACACTCGCCATTCTCTGTTCCATTCAAGTCGGAACCCCGAACAGCTACGGATTCGAAAATGCCGTCGATACCCACGACCAACCGTGGACAACCGGCTTTTTCAAGAAGCCCATCGAAGGCCCGGTATTCGCCGGCGCGACCAACCTAACCGGCGACGGCCAGGCCGATCTCAAAAATCACGGCGGCATCGACAAGGCGGTGCTGGCCTACAGCGCCGATCACTATCCGAAATGGCGGGACGAGCTGCACATGCCCGACATGCCGTACGGCGCCTTCGGCGAAAATCTCACCATCGCCGGCTTGAGCGAAGCATCGGTGTGCATCAGCGACGTCTTCCGCATCGGAGAGGTAATCTTCGAGGTCAGCCAGCCGCGGCAGCCTTGTTGGAAGCTCGCCCGGCGCTGGCGCATGCACGAGTTGCTCGGCATGGTGGTGCGCAACGGGCGCAGCGGCTGGTATCTCCGGGTCCTGGAGCAAGGCTGGATCGAAGCGCAGATGCCGGTCACGCTGATCGGGCGTCCCAACCCGGCGTGGCCGGTCGCCCGCGCCAACGAAATCCTTCACCACCACAGGAAGGATGTGGCGCTCACGCTTGCGCTGGCTGACGTGCCCGGGCTGGCCGATTCGTGGGTGGAGGAGCTGCGCGAGCGCGCCGATCGCTTGCGCGCGTTGCCTCACACCATTTCTTCTCCTGCCTGAGTGGGGATGTCGCAGCTCCGCAGGTTGGATTATTCATGAGAGCTATCCTTAGTTCTAACTCACTTAGTTGGACATGAGAGACGAACAACCCCGAAGGGGTGGCGCGTTATTGCCCAGCACTTCCAGTGCTGGGAAAGCAAATAAAAATAAGCCAAGTCCTGTAAGGACGACGCCCGCTGGCGGTGGAACGCGGCATGAGAGTTCCGGCCATCGGCAGAATCGAAGAGCACGCGTCGTCCCTGCGGGACTAAAAATCATTTTGATCGATACCCAGCGCTGAAGCGCTGGGCTGTAATACGTCGCCCCCGACGGGGCTGGTGTGTCGTTTCATCATCGCTCTCGTACACTTATAAATAATCCAGGGGGTCTTGATTGTCGGAACACCGCAATTCCCAAAACGGTCTAGCTTCGAAACCGATTGCGATCAATATGCAACTTCTTGATCTTGTAATTGATGACCCGATTCGTGGTCTTGAGCAGGCTGGCTGCTTTGGAGAGGCTACCGCGGGTAGTTTTCAGAGTGTCCTGAATAAGATCTTTTTCGTAGGCTTCGACTGCTTCTCTGAAAGAAAGGTTCATGACTGTGCCGGAGGCTTCCGCCGTTTGCAGCGTCGGCGGCAGGTGATGGCCGTGAACCACACTGCCGTCGCACACGAGAACGGCCCTTTCCACGGTATTTTCCAGTTCACGGATATTGCCCGGCCAGTGATAGCTGACCAGCATATCAATCGCCGGGGTAGAGATTCTTTTGATGCTCTTGCCATGCTTGTTCGAGTATTTCTCAAGAAAGTGATCGGCGAGAAGCAACACATCCGATTTGCGTTCGCGCAGCGCAGGCACAAAGATGGCAAACACATTCAACCGGTAGTATAGGTCTTCGCGAAACGTACCGGCAGCAATCGCCTTTTCCAGGTCTTTATTGGTCGCGACAATCAGCCGCACATCCGTCTTGACAGTCTTTGTGCCGCCCAGCCGGTCGAATTCCTTCTCCTGCAAGACGCGGAGCAGCTTCGCGGCCGTAGAAGCGTTGAGGTCGCCGATTTCGTCCAGAAATAAAGTTCCGCCCTCGGCCAGTTCGAAGCGCCCTTTCTTTTGCGAGTGCGCGCCGGTGAACGCTCCTTTTTCATAGCCAAACAGCTCCGATTCAATCAAAGTCTCTGGCAACGCGGCGCAATTGACCTTGATGAACGGGCTGTTTTTCCGCGGTGAATTGTAATGGATGGCGTGGGCGATCAGCTCCTTTCCTGTTCCCGATTCTCCCCGCAACATCACCGTGGTGCCAGTGGAAGCCACCTGGGTTACCTGTTCATAAACGCGCCGGATGGGGCCGCTATTACCGATGAGATTCGAAAAGTCGTAGCGCTCCCGCAGTTCCTCCCGCAGGTGCACATTTTCGTCGAGCAATCGCCGCCGCTCCACCTCAACCAGGCGGTTGATCTTGACCGCCTGCGCGATCATGGAAGCAACCACGCCAAAAAACTTGAGCGCGCGGTTGTAGTCGCGGTCTTTTTTGAAGAGCAAGTCCACGCTGAGGCTGCCGGTCGGCTGGTGATTGATGAGTAACGGAACACAAATAAAAGTGATCTCTCTCGCCGAAGAATAGCTGCGCTGCCCGGCACGGTTCAGGAACATCGGTTCCCGGCTGGCCTGGGGCACCACCACCGGCTTGCCTGTCTCCACTACACGACCGGTCACGCCTTCGCCGATGCGGTAAAGAACCCGCTGGCCGTGGCTGCTTAGGCCGACAGAAGCCTCAATGTAGAGTTCGTGTGTGCCTTCCCTGAGCAAAGTCACCGTGCTGCGAAATGCGCCATGATGTCGCTCCAGAATTCCCAGCACGTGGTGAATGCCGGCCTTGAAGCGCATCGCGCCCGAAAGAGCTTGGCTTATCTCGAGAAACGAGGTCAGCTTCCTGATTTCACCGGTCGCTTCATTCTCACGCGAACCGTGACTGGAGAGGCCTGCCACCATTGGGGCCTGGCGGTTGAATGCGGGTCGATCCAGTACGTCGTCTTCGACATGCTTGTAATCCATACTCCGCTCGCCCTTGGCTACTGAGGGATATGTGGTTATGTCATGTTCTGCATGCCCAAGCAAACTCAAAATTTATATGTTTCGTATTGCTCTTTGTGATGTCTTGGGCTGGGTTAGCAAAGCAATTTGCCTTGTAAGGACGACGCTTTATTAAGAGCTAGAGCGGCTTCAATGTCAAAAATCAAAGCGCCCTCGCCGCCTGCTTCTGCTCCGTAAATCTCTCCGACCAGCGAATTCTTCCCGTCATCTGCATCACCACAAAAAGCGTTACGATGGCGCCAATCGTGATGGTGAGTCCGGTCAGTCCCTTGAAGAAGAATGCGTAAGAAAACAGGACGAGATAGACGAACTGCGCCAATCCCGCCTCGATTGCGGCAAAACGGATGCCGACCACCAGCCGCAGGTAGCTGATCACCAGAAACATCGAGACCAGCGAACAGATAATGAAGGCCAGATGCAGCGAAACGAGATCAACCGTGTACGCCAGCAGCAGATGAAAGGCAAAGAAGGCGCCGGCGAGAAAAAAATAATTCATAGGGTGCAGATCGATTCCGCGCATGGTGGTAATGATGAACATCAGGAAAAAGAAGAAGAACAGCGATACCGGGGCAAAGAAGCTGATTTGTCCGGCCAGCGGACCGGGCTGCAGCTTTTGCGGCATCGGCATTCCAATGCGAAATCCGGAGACCAGGTTGTTGTAAGCCCAAATCAAGTCCCAGCCTTTGTCCGTGGCTTGCCTGGCGGTAGGGGAAAGCGTGTTTTCGGGAAAGTCTATCTGCTTGAAGTCAGTGGTCATGTGCAGGCGAAACTTGCGCACCTGCTCCACGCTGCCGCCAAAGCTGTAGTACCAGCTATCCAGCCCTTGCGAGCGATAGTTGACGCGCAGGCGAACATCGCTTCCCGCGGTAACCGAGGCGGTTGCCGTGGCTACTCCCTCCTGGTTAGTCACGGCTGCCGGAGCGTCATTGATGGACATCACGAAGTCATCATAGATCGCCTGCTGTGCCGGGAATTTGAAGCGGAACAGTACGGTTTCGGTTTTGCTGCTGGTGTTGTGAAAGCTAAATGCTCCGCCAAAATTCACTTTGTACAGGCTGTACCAGAGCAGCCCTTTCTGGCGGTATTCAAGGTTCAGGTTCACATCCGCATCGGTGGCGTCCAGGGGAAGGGAAACCTCGGTGGGAACCGTCTCAATGTGCTCTGCAAGCTTCCCATCCGGCAGTGTGGTTTGTACTTTCTTCGAAGTTACGACGGTGTACGAGGCTGTAGGCGGGGTCTGCTCCTGCGGACTGCCCCAGGTTGAGGCCACCTGTTCTTGCAGTCGTTTGTCTACATCATCGGTGCGGGAAAATATTGTGGCTCCCAGAATCAGCCAGGCAATCGAAGTACAAAAAAAGATCAGGATCAAAGCCAATATACGGCGTGTCATCATTGAGTTTTCCTTTTCACTTTACAGCATAAAGTATGCTAAACATAACGATCCGCCGTGTTTTGTAAATCTTTTCGATTACGATCTAGCTTTCAGCCGGTAAGGTGCGCAGGGAAAGGCGCGCATTGGCCGCAGATTTGCTGTGCTGCGAAGAGTGCGGCAGCATCTCTGACAAGACTTCCAGATAATCTTCCAGCGCCGCGCGCCCGCGTGCCGTGAGCTTGTAGGTGGTCTTGGGCTTGCGGCCTTCAAAGCGTTTCAGGCAAGTGATATATCCTGCCTCTTCCAGGCGGCGCGCCTGTACGCTGAGGTTTCCGTCGGTGGTCTGCAGCAGGTCGCGCAACTCGGTAAAAGTCAGGGCGTCATGCATAGCCAGCGTGCACACTATTCCGAGGCGCAAGCGCTCATGGATAAGCTGATCGAGATCGGCCGGGGCCGGTGGAGAAGAGCGTCGTTTAGCCATCGTGCCTCCAATGGATGTAAGCGCCAAAAATGATGTGCAGCAATCCGAAGCCGGCCGCGAGTAAAGCCAAGCCGGCGGCTGGCGTAAGAGAAACAGCGCAAATTGCCAGGGCAAGAAATGAGATGCCCATCCAGCGTACCGGAGAGACTGACATCACCCCTGCCGCGGTTAAAGCCGCGCCGTAACATCCCAGCCAGACAACCGGCAATAAATCTGGATTTTGGCTGCGGAGTACAGCCGCGCTCAAGATAGCCCCCAGCGCCATAGGCGCCAGGAAGGGCCACAGCGCCTTCCGCAAAACCGGAGACCAGAAGGCCACGCCGGTGTGGCTCGATTTGCGCGCCATGCTGAACGCAGTGACCGCCCCTGAAAGCACCAGCAACGCCGCCCAGACCGCCAGGGCCTGGTAAGGCTGCGCGCCGCTTTCCCAGGGCGTTCCTGTGACTCGGACGTTCACAACCACCGCAGCCAGCGCCAGCACGCCAACAAAGAAGGTGCCGCTACCCGAGACCGTGCTGAGCCGCCCGGCTGCCTCCAGGGTGCGGCGGATATACAGCAGGCTGTCCTGAGGATTGCCGCTGTGAATCAGGTTCTCATCCAGATCGTTGTTAAGTCTGGCCATAGGATTAAGAGCATCATGCCGCGTCGGACTGAAAATGTCAAGTACTTTACAATATAAAGTTACGTTGACCAATCAGCATACCTTATCGTTTGCATCGGGAATTTAAAGGGAAGCAAAAAAGCCGGCAAGGTATAATCGAAAAAGTGATCAAATATTCCATTGTCGTCCCGTTTCACAACGAGGAAGAGAACTGCACCGAGCTCTACGACCGGCTGAAGGCCGTCATGGAAGCCGCCGGCGATGACTTTGAGCTGGTTTTCGTGGATGATGGCAGCGTTGACCGTACCTTCAAGGCGCTGCAGGATATCGCCTCAGTGGATAGCCGGGTCGTGGTGGTAAAGCTGCGGCGCAACTTCGGGCAGACATCCGCCCTGGCCGCCGGCTTCGATCACGCCACCGGCGAATACGTGATCGCTATGGATGGAGACCTGCAGCACGATCCCGCCGATATCCCGCTCTTCCTGGAGAAACTCGCCGAGGGATACGACATCGTAAGCGGCTGGCGCAAAAATCGCGTTGATAACTTCTGGCTGCGCCGCATTCCATCCCGCTGCGCCAACTGGCTGATGGCCAAACTCAGCGGGGTTGATATCCACGATTTTGGGACAACATTCAAGGCCTACCGCCGCGATTTGATCGACCGGGTCACGCTCTACGGCGAGCTGCATCGCTTCATTCCCGCGCTGGCTTCATGGCATGGCGCCACCATTTGCGAAATTCCTATCAAGAACGTGAATCGCGAGCGCGGCGTCTCGCACTACGGAATTTCACGCACATTCCGGGTCTTCTTTGACCTGCTGACCATCCGATTCTTGCTGCGCTATCTTTCCCGTCCGCTGCACTTCTTTGGAACCATGGGCATGATCGGCATCCTGACCGGATCTGGCGTAGCTATTTTTCTGGCCCTCGATAAGCTCTTCCATAACACCGTCGCCATGCAACAGCACGGTCCCTTGCTGATCTTTTCCGCGGTGTTGATTTTGGCTGGGGTGCAACTGCTCGCGCTGGGATTGCTGGCCGAACTCCAGGTCCGCCACTACTACGATCCTCCACGCCGCACGCCCTATTCCGTGGATTTAGTATTGCGCACGGAGAAGAACGAGCAGTCCACAGTCTCTGAATAACCGTTGGATTTGTTTTATTTTTGATCGTAAAGACGCAGCTTGCTGCGTCTCTGTTTGTTTGGGATAGGAAATTTCAGGCCAAAATCTTTTCCGGGCTGGCAATGTCTTTTTGCTCCCGGTACCAATCCACGGTGCGTAGCAGTCCATCTTCAAAAGAAACGCGGGGCTGATATCCCAGCAGCTTTTGCGCGAGCGAAATATCCGCCAGCGAGTGCTTGATGTCGCCCGCGCGTTCGGGGCCGTAAACAGGCTCTCCGCTGTAGCCGGTAATTTTCTTCAGTACCTGGAAAGTTTCTTTCAGGTTGACCCGCCGGCCGCAGGCAATATTCATGACGCGCCCAGCCACCTTTTCGGCAGCCGCGGTGCAAGCCAGCAGGTTGGCGGAAACTACGTCCTCCACGCTGGTGAAATCGCGGCTCTGCTCGCCATCGCCATAAATCGTCGGCTGCTCACCGCGTAGCATGGCCGTAATGAACTTGGCCAGCACGCCGGAGTACTGTGAAGTGGGGTCCTGCCGCGGTCCAAAGACGTTGAAATATCGCAGTGAGACCGTTGGCAAGCCATAAGCCTTGTAAAAGCACTGCATGTAATACTCTCCCGTCAGCTTGGTAACGGCATAGGGAGAGATCGGGTTGGGTATCATTCCCTCGTGCTTGGGCAAGGTTGGGGTATCGCCGTAGGCGGCCGAAGATGCGGCATAAACGATGCGTTTGAGCCGGCCTTCACGCTCGTAGGCTGCCTTCGCCGCCACCAGCAGATGCAATGTGCCGTCAATGTTCGATTCGTTACTGCTGGCCGGGTCAACCACCGAGCGTGGCACCGAAGGCAGGGCGGCCTGGTGCAGAATGTACTCCACGCCGCTGCAGGCGGCAGTGAGTTCCGGCGAAGCCGTTTTTAAGTCCAATTCACGGAAGTCGATGCGGCCTTTGATTTCGGCAATATTTTCGCGCTTGCCCGTGGAAAAGTTATCAATGCCCCGCACCTGTTCGCCTCGCGCCACCAGCGCATGCGCCAGCGACGAGCCGATAAACCCCGCAATTCCGGTAATCAGATAGACAGCCAAACATCTAAAATACCATATAGCAGTTACTTTTCATGGGCTATGACAGGCTGTTTTTGAATCAAATAACAGGCAAATCTTGTCTGAGGTTATAGCTACTTTTGTCATGAGCAAAGCCACACAAGCTGAATTGCGACTCGCCCGCCGGATGTCGCGCCTGGGAACGGAAACTGCCTTCGATGTGCTGGTGAAGGCCAAAGCGCTGGAGGCACAAGGCAAGGATATTATCCACCTGGAAATTGGCGAACCTGATTTCGATACCCCGGCCAACATCATCGGAGCCGCACAGCAGGCGCTCAATAGCGGATGGACCCATTACAGCCCCTCCGCCGGCCTGCCTCAATTGCGGCAGGCCATCGCAGAAGACGCCGGGCGCCACCGCCGAATCAAGATTGATCCCAGCGAAGTGGTTGTGGTTCCAGGCGGCAAGCCAATTATTTTCTTTTCTATGCTGGCGTTAGTTGAAGAAGGGGATGAAGTTATTTATCCCAACCCCGGCTTTCCCATTTATGAGTCCCTTATTCATTTTCTGGGGGCCAAGGCAGTGCGGGTTCATCTTCGCGAAGAGAGAGATTTTGCCCTCGACGCCGAGGAACTCGCCGGCCTGATCACAGAGAAAACGCGGCTCATCATCCTGAACTCGCCGCAGAACCCCACCGGCGGCGTGCTCAGTGAACGCGATATTCGCCAGATAGCCTCCGCCATCGGCGACCGCGACATCATGGTTTTGAGCGATGAAATTTACAGCCACTTGCTCTTTGAAGGCAGGCATTTTTCCATTGCGTCCATTGATGGCTGGAAAGAGCGCACCATCCTGCTCGACGGGTTTTCTAAAACCTACGCCATGACCGGATGGCGCATCGGGTACGGCATCATGCGTCCAGATCTGGCGACGCACGTTGCCCGCCTGATGACCAACTCAAATTCCTGCACCGCCAGCTTTACCCAGATCGCCGGTATCGAAGCCCTGACCGGCGACCAAAGCTCGGTGGACGACATGTGCGCCGAGTTCCAGCGCCGCCGCGATATTTTTGTCGCCGGCATCAACCGTATTCCTGGCTTTTCCTGCCGCACTCCCAAAGGCGCCTTCTACGCCTTTCCCAACATTACCAAGACCGGCTGGCCCTCAGGAAAGCTGGCCGACGCATTGCTCGAACAGGCCGGCGTAGCCTGCCTCTCTGGAACAGCCTTTGGAAGCTTCGGCGAAGGCTATCTGCGCTTCAGCGTGGCCAACTCGGTTGAAAATATCCAAAAGGCTTTGGAGCGTATTGAAAGCTGGGCGAGAAAGAACCTATAACTGTATTAAGTCAGATGGAGATAATACAAATTTTTCCAGCACTCGCTGAGAACTGAGAACCGAGAACTGAGAACTGCTCTTCCATTTCGCATATTCGCCACCTGCCACATCGGGGACGAAGCCTTCGACGTTCTCCGCCGCCGCGGCTACGAGCTGGAAGTTTACCCCGGCCCGGAAGCTCCGCCCAAGCAGCTCATCATAGAAAAAGTTAAGCAGGGAATTGACGGCCTGATTACGACCCTGCGTGATTCCATTGACGCCGAGATTTTCGAAGCCGGGCGTGGACATCTGAAAGTTGTCGCCCAGCTTGCCGTTGGCTTCGACAATATCAACCGCGCCGACGCCAACCGCTACAAAATCCCCTTTACCAACACCGCCGACGTCCTTACCGATGCAACCGCCGAGTTCGCATTTTTCATCATGGGGGCCCTCGCCCGCAAGCTCTGGCCGAGTGAATTAGAGGTGCGAGAGAAGCGCTGGGGCGCCTGGCATCCATTCCTGCCGTTCTTAGGTGACGAAGTGACGGGCAAGACCATCGCGATCATCGGCACCGGGCGCATCGGCCAAGCCATGATCAAAAAGTGCACTGGATTCGATATGAATATCCTGTGCTACGATCCCGGCTATCAGGACCAGAAGTTCGCAAAACAAATTCAGGAGCTTATGGATTTCCGGCACCAGCGCGGATTGCAGAAAAATAAGACCGAAATCAAATACCTCTCTTTTGAGGATGCGCTGGTCCAGGCCGATTACGTCAGCGTGCATGTGCCCCTGATTCGTCCCGGAGAGGGAACGCCTCCCACCCTGCATTTATTCAACGAGCGCACCTTCCGGATGATGAAGCCGGCGGCATATTTCGTCAACACCTCGCGCGGGCCGGTAGTCGATGAATCCGCGCTGGTGCGGGCGTTGCGCGAAAACTGGATTGCAGGCGCCGCGCTTGACGTCTATGAAAAAGAACCTTTGCCGGCGGATTCCCCTCTGCGCGATCCAGCCATCGCCGATCGCTGCCGGCTCTTTCATCACTTTGCCAGCGGAGGCAAGATCACTCGCCTTTCCCCCGACCCTGAGAAAGGAATGGCGGGCCGCTGTGTGCAGGGCCTGATTGATGTTTTGGAACTGAACTATGGCGGGGATATCAGTAAGATGCCGTACGTCGTCAACAAAGAGGCGTTTTCGAAATAGAACATGGCTGGCTTGTTGACATCCTCGAAAATGCCTGCTTTTGGAAAATCACTTTTATAAAGTGTCATCCCGATCCCGCAAAGCGGGAGAGGGACCTCGGATGGAGACGTGAACCACACACGGCTTAAATCGGACCACCTTGCATTTTCTCTTCTCGATGACTAAATCGAGACGATGTTTGCTTTAAAAAACGAGGCCCCTGATAGGGGCCCCAACACGCAATCGTTCCGAAGACGAAGTCAGCGCTTTTGATTCAAACGGCGCTATTGATTTTGCGTCGCCGTTGCTTTGCCATGTTTTACTTTGATTTCATTGACTACCTGTTCCACATTGGGAACGCTGGTGGCGATCTTTTCAGCCTGGGCGCGCTCTTGCGGTGTATCGACAGTTCCGCTCAGCGTTAGCACGCCATTTTTGGCTTTGTAGTCAATTTTCTGGTCTTCCAGTTTGTTGCCCACCAGCGCGGCCTTGTAATTATGCTCGATGGCGGAGTCAACGTTGGATTCGATGTCCTTGGCCTGGCCTTCGGCTCCGGGCGGCTCCACGCTGATTTCCATGGCGATGACCTCTCCAGGAGCCGCGGCCTTCGCGGCATCTTCAGCCCGGGCTTTTTCGTCGTCTGACTGGACCTTCCCGCCCAGGGTGACCACGCCTTTGTCGCGGTCTTCATCCACCGTGACGTTATTGAGGCCGTTTTGATTCATGGCCTGCTTGACAGCATCTTTGTAAGATGGCGTTTCCGCCCTCTGTCGTGAACAACCGGCCAGCGCCACGGCCAGACACAGCGCTGTTAAAGCAGAAATGATTCGAGATGTGTGCATACAACTCTCCGTTCGCAATCAAGATAGGGGAACAATCGTTTGGGTGAGATGCGGCCGGGCCTTGAGCGGGAGGGCTGCCTCAGAGAAGAAATTGAGAGCTGTTGGGAACTGCTCGATTGGCGAATTCCTGTTTTGGAAGCCTTTATTTGTGGACCAAGGCCGTAATCATGGAACGGAAAATCTTCAGCCCATCCGCCGAGCCCAGCATGGCCTCGCTCGAGCGGTCGGGATGAGGCATCATGCCGCAGACGTTACGTTCGGCGTTGCAAATGCCGGCGATATTGTCGAGCGCGCCGTTAGGATTGGCGGCAGCGGTGATTTCGCCCTCGGGCGTGCAGTAGCGGAACACGATCCGCTGCTCGCGTTTCAGCGCGGCGAGTGTGGGCGCATCGCAGAAATAGTTGCCCTCCATGTGGCCGATGGGGACCTTCAGAACTTCGCCTTCCTTGCACGCGCTGGTGAAGGGAGTATCGGTGTTTTCCGTGCGTAAATAGACCTGCTTGCAGACATACTTCAATCCCACGTTGCGCATCAGTACGCCCGGCAGCAGGCCGGCTTCACACAGGATCTGGAACCCATTGCAGATGCCCAGGACCAAGCCGCCGCTCTTGGCGAATCCGGCAACCGATTTCATGATCGGCGCCAGCGCGGCGATGGCCCCGGTGCGCATGTAATCGCCATAGGCAAAGCCGCCGGGAACGATAATAGCGTCGCAGTTTTGCAAATCGCTGGAGTCGTGCCACAAGAACGTGACCGGCTCTTTGGCTACTTCAGAGAGAGCGTAATAAGCATCGTGATCGCAGTTGGACCCAGGGAAGATGATGACGCCGAATTTCATAAGATTACTTTAGCGTGAATGGGCCGGAAGAAACAACGACGATCTTTGCTTACGATTCAGATTAGAATCTAAGTTGTGCCTCGAAAATCGTAACTCTTATGGAAATTCTTCCTCATCTGCGCACCACCGGAGCCGCGCTGAAGAACTGGTTCATCGCGCAGACTTATGACGCGCTGGCCGTGGGCGCGCTCTGGCTGATCGGGCTTTTGATCATCGGCGTCCCCTGGGCGCCTTTATGGGCGTTCCTGGGGGTGTTGTTTCAGTACATTCCTAATTTTGGCCCGGTGCTTACTGTTGTGGGCGCGGAGTTGGGTGCCCTTTTTACCGGCTCCGCAACAAAGATGCTGTACGTGCTCATTGTGTATGCCGTCATAGTCGTGGTTGATGGCCTTGTATTACAGCCCTACATCATGAAGCGGACCGTCAAAGTGCCGATCTGGGCCTCGATCTTTGTGCCCCTCGTGATGGGATTTTTCTTCTCGTTTTGGGGTGTCTTGCTTTCTCCCCCGCTGCTGGCGGTGGTCTTTGCTTACCGCGAGCGCTATCGCAATAACAAGCTCAATGCCAAGCCACCGGATGCATTGACCGGCTCTTAAACATTACCTTATACATGCTATAATTTTTGTTTGTCTCGCGGTCTACTCCTGTTAGCGGCCTCCGCCGCGCGGTGGTAAATTTCAAATTGAGATCGAAGAGGTTGCACCATGTCTGGCCATTCCAAATGGGCGACAATTAAACACAAAAAAGGCGCGCTCGATGCCAAGCGCGGAAAGATTTTCACCCGTCTGATCAAAGAAATCACCATGGCGGCCAAATCGGGCGGCGATCCGGAAAAGAACCCGCGCCTGCGCGGCGCCGTGGCTGCAGCCAAGGCGGAAAACATGCCGGCTGACAATATCAAGCGCGCCATCCAGCGCGGCACCGGCGAGCTGCCGGGTGTGACTTACGAAGAGATCACCTTCGAGGGCTACGGCCCCGGCGGGGTGGCAATACTGGTGGAGGTTTCCACAGACAATCGCAACCGCACAGTCAGCGAAATCCGCCATGCCTTTGGCAAGAACGGCGGCAATATGGGTGAGGCCGGCTCGGTTGGCTGGATGTTCCACAAAAAGGGTGACATCGTGGTGCCCAAGACGGCGGCTACGGAAGATCAGCTCATGAACATCGTGCTGGAGGCCGGCGGCGAAGATATCCGTGACGACGGCGAAAGCTGGGAGATCATGAGCGACCCCGCCAACTTTGAACCCGTGGTCGAGGCCTTGAAAAAGGCCAACATTCCGATTACCATGTCGGAAATCTCCATGATTCCGCAAAACTACATCAAGCTGGAGGGGGCACAGGCCAATACAATGATCCGCCTGATCGAAGCGCTTGAAGATCATGATGATGTGCAGCACGTTTACTCCAATTTCGATGTGGATGTGAAACAGTTGCAGGAAGCCGCCAGCTAGCTCATCCCGAAGCTTTTCGTAAAGCCGCCCGCTTAGGCGGCTTTTTCATTCTGATGCCGACCAAGGCCAGGCTTGGCCAGACCCGCATTTTTCTCTCGCCAAAATTCCTCTCCACCTGTTAGATTTTCAAGCACAGACAAATCTCCAGGAGAGACCTACAAATGAAAGTTGCTGCCGTTGTGTTGATGCTGTGCTCGGGCTTTGCCTTTGCCCAGGGTACGGATCAGAGCGCCTCGCAAACCTCGACTACGGAAAAGGCTCCAGCAAAAGCCCGCCTGACCTACGATGAATCGCTGCCCGCAACCTCGCTGCACAAGGGCGCATGGGATTTTGGCGTGTGGGCGCAAGGCGGACACTCCGCCAGCGGCGGCGTGAGCAACACAGGTGTTGGCGATGCGGGCCTTCGTATCGGCAAGGTCCTGACCGCCCAGCACGGCAGCGGATTTCTTCGTGGAAATCTTGAGTATGCCATCGACCTCATCCCAATTTATGTTCTCGCCGGACCGGTCAATACCGCCTATGGCGGTTCAATCAATCCGTTTGTGATCAAGTGGAACTTCACCGGCGGCAAGCGCTTCGCTCCCTATGCCGAGCTGGGTGGAGGCGTGCTATTTACGAATACTGAGGTTCCATTTCACACCTCGAATATCAATTTCACTCCTCAGATTGGTGTGGGCATGCACATCTTCACCCGCGAAAAGCGCTCGGTCACGCTGGATTTCAAGTACATCCATATTTCCAACGCCGGTATGTCGGTACCTAATCCCGGTATTAATACGCTGCAGGTCGGGGTTGGCTATCACTGGATGAAATAAATTTATTCGGTAGAGATGCAGCCAACTGCATCTCTACCATGCATTTCTGTATACACCCGCGCACATCTTCCTTGCATCCCCGATTCGCTCCCCGATATTCTTGTCTTAACTATGTCCACGCTGGTCGAATGCGTCCCAAATTTTTCCGAAGGACGCGACAAATCCAAGGTTGACGCCATTGTCGAGGCCATGAAGATTGATGGCGTCTATCTGCTCGATCGCGAGATGGATTCCGACCACAACCGCTGCGTCATCACCTTGGTCGGCAATCGCGACGCAATTGCCGAGGCGGCCATTCGGGGTGTAGGCAAGGCCGCTGAGCTGATCGATCTAACCCGGCATCAGGGCGCGCACCCCCGCCTCGGCGCAGCCGACGTGGTGCCATTCATTCCTATCGAAGGGGTAACGCTTGAAGATTGCGTTGCCATCTCACGGCATGCAGGCGAGCAGATTTGGAAGCGCTTCCGCATCCCTGTGTATTTATATGAGGCTGCCGCAACAACAGCGGAGCGGCAAAATCTGGAAAACATCCGGCGTGGGCAGTTCGAAGGTGTACGCGACGAGATTGCCACCAACCCGGCAAGGCGGCCTGACTTCGGCGAAGCTCAACTGCATCCCACTGCGGGCGCAACCGTGGTGGGCGCGCGCAAATTCCTGATCGCCTACAATATTTTTCTAAACACCCCTGATGTTGAGATCGCCCGGAAAGTCGCCAAGGCAGTGCGCTTTTCCTCCGGCGGTCTGCGGTTCGTGAAGGGCGCGGGTTTTTTGGTGCGCGGCCTGGCACAGGTTTCCATGAACCTGACCGACTTTGAGCAGACGCCCATCGCGCGCGTCTTCGAGTTTGTCAAAAGGGAAGCCGCGCGTTACGGAGTCGCTCCAATCAGCAGTGAGATCGTGGGTCTGATTCCCAAGAAGGCTCTGGAAGATGCGGCCGAGTGGTTTCTGCAGGTTGAAAACTTCGATTCCTCGTTGATTCTGGAAAACCGGCTTGCAGCCGTTACCTCCGGCAAAGTCGCTGTAGGCGGCCTGCGTGCGGGGGTTGAACCCTTTATCGAGCAGCTTGCAGCTCCCACAGCGGTTCCAGGAGGTGGAAGCGCCTCGGCATCGGCCGGAGCCATGGCCGCAGCCCTGGGACACATGGTAGCGTCCATGTCGCGGGGCAAGAAAAATTATCTTCCATATGAGCGCGAATTGAGTGAGGCCATGGCTCGCCTGGCACAGCTCCGCGAAGAGCTGAAAGCGGCAATTGACGCTGACGCCGAGTCCTATAAAGCCGTGGTCCAGGCCTATAAATCAGCTAAAGACTCAAAAGACGGCGACACCAAAATCACGCTGGCGCTCAAAGGGGCCACGAACATCCCCCTGTTAGTTGCGGAAAAGAGCCGCGAAGTAAGAAAGATTCTGGAATCGCTCAAGGCAATCACGAATCCGAAGATGGCTTCAGACCTGACCGTAGGTGTTGCCTTAGCGCGGGCAGCCGTGGAAGGGGCGCTGGCCAATGTAGAAATCAACCTCGAATCCCTTACCGATCAGCAGTTTATAGGTGAGGTTCGCGCCCGGGCAGCGACTTTGCTTAATGCAAAGACCTGAGATGCAACCGGAGCTGTCGCTTCCACATCGTAATGAGTAAGCCGAATCCATGCTGAAAATTTTGGTCTTTTACAGTATTTGCATGGAGGGCGACCTCAATTCGTGTCAAAATGAGTTACACAGTTGCGGAAAGCTAAACCGCAGAAAGGTTGCCGCGAGATACATTTCGGCAAACCAATTCATCATGAAACGGGTTTTATTCGCGATCTTTGCCGGTGCATTGTTGATCGGCGCTTCTGTTTCAGCGCCTGCTGCCGCTTTGGGATCTTCCACGCGCAGCGTGATCCCTTCCGAAGTTCAGCAGATCATCTCTGTGGACTACCGCCAGGTGCTCAACTCACAAACCGCTACCGACCTGCATGACCGGGTCATGCCCGACAATTTGAAGCAATTCGAGAATGCGCTGAAGGGCGTGGGCATTGACCCGCAGCGCGATATTGATCAACTGACCTTTGCCGCTTTTCGCGACAAGAGCGATCTGCGCATGGTGGGCGTAGCCCAGGGACAGTTTTCTCTCAAGAAAGTCTTTACCCGCATGAAGGCTCGTAAGATCGCGGCCACAAAGTTCCACACTTCGCTGATCTATCCCATGGGGAATGGAATGAACATGTCTCTGCTCGATGACAGCACCATGCTCTTTGGCGATCCGACGGCGGTGAAGTCTGCGCTTTCGGCCCGTGACGGAGATATCCAGAGCCTGAACTCCAACTCAGATATCCTTGATCTCATGCCTGCGGTGGATTCGGGCGCCGTGTGGAGCGTGCTTGATTCCAAAGGCACGCAAACCATGATGAGCTCGGCTATGGGAGATGTTGCCGGAATGAGCGAGTATCAGTCGCTCAGCAAGCGGTTGCTCTCCTCCCGCTATGCCATAAACTTTGGCAGCGGCGTTAACTTTGACCTGGACGTAATCACCTCTGACAATATGACCGCGACCACGCTTTCTACTCTGGCGCGGGCGGGCGTGATGTTCAAGAAGACCCAGGCCACCGGAGTGGAAAAAATGGCCCTCGACAACATGACGGTCGATTCCGACAGCAACCAGCTCAAATTCCACTTCAAGAGCGACGAAAAGCAATTTCAATCGTTGATAAACTCGGACCTGTTTGCAGCCATGATCCGTTAGGAAAAACGCCGCAGATGGACGCAAAGTAACGCTGATTCCTTAGGTATGAATGCCGGCGTTCTATCCTGACCCGAAGGACCTTCAATAGTGATTTGGAATCGCCCCCGATATTCGTCGCATCATTTCTCTTGCAAGCCAGTGATTGATGAACGCAAGCAACGCGAGCGCCAGATGAAAGAAGAGGGCAGGCTCCCTCCCGGGCAGTCGCTCACCTTGAAATGGCCGGTCCTGCACTCGGGTTCGGTTCCTGAATTCGATCCGTCAACCTGGGATTTTCGCGTGTGGGGCCTGGTCGAAAGGCCTTTGCAGCTTACCTGGCGGGAATTCAGCGCTCTTTCCAGAACCCACGCTATGAGTGACTTCCATTGCGTGACCCGCTGGAGCCGTTTTGAAAATACCTGGGACGGTGTCTCCTTGAGCGAAATTCTGAAGTTAGTCAGGCCGAAAGCCGCGGCGAAATTTGTGATGGTGCATGCCGAGCAGGGGTTTACCGCCAATGTTTCGCTTGCCGATCTCATGCACGACAATGTTCTGCTGGCTACGCATCATGATGGCCAGCCGCTGACGCCCGATCATGGCTATCCGCTTCGTCTGATCGTGCCGCATCTGTATGCCTGGAAGTCGGTCAAATGGGTTCGCGGTCTGGAGTTCATGGAGCAAGACGCTCCCGGTTTTTGGGAGCAAAACGGATATCACATGCATGGCGATCCTTGGAAAGAGCAGCGTTACACTTCAGACTAAGTCATTTTTCCGGCTCGAAAGCCAACCTTCTCGCAATAAGTTCATCCCATGGGTGTGAGGTGGGCCATGTGGAGAAAAAAATCTCGTTCTATCAGGTTTGGAGCCGCCGCTCTGGGCGCGCTCGCAATCGGCGCGTGCGCAATTGGCGCCTTGGCGATTGGACGACTGGCGGTCGCAAGCCTGGCCGTCTATAAGGCATCGCTCAAATCGCTCGACATTGGCGAGCTGACCGTCAAGCGGCTGCGCGTGGATCAGCTTGAGGTGACGAATGAATTGAAGCTGCCGGAGAGCGCACCGGTTCAACTGCAGGAAAGGCTTGTCGGCGAGCCCGGCGAAGTAGCATAGACCATTTCTATCGTGGTGGTGGTTCGTATTCAGTCGAAGGTACGGGAACTGGTACGGTCTTGCGGAGATCTTCCAGCAGTTCGACCTCGGCGTGTGCGTGCAGGAACCGCGCCAACGCCTTCGTCAAAGCGGTGGGTTGGGGGAGCTGGCCCGTAACCTGGATCCGGTGGCACATTATGAATAATTCCTCGCATGCTTCCTTGTAGACCGCGCGTGCATGACTGAGGCTCTCTGAAACCGGGTCCCGGCGAACAGAGCTTAGAGAGATTGAAACTGAGGCGGAAGATTTCGAGAACATGATCACACCATTGAACTGCTTCGCTTTGAACCAGCTCAACTGCGGCTGCCACGGCCAGAGCAGCGTTAGCGCCTTTCTTCTTCTTGTTAAGAACAAACCAGCGAGGCAGGGGTTGGCTCATCCTGGCGTATCCGAGAGGAGCAACTTGATTCGAGCAGAGTACATCCAGAGTAGCCGCTAGTTGCATGCGGTGCAGTTCTTTCCTGCTCCGCCGCAGAGCTTCCATCCAAAGAAATAGAAACCCTATGACCGAACTGAGCTTGTCACATGGCCATTTTCTGTGCTGGCATCAAATCCCATATGCGCCAGAATGCCAGCATTTCGGCCGGCGTTCCTAACGATACGCATATGTATTTGTTCATCGCCGGAATGGGCGGAGCTACGAGTATGTTGTTCTTCTTCAGGTGGGCAAAGACCTCATCTGTAGAGCGCAGCGGATTCATCATGACGAAGTTGGTGTGCGAATCGAGGGCGCGAAGCATGCGGGCGTTGACCTGATTCATAAACTCCTGGCGGTCGTTGGCATTTCGCTTCACGGTTGTCAGCATGTAAGGGAAATCATCGAGAGCGGCCGAGGCGGCCTTTGCTGAAAGCACGCTAATGCCGAGCTGCAAGCGGTCTTTCGAGAGGCGGAGCGCGATCTCCAGCGGGGCAACCGCATAGCCAACCCGCATTCCCGCCAGGCCATAGATTTTGGAAAACGTCCTGACGGCCATTACGCGGCCGTCGTCAACAGGATGGTCAACAAAGGAAGCGTAGGTTGAACTTTCACCGGCAAAATGATGATAAGCCTCGTCAATCAGGACAATAGTTTTCGGCGGGAGTTTGCCGATAAAGGTTTCAATATCCTTTCGCGCAGTGAGCGTGCCGGTCGGGTTATTAGGATTACATATGTATACCAATCCGGTGGATGCGTCGGTACGGGCGAGCATCGCGTCCAGATCGTGTTCATACATCCGGTTGAGCGGAACGCTGACCACCTCAGCGCCAACGCTCCGGGCGGAGTCACCCGGCAAAGGGAATGTCGGCGACGCCTGCACAAGTCTTTTCCCGGGGCCAAGAAATGCCGTCGTGGCCAGGCGCAATATTTCCGAGGAGCCGCAGCCCAGGACAACCTGCTCTGGTTTTACCCGATGGAGAGCGGCAATCTTGTTCTGCAGGGAATCATATTCGGCGCGTGGATAGCGGTTGCAGCCCGACGAAGCTTCTCGCATCACGGCCAGCACTTTGTCCGATGGGCCATAGGCATTCTCGTTGGAGCATAAAAAAATGGGCTCACTTGGCGAACTCACCCGCGGTGCAAGGGGGCCATCTGCGAACGACAGCCCACCCAGCGCCTGCACGGCCGCGCCTGTCATAGCGCCTGCCGCCAATCTGCTAAGAAGGTTTCTGCGCGAGATAGCCACGTTTTCTTCTCCTGTTCACGAATGTCGCTCCAAAGAATCACAGCGGAGGCAGCAACGGGGGAAGCCCAACGGCCAGTGTGACGGTCTTGCTGTGGCTCACACCTCCGCTTGTGCTTCCGGTGATGGTGATCTGATAGGTGCCAGGAAGCGTGATTAGACCGGCGCGGAGAGTCATTGTAGTCGAGCCCGAGCCGCCACCCACAGAGCCAGGATTGAAAGTGGCAGTTGCCCCTGAAGGCAACCCGCTAACGCTAAAGACAACGGTTCCTGTGAATCCGGTGACTGGAGTGACGGTGGCCGTATAACTCGTGCTGCCGCCGAGCAACGATATATTTTGTGAGCCAGGTGTGGCCGACAGAGAAAAGTCAGTCACGGTGATGGTGCGCGTTGCAGGCTTCTGGTTTGTGAGTCCTGCATTGTCTGTTACCGTGAGTGAAGGGGTATAGCTTCCCGGGGTCGAATAGGTCACATTGCCAGGTGTGGCAACTGGACTCGAACCAGGGTTGCCTCCGGGAAACGTCCAGGAATAAGCGGTAATGCTTCTATCCGGATCGTTCCCGGTTCCGGAAAAGAAAACAGAGTCGCCCGGATTAACGGAGATATCGCTGGCCGGATTCGTAATCGTGGCCGTCGGCGGAACATCACTCGGAGGCGTAGCCGAAAGCTGCACAAAAGTGGCGACCGACGGCACTCCCGCCGAATTCAAGATAAATAGCATGTAATAACCGGGAGGCGCGATATTGCCGTTCGGCGGCGCCGTGACGTTCAGTAGACCGCTTCCCACCGTGAACGACAGCCCCACCAGCCTCTGCTCCATATCAAATGCGTGGGTCGGTGCGCCAGGCCGCATCAGGACTACCGAGCTGACGTTGGCTGCGTCCGGTGTCTGCACTTGGAAGCCGACACCGTAACTCAGCGAAGCCGGTGACACGCTGGTGATGGCCGGCCGCGTAGCCAGGCTGCCATCAGGGTTGAACAGGTAAGCCGGCGAATAGATCTCCATGTGCGGTTCATAGGTGCCTCGCGCCGGATTGCTCCCGGCGATCGTGACCGTGGCATCTGGCAATAACAGGGCGTTTGAGTGATAAAGCCGCGGATACGAATTGGCCGCCCCCGTGCTGAAGGTGTTCGTGGCTGGGTCGTAGAGGTCGGTATTGAAACTGGCGGTCGAGTCATTCTCATCCTGTGCTGATCCGCCGAGCGCCACTACTTTACCGTTGGGCAGGATGGTCGCGTTCATCTCCACCCGGGCCTGCGACATCGAAGGCCCATATACCCACTGTGGAGTGCCGGCCGAGAGGTCAATAATCTCGCTGGTGGCCGTCGCTGGATTTCCGCCACCCATGATTATCACCACTGGTTTGTAACCATTGGCGGGAGTCAGCGGCAGCAGCACCGATGTGCCGTAGGTTCGCGTGCCGCTATAGTTGGTCTGGGCCACATTCATCGTCCACGTTTGCGTGGATGGGTCAAAGATGCTCGAGCTGGTGGTAGACCCGGAATAGAAGACTGTCCCATTGGGTAACAGGTGCAGGCGCGGATAAAGCGGCGGCGTCCAGGGCGCCACATACTCCTGGCTCCATCCCGAGCCCACCGTGTAGATTTCCACTGCCGTGTTGGTCGCGCCGGTCTCGGTCAAACCCGAAAAGGTCATCACCCGGCCATCGCCCAGCGTGGTGACTGTGGGATACCAGCGCCCGTGCGCCATACTTTGCAGATCGGTGAAAGTCCCGGCCACCGGATCATAGGCTGAGGTCTTGAGTTGTCCGTAAAAGGGATCGTATTGCAGGGTACCGCTCACGACGAAAGGCCGGCCATCCGGCAATATCGTCATTCCGTTGCAGAACATGTCCCAACCCAGCGGCTGGGTGGTGATGGTGCCGGCCTGCGGATCCCACACCGCGGCTGCATAACTGGTGTTCGTGGGAACGTTTCCCGATCCTGAAACTACCAGTACCTTGCCATTATTCATGAGCGCCATGTGGACAGGGTTGATGGGCATCTGGTAAGGCAGCGTGCTCCATTGACCTTGCACGGCTGCCTGCCCCGTGGCAAATTGGCAAAGACAGACAGATAGCAACAGGCCTGGCAGAAAGGCATATGGGACGGACGGCTTTGGGCTTAGTCGTTTCATGGTCAGTGGCGTCGGCGCCGGCAGGGGAGAGCCTGCGCTGCGGGAATGAACTTACATTGAGAGCGGCACAGCTTACAATTGGGTAGTTTCTGCAAATCCAGGAGGGTAGATTATTTAGCGCTCCTCAAGTATTTACTGTAGTGGGGTAGGGACTTTGCTCCAAAACGTCATGCTTACACTACATAAATAAAACATAAATTTGTTTATTAATTTTCCATGAATGCAAATTTTCTGCGTGCCTTACATATCTGCCGTCTGCTAAATTCAAGAATTAGGCTTATCTACTGAAAATGTCAGGACGACTTACCTTTGCGTTTGAGATTCTCGCTTCTGTTCGCTTCCGCAGTACTACTGCTGTGCGCTGCTCTGTTCGCACAGGACCGTAAATCCTCGTCTCTGATCGCCCAGCTGCCACAGGCGCCGAATCCCAAGGTTCAGGATACAAAGTCCCCGGATTCAGAATCTGCAAGTCCAGACGCCACAATTCCAACTCAAGCTTCAGAGCCGGAAAAGAGCTCTGATCCCGGCGATCCGCCCAGCATCTTCGGCCACTCCACGCCTGATTGGTTGTGGGTCTCCGGACAGGCAAACATCATCTGGCAGGGGCACTTCGCCTTTCATGCTCCCTACTCAGGGCCAAACAGCCTGAAACCCAAGGGCGAGCTCACAAACTCACGCGTTTTCACACTGTATACAGGAGTGCAGCTCGTCAAGGGAACCGAAATCCTCTTCGACATCGAAAGCGCCCAGGGGCGGGGAATCAGCGACGCTCTTGGACTGGCCGGGTTTACCGATCTTGATGTGGTCCGCAATCCCAGCCTGGGCGCGGCTCCCTACATTGCGCGCATAATGCTGCACCAGGTCATTCCTCTAAGCTCGAAGCAGGTTGAGTCTGAGCGTGGGCCGTTTTCTCTAGCCAGCGAACTGCCGGAGCGTCGCCTTGAAATCAATGCGGGCAAAATCAGCATCGTGGATTGGTTCGATACCAACTCTGTCGCCAACAGCAGCCACGATCAGTTCCTGAATTGGACCATCGATAATAACGGCGGCTATGACTACTCCGCGGATACGCGCGGCTATACCTACGGCCTTCGTCTGGAATATCAGGACCGTGACTGGGCCGTGCGCTTTGCCGAGTCGCTCATGCCCAAAGTTGCCAATGGCATTGATCTGGAGTGGAACCTGCGCAAGGCCCGCGCTGAAAATATCGAGTTCGAGCTGCGGCGTTCGGCTCTCCCCAAGCGCGCGGCTTCATTTCGCTTTTTGACCTATATCAACCACGCCAACATGGGTAGCTATCAGGAGGCTGTTGCAGCTTTTCTGGCAGGGAAGGACCCGGTACCTGATGTTACCGCCCATCGCCGGCAGGGACGCATCAAGTATGGCTTCGGCATCAGCGCCGACCAGGAAGTTTCCGACAATATGCGAGTCTTCGGACGCTGGGGATGGAACGAAGGCAACAACGAATCCTTTGCCTACACAGAGGTGAATGAGACCGTCCTGCTAGGGGCCGACTACAAGGGCGTCCCCTGGGGACGCAAGTTTGACCGCGTTGGGCTGGCCTTTGTGAGCAACGGCATCTCCAAGGCGCATCAGGAATATCTGAAGCTGGGTGGCCAGGGCTTTTTGCTGGGTGACGGAAATCTGAATTACGGGCGCGAGAATATTACTGAGGTCTATTACAATCTTCATCTTTGGCGTGGTATCTTCAGCTCACCCGAGTTGCAATACGTTGTGAATCCGGGATACAACCGCGACCGCGGCCCGGTTGTGGTCCCGGCGCTGCGGATGCACGTCGATTTTTGATTGACCTCTAAGAAATAAGCCACATGACTCAACCGACGCTCAAAGATGATACGACCAAAACCAGGGCTTACAAGAGGGTCTTCCGCAAGAGACCATTCTTCGGCCTGATGCAGGTGCGTCTGCTGGCGTTCTTTGCCATCCTGGGGCCTGGGTTTATTACCGCTAATGTAGATAACGACCCTGGCGGCATCCTTACCTACTCCCAGGCGGGAGCGAAGTTCGGATACGCCCTCCTCTGGACGCTCATTCCTACCACAATTGCGCTGATGGTCGTGCAGGAAATGGCCGCACGCATGGGAGTGGTGACCGGCAAAGGGCTCTCAGACCTGATTCGGGAAAATTTCGGCATCCGCGCCGCCGCGTTCACAATTCTGGTGCTGGGTATCGCTGATTTTGGGAATATCGTGGCCGAGTTTGCCGGCCTTGCCACCGGCATGGGCATTTTTGACGTCAGCAAATATCTGGTTGTTCCGGCCGGGGCGGCGCTGGTTTGGGCGGTCGTCGTCAAGGGTAGCTACAAGCCGGTGGAGCGCATCCTGATTTTATTTTCGCTGATCTATTTCTGCTATCCCATTTCGGCGTTTTATGCGCATCCCGATTGGCATAAGGCGCTGCACGATACTTTTGTTCCCACATTCAGCCGCAACTCCGAATATCTGGTGATGGTAGTGGGGCTGGTGGGCACGACGATTACTCCCTGGATGCAGTTTTACTTGCAGGCTTCCGTGGTGGAAAAAGAGATCCCGAAGGATAAATATAACCTGTGCCGCCTGGATGTGTTTCTGGGCTGCATCATCACCGACGTGATCGCCTTTTTCATCGTGGTGGCTTGTGCCGCCACCATGTACGTCTCCGGCCATCACGATATTACAGATGCCAGCCAGGCGGCGGTGGCGCTGAAGCCTCTTGCCGGCGAGTTTGCCGCGCTCCTGTTCGCCGTCGGCCTGGTGAATGCTTCGCTGCTCTCGGCCGCTATTCTCCCGTTGGCTACCGCTTACAACATTTGCGAAGGCCTGGGCGTGGAATCGGGCGTCAACAAAAAATTTAACGAAGCGCCCGTCTTTTACTGGCTGTATACGTTCCTGATTGCCTGTGGCGCGGGCGTTGTCCTGATTCCCAAACTGCCGCTCATCAAAGTCATCATTTTTTCCCAGGTGGCCAACGGCATTCTTCTGCCCTTTGTGCTTATCTATATGCTGCTTCTGGTCAACAAGCGCGAGCTGATGGGCGAGTTCAAGAATTCAACCTTTGCCAATGTGATTGCCTGGTCCACCGGCGTAATCATGATTCTGCTTACCATTGGCCTGATCTGGACAACGATTACCGGCTGAGCCCACGCCTGACATGAAATAATTGGATAGGCAATGCTGTGTTATCGAACCACCCTGAAGGAGGTAGTGCAATGCTTGATCGCCGCAGCTTCGTTGCCTTTTTTTCGCTGCTACTCGGAGCGCCGTTGAGTGCTTTCTCTCAGTCAGAGCGTGCCGGCGCTACTGGTGAGAGAACCAGGAGCAGCGCTGTTCCAGACACCTTCATACTGAAACCCAATGGCTGGATGCCCAACAACCCCGATCTGCCTGTTCTCTTCTATCGAAAGGCGGTCGCTTTGACAGGCAATGATCCGGCGGCGATTTTTGAGGCGCTCTTTGAACGCAATGGCTGGCCGGCTCAATGGCGCAACGGGGTGTATGACTTCCATCATTACCACTCCACAGCGCATGAGGTGCTCGGCTTTGCCGGCGGCCATGCACAATTGATGCTGGGAGGACCGCAGGGACGCGAAGTAACCGTACATGCCGGCGACGTGATCGTGTTGCCGACCGGAACCGGTCACTGCAGGCTCGCCGCCAGCGACGATTTTCTGGTGGTGGGCGCCTATCCACCAGACCAGCATTGGGACATCTGTCGCGAGGCACCCACTCCAGCAGCCCGGGAGCGCATGGAGCACTTACCTTTTCCCACATCGGACCCGGTTAGCGGAAAAGGCGGACCATTGACGAGACTGTGGACGCGACCGGCGCGAAATAATGAGTGACCATCCCTTGCCGTGTACGAGCTGAGTTCCCTCTCATCCAAATCCGTCGTCACCGAATAGGTTGGGGATTTATTTGCTGTGCGCCGCATCCACATTGTGTCAACGCTGCTACGCTCGTCCTTTACTGCAGAAGACTGTAAGTCTCAAAGAATCAACGCGGCTTCAACTGGTCTGTGCTTTGCATTAACAGCAGCGGTCCCAAGGAGGCCGTTATGAAACTATCCAATGCGTCCATCACACCATCCATCCGCAAGGTTCACTTTGTCATTCTGCTCGCCGCGCTTGCTATTGTGGCGGCAACTGTGGGCTGCTCCAAGAACTCCAGTGCGGTAAGCTCGTCCATACCGGCGGACGCAAGCTTGCGCGCGGATGCGTCTCAAACCAGCACACCCAGCGCCGAACCAGCGGCGGCTGGGGCCGCCACTAACGTCAAGACATCTTCAGCGGAGAAGCTGCCTATCCCGAAGTTGATCACATATAAGAGTCGGGATTACGGAGTTTCGTTTGTCTACCCGTGGCAGTATTCGTTTCTGAGCGCAAGAGCTGTTGCCGAAGGTGACGCCTCGCTGCGGCCGAAATCCGACGGTCACGACGCGCAGATCACGCTGGCCAGGATCGACATTCCCAAAGGTTTCTATGCCGATACCGATTACGAAAGCGGATATTTCGCACTGAGTCTCGACCAGGACCTGAGTCAGCAGGAATGCGAAGCGTCACTGGTTGTGCCTAAAGATGGCAAGCTAGGGACTGACACCATCAACGGAGCCGAGTTCCACTGGATTGAGACCGACAACGGCGGCGGCGGTCAGGCAGCCAGGCTGCGCCAGTATGTGACCTTCAGCAACAGCACCTGTTATCAGTTCGAGATGGGAGTGAAGACCCGCAATGAAGATGGCCTGGCAAGAGAAGTCGATCCTGACAAGGTGCTGCGGCGACTGGATGGAATCCTGAGGACAGTTAAAATTCTGCCCACAGCGAGCCCTGCCGCGGCAGAAGCGGAGAATTCGACAGAAGATTCCGAACCGGCCGCACACAATTGACGGAAAAGGCCCTTGGCCAAGGCTCCGATGGGTCGCCAAGGGCCGCCCGAATGGGACGGCAACTCTTGACTTTTCATCCGGATAAACGAGGACTACCTTGGCAGTAGGATGAACGCAGATGCGCTGAGGGGCAGGCCGGGAAACGGAGAGTTGAAAATTTGTTCTCAGCGCTGTTGGGGAGAGGGGGTGGGGGTTACTAAGTAACCTTTTTGGCTTGGGCGGACATCTCCCTTTGACTCTGGGAACCGTGAGAGGCGCCGCTCGATGTTTTCAAAGACCGTGGGGCACAGAGCCTTGCATCGATCATGCCAGCAATTTGATAAAAAGCAATGATTTGATACCACTTGCCCGGTTCCAGCGGAGAAACGTGGATTCCCCATGACACAATAGGGTTGCTTTTCTTACGGTCAAGGTACCAAGTCGCTGGTAGGGGGCTGTTTTTGAAATTTAGCCCCTCGAATCCTTTAGCCCCGTAATGGAGGCGGGATTGGCTGATCACGTTTGGACATTGGAAGTGCTTGTCGGCCTTCTGGAGAAGGGCGTCGGCTCTTTCGGCGGGGCGCTTCATGTACCCTGTTCCCTTACATCGAATGCAAGTGGTTCCGTAGCAGCCTCTACCTGTCGCAAGGCATTTTGGGCAGCGGATATTGTCCTCAGACATCGGGAGTTACCTTACTAGTACACTACCGCGGTCCCGAAAGAAGCAAAGGTCAAAATTGCTCGCTTTAGAACAATTAATTCAAAACAACCCACTAGCGACGCCCTTAACGCATTGACATTTCATGCCTACTTTGGTCACAATTATAAATTGCTTTCGTAGCCAGACATGGTGAAAAGCTCAAACCGAGTTTCGGCGCAGCATTGGATCACAAAGCCGGTGGCGCTTGCCTGCCTGTTGCTGATCGCCTGGTTTGCATTCGCGGAAGCTACCCATATTCACTCCTTTTCATCGACTGGCTCTGAGCAGCATTGCGACTTTTGCGTTGTCATCCATGCCAGCGCATCTGCCGTGCCGGTTGCCGTCACGCCAGCGGTTGTTCTCGACCTGGCGCCCTGCCAAGTTCTTCTCAGCGAAGAGACCAAGACCAAGTCTCTTCTGCTGAGCGCTGACCTCTACATTCGCCCTCCGCCATTGGTTTAGGCAATCTGTTTTTTAAATTATTTTCAGCCAAAAACCAATTTTCTTGCCGTAGGAGGCAGTCATGTCATTTATAAGAATGCGGTTAAAAACCGCTATTTCTGTCCTTTTTCCCTTTTCTATTTTGCTGCTGGTTTCGCTTTCAGCATTTGCCCAGTCACTTGGAAACACAGGAACTATTAAGGGCACCGTGGTAGACCAATCTGGTGCGGTCGTGACCGGCGCTCACGTCCATATTTCAAATCCAGTAACAGGCTATTCTCAAGAAGCGGTCACTGGCCCGGAGGGCACTTTCACTTTTTTAAATATTCCTCCTAATCCCTACCATCTTGCGGTGACGGCCGAGCGGTTCGCCCCATTTACTCAGGACGTAGTAGCACGCGGTTCTGTACCTGTACAGGTGACCGCAAAACTCGCGGTCGAAGGTTCTGCGACCTCGGTGAATGTCGAGGCTGCGGGCAACGACCTGATTGAAAACGATCCCACGGCACACATTGACGTAGACCGAAGCCAGCTATTGAAGAACCCTACGGTTGACCCTGCGGCAGGCTTAAGCCAGGCGATTATTTACGGCACGGGCGGAGTGGCCAATGACGGGAATGGCTTTTTCCATCCGCTGGGTGATCACGCCCAGGTTGACTTCGTGGTGGACAATCAGCCGATCAGCGATCAACAGAGCAAGGTTTTTTCAACGCAACTTCCGCTAAGCGCCATTCAGAGCATGGAACTGGATACCGGGGCGCCGACTGCAGAATTTGGAGACAAGACCAGCCTGATTGCCCAGGTTACAACCCGCTCGGGGCTGGGAAGTAAAAAATTATTCGGCAGCGTGGATGGAACCTATGGCACCTTTGGAACCGCGGTGGGCAGCGTTGCTTTGGGCTGGGGTAATGACAAAGTAGGAAACTTCTTTGCCATCGATGGCACTCGCAGCGGCCGCTTTCTCGATACTCCTGAGCTTCTTCCCATTCACGATAAAGGGAACAACGAAACTATTTTCGACCGCGCCGATTTCCAGCTCTCGCCCAAAGATGTGCTCCACCTGAATTTGTTTGCGGCGCGCAATTGGATCCAAATCCCGAACGACTTAGATCAACTTGGGCAGGACCAAAGACAGAGAGTTGAGACCTGGAGCATCGCGCCCGGCTATCAGCATACTTTCCAGAACAATATTCTGCTCACCGTGAATCCATACGTACGCAAGGACCAGTTCCAGTACTATCCCAGCTTCAACCTGTTTTCGGATTCGCCGTCCACTCAGGCCCAGAACCGGCATCTGTTCAACTACGGAGTCAAGAGCGATTTAGCGATCGTAAAGGGCCGCCACAATTTTAAGGTGGGCATTGACCTGAAACAAACGCGGTTATTGGAAGCGTTTGCTTTTGGGGTCACCGATCCCACTTTTAACGCGGTTTGCCAGGACTTCAACGGTAATCCTATTACCGATCCCACTGTGGTTGACCCTGCCTGCGCGGGAGCAGGGCAGCAGCAAAACCCAAACTTCAGCCCGGGCCTGTTTCCCTTTGACTTAACCCGGGGAGGCACGCTGTTCCATTTTCACAGTACCCATAACATTAACCAATACGCCTTCTATGCCCAGGATGCGATTACCGCCGGTAATTTCCTCATCAATGTCGGTATTCGTGGAGACATGTATTACGGCCTGGTTTCTGCCGGCGCACCCGAGCCGCGCGTGGGCATCGCCTACAATATCAAAAAAACCAGCACGGTCCTGCGGGCGGCTTACTCGCGGACCTTTGAAACACCCTTTAACGAAAATCTGTTGCTCTCGAGCGCTACGGGAACAGGCGGGCTTGCGCAAACGGTATTCGGAGCATCGGCAGCACCGCCCATTCAGCCGGGCAATCGCAATCAGTTCAATGCCGGGTTTCAACAGGCGCTCGGCAAATGGGTGCTCCTGGACGCCGACTACTTCTGGAAGTACACCCACAATGCTTATGACTTCAGCGTGCTCCTGAACACAAACATTACATTTCCCATCGCCTGGCATAACTCCAAGCTCGACGGCGTGACCGGCCGTGTGAGCACAACCAATATCCACGGCTTCCAGGCGTACTATACCTTCGGACACACCCGCGCCCGCTACTTCCCGCCGGAAACCGGGGGCTTGATCACCGTCGTGCCTCCGGCCGTATTCCGCATTGATCACGACCAGGCGTACCAAAATACCCTGAACTTCCGCTACCAGCGGCCGAATGATGCAGAATACTTTCAGTTCGTCTGGCGCTACGACAGCGGCCTTGTAGTCAGCGGAGTGCCGGATGTTGCCGCAGCCCTGGCGCTCACAGCGAACCAGCAAGTTACGATCGGGCTCTCCTGTGATGGCGTGTTCGCAACGGTTGCCAACCCGTTTACCCCTAACTCAACCTGTAACGTGGGAAGATCAAAGCTGTTAACCTTGCCGCAAACCGGGACTGAAGACGACGACCATAACCCCGACCGCGTGAAGTCGCGCAATGTCCTCGACCTGAGCGTTGGCACCGATAATCTGCTCCACTCCGAGGGAAAGAGAAGGTTCGTGGCTTCGGTCGGAGTTACCAACCTGACAGATAAAGTGGGTCTTTACAACTTCCTGTCAACCTTCAGCGGCACGCACTTCCTGGAACCAAGGGCCGTGAGCGGACATTTCGGCTTCACTTTCTAGCTCATTAGATATTGGAAGGCAGAGTTTCTCTGCCTTCCATATTTCTGTTCAATATTATGACCGGCGATCTTATGTCTATCGGTTCTGCCTTCGCGCACCCGGCGGTCGCGACTCTCTTCGCCCTCGGTGGAATTCTGCTGGGAGCGCTGATTCGCAAGGTCGTCCGCTTTCAGGTCAGCCTGTTGGCCGCGGCGGCGGTGGGCACGCTGCTTGCCGTTACGCTCTACGATGTTCTGCCGGATGCGAAACAGTTTCTCAGTTGGCCTGAGCTCCTGATCGGTTGTGCCAGCGGCTATTTACTCTTGTGGACAATCGGCAAGTATGTCTACCATGTTTGTCCTTCTTGCGCCATCAACGAAATGTGCGACAGCACCGCCCATGAGTTTTCCAGGACTGCAATGATGTTCATGATTACCTTTGGCTTTCATACGGCCATGGATGGCGTGAGCATCGTTTTTGGAGATGACCTTCTCGGCCGCCCAGACATGGGTTTGCTTTTCGGAATCTCAGTTCACAAGATCCCTGAAGGCCTGGCCCTGGTCCTGCTTCTTCTGGGTGCAGGTTATGGACGCCGGAAGGCGATCGTATGGGCTGCGGGTATGGAAGCCCTGACGCTGGCCGGAGCTGCGCTGGGCTACGCCTTTGTCGGCTCGATTTCGACATTCTGGCTGGGGATTCTGTTTGCCCACATCGCCGGCGGCTTCCTTTACATGGTCGCCAACACGGCCAAGGGCATGATGAAGCAACATAGCCCCGAACCGCGCTACGCTCTGCATGCCCTGGTGAGCGGGCTATCATTCATATCGAGTTCGCTGGTTTTAGCTTTTGTGAGACCATAGCAGGATAGGTGCTACAGCAGTTTGGGTTTTTTACCAGTTAGAAATTAATGATTCGCAAAACCATCTCGCTGTTGGTTATCTTGTCGCTCTTTCAGGTGTCTGCCTTTGCCGCGAATTGTGACATAGACTGCCTGTTCTCACACTCCGGCGCTGGCCACCTTCACCCCGCTGCGCAGCATCAGCAGTCTTCCTCAACCAGTGACACGCATTGCAAGCATGCACACGCGGCTGCTCCCGCTGTTGCCGCCGCCTCATCATGTCATCAGGGAATGAGCTCCGGTTGTGCCCATGCTTGCCTTTCTAACGCGAAGGCAAGCGGAGCTTCGGCGCCGGCTGCGAAGCTTGTGTTTGTCTTTCACGCCGAAAAAACGGCGCTGCTTGAAATTTCTACCTCGCGCACACCAGATTTAAAACTTTTCTTTTCGCAATCGCGATCTGCTCCAACGATCACCATTCTTAGAATTTAAACCCGAAAAACTATTTTTCTGACCAGAGCGTGCGTCGTCCCTTTCGGGACTTTGGGACCATTTGCGCCGTTCCCAGCGCTGAAGCGCTGGGCTACTTTGCGTCGCCCCTTGCGGGGCTGTTCTCTTTCGTTCTTGCGCAAACCTGGTTCTCACGCATTCGCTTTAAAGGCCATTACACAGTCCGAACTTAGAAAAATTTCGAGGATAAAAGATGAGTATGATCTGGGGAAAAAGTTTTTTGTATCTGTTGCTATTTACCTCTGCAACAGGCATTTCAGCGCAGCAGGCCGGCGAGCAGCCGAACCAGAAACCAGAGCCGCAGTCCTCCATGCCCGGAATGGATATGGGCCATTCCGGTATGAGAATGGACATGGACCACCAATCAGCCACCTTTATCGAAGAAATCGAAAGCCACGGCGCCTCGGGGACGGATGCTCAGCCGAACTCGACACCTACTGCCATGGTCATGACCATGAAAGGGAGCTGGATGCTCATGCTTCATGGGGTAGCTTTTCTGAATGAGATGCAGCAGAGCGACCCGCGCGGCAGCGACAAATTTTTCTCTACGAACTGGATTATGCCCATGGCCCAGCGAAAGTTTGGAAGCGGCACGCTGACACTTCGCGCCATGCTGAGCCTGGAGCCCGCTACGGTCACAAAGCGGTTTTATCCTGAATTGTTTCAGCAAGGCGAGACCGCATTTGGCAAGCCGATTGTCGATGGCCAGCATCCCCACGATTTTTTCATGGAACTGGCGGCTCTGTACGATCTGCGGCTGGGAGAGAAGACCCTGCTTTCGTTCTACGCTGCCCCGATGGGCGATCCCGCAATGGGACCGGCGGCGTACCCCCATCGCGCATCGGCATCCGAAGATCCAATTGCAGCCCTGGGACATCACCTCGAGGATTCAACCCACATCTCCGATGACGTGTTAACGGTTGGCGTTACCCATCGCGCCGTTCGTTTGGAAGCCTCAGGGTTTCACGGCCGGGAGCCGGACGAGAACCGCTGGGACCTGGATTCCGGAAAGATCGATTCCTGGTCAGGCCGGCTCACGGTCAACGCTGGCCAGAATTGGAGCGCGCAATATTCTTTCGGACATCTCACCAGTCCGGAAGCCCTTCACCCCAATGAAGACATTGACCGCATGACGGCCTCGGTCACCTATAACCGCCCGCTCACGCATGGAAACTGGGCGACGTTGCTGCTGTGGGGGCGCAACCGCAACCGTCCCAGCGGCCTGATTTGGAACGGCTATCTGGCGGAATCAACTCTAAGATTCAGCACCTGCAATTATCTGTGGGCGCGTTTTGAAAATGTAGATCGAACCAGTGAGTTGTTACTGAAAAATACATTCGAACCAGCCGGTTTTGAGGAAAGCGTTATCGGTCGCGTCCAGGCTTCAACAATTGGCTACGACCGTGACATTGATCTGATTCCGCATCTGGCAACTGCCATTGGAGTCCAGGTGACGGTTTACGGTGTTCCTAAAACGTTAAGACCGGCGTATGGTTCTAATCCTGTAGGAACGGTGCTGTTTGTTCGCATTCGCCCGTTCGGAAAGGAGCGATGATTAGCTGCGCTTAAGCCCGGTGATTGCCCGCTTATCTAAACGGGTCGAGAGTATGCTTCTTGAACTCATCGGGAAGGGGAAGAAGATACCCGGCATCTTTCGACCGGCTCGCCCACTCCACCAGCGAGTGATATTGGTTAAACTCCGTCAGCTCGCCCAGCCAGGTTGTGCCGCTTGAGTGAGTAATAACCACAACATTGGGCAAATCGCAGGGGCCCAGGCATCCGCTGATGGAGAGCTGCAGGCGCTTCAGCAATCCACGTTTGCGCCACTCTTCTTTCAGCCACTCCACCGGAACGGGCGGCAGGCCGCGTTCGGTCTGTCCGCAGCAGCAGCCGGTGCAGACGCTTAATTGGCCAATCACCAGCCTTTTTGTTTTGAGAGCGTTGTCTTTCATGAGGTTCGCATATACCCTAGTGGGATATGATATAACATTTTCATAGGAACATTTATGTCACACACCATAAGAGAGAAAGAAAAATTACTGCAACGCGTTCGCCGGGTTCGAGGCCAGGTTGAAGCGGTGGAACGGGCATTGCAGGCCGAGCAAGAGTGTTCAGAGGTGCTGCGGCTCATTGCCGCCTCTCGCGGGGCCATGAATAGCCTGATGGCTGAAGTGATCGAAGACCACATTAAGCACCACATGGCCGGCGGAAAGAATGGAAAGCCAACTGCGCCCGCGCAGGAATTGATTGATGTGGTGCGGGCGTACCTGAAATAAGCCAAGGAAGGAAGTTCCCCGTGACACCAAAAGTTGTCTCTTCAACTTCTACTATCGCCAGCCACAAAGACAAGAGCAGCACGCCAAATAACGCCCCACTGCACTCCCATGATCACGATCATGGTCATGACCATGATGAGCATGAGGGCCACGAGCACCACCATGGGTTGGAAATCGCCGATCTGGTTCGCATTGCTTTTGTGGCAATTGCAGCTGCGGCCGTGTGGTTCAAAGTCTGGGAGCCAATTGCCAACTTCAGCGTGATAGGAATTGCCGCCACGCTTATCGGCGGGTATCCCATCTTTAAAGAGGCGATCGAGAACATTATTGAGCGCAAGATGACCATGGAGCTATCCATGACCATTGCGCTTCTAGCGGCGCTCGCAATTCGCGAATTCTTTACAACGCTGGTCATCACTCTATTTGTGCTGGCGGCGGAGGTTCTGGAAGGGTTGACTGTCGGACGAGGCCGCAAGGCGATCCGCGAGATGATTGACTTTTTGCCGCGCACTGCGCACCGCATTAGCCAGGGTCAGACCGAGGAAGTTGAGATTGAAAAACTACGGGCAGGCGATGTGGTGCTGGCCAAGCCCGGCACGCGAATCCCCGTGGATGGCGAAGTCGTTGGCGGCCATTCATTTGTTGATCAGGCTTCCATCACCGGCGAATCCATGCCGGTAGAAAAGTCTGCCGGCATGGAGGTCTACGCCGGAACCATCAATCAATCAGGAGCGCTGCAAATCCGCACCTCGCGCATCGGCAGCGACACGACTTTTGGCAAGATCGTTGAGGCGGTCGAGCGCGCCGAGAAATCCAAGGCTCCGATTCAGAAGACCGCCGACCGTCTCGCCGGCTACCTGGTTTACTTTGCGCTGGCGGCCGCGGTGCTTACGTTTTTTATCACTCACAATGTCCGCTCCACCATCTCCGTTGTGATTGTTGCCGGCGCGTGCGGTATCGCAGCCGGTACTCCGCTGGCGGTGTTGGGAGCGATTGGCCGCGCCGCCCGGCAGGGTTCCATCATCAAGGGCGGCCTCTATCTTGAGACCCTGGGCGCGGTAGATACCGTGCTGCTCGATAAAACCGGCACACTCACATTCGGCGAGCCCGCAGTACGGCAGGTGCAGCCTGCGGCTGCAAGCATCAGTGAAGACCTCATTCTAGCTTCGGCGGCGACTGCCGAAAGCCGCTCGGAGCATCCGCTGGCCAAGGCAATTCTGAAGAGCGCGCGCGAAAAAGCCTTGACGGTGCCTGAGCCTGAGACATTCGAATATAAGCCGGGCCGAGGCGTTATCGCCGGGACGAACGGCAGCGGCGAGAAGATTGTTGTCGGTAATCGGGCTTTACTGGAAGAGCAGGGAATAAAAGTTCCGCTGACCATCAATGGCGCCGGTCCCGCGGTCTCCGAGGTTCTGGTGGCCAAGGGGCATTCATTCCTGGGTTCGATTTGTATTGCGGACCAGTTGCGTCCGGAGTCGGCGGCGGCCATGCGTGCGCTCAAATCCATGGGCATAGAAACTGTCCTGCTTACGGGCGATGCCGCTGCTGTGGCGGCCAGTGTTGCCGAGACGCTTGGCGTCAAAAGTGTTTATGCCGGCCTGCTGCCCGAGCAGAAACTGCAGCACGTTGCGCGTTGGGTGAAGGAAGGCCACGTGGTCGCCATGATCGGCGACGGTATTAACGATGCTCCCGCACTGGCCGAAGCCAGTGTAGGCATTGCCATGGGCTCAGGAACAGACGTAGCGCGCGAAAGCGCCGATATTGTGCTCATCGGTAACGACCTTTCCAAGTTCGTCGAGACGCTGCGTATAGCCCGTAAATGTCATAGAATCATCCTGCAAAATTTCTATGGCACTCTGATCGTTGATGGCATAGGAGTGGGCATGGCGGCCTTTGGTTTGTTGAACCCGTTGCTGGCGGCATTCATTCATGTGACTTCAGAACTCACGTTCATATTGAATTCCACCCGGCTCCTGCCCGCTTTGTCGCCGGCAACGAAAGAATCGGCATCCAACGAATTAGGATAAACATGCGGCTGGCATATATACATTTCAAGAAAGAAAATTCTGGGCGCCATGTGTGGCTCCGCATTTTGGTGGCCACGCTGCTGGTTTGGATTGCCTTGTTTTTTGCCTGGCTCACGTTGTATCTTTTCTCACGGGGAATTTACCTCGACCGGACCGGCCGCTCCTCTTACATTTCTGTTCTGGTCCACATGGGCCGGGGTGGAGCCTGATATGCGCTGCCGCGAGTTTCAAAAAATACTTCCCGAGATCATCGATCAGATGGAAGCCTCGGCTGCAAAGGGCCATCTGCAATCCTGTAGCAAGTGCTCGCAACTGGTGGCAGACCTGAAATTCATCAGCGAGAGTGCGCGCCTGCTTCTGCCGCTCGTGGAACCACCCGCCAAAGTCTGGGCGGCGATTGAGAAATCTCTGCCATTGGTGAGCGAGAAAAAACAGGCATGATGGCCCCCATGTCTCCTGATTACATACAAAACGATTCTGTAATGTAGCCCCGATGACTCAACCTCTATAATAAATTCATGAGTCCGGCTAAGACCCCATTCATCTACCACAGTTGTATGAACTTTATGGCGCTTCCTTGCATTCCGCGGGTATTCATTTACAGTTGAGAGTTCAATGAATTTTTGAAAAAACCAAAAACCAAAGGCTTTTCTGAGAACTGAGAACCGAGAACTGGGAACTAAAAATTGACTGCAGAAGAGAAACGATTAGAGCAATCGCGCCTGCGGCAGGTGCACTGGAAGCGCTGGGGTCCTTATGTGGCCGAGCGCGCCTGGGGAACGGTGCGTGAGGATTACAGCGCCACCGGCGAGGCTTGGGACTATTTTCCGCACGATCACGCCCATTCGCGCGCCTACCGCTGGAACGAAGATGGCCTGGCCGGTATCTGCGACCGCCATCAGCGTCTTTGCTTTGCGCTGGCTTTGTGGAACGGCCGCGATCCCATCCTCAAAGAGCGGCTTTTTGGATTGAGCGGCGAAGAAGGCAACCACGGTGAAGACGTAAAAGAGTGTTACTTCTATCTCGATAACACTCCGACTCATTCTTACATGCGGTATCTCTACAAGTATCCGCAGGCGGAGTTTCCCTATACACAACTGGTGGAAGAGAACGGCAGGCGCACCAAGGCCGACCCTGAATTTGAGCTGCTGGATACCGGCATATTTCACGAGAGCCGTTACTTCGATGTGCTGGTGGAATATGCCAAAGTCGAGATGGAAGACATCTGTATCAAGATTACCGCCACCAATCGCGGACTGGATGCCGCCACCCTGCATCTGCTGCCTACACTCTGGTTTCGCAACACCTGGTCATGGAAGCCTGGCTCGCCCCGGCCTGAAATTGAAGTCGCTAATTCCAAAATTGCTCCGGCGGCATTGCGCGCCGTCAATGACGAGCTTGGGGAGTGGACCCTTTATTGCGATGGCAGTCCTGAACTGCTCTTTACCGAGAATGAAACCAACTTTGAGCGCCTGTTCCACGCTCCCAACCGCACGCCCTATGTAAAAGACGCGTTCCACGAGTATGTAATTCACGGCAAACTTGATGCGGTGAATCCCAGCCAGATTGGCAGCAAAGCGGCCGCGCACTATAAGGCGGAGATTGCGCCCGGTGAATCCACCGTATTGAAACTGCGCCTTACCAACCGGCGATTTTCGCCGGGTGAGCCGCCCCTGGGCGCCGAATTTGGTCAGACGTTCTTGAAGCGAAGGGTAGAGGCAGATGAATTTTATGCTTCGGTAATTCCTGAAAATTCCTCCGCCGATATGCGCAACATCACGCGCCAGGCATTTGCCGGCCTGCTCTGGTCCAAGCAGTTTTATAAGTACGAGGTAAGGCGCTGGCTGCTGGGAGACCCGGGCCAGCCTCCGCCTCCACCGCAGCGGCTGCACGGGCGCAATCATGCCTGGATTCACCTTTACAACGAAGACGTGATCTCCATGCCCGACAAGTGGGAGTACCCCTGGTACGCTGCCTGGGACCTTGGCTTCCACTGCATCGCATTGGCGCTCATCGATGCCGACTATGCTAAAGAACAATTGATCCTCATGTTGCGCGAGTGGTACATGCATCCCAACGGCCAGATTCCCGCCTATGAGTGGGCTTTTGGCGATGTGAATCCGCCGGTGCACGCCTGGGCCGCATACCGGGTTTATAAAATCGAAGAAAAGAAAACCGGCAAGGGCGACCGCGCATTTTTGCAGCGTGTCTTCCAGAAGCTGCTGCTGAACTTCACATGGTGGGTGAACCGCAAAGATGCCGAGGGCATGAACGTCTTTCAGGGCGGTTTTCTCGGTCTCGACAATATCGGCGTCTTTGACCGCAACATGCCGCTGCCTGATGGCGGGCACCTCGAGCAATCTGACGGCACAAGCTGGATGGCCATGTACTCGCTCGATATGATGACCATTGCCCTGGAACTCGCGAGCGAAGACCCGGTCTATGAAGACGTGGCCAGCAAATTCTGGGAGCACTTTGTGTACATCGCCACCGCCATGAATAATCTGGGCAGCGAGAACCTGAGTCTGTGGGATGAACAGGATGGCTTCTTCTATGACGTGCTGCATTACAGCAACGGAACCCAGATTCCGCTTCGCGTGCGCTCCATGGTGGGGTTGACCCCATTGTTTGCGGTGCAGACTCTGGAGCCGGATGTGCTCGACCGGCTTCCCGACTTTAAGAAGCGCTTAGAGTGGTTCGTCGCCAACCGTCCGGATTTGACCTGCAATCTCGCCAGTATGAAGACGCGCGGCACGAAAGAACGCCGCCTGCTTTCGGTGCCGTGGCGGGAGCAGTTCCAGAGAATTTTGAGCTACATGCTCGATGAAAATGAATTTCTGTCGCCCTACGGCGTTCGCGCCCTCTCTCGTTATCATCTTGCGCATCCTTACAAATTAGACCTGAACGGCATGGAGCATGCGGTTGACTATGAGCCCGCCGAGTCTACGGCCGGACTCTTCGGTGGCAACTCCAACTGGCGCGGGCCGATCTGGTTTCCGGTCAACTACCTGCTCATCGAATCCCTGCGCAAGTTCCATCATTATTACGGGAACGAATTCAAAGTCGAATGCCCCACCGGCTCGGGAAATTGGATGACACTCCTGGAGGTGGCGCATGAGTTGTCGCAGCGCCTCTATAAGATTTTTCAGCGCGACGATCAGGGCCGGCGCCCTGTCTTTGGCGACCTGGAGCAATTTCAGAAAGATCCCCATTGGCGCGACCTCATCTGGTTCCACGAGTATTTTCATGGAGATAACGGCCGCGGCCTCGGCGCCAGCCATCAGACCGGCTGGACCGCTCTGGTGGCCAAATTGATTTACGAAGCTGGAGAGCATCAGCAAAAAAACAGCAAACACGAACCCCATAACAAACATGAAGTCGTAACCGCGGTATCTTCCCCGAGCACAACCGGCAAACATTAATGATCGAGTTTGATCGCGCCACCTGCACGAATCTCGCCGTAGCCAATCGCCGCGAATGGCTTGAAACCAACGGCCTGGGAGGCTTTGCCTCTTCCACCATTACCGGCTTAAACACGCGCCGTTATCACAGTCTGCTGATTGCGGCCACGACTCCGCCCACAGGACGCACAGCATTGTTGTCGAAGCTGGAAGAAACGCTGATCGTCGGTGAAAAACGATTTGAGCTCTCCTGCAATCAATACCCCGGCGTGGTTTACCCGCAGGGATACAACTATCTCAAGCGTTTCCGCCTCGACCCCTTCCCGGTGTTTACCTATGAAGTCGAAGGCGTTGAAATGGAGAAATCTCTATTCATGGTTCATGGCGAAAATACCACGGTGATCGAGTACAAGCTGCGCGACCATGCTCCCGGCAACCAGGAATGCCGGATCGAGATTCGCTCCCTGGTTTCTTTTCGTAATTATCATTCGACAACGCATGAAAATCAGGCCATCAACCGCGAAGTAAAGTCTGTTCCCGGCCTGGCCTCGCTGGCTCTCTATACTGGCTTGCCCACGCTACACCTGGCTCATAATGCCACAGCCATTGGAACCAACGGCGAATGGTATCGCCGTTTTCAGTACGAAGTGGAGCATGAACGTGGCCTCGATTACGAAGAGGACCTGTTCAATCCCTGTGTTTTGTTCTTCAATCTTGACCGGGAAAAGAGCGCCGTCATCATAGCTTCCACAGAAATCCACACGGTGGCATCGGCCGGCGCATTGCACAAGCAGGAATTGGCGCGCCGGAAATCGCTGACGCAAACCGCCAGGCTGCAGGGCGAACTTCTGGCGCAGCTAACCGGCGCGGCAGATCAATTCATTGCGGCGCGGGGAGAGAACAAAACGGTAATGGCCGGTTACCACTGGTTTACCGACTGGGGACGCGACACCATGATCTCTCTTCCCGGGCTTACGCTCGCAACCGGCCGTTTTGAGATAGCCAAAAATATCCTGCTGGAATTTTCATACTACGTCGATCGCGGCATGCTGCCGAACCGTTTTCCCGATTCGGGAGAGATTCCCGAGTACAACACCGTGGATGCGACGTTGTGGTACTTCGAGGCCGTCCGGGCGTACCTGGAAGCGACCGGCGATGAGCTTTTTGTTCGCGACCATCTTTATCCCGTGCTGGTGGATATCATTGGCTGGCACATCAAAGGCACGCGCTACGACATCCATGTGGATGAGGATGGACTGCTGAACGCCGGAACGCACCACACCCAGCTTACCTGGATGGACGCGCAGCACGACAACCAATGCATTACCCCGCGAAATGGAAAGCCAGTGGAGATTCAGGCGCTCTGGTATAACGCGCTGCGCACTATGGAAGCATTTGCAGCCCGCTTTGACGCTGCCGATGCCGGGCAGCGTTTCGAGAGATTGGCGGCGCTGTCTTATGAAAGCTTTAACCGCCTTTTCTGGAACGAAAAATCCGGCTGCCTGTTTGACGTAATCGGCAGCGCCGCGCCTGATGCCTCCATTCGCCCGAACCAGGTTTTCGCGGTCAGCCTGCCACATCCCATTTTGGAACCGGCGAAATTTCGCAACGTTTTAGATGTAGTCGAGCGCGACCTGCTGACGCCTTACGGCCTGCGCACACTTTCTCCTGCCGATGCCCGCTACAAGGGCCGTTATGGAGGCGACCAGCGCGCGCGTGACGATGCTTATCATCAGGGGACTGTATGGCCGTGGCTGCTGGGTCCTTTTATCACTGCCTGGCTCAAGGTGTACGGCGAAAGCAGGGAAGCGCGAGATAAAGCCGCGGGGTGGATCGGCAACTTCGAACCGCACCTGCGCGGCGCCGGGCTGGGTCAGATCTCAGAAATTTTCGATGGGGATCCGCCGCACGCTCCCCACGGATGCATCGCCCAGGCCTGGAGTGTGGCGGAGTTGCTGCGCGTTGCCGCATTGCTTCAAACTGATTTTCCGGATTGAGCATTTATAGCCCCACGCAAGGAATGCAGAAGCAATAAAAGCCATTCATACAGGATCATTAACCGCGCCCGCTGCCCGCGCTGCCCTGTGCCGCGACTTCCGCGTAAGGCCAGGTTCGCCCGTATGCCGCCCGTATCAGGAAGACTGCGATACCTACTACCAACGTCACCAGCCCCACGACAATGAATTTCCATCCCGAGGTCGCAAAAATATATATCCAGCCCGCGGCTGCAATCACTGCCGGCACAGGATAGAGCCACATCTTGTAAGGACGCTTCTCTTCCGGTACAAGCCGCCGCATCCGGGGTAGAGCCAGTATTTGCGCGATAAATTGCACCAGCACGCGGGTGGTGATCAAGGCGCTGATCACGGCATCCAGGCTGAAGAAGGCGCCGGCGACCGAAACCGCGCCAATCACCAGCAACGACACATGAGGGAAGTTTTTGGAAGGATGGATGCGCGCAAAGACGGCGAAGAAATTTCCATCCTGCGCGGCAGCGTATGGTATCCGCGAGTAGCCCAGCAGCAACGCGAAAACCGAGCCGAATGCCGTCCACAGAATCATCACCGTGATCATCAGGGCGGCGGTGTGGCCATAGAGCCGCTGCATGAACTCAGAGACAATAAAATTAGATTGCATGGCGTCGCGCCAGGGAACCACGCCAATAATGACGATCTCAATGGCCAGGTAGCAGACCGCGGTAATCAGAATGCAATAAAGGATAGAGCGCGGAATCGTGCGGCCCGGGTCGCGCACCTCGTCGCCGATGTAACAGACATCGTAATATCCCAGATAATCGTACATGGCAATCAACATCGAACTCCCCAGGCCGAGAAAAAAACCGGTCTTGAAACTGAAGGCCCCGGGAGGAAAAGAGAATGCGAGTTTAGCGTCAAAATGCAGCGCTCCCGCCACCACCACGACGATCATGGTGAGCAGTGTTCCGGCGCCAAGCACCAGCGCCAGCTTTCCCACCAGGTTTGTGCGGCGATAGAGCAGCGCAATAGCTGCAATGCCAACTCCGGCGGCGATCAATTTGCGCGCCATGGGTTTGATCGCCGGCCACAAAAAGCTGGTATATTGCGAGAACCCGATCATCCCCGATGAAATTTCCAGCGGGCCACTCAGAATAAATTGCCAGATAAAAAGAAAGGCGAGCAGGCTCCCCAGCCCTTGCGGACCATAGGCCTCTTTCAAATAGCGATAACTTCCACCCGAGCCCGGCCAAACCGAGCCCAACTCGCTCCACACCTGGCCATCGCAAATGGCCAGCAGCGCGCCGGCGATCCAGCCCAGCATTGCCTGCGGTCCGCCCATGGTTGCCAGCATGAGAGGGATGGTGATGAAAGGTCCTACCCCGACTACGTTGGAGATATTAAGCGCCGTGGCCTGCAGCAATCCAAAACCACGCGTCAGTTGTGGGTGGGGTGGAGAAGAATTCTCTGTCATAACAATAGGAGTGCAGCCATAACGGATAAGTCCTGGCCGAGATTACCCCGGCGAAGAAATAGGTTAGTCGAAACTAAGCGGTTTGAGTTTGAAATTCTTAAGGGGAGCTGTTCTGCTGCCGAGCGCATTTCAGCTGGAAACAACAATTCCGGCCCGAGTTACTGGGCCTTTTGCCGGCCATCATTGGCGATCCGGCCATCGATCGCACGGAGAAAATCGTGAGCGGTGCGTGAACGAGAGCCTTCTCATGATTATGCCTGACAATAAAAGTGCATTTGTATCACTGGCTCGAAACCAGCGACCTGACCATGACCTCTGAGGATTTCGAGCGAACAGGATTTCGGAGGAAAGTGCGCGCGGACGACTTTTTTGACCACACGGGATGCAGCATGAGAGAACACTGAGCAGGCTTCTAGGTTCACGCTATTGAACTTCGGCCTCGAAGGAATTATCTGACCTTAAGTCACCCAAAAATTGGTAATCTACTACCCTGAAATCTTTTCCGGAATTAAAAAGAACCCTGACTTCCCATTTGCCTTTCTTGAGACTCTTTCTGAACCGTTTAAGGTCATCGCCTTGCACCTCAGCTCTCAACGTAGTCGTCTGACCGGGCTCTACAATAATCACTGGAGATAAGTCGGGAAAAACTATTCTATAGTCATCTCCGTAGCAGAATTGATCCCTTTGTGAGCGACTCGGGCTTGACTGCATCATATTTATCCTAAACCGATATTGTTCAAATGCCAGAATTGTTTTTCCAGGATCCAACACGTCAAATGTTATGCTTGGCGGCCGAGCAAACTTCCGTAAAATACTTACTGACTTAATATGGATTGTTGGCGAGCTGTCTGGTGGCAAATAAGTATGCTCACGCACTTGAAGAAATGCTCTTACAGAGCAAGGTGTTGGATCATCCAACGTATATCCTTTCTCAGTAGCTACGCTGAAGAACCAGCCATGAAGAGTTAATGTACGGTACGCGTCTTCCATCCTAGATTGTTGCACGTTGTTGGGAGCCGCGGAATTGGTATCCAGTACCTTGTCCCCGTCAGTGCATACCTTGTCGAGCTTTTTCGAGTCCCGTCTGCCTTTCGCCGCCGGCGCCAGTTTGACGAGAGGCACGTAGTTGCGAGCGTTGAGAGGACGCTGAAGATCATCAATCGAAAATCCCAAATCCAGGCTCGCTTCCCCTAAATTGCGGTACTGCCGGGAATAAGTCTCGTTTTGCCCGCTCTGAAAGCCGTGTGAAATCAGAAACTCCCTCATGACCTGCTTTGGCCATTCTGTCTGTGATGCTTGGTTTGTTTGTGCCCATGAAGCGGCACTGACCACAAGGAGAACAACAACCAGGAAGATGCCCGGCATGCTCTCTCGCCCGCAGCCGGATTGAGACACGCTCGCAACCCGAGTCTGCACAACCCATTCGCGACCATCGAATCTCGCAATGTGCTTCACTACGGCCCTCCCTTCAGCAATAACTGATACTTGTGATTTTTCATGATGGGGTTCTCTTTCGCTACTCCCTATTGCCTTTTAGCAACAGGGAAAGTTATCTCCCAGACTCATTCAATGACCCAAACATAAAGCAAAAATTTCACCACACTATAATAGTATGGTCTAACAATCCAGCGTCCGACTTTCGGAACATTGTTGAGAATCTCTGTGCGAAGGGCGATTGATCTGTGGCCGGCGTCTCGCCGGCGGTCACAGCAGAGCCGCTGCGCTTTGCAGCAATTTTTAGAGGGAAACTGTGAACTGAGTACCGGGTACTTATCTGCCTTTTGCTTTATCGCCCCGCAGGGTCATGCAGGTGCTGCTCGATCGCGCCACCAGGCTGCCTTTTTCATCCACGACGTCGCACTCGGTCATGCCCACCGTCCGGCCTTTTTTTACGACTCGCCCGGTTGCGACCAGTTTGGAATTCCAAACTGGTTTCAGGAAATTGATCTTGAGTTCCAGGGTGGTAAAGGATTCGTCTTCTTCCAGCGTGCTGGCGTAGGCAATGCCCATTGCGGCGTCGGCAATATCGCAGAGGATTCCGCCATGCAGTGTTCCCATGGGATTGCTGTGCCGCGCCGTGGCCTCCAGATGAACGACTGCGCGTCCGGGGTCTACTTCCGTCACCCGGAATCCTATCAATTGCGCCGCCGGCGCCGGAGGGAGCTCGCCGCGCACGGCCTTACGGATCTGATCAATCATCTTTGCCATCATTTCTCCAGACACAGCTCGGAGTACCGGCCTCAAACAACAGATCGGTTATGTTCCCGTTGAGAGGAAGAAAGTATTTTAAATGCGTGAGCAGTTGCCAACCAGCTTGGTGCGCGAAGACAACAATTTGGCATAAATCAACTTTATAGTTATTTGCGTATAATAAGAGCAATTTATTCGGAATCATCGGCACCTGGGAGGGGCGCGCGCGCAAATGGAACTGTTCCAACTTGAAACTTTTCTTGCGGTTGCAGAAAACAAGAGCTTTTCGCGGGCGGCGCAAAAGCTGCACCGCACGCAACCCGCGGTGAGCCAGACCATACGCAAGCTGGAATCTGACGTAGGCGAGCCGCTTTTTGACCGCTCTTCGCGCGACGCCAACCTCACCGATGCCGGCCGCCTGCTGGTGGACTACGCGGAAAAACTTCTCAACTTGCGCTCGGAGGCTGGAAGCGCGATCGTCGAGCTGCGCCAGTTGCACGCAGGCAAGCTGGCCATCGCGGCCAACGAATTCACTTCTATCTATTTATTGCCAGTGCTGGAAAAGTTCCGCCGCCAGTCGCCCATGATCAAGGTCACGGTGCAGCGCTCTTTGTCTTCGCAGATTGCGCAGGAAGTTCTGAATCACAAAGTCGAAATGGGAATGCTCTCTTTCACTCCCGACGTGGCCGGCCTGCGTTCCACCGTGGTTTACAAAGACGAGCTTGCATTCGTGGTTCATCCGCGGCATCCTCTGGCCTCGGCAAAAGACGTGCACATTCGCCAGCTCGGCGCCGAATCTTTTATTGCCCATAACGTTCCTTCCCAGTATCGCGCCAAAGTGCTGGAGGCGTTCCGCCGCCATAAAACTCCGCTCAATATGCAGGTTGAGCTGCCGACCATTGAAGCCATCAAGCGCTTCGTGGCTATGGGAAACGGCGTGGCCCTGGTCCCCGGCGTCTGCCTGGAAAACGAACTGCGGCGCGGCGAACTGGTGCATGTGCCGGTGCGCGAGCTTAAATTTGAAAGAAAGCTGCGCATCATCTATCGCAGGAACTCCAGCCTCTCGCATGCCGCGCGCGCTTTTCTCAAGGTGATTGAAGCCGTAGCCTCCGAAAAAAAAGGACGCTACGCATTTGAAGCCGAGTAATACCAGGCTTGGAGTTTCCACGCTGGTTCTTGCTATCTGGTCTTCCAGTGACCTACGGACGAGTTGGCAAGGCATCGCACAAGGACAAGGCAAGTAGCGGGTACACCGTGCCACTGTAACTGATGAACTGCCAACCATCCCTGTTCAACGAGCGTGTCCACCATCTCCCCGAAGAGCGCTGGTTGGTTAACAGCCAGGAAACCCCACGCTGGATGCGGGGATCAGTGGACGGCACACCTGCTTTGCGCAAAACGATGATGGCGAGGCCCGTCATGTGTCCGTCGCTGGGAGGATCGGGAAACTCGGGTTCCGCTCTGAGTTTCTCCGCTCGATTGCCCTTTCCCCATTCTTCGGGCAGGGCAAAGTTTCGGATCGACCATCCGCCATCGGCTCTTTGATGGCCGAAGATCATCTGGGTGAGTTGTTGCTTTCGTGTGGCATCGAGTAAGCCGGGAAGCTCTGTTGCCGCCCAAAGCAAATCGGTTCGATCGTAGTCCCCCTGCAGCTTGCGCTCCGCCCGAAGGTAGTTTTCGAGCAGCTTGACTTTGGCCTCAACGGCAGTGCCGCTCTGACGGGCCAGCCAGCCTGGTGCGTTGCCCACGGCCCTGGCTGCCACAGTCGCTAACTGGAACCGGTTCGACTCAAACGGCAAATTATTGTCATCGCTGATGGTCCAGTCTCCATCAGTCCGCTGCAGCTTGAACATCATGTCGAGCGCCTGCGCTGTCTCCGGCGACAAGCGGTGCGTTACATGAGCATCCCAAATCGCCAACCCTGCCGCCACATAGACCGCTTGCGTCGAGTCCAGTTCGGGTCGCAGGTCCTTGGGATCGGTGGCTAACTCTTTCTGAAGGATGGCAACGAAGAAATCGCGCAACTCCTTTTTCGGTTGCCCCAGTTGCGCGCTCATGAGCGGACGCACCACCATGTACGATCCATTCGTGTGACACGCCACGCATTGGCGCTCTCCGGTCCAGGCCACCGCGCCTTGCTCCATGTAGTCCACAGCCAGCTTAGGTGAGAACGGGATTTTGGGTTCGTCCGGCGATGGCCGGAGGTAGGTTATCTGCTTGAAATGGTACTGATATTGAAACGGAACGTGCCACGCAGTTTCTTGGGTCGCACGCCGCAGCTCAAGGGGCGCCGGGCGCCGGTCATACGTCCAGGTGCCTTCAATGGAAGCCCCATCCGCACTGATCTTCCCCTCGTATACGCCCTTGCCTCCGTTCATTGAAAACTTCAGCGTGGAACCGTTCATAGCCAGGGAGTCAATATGGATGGCGTCGGGGAAGAATTCGATATAAAACGCCCTGGCTTCCCAGCCGCCACCATTCTTGGGAGCTATTTGAAGGACAGCGCGATGCTGCTCCGCATCCGATGTGAAGGTTCCCTGCCAGGTTGAGGCGATATCCTGGGCATACAGAGTGCCGGCCAGCAACATGGCGAGCGCACAGACCTGGAACACGCATTTTCTCATCTGCTATTTCCCCGGTGGATACACTTAAGAATACGCCAGACCGCGCACAATCCGCGAGAATTTGCGTCTTACTTATCCATCAAATAGCTGCTTCGTGAGCTGGATGCTGATTGCCGACTGCTGAATGCTTCTTCTTCAATTCAGCTCTTCCGCAATTGATTGCCTTAATTGTTCTTGCTGCGCTTCGGTGAGCTTCGCGCCTTCAAAGGTCAGATAGAAGACGTCAATCGCCATCTGGCCCTCGGTATCGATCAGCGCGACTTCCAGATTGCACTTGGCATGGGCCACGCGCGAGGTGATCTGGTGCAGCAGGCCGGGGCGGTCCTGGGCGATGACTTCCAGCAGTGTGCTGTGCGAAGAGCATTCGTTATCGAAATTGAGTTTGGTTTCTACGTTGATCTTCACCGAGCCTTGTTTTCGCGTTGCCCGGCCTTGCATCAGGCGATCGAGGGTATCGTCGCCGCACAGCACCTGGATAACGCTTCTCTTGAAGCGCTCATGTTCTGAAGGATTGAGCTCCAGCGTCCGAAAGCGGTCTTTGAAGTAAAAGGTGTCGACAATAATTCCTTCCTGGTTGGAAAACGCGCCCGCCTTCACGATGTCCATTCCCCATGCGGAGAGAATTCCGGCGATGGTGGAAAACAGGAATGGCCGGTCCGGGGTAACGATGGTGAATTCGTAGAGGTCGCGCGTGTGATTGAGCGCGGTCTGCACCGGATGGGTCCGCAGATGCGCCGTCATCTCCATGTGCGCGACGATCTGCTCCGGGGTGTGGCTTCGTAGATAGCGCTGCGGCAGCCCCTCCAGAAATTTCTGCAGCTCATCTTTGCGCTTGTGGGCCAGCGTGCTGATGCGCTCCAGCGTAGCGGCTTCGCTGGCCGCGTGAAAGCGGTCTTCATCTACGCTGCGGTTCAGGTAGTTGGTGGTCGCAATGTAGAGCTGCCACAGGTTTTCCGCCTTCCACGGCGTCATGGCCTCAGGATTCACCGAGCTGATGTCCGCGAAGGTGAGCAGGCATAACATCTTGAGCCGCTCCGGATCGCCGACTTTGGCCGCCAGGGCGCGGATGGTAACCACTTCAAAGATGTCGCGCCGCAGCGCCGCAGACATGTCCAGGTGCCCGCCAATCAGAAATTTCACCTGCTCGCCTTCTTCGGGCGTAACCCCCAACCGCTGCAGAGTCTCTTCGGCGAGCTGCAAGCTGCCCTGGACGTGGTGGCCGGTCGGCAATCCTTTGCCGGTGTCGTGAAGCAGCAGGGCCAGATACAGCACCTCGGGCTTTTCCAGCTCGGCCAGGATCTCCGTGTATCTCTTTTCCCAATCTGAATCCGGCTCTTTCAGCTTATGCAAGGTCTCGATGGTAAGAAACGAATGCTCGTCTACGGTATAACGATGATGAAAATCGCGGATCACCAGCGAATCAATAAGTTCATATTCGGGAACAATGCGTTTGAGCAGTCCCAGCCCATGCATGCTCCGCAGCGCCAGGCTTGCATGCGTTGCGACGAGAATCTGTCGCAGGTGCGGCCAGACGCCGGCGCTCTGTAATTCGCTGTCGGCCATTGCCGAAAGAGCTTGCTCGAAGCGCCGCTCCGTGTCGCGGGCCAGCTTAAAGCCGTGGCGGGCCATGAATTCGAAGCCGCGAAAGATGAGGTCAGGTGTCAGTGTTACTGAGGATTGATGCAGGAAGATGCGGCCATTCACCACCGAGAAGTCGGCGTTTGAGACCCGCGAGCGCCAGCGCTGAAACTGCTGGTAGAGCGAAGAGCGCGCCGGTGGCACCTCGTCCAGGTATTGGTTGGCCACGCTGTAGATCATGCGCGCATGTTTGAAGTAAATGCGCATCCAGTCGCCCGCGGCGGTAATTTTGTGATTGCCCGCGCCAATGCGCCTGGCCGCGGCTTCATCCTGCGCCTCCCAGCTCAAGGTGTTGTCGTCGCGGCCATAGCGATAGTGCAGAAAGCAGCGCAGCGACAATAAAAAGTCCAGCGACGAATGCAGGTCACTTTGCACGGATGCGTCAAACAGGGATTTTTGCTCCGGCCATGCGCGCTGCTTTTCCAGCGCCGCCAACAGGGCAAACCAACTGGCAGCGTTATGATCGCGCAATCCTCCTGGAGATTCCTTGATATTGGGTTCCAGGTGAAAGATAGTGTTGCCGTATTTTTGATGGCGGCTTCTGGTCAGGTCCGAGAGCAAATGCACCAGCGGCTGCCACTCGCGGTGCACCAGCTCTGGAATCACCTTGTCGTGCAATGTGGCGAACAACTTGGGGTCGCCCGAGATCAAGCGGCAATCGAGCAGGGAAATGGTGAATTCCACGTTTTCCCGGTCGAGCTTGGAGCACTCCTGAAGGATGCGCGTCGTGGGACGAAGCTTGATCTTCATGTCCCACATCTCCTGGCACACGCGCCCCAGGGGGCCGGTAAATTTCTCGCTGATGGCTGCATTATCGAACACAACCAGCAAGTCAACATCGGAGTGCGGCAACAGCAGCCCTCTGCCATAACCGCCCAGGCCAACAATGCTTACCCCGTTCAGATGTTGCAGTTCGCGCGGCAGAAGCTGGTTGCACAGACCGATAATCACGCTATCCATCAGGGCCGAGCGTTGTTGTGAAGCGGCGGCGCCGTCTGCGGTGGCATCAAAAGCCTGGTGAATCCGCGCGGATTCGTTAACGTATTGATTGTGCAGATCGGTGAGATAGACCTGTGCTGACATAAATGTAAATTTGTTTGTAGAGACGCAGCTTGCTACGTCTCAGCTTCTCGTGAATAGAAGTATAGGGCAGCCATAGCGGAACTACAGCGCCGCAACCCCTCTCTCCTCATTGCGGATGCGGATCGCTTCATCAATGCGCGAGAGAAAAATCTTGCCATCGCCGATTTTGCCGGTGCGGGAGGATGCGATGATGGTTTGCACCGCCTTTTCCACCATCTCGTCCGCCAGGACCATCTCGAGTTTGATCTTCGGCAGCAAATCCACGGTGTACTCTCGCCCGCGGTAGAACTCGGTGTGGCCTTTCTGCCGTCCGTGGCCGCGGACTTCGATCACGGTCATGCCCTCCACACCTGCCTCCAGGAGCGCCTCCTTGACCGATTCCAGTTTTGAAGATTGAATCACTGCTTCCAGCTTTGTCATAGCGATGTGCCTCGTGAAAGTGAGCCGCCAATCATCGTAGCATGGGGTACGCGGACGACGAAATTTTGCCCAATTGAAAAGTGGTCGATCTATTCAAGGTTTTAAGATCCGGAGAGCAGCCTCTTTTTCGCCTACTCAATATCGCGATAGAGCATCGCCGTCCCCGTCAAGAGAGGCATATACAGACCTGCCTTGCGGGGCAGTATTGCCAGCGAGCGTGATCAGCAACACTGGGGTTTTCAACGAGGTAGGCCGGCTTCGCAGCCATCAATCATGAGCCTGATAAAAGCTCTCACAGCGGGCGGAAACACGCGCTGGTTTGCATGGACAAGGTGATCAGACTTATGATTCCCACGTCTTTAAGTTATTGTCGGGTGTGTCTTCGTCGACACGAACCAACAAAAGGAGATGATCGTATGGCTACGAAAATACGTTTTGTATTGCAGGCCGTGTCTTTGTTTCTCTGCTTGATCTTTTGTCCCATACCTGGAATGGCCGAATCGTGCACGAATGCGAGCCTGAGCGGCGCGTTTGGGTTTTTTGCTCGCGTGTTCGGGTACGGCAACAGCGGTTTCGTGGAAGTCGGCAGGATTGATGCCGATGGGGCTGGCAATTTTTCCGAAGTAGTGACCACCGCCGAAAACGGCAATATCACTCGAAACGTTCTCCGCTCTGGCACCTACTCCATCAATCCTGATTGCAGCGGCGTGGCTCACTTCAATCGGGATTTTTTCTCCTCGCTGGTCTTGGTCCTGCTTCCCGACGGAAACAACATCGATATCGTGTCGAACCGGGGGCCTCTTGGCCACATTGCGTTGGGAGGAATGCGAAGGATTTCGCATGATTGTTCTTCCGCCAGCTTAAAAGGGTCGTTCGTCTCTACTGAGGAGGGCCGCAGTGGGCCTGCAAGCCTTCCACCGGCAATTCCTACGCCGGATGTCGCTGCCATCGGGGCGTTTGTGTCGGATGGTGCGGGAAACGCCGTCGGTACATTCACGGGAAATGCCACATTCACCCAAAGCTACTCCGTGAATTCGGACTGTACGGGTTCGTCCGTCACCAACTTTGGCTTCAGTAGTATGCCGGCTGATTTCGTTATTGTCGGCAACGGTTCGGCCGTATACGGAGTGGTGACTTCGCCCAGTAACTGTGGCGGTTGCGGACCCCTAATTTATGTTATGTCTGAAAAGCTTAAGCGGACTGATGAAGACGGGGACAGCGTCCCAAACTGATGCGAGGCGGTTGCTTTGTGGGCATTGAGTGCGCAAGCTGTCATGGCCAGCGAGCAGGATGGCAACGATTCTTTCCTGCAGAGGACGAAGAGAATCGTAACGCAAGAACGGCGCTACACTGTTTGACTTATATCGGTGTTGCACGTTTGCCTGCACCCTCAACAACTTGTCAACCTTCGCCGGCAAATCTTCAGCCCTGAAGATTGGCGTGGAGCAGCTTCGATTGCTGCAAACAAAGGCGGCCGAGGTCTTCAAACACAGACGTTCATCTGGAAAAGGTTGCTCACGAGTGTCCAGAAGGCCCTGGCATATCCCTCCACTTACAAGCGGCTTGAAACAGAATCCGTGCGGACCGTTGCGTTTTGAGCGTGCGGCAAGGTCTGGTTTCCTGGCAAGCGCGCAATTTCAGGCAAGCTGGATATAAATAAAATAAATACCAAAAGCTTTCATTATGAAATCATAATAATTATAATCTTGGCTTATATGTCTCGGTGGTTTAAAAATAGCTTTACAGCTTTTGGCCGAGGCTCGGCGGACAAGGTGTCTGCGGCAGACGACAAATTCTTCCTGCTTGTAAACAAACAGGTTAGATCACCAGGCAGGCCAATCGGATCGTGAAAAACGTGAACAACGGTAACTCCAGACGCAGTGCGGCGATTACACAGGGGCCAAGCCGCGCCCCGGCGCGGGCCATGTTGCATGCCATTGGTTTCACGCCCGATGACCTGGCAAAACCGATCATCGGGGTGGCAAATACGTGGACTGAGATAGGCCCGTGCAACTACCATCTGCGCCAGTTGGCGGAAGAGGTAAAGAAGGGAATTCGCGAGGCGGGCGCTACGCCCATGGAATTCAATACCGTCTCGATCTCCGACGGCATCACCATGGGCAGCGAAGGCATGCGGGCCTCGCTGGTAAGCCGCGAAGTGATTGCCGATTCCATTGAATTGGTGGCGCGCGGAAATCTGTTCGACGGCATCGTTGCCCTTTCCGGCTGCGACAAGACGATCCCCGGCACAGTCATGGCGCTGGCCCGGCTGAATATTCCCGGGGTGATGCTTTACGGCGGTTCCATCGCTCCCGGCAAGTTCCACGAAAAGAACGTCACAATTCAGGACGTGTTTGAAGCCGTGGGCGCGCACGCCCGTGGATCAATGTCAGACGCTGAATTACTTGAGATCGAGCAGCAGGCATGTCCCGGAGCGGGCGCCTGCGGCGGGCAGTTCACCGCAAATACCATGTCCATGGCCTGCGAGTTTTTGGGCATCTCACCCATGGGTGCAAACGAGATTCCCGCGATGGTCCCCGAGAAGCGTCTCGCGGCACAGGCTGCCGGAAAGCTGGTGATGGAATTGGTAAAAGAGAACATTGTTCCCAGCGACATCATCACGCGCGAGTCTTTGGAAAACGCAATCTGCAGCGTAGCAGCCAGCGCGGGCTCGACCAATGCGGTGCTTCACCTTTTAGCAATTGCGCACGAGCTGGGATTGAAGCTCGACATCGCTGATTTCGACCGCATCAGCAACCGCGTGCCGCTGATCGCCGACCTCAAGCCCGGCGGGCGCTTTGTCGCTACAGATTTCTACCAGGCCGGCGGCACGCGTCTGTTGGCGCAGCGCCTGCTGCAGGCGGGAATCCTGAAAGGGAATTGCAAGACGGTGACCGGCCAAACGTTAGAGCAAGAAGCGCAAAAGGCAAAAGAGAACAACGGACAGGAAGTTGTGCTTCCGCTCTCCCGACCGCTGAGCGCATCCGGGGGGTTGGTCATTCTGAAAGGGAATCTTGCGCCGGAAGGTTGCGTGGTCAAGCTCAGCGGACATACTCGCCACCAGCATCGCGGCCCGGCGCGTGTCTTTGAGTGTGAAGAAGATGCCTTCGCCGCGGTTCAGGCAAACCAGATCAAGCCAGGCGACGTGCTGGTGATTCGCAACGAAGGTCCGCGCGGCGGTCCGGGCATGCGGGAAATGTTGGGAGTCACGGCTGCACTTACCGGCGCTGGCCTGGGAGAATCTGTAGCCTTACTGACCGATGGCAGGTTCTCTGGCGCAACGCGCGGTTTGATGGCCGGGCATGTCGCACCCGAGGCCGCCGTTCGCGGTCCAATTGCCGCAGTGCGCGACGGCGATACTATTATTTTTGACGTGGATAAACGCCAGTTGTCGGTTGAAATTCCAGAGTCAGAAATCGAGTCGCGTCTGCGCAACTGGCAGCTGCCTAAACCCCGCTTCGCGACCGGCGTTTTCGCCAAGTATGCAAGCCGTGTTTCTTCAGCTTCGGTCGGAGCAGTAACAGAATAAGGATCGTATGAGCACAACAACAGCCCCGCAAGCGCAGGCCCAATCTCCCGCCAACGAGAAGATGACGGGCGCACGGATTCTGTGGGCGTCCCTTGAACGAGAGGGCGTGCAGACCGTCTTCGGATATCCCGGCGGCGCTATTCTTCCGGTTTACGACGCGCTCAAGCATTCGGCCATCCGCCACATCCTGGTGCGGCACGAGCAGGGTGCGACCCACATGGCAGATGGATTTGCCCGCGCCAGCGGCAAGGTTGGTGTGGCCATGGCGACTTCTGGCCCGGGCGCGACCAACATGGTTACGGGCATTGCTACGGCCATGCTCGATTCTTCGCCGGTGGTGTGTATCACCGGACAGGTGGGAAGCAAATTTATCGGCAGTGACGCTTTTCAGGAAGTGGATATCACCGGCATCACGCTGCCCATCACCAAGCACAATTATCTTGTCACCAAAGCGGAAGACATTGCGCGTACGGTGCGTGAGGCGTTCTACATCGCGCAGTCTGGACGTCCGGGGCCGGTTTTGATCGACATTACCAAAGACGCACAGCAGGCATCGTGTGTTTTCGATTGGGAGGCTGCCGCGCCGCAACTTCCTGGTTATCGTCCCGATCTTTCTCCCAGCAGGCAGGATTATGAAAAAGCGCTTGAGCTGATTCGTGCATCGAAGCGGCCCATCATACTGGCCGGACACGGCATTATTCTCTCCGGCGCCACGCAGGAAGTTTGCAAGCTGGTGGAGCATCTGGATATTCCGGTTGCGGTCACGCTTCTGGGGCTGGGCGGAATTCCGGCATCGCATCCGTTGAATCTCGGCATGATGGGAATGCACGGAGAAGCCTGGGTCAATACTGCAATTCAGGAAGCCGACCTGCTGATCGCCCTGGGCATGCGTTTCGACGACCGCGTGACCGGCAATTTGAACACGTACGCCAGGAATGCGAAGAAGATTCACGTTGATATTGATCCGGCTGAGATCAACAAGAACGTAAACGTTGATGTTGCATTGGTCGGCGATCTGCGCGAAGTGCTGCGCGAGTTGCAACCCAAGCTGGAGTCTACGCCCAAGCATCCGGAGTGGGTGCAATACATCGGCCAGCTCAAGGGAGACTCCGCCGTCCGCGACATCCAGAACCTTCCCGACAGCGGGCATCTCTACGCCGCCCATGTGATCAACGATCTGTGGCGCGAGACCAGCGGCAACGCCATCGTTGTGACCGACGTAGGCCAGCACCAGATGTGGGAGGCGCAGTATTACCGGCACAATACCCCGCGCTCGCTGATTACCTCCGGAGGTCTGGGCACGATGGGCTTTGCCCTGCCGGCGGCGATTGGCGCCAAGGTTGCGCGCCCGGAAGCCGAAGTCTGGGTTGTCGTAGGCGATGGCGGCTTTCAGATGACTATGCCGGAGCTGGCAACGATCTTTCAGGAAAAAATCAAGGTCCACATTGCCATCATCAATAACGGATATCTTGGCATGGTGCGCCAGTGGCAGGAATTCTTTTACTCACGGAATTATGCGGCCTCTCCGCTGGTCAATCCTGATTTCGCCAAGCTCGCCGAAGCCTTTGGCATTCGTGCGACAACGGTGACCCAGCGTTCCGGCGTGGTTCCTGCGATTCGTGAAGCGCGCGAACACGACGGGTCCATGCTGATTAACTTCCGCGTCGAGCAGGAAGATACGGTATATCCCATGGTCCCGGCGGGCGCCGATTTGAAAGATATGATTCGCCGTCCCAATCCTGCCGTTGACACTGAGATGGAGTGGTAAAGCTGTTAAGGTAAAGAGTCGCTATGCTGAACACATTTGTTGTTTACGTCGAGGATAAGCCGGGCGTGCTGGCGCGTGTGGCCATTTTATTCCGCCGGCGTGCTTTCAATATTGAAACACTGACCGTCGGGCGGACGGACGTGCCGGGCGTATCGCGGATGACAATCGTTGTCGATACCGACGAGCAAGGCGCGCTCCGCATTGAAGCCAATGTGTACAAGCTGGTGAACGTTTTGCGCATACAAAACATAACGGGTTCTGATGTCACGCGCGATCTGGCGTTGATTAAAGTTGCCATCACCGCCCAGACCAAGTCGCGGGTAGAGGAGATTGCCAACAAGCACGCGGCCCATATTGTCGAGACCGGTCGCGATGCAATGATCCTCGAATTCACCAGCACGAAAGATAAAATGGATCAATTCATAGCGGCGCTTCGCCCTTATGGCATTCTGGAAATGGTAAGCACGGGACACGTAGCCATGGCTGGCTGCTCCCAGGCATCGCACCACAGCGCGCTCTTGATTGAAGAGGTTAAAGGCAGCGCCCAGGGAATTCCACGTTCGGTTTAGTCTTAGAAAATTTGTTTTGGAGAGAATATAGACATTATGGCGAAAGTTTATTTGGAAAAAGATGCGGATTTGGGTTTAATTCAACAAAAAAAAGTTGCCATCATCGGCTATGGCTCACAAGGGCACGCCCACGCGCAGAACTTACGCGATAGCGGTGTCACGGTTCGCGTAGGTTTGCCCGTTGGGAGTGCCTCACGCCCTCGCGCGCAGGCGGATGGATTCACAGTCATGACTCCGGCCGAGGCCGCTGCCTGGGCTGATGTGATCATGCTGCTGGTGCCAGATACCAAAACAGCGGCGCTCTACAAGCATGACATCGAACCGCATCTCACCCCCGGCAAGATGTTGATGTTTGCTCACGGGTTTAACATCCGTTACGGCACGGTCAATCCGCCGGCCCAGGTAGATGTCACCATGGTCGCGCCCAAATCGCCGGGCCACCGCGTGCGCGAGCTTTATGTGGAAGGCAGCGGCACGCCGGCCCTGTTTGCCGTTCACCAGGATGCCAGCGGCAAAGCCCACGCCATGACTCTCTCCTATGCCAAAGGGCTCGGATGCGCGCGCGCCGGCGTGCTGGAAACTACCTTCGCCGAAGAAACAGAGACTGACCTGTTTGGCGAGCAGGCTGTGCTGTGCGGCGGCGTGAGCCATCTTATCCGTGCAGGCTTTGAGACCCTGGTTGAAGCCGGTTACCAGCCCGAACTTGCTTATTTCGAATGTATGCACGAGCTCAAGCTGATTGTTGACCTGATGTATCGCGGCGGTTTGAGCTATATGCGTTATTCGGTGAGCGACACCGCCGAGTACGGAGATTACACGGCTGGTCCGCGATTGATCACCGAGCAGACCCGGCAGGTGATGAAGCAACTGCTGAAAGAGATACAGAACGGCGCCTTTGCCAAAAAATGGATCGCAGAAAATGAAGCGGGCGGCAAATGGTTTTACGAAAAGCGCGATCAGGAGCAGGACCAGAAGATTGAACGCGTTGGCGAAGAGCTGCGCGACATGATGTCATTCCTGAACCCGGTGAAAGTAAAGAAAGGGAAATTGCTGAACACGGTTTCAGTTTAGGCGGTTCTGACGCGGCATGTTAGCATGATTGAAATCGATCATTGGAAGTTGAAAGGCTTATGGATTTCGATCAGCTTAATACATTTGTTGAAGTCGCCAAGTTAGGCAGTTTTTCCCGGGCGGCAGAGAAAGTATTGCGTTCCCAGCCGGCGGTGAGCGCCCAGATCAGGCAACTGGAGCAGGAGTACGGCCACAGGCTTTTCGATCGCACCGCTAAGTCGGTGCGTCTCACCCCGGCCGGCGAGGTGATTCTCGAATATGCCCGCCAGCTTTTGGCCCTGCGCGGGCACTCTTTGCGCGCGGTTGCCGAGCGCAACGGAGTTCCCGTGGGCACGCTTTCCATCGGCGCCAACGAGGGCACATTCCTGTATGTGCTTCCCAAGGTATTTGCCAAATACCACAAGATGTTTCCCAAGATTAGGATCAGCGTCTACCGCAACTTCACCCATAAAGTCATAGAAAAAGTGGAGGACGGCGCCCTCGACCTCGGTGTTGTGACCCTGCCCGTGAAATCCCCAAGCCTTAACGTCGTTCCTCTTTTTAAGGACCGGGTATTGCTGATGGTGGGCTCCGGCAGTCCGCTGTTCAGCAAGCGTTCGGTCACGATGGAAGAACTGGCGCAACAGCCGATCATCATTCCCAAGACGGGATCAACCCGAAAGTTGATCGAAAAGAACCTGCGGCCTTATCGCGAGAACCTCAATATCACCATGGAACTCACCAGCTTGACCATGATCAAGCGTTTTGTGGGAGCAGGGTTTGGCGTTTCTTTGATCAGCTCGACATTTGCCCGAGAAAATGTGCGCCGCGGAGACGTTAAGCTTTTGAAAATCGAGGGACTCGATATATGGCGTGAGCTGGGGCTCATTTTTCAGAAGCATCGCAGTCTTCCGCGTGCGGCTTCAACCTTTGCCGAACTGGCTCGCAAAGAACTCACCGCAAAACAATTACCGGCAGCAGACTAAGCCACGTCCGTCATGCTGCACTAGGCTAGGCTTCACTCTCCAGCACTGTGATGGATTGCTCTCCCTGAGCGGGCCCTGTCATTATCGACATGTCTATTTCCGATTACGAGATAAAGGCCAACCTAAACAGGTAGCGGTTCGGCTCAGGGATTCACGCTCACAATCGCAGGATGCAACTCCCATATCGTAGCGACGTATTGCGATCCGCGCGTATGCGGAAAATCCTCAAACCCCAGTCCCTGTACTGAGACCGCAAGCGCCTGCGGCAGCTCGCCCCCTTGCGATTGCGAGAGGGTAAAGCCATGCTGTGCCAGCTGGGCCTGAAGCTGGCCGCGGGCCGTGCAATATTCGGAATCGACCGGCGTCTCAACGATCACCCGCGGCGCCGTCTTGTCGGGCACATCGGAGATCTCCAGGTGTATATCGCAATCCCCGTGCTCAACCCCGGCAAATTGCAGATAGGCCTGTGCAATGTGAAAGAGTTGTAACTCCCGCCCGCTGCGAGGGGCGTCTGGCGCTGGCGCCGGGTTGTCTGGTTGCCAGCTTAGGATTGTGGCCACTGTGATCTCCTGGGGAGTGTCACCGGGCAGTGGGACATGCTTGGCGGCGTGGCGATAATCTGTTGTGTCGGGCGCGGAGGGGGTGCAGTTACACAGCTCAGTTGAAAGAGTCGGTGTGGGAGTAGGACTTGGACTCGGCGTTGGGCTTGGATTTGGACCCTGACTGGGAACAGGATGAGGTGGCTGGAAAATTGGGTTCGCGCCTGTTCCGCACGATATCACCAGAATAATAATGAGAGCTGTTCCCGCAACGAGCCCCCCGATTTTTTTCCAGGGGGCAGACTTGTTCATATTAACTTTGATGAATGTTCAATCGACAGAGTTGGCGTTTGTACCTTTAATTCGCAAGCACCCGTCGCGAGCCGCTGCTGAAATTAACCAGCCTTCGTGAGCTGAATTTTATCCAATGAAATATGCTGATAGTAATTCGGGTACATGGAATCCCGGCCCCAAGTAGCGTCGCCGCCTGGGCTGCAAAAATGCGGGCTTTAGCCCCTGGGGTCGAACGATTCAGTCGAAAAGATATTTTTGAAACAAGCCCTGAGCTTATGCAACCTTTGTTCAGAAAGAGGCAGCTATCTGGGAGTGAATATGGTGGAGGCGGCGGGAGTTGAACCCGCGTCCGAAAATGATGACAGCAAAGAGCCTACATACGTAGTCACGTTCCTGCTGCGGGAGTTACCCCGCAACTTTCGCAGCCGGCGCTAAGAACGGACAAGAAACGCAAGCCGCTAGCCTGTATATCTCGCCTTCGCTACCCAGACACGCGGCGAAAGCCAGTCCGCTGTGCGACGCCCTTCTTCAGCCCACGGACAAAGCCAAAGGGAGCGGCTACTTAATTAATTAAGCAGCGTATGCCATCTGTTGATTGGCAACTATGTTTTTGCACGCGATCACGGGTGTGTGCACCCCGGTATGCCTCTTTACCTCACGCATTTCCGTCGAAGCCGTGACGCCCCCGAAATGTTGAGAGTTCGCTCAAGAACTACCTTCTTAAGTCTATCAGCAATCAACTGTGTTTCTCGTATTAGATGCTGACAGCCCTTGAACGATTCCTCGAAGAAGTTGTGCCACGTACCCCAGGGCTTGGTGTGCTTGAGTTCTTTGAAAACCGTACTGCTTGGCTGAGTTTTGCACTACTTCCGAAATCCAGGTAATTCCGTTTTCAGGAGCGATTTCTCAGTAAATATGCTGGTGAAACACTGATCAGAAGGTTTTTTCATTACTTGAGTAATACCCCCTCTCCCCCGGCATTTACTCTGCTACAGCGAAATTGTTAGCATCCCAGGTAGGAGGCAGACATCAAACTTCCATGCTTCCCGACGACCACGAGTGTAAGGAGCGTTCTTGATGGAGGCACGATGTTTGCCGTTCAGCAACATCCCTCATACCACCCGGCTTTTTGCCGACTACACCAGCAACTTTGCCCGCGTGCAGGATTTCTATCCTCTTTCGCCACAAGACAACGAAGGGTTGCTGAAAAGAGCTGTACAAATCCATTACTCGCCGCAGCTTCGGGCCGCCGTCACGGCGATTTTAGAACGCCAGAACCGGCAATTTGGCTCCTCCGCCGAAGCCATGAAGAACATCGAGCGCCTGCGCAGCGGCAGCTTAGCCATGGTCACCGGACAGCAGGTTGCGCTTCTGGGCGGGCCGGCATTCGCTCTCTATAAGGCGCTCAGCGCCATTAAGCGCGCCCAACAGCTTACAGACGCGGGCGTGGATTGTGTCCCGGTTTTCTGGCTGGCAACGGAAGATCACGACTTTGCCGAAGTCTCTCACAACATTCTGCGAGCGAATGATGGCAGCCTGCATCTCGTGGCTATTCCACCCACGGCCGCAGAAGGCACGCCGGTTGGCAAAATAGCGATTGGAGAGCAGGGAAGTGAAATCATTCGCGAAGCAGCGAAGCTGCTGGCGGAATCGCCTTTTCGGGAATGGCTGACTGAATGCTATCAGGCGAAGGAAACATTGGGCAGCGCCTTCGGCAAATTGTTTGCCAGAATTTTCGCCGATTTCGGATTGATCTTGCTCGATCCCTCCGATCCGGCGCTACATGAGTTAGCCGCGCCCATCTACCGTGACGCAGCCGCTCGTTCGGCCGAAATCGTATCAGCACTTGAGGAGCGCGGCCGCGCCCTGGAGCGTGCCGGATATCACGAGCAAGTCAAAGTCACTGCCGCCACCACGCCGCTCTTTGCCGATAAGGACGGCATCCGGACACCCATCCGCCGCGCCGGCGAGGAGTTTTTGATTGGCGATGAGCGCTGTAGCCCCGAAGAGTTGGATTCCTGCATTGCACAGCATCCGGAAAAGTTCAGTCCTAACGTTCTGCTGCGGCCCGTGGTGCAGGACTTCCTGCTGCCCACAGTTGCCTACTTTGGCGGTCCGGCAGAGGTCGCATATTTTGCCCAGGTGGGTGTGGTGTACGAAAAACTTCTGGGCAGTGTAACGCCGATCTTGCCCCGTGCCAGCGCGACACTGCTCGATGCTCGCGTCCAGCGTAAACTGGAGCATTACAAGCTGTCGCCCGGCGATTGTTTCAGAAGCGAACAGGAGTTGCGTGAACTGCTGGCGGCTAAAACCCTTCCTCCGGAAATAGAATCCATATTTTCCGAATCTGAACAACAATTGAATGTTCTCGTGGAACGCATCACCGCCGTCGTTACCAGGCTCGACCCTACCTTGCGTGACGCGGCTGAGAATTCCGGATCGAAGATGCGCCACCAGTTGCAGCAACTGCAATCCCGCGCCGCCCGCGCTCAGGCCATGCGCAGCACCGAAGTCACGCGTCACGCCGGCATATTGGCCAGCGCTCTCTATCCCAATCAAAAGCTGCAAGAGCGTGAAATCGCGGGTATTTCTTTCCTGGCTCAATTCGGGGCAGGAGCATTGCAGCAGATTTACGATCAGATCGACTTCACCTGTACCGGCCATGCCATCATTGCCATGTGATTCCCCGCGGGTTTAAGCCCGTCTAAGCATTTCAACCGAGTCTTTCGAACCAAATAAGAAAATTGTGCGCTTAGGTGTTTCCGGAGTAGCATTACCTGCTTAGCGCTGAACTGGTATGACCGCACCCAAGATGGAGACCGCACACGACTTTCTCGGCGTAGAGCTGAGTGGCACCCTGGCCGGGCGCTTTGAAATTCGCCAGCGCCTCGGCTCCGGCGGCATGGGTGAGGTCTATCTGGCTGAAGATACCCGTCTTAAACGGCAGGTTGCGATCAAGAGACTGGCGGCCCGCTTGCGTACCGACCGGCTTTCCCGCGAATATTTTCTAAAGGAAGCCGAGCGGATTTCAGCGCTCAACAATGAGCACATCGCCGGCATCCACGACGTTCTGGAAGACCGGGGCGAGATCTTTCTGATCATGGAATACGTTGAAGGCGCGAACCTGCGCTTTCGCTTCAATCCCCGCCCCAGCGTTGAGCAATTTCTCGAAGTCGCCGTGCAGTGTGCTGAAGCGCTGGCTGCCGCTCACGAAAAAGGAATTCTGCACCGCGACATCAAACCTGAAAACATCATGCTCACGCCGGCGGGGCAGGTGAAGATTCTTGATTTTGGCCTCGCCCAGCGTGTGCGTATGGTTGGCGAGGGCGTGCCTACCGCCAGCCTAGCGGCGCCCGGCCATCCGCTTTCCGGAACCCGCGGCTATGTAGCCCCCGAGGTGCTGCTTGAAAAAGAGCCCGACACGCGTGCCGATATCTTTTCCCTGGGAGTCGTGTTCTACGAGTTGCTCACGGGAAATAATCCATGCGCAGCAGCCACCTGGGTAGGCAGCATTGAGTTAACTTTGCATGCCAAGCCATCGTCGATCCATCAGGCTAATCCTCAAGTACCGGATGAAGTTGAGCGAGTTATCCGCAAGATGCTGGAGAAAGATCCTGACGATCGCTACGCCACCGCACGGGACCTTTTGGTAGACCTGCGCCGCCTGCACCGGCTGTCGGAATCAGGCGTGTTGCCGCCTCCGCGCCATCTGGTCCTGCGCCGGCATAAAAAATTGACCTTCTGGGGTGGTATAGCTGCCACGTTGGCCGTAATCGCTATATTCGTGCCGTGGAGAACCCTGGCGCGCCAACTTCAACAAAAAATTTCTCCTCCGCAGAACGTTCCAGTGGCCATTCCCAACCAAAAACTTGTTGCCGTTCTACCATTTCGCACCATTGAAGCCTCGCCGGAGGTAAAAACGTTCAGCGAAGGTCTGGCCGAGACGGTCACGGCTAAACTTACGCAACTCACCGCCACTCATGCGTTGCAGGTAGCGCCCGCATCGGAGGTCTATGGTCGCGGCATCGCCGATGTGGACCAGGCCCGCAAAGAGCTGGGTGTAAACCTGGTGGTGCAAGGCAGCCTGCATCAATCCGGAGACACGGTGCGCATCACGTACACCCTGGTGGACGCACTTTCGCATCGCCAATTGCGCGGAGATAGCGTTACCGCTTCCAGCTCCGATCCCTTTGCGCTGGAAGACCGCGTGGTGGAAGGCGTGCTCTGGATGTTGGAACTGGAGATTACTCCCGACGAGCGTCCACAACTTGAAAAGCACGGGACAACGGTCGCTGGCGCCTATGACCTTTATATCCGCGCGCGCGGCGATCTACAGAACTATACCGATCCCGCCGCGGTCGAGAGCGCCATCGAGAACTTTTCGCGGGCTATCTCGCTCGATCCCAATTACGCCTATGCCTACGCGGGATTGGGAGAGGCCTACTGGGATAAATATCGCATTGACAAGGCGGCAAAATATATCCCCAAAGCCAGGGAGGCCTGCCAGCACTCTCTGGCATTAAGCACGGACCTTGCTGCCGGCCATGTTTGTTTGGGGAACCTGCTGGTGACCGCCGGAAAATATGAAGATGCCGGCGCGGAATTCAGCCGCGCTCTCGCCGCCGAGCCCACCGATGACGATGCTTACCGCGGGCTGGCATCGGCTTACGAGCAGATGGGCCGGTTGCAGGATGCCGAGCAGACTTATCAGCGCGCCATCGAATTGCGGCCGCATTACTGGGCGGGCTATCGTTGGTTGGGGCACTTTTACGCCCAGCATGGGCGCTACCAGGAAGCTGTCGAACAGTTCGACCGCGCTGCCGCCGTCTCGCCCGACAATAGTTCGATCTACTACAACCTGGGTGGGCTCTATATCTTCATGGGACGTTACAACGATGCCATTCATGCTTTGCAGCGGGCCATCGCTCTGCGTCCGGGCTTTGAAGCCTATGCCAATCTGGGCCAGGCCTACATGCGCCTGCGCCGCTTTGATGATGCCATCGGCTCTTATCAGCAGGCGCTTACGTTGAACGTGCGCGACTTTCGTTCCACAGGCTATTTGGCCGACGCCTACTACTGGGCTCCCGGCAAGCGTGACCAGGCGGCTCCGCTGTATGAGCGCGCCATTACTATGGCGGATGAGGAGCTGAAACTCAACTCCAAGGATATTGACGTACATTTGCTGCTAGCCGAATACCATGCCCGGCTCGGACACGCAGATGCCGCGCGCATGCACATGCGGCAGGCGCTCAAGTTCCATCCTGATGAGCCTGAGACCATGTTCTTTGCCGCGCTGGTAGAAAATCAACTGGGCAACAAGGCCGGGGCAATTCAGTGGCTGGGCAAGGCCCTGCATCAGGGCTACTCGCTTGCCGAAATCAATGCAGCCGTGGATTTCGACAATCTACGCTCCGACCCTGCTTTTCAGGCTATTGTGCAGACGGCCGGTCAAAAGGGTTAAGATAAGCAATACGCGGGGTGGTGTTATGTCCAAAAAACCCGATTCCTTCGAAGTTGCATGTCCGTGCTGCGGCGCCATGCTCAAAGTGGATTCTGACAGCCACGCCGTAATCGCGCACATAGCTCCCGAGCGCCCCAAGACGTTCAACGACTTTGAGGAGGCCGCCCGCGCCATGAAAGAGCAGGATAGCCGCCGCGAGTCGATCTTCCGCCAGTCGGTCGAAGCGGAAAAGAACAAGTCCGATTTGCTGGATAAAAAGTTCCAGGAAGCCATGAAGCGCGCCAAAGAAACGCCTGATGCTCCCCGGCGCATCCGCGACATCGATCTTGATTAACAGCCGCCCGCTACTGCTGGGACATCGCGGCGCTCGCCGTACAGCCCCTGAAAACACCCTCGCCGCATTCGACCTTGCACTCACCCACCAATGCGATGGCTTTGAATTCGACGTACGCTCTACCGCCGATCAGCGCACGGTTCTTTGTCATGACCCCACTTTCGCCGGTCTCACTGTGGCGGAGGCCGGGTATTCGGCAATCCTGGAAAAGTGCCGCCTCAATTCTCCCGGCGGAAAAACGGATTGCGAAGTCATGCCCTGTCTTGAAGACGTGATAGCGCGCTACGCGGGCCGTGCTTATCTCGACATTGAACTGAAGGTTTCTGGTCTCGAAGAAAAGGTGGTCGCGCTTGTGAGAGCGCTTGCCGCACACACTTACGTGGTCTCTTCTTTTGCTCCCGAGGTGCTGCAAGTCATCCATTCGTTAGAGCCGTCAATATCGTTAGGTCTGATTTGCGATCGGCAGCCCGTGCTTGAGCTCTGGCAAGAGATTCCGTGCGCCGTCGTCATTCCTGAGCGCGCCCTGGCATCGCAGCCATTGATCGATGCGATTCACGCTGGCGGGAAAAAAGTCTTTGTCTGGACCGTGAATCAGGAAGAAGAAATGCTGCGCCTGGCGAAGGCTGGGGTTGACGCAATCATTTCGGATGATACTGAATTGCTAGGCCGCACATTTCCCCATGCCCGGCCGGGTAGGACCGGCCAGGGGCCTTCCGCCCGGTGATGGATTCAGGAATTTCGTGCGCTCTTCCTCGAAGTCTTCCAATGCCTTTTCGGTTGCAGCGGTGGTCCAGCCCATCACTTCTCCAATTTTGTGCGCCGCCTCAGCGCTGCACTCTTCAGACCAGCATGCGCCCAGCGCGGCTGGAGCACGCCGCAACAGCGCGTCGCCCAGCGTAACCGCCTGCTGGCTTGCAAAGGCCACGACCGCTTCGGCTACCATGTGCACTGTATGGGGGCAGAGGGGGGCACGATATTGTTCAGCGCGTGCCGCCAGCCGGGCAATGACTAATGCTCTGCGGCCATGCCATTCAGCTAGAGCGCGGGCCGCGGATTCGGAGATGCCGGCAAACAGGGCAATGTGCCTTGACCACTGGCGCAGAGTTGTTTCCACACCGTCGAGTGGCGCCAGGGCAATCTGGAGAGTGCCGGCGCACTCGCGGTAAGCTCCAATTTTGCGCGCGCACTGGCGGGCCAGGCTGGCTGCGGTGGTCAATTTGCCTCCAATCACAGAAATCAATCCGGCAGCTCCTTCTTCGGAGTGGTCATGCAAGAAGTGTCTGCGCGTAATGGCGTCCGGAGTCTTGTAGGGCGAATAGGGCAAAGGACGAACTCCCGCGAAGGCATAGCGTATGTCGCTCCTGGTGAAATGCTGGTGCGGGAAGAAAGATGTGAGCGAGCTCAACAGGTAATCAATTTCCGTATCCGAGGGTTTCGTTTCTCCTGGCTCGGTGTCATCGGCAACCTCCGTAGATCCCACCAGAAGCTGACCGTTCCATGGAATTACAAAGAAAGGACGATGGTCAGCAGCTTCGGTATATACCGCCGAGCGCGGCATGCCGGCAACCGCTGGTAAGACAATATGGCTGCCGCGGATCCCGCCGACCAGCCGCTGGGCATCGCGTAGAGGGAACTGACGGCACACGTGGTCGCACCACGGTCCCGTGGCATTGATGATCCACGAAGCCTCAACGGTCTGCTCGCTGCCGTCGAGTTGATCGCGAAAAACCACGGAATGGGCGCGGCCATCTTCGACCTTCAAATCCAGCACCCGCGCGTGGTTCCTGGCCACGCAACCCAATTGCAGCGCGTCGGTGAGCCACTCGGCAACCAATAGCTCAGGAAATTCACATTGGGCGTCTTCGTAGCAGAACGTGGAAAAAGCAACTCCATGGTCAAGCTGCTCTTCTAAAAGCCGGCAATCTGATTTTGAATCGCTGGTATGGCCATGCTGGCCTCCCAGGGCCTTATAAAGCCACAGCCCGGCGCGAATTGCCAATGCACTGTGGCGCAAACCAGGTTTGAGCGCCAGCAGGAACTGCATGGGGCGGACCAAATGTGGCTGTTGGCGCAGAAGCTGCTCGCGCTCTTTGAGGGATTCCCGGACGAGTCCTAATTCCCCATGCTCCAGATAGCGCAAGCCGCCGTGGATGATGCGCGTGGAACGGCTGGTAGTGCCGGAAGCAAAATCATTCTGCTCCAAAAGCAGCGCGCGTTTGCCGCTTTGGGCGCACTCTCGGGCAATGGCCACTCCGCTGATGCCGCCGCCAATGACCACTACATCAAAGTGGTTGCCGTCCAGGGAAGGCCGAATCGTACTAAGAGCCTCCATACTTAATTAATTAGATGCCGAGTAACAGCCGGATAGCCAGGCTTTTTCTGCCGTCCGCGGGTACTAAAGTCACATCTGTTTTCCGGGACCTGGGGATGGGGTGGGGACAATCCAGCGGTTGCTTATTTGCTGGCTTGCGACGATATCGTTTAGATTAAAACCCATGCCAACCACAGGAGAGCGATTCGAACGCGCTGTCTCGATCATGGCGCGATTGCGCGGTCCAGGCGGCTGCCCCTGGGACCGTGAGCAGACCTTTGATTCCATCAAGCCCTATACCCTGGAGGAAACCTACGAAGTTCTAGAGGCGATCGATAATCGCGACTTTGACGAACTGCGCGGCGAGCTGGGCGACCTGCTGCTGCAGGTTCTGTTTTATGCCCAGATGGCGAAAGACGAAGACCGTTTCGGCATCGATGAAGTGCTTGATCGCCTTTGCTATAAGCTGATCGGCCGCCATCCTCATGTTTTCGGAGAGGTAAAGGCCGAAACTTCGGCTGAAGTATTACGGAATTGGGAGGCCCTGAAGGCGGAAGAAAAGAAAAATCGCCAGATGGCAAAAGACGAAAATCAGAGTGAGCCGCCGCCTGCCCAACCGTCGTCGGTGCTCTCTGGAGTTTCATCCGGAATTCCAGCACTGCTCGAAGCCTACAAGCTCAGCTCGCGTGCCGCCCATGCAGGTTTTGACTGGCCCGATATTTCTGGTGTATTCGAAAAACTGGAAGAAGAAACCAAAGAGCTTAAGAAGGACCTGAAAGAATTTCCCGCTCCCGGCCCCCGCCCTCACGGACGCGGCATCGCCGGCTCCGGTACTGCTCAAATTCCGGAAAACCTGCGCCAGCGTCTGGAAGACGAAATCGGGGATCTATTATTCGTGGTAGTGAATTTGGCGCGTTACCTTTCTCTTGATTCCGAGCTGGCGCTGAAAAAGACCAATCGTAAATTCAGGCGCCGCTTCCAATATGTAGAAGAGCAGTTGCGCGCTCAGGGACGCAAACCGGAAGAAGCTTCTTTGCAAGAGATGGAAACGCTGTGGCAGGAATCGAAACAAAAAAATCCGTCGGAGCGATAGCCGATAAAAGCATGCTGACTGCTGAAACCATTGTGATTCGTAAGTGCGTGGAGTTTGCTGAATTGCAGGCCTGCATCGCCATACAAAAAGACGTTTGGCAATTCGACGATGCCGACCTAGTTCCATTGCGCATGTTTGTGGTGGCGCAAAAGATCGGCGGACAGGTGATCGGAGCTTTCCACGGCAAGGAGTTGGTTGGCTTTGTGTTCTCCATTCCCGGCACACGGGCGGGCAAGCCCTACCTGCACTCCCACATGATGGCGGTGCGCGAGCAATACCGTAATTCCGGGCTGGGACAAAAGCTGAAGCTGGCGCAGCGCGAAGATGCCCTCGCCCGCCACTTCGATCTTATTGAGTGGACCTTTGACCCCCTGGAGATCAAGAACTCATTTTTGAATATTGCAAAGCTGGGTGCAATCACCCGGCGTTATAGCGTCAACCATTATGGAATGTCCTCCTCGCCTTTGCAGGGAGGGCTTCCCACTGATCGGCTGGTTGCTGAATGGTGGCTGCGTTCAAAACGGGTGACCGGTCTTTTGAAGTCCGGAGCGCCTCCGCTCAAGCCGGTCGTGACCATAGATGTGCCGGCGCAAATCTACGAATGGAAATCTGCACCTCATACTCGTGAGTCAGCCAAACAACTGCAATTGCGAAACCGCGAAGCGTTTCTCAAAGCTTTTTCCGAAGGCCTGGCGGTTTTAGCATACGAACGCGATACACAGGGCAACGGGAAATTTCTGCTGGGCAGGTGGGATGAACCATGGTCCTACGCCCATGAAGAAGAAACGCCATGATCAAGGTCGAGGCTATTACGCTGCGCGAAATCCGTATGCCGCTGGTGCACTTCTTTGAAACCAGCTTTGGCCGGACTTATCATCGGCGCATCCTGCTGGTTTGCATTCATTGTGATGGAATTGAAGCCTGGGGAGAGTGCGTGGCCGGTGAGGGGCCGCACTATTGCGAAGAATCCATTGACACCGCCTGGTATGTCACCCGTGAATATCTCGCGCCTGCTGTTCTGGGTAAATCTCTTGCTCATGGCCGCGATTGCGTGCCTCTGTTGGCCTCGGTCCGCGGTCACCGCATGGCCAAAGCGGCGGTTGAGAATGCGCTATGGCACGCCGAATCATTACAGCAGGGAATTCCTCTCTGGAAGCTGCTCGGTGGCGCTCGCACTGAAGTTCCCAGCGGGGTCTCCATCGGTATTCAGGATTCCGTTGAGCAGTTGCTGGAAAAAATCCAGACCGAGCTCGCCGCCGGCTATCAGCGCATCAAGGTCAAGATCAAGCCTGGCTGGGATGTAAGCGTCATCGAGTGCATCCGGGCGCGCTGGCCCAAAATTCTGTTGAGCTGCGATGCCAATTCCGCATATAGGCTGGAAGATGCTAACCATGTCATGAAACTGGACGCATTCAACCTGCTGATGATCGAACAACCGCTGTGGAGCGATGATATCTACTTTCATGCTCGCCTGCAAAAGCTGCTCAAGACTTCACTTTGCCTCGATGAAAGCATTCGCTCAGCGCGCGATGCCCAAATGGCGGCCGAGCTCGGGTCTTGCAGAATCATAAATATCAAGGTGGGCCGCGTCGGAGGTTTCAGCGAAGCCATTGCAGTGCACAATGTTTGCCAAGCGGCAGGGATTCCCGTATGGTGCGGTGGAATGCTGGAATCGGGCATCGGACGCGCCCAAAATCTGGCGCTTTCCACGCTGGAAAACTTCACTTTGCCCGGCGATGTTTCCGCTTCAAAACGTTACTGGAAGGAAGATATTATCGAGCCCGAAGTGCTGGTGTCACCTCAAGGTACGATTCGTGTTTCGAGTGATGTTGGAATCGGCCACCAGGTCCGGAAAGACTTGATTCAGCAGCTCACTGTCAGGGAAGAAACTCTGAGCGCCGTTTCTGCCTAGAGCTATTTCGCGGTGGCTTTAGGTACACTGTTTCGATCCTGGGCGAGCTGAGGGTTCTGTTGCTTCAGCACATTGATCCCTTCTTCCAGGCTAAGATGAGGAGGAGCGGGATGAAAATCGCCGGTAAGTTCTTTTTCGTCAATGTTTAACTTCTTAAATAGAAGCACGCGCCCGGTAAACTTTATCTCCAGCATTGTTGTTTCCCATCGGCGCGGACTGATCTTAGACTGCTCCACCACAAACGCCCCGCCCTTATCCAGGTGCCCGAAGATGCCCCAACCGAAGGTGACTTCCTGCGTCAGGTGGGCATCGATCTTGACCAGACGCTTCTCGGCGGCATCAATAAGCATGGTGCCTTCCATGCCGCGATAAATCTGCGTCTCGCGGCTGGGAGGATCGAAGTTTGGATTCGGCTTGAACTGCAAACGCACCAACGTGCCATATTGAGGAGAATCTTCCGTCCCTTCATATTGAAAGATAAAAGCATCAGGCATGGCCTGCAGCATTTTCGTGGTGCGTTCTTCGTCTTCGAGTTGCTCCTTGCGGTGTTTGCTCTTGGTTTCCGGATCGGTCGCAAGTTTTTGCAGATGCATGTCCTCTTTCCGCATCTGGTCGGCTGGGAGCGGCTTGCCATTCATCGCCACTAACCGGCCCACGGCGCCCTCATCGGTCTCCACATATTCCTTGATTTGCTCGCCGCTGCCGGAGAGTTTGTGGACCATATAAAAATATTTCTCGTCCCCAATTGTCTGCTTCAGTTCGTTGTCGATTGCTTGCCGCACAAGATCATTAGCTGAGGTGGGTAAATGGAAGTCCTCAGCAGGAGAGTGAGAGGCAGAGCTATCCTGCTGCTTTCCGCCTCTGGCATTCGATGGCAGCGCCAGAAAAACGGCTGCAAAAGCGATAAACAGGGCCGAAGGCGAGAGGGTTCCTCTCCTGCGTTCGCAAGATTGCATAAGACCTTATGAGATTAGAGTGTTCCAGCAGCTTTTCCGTTGCACAGAAAATGGCTGAAACTCAATAACTGCCCCAAAGAAGAGAGGCTGGCATGAGGCCAGCCTCTGAGGAGGAGGAGAAATATGAGGGTTATGAGAGCAAGGGTCGGCCGTTCGGAAAGGCAGTCCCACTGGTAAGAAGTTGCTCCAATGACAAAAACCGTTGTTCCCCTGGTTTTCGGTCTTCATCGACTGGCGCAACAATCCGATCAGGCCGACACTCTCTAGGCATTGCACGCTTTTGGCCAAACGCTGATTGCACTTGCACATGGTTAACTAAGTGATAAACATTGGTAATTTAAATATTTGAGCCACAGGAAGCGGATAAGCCTAAGCTGCCTGGTGCACATATATACTCTTTAGTTACCCTTGGATTCCATCCCTGTGGTGCCGGGTTCTCAGGCACCAATCTTGGATGAGCGTCAGCCGTCTCCCGAGTAGAAGGGCTTTCTTCGCGGGCAGGAAGGCAGTATAGTGTGCAGAACGCCATCCTGATCTCTGCCGTCTGAGCTGCCGAATTTTTGTGCTTCGGGCCATCCGATCAGTCTGAGCGAACAATGGGAGAGAATTATGTGGAAAGCGCGTCCTGAAGAAAAACCAACTGGCTCAGCGGCCCCGGCCCCGAGCACGACCAACAACAGCACCACCATGAGCGCCACGCCAGTCACAGCTGTTGTCAGCGCCGGCGCCGCAGCCGCGCCAGCCGCGTCCGCTGCACCGCGTTCAACTTTTGTTCCACAGCGCCAGGCTGAGAATTTCCGCGCCGAGGTCGCGCACATCGGAAAATCGGTGCTGATCAAAGGCGAGCTTTCCGGAAGCGAAGACTTGTATCTCGATGGCGAGGTCGAGGGCAGCGTTGACCTCAAGCAGCACAGCCTGACTGTGGGACCGCATGGCCGTATCCGCGCCAACATTCGCGCCCGTGAGGTCATCGTGCACGGTAAGGTTGACGGCAACATAGCCGGCGATGAAAAGGTGGAGCTGAAGAAGTCAGCCGTGCTTAGCGGCGACATCACTACTCAACGCATCATGATCGAAGATGGAGCTTTCTTCAAAGGGGCCATTGACCTTCTGAAAGATGGAAAATCCCAGTCAGGAGACCACCGGCGTGAGCTGAGCTTTACCTCGGCTGCCGGATCGAATTCCTGATGCCGCAGTTCTTGAAGATGTTCCGTAGTTCAACCACGGCTGGAACGCCGCCGTTAGCGCCATCGCAAGAGCGCGTGCCGCGGCGCTCCACCGGGTTCCAGGAATTTACCAAGGTCATACAGGCGAGGGAAGGGCTGAACGTGCTGGATCTGGGTCCTACCTCGCCTACGAATATTCACTATCTCACTTCACTCGGACACAAGATCTACAACGTGGATGTTCTGCTATCTTCGATGGATCCGGCGCTACTGAGTCCCGGGGAAGATGGCGTGGCCACCGTGGACGTAGAGCGCTTCTTTGCCGAGAACCTCGTCTTTCGCGGAGAGCAGTTCGATGCCGTGCTGCTCTGGAGCGTCGCCGACTATCTGCCCGAGCTTCTGGTGAAGCCACTGGTGGAGCGAATTCACAGCGTGATGCAGCCTGGGGGAATGCTGCTGGGCTTCTTTCATACCAAGGACGCCGGCCCGCAGGCTCCATATCATCGCTACCATATTGCCGGCGCCGATACCCTGGAACTGCAGCAAGTCCCGCGCTTCCGCCTGCAACGCGTCTTCAATAACCGGCACATCGAAAACCTCTTTCACAACTTCAAGTCCCTGAAGTTTTTTCTCGCCCGCGATCATACCCGCGAAGTTCTGGTTGTGCGCTAGTCTGCACAGCCCAGGAACGGCTTTGTTACACGGCTGTCGCTGACTTATTCCGCGATTCTTGTGGCTCGGAGCATGAGCCGCGTCATTCCCATAGTCTGGATAAGATGGGCAAGTGGAATTCGCACAGGACGCGGCAGTTCGATCATCCTTCTCACCCAGCGTGCGCGATGAAAGGCGGGAAGCAGTTTGCTTTTGTACTGTCGGGCGTAGGTTTCCAGGGCAGCTTGCAAGCCGCATTCCTTCCTCAAGAATGGAAGTAAGGCTTGCCCCGCCAGTATGCCGCTGTGCAGCGCCAGCGTGATTCCGTCACCGACGAATGGATCGATAAATCCGGCGGCGTCTCCGGCGTTCATCATGTCGTCCTCAACCGGAACCGGTTTTCTGAACAGAAGCGGAGAGGTGGTAACGGTCTCCATCACCGGTATCCAATCCTGGCTGCGCCGATTAAGCTCAGGATGCAACCTGCACACTTCGCCCAGCGATGTAGCCACCTCGGCGCGCACCATGGCGCAGGCATTCACCCGCTGCTGTCCTACGGGCTGCACCCCGCAATAACCGCCATCAAAAAGGTAGAGATCAATTGCGTGCGGGGCCATGTCTTCGGTAAAGTGTGCCTTCAATCCAATCCATTTGTTAAAGGAATCATTGGAGACCTTGACTCTTCGCTGCGTGAAGACAGACCATCTTCCCGCAGCGTTGATAAGCGCCGCGGACTGTATGCTGGTTCGTTCGAGCTGAAGCTTGAATGGGCCGCTTCCTTCAGCTTTCAAAACCGGGGCCTTCTCGCGGCAGTCAACCCCAAGCTTTCCCGCGTGCTGCCATAAGGCAAGATCGAGATCAAAGCGGGTGATGCTGGCCGCCGCGGGACGAATGGGCGACGACAGAACACGGCCATCAACCCGAATGTTGGCATAGCTGAGGGGCGGTACTTGCTTGAACAGAAGTGAAGTCTCCGCCGGTTGCAGGATCTTGCCAAGGACGGCTATGCCTTCAGGAGAGACGAATTCTCCGCAGACTTTGTGGCGGGGATAGGATCCGCGCTCGAGCATGAGGATTTTGGTAGCAGGCGCTGCCTGCATGACGGTGATGGCGGCGGCGCATCCCGCCAGCCCTCCACCAACGATCGCCAGGTCGTATCCACTCATGCAATTCACACTCAAGACTAACTCATTGTGCCCAGGCGATTGCACCCATGCGGAAAAGATAATGCCGGCTGATTTCAACGCGAGCTGCCCGGCTTTTGCCTAGCAGGTTCTGCAACTCTTCGGGAGTGTACGAGCGCCTTACCGATGCCGGGGCATCGTGCCGCGTGAGCCGGCTGCGGAAGAGCGGAAAACCTGCGTAGACCAGGGCTAAATGCATCCGGTGGCGGCGCAGGTCATTGATGAGCACCGCCTTGCGCGCAACCCGTATGGCCTCGTTTACGAACTGGAGAATCTCATCCGGTTCCAGATGGTGCAGAAAGGTTGAGCAGGCCACCAAATCAAAACTCTTATCGGCAAAAGGCAGCGCCAGCGCATCGCCGGCAACAGCCCTGAATTTACCATTGAGGTGTGAGGGGTTCTTATCGAGCAGTGTGACTGCCAGCTTGATTCCTTGCTGCTGCAGGCTCTCACAGGCTGCAGCAGCAACGTAGCCTGAAGCTCCGGCCACGTCGAGCAACGAAAATTCCTTCTGTCCAGTCTGGGCCGCCACAGTTCGGATCAGGTCGATGATCGTGCGGCTGCCGCCGAACCAGCGACTGACGAGCCGCAAATCGGCCAGGGAAGATGCGATCTCGCCGGGAGTTCCAGCATCGCTGTCGAGCAGTTCGGCGGTGACGGTGCGCTTCATTGTCTTTGAAAACACTTTATCAGTTTGCGGTTCACGATAATAAAAACCGCAGAGGCGCGGAGACGCGGAGGAATTGAGTCATTGGGCCATCGGATCATTGGGTCATTGAACAAGATTGAATAATTTGGTAATCGGTTAATTGGGTGATTTGCTCGAAAGCCAGCAATTTGAAGACAATTAACAACTATAAAATTCGGCAATTCTACAATTCCAAAAATGGCTCAATGACCGGATGACCCAATGACTCAAATCCCTTTATACCTCGGCCAGCTCTTCTTCCAGCAACTGCTTGTTGTACAGGTCGGTGTAGTAGCCGTTGCGGGCTACCAGTTCATCGTGTGTCCCTGATTCTACGATGCTGCCATCGTGCAAGACCGCGATACGGTCGGCGTTGCGTACGGTAGAGACGCGGTGCGAAATGAAGATGGTGGTGCGGCCCTGCATCACCTCGCGCAGGTGAGAGAGTATCCTCTCTTCGGTATGTGTATCAACGCTGGAAAGAGCGTCATCGAGGATCAGAATCCGTGGATCGCGCAGGATGGCGCGGGCAATTGCTGTGCGTTGTTTCTGTCCACCAGAAAGGGTGATACCGCGCTCGCCCACCATGGTGGAATATTTCTCCGGAAACTCTTCGATATCAGAGGCGATATTGGCCGCCGTGGCGGCGTCATGAATGGCGGCATCGCTGGCCTCTTCTTTGCCTAAAGCGATGTTTTCGCGGATGCTGTCGCTGAAAAGAAAAGTTTCCTGCGGCACGAAGCCGATACTGCGGCGCAGATCTGCCAGGGGAAACTCGCGAATCGGGCGGCCATCAATCAAGACCATGCCAGGAGCGGCGTCGTAGATGCGCGGAATCAAATTGACCAGCGTTGATTTTCCCGAGCCCGTCGGGCCAACCACCGCCAGGCTTGTCCCCGCCGGCACCTTGAGATCAACATTCCTCAGAACGGGCACACCGTTATAGCTGAAGTCGAGGCCGCGAAATTCAATCTCGCCGCGAATCGCCTCGCTGGGTTTATCCTGAAAAGCCAGACTGTCGGTGATCTCGGGCTTTTCCGCAAAAATTTCGTTGATACGTCCCATGGACGCGGTGCCGCGCTGAAAGATATTCAAAACCCAGCCCAGGGCGATGATCGGCCAGGTAAGCTGCACCATGTAGGTATTGAAGGCGACAAAGTCGCCCACGGTCATGCGTCCCAACAGCACTTCGCGTCCTCCCAGCCACAGCACCAGCACAACGGACAAGCCCAGCAAGAGCTCCAGAGTGGGCCACAGCATTCCCATCAGCCGCACCAGCAACAGGCTGCGGCGGATGTACTCCTGATTCGCGCCTTCAAAGGCTTCAATTTCGGCTTTTTCCTGCACGTAGGCCCGCAGCACGCGGACTCCGGAAAAATTCTCTTGCGCACGCGCCGAGATATCGGAAAACATCGCCTGGATGCGCTCAAAGCGCTCATGAATGCGCCGTCCGAAATACTGCACGATGATGCTCACCAGAGGAAGCGGCAGGAAGGCCCAGGTAGTGAGCCGGGGGCTGATGTGCCACATGAAAACCAGGGCGGCGGCGGTGAACACGATGGTGTTGGCGGAATACATGATGGCCGGCCCCAGCATCATGCGCACCGCGTTCAGGTCGTTGGTGGCGCGCGCCATGATGTCGCCAGTCCGCGTGCGTTGGTAGTAGGAATAGGAGAGCCCTTCCAGGTGGCGGAACATGTCATTGCGCAGATCGAACTCGATCTCGCGCGAGATGCCGATGAGCTTCCAACGGGTGAGGTATTGAAAGATGCCTTTGGTAAGGGCAATGGCGACCAGCAGCAACGAGTAATAAACCAGCTTGTGACGAGTGACGCCGGTATTCAGGTCATCCACTGCACGCTTGATGACTTGCGGAAATAAGACCCAGATGCCGTTGGTGAGCAGCACGGCAAGGGCGCCCCAGACAAATCCCCAACGGTATCTCCAGAAATACGGCTTTAAGGTGCCCAGGTTCTTGAACATTGCTGATTAGACGATTCTAGCAATTTAAGCGCTGCAAAATTACCGGGTTGGATCGTCTTCCATCCTTTCTGCAAAAATCGCCTCCGTCTTCACCTCAGTAGTGCCCCCCATTACATCGGAGTAGTCCATGTTGCCTTAACTTATTCGTGTTCAATAACATGCGGCGCCCGGAATGCAGCGTCGAAGTAATGCTGAACTAGTGTCATGCGGTTTTCACTTAATCCTTTCGAAAAAACTATCGTCAACTAGTCACAGTCTTCGATTCCGAGGCAGAGCTCAACGAATAATGATGAGTTACAATTTGGCAAAATACAACGTTTTGATACCATTCTGCGAGTTTATTCTTCAACTCGCTGTGGTCATAACGTGGATACAATTACAATAGAGATATGCAGCGCGTGTACATGGATAACAATGCCACGTCGCCCCTGTTACGGGAGGCATTGGAGGCCATGCGTCCATACCTGGGCGAGCGCTTTGGCAATGCATCTTCCATCCATCATCATGGGCAGCAAACCCGGGCGGCGGTCGAGCGGGCGCGGGAGAGCGTTGCCCGGCTGTTGAACTGCCGCGCCGCTGAGATCGTCTTTACCAGCGGCGGCACCGAGGCCGATAACCTCGCCGTTTTTGGCATGGTCCGCTCCGGTGATCATGTGGTTACTTCCATGATCGAACACCATGCCGTGCTCAACTCGTGCCATCGCCTGGAAAAGATGGGATGCACGGTGACCTACGTTCCCGTGGATGGCCGCGGCGTGGTTGATCAGGAGGACGTGAAACGTGCGCTTCGTCCGAACACCCGCCTTATCTCCATCATGATGGCGAACAACGAGACGGGAGTGCTGCAGCCGGTGGAAGCCATCGGACGCATTGCCGCCGAGGCCGATATTTATTTTCACACCGACGCCGTGCAGGCGGCAGGGAAGTGCGCGATTGATGTCAGCAAGATTGGCTGCGATCTGCTCTCCATCTCCGGACACAAGATGCACGCTCCACAAGGGACTGGAGTTTTGTATGTCCGCAAAGGAACTTTGATTGATCCGTTGTTCTACGGCGGCAACCACGAGCGCCAGCGCCGCGCAGGAACGGAAAACGTCCCGGGGATCGTGGCCCTGGGCAAAGCAGCCGAGATTGCCTTGGCAGCCTTCGAGAATGGAGAAGTCACGCGCCTGGGGGCTTTGCGCGACCGTCTGCAACAGGAAATCTTGAGCGCGGTGGACGAAACCGGAGTGAATGGCGAAGGCGCTCCGCGCGTGCCTACGACCACGAATATTCATTTTGATCACATCGAGGGCGAGGCGTTGATCATCGCTCTCGACCTGAAGGGACTGGCGGTCTCAACCGGCGCTGCCTGCTCCTCCGGGGCGCTGGAACCTTCCCACGTTCTCATGGCCATGGGATTGGCTCCCGAGCGCGCCCGCGCCAGCCTGCGCTTCAGCCTGGGCAAACTCAATACGGCAGAAGATGTTGAGTTTGCTCTCTCGATTATTCCTTCGACTGTGGCTAGATTGCGGGAGTTGTCGCCGGTGTATAAGAAGCATCTGGCGCTTGGCATTTAGTATTTGGCCAATCGAGAACTTCGCGTGTTATCGAATTTCATAACAGTTAGAATAGAATTTGGCATCTGAAAGCCTCTCTAATGGCTAAATGCTAAGCGCTTATTGCTAAATGCTGTCTTCAAAAACTATCGCCGTAGCCATGTCGGGCGGTGTGGATTCTTCCACCGTTGCGGCCATGCTGCGTGCTGAGGGACACAACGTCGTGGGGCTGACCATGCAGCTCTGGAACCAGCGGCGGCTTGCCGGACACGAGGGCATGCCAGAGCAGGTCCGCGGGCGCTGCTGTTCGATTGACGATGTTTACGATGCCCGGCGGGTGGCTGAGGTCCTCGAGATTCCTTACTACGTGGTCAACAACGAAGAGCGCTTTGAGCACGATGTGGTTCGTCCTTTTGTGGAGGAGTATCTTTCGGGCAGAACGCCCATCCCTTGCAGTCTCTGCAATAATCACTTGAAGTTTGACCAGTTACTCATTACAGCGCAACAGATTGGGGCTGACACCCTGGCCACCGGCCACTATGCCCGGATTGAGTTCAATGCAGCGACGGAGCGTTGGAACCTGCTGCGTGGGGTGGACCGCTCCCGCGACCAGAGCTACTTTCTTTTTGGCCTGACCCAGGAGCAGCTTAGCCGCACGATCTTTCCGCTGGGAAACATGATCAAGCCGCAGGTGCGGGAGAAGGCTCGCGCCCTGGGATTGGCCCCAGCGACCTCGGAAAAACCCGATTCGCAGGAGATATGTTTTGTTCCCGGGGGCGACTACAAGAAGTTTATTGACGCCTATCTTGCCGAGCAGGGCGAGGCTTTGCCCGATACTTCAGGCGAGTTGGTGACGCCCAGTGGCCAAGTCGTGGGCGAGCACGGCGGTATTCATCACTTCACCGTAGGCCAGCGCAAGGGGCTCGGTGTGGCCACAGGCTCGCCTCTATATGTTCTGGAAATTCGCGGAGACAAGAGGGAAGTCGTGGTCGGCCCGGGGGATGAGTTGCAATCTACTACGCTGCGGGCGCGGCGCATCAATCTGATTTCCGTCGCCAATCTCGAGCAGCCCATGCAGATCACCGCCAAGATACGTCACCGCCACGAGGCCGCCGCTGCTACCGCGCAGCAAACCGGAGATGACGAAATCACCCTCACCTTCGACCAGCCGCAAAGAGCCATCACCCCCGGACAGGCAGTTGTGCTGTATGACGGCGAGAACGTGGTGGGTGGCGGGTGGATTGTTTAGCGGTCGCCTTGATACACAGCTTTACATCTTACAGGTTTGGCAAACTTGAAAATATTTGATTCGATCAAGAGCTAATAGGGCTCTGTTGACATCCTCGAATCGCCGGCAAGTCCTTCAGAAAATACCTTGATGCGACCTGTACGATTGAGACATTCTCGGGGTCCTTCGACTCGGGCATTCGCCCTCGCTCAGGATGACACTTGCTTAAAAGTAACGATTTTTTAAGGATGTCAACAGAGCCAGCTAATAGCTAAATGCTAAGAGCTAAAGCCGCTCTCAGATAAATAACTCTTCATCCTGCGGCATGCCTTCCTGCTTCTGTCCGCGTTTGAAGAAGGCCTGCAGGCCGACGGTCAGGCCGCTGACAATGCCGGCGATCTGGCGTACCGGTGAGATAACGGAGTGTTGGACCAGTTCTGTAGTCTCTTCCACCCGATCCAAGGCACGGCTGATCATGTCATCGGCGCGGATCACCTGCAAACGGGTGCGGTCAATGACGTCGCTGATGGTGTGGTCCATACGCTCCACCTGGGAGCGCAGCGAAGTGGAAGTGGCCGTCAGGTTTTCCGTGATGGTGTGCAGCTTCTCGCGCGAATCCGTCAGGATGGCGCCGGCTGCGTCCAGCACCGGGATCGCGCGCTTATGGATTTCACCGGTCATGGCCTCAATGCGCGCGCTGCTCTTTTTGAACTCGAAGTAGAGAGCAAACAGAATTCCCGCCTGGATCACCACGGCGCATCCAGTGATCACAATAAAAATTTTCAGCAATGTATCCATAAGCTTCAGAATGCTTAAAAGCAGCCACGTGCCACCCCTATGGGGCCCGATCTCTTTTTGCAGCCTACCTGAGGCAAGCAGAACGAAACCAGTTGTTAGGACTTTTCTGGTGTAGCGGTCTCCCGGTACGCCTGGCGGCCAGCCTCGTAAGCAGCTTTGAACTGTTCTTTCTGCTGCTTGACCGCATCCTTACCTTTGGCGGCCCATTCGGTTACCTGTTCGCGGGCAGCCTGGCCCTTGGTGACCAGGAACTCGCGGCCGTCATCGGCGGCGTCAAGAATGGCCTGCCGCGTCTCACGTCCTGAGCGCGGAGCATAAAGCACACCCACCAGGGCACCCAACCCCAAGCCGGCTAAGAACCACATAATGGCGTTGTTGCCATCGCGATCTGACATATATGTTCTCCTCCCGTAACAAAGTAGCAAAGGTGCTGATGGTAACACAAACCGCAGCTTTGCTAACATCCATTCTACAGCTTGGTAGCGGTAAAGTTTGAGCTATCCCCGATCAGAAGCGTGGGCAAGGATGCCCGCGCGACAGCCGGCGAGACGCCGGCGCTTCCTACGGCTTCTGCGTGGGCCGGAGCACGATTTCGCTGGCAAAAGATTGCGGCGCCTGGGTCACCAGCAGGGCGACGACATGGGCGACATCATCGGGCCGTAACATCTTGTTCATATCTCTGCCGGTATGGGGAGAAAGCTCGGTATTGACCGAGCCTGGGCAGACTACCGAGACTCGAATGTTATGGCCCCGCAACTCCTCGGCGACCGAATAGGTCAATCCATTCAGTCCCCATTTGGAGGCTGCATACGCGGCGCCGTTGGCCAAGGCGTTTTTTCCGGCGATGGAAGAGATGTTGATAATGTCGCCGCTGCCGGCCCGGATCATCATCGGCGCAAAGGCCCGGATGCAGTAGTACGTCCCCCGCAGATTGGTGTTCAGCATCCGGTCCCATTCCTGGGGTGGAAGCTCATGCAAAGGAGCACCAAAGCTGCCAACCCCGGCATTGTTGACCAGGATGTCTGTGCGCTGAAAGGTCTTCTCGACGCGGGCAGCGAGCGATTCGACGGCGCGCAGGTCCGTCAGGTCGCAGGCCACGGCTTCACATTGCCCGCCAACTGCGGTGATTGATCCGGCTGTCTGCTGTAAGACGGCAAGGGCTCGCCCACAAATAACGGTGTTAGCCCCCATAGAAGCCAGCTTTCGAGCAATGGCGGCCCCTATTCCACGGCCGCCGCCAGTAACCAGGGCAATTTTTCCGCTGAGTGTACCTTCCATAAGCTTTCGCCTTTCTCTTTATCTTCGAGGCTGCTGGTGTAATACTTCCAACCAAGCAGCATCTAATCTGCATCTTAATTGAACACAGGGAATATTGGCTCGCCGGGCGCGAAGCTTGCGCTACAAGGGGTAACGTTTGTCTAAACTTGCTATTGCCGGGCTGCGTTTCTATAATGCCAAGCTTCGGGTGAAATTCGTCACACCCCTGCTTGCATGCCGGCGAGGGTTCGAGGCTGGGGCAGTAAACTGTTTTTGCCAGGGAATTTTGCGATCAATTGTTCTGTGAAGGAGCTATATGAAGAAGCTGAACCAGCTTGCCATTTGGGTACTCGCGGCCGCGGTCGCGGGTGTGGCACAGCAACCATCCACCGCACCAACCACCTCGCAACCGCCCGCGCCGGGCGCTCAACCTGGTCAGACGACCACGACGAACCAGCCGCCTGCGGCGCAACCGCAGCAGAAGAAAGAGATCAAAGATCCTGCTGAATACAATGCCTACGTCAATGCCATGGGCGTTACTGACCCGGCCACAAAGGCAAATGCGCTGGAACAGTTCATCACGCAATATCCCCAGAGCGTTGTTAAAGATGACGCCCTGGAGCAGCTCATGGGGGCATACCAGCAGTCGGGCAATCTGCCCAAGGCCCAGGATGCCGCTACCCGCGTATTGCAGGTAAATCCTAACAACGTACGCGCCCTGTTGGTGCTGGCTTATAGCAAGCGTCTTTCCGCGCAATCGGGTAATGCCGCTGATGCGCCCCTGGCTCTTAAATATGGACAGCAGGGCCTGCAAGCCCTCGATACCTATACCAAGCCTGATGGTGTATCGGATACGGACTTCCAGAGACTCAAGTCCATTGCCGCCCTGGTGTTCAATGGCGCGGTAGGCATTGGGTCTCTCAACGCGAAGGATTACCCCAACGCGCAAAAATATCTTCAAACAGCGTATGAGATGGAAGTCAGCGGCAATCCTAATGATCCGGATGCATGGCTGAATGCTTACCCACTGGCAACGGCTTTTTGCAGCACCAAGCCGGTCAATCCGCAGGGATTATGGTACGGCGCCAGAGCCATAATTTTGACCAAGAACAATCCTCAGGTCAATAGTCCTATCAGTACCTATGTGAAGCATTGCTACACTTACTACCACGGGGAAGATACGGGATGGGATCAGCTCTTGCAGCAGGCTGCGGCCCAGCCCAATCCGCCAGCGGGATTCACTGTGGCTCCTGCTCCCACGCCGGCAGAACAGGTCAAGAAGATTGCCGATTCCAAAGATCCCAAGCAGATGAGCTTCGACGATTGGAAGCTGATCTTTACCTACGGCGACCAGGCAACGACCGACCGTGTGTGGACTGCTATTAAAGGTACTCCGCTGGCCTTCCAGGCGCTGGTCATCCAGGCGGAAAAAGACCGGATTATCATGGCGGCAACTTACGACGGCATCCAGGACCAGAAGGCCGATACCGAAGTCGTAATGGCGGGACCGATTCCAGCAGCGAAGATGCCCAAAGTAGGGACCCAGATCGCAGTTGTGGCGACGCCAGATTCCTACGATAAGGATCCTTACATGATGCATTTGATTAACGGCAAACTCGCGGTAACGGCAGCGAGCCACCCCGCTACGCACCGGCCGGTGCACCATAAAAAATAAAAAAAGAAGTCGCTCCAAAAAAAGGCAGCCTGTGAAGGCTGCCTTTATTATTTCGGCTGGTTGTTCTGGTTCTATGCCGCCGTTTTTTTCGACTTTTGAGCTGGCCTCTGTTGAGCCGATCTAGATAACGGCTGTGCACCGGCAGATGACCACGAATGACTTCTTTCGTCCATGCGCTGCCCTCGCCAAAAGTGCGATAATTGGAAAGAACGATCTACGGCCAGACCCTGATCCATTCCAGGAGTTTCTTCCATGGCAACAGCGACCGAGATTAAACCGCTTATCAATTACAAACTGGATGAAGGCGTGGCCGTTCTTGAGATGAACGATCCGCCCGCCAATACTTATACCTATGAGATGAACCGGCAACTGGATGACGCCATCCTGCAGGCGCGCATGGATAACAATGCCCACGTCATCGTGCTCACCGGAGCGGGCGAAAAATTCTTCTCTGCCGGCGCCAACATACGCATGCTGGCCAGCGTAGACCCGACTTTCAAATACTACTTCTGCCTGCATGCTAATGAGACCCTGCTGCGGCTGGAGCACACGCCCAAACTGGTGATTGCCGCTCTCAACGGCCATTGCGTGGGCGGCGGGCTTGAGATTGCCATGGCGGCGGATATCCGTATTGCCCGCAGGGAGGCAGGCAAGATTGGCCTGCCTGAGGTCAACCTGGGCGTGCTGCCTGGAACCGGTGGCACACAGCGCTTGTCGCGGTTGGTTGGGAAATCCAAGGCCATCGAGCTGATGGTCACGGGCAATACCTTTTCTTTCGAAGAAGCCAAGGAGATGGGGATCATTAATGACATCTTCGAGAAAGAAAACTTCATGGAAAACATCATGGATTACGCCCGCCAATTCTGTCCGCCCAACAAAGCGGCCAAAGCTGTAGGACGAATCAAGCGCGCAGTGCAGTCGGGCTGGGAGATTCCGATGGAATCAGCTCTGGCCCTTGAGCGCGAGAACCAGCAAATTCTTTTCCAGAGCGAAGACGCCAAAGAGGGTTTGAACGCCTATGTGGAGAAGCGCCCGGCAACTTTCAAGGCCAAGTGATGTGAGCACTACCGTGGAAGAGAAGGGCTAATGTGTTGAGCTTTAGCCTTGAAAACAATTTCGCTTCAGGGTGAAAAGTTTTTGGCATGCCGCGCATCTAACTTTGTAATCTTATCGACGAACGCAGAACGGAGATCCCCATGGCTTCCATGCTAAAGATTGGCACCTTTGGTGATTGGGTCGGATTATTTGAAGATTGGCGCAGGGAGATCGGGGTGAATCCAAAGGAAGTCTCCGAATTCAAATTTGAGACCCTCTACGGCGCCATCGAGACGGTCGAAATCCAGTTTGGCCACTACAAGGGCCAGCGCAAGTGGGAGAACCTGCGCAAAGTCCCCACGCAGAACATGCGCGATGCGCTCATGAACCTGATCGTCTACCAGGGCGATACCGAGTTTGCCAGCGTCGAGCAGCAACGCTTCCTGTTCAACTCCGCACCCAGCGAATATGATCGCCGCGCCCTTACCCGCGTCATGATCGAAGAGATGCGCCACGGCTGGCAAATGTGCGCGCTGCTTATCGAGCACTTCGGGCACTCGGGCAAGGTCGAGGCGCAAAAAATGCTCGAGCGCCGCGCCTTCGAGAATAAGCGCCTGCTCGGGTCATTTAACGAAGATGTGGACAACTGGCTCGATTTCTTCTGTTACACCGATTTCGTAGACCGCGACGGCAAGTTCCAACTCCAGATGCTGAAGTATTCCGCCTTTGCGCCGCTGGGCCGATCGATGTCGTACATGCTGCGGGAAGAGGCTTTCCACATGGGCACGGGCAACACCGGCCTGCAACGCATTGCTGAAGCAGGCGTGGTGCCGGGCTGGCTGATGCAGAAATATCTGAACAAGTGGATCTCAAGCGCCTACGACCTGTTCGGCACTGACCACTCTTCTTCCGCACACTGGGCTTACGTGTGGGGGCTGAAGGGACGCTACGACGAACCCAAGAACCAGATGCAGGCCGAGCTTGATGACCTGAACGATTACAACCGCCAGTTGTACCGCGATGAAGTTTCCACTCTGATTGCGCGCATCAGCGCAGGGCAGGGAAAGGGACAGCCCGAACTCTACACTCCTAATATTAAGTTTAACCGCCACATCGGGCGCTATGCCGGGCAGAAGTTCCACTCGCGAAACGGCGAGCCCATGGATGACCGCTCTTACCAGGAGCATCTGGAAGAATTCATGCCCGGCCCCAAGGACCGCAAACTGCTGCTCGATATCCTCGGGGCGGAGAAGAAATGGATTACTCCACGCGACGGCGTGCGCGATCCGCTGGAGACGATTGGTGAGCCGCGCAAGTCGGCCATGACCACGCCGATTATTAATTGAATCATTGATTCATCGGATCATTGGGTCATTGCCTGATTGTGATGTTCGCTCCGTTGTAATTTCCTCAAATGATGATGAAATGACTCAATGAATCAATGACCCAATGATTCAATTCCTTGTGTCTCTGTGGTTCAATAGCTTTAGATGGCAACAACCTATAAGTCCAATCGATTAAACCTCGAATCTTCCGTCGCCAGAATTACTCTGGCCAATCCTCCGCAGAACGTCATTGACATCCCCATGATGGAAGAGCTTGCCCGAACTCTGGGCCACCTCGAGCAACAGGCCGCAATTTCTACCATCATCTTCTGCGGCAGCGAGCAGCATTTTTCCGCCGGCGTGGATGTGGCGGCGCATACTCCAGACAAAGTCCGTGAAATGCTTGCCAAATTTCACGCCGTCATCCGCGCCATCGTGGCTTCAAAGAAAGTGACCATAGCGATGGTGCGGGGCAACTGCCTGGGCGGCGGGGCTGAGCTGGCCATGGTATGCGACATGGTTTTTACCGCACGCGATGCCCATTGGGCCTTCCCTGAAATTAAGCTGGGATGCTTTCCACCTGTTGCCTCAGTTGGCTTGGCGGCCCTCGTTGGCCAGAAGCGGGCTGCAGAGATGATCTTGACCGGGCGCCAGATTTCGGGCGCAGAAGCCCTGGCCATAGGACTGGCCAACGCCGCCGTTGATAATGATGGACTAGCGGGGGTGGTAAATGAGACGGTTGAGCGCCTTTCTAAACTGAGTCCCGCATCCCTGGCGGTAACTAAAAAAGCGGTGTACTGTTGGGACGCGATGCATTTTGAGAAAGGCCTCGCCCGCGCTGAGCAGATTTATCTAGAAGAGCTGATGAAGACCGAGGACGCACAAGAGGGAATTAAGGCCTGGCTGGAGAAGCGAACGCCGATGTGGAAGGCAAAATGATTAAAAACGCCCAAAACTCCGAACACTACACCTGGGGCAGCAACTGCGATGGATGGCATCTGGTCAAAGATGGCAAGCTGAGTGTGATCTATGAGCGCATGCTGCCGGGAACATCGGAGGCGCGGCACTATCACAACCAGGCCCAGCAGTTCTTTTTTGTCTTGGAGGGCACTGCGATTTTGGAATTGGAAGGGAAAGAATTGACACTCAACCGGCACGATGGGATTCACGTCTCACCGGGGCAAGCGCATCGGATATTCAACAGATCTGCAAACGATTTGCTGTTTCTAGTAATTTCGCAACCGCCTTCTCATGGCGACCGAACCAACATAGAAAGCTGAATCACATGGATTACGAAATCCCAGCGAATGAACTCAAAACCAGGCTCGACGCCACCGAGCCTCTCATAATCCTCGATGTTCGTGAGCCCTGGGAATACGCTACAGCACATATCGAGGGAAGCAAACATATCCCGATGGGCGATGTGCCTTCACGCGCCCACCAGGAACTCGATCCGGAGGAACATATTGTCGTAATTTGCCATCATGGGGTGCGTTCCTTAAAGGTGGCCTACTGGCTGCGGCAGCAGGGATTTGAGAAAGCGCAGTCTTTGCAGGGTGGCATTGACCATTGGTCACACACCATTGATTCCAAAATACCCGTTTATTGATGTACCAACGCATCGCCCACCCAGCTAAAGGAATGAGTAAACTCTTAGCAGTACAATTAGCTTTGGAAGCGACAATGAAATCGCACCAGCCAGAGGCTAGCAGCTAGTAGCTGTCTTAAATGCCCAAACAACTCATCCAGCTTCGCGTCAATGGCCGCAGCCACGAAATTGCTGTCGAGCCCAGCGCATTGCTCCTCGATTGTCTTCGTCAGGATTTGCAGCTTACCGGCTCCAAGCGTGGTTGTGATGATTCCTCATGCGGCGCCTGCACCGTACAGATCGATGGTATTCCAATGCTTGCCTGCACCATGCTGGCGGCAAGCTATCAGGAGCGCGAGATCACGACCATCGAAGGCGTGGCCGAGCACGGCTGCCTGGCGGCGATCCAGAAGGCTTATGGCGAGTGGGGAGGAGCGCAGTGCGGCTTCTGCACTCCCGGGTTCATCATGACAGTGAAGGCGTTGCTGGCGCATAATCCCGAGCCCAGCGATGAGGAGATTCGCCACGCCCTCAGCGGGAACCTGTGCCGCTGCACCGGATACACCCAGATGTTCCAGGCAATCAGGTCGGCAATCGAGGCCGAACAGAAGGGACTCGCAGCGAAATGATTTACTCACCACGGAGGCACGGAGACACGGAGAAGACAATTGGTTTTACTCCGTGCCTCCGTGCCTCCGTGGTTCAATTTGGTGTTATCCATGTCTGAATTCTCGGTCATCGGCAAGCGCATCGCGCTCATTGACGCTGCCGGTAAGACCACCGGCCAGGGCAAATACACGGACGACCTCTCGCTGCCTGGAATGCTGATCGGGAAGATTCTGCACTCGCCCCGCCCTCATGCTCGAATCAAGAAGGTTGATGCCTCGCGTGCGCTGGCGCTTGAGGGTGTCGTCGCGGTGGTTACCGGAGAAGACGCTCCTAACCAATACGGCATTCTTCCCGTGGGGCACGATGAGACCGCTCTCGCCGTGGATAAAGTCCGCTACATCGGAGACAACGTGGCCTGCGTGTGCGCGGTTACCGAGGCCATTGCGGAAAAAGCGCTGGAGTTGATTGACGTTGAGTATGAAGTGCTGCCGGCGTGGTTCAATCCAGAAGAGGCCATGAAGGCCGAGAGCGATCTGATCCATGAGCACAAGGCAAAAAATATTGAGAAAGAATATCACCACGTCTTCGGCGAGCCCGACCGCGCTCTGGCCCAGGCTGACCATGTTATCGAAGCTCGCTACATCGCTAATGAGGTGACGCACGCCGCCATGGAGCCGCACTCCACCCTGGCCAGCTTTGAATATGACTCGCAGACCGGCCAGACCGGACGCCTCACCGTTTGGTCTTCCACCCAAGTTCCATATTACCTGCAGCACAAGCTCTCTATCGTTTTGGATCTGCCCATGTCGCAGATTCGCGTGATCAAACCGCTGGTGGGCGGCGGCTTTGGCGGCAAAAGCGAAGTCATTCCGCTCGAGATCATCGCCGCTGTGGGAGCGCGTAAAGCAAAAGCGCCGGTCAAAATCACTTATACCCGGGAAGAAGTTTTCTGGGCGCATCGCGGACGTCCGCGCACCATCGTCGATCTCAAAACGGGAATGCGAAAAGACGGACGCATTACCGCCGTTGCCGCCAAAGTCATACAGGATGGCGGCGCCTATTGCTCCTACGGCGTCGTGACCATTCTCTATTCCGGCGCGCTGCTGAATGCGATTTATGACATTTCCAACGTGCGTTTTGACGGTTACCGCGTCCTGACTAATAAACCGGCGTGCGGCGCCATGCGCGGACACGGAACCGTCAACGTCCGCTTTGCCTTCGAGTCGCAGCTCGATGAGCTGTGCGCCAAGCTGGGCAAAGATCCTGCTGAGGTACGCCGCATCAATCTGCTGCGTGCGCCTTGCATCACGGTCAACGGCCTGCGGGTGCAGAGCTATGGGCTGCCGGAGTGCCTGGAAAAAGTAATGGACCGCTCCGGATGGCGGGCGCGCAAGGTGAAACTAAGCCGCTCGCGCGGGCTGGGAATCGCGTGCAGCCACTATGTTTCCGGCGCAGCCAATTCGATCATCCGCTCTGACATGCCGCACTCGACAGTCAACATCAAAGTAGACCGTGACGGTGGAGTCGTGGTTTACACTGGCGCCTCTGAGATTGGCCAGGGTTCGGACACTATGGTCGCCCAGGTTGTGGCCGAGGCCCTGGGCTGCACGCTGCAACGGATAAAAATAATCGCCGCCGATACCGATCTCACACCCGTAGACATCGGCTCTTACTCCAGCCGCGTGACTTTCATGAACGGCAACGCGGCATTGCAGGCAGCCAAAGAAATCCGGCAAAAGATAACCACCGCTGCCGCAAAACAATTGAATTGTGCTGCGGAAGAAATAATCATTCGCGACGACCAGGTCACCAAGCGCGGAAACAACAGCGTTGCGCTACCGACCGAAGCTGCCGGCTCGCCGGGCGCGTCTGGCCGCGTCGAAGGACAAATCCTGCGCGGCTCAGTGCAGCAACAACGCAAAGACGATGCTCCGCGCGACAGCATGAGCTTTGAAGAAGCCGTGGTCGAGGCCATCAACTTCCACGGCATGCTGACCGGCGCCGGCTCCTACACGCCTCCGCAAGAGGCAAAGGGTGGAAAGTTTAAGGGCGCGGGTGTGGGACCATCGCCGGCGTACTCTTATTCCGCTCAGGTTGCCGACGTGAGCGTAGATGAGGAAACCGGCCAGGTTACAGTCCACAAAATTTGGGCGGCGCATGACTGCGGCCGCGCCCTGAATCCAGTTTCGGTTGAGGGACAAATCATCGGCTCTGTCTGGATGGGCCTTGGGCAAGCGCTGCAGGAGGAGATGGTCTGGAAAGACGGCCTGCTCATCAATCCCGGGCTTCTGGAATACCGTTCGCCTTCGGCCGCTGAATCGCCGGAGGTGGAAGCTATTATTGTGGAGAGCATCGATCCGGAAGGGCCATTCGGCGCCAAAGAGGCCAGCGAAGGGTCGTTGGCGGCCGTGATCCCCGCCATTGCCAATGCCATTTACGATGCGGTGGGAGTCCGGCTGCGCGAAGCTCCTTTCACGCCCGAACGCGTCCTGGCTGCGCTGCGAGCAAAACGATCAACCAGCAAGAAGATCGATTTGACCAGCCACGTTGATCCTACCGCTCCGATGCATTTCCGTGAACACGGCGGCTCACTTTGCCACAAAGGCCGTGGGCCCGAACGACATCCCCACGATCCCGCGCGGCGGATTGAGACAAGTGAGACGCGCTCCGGAGGCGATGAATAGTGGACTTATTTCGTGTTTTTAGACGACGTTCCAAAAAATTCAGTGAATTAGAAATTCCTTCCCTCCCTGCCGGCGCTGATGGATTGCGGTTAATGATGGCCGAATCGCAGGGACAAAGTTACAAGTATTTCTCCACACTCTCGCAAGCGATTGCGAATAAGGCGATCGTGATTCTACAAGGAGATTATGCAGGTCAGATATATTTAACCTGTCCCGCAGAGAAAGTGAAGTGTAGTGAAGTCGATCTTAAACTTTTACTCGAATACCTTGATGCTAAGGCGTGGAAAGATTTGAGCTCTGCTGGAATTTTCTATGAACTGTGCCCGGACGACGGGACAGTTTCGGGCGGCATGGGTGGTGGGCTTGTAATAAACGGTGTTTGGCTGCATTCAAGGTTTGTTGACATAGGTATAAAAGACAACGTGGAAAATTTCATACTAGGGAAAAGTACCAAATTGGAAAAATTATGAGTCTTCCCGCTTTCAAGTTGCTGCGCCCGCGCACGATTGCTGAAGCGGTCGAGCAGCTCGCTTCTCATTCCGGGAAGATACAGATTCTCGCCGGCGGCACAGACCTTATTCCTTCCATGAAGCAACGCCTCTTCGAACCTGAATTTGTTCTCGATATCGGTGGCATCGAGGAGCTGCATAAGATCCGCGTCGTACCCGGTTTGGGCATGGAGATCGGCGCTTTGACCACGCTTTCAAAGCTCGAAGACTCAGAATTCGTGCGCCGCAGCTATCCGGTGCTGCACGAAGCAGTCAAGACGGTGGCTTCGCCGCTTCTGCGCAACATGGGCACACTGGGCGGCAATATCTGCCTGGATACGCGCTGCGTCTGGTATAACCAGTCGCTTACCTGGCGTAAATCCTGCGGCTTCTGCATCAAGAAAGATGGCGACCTTTGCCACGTAGCTCCCGGAGGCACGCGCTGCTGGGCGGTCTTTTCCGGCGATACGCCGGCCGCGCTGCTGTGCCTGAACGCAGAACTCGAAATTGCCGGCTCGCAGGGCTTTCGCAGAATTCCGCTGCAACATTTCTACACCGGCTTAGGCGAAGCACGCATGAAATTAGGACCGACAGAATTGCTGGTGCGGGTTTTTCTGCCGGAATCGTATGCCGGCTGGCGCGGCGCCTATAAGAAGCTGCGCATTCGCGGCTCGATTGATTATCCTTTGGCCGGTGTTGCTGTCGCATTGAAGAAGCCGGGGAACAGAGTTGAGGACGCCCGCGTGGCGCTTACCGCCGTCAATCCTGTTCCTTGCCTGGTTCCGGAGGCCCCGCACGCGCTCATTGGTAAAATTGTGGACGAGTACCACGCCACGGTAGTTGGCGAGCTGGCAGCGCACGTAGCCAGGCCGCTAACCACCTCGGCCCTGACGCCCGAGTATCGCCGTGAGATGATCAAGGTGTTCGCCAGGCGAGCAGTACTGGAAGCAGCAAAGAATCAAAACGGTTCGGCAAATTGAGCGCTGAGAACCGGGAACTGAGAACTACTTTTGATTACCGACTGCCATGTCCACATTCAGCCCCTTGAGATGCTCAAAGCGGGTGCGCTCGAGGCTTTCAAGAAGAAAAAACCCGATTTTGGCCAGGTGGTTGAGTTCTGCCGTTCACCCAAGGCTTTTCTTAAATATCTCGATTCCATCGGCGTTGATCGCGCTGTGCTCATCAACTATGTCGCTCCTGAGGTCATGGGATTCACCCCGGAAGTGAACAGCTTCGTGGCCAGCTACGTCAAAGAGGACCCCAAGCGCCTCATCCCTTGCGGCAGTGTTCATCCCCGGCACACCACCAACGTTTTGGCGGATATGGAGCAGATTGTCCGTCTCGGCATCCGCATGATCAAGATCCATCCTCCACACCAGTTGGTTTATCCCAACGATTACCTGAACGGCGTCAAGGAGCTGGAAATCATCTACCGGGCCGCCGAGGCCAATGGAATTCCCGTTATGGTACACACCGGGACCTCCATCTTTCCCGGCGCGCGCAACAAATATGGCGACCCCATGTATGTAGACGACGTGGCCGTAGATTTCCCCAAGCTGAAGATTCTGCTGGCCCACGGTGGCAGGCCGTTGTGGATGGAGCACGCTTTCTTTCTGCTGCGCCGTCATGCCAATGTGTATCTCGATATCAGCGGAATCCCGCCGAAAGCGTTGCTGCGCTACTTTCCGCGTCTGCCTGAGATTGCCCACAAAACTTTGTTCGGCACTGACTGGCCCGGCCCGGGCGTGGCTGACATGAAACAGAATCTCGAAGACTTTCGTGCTCTGCCTCTCAGCAAAGAGATACAGGAGCAGATACTAGGGAAAACGGCGTTGAGCCTCTGGCCGGCGTAGTCAGTCTTAAATTTCCTAAACTGAAATCAGAGATCCTGAAAAATAATTTACTTAGGATGTATAGCGTCGCCAGCTTGCCGCATATCGGACCTTTCCCGATGCAGAGCTAAACGAGTTATCAAAGCTAGAGGGATGCCATTCATAAGCAACAAGACAAGGGCAGGATGTGTGTTCACGATTAGAAAAGCTGGGATAGAGCGAAAGGTAAATATAGCTGTAATTCCGCCCCAAATAATGAGGGGCCGACCCAGGAAGGATATTAGGATTGCACCACCAAGTATGAGACCTATCTTCCACAAAGGATAGGACCACGGTATTCCGTTCATTTGATCCCAAACGTATCCTTCGAAAATTGCGAGTCCGGCACCCACTGGCCACATAAGGAGGAAGTCCCGCCAAAAGTTCCAATCTGTTTCGCCCTTTTTAAGCCCTAGTTTCATAGATCGCCATCTACTTGCCACAACTCCTGCAATCAAATTCTAGCCTATGCCCAGTTATTTCCCCCCCCTTTCCTCCGTTCTGGTGAGCTCTTTCACCAATCCCTCGGCTTTATAAATGGTTCGCAGGGCCTCGAGAATGCTGCGCGAATCCACACTCACTCCGCGGCCGACATAGTCTTCATACATGAAGCGCCAGGCCAGGGACTGAACATTGCCGTCGAAGATTACTCCCACCAGTTCGCCATCTTTATTCACCACTGGACTGCCCGAGCTTCCACCCAGGATGTCTACCGTAGAAACGAAATTGAGTGGGGTCTTGAGCTGGATTTTTTTTCTTTGCAAGAGCCAGCTATCGGGCAGGGCGTAGGGTGGCTTGTTGCCATGCTCGCTGGCATAGTCGAAGGCGCCTGCCATATCGGTAAATGGTGCGACCTTGGTTCCCTTGGCCAGGTAACCGCGGCCGTCTTCGGTATAGCCTTTCACCTGTCCATAACTCAATCGCAGGGTGAAGGTTGCATCGGGCTGTAAGTACAAACCCATCTGCATGAAGCGCGACTTGGCGATTGCCGCGCCATTTTCCTGGATTACCGAGTCCACTTCGCTGTCGTAGCGCTTGCGAAGCGCGCGGGCGTCAGGATCAACTTCGCGCATCATCACAATCAGCGGATCGTTGCTGCCTGCGATTGCCGCAGTTCCGCCTTCATACAGATGCTTGCGAAAGGCAATGTCGTCAAGTTTGCTGTTGGCAATCGCATTCCTGGCCACCTCTTCGGGAGTCTTGCTTAGCAGCACCTTCACTACGGTTGCGTTGTCGGCGCCTAACTGCTCCTGCATCTCTTTCAGCGAATCGGCCAGCATGACGGTTTCGAGCGATTTGTAAATCGGAGCAGAAGAAAAGAGTTCGGCCTCCAGCGAAGGCAGGGCCGAATCGCGGTATTCACGCAGGCGCTCGCCGTTCGGTTTGCTTTTTTCTCCCGCTACACGGACCAGAGTCCGCGCAAAGCCGGCCAGGGTTCCGCGAAAGCCATAGCGCAGCTCGAGAAAGCGGTAGGGCAGAAAAATTTCATGATGCACCCGCAAGGCCTTGTCAATCTGCATGTAGGCCACGAACTCGCGCTTGCCCAGGGTGGAATTCTGGGTGCGGATCAGATGAATACGCTCATCCATGATCTTTCGATGTAAGAGGTTCTGGTCGCTGAATGTGGCATTGAAGCCGGAGTATGCTTTGAATGAATTTTGCAGGATGAAGATATCTTCTTGCGCAATGCGCGCATTTTCGGCCGATTGCGCCGAAAAATCCTGTAACAAACGGATACGCCGCTCATAATCTTTCAGCACAAAAGGATACTGGGTTGTCTTCAAAAAGAAGAACTGATTGACTGTGTCTTGCCTCTCCGAGTGACCAGGATTGCCGGAGACGAAAACCAGGTCTCCCTCCTGCGCGCCCAATTTCGATATTTGCAGATAGTCGGCCAGGTGCGCCGGCTTGCCATTTTCATACACGCGAAAAAAAGCGACATCGAGATCGTAGCGCGGAAACTCGAAGTTGTCCGGATCGCCTCCGAAGAACGCAATATCGACTTCAGGCGCGAATACCAGGCGCACGTCCGTATATTTTTTGTATTTGTATAAGTGAAACTGGGCCCCGGAATAAAGCGTCACCACATCGCAGCGGATGTCCGCAGCGGTGGCGCACTCTTTCTCAATGGCAGCCATGGAAGCTCGCTGTAACTTGCCGGCGTCGGCGTCAGGCATACCGGGCTTGACTCCAGTATTCACCTGGGCCGTTACATCGGTGATCTGCTGCACGACGTTCAGTTCCAGGTCAGGACAGCGAGGCTCCTGTTCCGGGCTCTTGGCGTAAAAGCCGGTCTTACGGTAATCCTGCCTGGGGGTCGATAGATTTTGCAGGCAATCGGAGGCCACATGATGGTTGGTGAGCGCCAGGCCATCGGCAGAAACAAAGGCCCCCGATCCTCCATTGTCGAAACGGATGGAGGAAAGCTGCAGATGGTTGAGCCATGCGTCGGTAACTTCGAATCCGTATTTGGCTTTGATTTTGGCTTTGGGAGCGGCGTTGAAAAGCCACATACCCTCATCGGCGGCGGCGCTGCCTGCCAGAAACCCAAGGATGCACAACAGCGGTAGAATTCTGAATCTCATGTTTCTGCTGGTTGGACTTGTCTCACAATGCAAACAGAAATCATATCAGCGGTTTATGCCGGCCGCGAGTTTTGATATAAAAGTTTGCAGGCAAAAAGAGTCTTGCTGCATCTATAACGGCGAGGGCCCGGCAGGGTTGCGGAATCCTCTCAGAAAGACGCGCACTCAGTTTGTGGTAGCTGCGACTCTTGCGATATAAAAGAAGGTTACCCAAAAGGCGAGCGAAACACATGTCAACCACAACCACACCCGCGAAAGGCCTGGAAGGCGTTGTTGCGGCCACATCCAGCATCTGCTACATAGACGGTGACCGCGGCATTCTGGCCTATCGCGGCATTGATATCCACGACCTGGCGCAATCCTCAACCTTTGAAGAGACCTGCTACCTGCTCTGGAATGGCCGCCTGCCCAATCGGCAAGAGCTGGACCAGTGCCGCAAAGATCTGGCCGCAGAGCGCAAGCTTGATGCCGGCATTATCACCATGATGCGGCAGTTTCCCAAGGGAGCGTCTCCCATGGAAGTGCTGCGCACCGCCGTTTCCGCGCTCTCTTTCTACGATCCGGATGACAAGAACAACGATCACGACGCCAACGTGCGCAAATCGCGCCGGCTGACCTCGCAGATCGCCATGATTGTGGCTGCTTACGACCGAATCCGCAAAGGCAAAGACGTGGTGACGCCCGACCCTGCGCTATCGCACGCAGCCAACTTTCTTCTGCTCTTGAACGGCCAAAAGCCTTCTCCCACCGCCGAACGCGCCCTCGATATCGCCCTTATTTTGCATGCCGACCATGAACTCAATGCCTCAACCTTTGCCGCGCGCGTGACTGCGGCCACTCTCTCAGACATGCACTCTGCCATCACCAGCGCCATCGGGGCGCTGAAGGGCCCGCTCCACGGCGGCGCCAACGAAGAGGTGATGAGGATGCTCTTTGTCATTGATCAGGCAGGCGAAGACCCGGTCGAGCACGTAAAGGCCATGCTGGCGCAAAAGAAAAAAGTTCCTGGCATGGGCCATCGCGTTTATCACACCGAAGATCCCCGGGCGACGCATCTGCGCAAGATGTCGCACGATCTCAGCCTCTCCAGCGGCACCACCAAATGGTTTGATATGTCGCAAAAGATCGAGGAGTACGTGAAGCGCGAGAAGAAACTGAACGCCAACGTTGATTTTTACTCTGCCTCCACCTATACCACCCTGGGCATCGATCTTGATTTGTTTACACCGATCTTCGCGGTCTCACGCATCAGCGGCTGGACAGCACATGTCATCGAACAACACGATGACAACCGCCTCATCCGCCCCCGCGCTGACTACGTAGGGCCGCAACACCCCGCTCGCTATATCCCCCTAAACGAACGGTAAAACGTTCAGCGGCAGCCTCTTGCCGCATACACGCCCGCCTGCAAAGGCGGGCGTGTGTTTGTCTGGGCTCACGATGGCCTGGTCTGCTCTATCTCGAGCGGTCTTCTCGTTCCTGGCTGCTGCGCTTGCCGGCGCCGTGATCTTCAGGCAACGCAGATCCAAAGCCTTCCAGATGGTCGAGTTTGTCGAGGAAGATTGGAATTTCTTCATTCCAGATGTTCCAGTCATGTTCACGCGGCGATAGCTCGCGGTACTCATAGGCGATCCTGCGTTTGGCAAGCTGCGAGATGAATTGGTGATTAATTTCTGCCAACCCGTCCTCGCCGCCGCAGACGATGAAAAGCATAGGCGCCTGTTCAACAGAAATCTTAGCTGCTAATTCAAAGGGATCGCGGTCTTTCTGCTCCTTCGATCCGTAGGTTCCAAAACGGGATTCCATCTCCTGGCGGAATTTTCGCAGTCCTTCGGGTTCGTCTGTGGAGGGTTTTGGCGGCTCCATGTGCACGATCCCTAAAGCGCCGCTGAAACTGCCGACGGCGGCAAAGGTGTCAGAGTGCTCGAGTCCGAGAAAAGTGGCGCCGTATCCGCCCATGGATACGCCGGCAATCGCCCGGGCAAAGCGTTCAGGAATGGTACGAAAATGCGCATCTACGTAACTGACAACGTCTTTGACGATGAAGTCATCGAAGCGGGCTTTCGGGTCCGAGACGCTGTTGACGTACCAGCCCCGGGAGGCATCGGGGGTCACGATAATCAGGTGATGTTCTGCTGCATAGGCGGTCAGGTTTGTACCACGGGCCCAGTCGGTTATGTCGGCGTCGTAACCATGCAGCAGGTAGAGCGTGGGATAGCGGCTGGTTGAAGTATCGTAATCCAGAGGCAGAATGACCAATAATGTACGCTCGTCGCCCAGGGAGGCGCTGGAAAATTGAACGATCTTTACGTTCCGCGGCAAAACCGTCGGCAGATCGGCTGCTGAGGCAGGAATACATGCCGCAGCAAACAGCAAAGACAGGAACAGGCCGTGAAGTCTATGGCGGGCGTGACAGATCATTGGTTTTCCTTGAATGCACCGATCTTTAGATCGCTTCGATGTAAGAACGTCATATTGGTTTTCAGATAAATTACAGGATAGTGATACGAAATCTTTTGCAGATGGTTCCATCTCTAAAAGTTCTATGGAATATCGCTGCGCGGGGGCGAAATACCCGAGTTAAAAGCCCCTGACAACACTTCAATTGCCTGGGTAAGCCGGGGCATTCGCAAAAATAAGTTTAAAGAAATCCGCGCTAATCCGCGTTTATCCGCGGCGAAAAACCGATTTACGTAGGGACCTTCAGGATCAAATAGCTCCCCACCAGGCCAAACACCAAATCCGGGGACCAGGCCGCCAGCGCCGGCGGCAGTTGATTGATGTTGCCCATGGCCTCAAAGAGCCCGGAAACCACGAAATAGATAATGCCGATTCCCAGGGCAATGGCCACGCCTGTGAGCGCGCCGCGCTGCGCCGCCCGCAGTGAGAAGGGAACTGCCAGAACCGCCATCACCAATGTAATCAGGGGGAAGGCGAATTTTTTATAAAGTTGCACTTTAAGCCGTACTACCTCAAAGCCGCTTTGCTGCAAATCGTCAATATATTGATTGAGCTCGGCATAGTTCATCTCCGACGATTGCTTGACCTCTTTCTTAAAATAGGCGGGGTTCTCTGTCAATTCGGCGAATGTAGAGACGTCAAATGTGCGAAATTCCTGAATGGCCGAGCCGTTGAAAGACCGGCTCCAGCCCTGGGAGAAGACAAAACGGTTCAGTCCATTATCCCAGTGCGCATGTTCCGCAAAGATCCTTCGTGTTACCGAGAACGTTGCCTGATCGAATTCAAAGATCGAGATATTCCCAAATGTATTGCGGTCGGGATCGAACAGCTCATAGTAGTAAATCGTATTGTTCTTGCCGAAGATCCACATGCGATCGGGACGAAAGTATGTCTGCGCCGGCTTGCCTTTGATCTCGTTGCGTAGCGCTTCCTCTTCGCGGTTATTGCCGGGAAGGTAAAGCTGGTCTACCACGAACAGCCCTCCAGCGATTACCGCCGATAAAATCAGCACCGGCATCACCACACGATAAATGCTGATTCCGGTTGCCTTCATAGCGGTCACCTCGTTGGCTTTCTCCAACAAGCCAAATGTAACCAGCACGGCAATGAGCACCGCCAGCGGCGTCAGTATGTAAACATACGAAGGAATCACATGCAGCATGTATTCCCCCACTGTGACCAGGGGCACGCGGTTGCGAATAATGTCGCCCAGCAGCTCGAAAAATGTGAACACTGAAATCAGGACGGCAAATGTGGCCATCACCATGGCCAGATATGTGAGGAAGTCGCGCAGGATGTAGTCGTCAAGGATCTGCGGAAATCCCACCCGCATCCGTGCCTGGTCGGAAGCCTCCGCCCCCTCGGAAACCGATTTTACCCTGGAGCTGAATCTTCGCAAGCGCTGCAGCAGGGAATAGACGCCGATCTCCAAAGGCCGTTTCCGCACCCGCCACAACAGCAGGAGTCCGGCGACAAAGAAAATTCCATTTCCCATCCACACGCCCAGCGCAGGTGGCACACGGCCCTGTCGCGCCAGGGCCAGCCCGGCCAATGAGACCACGTAATAAACGAATACCAGCACAATAGTGAGCACAAACCCGGTGGCTTTACCGCCCTTCTTGGCAGAGAGGCCCAGTGGTATTCCCACCAGCGCAAGCACGAGGCAGGCGGTAGGCAATGCGAAGCGGCGATTGGCCTCGATCAAATACCAGCGGCGGCGCATGCCCACCACGCTCCAGTTGGGTTCGTTCCACCCGGGCTGCCCTCGCAGCACTGCAATCTGCGAGAACAGTTCGCGCGTGGATATTTCAGGAAGCGCAGGCTCCTCCGGCCCTTTCTTTTCTGTGTTGTTGGCCAAGGGAACGGGAACATCGGTCTCCTGCGACATGGAGATGCTGTATTGCTCGGCTTGCTTCGGAACATTTTCATGGGTCGAAGCTCCGATGAGGTGCAGCCGCATTGCGTCGGGCGAGTCGCTGACCGCAACGCCTTCCTGCGCCAGCGTGATGGTGGGGGCCGTGGGGTTGCTGATATCGGCAAGAAAGACCTTTTTCCAGACCGCCACGCCCTCTTGCGGAACCACATCCTGGATATAGAGGACGTAATTCTTCAAGTCCTCGTAAAATACCCGCGGCTGCACTTCAAAAGAAGCTTGGGAGCTCTTCAGCCGGTTCTGCAAGTCATCAAGCGCGGCCGTCGAGCGCGGCGCCATGAACACGGTGTTGAACGTCGCTACAATCCAGGTAAGGACGGCCAGCCAGCCGATGGTCCGCACGAAGAGCCCGGTGCCAATGCCGCTGGCGCGCATTGCCGTGACTTCGCTGTCTGCCGCCAGGCGGCTCAGTCCGATCAGGATGCCAACCAGTACCGCCATGGGAATGGTTACTGTGAGCGCGCTGGGAATGGTAAGAAAAATCAGCTCCGCCACGCTGGGAATGGGTGCGCTGCTGCGGACAACCAGCTCAAGAATCTGAGTCACATTTTTCATGAAAAGTACAAATGTGAACACAACTCCGCCAATGGCGGCATGCGAAAGGACCTCGCGCAAAATATAACGATTCAGGATACGCACGGTTTAAAAAGAGTCTAGCAGATGCAATAGGGATTGAGTCATCGGGTCATTTAATCCGCCCTTGTCTAGGAAGTTTAATCTTTACCGGCAGCTGATTACTGGTAACTGGCAACTGCCTCCATCACCAGCTCAAGCGGAGCCCGATCAAACTGGTTCCTTCCCACATATATAAATCTCACCATGCCGTGCTGGTCTACGACAAAGGTGGCCGGCCTGGCAATATCAATGGCATCGAGCGCCAGCCGGTTATGAATGCCGTATTCTTTGGTTACGGCGCGGTCTTCATCCAGCAGGAAAGGGAAGCTGGCCGGATGCTTTTCAAAGAAGCGCTCCGGCTTGAACATGCCCGCCCGCTTCTCAGCGGCGATGAGAAGCAGCGAAGCCTGCAATTTTTCAATTTCACCTTGTAGAGGCTCAAACTGAGCCATGCGTTTCACGCAGTTGGTTCACCATGTGCCCCGCAAAAACTCCAGAATCACCGGGCCATAAGCGCATGCCTCCGTGAGCGAAAACACGCCCGGACGGTTTGCCGCCGTCAGGCTAAATGCTGGCGCACGATCTCCAATTTTCAAGGTGTCTGTGTGATCAATCATAGCTTCTCCCAGGCAGTGTACCAGTAAGACATTGAATAAAAGCGACTTACGGCTAAACCCAAAATTAATTAAACATGTTCAAAAAATGTGTTGACAGATTGCCAGTTTAGAGCAATTATTTGAACACGTTCACTTTAAGGATTTACTCATGACAGACATGCAAAAAGCCAAAGCGCAGCAGAGCAGCGATAGTGTTGTGATTCAATCTCAGGCGCCGGGCCCCCAAAGCAGGATCGCACCAGTCAAAACGGAAGACCATGTCTCTGCCGTCATCGGTAAAAAGGGCGAAGCTACCCGCGGCCAAATACTGGCTGCTGCGCTCAGGCTCTTCCGCGAGCGCGGATTCGACGCCGCAACCATGCGCGACATCGCTGATTCGGCCGGCATGTCGCTGGGGGCTTCCTACTATTACTTTCCCTCGAAAGAGTCGATTGTTTCCGCGTACTACGACTACGTCCAGCAGGAGCATAAGCTGCGGGTGGATCGCGACATCTCCGCGACAAAGAACCTGCGCCAGCGCCTGGGCATTGCCTTTCACTCTAAGCTCGACATCATTGAGCATGACCGCCGCCTGCTGGTTGCTCTGTTTCGTTATGGCGGCGATCCGGGACATCCGCTCTCATGGTTTGGTCCTGCCACCCAGCGCCAGCGCGAGCTCAGCATGGCGGTCTTTGCCCGTGCCCTGGGCGACGAGAAACTTCCCAAAGACGTTCGTCACATCGCTCCCCTGGCCCTGTGGGCGCTGCACATGGGTTTCATTCTTTATTTTGTAAACGACGGCTCGGAAGGGCAGCGCCGCACCCGGAAGTTGGTGGATGGCGCGCTTGATCTGGTTACCCGCGCTTTCGAACTGGCCACCGCCCCGGTACTGCAGCCGATTTTGAAGCCCATTCGCAAGCGAGTGATGACTTTGTTGACCGAGTCTGGATTGGCGCCGAATCCGGTTTAGACGGGTTGTTCACCACAGAGGCGCAGAGACACAGAGAAAAAATTGGGCGGATTTCGACAAAGAGGAGAACAGCAATGACGAATGCCACAGCAATTCAACACAAACCAATTCAGCACAAGCACTGGTTTCCGGCAGTAGACGCCCAAGATCGGCCTTCGGCGTGGTGGTACTTTGGCCGCGCGGTCTATGTAAGCCGCCGCGACTACCGCAAAATCTTCTTTGTCTTTCTTGCCGCTGGAATTCCGCTGGGCGCAGTTGGAGTCCTGTTGCACAAGCCGGCCTTCCTGCGTGCGGCCTGTGGCCTGGCAGTTGTGGGCATCCTGATGCTGATTTATTCGCTGATCGGCCTCTATCGCATGTATGGCCCTCCAGCGGTCAAATACCTGCGCCAACTCTTGAAACTTGGCGAAGTCGCAGGCCCGGTCACGATTGCCGACCTGCATATCGGGACCTATCGCCACGCCTTCACCCTGAACCAGCTTTTGCCGCAGGCCCAGATTTATTCGGTGGACTGCTGGAACATAGAAGGCGAGCCGCCTGAGGCCGCCGTGCAGGATGTCCGCGACCTGGAGTCGCCGCCTCGCTGCGAGCCGCGCATTGCCGCATTGCGGGCGGCCGATTTCCTGGTTCCTCTGGAAGACGCGAGCTGTGATGTGGTCGTCTTCGGCTTTGGCACGCATGAGGTGCCAACCGGCGGCCCGAGGGAAAAACTTTTCAGCGAGGCCACGCGCATTCTGAAACCAAAAGGGAAGCTGCTTCTCTTTGAGCACGGCTTCGACTTCCACAATTACCTGATTTTTGGCCCGGTGATCGGACACGTAACCAGCCTCAACCACTGGATGAAGTTTACTCAGAATCGCTTTGATAATGTTCGATATCAACGCAGCTCCCATGCCGTAGATCTGATTGCGGGGGTGCGTCGTGGTTAACAACATCGAAGCCGAAAAGACTTTAGTCAAACAAATTGAAGCCCGCCCAATTGCAAATCCGGATGTAATCATCATCGGGGGCGGCATTGCCGGTCTGGCGGCCGCGCTGCGCTGCCAGGACCGCGGCCTGCCCCCGCTGGTTCTCGAAGCCGGCGCCAGAGTCGGCGGGCGCATGACCACCGACCGCATCAATGGCTTTCGCATAGATCGCGGCGTGACGCTGCTAGGGAAAAAGTTTATCCGCATGCGCAGCCTGGCCCGCCGCCTTGGCCTGGGTAGCCGCATGCACGACGGCGGCTTCAAATTAGGATTGGAAGACGGCGGCAAGGTGCGCTCTTTTCGCGACCGCCGGCCCGATGATCTGTTCCGCGACTCCGGGCTCACCTGGCAGGCCAAGCGCGCATCGTTTCGTTTCTTTCTCGACCTCTGCCGCAACCAGACCAGGCTGGCCCACGGCGAGAGCCCGCGCGCTCTGCACCTGGACCGCGAAAACGTCGCCCAGTATCTCGCCCACAGCGGCAGCGGCGGAGCTGAACTGCTGACCCGCTTCTTTGAGCCCAGCATGTGCGGGCCGGTGGGAGGCTCGGTGGCGAATCTCTCCGCCGAAGTTTTCTTTCAGACCATCCGCAACACTTTGGCCGCGGGCTTCTGGTGCGTGGATGATGGCGTGGACCTCATCCCTGAGACAATCGCGGCGCAGATTCCCGTGCGGACGCATGCTCACGTGATTCAAGTCCGCCACAGGGGCGCAATGGTTACCGTGGAAGCCCTGGTTGAAGGCCGGCCGCAACGCTACACCGTTCGCGGATGCATCTTCGCTATCCCCGGCCATCTCGTCCCCGCACTATGTCCCGATCTTCCCCAGTGGGTTGCGCATCCGCTCAGCCACACGCGCTATGCCAGCATGGCCAACGCTCACGTCGCTCTGCGCAAGCCTCCGAAGGCGGCTTATAGCGGCTACGGCTTTGCCGGCGAGCGCATGGATGGCGTGCAGGCCCTCGAATTCGAGCATTTGCGGTCGCCATTTCTGTGTCCGCAGGGAACAGGGATGGTCTCCATCTATTACAAACAGACACCGACGTTCCCAGTCATAGCTTCCAGTGACGATGCCCTGCGCACCAGCGCCATACAGCTCATACGCCGGACGTTTCCCGATATCGCCAACGACATTCTGTTCGTGCACCTGGTCCGCTGGCCGGCAGGGATCGCACTGTTCCCAGCCGGGCGCCTGACGGAAATGGCAACCCTGCGCGGCAAGCTGGCCGAGTGGAATACGCCACTCGACTTCTGCGGCGACTACCTCGATGGACTTTCCAGCGAAGGCGCCTTGTGCACCGGAGAACAAGCCGCCGATCGCATGGTCGCGCGGTTGAACGAATACCCCACCCTGGATCGTGTGGCGTCGCGGCTGGCGGGATGCGCGTAGAAGCAGTTGCTGGTTGCCAGTGGTCAGTTTCCAGTTCACGTGGTTGTCAGGGCACGGATTCATCCGTGCCATAAGACATGGAAATGCATTCGACTTTAGCCGCTGAGGTTAAAAATCTGAGGAAGGTGTTAGATGAGCGAAGCAACCGAACTAAAAACCGCAAAACGCGGTCCCACAAAAGCGCAGTGGACATTAGCAGCCAGCATTCTGGCTATCACAGTCGCTGTCCTGCTTTACCGCATTCTGGTCTGGCAGCACCTGGAGCAAACGTCGGCACTCTTTATCGGCATTCCTTCCGTTCTGGCCATCATTCTTGCTCTAACCCCGCGAGCCGAGACCACAGTGGGAATGATCTGCAAAGTCATCACTATTGCGATGCTCATCTCCGGAATATTTCTGGGCGAGGGTTTTATCTGCATTCTGATGGCATCCCCTATATTTTTTGCCATCGGAATTTTGATTGGAGTGATTATCAATGCCGTAAGAAAACCAGAGCACCAGAAGTGGCCGGGGACAAATGCGACCTGCCTGCTGCTTATAGGCGCGTTTACCGGCATGTCCCTCGAGGGCACGAGCGCAAGGCTTTCATTCCCACAACAGGAAGAGGTCGCGGTGACCAGGGCTTTGCCCATCCGCGCAGTTACGGTTGAGAACAATCTGGCGGCCGCGCCTGATTTCAATCACCCGCTTCCTGCTTTCTTGCGCCTGAAATTTCCTCGCCCGGTCGAAGCTCACGGCGCCGGCCTGAACGTTGGCGATCGCCGCATCATTCATTTTGCCGGAGGCGAAGGCAAGCCGGGAGATCTGGTGATGGAAGTTGTGGAACATTCACCCGGCCATGTCCGCTTTCATGCCGTATCAGACCACAGCAAGATTGCCCATTGGATGACCTGGGAAGATGCCGACGTGAGCTGGAAAGAAGTTACGCCCGGGCAGACGACAGTGGAGTGGAAGATACGCTTTCGCCGCGAGCTGAGCCCGGCCTGGTATTTCGGCCCGTGGGAGCATTATGCCGTGCGCCTGGCTGCAGGATATTTGATTGATACGACAGCATCGGCGAGATAATTCACCACAGAGGCACTGAGACACGGAGGAAGGTTTGATAGATCGCATCCTGCTCATTCGCGCTGCCTGCCTCTACCTGCCTTTGAGCGGGGCGGTGGCCGCATGGTTCTGGCAGCGGCCCGTGCGCAGAGAAGTCATAGGCGTGTTCATGGCATGTATTTGGAATGCGGCGCTGTTGCCTGTGCTGCACCTGGCTGCGTTCCATTTTGGCTGGTGGAGCTTCCACGCCCAGGGCGGGCTCATGCTGGGCTTTCCTGTCGACCTTTACCTGGGATGGATATTGCTCTGGGGCGTTATTCCAACGTTCGCCTTTCGCCGGACTAATCTCGCCATCGTCGCACTCACTTTCTTCGCTCTCGACTTCCTGTTCATGCCGCAAGCCGCCCCCCTAGTGAAACTGGGTAACAACTGGCTTCTGGGCGATCTCGCCGGCATTCTGTTATGTCTTATACCTTCGCAACTGCTGGCCCGCTGGACGAGGGACCAGCGCCATCTTTATGCGCGCGCGGTGCCGCAAGTAATCATTTTTTCCATTCTGCCTATGGGCATATTGCCGGCTATCATCCTGGAGCAAACCCACAAAAGCTGGTTGCCTTTACTCACCATGCCCGGATGGCAATTCAGTTTATGGTGCCAGGCATTTATGCTTCCCGGCGTGCTGGGTCTGAGCGCGGTGCGGGAGTTTGCAGAACGCGGCGGAGGCACGCCCATTCCTTATGATCCGCCGCGCAGGCTGGTGATGACCGGACCGTATGCTTATATTCGCAATCCCATGCAAGTCTCGGCAATGACAGTACTCTTGCTCCTGGGGATCATGCTGCGCAGTTATTGGATTGCAGCCGCAGCAGTCATGGCGCACATTTACAGCGCCGGCCTCGCCGCTTGGGATGAAGGCGACGACCTCGCCAACCGCTTCGGCTCGCCCTGGAAACGCTATCGCGCGCACGTGCGCAACTGGTGGCCGCGCTGGAAGCCCTGGTACGCAACGGCAGATTTTCAGCAAAACTTTTGTCCCGCTAAAATCTATATCGCCCAGACCTGCGGGATGTGCAATCAGGTGGCCGGCTTCCTGCGCCGCCGCAATCCCGTTGGCCTTGAGATCATCCCTGCAGAGCAGCATCCGGATCGCAGCCTCAGGCGCATGACCTACGATCCAGCAGATGGAAGCGCGCCAGAACAGGGAATCGCCGCCTTTGCCCGCGCGTTGGAGCATGTTCACCTGGGATGGGCTTTTGCCGGTTTCGCTATGCGTCTGCCGGTGATCTGCCAAACCTTGCAGTTGGTAGTGGATAGCGGCGGCGGGGGCGAACGGGAAATTCCACTGGCTTGTGACCAGGCAAAGAACTAACGATCAGAGTAAGATTTTCTTACCAATGTCACCGTTCAAATACACACTTTCTGTGTCTGTTTCGCCGGAAGGAGTTCAAGTGCATCTCTCTGGAACTAAGGGGCTGTTCCGAAAAAAGCGGATCGAAAAGATATTGAACTTTGCTTTGAACCGGGATCTAGCGGCTCTTGACCCACTGGCAAAGAGTATCGCGGTCCGCCTGCGTAAGCACAGCATTGCGGTGAATCAGCGTGTAATCGGATGGAGGCATATCGCCGCCGCCCACCATCTCGCAGATGCCATCAAGCCTGTCCTGCTTTTGCTTATCGGTGTAAGCCGCCCATTCGGAGAGGTTCATTTTGTGGCGCCCGCTGTGCACGTCGCTGGCGACCAGCCATGAAGCCGGAGCGACGTGGCTATACCAGGGCCAATGAGTTTCGTCAGAGTGACAATCTTTGCATGAGCGCTGCAGAATGGATTGCGCGTTGGGCGGCACCGTGGCAGTTGCGTAGATGGTCTTCGAGGGATCTATCGGGGGATCGGTCTTATCCACAGGGAAAAACTGCGCGACAATCAGAAACACCACGACCGCGATGCCGAGCCACTTGAGGAAGGGTTTCATTGCGTCTCCATGCTGTAAGGGTTTTCCGTGGTCAATTCTACCTGGTCACGCGCGAAAGCGCGTGCTTGTCAGGGCACGGATTTATCCGTGCCGCCACAGAACCTCAGAATTCTGGCTTTAGCCGCTGAGGTATACGGTCTAATTCGTACTTGCCGTTGGCAGAAGAATACGGAAACGATTCTGGTGTGCGGCAAAGGCCGCGCTTCACTGGATTATTGTTATTGTAGGAGAGGTGGATACGATAATCCGAAAGATCCCTGACACGATGATCGGAATATCCGCGTTGCCAGGCTTCCCCAGGCAACTCAAGTTCCTTAGAACGCCTATAGGAATAGCCCCCTTTGATCAACTGCATTGTTCGTTCCAGGGTTATATCGGCGGGACTAAGCAGAGCGTGCAGGTGATCCGGCATAACCACAAAGGCATGCAAAGCGTACTTGCCCTGTTTGCGATAATGATAAAGAGTGTCGATCAAGAGAAGCGCACAACGTTCCGATTGGAGTAAATGCTGGCCACCAAAACATTTCGTGCTAACGAAGTACGTTTGATCGGACAGTGCAAACGGCGCTCTTTTTGGTATCGACATTTTAACCTCAGGGGCTGAAGCCGTCATCCTAATATGAACTTTAGCGGCACGGATAAATCCGTGCCCTGACAATTACGCGCTTCGCGCCTGCAAAGATATTTTTCAAGCCTCACCCATTCTTCTCTTCCAACTCCGCCCAGCGCGCGTAAAGCGTATCCAACTTCTTCTGCGCCGCCTCCATCTCGGTGTGCGCTGCGATCAGGCGCGGGCCATCGCTCGAAATCGCCGGATCTTCCAGTCGGGCCCGGCTGGCGGTCAGCGCCAGCTCGGCTTCGGCGATGCGCTGCTCGATGCCGGCATATTCGCGGGCTTCTATGTAGGAAAGCTTTTTGGGCTTTTCTTTTGTCCGCGAAACCCCCACCGCAGGCGAAGGCTTGATCACATCTGCAGCGCGCGAAGCCACACCCGCCGCCTGGGCCGGCAGTTTGCGCTCCGCCTGCCATGACTCCCATTGCGAGTAATCGGCAAAGCTTTCGGCAGAGCCCTGGCCATCCAGACCAAGCACGATCGTGGATACGCGATCCAGCATATAGCGGTCATGGGTCACCAGGACAAGCGAGCCGCGAAACTCGAGCAGGCTTTCTTCCAGGATTTCGAGCGTCGGGATATCGAGATCGTTGGTAGGTTCATCGAGCAGCAGAACGTCGGCCGGTTGCAGCATGAGTTGAGCGATCAGGACTCGGGCGCGTTCGCCTCCGGAGAGCCGTCCTACAGGCTGGTTGAGCTGCTCGCCGGTGAACAGGAACCTTGCCGCCCATGAGGCCACGTGAATGACGCGGTCCTGATAGACAACCGAATCGCTCTCCGGGGCCAGGGCGCGGCGCAGAGTTACATTAGAGTTAAGTTCGCGATTCTGGTCGAAGTAGACAATGCGCAGCCACTCGGCGCGGCGAACCTGGCCGCCGGTGGCCGTGAGCTCGTCGCGCAATAGGCGCAGCAAGGAAGTCTTGCCGCTACCATTGGGACCTACCAGGCCCACTCGCATCCCGGCGGAGATGATGAAATTCAGGTTGTTGAAGAGTGTGCGCTCTCCAATGTCGTAGGCCACGTTTTCCAGTTCAATCAGCCGCTTGGTCTTGCGGTCAGTCACCGAAAAATCGATTTGCGCTGTAGTGGTGCGGCTCCTGGCATTCAAGTCGGCGAGTTCGCCCATCAGTTGATTGGCTTTGCCGATGCGCGCCTTGGATTTCGTGGTGCGCGCCTTCGGCCCGCGGCGCAGCCATTCGATTTCCGTATGCACCAGATTTTCCAGCGCCTCCTGCCGTTGCGCCTGGGCATGCAGAAATTCTTCTTTCTTTTCCAGAAACGTGCTGTAGCTTCCCTGCACGCGCAGCAGGCCATCAGGATAGACGCGATTCAGCTCCACCATCGCCGTGGCAACGTTCTCGAGAAAATAGCGGTCGTGGCTAACGATCACGCTGGCAAATGAGGCCTGCTCGAGCAGAGCTTCGAGCCACTCGATTCCGGCAAGGTCAAGGTGATTGGTAGGCTCATCGAGCAGCAGGATGTCGGGCGCCTGCACCAGCGCCTCGACAATGGCGAGGCGTTTCTGCCAGCCTCCGGAGAGGGAAGCTGCCTCGGCGTCGAAGTCTTCGAAGCCGGCGCGGCCCAGGGTCTCGGCAAAGCGGGTGCCGCGTTCGGATTCCGGGATTGCGGCGCGTTGCAATGCGCTCTCGACCACGGAGCGCACCGTGGCGCCGGGGTTGAACCTCGACTCCTGCTCCACGTAGCTGAGGCCGATGCGCTTTCGGACCGCTATTTCTCCGTCATCGGTATCTACGTTGCCGGCCAGAATGCGCAGCAGCGTGGATTTACCTGAGCCGTTCGGGCCGATGAGTCCAATACGCTCCCCCTCAGAAACCGTAAAGGAGACATTCTGGAACAGGGGCGTGGCTCCAAAAGCCTTTGAAATTCCCTGGGCATTGATAATTGGCGGCAACGGCGTATGGTCTCCTGGAATTCAGAGTATCAGTTAAATGCGGATTGTAAGATTCCCACGATGTTTTTGTGTCGCTCCTGGGTTGGAGAAAAATAGCAGTTAAGCATTTTGGCCGAAAACGGCTTGGAATCGTGCCCTCCGAACGATCGTAGGACAAGTGAACCCGTTTTGGATTTTTTTCGTTTTGGAACTTCATGTTTTGGGGCTTTATGAAGATACGATGAATAGAAACTTTTTGTGATGACGCAGCCAATTTAGGGTGCGATAATACTTCTCCCCCCACTTGTATCCCCCCGTGTCGTCACGCGTACTTAACACTTCATCGCTTGTTGTTTGAGCGAGGGGGCAAGTCAATTTCGACACGTCGACCGATAAAAGCCGTCACCTAACGCAGGCCGCCCAAACTGGCCATGGGAGGAACTGATGAAGCGCCAATTCTTTACCCCCGGACAAAAGGTTCCGGACACTGGCATCTATTTCGCAAAGCATCACGGGCATAAACTTGCCGAGAAATTTGTTTTTTTGAAGGGCGGGCGGTTCCCGCATTGCCCGCGATGCGAGCAGGTAGATTTCGAACTCTTACAAGCCGCGCCCTATATCTTCTCTGATCCGGATTTTTGTGTCCGCACCCGCAAAGAATCGCCCGGTGAACGCGATGATGAACGGCTTGGAAAAATCGTGTAGGAACAATGGATTCTGACAAGGATATTATGCAAAGAGTACCCTTTATAGCCCATAGCGGCTCCGTGTCCTGAAATACTGGAACCTTGCACGCCTCTCGGAATACAATAGAGTCATGAATGGCGATGAACGTTTTGAGAATACCGTAGGCAGCGAGCACGATATAACCAAGATCCGCGAAGTTGCTTTTGGTGAGCAGCCGCCCGAGGGCATCATCCTAACCTCGCTGGATTGGGCCGTGAACTGGTGCCGCAAGAGCTCCATCTGGCCTATGACCTTTGGCCTGGCTTGCTGCGCCATTGAGATGATGGCCATGGGCGCTTCGCGCTTTGATATTGCCCGCTTTGGCGCTGAGGTGTTTCGTCCTTCGCCGCGCCAGGCTGATCTGATGATCATTGCCGGGCGGGTTTCGCAAAAAATGGCCCCGGTAATCCGCCTGCTTTGGGAGCAGATGCCTGAACCCAAGTGGGTCATCTCCATGGGCGCCTGCGCGACCAGCGGGGGCGTCTTCAATAACTATGCTCTCGTCCAGGGTGTGAATCAGGTCATCCCGGTGGATATCTACGTTCCCGGCTGCCCACCTCGCCCGGAACAGTTGATCTATGCCATCACCCTGCTGCAGGAAAAGATCATGAACGATCACGGATCGTTCAAGCGCGTTCTGAACCTGGCCTAAAAACAATTTTCGCCGCGGATGAACGCAGATCAACGCTGATTTTCAATCGAATCAGGCTTCCTTAGTTGTTTTCGTCTTAGAGCTAAAGGCTAAGAGCTCTGCCCGCCAACTGCTAGCGGCTATTCTGCATCCCATATCCACGCCGAAGCTCTGGCCAAAACAAGGCAGCCAACATGAATATGCGTCCCCTGAACACTCTTATACTGCTTATTGCGTTCGCGGCAGCCGCGCCCGCGCAATTGCGTCAGATTGCCATGATTGAGATTCCCGGGCAGCCCGGGTTCGACGCCGCCGTTTTTGTGGATAAATACCTGGTCATTGCCCACAGTTCGGCGAACACCCTCGACATTTTTGATCCTATCAAGCGCAGAGTCGTCGCCCAGGTGAAAGATCTCTCCGACCCGCGCGGCCTGGCGGTTGATGCCGCCAATGCAAGACTTTATGTCGCCAATGCCGGCAACAGCACTATTGCTGTCATCTCGAGCAAAAGCTGGCGCGTAGAAGATACCATCAAGCTTCCGGTTGCGGCCGATTCATTGCTGCTGGTCCCGGCGCGCAAGACGCTCTATGCCGCCAATCGTAATCAGGAAACTATTTCTGTGGTGAAACTTAGCGATCCTGCTGAAATCTCCAGCGTTCCTCTCGAGGGTGCTCCCCAGGCCATGGTTTTTGACCCGGCGCAGAATCTGGTGTTTGCCTCTTTGCAAGGCCACGCTGAAATTGTTGTCCTCGATTCCAGCAACGCCATTGCGCGCCGCTTCACACTGAATGCATCGCAACCTGCAGGATTGGCCTTCGATCCGCAAGCCCAGAAGCTCTACGTGGCAGTCCGCTCGGCGGTGCTGGTTCTTGATCCGGAAGATGGAAGGGAGATAGCGCGCGTGCCCTGCGCCAACGGGACAGACAATTTGTGGTTCGATCAGACGACGCATCGCCTGTTTGCTATTTCTGACGATGGATATGTGAATGTGATTCGGTCGCAAGATGGTAAGTATGCCAGCGAAGATGAGCTCCGCACCGAAGTTCGCGGCCACGCCCTCGCCTTTGATCCTGCCCGCAACTTCGTATATGTCCCTGGCGGCCGCGAAGGCCACTCCAAGCTGGTCATCTTGCGACGCACCGCAGGCCCAGACCGCTCCGGCATCCAGGAGGCCGACAAGCCCGGGAACCAAGTCATGGGTGAGCAGGTAGCACAGCGGAAGTAAGGAAGCATTTAGCTTCTAAGTAAAGCACTTAGCACTTAGCAATTGGCATTTAGCCATTCGAGAGTCTTCATCTGCCAAACATCTTGAGCCGCTCCGGCCCAAGCTGTTTAGGGGGCCAAATGCTAACTGCTAAATGCTAAATGCTTTTTTTTGCATCCAATCTGAAAAGAACAGTTGCTGCCACTGCTTAGCGGTATAATTTGCACAGAAACAGCGGGTTCAGCATCTTTAACTTTTCAAATGCAAGCTGAAGGCAGGCTGTTATGGCTCCTCGCAAATTTCTTCTCGCATCAAGCGTGCTCGTTCTCCTGGCAGGCAATGCCGTCTGTTCCGATTCCAAGGCAAAGCCGGCGGATCAAACCGGCCAATCCGCCAACGATGCCGGCCATCCTATGTCGCAACAGACCAGGTTCGAGCTTATTCGCGGGTTGACCGCCGAGCGGGTATTTGTGCGCAAGCCATTCCCCGTGGGCGAAAAAGGATTGATGATCAAAGACGGGGTCGTCAGTCCCAACGACGAGCAACTGAACTTCCTGCTGGCCCAGCGCGGTCCTGCCGCCAAGCCCGGCGACCGCGCCGTGATTACTGACGTACTGGTCAAAGATCGCAGCATCATTGTTGAAATCAATGGCGGCCCTAAGAAAAAGAAAAAATGGTATCAGCACATTGAAGCCGGCGTGGGCTCAACCGGCAACACAATTCCTATTGGTTCCGATAATTCGGAGAACGCCAAAGGATCTTTTGTGGCTCTGCTGTTCGACCATTCTGTGCCCGATGTTACCCCTGATCAAGTCAAGCAGATGCTGGCCCCGGTCTTCGATTTCAACGCGCTCTCCGCAACCCAGGCCTACGTAGATACGCTGCCTCCCAAAGCGCGCGAGGCGGTGAAAAATCACGAGGTGTTGGTAGGGATGAACCGCGAGATGGTGGTCGCCTCCAAGGGCCGTCCCGATCAGAAGGTGCGCGAGCACGACGACCGCGGCGAATATGAAGAATGGATCTACGGCACCCCACCCCAGACCGTGGAGTTCGTCCGCCTTTACGGCGATGAAGTAGGCCGGGTCGAAATCATGAAGGTGGATGGCGAGAAAGTCGTTCGCACTGAGAAAGAAGTTCAGGTCGCCCGCTCGGGTGAGGCCCAGCCTCAAACCAGCGAGCCGCAAACTCCGGGCGAAGCCGGGCAGCCGGGCGCGCCCTCGCTCCGGCGTCCAGGCGAAGCGTTGCCCAGCGACGACCAGCAGTCCGGCAGTGTGGCTCCGCCTTACCAAAGGCCGCGGAACGACCCCAGCCTTCCGCCCGATCCTACGAGTCCGCAACCGCAACAACAACCTCAGCAGCAACCGCCTATGCCGCACTAGGTAGTGCTGAATTGTAGCTACAAATTGTTTTTTAGTCTGTCATCCTGATCCCGCGAAGCGGGGGAGGGCCTCCGATGGAAATTTGACTACCCGCGGCTTCAATCGGATTGAATGCGATTTCGGTCCAAACGAAAACCGCTCTTGTTCGGAGCTCGATCCAGACTCGAGCTTTGGTTTTCAAAGAAGCTCTCAAGTTACAATCACTGCATGCCTTCATCGTCCGCTAAAACTTCCCGGCCACTTCACGGGAAATGCGTCCTGATCACCGGCGCTGCCAGGCGCATTGGTCGCGCCTGTGCCCTCGCCTTTGCTGAAGCCGGCGCCGACGTCGCCATCACCTATTTGAGCTCGCGCCCCGAGGCGCAAACGACAATTCATGAGATCGAAAAACTCGGCGTGCGCGCGTTGGCCGTGCGCTGCGATATCCGCGATGAGAAGAGTATCCAGGAGGCGGTTAAAAAGGTATTGGGGGAGTTTAAGCGATTGGACATCCTGGTGAACAACGCTGCTTTCTACGAAACCGCTGCGATCGCAGACATCACCATCGCGCAGTGGGACAACATGTTCGACACCAATACCCGCGGCCCATTTTTGTTTTCGCGCGCCTGCGCCCCGGAGCTGCGCAAGCGCCGCGGCCGCATTATTAATATCGGCTCCCTCGGCGGGCTGCGTCCCTGGGTCTCGCATGCTCACTATTGCCAGTCGAAGGCGGCTCTGCACATGCAGACCCAGGTCCTGGCAAAGGCCTTTGCGCCTGAGATTGTTGTAAATTGTGTCTCCCCTGGATTGATTGATTCCGGCGAAGAGAAAGTCAACGGATTCATGAAGAAGATGGCGGCCAAGACTCCCATGCGCCGCAACGGAACTGCCGCAGACGTGGCCGCCGCCGTCCTGATGATGGCGATGGCCCCGGATTTTATTACAGGCCAGATATTGGCGGTGGATGGTGGTTTGGAATTGGTGTGAAAAAAAGCAGTTAGCACTTGGCATTTAGCCATAAGAGTGCCTTCTGCGCCCCCAAATAGCAGAGAATCTGAGCCTTATTCGCTGCGAACTTACTTAGGGGCCAAATGCTAAGTGCCAAATGCTTCTCTACTCTGACTGCTAATACTCCACCGTCCGCTCCAACGCGGTCACAATCTTCTCCACCGATGGCATATAAAACTTCTCCAGCGGCGCCGAGAAGGGAATTGCGGGAACGTCGGGAGCGGTCACGCGCACGATGGGAGCATCGAGGCAATCGAAGGCTTCTTCCGCGACGATGGCTGAAATTTCCGAGCCGATCCCCAGCGTACGGTGATCTTCCTGAATCACGACCAGCCGGCTGGTTTTCGCCACCGACTCCAGGAAGCTGTCTTTATCAATCGGGGATAGCGTGCGCAGGTCAATCACTTCAACGCTGACGCCTTTTTCCTGCATCTTTTCCGCAGCCTGCAAGGTGAGTTGCAACGTGTACCCGTAAGAGACGGCGGTAATATCCGTTCCCTCGCGGCGTGTAACCGCCTTGCCGATAGGCACTACATAATCGTCATCGGGAATTTCTTCTTTGATTGAGCGGTAAAGCTTTTTATGCTCAAAGTAGACGACGGGATTGTCATCGCGAATCGCGGCCTTCAGCAGTCCCTTGGCGTCGTATGGGGTCGAGGGCGCCAGCACAATCAATCCCGGTTCATGGATAAACCATGTTGTATTCGTCTGCGAGTGGTAGAGTCCGCCTCCCACGCCGCCGCCGTAACACACGCGCAGCGTTAGAGGACACGTCTGGGTTCCGGCGCTGCGGTAGCGCAGCTTGGCAGCCTGCTGCGTGAGCGCGTCCATAGCCGGGGTGATGAAATCGGAAAACTGGATCTCAGGCACCGGACGCATGCCTACCATGGCCGCGCCAATGGACGAGCTGACGATAATGCCCTCGGCCAGTGGGGAGTCAATCACCCGCTGCGGTCCAAATTCTTCCAGCAGGCCTTTGGTGGCTTTGAAGGCGCCGCCCATAGCGCCCACGTCTTCGCCAATGATGTAAACGCGTTCGTCGCGCCGCATCTCTTCGCCGAGGGCGCTGTTAATCGCGTCAATATAAGTCGAAAGTGCCATTCGTTTACGGTTCCTTGGTTTTTACTTGTTTGCGGGTGAGGCCACCGAGTTGCGGAAGGTCCAGGATTTGCGGTTCAGCTCGCGGTCGCGGATGCTGAAGCTGTAAACGTGGTCCAGGGCCTCTTCCGGTTCCGGAAAAGGCGAGTTCTCCGCGAACTCCACCGCCTCATCAATTTCCTTGTTGAACTGCTCCACCAGCTCCTGCTTCCATACATCGGACCAGAGTTTCTGCTTCTCCAGGTAGCGTTCCATAAAGGGAATAGGATCTTTGGACTTCCAGAATTCAACTTCCTCAGGCGGGCGGTAAGTGCCGGGATCAATCATGGAGTGGCCGAACCAGCGATAGGTCTTGCATTCAATCAGGGTCGGTCCGCCGCCGGTTCGGGCTCGATGGATGGCTTCGCGGGCGACCCGGTAAACAGCCACCACATCATTGCCGTCAACCGTAATTCCGGGGAAACCATAAGCCTGGGCCTTGACGCTCAAATCTTCCACCGCGGTTTGCAGTTTCAGGCTTACGGATTCCGCCCATAAATTGTTCTGCACAATGTAAACAATCGGCAGTTTGTAGACCCCGGCAAAATTCAGCGCCTCATGCCAGAAGCCCAGGCTGGTGGATCCGTCGCCGGAAAGCGCCATTACAATGTTGGGCTTTTTTTGCATCTGGTAGGCGTGCGCGATGCCGGTCCCGATATTGAGCTGCGCTGCAATCGTGGAAGAGGGAGTAATGACATTCGTGGGAGCGTAGCCGCAGTGTGCCGGGGAGGAGCGTCCCTGGTCGGGACTGGTCTTGCGCGCGTAAAGCTGTGCGAACAGAAACTTGAGCGGCGTCCCTTTCATAATGTGGGATATGAAGTCACGATGTGAAGGGGCAATGTAGTCGTCTAGTTCCAGGTCAATGGTGGTGCCGACCGCGGTGGCTTCCTGTCCCGTTGCCGCGTAGTAGTTGCCCGAGTATCGGCCTTGTTTGAAAAGATTGCGCGCCCGGTCTTCGACCGTGCGGCACTTCAGCATGTAAGAATATAAGCGTTTTAAGATTTCCGGACTCAGTGGAGCCGTCCCGTTGCCGTTTCGCACACTGGGTGCGACTTCGGCAGCCGCAGGGCGCTCCTTCGTCTTGGTAGCCATAATGAATTGCCTCGAACCTTTTATTTTAACTCATCCCCCGAAGTGGAGACAAAATTGCCGTCGCAGGCGGCTCTTCCAATCAAATTCGCTGAAAATAAGCTTCAACAATTCTGTGATTGCGAGAGGCTCTTTTGTCAAGCAAGAACTAAGAGCCTCGATCAACTCTGCTCTCTTCTCGCGTTCTCGGCCTCTTCCAGCATGCTGCGGGCGGTTTATTCTTACTGGCAACTGGCCGCTGGCAACTTTTTCAACAGCAGTGTGGATAAGCTTGTGGAAAAATGCAGAATATCAATGCGAAGTCAAAGATACACTGCACTTTTTGCTCTTTGCACATCTTTGGGTGAAACTGAGTGAAGCGCCTTAGGCAAGAAGAAGGAGGTACTACGAAATCCATGCCAGAGAAAACTCGCATTGATAAATTATTGCTCGACCGCGGCCTCGCGCCCTCGCGCGAACGCGCCCAGGCCCTTGTTCTCGCCGGCAAAGTGATGGTAAACCAGCAGAAGATTGAGAAACCGGGGACGCCGGTAGCCGTTGATGCCGAGATCAGGCTTTTGGGCGACGATCAACGCTACGTCAGCCGCGGTGGAATCAAGCTGGAAGCGGCCCTTCATCATTGGAAGGTCGATGTGAAGGGAAAGGTGTGCATGGATGTGGGCGCTTCCACCGGTGGCTTCACCGATTGTCTTTTGCAGCACGGCGCCGCCCGGGTCATCGCAATCGACACCGGTTACGGGCAAATCGCCGCCATCCTGCGCGCCGACCCTCGCGTCTGTCTGCTGGAGCGCACCAACGCCCGTTACCTCACCGAAGAGCAGATTGAAGCGACGGCTTTTGTCGCCATGGATGTATCATTCATCTCTGCTACACTCGTTCTCCCTGCCATTGTGCAGGCGGCGCATCCATGCGAGCTGGTAGTTTTGGTGAAGCCGCAATTCGAAGTTGGGCGCGAAAAGGTAGGCAAAGGCGGAATCGTACGCGAGCCCGAGGCCCAGCTTGCCGCCGTTGAAAAAGTGAAGCAAGCGGTTGCAGAGTTGGGTGGGCATGACGTCGAATTCATCGAATCGCCAATCCTGGGCGCCGAAGGTAACCGGGAATTTTTATTGCATGTGCGGTTCTAGAGCTGATTGCAAAAAGCGGCGTAGAGACAACACACCTTGACTGTTTTGAAGGGCAGATGCTCTGCTGAAGGCCAGCGCACAACGAGCGCTTAGATCCCAGGAGCCATAAAAATTTTGAACGCAGCAAAAAAAGCCGCCATCATCTCAAAGCCGGGCAAGCCCGAGTTGGCCGCCATTCTTCCGCCTTTGCTGGAGTGGCTGCGCGCGCATGACTATGAGGCGTTAATTGATACCTACACCGCCGCCCATCTCAAGATCGGCGATGGCATCAAACGCGAAGAGATTGCCGCCCACAAGCCCGCCTTTGTGATCGTCCTGGGCGGAGACGGTACGTTGCTGGCCGCGGCCCGCGCTGTAGCCCATGCCCAGATCCCCATTCTTGGCGTCAACCTGGGCTCGCTCGGATTTCTTACTGAAGTTGCTCTGGAGGAGCTTTATCCCACTCTGGAAGGTCTTCACGGAAACCTCTGTGGCACCGAACGGCGGGCGATGTTGTATTGCCAGCTTGTGCGCTCCGGTAAATGCGTGGCGGAGTACACCGCTTTGAACGACGTGGTTGCGGGGAAGGGCACCATCTCCCGCATGGCAGATTTTGACATGTTCCTGAACGGCGTTTTCATCACCAACTACAAAGCCGATGGACTGATTATTTCCACTCCCACCGGCTCTACCGCTTATTCACTCTCTTCCGGCGGCCCCATTCTGGTACCCAATGTGGATGGATTTGTGATTACTCCGGTATCTCCCCATTCCTTGACCTATCGTCCACTGGTCGTCCACGATAGCGCCCAGTTTGAAATCCTGGTCAAGACCACTCCTGAGGAATCATATTTGACGGTGGATGGCCAGGTGGGAACGCCGCTACGTTCCGGCGACCGTGTGATCTGTAAAAAATCGGGCGACCACGTGATCTTGCTGCGCTTGCAGCACAAAAATTTCTTTGACGTGCTGCGCACAAAGCTGAAATGGGGCGAACGCTGACGGATATCAGGCAGAGACGCAGCTTGCTGCGTCTCTGGCAGGAAGACTTGCCGCAAACAAAATGGGTGAGGTCTGCGATAGCTCTTAGTTAAAAGCTAAGAGCTAAAGGCTAAGAGCTAATATGAAAAGCTTCAAACAGCTTAAAATTAAACTGTTTCTTTACATATTTCTGCTCATGTCTTCTCCTGTCCTTCCGCAGTCCCAACCCGCCGCCAGCCTCATCATCACCAACGCCAAGGTGTGGACGGTCGACAAGCAACATCCCATGGCCGAAGCCGTGGCCATCATCGGAGATCGCATCGTGGCCGTGGGCAGCAGCGCCCAGATGGACCCCTGGCGCGGGCCGCAGACAAAAATCATAGATGCCGCCGGCAAGCTCCTGCTTCCCGGCTTCAACGATGCTCATGTGCATTTCGTCGAGGGCGGAGCGCAACTTGACCGGGTGCAACTGAGCGATGCCGCCTCGCAACAGGAGTTCGTAAATCGTATTGCCGCGCAGGTAAAAAAGACTTCCAAGGGCGAATGGGTCCTCGGCGGAGACTGGGATGAGACCAGGTGGTCACCCGCTCTGCTTCCCAGCAAAGATGTAATCGATGCCGTGAGTCCTGATACACCGGTTTTTCTCAACCGCCACGATGGCCACATGGCGCTGGCCAACTCGCTGGCCATAAAGTTGGCGGGCGTTACCGCTAAAACTCCCGACGTTCCCGGAGGAGTCATCGTGCGCGACGCTCAGGGCAATCCCACCGGCATATTCAAAGACGCCGCCCAGAAATACATCCGCAAAGCCATCCCGCCCATGAGCGACGAGCAGCGCATCCGTGCTATTCAGCGTGCCATGGACTACGCCGCTTCTATCGGCGTAACCAGCGTGCAACATATGAATCCAGAATATGCCGACCTTGCCGCCTATTCCGAATTGGCCGAGCGCGGCGAGTTGACCACCCGCATCTATGCCGCGCCAATGGAAACCGGATGGAAAGACTTCGCCAAAATTGGCATCCGCCATGCCTGGGGCTCGAGCTATCTGCGCCTGGGAGCAATCAAAGGCTTTGCCGACGGGTCACTGGGCTCAAGAACTGCATACATGTTCGAGCCCTTCAACGACGACCCTAAGAATCACGGGATCCTCTCCGATGAAATGCATCCCATCGAGGCCATGCGTGACCGCCTCATAAAGGCCGACGCGGCCGGATTGCAGATCTGCACCCATGCCATCGGCGACCAAGCGATTTCCGTTGTGCTGGATATCTATGCTGCCATTATAAAAACCAACGGCGACCGCGACCGCCGCCTCCGCATCGAGCACGCGCAGCACATGGCAGAAAAAGATTTTGACCGATTCGCTAAATTACACGTCATCGCATCGGTTCAGCCTTACCAGGCCGTTGATGACGGCCGCTGGGCCGAAGCGCGCATTGGCCACGACCGCGCCAGCCGCACCTATGCCTTTCGCACATTTCTCGATCACGGCGTACGCCTGGCTTTTGGCACAGATTGGGATGTAGTCCCGCTCGACCCCATGCTCACCGTTTATGCCGCCGTGACCCGGTCCCCCCTGGACGGCAAACTTCCCGAAGGATGGTTTCCCGAACAGAAACTCACCGTCGCAGAAGCTGTAGAGGCCTATACGATGGGCTCAGCTTACGCTGAGTTTCAGGAGAAAGAAAAAGGCTCCATCACACCGGGCAAGCTCGCAGACATGGTGATTCTGAGCGACGATATTTTCAAGATTCGCCCCGAGCTGATCCGCAACGTAAAGGTAGAGACCACGATCCTGGGCGGAAAGATCATCTACGGCGGTCCGCCCCAGTAGTGAGTCACGTGGGTTGCGCTGCGGACTACGTAAGCAGGAAGATCAGCGTAAATACGATAGCGATAATCAATCCAAGAATCACAAGCAGTTGTCCCGCGCATCCGATGAGCCCGTGCCGGCTTACAATATCGCCGGCCAGGCCAGTGGCTCCCTCGCTGCGCTGATATGGCCGTAAAATCCGGTATCCGCACCACACCAGAGCCGCGCCGCCCAGCAAACAGAGAAGCGCATAGAGCTTATGCATGTGCTTTGTCCATCAGCGAAGCATACACGACAAAGCCAGCTGAAATTCTGGTAGCTTGGTTTTCGGATGATCTCTTTTTCGAATATCCACAAACAGTATGGCAAGCATCTGGTCTTCGTTGATGCTTCTTTTCAGTTGAGATCAATCCTGCAATCACCCAAACGTGAAGTTCCGCCTGCAAGTCGCATAGTATATCCCTCCGCGCAAGGCGAGCATATCTGGGTCGGCAAGAGATGACGCCGGCCGTGCCAGAAGGCCCGGTCGGCGTCAGTCACAACGAACGGCGTCGGTTCAGAACATGCGCGAATAGTCGCGGAGACTAGTTAGCGATTGCTGCCGTGGTCACCGTCGTGATTTTCGCCGTCGCGACCTCTATCTCCGTCGAAATGGAACATGTCAAAGAGATCGCCGAGAGCCGGGCTGTTGAGCGGCACGTAGGGATTCTCCTCCTCGGCAATCGGGTTCGGGAAATTATCCCGGCCTCGGCTGCTGAGCGGCGTCAAGTGCCAGTTCCTTTCGATGAACTTCAAGATCGAGACATGATCAGTGTAGGTGTGGTTGATATACCCGCCTTTGGTGAAGGGGGAGACGACGATCAGCGGAATACGCGGCCCGTCGCCGAAGAAGTCGAGCGGCTGGATGTAACCGGAGTCATAGTAACCGCCGCCTTCGTCAAAGGTGATAATCAATGCCGTATCGGCCATCAGTGCCGGGTTGGCCTTGAGGTGATCCATGACGTTCTCGACCATGCCCTCGAAGAGGTCGAGTTTCGAAGACGCCGGGTGTCCATCCAGCAAGCCATCCGGCTTGACGTAGGAGACCGATGGCAACGCGTTGGTGTCGATGGCGGCGAAGAAATCCGTCGCATCTTTGATATGAGCGGCGCGTTGGGCGGGATCGCCCATGATCGCGGTCGCGTAGGATTCGAAGTTGCAGATGTTGCAGTAAGCCGCACCGATCTGCACCAGGGGATTCGTACTGGTGGGATCATGCTGCAAAGCAACAGCGGCGTTGTAGGCGCCGCCGTAATAGGCCCAGGAAATGTTTTTCTCGTTGAGCGCCTCGCCGACGGTGCGGACATTGATCGGGGGAATGGAGCCGCCGCTGGCGATGCCGGCGGTGTCAACCGTGCCATCCGGAAGGAAGCCGGGCGAGTCATTGTTGATCATATAGAAATGACCGGGTTGGCAGTTCGGATTGGGATTGTACGGCAAGGACGCGAGGTAATCCTGGATAGGTGCGATGCCCGGCTGTGACGTGTTGGCGCACTCGGTGAAGTTGCCATCGAAACCCAGGTCCACTGTGAACACATCGTCGGTTCCCGGCAGCGGATCGGGATTGGCGATGTGCGACGGCGGCATCGTCGGATTGCCGTGGCCATCACTCCAGAAGATCGCGTCGCCGGTGCCGAGCATCACGTGGTTGGCGCCGGTGCCACCCATGAACGATTGATGGAAATTGTCGCTCATGGAGAATTCATCGGCCAGGCTCTTCAGAACCGAGACATCTCCTGCCTGGACGTTATAAAACGCCATCGAATTGCCACCGCCATTGTCGTCAATGGCGGGAGGAGTATCGGCGGGATCAAGAACATTGGTGTAGTTGGTGATCACAAAAGGATAGAGATCGCTCAGGCAGCCCGAGGGGTTGCGGCGCGTGGCGTTGCGGATGCTGCAGTCCGATTGCTGCCACATCTCGAAGAGTCGGTGAGTCGTGTCGCCGGTGTAGGAATCGTAGGGAAGTTGTTGTCCCTTCAATGGGAACGGCCCGTTAGGTAGTGCGTTGAAATTTGCAATGCGCGTATCCGGATCGGGCTGGACAAAAGTCTGTGTGAATTCGGTTGCCGCTCCCGTGGTGAGCAGATTGAGATCGTCGGCGTCCAGGGAGGGCTCGATTGCCGCCAAAAAAGCTGCGGGCGTACCGGCGGGAAAGGTCGGCTTGGTGGGCGAAAAGTTTAAACTTGGCTGTGGCAGGATGTGATACGGAGCCTTGTGGTCCTTGTCCAGGCTGATGAAGTATTTCGTATTGAAGGGCGCGATGGCCTGGAATTGTGCAGCTCTCGCGAAATTCCGGCCAGGCGTGCCGTCGGCGTTGATGATCCCTTTGGACAGCAGGTTCGAGATCGAATCCTCACTCCGCGGTACATAGGTTGCGAAGACATGATCGAAGGTGCGGTTCTCGCCGATGAGGACGATGACGTGCTTGATGGGTGTTTCGGTCTTCTGATGATCAGCGACAGCGTCGACACTCGTATTTTGGCTCGACGCAGGGATTGCGGCCGATATCAATGCGGCCAAAAAAAACGTAAGTAGCGCGCGAAGACGCCACCCTCTTCTAACAGGTGTGAATATCATTAATTTTTCTCCCAGTGATTGGCGGTTTAAGTGTCTAAAGACACCGGGCAAGAGTATCTGGCTGGTGTTAAGAATTTATTGCGATGCGGTTAACAGTTGATGAAGACTTGAATGGGATTCGCAGCCGGCTTCAGATCAATGAAGGGTCTAATTGGATCAACACCGTGCGCGATGCGCGATCTTCTGACGGTTTACACGACAAACCCGCTTGAATTCTGGTAGCTTGGTTTTCGGATGATCTCTTTTTCGAACATTAACAAGCAATATGGCAAGCAGTTGGTCTTCGTGGATGCTTCTTTTCAGTTGAACCCTGGCGAGAAGGTCGGCCTGGTCGGCCCCAATGGCGCCGGCAAGACGACCCTCTTCCGCATGGTGGTCGGGGAAGAGGATGTCGATGAAGGCGAGGTCTCGGTTCCCAAGAAGCTGACGATCGGTTATTTCCGTCAGGACGTCGAGGAGATGAAAGGACGCTCGGTCCTCGACGAAGCCATCGCCGGCAGCGGACGGCTCGGCGACCTGCACCATGAACTCGAAGACCTGCAACACGCCATGGGAGACCCCGAAAAAGCCGACGATATGGATCGCATCCTGGCGCGCTTCGGCGAAGTTCAGGAAGAGTACGACCACCTCAACGGCTACGCGCTCGAGGCGCAAGCGCGAGAAGTGCTCCACGGCCTGGGCTTCAAGGACGACCAGATTGACGGCGACGTCGGCCTGCTCTCCGGCGGCTGGAAGATGCGGGTTGCGCTGGCGCGCGTGTTGCTGGGCCGGCCCGACGTGCTGCTCATGGATGAGCCCACCAACCACCTCGACCTGGAATCCATCATCTGGCTGGAACAGTTTCTGAAATCATTTTCCGGTGCTTTGCTCATGACCTCGCACGACCGCGAATTCATGAACCGCATTGTCTCGAAGATCGCTGAGATTGACGGTGGCGAGATTGTGACTTACTCAGGCAACTATGATTTTTACGAGCGCGAGCGCGCCATCCGCGAAACCAACCAGCAGGCGGCATTTGCGCGGCAGCAATCCATGCTGGCCAAAGAGCAGCGCTTCATCGATCGCTTCCGGACGCACGCCGCCAAGGCCGCCCAGGTGCAGAGCCGCATCAAGGCGCTGGATAAAATCGAAAAGATCGAGCTGCCCAAGAAGCGGCAGGTGGTGAAGTTCGAATTTCGTATTCCGCCGCGCTCGGGCGAGCAGGTAGCGGTGATCGAGAACCTGCACAAGCGTTACGGCGAGCGCGTGCTCTATGACGGCTTTGATCTGATCATCCGCCGCGGGGAGCGCTGGGCGGTGATGGGGAGAAACGGCGCGGGCAAGACCACGCTGCTCAAGATGATTGCCGGCGCTGCGGAGCCAGACTCGGGCCGAGTACGCCTGGGGGCCAGCCTGAATATGGGATACTTCGCGCAGCAATCCCTCGACGTGCTCAATCCTGACCTGACGGTCATCGAACAACTGCAAAGAGACTTTCCCCAGGACAGCCTGGGATCGCTGCGCACACTCGCCGGCGCGTTTCAGTTTTCAGGAGACGATGTGGAGAAAAAAATTCGGTCGCTCTCCGGAGGCGAAAGATCGCGGCTGGCAATCGCCCGCATGCTCTATAACCCGCCGAACTTCCTGGTGCTCGACGAGCCCACCAACCATCTCGATCTTGCCACCAAAGAGATGCTCGTCGAAGCCCTCAAAGACTTCGAGGGCACCATGATCTTCGTCTCGCACGACCGCATGTTCCTGCGCGGGCTGGGCTCACGCGTGCTGGAGCTTGGCGGCGAAAGCGGAACCGACCGCGATCCCCAGGTTTATCCCGGATCGTATGTCGAATACGTCCAGAAGATTGGACACGAAGCGCCTGGAATCTATCATTAACCTCTGTCCTAACCGCGGAGGCGCTGAGGCGCGGAGAAAGCCATTTCCTAAATTGAAACGATCCGCGCAAATCTGCGTGATCCGCGGTTAGCTTTTTGCATTTAGCTGGCTTTGCCTTCTTTCGCCAGGCGCGCCTGCGCAGCGTCGTAGCTCTCCCCATAAATGGATGGCACCTTGGCGCCCGTGGGTCGCAAATACATTGAAAGCTGCCCCCGATGGTGGATCGTGTGGTTCAGGCAGACCTGGATAAAGCGCACGGCCGGAAGCTGAAGCACGCCACGAAAATCGACCAATCTGGCCAGTTGCTCGCCACTGAGCTGCTCTATCGCCGGCAGGTTCTCGGCAAACATCGCATCTAACCAGGTGGCAATCGCCGCCGAGTCGCGGACCGAATCTGGCCGCGAAATTGGACTGAAGTCAAAGGCCCCAGTACAAATACCGCGCAGAAAGCGCTTCTCGGCTGCAACAATGTGCCAGGCTAATTCCACCGCAGTCTTGGAAATGGCGTCCGGACGATAGTCGCCTTTATCCAGTGGAATTGCCTCAATTACTTTCTTGGTAGTGGCGTGCTCCGTCTTGAGCGTGGGCAGCGTCCAGTTCAGGAAAAGTTTGGCTTGCTCGGGCGTGATCTGTGGAGAAGACATGATGGATTCCTTTCAGTTGTACCAGCCATTTTACCGTGACAAGAACAATCGGCGGTAAATGTCGCCCTAGGGAGATGCCTGGGGCTTTCGGAAGATTCGAGTTTTTTGATTGAATGCTGTGTTATTCAAGCGCAGATTAGATTCTGAAATAGGTTAGATTTTGCTCCCAAGTCAAAACGATCCGCGACAGTCCGCGTAATCCGCGGTAGGTTTTTGCTTTACACTTCCAGCGCCAACAAATCTTTTACCGACTCTTTCTTCCGCACCACTTTGACTTTCTTCCCATCCACTAACAACTCAACCGGCCTGGGGCGCGAATTGTAATTCGACGCCAGTGACATGCCGTATGCGCCCGTATCCAGAATCGCCAACAGATCGCCCTCCTGCAGCGCGGGCATCTCGCGGTCGCGCGCAAAAAAATCTCCGGTCTCGCAGATCGGCCCGACAATATCTGTTTTTGCCAGGCCATCATCGTCGCGCCGCTCCACCGGAACAATCTGGTGATAAGCGTTGTAGAGCGAAGGTCGCAGCAGGTCGTTCATGGCGGCATCGACTACGGCAAAACGCTTTTCGCCATTCCGCTTCAAATATAGGACACGCGTCAGCAGCACGCCTGCCGGTCCTACAATCGAACGCCCCGGCTCCAGCAACAGATGAACATCCAGGTCATGCAACGAGCGCAAGAGCGACTGCGCGTATGCGTTAGCTGTCGCCGAGAGGTCTTCTTGTCCATGGTTATAGGGAATCCCCAGCCCCCCGCCCGCGTCAATATACCGGATCTTATGTCCTCGCCCGAGCAACTCACGCGCCAGGTCGGCAACGCGTCCCAGGGCCGCCGCGAACGGTTGCACGCTTGTAATCTGCGATCCAATGTGCACGCTGATGCCGCGAACGTCTAACCAGCGCTGTTCCGCGGCCGCCGAATACAGCCGCAGCGCCTCTGCCATGGGCACGCCGAACTTGTGCTCGCGCAATCCAGTCGAAATATACGGATGCGTCTCGGCAACCACATCAGGATTGACGCGAAAGGCAACCGGCGCCTTCTTCTTGGCGCGTCCTGCGCGCCCGGCCAGCAGCCGCATCTCACTTTCGCTCTCCAGATTGAACATGAGGATGCCGGCGCGCAACGCCGCATCCATCTCATCCGCCGTCTTACCCACGCCGGAAAAAACTGTGTTCTGCGCCGCCCGCTTGCCCACGCGCAGCACCCGCTCCAACTCGCCGCCAGAGACCACGTCAAACCCCGAACCCAGCTTATGCAGCAAACGCAGCAGGGTAAGATTCGAGTTGGCCTTTACCGAGTAGCAGATGGTGTGATCGGCGTTCTTAAATGCTTTATCAAGAGCTTCAAAACGGGAATGTAGCGTCTGTGCCGAGTAGACATACGCCGGCGTGCCAAATCGCGCGGCAACTTTCGCCAGCGGCTCTTTTTCGCAGTGCAGTTGCATCGTCTTGCTGGCTTTGCGATAGACGAATGCCGGTGGCCGGACTATGAGATTCGACGTTTCAGGCATGGATCGACTGTACTAAGGGTTCAACTATTTATACCATCTTGGCCATTGCGAGGCTCAACAACTGTCAAGGATAGGGATGGTCGAGTAGTACAAATCGGATTTTATCAATGCGCAAAACTAAGGACTCACAAAAGCGAGCGACTTCTAAAGCGCACAAGCTAAAAGCTAAAAGCTCATCAAGCTTCTTTCCCGTTCTTCGTCTTCTTCTTAGAAGAGCCCGCCGCCAATTCTTTCGCCTTGATCACCAGCACGGTCTGGTCGTCAAAGGTAGCGACTCCATCGGCATGTTGATTGACGGCCTGGTAAATCACCTCCAGGATCTCTTGCGCCGTGCGCTCCCAATTTTCCCCAACCAGTTTTTCAACTCGCGACCGGCCCATGGTTTCGCCCGCATAGTTGGTAGCATCGACGATACCGTCACTCAGGAAGACGCAAACATTGCCGGCGGCCATGGGAATTTCGAACTGTTCGTACTCGGCATCTTCAAAGAAGCCCAGGGGAAGTCCGGTGGCGTGCACCATTTCCACCTTGCCTTTTTTGCACAGGATCGGCCTCGGCATACCAGAATTCGCCAACTGCAGGGCGCGCTCGTTCTCGTCCCAAATGGCATACAGCATGGCCACGAACTGTGCCTCGATGCGACGCTCGATCAGGGCGGCATTAAGCAAAGAGAGCATCTCGGCGGCATCCGGCTCGCCCGCGGCGCTGGAGCGCAACAATCCACTCACCAGGCCGGCATAGAGCGCCGCACGCACTCCCTTGCCGCTCACGTCCGCAATGGCGATGGCAGTGCGCCCGCCCATATAGTTGATGAAGTCGAACATATCGCCGCCAATGGCGTGCGCTGGCACGTAGCGCGCCGCGCAATCGATGCCTTTAAGACTCGGGCAGCCTGAGGGTAGCAGGCCGAATTGCAGCTCGCGCGCTGTGGCCAGGTCCTGCTCCAGGCGTTGTTCTTCCTTGGCCAGCCGCTCGTAGAGCCGCGCATTTTCGATTGCAATGGCCACCTGCGCCGCCAGGGTAGAGATAGTTTTGCGATGATCGTCGGTAAAATATCCTCGCCGTGTGTGTTCCAGATCGAGCACGCCGATCACGCTGCCTTTGTAAATCAAAGGCACAGCAAGTTCGGAGCGCGTCTCCGGATTGATCTGGACATAGCGTTCGTCTTTTTGCACATCCGGCACCAGCACCGCGGCCTTCTCCCGCGCGGCGTAGCCCACCAGCCCGGTTCCCAGCGGAATATCGTGCTTGATAGGGACATTTTCCCGATAGCGCACGCTGAAGCGGTGCTCCAGCTTGGTATGCGTCTGGTCCAGCAGCAGGATGCTGAACATCTGGTAGTCAATCAGCCGCGTCAGCAACTCGGCAATGCGCCGCAGCAGTTCGTCCAGGTTGAGGATTGAGGTCAACTCCTGGCTGATCTCATTCAGCACGGTCAGCGTCTGTGCCTGGCGTGACACGCGCGTATACAGCCGCGCATTTTCCACGCCTGCGGCAATGCGTGAAGCCACCAGCGTCAACAAACGGCTATGTTCTTCCGTGAAGGAACCGGCTTCGCGCGCCTCGATGTCAATTACACCGATCACCCGGTTCTTCACGATCAGGGGGACCGCCAGCTCCGAGCGCACTCCTTTGAGCACGCCAATGTACCGGCTATCCTGCGAAGTGTCGTTCACCAGCACCGCTTCGCGTTTCTGCGCCGCCAGGCCTGTCACGCCCTCACCGACCTTAATGCGGATTCGCTCCGTCGTCTCCGGCGTGTGGCCGATGGCGAAGCGCATGCGCAGCTCCTGCGTCTTTTCGTTGAGCAGCATGATGCTGAAAATTTCGTAGTCAATCACCCGCTGCACCAGCTCTGCTGTGCGTTTGAGCAGGGCATCGAGGTCCAGTGTGGTATTGACCACATCGGCAACTTCTACCAGGAAGTTTTCCAGGTTGAGCGCAGGCGCGCTTGTGATGCTGGCAGGGTTCATTGGGCTCGTGGCTCCGCTCAGAAGCTTGCCCCCAGTTCCTGCATGATCTGCAGGCCTGAGCTGGTGCCTATGCGATTGGCTCCAGCCTTTACCATAGTGGCCAGACCTTCTGCCGTGCGAATCCCGCCGGAAGCCTTCACTCCGGCGCGGCTGCCCACCACTCCACGCATCAGGGCTACATCGTCCACCGTCGCCCCGGCGCCATTCAGGCCGGTGGAGGTCTTCACGAAATCAGCCCCTGCCACTACAGCCAGCTCGCAGGCCAGGATTTTTTCATCCACCGTCAGCAGACAGGTTTCAAGTATCACTTTAAGGGTTGCGCCCGCGCCATGCGCCACCTCTGCAACCGCGCGGATATCGTTTTCCACCAGCACGCGATCTTTGGCCTTCAATGCAGCCAGGTTGATGACCATGTCAAGCTCCTGCGCGCCCAGCAGTACCAGGTCGGCTGCCTCGGCGCGTTTCGTGCTGGTGAGGTTTGCCCCCAGGGGAAAGCCCACCGTAGATCCTACTTTGACGGCGCTGGAACGCAGCAGGGAAGCAACCATGGCAACATGAGTAGGATTTACAAAAACTGACGCAAAACCGAAGTGTAGCGCCTCTTCGCACAGGCTGATAATTTGTGGCGGCGTAACACCCGGCTGTATGCGGGAGTGGTCAATAAGGTGTGCGACTTCAGCCCATTCTGACAAATTGATTTTGTCAGGCGTGGTCGCAATGAGGGTACTGGACATCGAAGAAATTGTAGCACCACAAGATGAGGATTTTTTTAGTGTGATATCAAAGGTTTTGTGACGCCCTTTTGCCGACTAAATCCGTGAACTGGTACGCCATACTGTCTATTGGATTGTCATTCCGAGCACTGGACCTGCCACGCAGGTTGAAACGGACTGAACAAGGGCTCGAGAGAAAATCGGCTTGAATCGTACTTCGTAAATCGGACTTCTGACTTTCCAAGCCTCTGCGCTCCTCAGCGTCCTCTGCGGGTTGCACTAAATTTGCGACAGAATGCAGATATCCCGCAGATTACGGTAACGCTCAGCGTAATCCATGCCATAACCCACCACAAAAACATCTTCAATAGTGAATCCCACGTAATCGGCATGCACCGGCTGCACCCGACGTGAAGGCTTATCCAGCAGGGCGGCAATCTTCAGACATCTCGGCTGATGGGCGGAGAGGACTTTTTTTAAGTAGTTCAGTGTCAGGCCGGTGTCAAGAATATCCTCCACCAGAATTACATTCTTGCCTTGCACAGATTCATCCAGATCTTTCGTCAGCCGTACCGCGCCGCTGCTTTTTGCTCCTTTGCCGTAGCTGGAGACGCCCAGAAAATCAAAGCTGGCGTTCAGGGTCAGGGTGCGGGCCAGGTCGCTCAGAAAAATCGTTGCTCCCTTGAGTACGCCCAACAGCAGCACGGGCTCATCACCGAAGTCGCGGCTGATTTCCGCGCCCATCGCCGCTACGCGATTTGCGATTTGCTCATGGGAAAAAAGAAGTTGTAGCCCGGCTGCCTGCGTCGCATTCGGTGTCGCATTCATGGAAATACATTATCAGCCAATGCATCGCGCAACAATCCAGTATTTTTATCTTTCTAAGCTTCCTTCGTGTCCTTTGTGGTTAGGTTTTTGCCGAAGGGTGTGAACTATTTCTTCGCCCCTCCGGCGCCACCTTGCTGCGGCTGGTAATCCGGCACCCCCAGTTGCCAAAACAGGAATGCCATCTCATCGGCGAGCTCTACATCACGCTGCGATTTGGTGGATCCTAATCCGTGGCCTGCGTCATAATCCACGCGCAGCAGCACAGGTTTTCCGCTGCTTGTGTCTGCCTGCAACCGCGCCGCCATCTTGGCTGCCTGCCAGGGCGCTACTCGCGGGTCGTTGGCCCCCGTGGTCAGCAGAACCGCCGGATACTTTGTCTCCGGCTTCACATGCACATATGCATCCATCGCATAAAGTGCTTTGAATCCATCCGGATCTTTCGTCGTTCCAAACTCCGGAATGTTCGCCGGCCCGCTTGCCATCAGCTCCGAACGCAGCGAATCCGAATCACCCACTCGAATCAGCGCTGCGCCAAACAAATCGGGTCTCTGCGTGATGGAGCCGCCAATCGTGACGCCGCCGGCGCTCGTGCCCTCGCCTGCCAGGTGGGCCGGTGAAGTATATTTGTGCTCAATCAGGTATTGCGCTCCGGCCAGCATGTCGTCAATGGTGTGCTGCTTGGTCAGCTTCTGTCCCGCTCGATGCCAGTCTTCGCCGTATTCTCCGCCTCCGCGCGCGTGCGCCACCGCGAACACCCCGCCCTTCTCAAAGAAGGCCAGCAGTGTAGGCCTGAAGGCCGGGTCGATGGTAATGCCGTAAGCTCCATATGCCTGCAGCCATGTCGGATGCGATCCATCGAGCGCCATGTTCTTCTTATGGATAATCGATAGCGGCACCATGGTTCCATCCGCGCTCTTCGCCTTTACCTCTTCCGACACAATTTGCGAGAAGTCCACGGGAGAAGGCGGCGCGAGCCCGGTGTCCGTAAGCTTGTCCGACTTTGCATCCAGGGCATACCAGAGCGGCGATTTGGTCCACGACACCAACTCTAGCCACGCGCCGCTTTCCACCGGATTCGTATACAGCGACTGGATCGCACCCTCAAAGGGCAGCTTCACCGGCTTCATTCCGCCGTTGTCATAGGCCAGCTTGCGCAGCCGCCCAATGCCTCCATCCAGGTCTTGCACGTAGAGTCCGTCCGCGGCGGCGGCAACGCCTACCACCACGACCTCACTCGGCGGCACAACCACTGCTGCGTGCGCCAGATCGGGGTTTTCCAGGCTTGTCTGCAGAACCTTGAATCGCGATGCATCTTTGTGCGATTGCAGGTAAATCAGGTCGCCGTGGACATCGAACCCGATTACGTCGTCGTTCTCATCCGCAATTTTCTTCCACGCAGTCTTTGCGTCCAGGTTGCTATCGAAGCGGGTTGCATATACATCCAACTCGCGCTTCACGCCATGGATCACCAGCGCCACCAGATATTTCGGCGCTCCCGGTGAGTACGCTAACACTGGAAAATCATCTTCCACGACTTTCATGTTCGGGCTTACGTCATACCCAAAAATCGGCGGTTCGCTCTCTGGATCGCCTCCCAGCGTATGGTGGTAAACGCGCAACTTCTGGTATTTTGCCGTTGGCGGCGCATCGGCTGTCAACTTCTGAGTGCGCGTGTAAAAGAACGATTTGTTATCCGGCAACCAGGTCGGAGATCCGAATTGCGCCCGGTCAATCGTGTCGGGCAGCGCCCGCGCCGTCTCGCTTTCGATAACGTGCAGAACGCTGTCTTCCGAGCCTCCCGGCGAAATTCCGTAAGCCACGTACTTCCCATCAGGCGACGGCTGAAAATAATCGATGGAATAATGTTTCCCCTCGGGTGTCGTCAGCTTCTCCGGATCAACCAGCAGCCGCTCAGGCCCATTCACGCTGTCGCGCACGTAAAGCTTGCGATTGTCCCAACCCGGTTCTACTTTGTAGTAGAAGTAGCGTCCACCCCACACTTGCAGGCCAGATACTACTATGCCGGCATTGTCCAGTGACTTGATCCGCTCCAGCAACTTGTCTCGCCCTGGGATTGCGGCCAGCATGGTTCGTGTATGGTCATTCTGCCCCTTCATCCAGGCCACAACTTCCGGATCTGACGTTTTCTCCAGCCAGCGATACGGATCGACAATTTTCGTGCCGAAGTAATCATCGGTGACATTCCGTACCGGCGTCTTAGGCAATTCCTGGGCAATGGCAATAGACGAAATCCATAAGCAGCACTGCAAAAGAATATGTGTGAAATATTTCATAGGCGATAACTTCCTCGTTGGGTTCTAAGTTGGGTTCTAAATTAAGAGGGTCGCTTCTATATTGGACGTGCTGCTGCCAAACCGGTGAGCGGCCCAGCAGGGGCCCTTATCCGCACTCATAAGTAAGTATAAAACGCCGGAAGGCCAAGTGCTAAAGGCTAAGAGCCAAAGCTGAGAGCTAAATGGCTAAGAGCTTTTCCACCGTTTGCGCCAGAGCAAATCCCGCGCTTACAATCATGAATCTTAGCAAGAGAGGACATTCATGGATCTTCAAGGTCTCAAGATTACCTGGCTGGGGCACTCCTGTGTCCGCTTTGAAACCACCAGCGGCAAGATCATCCTCATTGATCCGTTTCTTAAGCAAAACCCTTCTTGTCCTGAAAGGGAGAAGGAGGTTAAGGCTGTAGACGTGATTCTGGTCACCCACGGCCACTTTGACCACTCCGGCGACGTGGTGGAAATTGCCCGCAAGCACAAGCCTGCGGTGGTTGGAATTTTTGAACTCTGCTCCTGGCTGGGGAAGAAGAGAATCGAGAACCTCAAGCCCATGAACAAGGGCGGATCGCAGGTGGTGGCAGATATCCGTGTGACTATGACTCACGCCCTACACTCCGGCGGCATCGAGGATGAAGGCCAGATCATCTATGCCGGGGAACCGTGCGGCTACGTTCTAGAATTTGAGAATGGATTAAAGGTATACCACTCCGGCGACACCGCCATCTTCGGCGACATGCAACTAATTCATGACCTCTACAAGCCAGACTTGGCCTTGTTGCCCATAGGCGATCACTTCACCATGGGACCCCGTGAAGCCACCTACGCCTGCCGCCTGTTGCGCCCCAAGGCCGTGATTCCAATTCATTATGGAACATTCCCGGTCTTGACCGGCACCCCCACCGAATTTAAACACCTCGCGGGCGATCTCGGGATAGAAATCATCGAACTCCAACCCGGCCAAACCATCGGTTAAAAACCGTAATGTATTCTCAGCAGGAACCCTCGTAAAAGTACGAATGTGCAGATGAACTATGAGTAAGAAACTGGCAACCGGCAACTGGCCACTGGCAACTGCTTCATGAACCCCATCACCGGCGAGGCCGTTGAGAAGTATCTTGATTCGCTGCTGCCGGCGCGCGACGAAGTCCTGCGCGAAATGGAGCTTCAGGCCAAACAGCGCGATATCCCGATCATCGGCCCGGTCGTGGCCAGCTTCTTGTACCAGCTTGCGCAAATCGCCAGGGCCCAGACAGTTTTTGAATTAGGATCGGCCATCGGATACTCCACCCTCTGGTGGGCCCGCGCCGTAGGTCCCGCGGGCAAGGTCATCTACACCGATAGCAGCAAAAAGAACGCAGACGAGGCCCGCCGTTACTTCGAGCGCGCCGGCGTAGCTGCGCGCATAGATATACGTATTGGCGATGCCCTGGAAATTCTCTCGGAAGAAAAGCCTGCCTCTTACGACATCATCTTCAACGACGTGGATAAAGAAGATTACCCGCGCGTCTTTTCTCTCGCCGCCGACCGCGTGCGCAAAGGCGGATTGCTGATTTCAGACAACGTTCTCTGGAGCGGCAAAGTCGCGAGTTCAGACCACCATGACGACACCACGCGAGCAATCCTGGAATTCAACCGCCTTCTCTACGCCTCGCCCGGCTTCTTCACAACAATAATCCCCATGCGCGACGGCATAGCCATCGCACAACGGAAGTGAGCCTGGACTGCGCTGTACTATTCTTAGGAGTGTCATCCTGAGCGAGGGCGAATGCCCGAGTCGAAGGACCCCGAGAATGTTTCAGTATCCATGCTGTTTCAAGGCATTTCCAGAGAAATCTTCGTAAAATCTGTGCTCATCAACGTTTTTATCTGCGGCCAAATCTTTTTCGTAGCCAGAAACGAGAACCTTTCCTCAGTAAAAACCGACAACTAGCCGCTGCTATATCGACTTCACCGGAATCAACGTTACATCCTCCACCAATCCAACTTCTTTCTGCACAAAGGGCTCGGCGTATTTCACGCCCGCCAGCATTCCATAGAATCGCGCCATGGCTTCCACGCGTCCCCGGATTTCTGCGCGGGCAGGGAAGTCTTTGCTGCCGGCCTCCTGGTCTGTGAATTGCGATTCGTAAGCGTACAGCGAATTCAGGCGCTGCTCGAACTGCTCGGTGATGTCTACGACGAACGTGGGCCGCACATCGTAGTACAACGTCGCATAAATAATTTTAAAAGGACGATGCGCCGCGCCCGGCAAATCCAGTTTGTTCAACCCTGCCAGGAAGCAAGCTTCGTATCCAAGAGTTGACGCAGTGTAATGGTCGGGATGCCGCCCCTGCCAGTAGGGAAGAATTACTACCCTCGGTCTTTGCTCACGAATAACCCGAGCCACTTTCAGCCGGTTCTCCCAGGTGTTCTCCACCCGGGCATCTGGAATATCCAGGGCCGCTCTCCAGCTCGCTTTTAGAATCTTTGCTGCCGCATCTGCCTCGCGTGCGCGATCTTCCGCGGTGCCGCGCGTCCCCATCTCACCCTGCGTCAGATCGAGGATGCCGGTGCGACGCCCAGCCTCAGCCATTTTCAACAGTGTTCCGCCGCAAGTTTGTTCTACATCATCGCGATGCGCGGCAATGGCCAGAACGTCGAGCGCTGAAGTCATTTCTTTCTTTCCACCAGGAAGTGGGCCAGCGATTTCAACATATCGGCGCGGCTGCCGAAAGAATCCAGCGCCGAGCATCCCGAAGCCACCAACATGTCAGCCTGCTTGATGGAAGCTTCTACGCCGAACAGCGCCGGATACGTTGCTTTTTCCGTAGCTTCATCTTTGCCCGCGGTCTTGCCCAGCTGCGCGGAAGATTGCGTGACATCGAGCACGTCGTCAATGATCTGGAACGCTAATCCGGCCGAGCGTCCAAAGTCGCGCAGCCGCTGGATTTCCGCGTGTCCGCCGCCGGCGTAGAGACCACCAGTAACAAGGCTCGCCGTAATGAGAGCTCCCGTCTTGTACCGATGTATAAACTCCAGCGTCTTCCCATCCGGCCTCTTGTGCTCAGCCTCCAGGTCCATTACCTGGCCGCCGATCATGCCTTCCACGGTTCCGGTTGCGTGCGCAATCTCTTCGATGATGCGGACCTTCGCCTCCGCCGGGCAGCGCAGCTTGGCCAGCACTTCATAAGCAAACGTCTGCAGCGCGTCTCCCGCCAGGATAGCCGTGGCCTCGCCATAAACCACGTGGCAGGTCGGATGCCCGCGTCGCAAATCGTCATTATCCAGCGCCGGCAGATCGTCATGGATCAGCGAATAAGTGTGCAGCATCTCCAGCGCCGATCCCAGCTCTTCGACTCCGGCAGGAAGCGTGCCCGCGATCATGCGCGCCGCCTCCATACAAAGAATCGGACGCAGGCGCTTTCCACCGGCAAACACGCTGTGCCGCATCGCCTTGTGGATGGATTCCGGCTGCTGGCCGGCCTGCGGGATCAGCCGGTCCAGTGCGGCGTCTACGATATGCCGTCCCGATTCCAGGGTTTCTTGTATCGAGGTAGGTGACATGGAAAGCATTGAGTATAACAAGACGCGCGCTGAACAGAAGCTCGGGATCGTGATTGTGCTGAGAATCTGTTTATGACAAGTTTTCCGTTAAGTGCCGGGCTTGCCCCTGAAGTTTCGTATCAGCACGGTTTCAGCCGTGCCGAAAATCCACGGAAACAAACTCTGCTGCCGCAGGCATGCGCGCAGCGAAGCAGAGTGCCATATAATATGCTTTCTTTTCAGAATAAAACGCACGGACGATTTTTTGACCCAGGGGAGTTCCTGGAGGGTTCATGTCCGGCGGGAGAGCTGCGATGAAAGATTCGCTTGAAGAGGGTCGTTTCCCGTTTGCCGTAGCTGCCGTAGCGTTATTGATCCTGATGGCAGTGCTGATGGGCGGGTCGATACGCCGCGAATCCGTAACGTTTGACGAAGAGCCACACATCGGTGCTGGGCTCAGTTACGTGCAAAAACTCGATCTGCGGATGAATCCGGAGCATCCGCCGCTGGCGAAGGTTTTGGCGGGCGTACCGCTGATGGTTCGCGGAACCCACGCCGATTACGGTAATCCTTCCTGGACGCTTGGGCAAAAATACTTCTTCGCCGTATGGCTCTTTGAGGGTCTATTCGGTCATTCGATCGTAACGAAGTGGAATGATCAGGCGACCGTGCTCGCGTGGGCGCGCGCGCCCATGCTGCTACTTACGCTGGCGCTGGGATGGGTCGTCTTTGTGCTTGGGCGGAGGCTGGGCGGAGGCTGGGGTGGATTGCTGTGCCTTACCGCTTACGTGACCGCGCCTGTCTTTCTCGCCTATGGTCCGCTTGTTCTGACCGATCTGGCGATCGCGCTTTTTTCTATTACCACGCTGTGGACATTCGCCGAGCTGTGGCGCGATCCCACCCGGAAGAAGACGCTTGCATTTGGGCTAAACCTCGGCGCAGCGCTGCTTTCGAAGTTTTCTGCCGGGCTGCTCTTCTTTGCATTCCTGGCTTTCGCGCTCAGCACGCGCTGGCGGGCCGTTCCGGGACAACCTGCGGGGAAGTCCGAAGCTCGCGAATGGCGGCGGCAGCGCTGGCGGGCCACCAGAGTGGGGATACTGGCAGCGGCCGCGGTCGTCTATCTGGCTTACTTCATCCTCTCGCTCCGTGAGCCGACGAACTTCTTCGGTCGCACGCACCGACCTCTGGTGGGGATCCTCTTGCACCTGATACTGCCTCCCCTGCGCTACTTGTTCGGAGTTCTGATCGTGGTGTTCACTTCGAGCCGCGTGACGTTTTTCCTGGGGCACAGACTTGCCCATGGCGTGCCGTTCTACTTTCCGGTTCTTTTCGTGCTGAAGTCCGCGCCTGGATTTTTAGGGCTGCTGATTCTGGCGCTGGCGGCTGCGGTCTGGCTGAAACGGCGCAACGGAAGTGCTCCTGGCGTTCCCGTGATTCCCCAAGAGTATGGGCTTCACTGGCGCGTGCTGTGGACCTCGCTCGTTCTCTTTGCGTTTGCCTGCATCCTGGCGCGGCTGAACATCGGCTACCGGCATTTCAGTATTCCGGTGGTTCTGCTGACACTTCTGCTGGCGCCCTTGCCGAGAATGCTCAAACGCCTTCGCGGGTCGGCCCCCGTGGGGTCACTTGCAGGGGCCGCGGCCGCCGTGCTGCTGTCGCTCGCCTGCATGGTTACGGCGGTGCGCGCCTATCCCTTCTACATTCCGTACCTCAACATTTTCAGCTTTGGGCGCCCGGCATACGCGCTCCTGGACCGCTCGAACGTGGATTGGAACCAGTCGCTTCCCGAAGTCGAGCGGTTCGCCGAGGAGCGCGGCCTCAAAACGATTGCTGTGGACTCCTATTCGTGGTTTGACCCCGCCGACACCATTCCGCGCGCGCGGTTGTGGAATTGCCAGACTCCCTCCGCGGCAGATGCGGGCCAATGGGTGGTTGTCTCGGCCAATTTCATTCTCGATTCTCACAATTGCGTCTGGTTGATGAAGTATCCGCATGAGGAGCTGGGCGGCGGCAGCATGTACGCTGTGCAGTTGCCCACCACCATTCCGTCGGCGGGCGCCGCCGGCGGGCCGCCGGTTCCGCAGGAGCAGCGTCAGTTTATTGGAGCCCCGGAGGATCCTCGTCCCGAGTCCGTTCGTCTGATTAACCATCCGGAAACGATCGAGCCTTTCTTAATCCAGCGGATGGCTGCATTTGCCGCTGCGCGCAAGCACTAGCACGCGGCTCCTCTCTCGATTGACACCATTTGGTAGGGTCGAGGACTGGCGCTTTAGGCGCGACAAATCCCTGGCAGGTTCATCCAGAAGATTTCAGAGATCGCAAATTTACGCTGCCGTCGTGCGCGCCATGATGCGTGTGCGATTGGCCGCCAGCACGATTCCACGCACGTCCGAAGGATGGCAGCAATCCGCAGCCCCCGCGCCCAGCGCGGCTGACCACAAATTTTCATCAGCCAGACGGTGGGTGCACACAATTTCCAGGTTGCCGAATTCGCGCCGCAGGCTGCTCACTTCCGACACTGGAGCCATCTCCAGGTCAAGCACCGCTACGTCAGCGCGGTTCTCGATAATCGAAAGACGCAGCTCGCGCAAATCATGGGCCAGCGACACCTTTTTGAAATGGTTTTGCAGGTTTTCCGCCAGGACCTCAGCGCTCTGAGGATTGCATTGCGCAACAATAAGATTGAGAGGTTTCATACGATTCACCTCGAAAGGCTTGGCCGTTTTCACGGCGGGTGAAAGATCATCTCCAGCGAGTAATGGCCGAACCTCAAACATTGGGAACGCTGAATTCGTTAACTCTTCGAGACTGCCTCAGCCGGGCGATTCTCAAACGGCTCGGGCTGCAACTTACCGTTCTGTTTCGTCAGAATTTCTATCTTGCCTTCTGCTTCATCCAGTTCTTTGCGGCAGGAAGTTGAGAGCTGTACGCCTTCTTCAAATAACGCCAGGGCTTTTTCCAGTGGGAGCTCGCCCTTTTCCAGTTCGTGCACTATTTTTTCCAGCCGGGCGAGACATTCTTCAAACTTAGGCAAGCCAAGACTCCATTAAGGTCATTGTATGACGAAACCAAAACTGCCGAACTATAAAATTTGTAAATTCTCAGCTCTCAATTATGAGTCATGGCTCAGCGTAAGGTAGCGCTAACTCGAAACTTGAAACTAGAAAGTCGAAACTTCTTCTCAATCCCCCACCTGCATATTAGCCTTGGCATCTTCGTCCAGCACGCGCAGCACCTCCACCGCTGAGCTGTAGCGTGACTGCGGGGCGCTAAGCTGCACGCCCTGCACCTCCTGGTGCACCGCCAGCAGCATCTCCCGTGCAATGGCCACTCCCTCTGCCCGGGCGGCATCTGCATTGTTGGTTGCGGCCATTCTCTTCATGATGGAATCGGGCACGGAAACGCGCAACTCGTTTTTCATGAACTCCGCGTTGCGCAGGCTGACCAGCGGCCAGATGCCGGCGATAATCGGGATGCGGCAATGCTCGATGCGCCGCAGGAACGTCTCCAGCAGCGTAACGTCGAAGACCGGCTGGGTAATGGCAAGCTCGGCCCCGGCTTCCACTTTGTATTCGAAGCGCCTGATCTCTTCATCCAGGTTGGGCACGCCTGGATTGGCTCCTACGCCCACCACGAAACCCGTTCCCGTTTTGCTCCCGATGGGGTTGCCGCCAATGTCCAGTCCCTTATTCAGGTTGTGGACAATATTGACCAACCCGATGGAATCCACATCAAACACCGCAGTGGCATCGGGATAATTTCCCAATTTAGGAGGATCTCCGGTCACGCATAAGATATTCTTAAGTCCAATTGCAGCCGCGCCCAGCAGGTCTGATTGGATGCTGAGCACATTGCGGTCGCGGCACGTATAGTGCAGGATGGTCTCCACCCCCACCTGCTGCTGCACAAGGATCGAAAGCGCCTGGTTGCTCATGCGCGCCGAGGCGCGCGGGCTGTCGGGGATGTTGATGACATCAATCCTCAGCGATTTGAGGTAACGCGCCCCTTCGATCTCTTTGCCGGCGTCAATTCCTTTGGGCGGAACAATCTCCACCATGGTCACAAATTCGCCTTTGGCGATTTTTGTGCCCAGGCGCGAGCGCTGCTCCAGGGGAGGAACGGCAATCTCGGTTGTCTTGGCTGCCTCGGTCACCACCTGGAAGCCGCTGCCTTTGGCAGAGCCCACCCGCAGCGCCGATTTCATCGACTTGATATGTTCCGGTGTTGTGCCGCAGCATCCGCCCACCATCTGCGCGCCTGCCGCCACCAGCTTGCGCGCATAGCTGGCCATGTATTCCGGCGAGCACAGGTACATATTGCGCCCCTCCACCGACTGTGGCGGACCGGCGTTGGGCTGTGCGATCAGCGGCAGGCTGCTCACGCGCCGCATGTGCTCTACCGCGTCCAGCATTACCACCGGGCCAACGCTGCAGTTGCAGCCAATCGCATCCGCGCCCCACTCGGTCAGCTTGGCCGCAAAAGTCTCCGGCGTAGATCCATCCAGGCAGTTGCCCTCATCGTCAATGGTCACCATGGCCACAACGGGGATTTCGGCGTTGACCTCGCGTGCCGCCAGAATTGCCTGATGAATTTCCTCCAGTGAGGTAAACGTCTCGAGGAAAATGACATCCACGCCGCCCTCCACCAAGGCGGCAATTTGCTCATGGAAGGCCGCGCGCGCCTCCTCCAGCGAAGTTTTCCCTAAGGGCTCAATACGCACGCCCAAGGGTCCTACCGAACCGGCGACAAAAAATGTCTGGTCGGTTTCTTTCCTTGTGACGAGTTGTCGCGCCAGGTGGGCGCCCGCCAGGTTGATCTCACGCACGCGGTCGCCAAAACCGTGTCGGGCCAGCTTGAACGCGTTGGCTCCAAAGGTATTGGTCTCGATGACGTCGGCCCCAGCTTGCAGATATTCCTGATGAATGCCGCGAATCAGCTCCGGCTGCGAAACATTGAGCTCGTCGTAGCAACGATTGATGAAAATGCCTTTGCCATACAGCAGGGTTCCCATGGCGCCATCGCACAGGATGGGGCCGGCAGCCAGCCGCTTTAGAAAGTCAGAGGACATGCCTTAAGAATATCGCATCCGTCAACCCACCTCCCCAATTTGCTGCATTAACGCTTGTCTTCCTTCGTGTCCTTTGTGCCCGCTGTGGTTAGATTTTTGTAAAGCTAAGAGCTAACAGCTAAAAGCTAAGAGCTACTCTTGTTATAATCCCTAATCATCCTTGTTTCGGAGTTAACGTGAGACGAATCGCTCTCTTTGTAATTATTATTGTGGCGTGTTTTCTTATCAGTTGTGGCGGAGGCAACTCCAGCAGCAGCAGCAGCGGATCCGTAAGCAAGATCGCAAAGCGCGCTTTCGTTTCCAACCAGGCGGTCAGTTCTATTGAAATTGTGGATGCCTCCAAAGACACCCTGCCTCTCGACCCCACGACTCAATTGCCCTTTACCATCAGCGCCGGGTCAGCCCCTACCCTGATGTTAGAGACCACCGACAAGAAAGATACCATCGTCTACGGCAGCGGTAGCAACACCCTGAGTGTTATCGACAACACCAAAGAAACGGTCAGCAACACTGTCACCCTGGCCAATCCTACAGAGAGTTTTGCCATCTCGCAGGACGACCGTTTCCTCTTTGTCGCGGAAAGAAACACCATCGCCACCGGTCAAACCCTGTCGGGAGCGGTCGAGGTATTTGATCTCAACAACGTCAGCCTCGGCGCCAGCGCAGTCTACGTTCCCGGCGCCCGCCAACTGGTGCTGAGCCATAATGGGAGCACGCTGCTGGTGTTCTCCGACGATCCCACACTTGTCGGTGGCGTCGCTAATAACAGCAATGTTTACTTCATCAACGCCGCCAACACCGCGGCTGGCGCGACCCCTGTCCCCGGCTTTGATCACCCAATATTTGCTGTCTTCACCAGCGACGACTCGACCGCCTATGTGCTTAATTGCGGCCCGGAATGTGGAGGGACAACGGCCGGTGTCGATGCCGTAACCATCAGCACGCATGCTATTACAGCAACCACCAGTTCCCCCATTCCAGCCCGCACAGCCCTGCTGAATGGAACAACGCTCTACGTCGCTGGAACCACCTCTGCCGGTGGACAATTAACTGTGCTGAATGCTGGCACATTAGCGCCCATCGTCGCAGGTATTGCCATTCCTGATGGCATCCATGACCGGATCAATATGGGCAGCAACGGCAAGCTCTTCATCGGGGCCCGTGCCTGCTCGAACATAGTTCAGGGCTGCCTCGCGATCTACGACACCACAACCAACCCCACAACAGCCGTCATTCATCCGCCTCTCACGGGGAGCTCTGGAAACCTGCCGGCAGATATAACCGCCATCGAGCCCATCCCCAACCGCAATGTGGTTTACGTCTGTGAAGGCGGAGAACTCAATATCTACAACACCACCACCAGCACCCTGCAAACCAACCCAGCCATTGACATAGTGGGCAAAGCCATAGATGTAAAAGAAGTTTTCTAAGGAAACTTTTCTTGCTTTCCTTTGTGTCCTCTGTGGTTAATGTTTTTTGATTTTCTCCGCGGAATATTATTCTGCCAAGTGTGAAGAAATTTCTCTGAGAACTGAGAACCGAGAACTGAGAACTATTTAGGCTCCAGCCTCAACCTATGTTTCCCCGCGCTCTCCACCGCGCCCTGCGAAAAGGGAAGCAAAAACGTTTGGCCTTCATACCATGCCTTCCACTGGTCCATGTAATGCCGGCTGAAAATCTGGCCCGATTCGCCGGTGACGACATTCAGCGTGGATTGATCCAGGTTGCCCAGATCCACGGTCATCCGTTCCGAGGGCCCGAAGCTTCTGCCTACCTGCTTCACCGTCCACGAGCCTCCTGATTGCTTCACCCGTCCAGGTTCTCCGAACCATCGCAAGATCGGGATCTTGTCGAAGACCGGATGCGCAATCTCCAGCGGATACGCTCTGCCTTTCCCCCACGCAGCCAGGTTGGTGGGAGCATCATATTCCGCCACAACTTTTTCTACCGCCTCAGTCAGCAATGCGTCGTAATTATTGAAGCCCGCGGGAAGCCAGTACTTGGGCCGTCTGGTGAGCAGGTTTTCCCACGCTACAGCCGAATTCGGCCACACGTAGTCATGCCAGTAACTTCCAAGCAGTAATTTCTGGAACTCATTTTCGCTTTTGATGGTAATGGTGGCGGCCGCCGAATCAATCGTCAGCCGGCCATCCCACGATCGCATGATCTCAGCCGCTGCTTTCGCTCGCGCTGAAGCAATTTGGGAATGGTCGACAGCCGCAACAAATTGTTCGGCGCAGAACTTGTCGAAATCCGAGTAGATGTCGTTCTGCAGGGCCAGCATATCGGCGCTGGAGAACTTGTTTCCCGATTCCAGCACGCGGTAAATGCGTTGTGTGCGGTAGGGCGCTCCCCATTGCGTGCTGATGGAGTACGGATAACGCGCCGCCGTAATCCGCCCATTGGCGGTCGCCAGAACGCCCCCCGGCGGATCGTAGACGCTCGGCATCTGGTCGAAGGGAATGTAGCCGGTCCACTCGTGCGCATCATCGGCCCCTGAAACCGGCAGGGCGCCGTTGCCCGACCGTCGCAACGGAACTTCGCCTGTGCTCTGGTATCCAATATGTCCATCCACATCGGCGTAGACAACGTTCTGTCCTGGAATGGTAAAGTTGCGCAAAGCGTTGCGAAACTCGTTCCAGTTTTGCGCCTGGTTCAGTGCGCCGAAGGGCGCGCCCAGGTCCGCGGTATAGAGCGTCCATTGCAACGCGATCTTTCGCGTCTCTCCGGGCATGAGCTCGGTTACGATCGGCCCATGCCGGGTCAGGAGAACATCGAAAACAACATCCGGCTCGCCCTTTACATGGATGACCTCCCGCCTGCGCTCCGGCTGCTTCCATCCCGCGGCCGTCTGGTACTCGCCCCGGCCGTTGAAATTCTCAATGAAGATGTCTTCCACATCAGGATTAAGATTGGTGAACCCCCACGCAATGCGCCGGTTGTGTCCGGCAATCACAAACGGAAATCCGGGCAGTGTGACCCCGGCAGCGTCGAACGCCCCAGCCGTAAGCTGCGCTTCATACCAGACGCCCGGAATCTGATGATGCAAGTGCATGTCATTGGAAAGCATCGGCTTGCCCGTAATCGTATGCTCGCCTGAAACCACCCAGTTATTCGACCCAGGAATAAGCCCGTCTTCATCGTCGTAGCCTGTCCTGAGCGAAGTCGAAGGCTGGTGAACTCGCTCAGGCTGAATGCTGAGTGCTGGATGCTGACTGCTTTTTTCTCGAAACTCGAAACTCGAAACTTGAAACTTCGTTCTTCTCTGTGTCTCTGTGTCGTAGCCTGTCCTGAGCGAAGTCGAAGGCTGGTGAACTTCCTCTGGCTGAATGCTGAGTGCTGAATGCCGAGTGCTTCTTACAACTGCAACATTCGTATCTCCCCCCGAATCCTCGTCATCCGGATCTGCGTGCGCAGGTGGTTCCTGCTTCATCGCCGCCTCCCCCGGTGGCCGGTCGCGCCATGAGGTATTCGTATACAAATCCGCCGCCTTTTGTGCTCCCAGAATTGCGGTCAGCTTCTCGCGCAGCAGCTTGGTTGCAAATTGTTCATGGCTCAGGTTCTGCGCCATCTGCGCGCCTACGATAAAACTATCTTCTACCGTCCACGGCCTCGGACTGTAACCCATCAGGCGGAATTCAAGTGGAAGTTTGTTCTTATGGCTGTCAATGAAGGCATTGACCCCGCGAGCGTAAGCTTCAAACAGGGCCTTTTCGTGATCGTCCAGGCGGCTGGAGCTGCGTTGGGCTTCGCTTCGCAGTGAAAGGATGCGTTGCGCGCGGTCATGTTCCACCAGCTCCGGCCCCAGGATCTCGGACAGTTCGCCGCCGGCATAGCGCCGTGTCATATCCATCTGCCAGAGCCGGTCCTGGGCGGTGACGTAGCCCTGCGCGAACAGCATGTCGGGAAGATTCTGCGCCCGGATGTGCGGCACGCCTTGCGCATCGCGGAGAACCTCCACCGGCGCTCCCAACCCCGCCGCCGTGATCGTGCCATCCACCTGCGGCAGCGTTGCCGTGGCAAACAGGTAGAAACCCGCCACCAGGGCAACAAATAAAAGAAGCAAAGCACACAGCGAGCGGAAAGCAATACGAGAGGCGCTGCGCTGGCCAGTCTTGGGGCTTGCTGGAGTGACCGTGGTCGAAGACATGCTCTTGCCACATTGTCTCATCCCCGCATCCCCTCGTCACTAGAGTTGAAACGCATCTGGTAATTAAGAAATTCTTAAAATCTCTTCTGGGGCTGAATGCTGAGTGCTGACTGCTGAATGCTCAACCTGAGAACTGAGAACTCCTCCTGTAACGTTCAAAGGTATTTCCACACTATGCAATTGCGTATGAATTCTTTTGCTTTATGGCCTTTTTTTTGGTATTGTCCGCCCAAGATTGCAGCTAAATCCTGCGGGTGCTTTATCCGCGGGCGCATCAACGGGGCAGGCATTGGCCGCGTTTGTTTGTGCGCCGCTCGGAGTTACTCCGGGCGTGTCCTGCGCAGTAAAATAAACCTGTAGGAGGTAACTTTTTGTGAGTACTGCACCCAGTCCCGCTTCGACACCTGCTTCCGGCGGCATGGCAGACAATACGGCCGGCATGCTTGCCTATATCACAATCATCCCGGCGATTATCTTTTTGGTGATGGAGCCCTATAGCAAGAACAAGTTTGTGCGCTTCCATGCCTGGCAAAACATCTGCTTCGCCGTAGCAATGTTTGTGATATGGATCCCTCTGGCCATCATTGGAATGATTCCGATTATTGGCTGGCTGACGCTCGTTCTCTGGCCATTAATTGGGCTAGGAGCGTTCATCGTCTGGATCATGCTGATCATTAAGGCCAACAAGGGTGAAAAATGGAAACTGCCTTGGATCGGCGACTTCGCCGAGAAACAGGCCAACTCATAACCCTTCGAGCCATAGACTCTTCGACCATTGAAAGCGGGAGCACTCTGCTCCCGCTTTTCTTTGTGACTTTCCTTTGTGTACCCTCGTGTCCTTTGTGGTTAACCGTTTTGGCTGAATGCTGATTGCTGTTTTTCCCCTTGACATCCCTCCCTCCTAAATGAGATTCCTATTAGCTTTTACATTTTCCAGGTGAGCCGTAAGCGAACGCTGTCGCGCGTGAGCGGCAGGCGAGGGCGAAGCAGCGAAACGAGTGCAGCGTTGCGGAGCCCTCAGAAAAAGGAATCCAAGTGAGAGTCCGGGTCTTTTATCACGATCGTTGTTTTGATGGTGCGGCTTCAGCCGCGCTTTTCGCCCGCTTTTACCGCGAGCGCGTGCGCGATGGCGCTGAATTCGTCTTCAGCGGGCTGGTGCACCGCGCCGGCGCCCTGTTTGACGAATCCAAGTTTGACGGCGACGAAAACGCGATCGTCGATTTCAAATACTCCACCTCGCCCAAGATCACCTGGTGGTTTGACCATCATCAGAGCGCCTTTCTTACCCCTGAAGATGCCGCCCACTTCGAGCAGCAGCCCAGCAGCCGAAAATTTTACGATCCGGACTACAAGTCCTGCACCAAGCTCATCGCCACCATCGCCGAAAAGCATTTTGGCTTCAAAGTCGAGCCGGTAAAAGAGCTGGTCGAATGGGCCGATATCATTGACGGAGCGCAGTTCGAAAACGTCAACATCGCGGTGGAAATGCGTGAGCCCGCCATGAAACTCACCATGGTCATCGAATCCAACCAGGACCCGCACTTCGCCAGCCGCCTGATCCCGCTGCTGGCCGAGCGCCCCCTGGCGCAAATCATCGCCGAGCCCTTCGTGGCCGAGCGCATTCCGCCCTTGATGGAGCGCCACCAGAAATCCATCGAAATTCTCCGCCAGCGCGCCGAATGCAAAGATGGCACAATCTTTTTTGACCTCACCGATTACGATCTTGAGGGATACAACAAGTTCATCCCCTACTATTTGCATCCCCACTGCGTCTACAGCGTCGGCCTCAGCAAGAGCAGCTTCCGCACCAAGGTTGCCGTAGGCTCCAACCCCTGGACCCATACGCAAAACATGGTGAACCTGGCCGAAGTCTGCGAGCGCTACGGCGGCGGCGGCCACGCGCGCGTAGGCGCAATCTCCTTTGAACCCAACCAATTCGAGCGCGCCCGCGAGGCCGCCCGCGAAATCGTCGAAGAACTGCGCGCCAGTTACAGGAAATAAAAAAGCCTTCAGCATTCAGCAGTCAGCCAAGAAGCAGTTTTCAAGTTTCTAAAATGATCTCCGTAGACGGACCAGCCAGATTGAAAACTGTAACCGCGTTCCCAAGTTCCTTTGTGTCCTTTGTGGTTATTCTTTTTTGGGCTGAATGCTGAGTGCTGAATGCTGAGTGCTTTTTAATCCAATCCGTGGTATAGATAACCATCCGTATTGTCAGCAACAGAGGTGCAGCGCAGTCATTTAAGGAGGAGCACTCGTGTTTTGTCCCAATTGTGGTGCCAATAACTCTGATGTAGCGACTGTTTGTGCGCAATGTAACCGGCCTATCTCGCAGTTTTCGTCTACTCCTCAGGTTGTGCCACCGCCGCCTACTACGGTTCCGTCTGCCCCCGCCGTGCCGGGCGCTCCTGTAGCGCGGCCTGTCGAAATTCCCAACTATCTGACGCAATCCATCATCATGACAGTAGCTTCCGTCCTCTGTTGCAGCATGTTTTCCTTGCCCTTTTCCATCATTGCGCTGGTCTATTCCACCCAGGTCAACAATAAAATTGCGGCCAATGATATTGCCGGCGCGATTGCGTCTTCGAAAAACGCCAAGCTCTTCAACTGGATCGCGTTTGGAATCGTAATGGCTGGAATATTATTGGGAATTGTGTACATGATTCTGGTCGCGTTGGGCGTGGCGACGAATATAATGCAGCAACACTAATAGAATGCAACAACGATGATGAGCAACTACTGGGAGCACCGTTGGTGACGCCTTTTCCCAGCCTCTCGGAGATTCAAAATTCCCGTTTGCGGAATTCAATATTCTGCGCCGGATCGCTCCTGGGTGCTGCGGCTTTAGCCGTGGTCTATCACTGGAACCCGGAAAGCGCCGGCTTCTTTCCCGCCTGCCCCATCCGCGCGCTCACCGGTTACTACTGCCCCGGATGCGGCTCCACCCGCGCGCTCCACCAGCTCTTGCACGGAAACATAGCCGCAGCCTTCAGCTACAATCCCTTGTTCGTGCTGGCCATGCCGTTGGTAGCCTATTGGATCATTACTGAAGTGATTTTGCTCTTTGGCGGAAGACTGCCCAGAATTACAGTTCCAGTAAAAGTAATGTGGCTGGCGCTAGGTGTCGTTATAGCCTTTGGGGTTCTTCGCAACATTCCGCATTATCCGTTTACGTTGCTTACACCGTGAGAAACGGACAATGACTGACTGCGGCGCACAGAGGCAGCCGCAGCTGTAGAATCTGCAAGCGAAAGATTTTTATTTTTCTCAGCGCCTCCGCGGTTAAATCGCAAATCAGAAATCGTAATTCGTAATTCCTAAAATCCCTTTTTCTCGATTACCCGCGCGCTCAACATTACTCCCGGCTTGTTATCGTGCAGCTTGATGGGAAACAGGATCACGTTCCACACCCAGCGCGGATTCTTTTTTGGCAGCAGCGGAAAGCCGCGAAAGCTGCGGTCAATGTATGTCTCACGCGTCTCGGCCACCATGCGAATGTTCTCCACCCACTCGGCGCTTACCTCGGGAAATTCCTTGAACAGGTTCTTGCCGGGGAACCACTGCCGTTTTTTATCGAACACCGCCGCGCAGGTGTCATTCACATATTGCCAGTTGCCTTCGCGGTCCATGATCTCCAGCACCACATCGTCGCCCATCGCCATGCTGATGCGCGAATAATAGAAATCGCGGGCGTCCACCACCACCGGCTTGCCGCTCTTCTTGGCCTCGAAAGAGCGCAGCGCGTCCAGCATGTCATCCACCGAGCTGTATCCCTTCAGCAGGTGCATGTCTTCCACTCCGCCGAATTTGCGCTCCAGTGTGGCCGAAAGAATGATGATCGGAACCTCAGGCCTCGTCTGCCGCAGCTTCTCCGCCACGTCGGTGCCGAATTTCCCCGCGCCCAGGTGGTAATCGAGCACGGCAATATCGATATCTTTAAGCTGCTTTTCCGCGGCCTCGATGGAAGAAGCGGTCACCACCTCGTAGCCGCGTTTGCGCAGAATGGTGGCGCGCAGCAGCAGGTTTTCTTCCCGATCGTCGAGCAGCAGCACGCGAATCGGGCCTTTGCCTTCGCTCTTGCGTTGAATTGTGGCGGTTTTTTCTTCGCTCATGGGGGAGACCGGTTTGTTACAGGTTTACAGGTGCCACCACCTTTTATTCGTCTTCCGGCAGGTTCTTGCCGCGTACTGCCTTGGCGAGTTCAGGCAATTTATTAAAAAGCGCGATGCTGCGCAACCATTGCTTATTTTCGATGGCTGGCGATCCGCTCATGACCTTGCCCGCCGGCACATCTTTCAAGATGCCGCTCTGCGCCGTTACCACCACTCCATCGCCGATGCTAACATGCCCAGCCGAGCCCGCCTGGCCGGCGAAGACCGCATTCTTGCCCACTTCGGTAGAGCCGGCCAGCCCGGATTGCGCGCAAAGCAGGGTATTGCTGCCCACCTTGGAGCCATGTCCCACCTGCGCCAGGTTATCGATTTTAGCTCCATGCTCGATGCGGGTCTCGCCAACGCTGGCTCGGTCAACACAGGCATTGGCCTGGACCTCGACTTCATCTCCCAATACTGCCGGACCCGACTGCACGATCTTGTGCCATTCTCCCGCGTTGTTCCGGGCAAATCCGAAGCCATCGGCGCCAATGATCGCGCCATTCTGCAACACGACATTATTGCCAACCCGGCAATGCTCGCGCACCACAGCATGAGCGTGCGCAAAAAAATTATTGCCAATCCGCGCGCCCGGATAAATCACCACATGCGGCAGAAGCACGCAGTTATCGCCGATGTGCACATCGTTATAGATGACCACGTAAGCCCCGATCGAAGCATTCTTTCCCACGCGTGCCGAAGAATCTATGACCGCGCTGGGATGAATCCCCGGCGCGTATTGCGGCGGCTGATAGAAAAGCTCGATGGCCCGCGCAAATGCCAGATAAGGATTTTTTGTTCTTAGCGTAGGAGCGCTCAGGGCAGGGAAGTTCTCAGCCACAATCACAGCCGAGGCGCGGGTATTTTTGGCGGCGGCGGCATATTTGGGATTGGAGACAAATGTGATTTGCCCACGCTGTGCCTCCTCGATGCCGGCCACGCCCACGATCTCAATATCCGCGGGTCCATCCAGGCGGGCATCCAGCGCGGCTGCAATCTGACTGAGTTTCATGCTTATGCTGCCAATCCAGAAGAAAAGCTTGATTTTACTTGAGCGCGTGTATCGCAGTCGTAAAATTTTGAAAATATGGCTCTGTTGATCCCCAAAAATGTCGCTTTTAAGAACCCACTTTTAGAAAGTGTCATCCCGATCCCCCAGGCGAGGGACCTCGGATGGAGTTGGAACCGCCCACGGCTTGAATCGGACCTCTTGCATGCCTCCCTCTCCATGACTGAACCGAGACAATGTTCGCTCATTCCGAAAACATCGGCACCTGGGCTTCAGCCGCAGCCGCCTTCCGTCGCCGCGCCTGCGGACCGCCAATCACCGCCAGCACGGCCAGCGATTCCAGTGCCGCCTTGGGAACAAAGATGCGTTGCGTGTTGGACCGGGTATCGGGAGGAATAATCAGGAAACCCTCCGCGCCAAGCTGGGTCAATTCATTCGGCATCATGCCTTCGATGACCTCGCCATCCTGGAACCGCAGCCGCACCCACAGGCCTTCACTGCGCGGGCGGGCGGCAAAGGTCTTGCGGTTAAGCGACTCAGAGTCATTAAACTCCCGGACAAAATAAACGCCCTTGATTTCTCCCAGGTCAATGAACACCAGTTTGCCGCTGGTGTTCAGCAGCTCAAGTTTGCTTTCATTCACAAAGCTGGCGGGCGCCACGTAACCCTGGACGGCGTCCCGATCCAGCTTGCGCACAATCACTTTTTTATGGGTCGAAGGCATAGTAGGTATTGGCAATTGCCCCTATGGATTGTATTCGTTTATTTTCGCATTGGGGGTGATTTTCGTCTTGCAAACACCTTAGTAGCCAAAGGATTAATGTTTATGATATGTTAATCCGCTTGTACCCAGGTCATTGAATCGATTTACCAGCCGTATAAGTCTATTACCATGAGCAACTTACAGAAAGAAGACCGCTTCCACTTCAGGTGGATTACGTCTTAAGCAGGAGCGCTTCGGTTCCCGTACATGGCAGATTATATATACATGATGGAAAGCCGGCTGACGCCGGAGCAGCAACGGGCGGTGGCCTTGATTGCCGAGATCGCGCGCGCTCACGAGATGAATATCTTCATCACCGGGGGGACGGTCCGCGACGTGATCAGCGGATTCCCCATTCGTGATATTGATCTTACGGTTGAGGGTAATCCGCTCAAACTACAGAAAGACCTGGAGAAGGCCGGCGCTTCCATTCAGGATGCCGATGAAGACTACCGTGAGCTTTACCTGACCTTTGCCGGAAGCGTGCGCATCAGCATCAACATGGCCCGCCGCGAATCTTACCCGAAGGCCGGCAGGCAGCCTGAGATCGCCTCCGCTTCCATCATGGACGACCTCCGCCGCCGCGATTTCACCGTCAACGCCATCGCGCTCTCGCTCAACCCCGGCTCGCGCGGATTGCTGCTTGACCCCAGCAACGGCGTCGCCGACATTGAAGCCAAAGTCCTCCGCATTCTGCATAACTATTCGTTTCTTGAGGACCCATCGCGCCTCATCCGCGCCACGCGGTTCATCGCCCGCTTCCACTGGAACATGGAAGAGCGCACCCAGGCCCGCTACAGCGCGGCCCTGGAGGGCAACTACATCGAGCATCTCCATAACGATCGCGCCGTTGGACAGGAGGCCGAACAACTGGCCTATGAAGATGAACCCCTGCCCATCATGAAAGCGCTGGAAAAAGAGGGATGGCTCAAGGTGCTGCATCCTCACTGGAGCGTGGCCAAGGTGGATACGGCCGGGCTGACGCAACTCCTGAGGACCCGGCAGCAGATGACCGAACTGGGATACTCCGCCAATATCGCGCCCGCGGTGATGTACTTCCTGACGGCGCGGCTGAGTGAACGCGAAACCACCGAGATCCAAAAGCACATCCTGCACAAAGGATTGGTCAAGGCCTGGCAGCACCTGGAGTCAGACGCCAAAGAGCTGGCTCATCGCCTTACCGGCAAAGAAGCGGCAACACCGTCGCGCACCTGGCACCTGCTTTCTGCTGCGCGTCCGGAGCTCATTATTTTTCTCGAGACCACGTCGCGGCAGCAATCGGTTGTCCAGAAAATCCGCAATTATCTCGGCAAGTGGCGCCAGGTGAAACAACGTTTCCCCTTGCCAGAGATGATTGAAATGCGCATCACGCCCGAGCTGCCCATTTATCCCAAGCTCATCGACGACATGTTCTTCCTCATGCTCGACGGCAAATTGCGCAACAGCACCGAGATACGCAAGTTCCTCAGGCCCTACGAGCCGCCACCGCCGCCTCCACCTCCGCCACCGCCGGTCAAGCGCGGACGCGGCGCCAAGGCAGAGCCAGCCCCCGCACCAGCAGGAGTTCCGGCGCAAGTGCTGCCTCAAAAAGGGAAAGGAAGAAAGAAAAAAGGCGCGGAAGTAGTAGCGGTCGCCACGCCCGCTCCACCGCCACCCCAGCAGACAACGCATGGCAAGCATCCGGCAATGGCACATGGGAAGCATCCAGCGCCAGCACACGGCAAGCACGCAGCGCCGCCGGAAGCGGCAAAGAAACCGCCCACTTCGGCCGCCGCAGCTCCAGCAGGCAAAGACAAAAAGCCAGCGCCAGCCGCAGCCCCAGCCGCGAAGGCCAAACCACCCGAGAAGCCGAAGACAAAACCGGCGCACGCAAGCAAGCCCGCAAAACACAAACCCGCGCCCAAAGGGAAGAAGAAAAAGCGGTAGCTCAGGATTTTGAGTCTGTCATCCTGATCCCGCGAAGCGGGAGAAGGACCTCGGATGGAGATCGGAATCACCAGCGGCTTAGATCGGACCACCAGTACAATTTGTACTTCAATGACCCAATGACTCAATGACCCGATGATTCAATGATCCCACCTAGTCGTCTGGCAAGGCAGTGCCGGTAACAGCGGCTGTTTCCTGCGCACCGGAACTTTGGGTAACTGTAAGCGTGCTGGTAAAAGTTCCATACGCGGTCGGCGTGAATGTCACCGCGACGGAACAACTTGCACCGGCTGCTACAGCGGCTGGGCAATTATTCGTTTGGGTGAAAGATGGATCGCCATTCAGCGCGATTCCGGCAATCGCCACAGCGGCGCTGCTTGTGTTCGTTATGGTGACAGTCTGCCGGGGGTTGTCGCCGATCGTATAGTTTGCGAAATTCAGCTGTGCCGGTGACACACTGAGCAGCCGCGGCATGGAGCCGGTTCCGCTGAGAGCTACGGTTTGCGTTCCACCTAAATTGCCAGAGTCGTCACTGAGGGTAAGCTGTCCGCTCAAGGAGCCAGTCACGGTCGGCGCCAATGAAACATTGACTGTGCAGCTTGCTCCGGCGGCGAGGCTGTTCGGGCAATTCGTTGTCTCTACGAATTGGTCGCTCGCCGAGATGGCTGAAAAGTTTAACGGGCTGCCGCCAAAGTTCGTGATGTTGACTGCCTGGGAGCTGCTCGTCGTTCCGATGTCCTGCGTGCCAAAGGTTAGTGTGTCAGGCGAGAAGGTCAGCGCCGACGGAAGTGGACTCGGTACGGGCACCGCATTTATGCCGAAGACATAATAAGTGCCGAACGGGGCAACGGCGCCCGATGAGCTGAGCACCCCTGCCATGCCGTCAACCAGGTGCACTCCTCCGCCTCCGACAAAGACGGTCCCGCCAGAATCAACGGCGACGCTGTTGATTCCCAGGCTGGCGATAGGAATGGAAGTCGTCCAATTTGTACCCGTCATGTCATCCACCCGGACCACCACCGGCTGAGGAACCCGATTGTCAGCAATGTAGATCCTGCCTTGCGAATCGAATGCGACCCCCACGGGAGATTCCAGCAACTGCGGCACCCCATTCACGGGAGGAATTTGACTCAACGTCGTCCAGTTCGCGCCCGTCATGTCGTCCATGCGGACAAGCCGCAGATTTCCCGTATCCGGAACATAGATGCGTCCGCTGGAATCCACCGCCACGGATGTAAAGGAGGAGAACTGGCCAACGCCGCTTCCGACGCTCCCAAAGGTGGCCCAATTCGTGCCGCTCATGTCGTCCATGCTCACCAGGCGAGTGTTGCCCGTATCCATGACGTAGATCTTGCCCGCCGGGTCAACGGCTATGCCCCAGGGCTCATTGAACTCTCCTTGCCCGGAACCGCAGGTGCCATCGCCGAGTGAGGTCCAATTGGCGCCGCTCATGTCATCAATGCGGACGATGCGGCAGTTGTAAGTATCGGCGACGTAAATTCTGCCGGTTGAGTCGAGGGCGACGCCATAGGCGCCATAAAACTGTCCGACCCCGCTTCCCCCGGAACCGAACGAAATCTGGTTGGTTCCCTCGAGGTCGTCGGAACGGAGAATCTGCTCGGTGTCGGAATAATAGAACGGCGAGTAAGCGGAGTTATAGAACGAGCTTCCACTGGCTGCAGCGCCGCCGGGTTTAAACTGCTGGGACGTGGCCCCGATGATCGCCTGCGTCACGCCGTTCACGGTCACAGTACCGCTGATGTTTCCGGTGAAGCTGTAATAACAGGTGATATGACCACCCCGGCCGCCGCCGTAACAGCTCTCAACGAATCTTCCACTCGAAAAGCTTGCCGTGATGGAAACCGTTCCATCCGTCGAGGAGAAGCTGAAGCTGCCTCCAGCGCAAGCCCCGGGTGAAACCACAGGACAGTGCAGGTTCAAGCTGCCTGCCGGAGCGGCAACCGTCGAGGTGACGGTGATTCCAGCCGTGACCGACGTTGAGCCGCCGGAGTTGGTAAGCCTGCCTTGATCGGCAAACAAAGTGGAAGCAAGCAGAACGAAAAGCGCGAGAACAAGCGTCTTGCTGGTCGTACTCATGGTGGACCTCCAGTAGGCAATCAGCGCAGCGGGAACCGCACACCCAGGGGGCATGAGTCCGCAATTGTAACGTCAGCGATGAAGAGTGAGGGACAGGAAAATGGGCCTTGTCCCATAGGACAACGAAGAAGTGACTAAAGTGTTAAGGTCAAGTATTCGGGGTCAGTTCCATCCCGGTGGAAATAGGGCCGTGAATGGACATAGAATCCGCGCCTGGGCTAACTCATGCAGCGCCCTCCGGGGCTGCGGCCGGTCCCACCCGCGCCTGGCATTGCTGGTGTGGCAATTCAAGGCACAACGCGAGCGGTACAGTGTTTTTTTGCCTTACTCGCAGCCTGGAGCTGAGAGCTTGAGTGCACTTGAAACTGTTTTTTAAGTCTGTCATCCTGAGCGCCCGTCTTTGGCGCGAAGGACCCCGAAAATATTTCGGTCGCCCATGCAGCCGCAAGGCATTTTCTGAAAAATCTGTCTTGAAAAACTCGACACTTAACAATCTATCTCGGATTGCCGTTGACCTGAAACTGTATTCGAATGACCGAGAAGGGTTAGCGGTGACACACGACTAAACACCCCAGCGCCGGAAGGCGCGGCATGAGTTAGCCCAGGCGCGGAAGCCCTGGGCAAGCTGAGATTAAGATGGTGAGCCCCGGAGCCGGGGTCCCCAGCGCGCGTTTCGCGCGATGGGGTGGGGAGCGGGCGACACTACGTCTCATACCTACACACAAAATCACCTTCCCGTAATTTTCAGCACCAAACCCCGATCTGGCGCATATGAAATCCTTCCACGATCTTGTGGGAAAAGAGGACGCCTGCCTCGCCGAGACTCCAGCCCCGAGCGCGAAACGTCCTGTATGCGCCGGTTTTGCGCATGCAGGACTAAGCGAGTGGCGGCATAGTGTAGCCCAGGATGAAAACCCTGGGTAAGCTAAACAAAGATCCCACTCCACTCTGCCGAAGGCCCGCGCGCAGCGAAGCGGAGCGCACATAAAAGTCCCCTAATTTTTCGTATAATCAACCCGGATTAATTCAATGGATTCGCTCGAAACCAGCATTCTCGATTTCGTCGCCGACGCTTCCGGAGTGCGCCGAGATAAGCTGTCCCTCACCACCCGCCTCTCCCAAGACCTCGGAATCGAAGGCCTCGACGCCGAGGAGCTATTCAAAGCATTTGGCATTTGCCGGGAAAGCAAAATTGCAGATTACCATTCAGGAATTGGTCGAAGCCGCTAGACAAGGCAGATGGGTCAAGTCATACGAAGCTGTGAGCTAAAAAGCGAAAGAGTTTGCGCAAGTGCCTCATAATTGAATGCAATACAATCACGGTCAGGGTTCAAAACCATTACATCGCGATGATTAACCACGAACAATTGAAAATCGGCAAGAATGCATTTGGCGACGAGCTATGGGTCTGTGGCCATTGCGGCAAGCCGGCAGACCACGCCAAAGGTGCGCAAAATAGAGAACAGCTTGTCTATATGCTCATGTGTCCCGAAGGAAAAGTCACTCTGGGCGAATGGACCACGCTGGAAGAAAAGAACGCCGAATTGAAAGCTCACGGGGATAGATTGAAAGCAGGCAAGAAATGACACGGACAACCGAAAAACGCCTTCTATCCGATGGAACGCAGCTCATTCTACATCGCAACCAGTCAGTGACAATGAAAGACAAGACTAAGCTTACAGGCGACTGGATGATTGCTCTGGAACCGCATCGGCCTAGGGCTGTCGTTTTCATCTTTGAGCAGGAAAATAGGCCAACGGCTAAGATGATCTACGACACGCATACTCTGAAGCATGGGGAAAACTCGAATGTTCCCTTACCAGAAAAGCTTGACTACGTATTTTACGACATCGACGACGAAACAGAAGAGAAAAAGTATCTGGAATATCGCAGAGCCTTTGATCAGCAGGCCGCATGAAGGGTACTCCAAGCCGCACGGGCCACACAAACCTGGCGGTATCCCAGGCTTAAGCTCTCTTTAAGCTCTCTGATCCTTTCATTAAGAGCACCGGGGCTTTCTTTGAACGGAAGGATTAAAGCTCTCCTTACGTGCGAGTCTGTTTTCTGAGGGACTCAACCGCGGATTCAATTGCTGACTCCTTAGATTGTGTGTTCTGCCATTCTGTCCAAAAATCTCTTGTCGCACTACTTGGTTTTACGGTCGGCTGATCTAATTTGATTCTTGTTGGTAACAACACAGCGTCACCAAGTAACAGTGCTTCACCAATATACTGTCCCCGCAAAAGTCGTATCGACGCCGTAACCTGCTAGTTCAGCGGCAAATTCGATCAATCGGTCATAGTTCGTTGTGACTACTTCGGCGCGACCGCTCGCAAAGACGATGTATTTAAGAAGGTCGCTAAAAGGTAGCGTCAAGCTCCCTTGAACGAGGCGTTCAATTACTTCACGCTCTTTCTCTAAAATGAATTTCGCGACGACGTTTATAATTTGCTCTACTAATTCCTCGTTCGAGTCGATCGATTGCAGCGCAGTCTCCAGATCAATGCCCTTTGTTAGATCATCTGAAATGGCTTGCCACCGCGGCAACAACGCTCTGTTGAGAACCGTCGGCATCGCGTCTTGCAAATGCCTTGCAAGTGTAGACATTGTTGGTAATCCTAAGTATCTCAAGGAGGATACTGATGAACATGCTCCACATTTTCAAACCGAACCGGCAGCGTTGCTGCCACATCACCACAGACGGAACCCAGTGCAAGGCCAACCCCCAGAGCGGCAGCGAATACTGTTTCTTCCACGACCCCGAGCTTGCCAAAGAAAGAAAGGCCGCCCGCCGCGCCGGAGGCAAGGCCAACCGCAGGACCACGCGCAAGCCGGTTGACCTGCCCGACAACCCGCTGCTGACCCTGCCCCAGATCGCCGACCTGCTGCGCGAAACCCTGGACCGCGTCCGCCGCAGCCAGATCACTGCACCACAAAGTCTTAACCCGCCTCGCACTACTCCGATGTAATGGGGGCCTCCCGAGCTACTCCGGTTGCACAATTTTCCGGCATAGCTCTTCACCGAACTCCTCGTTACAATGAAGCTAACGTCCCATGCCTGACTTCGTTCACCTGCACTTACATACTGACTATTCGCTGCTTGATGGCGCCTGCGATGTTGACAAGCTGGTCAAACGGGCCAAGGCGCTCAACATGCCGGCTGTGGCCATTACCGACCATGGCAATATCTTTGGTGCTGCATCGTTTTACAATGCGGCGCAGGCGGAGGGCATTAAGCCGATTATTGGCTGCGAGTTGTATGTCTGCAAGAAAGATAACCACCGCGACCCGCCTGAGGGCGATACTTACAACCATCTTTGCGTGCTGGCGGAGACCGACGAAGGCTACCGCAACCTGGTCAAAATCACTTCTGAGGCCTCGATGCATGGCTTTTATTACAAGCCGCGCATCAGCAAGAAGTTTCTGGCGGAGCACTCCAAAGGACTGATTGGGCTCTCCGGATGCCTGAAGGGCGAAGTCGCGGAATTCCTGACTGAAGGCAAGTACGACGCGGCCCGCAACGCTGCCGGCTTTTTCCGCGAGATCTTCGGACCGGAGAACTTCTTTCTTGAGATTCAGGACCAGGGACTGGAGCTCGAGCACCGCATCCATAAAGATCTGTTTCGCCTGGAAAAAGAAACCGGCATCCCCATGCTGGCCACCAATGACAGTCATTATCTATGCGAGGACGATGCCCAGGCGCACGACGTCCTGGTGTGCGTGCAGACGGGCAAGACGGTGCAGGATACCAACCGCCTGAAGTTCCACGGCAACCAGTTCTTCGTGAAGTCGGGGGAAGAGATGCTGCGCGTATTTAAAGACGTTCCTGACGTGCTCTCGCGCACCATGGGCGTTGCCGAGCGCTGCAACGTGAAATTTGAGAAGGTCAAAAATCCCTTCCCATATTTCGAGGTCCCCAGCGGCTACACTACCGACAGCTATTTTGAGCACGTCACCCGCGAGGGGTTCGCCCGCCGCCTGGAGCTGCTGCGCGAGGCCGAACGGCAGGGGCGTTTGAAGAATCCTATTTCGGCTTACGAGCAGCGGCTCACGCTGGAGATAGCCATCATCCAACAGATGAAGTTTCCCGGCTATTTCCTTATTGTCTGGGATTTTATCCGTTACGCCCGGGAGCACAATATTCCTGTAGGTCCGGGGCGCGGGTCGGCGGCCGGGTCGCTGGTCTCTTATTCGCTGGCCATAACCGATATCGATCCGCTGCAGAACGAGCTTCTGTTCGAGCGCTTTCTGAACCCGGAGCGTGTCTCGCTGCCTGACATCGACATTGACTTCTGCATGAACCGGCGCGGCGAGGTCATCAATTACGTCACCCAGAAATACGGGCGCGAGCAGGTGGCGCAGATCATCACCTTTGGCACCATGGCGGCCAAGGCGGCGATCAAAGACGTAGGCCGGGCGATGGACATGCCTTACAACGAAGTTGATCGCATCGCCAAGATGGTTCCCACCACGCTCAACATCTCACTCGACGATGCGTTGAAAGATTCGCCGCCGCTGCAAACCGCTTACGAGAATGAGCCGCAGGTTAAAGAACTGCTGGATACGGCACGCAAGCTGGAAGGCTTAGTCCGCAACGCCGGAGTGCATGCCGCCGGAGTGGTGATTGCGCCCGAGCCGCTCATCAACTTAGTTCCGCTGCACCGCACCAAGAACGAGGAAATTGTTACCGCCTTCGACATGAAGGCCATTGAGAAGATGGGCCTGCTGAAGATGGATTTTCTCGGGCTCACCACGCTCACCATCGTTGACGATGCTCTCAAATTGATCGAGCAGCGGGAAGGCAAGTCGGTGGACCTGAACCAGATTCCGCTGGATGATCCGCTGACCTATGAAAAGGTCTTTCATACCGGGTTGACCTCGGGCGTGTTCCAGTTTGAATCGCATGGCATGCGCGACGTGCTGCGGCGCTACAAGCCGAACGCGGTGGAAGACCTCACGGCTTTGAATGCGCTTTACCGTCCGGGGCCGATTCAGGGCGGCATGATTGACGACTTTATCGAGCGCAAGCACGGCCGCCGCAAGATCGAATATGAGCTGCCCGAGCTGGAAGCGATTCTGAAAGAGACCCTGGGCGTGATCGTTTACCAGGAGCAGGTAATGCAGATCGCCAACCGGCTGGCCGGATATTCGCTGGGCGAAGCCGACCTGCTGCGCCGCGCCATGGGCAAGAAGAACGCGGATGAGATGGCGGCGCAGCGCGAGCGTTTTGTGAAAGGCGCGCTGGAGCGCAAGTTCCCGGAGAAAAAAGTTGTCCACATCTTCGACCTGATGGAGCAGTTCGCGGGATACGGATTCAACAAGTCGCACTCCGCGGCATACGCTCTGCTGGCCTATCACACGGCATGGCTCAAGACGCATTACCCCGTCGAGTTCATGGCGGCTTTGCTTACGTCGCAAGTGGGCAGCACCGACAGCGTGGTGAAGTACATCAACGAGTGCCGCGAGATGGGGATTGCGGTCGAGGCGCCCGATATCAACGTGAGCGATGCCAACTTCACGCCGCATGGCAGCGCCATTCGCTTCGGGCTGGCCGCGGTGAAGAACGTTGGACAGAACGCCATTGATTCCATCGTGGCCGCGCGCAAGCAGGCAGGGAAGTTCGATTCCATCTTCGATTTTTGCGAGAAGGTGGATTTGCGGCTGCTCAACAAGCGCGTGCTGGAGTCGCTGATCAAAGCCGGCGCGATGGATCCGCTGGGGAAGCGGGCGCAGGTGATGTCGGTTCTCGACAAGGCCATGGAGCGCGCCCAGAAGACGCAGCGCGATGCGGAATCAGGACAGCATGGCCTGTTCGGCGTCTTCGATGATGCGCCTGTGCAGGCCAGCAGCAATGGCCACCTGCCCGACATTCCCGATTGGGATGAACACCAGCGCCTGGCTTCGGAAAAAGAAGTCCTGGGCTTCTTTATCACCGGACATCCGCTGGAGAAATACAAATCGAAGCTGGAAGATTTTCACGCGCTCGATACGGAGAACATCGCTGCGCTGAAACAATCCACCGGCAAGGATGAGATTTACGCCGGCGGCATCATTGCGAACCTGCGGGTTTTGAAATCGAAGAAGGGCGACCTTTATGCGCAGGGGACTTTGGAAGACATGACGGGAACGGTAGATATCCTGGTTTTCCCCGAAGCTTATCGCCGTCTGCAAGACAAGGTGAAGCTTGAAGTTCCGGTGCTGATACGCGGAGGAGTCCGGGTTGAGGAAGGTTCCAATCCCAAGCTTACCGTGGGCGACATCATTCCGCTGGAGCAAGCGCAACCCAAGCTGCCACGCTCGCTGCGCATCCGCATTCCGCTGGAGAGCGCCAGCGCGGGGACCATTGACGCGCTGTATTCCCTCTGCGTGGAAAAGCGCGGCGAAGCCAAGATATTGTTCGACGTGGAACGTACCGGCGATTTTATGGTGGTGATGGAGCCCGGCGGATATAATGTTCTTCCTGACCGCGCCTTCATGAACCGGGTGGAAGAGCTGTTGGGGCGCGGCGCAGTGCGCATTATTGATTGACTATCTTCAGAACCACGGGAACACAATTTGGAAACTTCCGCAAAGACCCAGCGCGAGCTGGAAAATATAGAAAAGCAGATTGAGCAGTTGCAGTCTGCCGCCGGCGAAAACCAGGAGGCGCGCGCCCGCCTGCAGCGCCTGCACGAGCAGGTGAACACGCTGCGCCAACAGCTCCATGCCCATATGGACGCGTGGCAGAAGACCGAATTGGCGCGGCATGCGCAGAGGCCTTATACCCTCGACTACATTGAGCGCATCTTCACCGACTGGAGCGAGATTCACGGTGACCGCTTTTTTGGCGACGATCCGGCGCTGATTTGCGGGATGGCGCGTTTTCATGGGCAGGAAGTTGTGGTGCTTGGGCACCAGAAGGGCCGCGACATCAAGTCGCGCGTCTACCGCAACTTTGGCCAGGCGAACCCGGAGGGATATCGCAAATCTCTGCGCGTGATGAAGATGGCGGAAAAATTCAAGCGCCCGATTTTTACTTTTATCGATACGCCGGGAGCTTATCCGGGATTGGGCGCGGAAGAGCGCGGACAGGCCGAGGCCATTGCCCACAGCCTGCGGGAGATGGCGCGCTTGCAGGTCCCGATTATCGCAACCATTACCGGGGAAGGCGGAAGCGGCGGCGCGCTGGCGATCGCCGTGGCAGACCGCATCCTGATGATGGAGAACACGGTGTATTCGGTGATTTCGCCCGAAGGCTGCGCTTCCATCATGTGGCGCGATTCCACCAAGCGCGATGTTGCCGCGCAGGCGCTGCGCATCACTCCAAAAGACCTGATGCAGCTTGGCTGCATTGACGAGATTATCCCTGAGCCCCCGGAAGGCGCTCATGCCGACCATGATGCCGCCGCGGTCCTGCTGAATCGGGTGTTGCAAAAACATTTTACGGACTTGCAAAACCTGCCCGCCAAGCAACTTGTCGAGAGCCGCTATCAGAAATTCAGGAAGATGGCGCAGTTCTTCACGGAAGAGTGAATTAAACCGCAGAGGGCGCTGATGAACGCAGAGGTTTTGGGGGATCGTTTTGCTTCAAAGCCCCGTTTCGTAATTCGTATGGATCAAAACTTCACAATTTAATAAGTTTGTTTGAAAACTCAGAGTCAAGCGTCGTCCCTTGCGGGACTTGGCTTATTTTTGAACAGTCCCCAGCGCTGAAGCGCTGGGCTATAATGCGTCACCCCTTCGGGGTTGTTCATTCACGGGGTTATTCATATCAGGGTTGCGAATGTGAGTTGTTCGGTTTTGAGCTAGAACTAGCCTCCGCGCTCCTCGGCGTCCTCTGCGGTTTAATTCTTTAGTTTTCAAAGTGTCCACTCGACATACCACTAAAGTTACTATTGCCGAATTTGGGGCGGCGTTATACTAGAGCCGAAGCGGACGCAAGGTGTGTGAAACTCTGTCTCGACTGGCGATACTGGTGTTTTGTGAGCATCAACTCTCTCCCGATTGCTGCCAAAAATCTGCGTTTCAACGCACGCCAGCGGCTGTCCGCTGCACCAGCGTAGAAGCTTTGAGTTACGCGAAGTATAATGGAATGTTTGCGTTAAACCACATCTGAAGTTGAAGGAAAATTGTTCCCAATGGCAACCAGCGAAGTTGGCTTGGACGAGGCAGCGCCATCACGACAGTCCGGCCAAAAACAGATCGTCAACGACTTAAGCATTCAAGTAGCAACTGTCAACGGCTCCGGCTCTCAATCAGCTAACTCAGTTCTGTTGCGGACCATTTTCCAGATGGGCGTCCCCGTCTCGGGAAAGAACCTGTTCCCATCGAACATTGCCGGCCTGCCGACGTGGTATACCATCCGGGCCAACAAGAGCGGCTACATCGCCCGCAAAAAAGAGATTGATTTCCTGATTGCCATGAACCCGGAGACCGCCAGGGAAGACGTGCTGTCGCTGGCGGCGGGCGGCGCGGTATTGTTTGACGAACCCCTGCAGCTCGATAAGCTGCGTAGCGACCTGACATTTTATGCCGTTCCTTATGACAAGCTGGTGGCGGCGGTTTGTCCGGAGGCGAAGCTGCGCAAGCTGGTCAAGAACATGATCTATGTGGGCGTGGCCGCACAACTGTTGGGACTCGACATGCTGCAGGTGGAAAACGCCATCCGCAAACAGTTCAAGAAAAAGCAGAAGGCCGCTGACCTGAACATGAATGCGGTGAAAGCGGGTTACGACTATGCGGCTACTACGCTGACAAAATCCGATCCTTATTACATTCAGCCGTCGAACCAGACTGCGGGCAAGATCATTATTGACGGCAACGCCGCTGCGGCTCTGGGATGCATGTTTGCCGGGGTCAGCGTGGTGACCTGGTATCCGATCACGCCGTCTTCTTCGCTGGTCGAGCAACTGATCGATTACATGAAGCGCTTTCGCATTGGCCCGGACGGCAAGGCGACATTTGCCATCGTACAGGCGGAAGACGAACTCGCCGCCATTGGCATGGTCATCGGTGCTGGGTGGGCGGGCGCACGTTCCATGACTTCGACCTCAGGGCCGGGAATCTCGCTGATGGCAGAGTTTGCCGGCTTTGGCTACTACACGGAAATCCCTGGCGTCATCTTTGATGTGCAGCGCGTGGGACCTTCCACCGGATTGCCCACCCGCACCGCGCAAGGCGACGTGCTATCGGCGGCGGTCCTGTCGCATGGAGATACCAAGCACATTTTATTGTTCCCCAGCACAGTGGAAGAGTGTTTCACGCTGGCCATTGACGCCTTCGACCTGGCTGAGCAGTTCCAGACCCCGGTGTTCGTACTTACCGACCTGGATTTGGGCATGAATAACTGGATGAGCGAACCATTTAAATATCCGGAGGGGCCGCTCAAGCGCGGCAAGGTGCTCTCGAAAGAAGAGCTGGAAAAGCTTGGGGGCTTTGCGCGTTATAAAGACGTGGATGGCGATGGCATTCCGTACCGGACGCTGCCCGGCACCGATCACACCGCCGCAGCTTACTTCACCCGCGGCAGCGGACATAACGAAAAAGCCCAGTACAGCGAACGGCCTGATGACTACCAGAACAACCTTGATCGCCTGAGCCGCAAGTTCGAGACGGCGCGCAAATACGTCCCTAAGCCCATCAAGGCGGTGGATGGAACTTCAGAGATCGGCATTATCGCCTATGGCACAACGCATTGGGCCATCGAAGAGAGCCTCGACCAGATGCGCAATGAGAATAAGCTCAAGGCGGATTATCTGCGGGTGCGGGCGTATCCGTTCAGCCGTGAGGTCATCGACTTCATCGAGCAACATAAACGCGTTTATATCGTCGAGCAAAATCGTGACGCGCAACTGCTGAGCCTGCTTAAGATGGAGCTTCCGTCAGCTCAGATCGCCAAGCTGCGCAGCGTGCTGCATTACAACGGGCTGCCCATTGACGCCCGCTCGGTCACGGTTGCAATCAGCACACAGGAGGGCAAATAACCATGGCAACGGCACCTTCAGCACCGCCGGCACCTAAGACGAATCGCATTGGACTCACCGTGCTCGACTACAAAGGCGGCAAGACCACGCTGTGCGCCGGTTGCGGCCATAACGTAATTTCTGAGCGCATCATTGATGCCATGTACGAGATGGGCATCAGGCCCGAAAGCGTCATTAAAATGTCGGGCATCGGCTGCTCGTCAAAGACGCCGGCTTATTTTATGAGCCGCTCGTTCAGCTTCAACAGCGTTCACGGGCGCATGCCATCGGTCACCACCGGCGCCGTGCTGGGTAACCATACCCTGATGGCGCTGGGCGTCAGCGGCGACGGCGACACGGCCTCGATCGGCATGGGGCAGTTTATCCATCTTATGCGGCGCAATCTGCCGGTGATTTACATCATCGAAGACAACGGCGTTTACGGGCTCACCAAAGGACAGTTTTCCGCCACCGCCGATATCGGGTCGAAGCTGAAGACCGGCGTCATCAACGATCTGCCGGCGCTGGATATCTGCGCACTGGCCATTCAATCGGGCGCGACCTTTGTGGCCCGGTCTTTCTCGGGCGACAAGCGCCAGCTCACGGCCATACTCAAGGCAGCGATCGCGCATCGCGGAACCGTCATGCTCGATATTGTCTCGCCTTGCGTGACCTTCAACGATCACGAAGGCTCGACCAAGTCTTACCAGTACATGAAAGAACATGACGAGCCGCTGCACGAGGTCAGCTTCGTACCGCATTTCGAAAATATTGATGTGGAGTACGACCCGGGCACGACCACTGATGTCACCATGCACGATGGCTCGCACTTGCGGCTGCGCAAGCTGCACGAAGACTACGACCCATCCAACAACATCCATGCGGTGCAGACTCTGATGGATTCGCACGCCAAAGGCGAAGTCCTGACCGGCATCTTTTATCTGGATATCAAGAAGCCCAGCTTCATTGAGCTGCTGAACCTTGGCGAAAAGCCTCTGGCATCGCTGGGGGTGGAAGAGTTGCGTCCTTCGCCGCAGGCGCTGCAGGAAGTGATGGAAGAATTGCGGTAGGAAAGCAGTTCTCTGTTCTCTGTTCTCAGTTCTCAGCAAAGTTGGCCGACATCTCTACGGTTTTCAGCCTTCTGGTGGCTCGTCACGCTCGTCTTCCGTTTGCGATAATAGTCATGGTCTGAAAAATTCACGTAAGGAGATTGCTTGTGAGCAATACTTTAGAAGTGGGGAAGAAATTGGTTGAGTTGTGCCGCCAGGGTAAAGGGATGGAAGCGGTTAATACACTGTACAGTCCGAAGATTGTCAGCCTTGAAGTGGCGGAGAACCCCTCAGGGCCGGCACGGGTGGAAGGATTGGCCGCCATCAAGGGCAAGCAAGAATGGTGGGTCAAGAACCACGAGATTCATCGTTCGGAAGCGGAGGGACCCTGGCCGCATGGCGACCGCTTCATCGTGCACTTCAAATTTGAAGTGACGCCGAAAACAGGCCCCATGGCCGGCAAACGCATGAACATGGAAGAGGCCGCACTCTATACAGTCAAAGACGGCAAGATCATCCAGGAAGAATTTTTTTATAGTATGGGCGGGTGATGAAGAATTTTGGATTTACGATTTCTGATTTGTGATTTAACCGCGGAGGCGCGGAGAAAAGCAAAAAAACTTTGGCGAAAGCCGGGGCCTAACCTACTCGGGCTCTTCCAGGCTTGTACATTCTTCGAGCTCGCCGCTATGCTCAGGGTTGCTGCCGGGCTCGGGGAAGTCGGAATCCGAGTCTTTAATCATGCGGTTTGTGGTGCGGTGTCCTAGCTGGCCGGCCATTGAGGAGTTGCCGTGCTGCGTACGGTCTTCCGGCTCCATCGCTCCCTTGCCAATGTCGTTATCGAGAATGTCTTTCTGCATGGCCAACCTTGAGCAGCCTACCTTACTCTTGAAGGCAGGTAATTACCAGCGTTTCCTGCGGTCTGGCTGTTGGATGCGAATTTCTGGGTTACAATCGTGTTTTCATGAGCAGCCATAGCACGCCAGGTCCTCTTTTTCGTCCCTTTCAGAAGCTGATCAAGATCACCGTCAAGGGCAAAGAGTTTGAGATTCCAGAAAACAACATGCTGTTGCGTGGCTTTCAGTATTTAGCTGAAGAAAATATCTCGTATGGGAAGTTCTGCTGGAATGAAGAATGCCAATACTGCCGCGTAACCTTCGACATGGGCGAAGGTACCCAGAGCCGCCAGGCGCTTTCCTGCAAGCTGATGGTGCGGGAAGGGATGCGGGTCACAGAAATAGCCAGCGAAATCGCGTATTGCCTGAGAGAGCTGAAGCTGCCGAAGTGAGTTTTCCGCTACGAATGAAAATCTTTAACCACAAGGGCACAAAGAAACAGCTCACAAAGGAAATCCAAGGTGCATTGCTAACGCAATGCTTCTTCTACCTCCGAAAGCCAGTCAGGGCGCTTGAGAATCTCCCTGGGTTTGGGGCCGTCGGCGGGGCCTACTATGCCCTCTTTTTCCATCAAGTCGATCAGGTGGGCGGCGCGGCCGTAGCCTATGCGCAGGCGGCGTTGCAGCAGGGAAGTGGAGGCCTTGCCGAAGTCCAGCACCAGGCGGACTGCGTCTTCGAAGAGCTCGTCGTGCTCGGCCTCGCCATCAGTACTTTCGCCAGAGCCGCCTTCGGCGCGGTCACTCTCTTCTTTGATGGCCTGGAGAAATTTCTCTTCATATTGGGCGGTGCCTTGCGAGCGCCACGATTCCACGACCAGGGCAATTTCTTTTTCAGTGACAAAGGGGGCATGCAGGCGGAGGACGCGCGAGGTGCCGGCGGGCAGATAGAGCATGTCGCCGCGTCCGAGCAGCGATTCGGCGCCGTTGGCGTCGAGAATGGTGCGCGAGTCAACTTTAGTGGCCACGCGGAAGGAGACGCGGGCGGGGAAGTTGGCTTTAATCAATCCGGTGATTACATCCACCGAGGGGCGCTGCGTGGCCAGGATCAGGTGGATTCCCACGGCTCGCGCCATCTGCGCCAGGCGAGTGATGGATTCCTCGACGTTCGAGCCGTCGAGCATCATCAGGTCGGCCAGTTCGTCAATGATGATTACGATGTAGGGAATCGGCTTGTGTTCGGTCTCGCCTTCTTCAAAGAGGCTGAGCGAGCCGTTGCTATCAAAAAGCTTGTTGTACTGCTCGATATTGCGGACGCCCTTTTCTGCCAGCAGTTTCAGGCGGCGCTCCATCTCGCGAACAGCATTGCGCAGGGCGTTGGTGGCCAGCTTGGGTTCGGTGATGATGGGCGTGTACAGGTGCGGAATCCCTTCATAATTGCCCAACTCCAGCCGCTTGGGATCAACCAGGATCAGGCGCACCTGCTCGGGGGTGGACTTGTACAAGATGGACATGATCATGGCATTGATGGCCACGCTCTTGCCGGTTCCGGTTGAGCCGGCAATAAGAAGATGCGGCATCGAGGCCAAGTCGGCTGTTACGATGCGTCCGTTGATGTCTTTGCCCATGGCCAGGGTCAGCCTCGATTTTGAGCCGATAAACTCGGTGGATTCGATGACCTCGCGCAGCCAGATGGTCTCGCGATCCCGGTTCGGCACCTGGATTCCCACCGTAGCCTTGCCGGGCATGCGCTCGATGAGAATGCTTTCCGCGCGCAGACCCAGGCAAAGATCTTCCGCCATGCCGGTGATACGGTTGTACTTAATTCCAGCTTCGGGCTTGAACTCGTAGGTCGTGACCACCGGACCGGGATTGATATGCGTAATCTGTCCGGTGATATCGAATTCGCCAAACTTGTCGAGCAGGTCTTGCGCCAGCCCCTTCAATTCATTTTCATCGATGGCCTGCTGTTCGTCAGGACGATGCAGCAGGGAGCTGGCCGGCAGCTTGTAGCCGCCGGCAATCTTGGGCATTGTGGTCTTGGGCTTGTTGTCGCTGTCGGCGCGCTTGCCAACTTCTACATCCCACTCCGAAGGCTGCGGAGACTTGGCAACAGCGGCAGGCTGGGCTGGGTTTCTGGCTGCCATGGCTCCGGCGTTTGAACTTGCTCGGCTGGCTTCTTCGGCCACGCGTTCGACGCCTGTCTTCTCGTAGCTCATCTGTACGGGAGCGGCCATAACCGGCGCCGGCCGGCGCGCGGGCACGACCTGGGTTGTAACCATGGGCCTGGTATTGCGCTGCTTTTCCTGCTGGCGCTGGGCGCGGGCTTTGGCGCGGGCTTCACGCCAATCCACGAAGCGGCTCCAGGCTGCAAAGATAAATGAGAAGCGGGTTTCCATCCACACGCGGGCGCCGCTGAGGGAAAATGCCGTTGTCAGATAAAGCGCAACGGAGATAACGCAAGCGCACAGAATGTAGGCTCCGGCAACATTAAAGTAGCGTATGAGCACATCGCTGAGAATGCGTCCGCTTAACCCTTCGATGGGAACGGCGTGGAGCCAGCGTGGATGCCAGGGCAGCAAACCCAGCAGCGCCGGCACGAAGATCAGCAGGGTTGCGCATCCGATGGTCTTGGCGATGGGAGAGGTGACTTCCCTGGATTTGAACCAGCGCGAGCCCAGGAGCGCCAGCATGACCGGCAGCAGGAATACCGCGATGCCTTCAGTTTGCAGAAGCAAGTCGCTGGTGAGGGCGCCGGCCATGCCGATCCAGTTTCTGGCGGGACGCGCCGCCAGCGTGGAGGCAGCCGTGTTCAAAGAGGGATCAGCGGGAGAATACGATGCCAAGGCAAGAAAAAGGAGGACCGCGGCGGCAAACAACAGCAACCCTACCAGCTCATTCAGCCGGCGGTTCTTGGTCGGCACAAAGGCACGAACGATAATTTTCATCTAGGCGATGGTATTTCGAGCCGTTATTCAGTATGCAATCGGTATAGATGAGAATTAAAAACCTCAGAGGCTAAAGCCCTACACATTTTGAGACAACTTACGGCACGGCTGAAGCCATGCCCTTTCAAAGCTAAGAATCTCAAAACTGTCCAAACCGATTACAAAACTGGTCTATACGGCTGCAAAGTACCCGCGGAAAACCAGAGCTAGAACAATTATGCCAAAAATAATGCGATACACAATGAAAATCTTCAAACTGTTAGTGCGCAGATAACGGATAAAAGCCGCGATGGTGATATAACCGACCACGGCGGAGACCGCTATCCCCACGATAAATGCATGTTTCATGTCGGCGGGAATGCCGGTGTGCCGGATTTCAAAGGCTTTGACCAGACACGCGCCAGCGATGATCGGGGTAGCCAGCAGGAAGCTGAAGCGGGCGGCGGCATCGCGTGTCATGCCTCGGAACAGGCCAGCGGTTATTGTGGAACCTGAGCGGGAGACGCCTGGCATAATCGCCGTGGCCTGGGCAATGCCTACTGTCAGTGCGTCTGCCGCGGTGACTTGCGTGAGATGTTTGCTATGGCTGCCGGCCTTTTCCGCCCACCACATGATGAGGGCGACCAGAATCATCAGCGAAGCCACCAGCGCGGGCTGGCGAAAGGTTTCTTCGGCCTGTTTCTCAAAGAGCTTGCCGATAATCGCGCCGGGGATGGTTCCCAGCACCAGCAGCCAGAGCAGCATGCGCTGCTGGCGTAGTTCAAGGGGAGAGAGAGTGCCGGTCGCGCCGGATTCGTCATCAATTCTGATGTTGGCTCCGAAGGCGGCGCGCAAGATGCGTATCCACAGGCCGGCAAAATAAATGAGCACGGCGACCAGGGTACCGGCATGCAGGGCCACGTCAAACGTCAGGCCGGGATCGGCCCAGTGCATCAGGTCGCGCACCAGGATGAGATGACCTGAGCTGGAAACCGGTAAGAATTCTGTAAGACCTTGAACGATTCCGAGGACAACCGCCTGATAGATGGGCACTAGTCTTTTTCGCTCCCGTAAGTAGGTATGTTCTGCTCGATCTTATATTGCAGGGCCAGGGCCTTGCTGGCCCAGTCTGAGTCAGGATATTCGGCGGCCACGCGTTTGGCCAGCGCGGTAGCTTTGCCGGCGGCAGCAGTGCTGCGGGCCGCCTGATCTTCTGTCTTATAAATTTCAATCAGCGCTGACTGGCGCCAGGCTGCATTGTAAAGCGCCTCGGCGGCTTTTGGCGACTGTGGGTGGTCTTTCACATAATTTTCATAGAGCTCTGTCTCTTTTTCCGGACACTTGGGTTGCGCCTGCCAATCGCCGCATACCTTATTATCAAGCAGGTGATAGGCCGCCAGGTCGGCCCACCTGGTGCGCGGATACTTCTTCATGACCTGGCGCATTATTTCTTCATCGATCTTCGGACGCACGTCAGGATCCTGTTCTTTGGCCGAAGGCAGGGTCATGATATCGGTATATTCGATCTGCCAGCGGATGTCCCCGGCGCGATACAAGGCTTCAGCCGCCAGCGGCGAATTGGGGAAATACTCCGCCATGCGGGCGTACATTCGCATGGCATCCTGGGCGGCGCCACGGCGGGCATGAGCGCGCGAGGCTTCGTCTTCGGCGGCGGCAGCGGCGCCGAACAAAATCCTATCGCCGTTGGGAGTTGAGGTTAGGATAACGCCTTTGGCGAGAATCCAGCCGGTCACATCCTGCTCCTGGTCTACCTGGGCAAAGACCTTCACCCAGTCATGGCTCTTCTCAAAAATTGCGACCTCGCGGCCGCGTCCGGCGGTGGCGATCTTTTGTGAGTTGACGTCGGGATTGATATATAAGCCCGCTTCACGGATGAGGACGCCGCGCTCCGAGTCGGCGAAAGAAAGCACGGGGCAGAGCAGGAGAAAGAGTGTCAATTTGGAAAATGCTTTATGTTGCATGACAGTGTTCAGTTCTGATTGCACCAACGCGTGTTGAAGCAATCAAAATTTGTATAGCCTCCAAGGCTTTGTAAAAACTCGAACCCCAAGACTTTGTCTTTGCGGGACTTGGATCGTTCTTGAATAATACCCAGCGATTTACAACGTACGCGGCATGGACGAAAATCCGATTGAAGCCGCGGGTGATTCCAATCTCCATCGGAGGTCCTTCGCCCTCCGGGCTCAGGATGACATTCTTTGTATAAATAATTTTTCATCGTTCAATTACCAAAATGCCCGCCAGCATCCTGGGATCGACGTTGCCGCCGCTGACTACAGCTGCAATCTTACGCGCTTTGGGTAATTCGCCGGCATGAAAGAATGCGGCTGCCGGAGCTGCAGCACCGCTGGGCTCGGCAACGATCCTGACGGTGCTCAAGATACGGCGCATGGATTCGCGAATCTCATCTTCGCTGACAGTTACAATATCATCTACAAACTTCATGATGTGCGCGAAGGGAATCTCTCCTACGGGATTAGCGCGCAGCCCATCGGCAATAGTGCGGTTCACCTGTTCGGCGGGAAAGGTCACCCGCTGTTTCTGATGAAGGCTGGCCTGGGCATCGGCGGCCAACTCAGGTTCAACCCCTATAACTTTTACCCTGGGATTGCTTTGCTTAATTGCGGAAGCAATTCCACTGATGAGCCCGCCTCCGCTGACCGGGGCCAGAACCAGGTCCACATCGGCCATGTCTTCCAGGATTTCCAGGCCTATCGTGCCCTGGCCGGCGATGATTTTCTCGTCATCGTAAGGCGGCACGGGCACAAAGCCGTACTGCGCCTCCAGCTCCTCTGCTTTTTTGACGCGATCGGCGCTGGCGGGGCCAACAATGACCACGTCGGCGCCATAGCTCCGGGTCGCTTTGAGCTTAATATCCGGAATGTTGTCAGGCACTACGATGGTGGCGCGCACCCCTTGCGCGCGAGCGGCGTAGGCTACGCCCTGCGCATGATTACCGCTGGAATGGGCGATCACGCCACGCCGTTTTTCGGCATCACTCAGAGACGCAATCTTGTTGTAAGCGCCGCGCAATTTGAACGATCCAACCGGCTGCAGGCACTCGGCTTTCAGAAAAAGATCGAAGCCCTGGGTTTCGGAAAAGCGTAATAACGGCGTACGGACCGCCACACCCTGGATGCGCTTTCGCGCCTCCTCAACATCGCTTAGCTTGACGATGGTGCACCCTCCGGAGAAGGTTTGGCCGGCGCTACAGTTTCGGCTTCGGCTTGCTGCAAAATTGCCGCCATGAGAGAAACCAGGTCCCATTGTTCTTTCCATGACATCTTATGCTGCATATCCACATGACTGAAGGCGGGAGTGATGAGCCGAACTCGAAGATATTCCGCAGGAAGTTCCTGGGCCAGCCACTCGGTTTCTGCTGACGGGATTATATTGTCTGTTTCGCCATGAAGAAGGAAGACCGGGACCCGGATCTGGTTCAGATGTCCCGCGGGTGAGACCTGCTGCATGAGTATTTGATGCTGATCAATCTCTTTCAGCAATTGCGGACGCACGCCCTCCATCTTGTGCTGAAACAGGGCTTCGATGGTTGCTTTCGCCGGCGGACTGAGGCGGCCTTCCTGGGCGCGGGCGGCGTCAAAGCTCTCCCACAGCCAGAGCCTTAAGGCCTCTCGCGCTGCGGGCTGATCTGCGGGAGAAAAGAAGTCTTCAAGATGAGAATAGACCAGAACGAGCGCGGCATACTGATGGGCGGGAAAAGATTTTACGGAACCATCGGGCAGCTCGACCTTGTCGGTTGCCAGAAAACGGGAGACACGCGCCAGGTCATGATGCGCACCCACAGCTACTACGAAGCTGATGTCGTGGGAATAGCGGGAATCGCAGGCTGCCAGCAAGGCCAATCCGCCGGCAAAGCTGAGGCCCATCACGCCTACAGCGTCGCGGTTCAACTTTTGCCGCAGAAAATGCGCCGCCGAACCGATGGTGTCAATCGATTGCGGATCAATTCGATAATCCGCCAACTCGCTAACCTCGGGCGTTAACACGGCCACACCGCTCTGGGCGAAGGCATGGGCAAAGCCCATCAGCCGCGGTTCTTCGATCCCCAAATGGTGAATGCCGTGGACCAGCACGATTCCCGCCGGTTCGGTGACACCCTGGGGCATGTAGAGCCGGGCACGCACGCTGCCGGAAGAGGTGTCCAGGGTTAGAGCGGTTGCTTCAACCTCGTGGGTCCCAAACTCGCCCAGAGTGCCTGGATGATCGGGACTATTCATACGCAGCAGCAGGGAAGTAGCGCGCTGGTAATCATGCGCCGGGGTAAAAGGCAGAGCCACTGCCAGCAGCACAAGCGCGCAGAAGGCGATCTTGGGCAGCAACCAGCGTTTGCGACGGGTGGGTTTCAAGAGGACAATTATAGCTTCACCACAGAGTCACAGAGAGAATTGATTCATTGAATCATCGGGTCATTGAGTGATTGAGAAGTGGGTAACTGCGTAATCTGGTAATTTTCGAATTACGATTCTCGATTTACGATTGATAGAAGCTTGTCGAGTCGAACATCCCCGCTCCCCTCCAGTTGAACTTGATTGTCGGCAGACACAGCCGGGGACGGCTGTGCCACACGTGCAAAACCAAAATTGAAAGTAGCTGCAGCTTAGATTTCCAGAATCACCGGCATAATCAACGGCCGTCGGGCTGTGTTCTTGTTAATGTAACGCTTTAGGTCCTGGCGAATTTTTTCTTTGATTACGCCGTAATCGGCCTTTTCTTCTGCGCTGGATTCTTCCAGGGTTTTCATGACAATGGTGCGCGCCTGATCGAGGAAGCCGTCTTCCTCGGCCAATCCACCGGCCCCGGCAAAGCCGCGCATGACAATCTCAGGCGTTGCTTCTACGCGCCCGGAGAGTTTGTTGATGGCGATGATGGGCAGCACGATACCGTCTTCGCCCAGGTGGCGGCGGTCGCGGATCACGAGGTCTTCGACCACATCAGTCATCGATCCGGAATCAATGCAAACTCGCCCCACGGTTACGCGACCGGCCTTGCGCGCGCCCAGTTCGTCGATTTCCAGGATATCCCCGCTTTCAATTTGCATGACCTGGCCTACGGCGCCGTGCATAGTAGCAGCCAGTTCGCCGTGGCGGCGCAGTTGCCGGTATTCCCCGTGGATAGGAATGAAGTAGCGCGGCTTCACCAGGTTGATAATCAGCTTGAGCTCTTCCTGGCTTGCGTGTCCGCTTACGTGGACGGGCGGAGTCGAGCCGTCTTCGTAGACCACATGAGCTTCACGGCGAAAGATGTGGTCAATCATGCGGTAAATGCTTTTTTCGTTGCCGGGAATAATGCGGGAAGAGAGCACGACGGTATCGCCGGGTTCAATGCGGGCGTGTTTGTGGTTATCTACCGCTGCACGCGACAGGGCAGACATGGGTTCGCCCTGGGTGCCGCTGATGAGCACGCAAACTTTCTCCGGGGGATAGTTTCTCAAATCGCCGGGATGAATGAGCACTCCGTTAGGGATCTCGATGTATCCCAGATCCTCGGCAATTTCCGACGAGTTGGTCATGGAGCGGCCGACCAGCGCCACCTTCCGGCGGTATTCATGCGCCAACTCAAAAGCCAGCTTGATGCGATGAATGGAAGAAGAAAAGCAGGAGATGAAAATCCGCCGCTCCGCCCGGGTGAATACCTCGTCAAACTTGCGACGCACGGCGCGTTCGCTGGGAGTGTAGCCGGGACGCTCTACGTTGGTGGAATCCTGCAACAACGCCAGCACGCCTTCTTTCCCGTATTCGGCGAAGGCATGCAAATCAAAGAGGCGGTTATCGGTCGGAGTGGGATCAACCTTGAAGTCGCCGGTGTGAATGATGACCCCAATCGGGGTGTGGATGGCCAGGGCCACGCAATCCACCAGGCTGTGGGTCACCTGGATGGGATGAATGGTAAACGGCCCGATCTGGAAGCGCTTGCCGGCCTCGATAGTATGTAATTTGGCGTTTTCCAGCAGGCCATGCTCTTCTAACCTGTCTTCCACATAGGCCAGCGTGAACTCGGTGCCGTAAACCGGCAAGTTCAATTCGCTAAGCACCCAGGGCAGGCCACCGATGTGGTCCTCATGGCCGTGGGTCAGCACGATGGCCCTGACCTTGTCGCGGTTCTCGATGAGGTAAGTGATATCGGGGACGACGATGTCTACCCCCAACAGCTCCGATTCAGGGAACATCAGGCCGGCATCGATGACAATGATGTCATCCTGCCAGCGCAAGGCCATGCAGTTCATTCCGAACTCGCCCAGGCCGCCCAAGGGCACGATATGGAGTTTTCCAGCAGGCATTCAACGAAGGCTTGAAAGTTATGATGCTAGCACACGCGCCGGTAAGCTCCCGTGATTTTGTCATTTTGCGGCGTTGCGCCAAGCAGTGATTGCTCTAATGCCTGGAGCCCAAAAGATTCTTATGGCCGTAATAAAATCTTCAAATTATCGCCCACTATCCGGCGGGATGGATTTAATGCATAATTGATTCACCTCCCAAGAAACGGTCTCTCAAGTTACGGCGCAAGAAAATCCAGACTTGCAGATGAGGCTCTGCACTCGACCCCCGATCATCCGGATGGTTTTGCTGGGAATTTTGTTCTTAGCTTCCGGAAAAATAACTGCCTACCCGGCAGGGCCAAACCCAGAGCCCGCGCTGCCGGCGAACCCTCGCTATGCCTTTGAGCACATTGAACGCGCAGGCCTGAGCACGAAGACGGTTACCGCCTTGCTCCAGGACCGGCTGGGATTCCTGTGGATTGGCACCCAAAGCGGCCTGCTGCGCTTCGATGGCACCGATGTAGTCGGGTTTACTCGTGAGGAAGGACTGCCCACCGGGTTTATCGACCAGCTCTTGCTCGGGCCTGCGGGCATGGTATGGGTGGGCACGGCCTCTGGAATCGCGCACTTTAACGGCCAGCGTTTCGTGGAATTGAAACTGCCGTCCCCCACGATGAGCATCCAGCCGATTCACCAGCTTTTTGCCATCGACAAGCGCAATGGAATCTATATTGCCACTACCGACGGGCTGCTGTGGATTGATGGCTTCGATCCCAACCATTCGCGCCTGCTAACCAGCAATGACGGCCTGCCACGGGGAACGATTGATGCGCTCTATTCCGGTTCAGACGGCGTGCTTTGGTTCGCTGTAGGACACCGCTTAGGCCGGCTGCGCACACCGGCCTCGCAGCCTGAAATTCTGCCCACAGGCATTGGAAGACCAAACGAGGCAATTATTGCCATCCTGGTGGATGGAGAACAAAACCTTTGGGTAAGAACCACTGAGCACCTGGACCGCTTCAACCTGGGCACAAGCCAATTCATCATGGATGACGCCGGCATCCCCGGAGCCAACGATTTTGGCGGGCCCTCGTTCGACCGACAAGGCAATCTTCTGGTGCCAACGGTAAACGGCCTGTTCCGGCGCATCAATCATCACTGGGAGGCATACGGCGAGAAGCAAGGCATGTCGTCAGAGGCAGTTTATGCTGCGCTCGAAGACCGCGAGGGCGCCCTCTGGATTGGTTACGGCGGCATGGGACTTGATCGCTGGCCCAATCCGGCCACGTGGTCAGCATGGGGAAAGTTCGAAGGACTGCCCGACAACGTAGTCTGGTGCACGCTGCACGACCATCAGGGACGGCTCTGGGTTGGAACCAACAAAGGGCTCGCCATGTGGAGCCCAGCCTCGCACTCCTGGCGGGTCTGGAAGCAAGCGCAGGGGCTGGCAGGCTCGATTGTGCGGCAATTGCCGTTGGCGAAAGACGGATTTATCTGGGTGCTCTCGTATCCTGGCGGGCTGACCCGTATTGATCCCGCGACGTTACAACTTCGGCGCGTGGCGGTTGAGCCGGCGAACGCGCGCGACCCGACAGGAATGGCGGTCGGCCCCGACAACAAGCTTTGGATTGGCAATGCCCAGTATTTGAAGACGATCAGCGACGAGAATGGCAGGGCGGTTTTTCGCAACGTCAGCTTTCCTTCTGAGATCATGCGTTCCACGAGTCATCCGGTGTTCTCGTCGGACGGCGTATTGTGGACCTGTGGACGCGGCGGCGTCTCCCGCTTCGACGGCAAACGTTGGCTGCACTTCACCATCAAGGATGGACTGCGCTCCGACGTTGTCACTGAGGTGGTTCCCGTCAGCAGCAACGAAATATGGTTCCGCTATGACGAAGCCCTGGGACTAGGGCATTTGAGTATTTCTGGAACGGCGGCAAGAGTGGAGCACATAACCACTGCCGACGGGCTTAGAACAGACGCCATCTACATGATTGGCCTTGATCGCGCCGGACAGGTATGGACCGGAGGAGACAGCGGCGTCTCAGTCATTGATGCACAAAGGCACATCACGAACCTCACGCGGGCTGACGGCCTTATATGGGATGACATCAGCGCCGCCGCCTTCGGGGTAGAACCTGATGGAAGTGTGTTGATCGGAACCAGCCGCGGCTTGTCTCACTATGCTCCGCGCAAAGCTGAGCCGGCCCAGGCTGCGCACTCAGTGCCCGTGGTCATTACCTCGGCCCACCTTGGCAATCGAGAACGCATGGCGGAGACGAATCCGGAGGCAAGATATAGCGAGCGGGTATTTTCAGCGCGCTTTGTGCCTTTGACCTTCCTTGAGCCGCAACGTTACCGCTGCCGCTACCGGCTCAACGGAATGGAGTCTGAATTCACTGAAACCGCTCTGCGCGAAGTGCGCTATCCCTCTCTGGCCGCAGGCGCTTACACATTCGAGGTTTCCTGCCGCCTCGATGAAAATCAATGGAGCGTCCCCGCCACATTTTCATTTTCCATCCGGCCGGCGTGGTGGGAGCGCTGGTGGGCCCGGCTGCTGGGATTGGGCCTGCTGGTGTTTCTGATTTACCTGATGTTCCGGATTCGAACCGCCGCTCTGAATGCCGATCGCAAGCGCCTGGAGGCCGCTGTAGCAGCCCGCAGCGCCGAACTGGCGGCTGCAAACCGCGAACTGGCAGAAGCAGCCCTGACCGATCCCTTGACCGGCATGCGCAACCGGAGATTCTTCAACAGCATGATCGCCGCCGATGTCAGCCAGGTGATTCGCGCATACTCAGACGCTGCCCACAGCACCGATCACCGCGATCTGGTGTTTTATCTGGTTGATATCGATCACTTTAAGGAAATCAATGACGTCTACGGCCATCATGTGGGAGACTATGCGCTCATCGAAGTCACACAGCGCCTTGCCCGCGTGGTACGCACGTCAGACATGATCATTCGCTGGGGCGGAGAGGAATTTCTGATTGTCTCACGCGGGGCGGAGCGCCGCGATGCCCAGGCCCTGGCGGCCCGTATTCTTTCCAGCGTGGCAACGGAGCCGATTGACTTAGGGGGCGGAAAATCGCTGGTCAGGACATGCTCGCTGGGATGGGCGAGCTTTCCCTGGTTCCGTTCCGCTCCGGATGCGCTCTCCCTGGAAGAAGTGTTGACGCTTGTGGACCGTGCGCTCTATATGGCCAAAAACTCCGGACGGAACCAGGCCATCGGCATTATGGCAGCGGAGAGGGAACCGGTTGGTGTGCAAGCGGAGGTTACAGAGATTGAAGGACGCAAGGTGCAGATCGTCCGGATCTTTGGTCCGCAGCCGAAACCGGAACCTGCCGCCTTCAACGCGTAGAAGTTTGCAGGCTTATCGCGCCGCTTTCTTCTCCAGGGCAACCGGGCGGGCGCTCGCAGGCGGGCGCCGCACGCCGTTCAGCGCGCGCAGGTCAATCTTCAACTCAGAGATGGTCCGGCTCAGGGTATTGCGGTGCATGCCCAACTCGCGGGCGGTTTTGCACTGGTTGCCGCTGTTCTCCTGAAGGACAGTGCAGATAAAATGCTTTTTGAATTCGCGCACAGCCTCGGAATAAAGAATGCCTCTTTTATGCATCTGCTGAACCAGAGCTTCGAGTTGGTCTTTCACCGGAACGCCTCTCTTCCTAATCCTGAATCGGTTATATGAAATTAATTCCTATTGCACGCAAATGCCGCTTGTCTCAATGAGCGGGCGCTTTCTCCCGGCTGCGATGGCTTTCTTCTTCAAGGACGAGCGCATTTACTTTCCCGATGCCTTCTTTCAATCGTCCTCGCAGCTCCGCCGGCGCCAGCCAACTGACGCCATAGCCAAACACCAGGAAATAGTGTCCCAATCGTGACTGGGAGACCATCGCCACGCCTGGAGAAAATGCAACCAGGCTCATGACCAAGACCGTAGCAATTACGATTCCGCGCGCCAAGCCGAACGCCGCACCCAGTGCCCGGTCAAACCATTGCAATCCAGCTTCCTTAAAAATCCATCGCGCCATGCGTCCTGCCATGCCTGCCAGCAGGATGACGGCAAAGAACACAGTCAAAAAACCAGCCGTATTGGCTACCCATTGGGCGCTGACAAATTGCGAGAACCAGGGCGCAACCCGGGTGTACTCCCAGGCCGCGATCAGATAGCCCAGCACCGAGCCGGCCAGAAAAAATATTTCAAAGAAAAAACCCTCAGCCGTCGCCATCAAAGCCGACAACAAAACGATGGCAACCAGCCCCCAATCGAAAGCAGTCATGCTTAGGAGAGGTCCAGGGTCCGCCCGGTCAGCAACCGGTATGCTTGCACGTACTTTTCCGTAGTGTGCGCCGCAACCTCGTCAGGCAGCGCCGGAGCCGGAGGCTGCTTGTTCCAGCGAATCTCCTCCAGGTAGTCGCGCACGTATTGCTTGTCGTAAGAATCCTGCGCACGCCCGGGCTGATACTTCTCCGCCGGCCAGAAGCGGGAGGAATCGGGCGTAAGCACCTCATCGCCCAGTATCAATCTCCTGGCTGTATTGCCGAATTCAAACTTTGTGTCGGCGATAATAATGCCGCGGCCAGCGGCGTATTCGGCCGCCCTGGTATAAATTTCCAGGCTCAAGCTGCGTAATTTTTTGCTCAAGTCGCCGCCTACCCGCTTTACCATCTCTTCGAACGAAATATTTTCGTCGTGCCCGCTGAGCGCCTTGGTGGCGGGAGTGAAAATGGGTTCGGGCAGCTTATCGGATTCCTTCAGCCCTGCCGGCAACTTGATGCCGCACACCGTGCCGTTCTGTTTATATTCCTTCCAGGCCGAACCCGAGATATAGCCGCGTACGACGCACTCAACGGCAATCATGTCTGCCTTTACTACCAGCATGGAACGGCCCGACAGCTCGCTGCGATATTTTTGCAGATGCGCGGGATACTCGTTCACGTTGGCCGTCACCAGATGGTTCTGGGTAACGCTCTTCAGAAAATCAAACCAGAACAGAGACATCTGGGTGAGCACGCGGCCTTTGTGAGGAATGCCGGAAGCCAGAACGTAGTCAAAGGCGGAGATGCGATCAGTTGCTACGAAGAGCAAATGTTCGTTGTCCACGCGATAGACGTCACGGACTTTGCCGCTGGCGTAAAGTTCCAGGTCCGCGAAATCGGTTTGCAACAAGACGGGATGGCCGGTTCGGATATGCACAGAACTCTTACTCGAAGACAGTGGCGTATTCTAACCCCAGAAAAAAATTTGTCAACGTGACCACTTGGTCACTTGACCTATTGTGCAAGAATTTTTGGCTGAAAAACAGTTGACAGAAATTGAATTTTTAGATCAATGCAAAATTCTTTAATGGTTTGATGCATGGAGAAGCAACGAAGCTGTGGATAACGTGTGGATAAAGTGGCTGCTCGGAATTTTATAGGGTGAATTAAATTTCGTGCGAAGGCTCCAGAGTTGTTTGGATTGCCGTAAGCAGGGGCTAAAGTGTTCGTGTGAGTACGTGAAGGGGGCGTCGTCCCTACGGGACTAACATCACTTTTACGCGTACCCAACGCTGAAGCGCTGGGCTATAACACGTCACCCCTTCGGGGTTGTTCGCTATCGAGCTCCCACATAGAATTCCAAAAGCCCAACAAAATATCTATGTCCAGCGGCATGACTAAAAAGTCGTGCCGTGATACAAGGCTCTTGGTTTGTCAGCTGGCGGCTTTGGCTTCTCCACCGAAGCGCACGGAGACAATCTTGGAGACGCCCGGCTCCTGCATGGTCACGCCATAGAGAGTCGGCGAGATGCCCATGGTTTTCTTATTGTGAGTAATGATGACGAACTGCGTCTGCGCGCTCATTTCTTTCACCAGCTCGGTAAAGCGTCCGACGTTGGCTTCGTCGAGGGGAGCATCAACTTCGTCAAGAATACAGAAGGGACTGGGCTGATACTGGAAGATGCCCACCAGCAACGCCAACGCAGTGAGCGCCTTTTCTCCGCCGGAAAGCAGCAGGACGTTCTGTAATTTCTTGCCCGGAGGCGAGGCGATAACGTCAATGCCGCTTTCGCTGCTGTTTTCCTGGTCGGTCAGCCGCATGAACGCCTGCCCACCGCCGAATAGTTTGCGGAAGGTAAACTGGAAATTCTCATTGATGCGTTCGAAGGCTTCTTCAAACTTTTGACGCGAGATGGCATCAATTTCCTTGATTGAATTCAAAGTGTTCTCGATGGAATCGAGCAGGTCTTTACGCTGGGTTTCAAGGAACGAGTGGCGTTCGGCGGTCTCCTTGTATTCTTCCAGCGCCATCATATTGACCGGACCCATGCCCTCAAGTTTGGTCCGCATCTCACGATAGACCGTGTCGTGTTGGGCAAGCTCTTCGCCTTCTACCCGGCCAACATTCACATCGGCCAACAACTCTTCGCGGCTCAGGCTAAGTTCGTTGCGGCAGGTCTCGGCCATGTATTCGGCGTCTGAGGTCAGCTTGGCCACGGCGGCTGAGATTTCACCGCGACGATCGCGGGCCGCATCGAGCAACTGGCGCACCTCGCGCAACTGTTGCTCTATGCCGGCCATTCGAGTACGGACTTGCTCAGATTCTTTGTGCAGTTCAACGCCGCGCACTTCGGCAAGCTGCCGCTCAGCAGTGTAGGCAGCTAGCTGCTCTGCCAGGCGCACGTTTTCTGTCAGTCGCTGTTGCTTCTCGGCCGCCGCCGAGTCGATCTGCGCTTCCAGCGAGGCTACGCGCGCATTCACTTCCAAGACCAGAGTCTCGATGCGTTGCAGGGCGGAAGAGGCCGCGATGCGCCGTTCTTCCAGGGCCGCAACCCGTACGGACATTTGCGATGCGGTCTGCACCGCCAGGTCGCGGGATTCCTTCATCGCCATGAGATTGGATTGAATGGCTGCGACTTCCGCTTCCAGGCGCTTGCGGTGGGACTCGTGCTGCGCGGATTCCTGCTGCATCTCTGCGACTGTTCGCTGCGCTTCTTCGCGTTCGGATTGCACCCGGCTGATCTCTGCCTGGTAGGTCCCCATTCGCTGCCGGGTTTTTTCCAACTCAGCCTCAAGTTGTTGCAGGGCGTGTCCGGAGGTCAGCGCCAGCTTTTCCGCCTCGCGCTTGTCTTCATCGAGCCTGGCCAGCAGGGAAGTGAGAGCGGAGATTTCTTTCGCCAATAGACCTGCCCGAGATTCATCGGCGCGTAACGCCTGTTCCATCTCAGCAAGGCTGCGCTGCACTTCACGCAGTTCGCGCTTCATGGAGAGCGGGCCTTCCAGGCGCTGCTTGCCACCGGTGACGGTGACATTGTGGAAGGTTTCGCCATTGGGCGCCAAAAAGAACGCGCCAGGGTTTTCCAGAGCCATTTCACGCGCGGTGGAGGAGTCGGGAGCAATGTAGCCGTTGCCCAGCTTGGGCAGAATAGCTTCCAGGGATTTTCCAAAACCGTTGAGCACGCGGATGCATTGTTTCAAAGGAACAATCGTATCGCGGCGGACAGCCGAGCGCGCGTTTGCCTCCACTAAGAAAGAAAATTTTTGCTGGGTATCTTCCGAATGCACCATGAAGGTGGCGCGCCCGTCCACGTCATTGCGCAAGATCTGCAGGCCCTGATCGGCCACATCCCAGGATTTAACGACGATGTAGTTCAACTCGTCGCGAAGAAAATCTTCCACCACGCGCTCGTACTGGTCATCTACTTCAAGAAAGTCGGCCAGGACGCCCACCGGCGCGAAGCCTTTCTCGATGGCGCCTGACTGAAACAGGCGTTTGACCGATTCGGTGCTGTAGCCGTGCTCGGCGATCAGTGCCTCCAGCGCGCCTCTTTTCCCCAGGGCGGTAGCATATTCGGAGCGCAGCGTGTCGAGACGCAATTTGACCTGGCTCTCAGCAGCTTTCTTTTCTTCGATCTGGCCCTGGGCTTCGGCAATCTGCGTGGCCAAACCCGAAACCCGCTGCGAGATGGATTCAAACTCAAAAGCAAGCTGCCCGCGCCTGCCGCCGAAGGCTTCAATCTGGGAGCCGGCTGCCGCGGCCTCTTGTTGCAAGCGATGCAGCTCGCGCTCCAGGGCCGCGCTGTGCTCTTCCGCCTTGGCCATGCGGTTGTGGACTGCCGAGGCCGCCGCTACTGCCTCCATAATCGCGGTGCGTCGGGTCTCCTGGTCGTGCTCGGTGGCGACTAATCTTCCATTTGCCGCTGCTGCTTCTTTCTGACGCAGGTCAGCTTCACCCTGCGCCGCAGCCACGTCAGCCGCGGCTGATTCCAATATTGAGCGGTTGCTGTTGAGCTCAGCCTGCAAACCGCCAAGCTGCTCGCGAGTGCGCTCGAGTTCTGCCAGAGCGGCGGCGGAGCGGGCCTCAAGTTCGGAGCAACGTTCTTCATTGGTGCGCTGGCGCGAGGTGCTGCGCTCCATCTCCATGGCCAGCGTGTTCAGGTGCTCGGTATTGCGGCGCCCTTCTTCTTCGATAGCGTAACCGCGCTGCGAACGCTCGCTGTGTTCGGCCTCAAGCGCCTGCACGGTTTCGTTTTTTGCGTGCATTTCGGCGGTGATTTGCGTCAACTCAGATTCCAGTTGCTGCAACTCCCGCTGCAATTGGGTAAACTTGCTGGCCAAAACCAGGCGAAGTTTTTCGCGCATTTCGTCGCGCAGCCGGGCATAACGCTCGGCTTTGGACGCCTGGCGCTTGAGCGAGTTCATCTGGCGCGTGACTTCGTCGAAGATGTCGTTGATGCGGGCCAGGTTCAGCTTCGATTGCTCAAGCCGCGCCTCGGCCAGCCGCTTCTTGGTCTTGAACTTGGTGATGCCGGCGGCCTCTTCAATGATCGCGCGCCGGTCGTAGGGCTTGCTGCTGAGGATTTGGCCGATGCGGCCCTGCTCGATGATGGCATAGGACTCGGGGCCGAGGCCGGTTCCCATGAAGATGTCTTGAATGTCACGCAGACGGCACAGTTTACCATTCAGCAGATATTCGCTCTCACCAGAGCGGAACAGGCGGCGCGTGACCACCAGCTCGCCCGACTTGAATTGCGTGGTCTTGAACTTGCGGCGGCGAATTTTCAGAACGACGTGTTGCGGAGCATTCTCGCTGGCCGAAGCGTTCTGAGTTTGCGATTCTGCTGCGTTACCGTCAACAGTTTGCCCGGCAGCCTCTTCCGCGACAGCTTGCGGGGTGATCTCGCTTTCTGCGGCTGGGTTCTCGGTTCCAGCGGCGTCGTTGGCTGCTGCGCCTTCTACCAGCACCTCTTCCGGACCTAGCGGCTGAACTTCGGCGATGTGGCGCTCGGTGTCTTCCGCAGCCACGGCACGCTCGCTGGCTTCATCCCAATCGTCTGCAAGATCGTTCTGGATATCGATTTCCGGTTCCGTGAAGTCAGTCTTGCCTTCGAATTCATTCGGGTCAATCAACGTGAGGGAGACTTCGGCCATGCCGGTGGGCTTGCGGTCGCGTGTCCCGATAAAAATTACGTCTTCCATGCGTGAGCCGCGCAGGCTCTTGGCCGACTGCTCGCCCAGCACCCAGGAGATGGCGTCTGCAATATTCGATTTTCCGCAGCCGTTCGGCCCGACAATGGAGGCCACGCCGTCACCCTGAAACCTCAGTTCGGTGCGGTCACAGAAAGACTTGAACCCGAGAATCTGCAACTTCTTTAATTTGAGCAAAACGTTCTCCCTAGTCGTCCTGCGCTCTATTACTTAGATTGCGTGAGAGCAGAGGCTTTTGTTCTGTCCCGCAGGCAAATAAATTTTGTTCCCCGCGGCTGGACAGGGATCAAGAACACAACCATTGCTGCTTAATGTACCGAGGAAGTTAATAACGGTCAAGCATTAAACGCACAATATCTTGTGTTCTACGGCCCCTTACCGCTGTATATCGCACAGCATTTGATGCAAATAGCCAAAAATATGCGTTCGGAGAGGAAAGTAGCAATGAGGTAGGAGTTATCGCGAGAGCTAAATGAACTTTATCGCTTCTGAAGGCCAAAATCAAGCGAAAGTGCCGTCTGACGCCTTCCACAGCCGGCGGGACGCCGGCGCTACGTCTTGATCTGAAACGAAATCCATCAGCACCACACCATCTCCTGTGCAGTACAACTGAAAGGAGCAGTTCCCATTATGAGCATGCAAAGAAAGTTGCTGTTTACTGTTTCTATAGTATTGGCTTTGCTGGTCGCGAGTATTCCAAGCGCAGCGCAGAGCAGGCCCCGATTCGATCCCGATGGCGATCATGACAGGGACAAGATACAAACCATGTGGATTGATCACCTGGTATTTCTGCCGGGTGATCCCAGCGTGCAGACGTCGTTCAACGCGGTCAACTCCGGGGTGGGCGGCGGATTAAGCGGGCTGATCATTACCTCTTCGACCCTCGGCGACGAGGCAGATGGCGGAGGCAACAAAGTGGTTGAGACCGCATTGGAAGTTCCACCTGGCTTCGATATTGTGAGCGTGCGGGTTTGTTATGAGAATTCCAATCCACGCAGCTTTATCACGCAAACACGGCTGGCACAGGTGCAGAACCCTCCCAGCACGGCCCTGGTTCTGCTGGATGATCCAACCCATCTCAATGCCGCGGGTCCGGTTTGCGTTAACAGCCAGCCCACGCTGGTGAATCCGGCAAAGGGATCGGTCCTTCTCAGCTTGCGCGTCAATTTTGGAGATACGACTGACAAGATCGTGCTTCGGGCGGTCGGACTGAATCTCGTTAAATAATCGGCAGTCCAGACCAACAAGGATTGCAAGCGGTGTAACAGAGAAAGTGCCTGGAAAAGCTCTTGGGGGAGCCGCCAGGCATATTTCTTTTGAATTTGGTTTTAGAAAGAAATTTCGATCGCGATCGTAACTGGTAATCTCGAAGTAACGCTACACTAGGCGTGCGACCAAATCGTAGTCATGGGCTTCTGTAATTTCGCAGCGGAGGAACTGGCCGGCTTGAGCGTTCTCGCAAGCGCCAAAATCGTTAATAAAAACTTTGCCATCAATTTCCGGGGCATGCATCTGGGTGCGGCCTTCCCATAACAAGTCAGTCTCCTGCGATGGGCCTTCAAGGACAACATCAAACTGCCTGCCTATCAAAGCGCGTTTCTTACGCTTGCTGATCTGGCGCTGGAGCTGCATCAGTTTCTTACGGCGGCCTTCAATAACACGCTGCGGCAATTTTTCCTGCAAGTGGAACGCCCTGGCGCCCTCTTCATCGGAATAGGCGAAGGCCCCCATCCAGTCGAACTCGGCGACGCGTACAAAGTTACAGAGCTCTTCAAAGTCGCGATCGCTCTCCGCAGGAAAGCCCACAATAAAGGAAGTTCGCAGTGTCAAATCGGGAACAGCGCGGCGCATCTTCTCAATGGACCGCAGGAAAATATCGGCATTACTGCCGCGTTTCATGCTCTTGAGCACCGGGCCTGAGGCATGCTGCAAAGGAACATCAATGTACGAGCAAATTTTCGGATTGGAGGCGATGGCCTCCAGCAAGCGGCCTGTGATCTTATTGGGATAGGCGTACAGGAAGCGCACCCAGCGAAGGTCGTTAATCTCAGCTAAGCGCTCGAGCAAACGAGCCAGGCCGTCTTTCAGGCCGAGATCTTCACCATAGCAGGTTGTATCCTGCCCGATGAGGGTGATTTCACGTACTCCGCTTTGCGCCAGGCGTTCGGCCTCTGCCACCACCGATTCAAACCTGCGGGAGCGGAATTTCCCACGCAGTTGCGGGATGATGCAGAAGCTGCAAGGGTGATCGCATCCTTCGGCAATCTTGATGTATGCAAGATGCCGCGGGGTGGCCAGGATGCGCGGCGTAGTTTCGTCGTACAGGTAATTGGGCAGGTCGGCAATGGCGCCATCCCATTCGTTGCGTGAGAAGCGTCCGGCGGCCTCGCGGGCATCACCTTCAGCGCGGGAAGCAGACTGACCGTCGGGTTTGGAGTATGTTGCTTCCGGTCGCGAAGTGAAAATCCTGAACGGTGAAAAATCCGGCGGCGAGGATGCGGCCGGCTTGGCTAATCCGGCGCTGGCAATGATTTGCTGCAGCTCACCGGTGCCGACTACGGCATCAACTTCCGGGATATTTTTTTGAATCTCGTTGCGGTAACGCTCGACCAGGCATCCGGCAACGATCAACTTTTTGGCGCGCCCAGCGGGATTCTGCGGCGAAACCTTGTGCCGCGCCATTTGCAGGATGGTATCCACCGACTCCTGCTTGGCGCTGTCAATGAACGAGCAGGTATTTACCACGATGACATCCGCTTCATCGGCGCGAGGGGTGATCTCGGCGCCCACAGAAGCCAGCATCCCCATCATAACCTCGCTGTCCACGAGGTTTTTGGGGCACCCGAGGCTGACAAAACCCACCTTAACGGGGGAATGCAGCGATGGGGAAGGGGCTTCAGTTGTGGGTTTGGATGACATGCAATCTTTCTATTTTAGCATTGAAAAGATTTCACCACGGAGGCACAGGAAATTGAGTCATCGGATCATTGAGCCATTGAGTCATTGATGAGTCATCTGATTTTATGATCGGTAATTGGACAATCTGATGAACAGGATTTTCACAATCGCTCAATCCTAAAATGACTCAATGACCCGATGGCTCAATGATTCAATTTCTTCGTGCTGCTGTTTCCACTTCCTCATATAGTTCCGGCAAACGTTTGGCATCTTCTGCCATCTCGCCGAAGCGTGCCCGATGATAGTGCCGGGTAAACGTCGAAACTGCGCGCCGGAGCTCCGGGTCGAGAATCGAAGTCACAAATTCTGCCGGGGTTTGCGCCGGTTTTTTTTCGCAGCCCCGGCGGGCCAGCGATGCCGTCATACGTTCATACCAGATGGAAGCGGCCGCGCGCGGCGCCTGTTCCGGCCTGGTGGCAATCCGATACTTGCGCCATGAGGAGAGCAGATTGCGGCCATTCATGGCGATCAACAACAGCAGAACCAGACCTGCCAGAACCGCGCCATAATGCCGCAGCACTTGCCGCAGGTCAGTCCTGCGCGCCTTGCCCAGCAGGTTGTAATAGTTGTGCAGGACTGTCAGCTTCCAGTCAAAGATACGGCCGCGCGTGAACAAGAACATCCTGGCTTGCAGGTTATTTTGACGGCCGAAATCGTAGTTGATGACCCATTCACGCCAGAACTCGCCTAACGCGTCCAGATATAAGCTGAAGCGTGAAGAACGAAACAGCGAAGCAGGATTGGGATCGGGCGGGGTTGGGTCGAAGGTGCTCCAACCGTAACCGGGAAAATACACTTCCACCCAGGTATGCGCATCGCTGGCCCGCACGATGTAACTGGAAGTCAGATCATTAAACTGGGCGCTGCGGAAACCGTTGACTACGCGCGCAGGGATTCGCAATGTGCGCAGCATGATGGCCATGGCGGAGGCAAAATATTCGCAGTGGCCCTGTTTGCGAGTGAACAAAAATTCTGCCAGCGGATCTTGCGGCGGGGTCTGGGAAAGCTTCAGCGTGTATCCGTAATGCGATCCCAGGTATTCTTCAATGGCCCGCGCGCGGTCATAATTATTGGTCTTGCCGGTGGCGATCGCAGCCGCCAGTGGCGCGATACGCGCATCAAGTTTGGGCAGTTGCAGATAATCGAGCTCGACTTCCGGAGGAAACTCTCCCGCAGCCCGGCGCAGCAATTCCGGACCGGTCTCTGAAATATCGGACTGTGCCTGGTAGATGCCAATGGGCTCATCGGTAAAGACTGACGCGGCCCGGTCTTGTGTGACCGAATGATAATTGCCGGCAAGCGACTCTCCGAAAGGGGCCATGAAGAAGACATTCGTTCCCAGCGGCTCCATGATTACGCGATAGTTCAACATGCGGCTTTGGGAGCGCGGATCGTTCGCGTCAAATTGCAAGCCAAAACCCTCTCCCGCTTGCGGCCGCAGGTGGAAGCGCCCCGAACTGCCGCGCGGAATGGCAGCAGGCATCAGCGGATTGCTCCATTTGTGGCCGTCAAAAAGCCCCAGGGCCACCCCGCGCCATTTTAAATTAGAGAAACTTCCCCGGGTATCGCCGTAAATCTGTACATGCATGACGATCGAGCTCGATTGCTTGATCTCGCCGATCTGGCCAAGCTGGACCTCGTTCCCGAATCCGGTAAGCACGTCGTTGTTTTGCGCAAGCTGGCTCAGGTAGCCATTGCCGGTGCGGGGAAGCACATAAAAAACAACAGGAGACGCCACGGCTGTGCTGATCACCAGAATCACGGCCGCAACCAGGACCGCACGACTTAAAGCTGTGGGCTCAGGCACTTCCCAGGCGTGGGCAGTGGCGGCCTCGGCAGAGCGCTTCATCTCCATACTCAGAAATGTCGTCGCGGTCAGGACAAGAAACAGCAGGAATGCGAAAAAGAAGGTACTGCTCACCGTGAGCACAGCAGCCGCCAGGACCATGAGGAATGCCAGCAGCGCGAGATACAAATTGTCGCGCTGGCGGCGGGCCGAAAACATCTTGATGGCCATGATGAAAAGCACCAAGTGAACGGTGGCATACACGAAGTTTCCGGAAAGCAGGAAAAAATCGGCGGCATAAAAAAGCACGTAGAACAACGTGGCGTAATTGGTGTAACGCTCCGAGAGCCTGTATTCACGCCCGCGTACCAGTAATACGCCCCTAACAATGAGAGCGGCCGCGATAAATATAAGCGAGAGCAAGTCCAGTTTGCCGGTGCTGGCAAGGGTGAGAAAGCCGGTTGCGATCAGCAGGTAGAGCGAGGCATCAAAGAAGCGTTCGATGGCCAGAGGAGCCCGTATGCGTACTGCCGAGCCGGAAGACACAGCATTATTGTACCCCGTAAAGACAGGGCGTTTCCTGGTATGAAATCGGCGGCTGCGAGTCCATTTGATAAAATCATCTGTCAGGCATTGGGTCCCGCGCAACGCAATCCCGCCAACCCCGCCAGGTCCGGAAGGAAGCAACGGTAACGGGCTCGTGCGTGTGCAGCGGGTACCCCGGTGCCTGGCAACTGGACCTTCAGGCAGCATTCCCGGGTGTGGCGAGTATCTGGACCGCTCGGCTCTTCACAAGTTTCGGAGACATTACATTTGCAAAACCTATTAGGCGCCAAGATTACCGCATTGGGAACTTACGTTCCGCCCAAGATTCTTACCAACGCCGACCTGGAAAAAATGGTGGATACCACCGATCAATGGATCGTAGACCGTACCGGCATCCGCCAGCGCCACATCGCAGAAAAGGGAGTAGCCTCCAGCGACCTGGCGGTGCAAGCGGCTTGTAAAGCCCTGGCCCAACGTGGAATCGGCGCCACGGATCTGGATGCCATCATTGTGGCCACGGTCACACCTGACATGTTATTTCCTTCCACTGCTTGTCTGGTGCAAGACAAATTAAGCGCCAAAGGGGCCTGGGGATTTGATGTATCGGCGGCCTGCTCCGGCTTTGTTTATGCCCTGCAAACCGGCGTGCAGTTCGTGCGCACGGGAGCACACAAGAGAATCATGGTCATCGGCGCAGACGTCATGTCTTCGATCATTGACTACACCGATCGGGCCACCTGTGTAATTTTCGGCGACGGCGCCGGTGCGGTGCTGGTAGAACCGGCCGCCGATGGCGAGCCGGGCTTTATTGACTTTCTCCATGAGATTGACGGTTCAGGGGGGGCCGCGCTGAATATGCCCGGCGGCGGAAGCCTGCATCCCCCTTCGCATGAGACTGTGGACAAGAGAATGCATTATGTCCACCAGGATGGGCAGGCAGTGTTCAAGTTTGCCGTACGGAAAATGGTTGAGGTTTGCGAAACCATCCTGAAACGCAACGGATTGACGGGCGCTGACGTCTCAGTCTTCCTGCCCCATCAGGCCAATTTGCGCATTATCAAAGCCACTGCCGAGCGCATTGGATTGAAACCTGAGAACGTAATCATCAATATTGACCAATTCGGGAATACCACGGCGGCGACCATCCCCCTCGCCATGCAGACCGCGCGCGAAAGAGGCAAATTGAAGAAGGATGATCTCGTGCTGCTGGCGTCGGTGGGCGCGGGATTTACCGTGGGAGCGACGCTGCTGCGTTGGGCCTACTAAAAGAGTTTAACCACAAAGGTCACAACGGAACAAAGGAGTTCTTCTGCGTGTATCTGCCCGAATGTGCGGCTAATTTTATTTTTTCTTAATTTCCTCACGATGCTTGGCCGCCTCTTTTGGCACTTGCGGTTCGGTCATGTTTACCGGATCGAGGATCTCCGCGATTTCGTTTTCGGTCAGCAATTTTTTCTCGCGGGCGATGTCAATGATGGAGCGCCCTGTCGCCACCGATTCCTTTACGATCTCTGCCGCCTTGGCGTAACCAATATATGGATTGAGCGCCGTGGCGAGGGAAACCGTGCTTTGCGCGTAGAACTCGCAGCGCTTCCGGTTGGCGGTCAGTCCAGCCACGCATTTTTCGTTGAAGACTTGCAGCATATTCGTCAGGATGGTAATGGACTGCAACACACTGTAAGACATGGTAGGCATCATGACGTTGAGTTCAAGCTGTCCGGCCTGCACCGCCATGGCAACAGCGACGTCATTGCCGATCACCTGAAAACAAACCATTGCCGCCAACTCCGGCATGACCGGATTTATCTTTCCCGGCATGATGGAGGAGCCCGGCTGCAATCCGGGGAGATTGATCTCTGCAAACCCCGTGTTCGGACCGGAAGAGAGCAGGCGCAGGTCATTCGAGATGCGAATGATTTCCAACGCCAGATTGCGGAGGGCACTGGAAACCGCCGCCATGGCCGAATTCGACTGCATAGCCCAGCGCATGTCTTTTGCGGGAACAAGTTTTTGTCCGGAAAGGCGCGCCAGATTGGCGATGGCCTTCTCACGATAATCAGGATGCGTATTGATACCTGTCCCTACCGCCGAGCCGCCCAGTCCGAGCTCGCGCAGCTCGTTGCTGGCCTGCTGGATATTTTCAATTGCCTTGCGTACCGAGATGGCGTAGGCGGCGAACTCTTGCCCCAGGCGAATCGGCACTGCGTCTTGCATGTGCGTGCGGCCTGACTTCATGACATCGTGGAATTCTTTTGCCTTGTTTTCCAATGCGGCTGCCAACGAGTCCAGCACCGGATAAAGCTTTTCCAGTTCTAACAGCGTAGCCAGCCGCATGCCGGTAGGGAAGACGTCATTGGTAGACTGTCCGTAATTGACGTGGTCGTTGGGATGCGCGGTGTATTCACCCAACTTGCCTCCCATCAGCTCTGTGGCCCGGTTGGCAATGACCTCGTTGCTATTCATATGAAAGCTGACGCCGGCGCCGGCCTGGAAGACGTCGACTACAAATTGCTTGTCCCACTTGCCCTCGGCAACTTCCTGCGCGGCTTTGATGATGGCGTTGGCGCGCTGCTCATCCACCAGTCCCAGCATTTTGTTGGCCTCGGCGGCAGCCTGTTTCACCAGGCCAAAAGCGCGTATCAGTGTAGGATGCGCCCGCATTCCCGAAATAGGATAATTCTCAACCGCGCGCGCTGTTTGCACACCGTAATACGCGTCTGCCGGGACTTCTTTGTAGCCGATGGAGTCTTTTTCCTGCCGGGTTGCATTCATAGTCGCCGTTGCCATGAGGGAAGGGCTCTCCTTATAGAATCTTACAGACCGCCGAACAGAAAATTATAACAATCACCGGTGATCGAATTCGAATCCTTGCAGAGACGTAGCAAGCACGTCTCTACACGAGGGTGATTTAGAATCGAAGCATGGCTGAAACGCAAGACAAGACCGACGTTGTCGTGATCGGCGCCGGCCCTACCGGCATGGCGTGCGCTATTGAGGCCCAGCGCGCCGGATTGAGCGCGCTGTTGATTGATAAAGGCTGCGTGGTCAACTCGCTTTTCCATTATCCCGCGAACATGGTCTTTTTCACCACGCCCGAGCTGCTTGAGATCGGCGATATTCCTTTTCCTTCACCCAACGTCAAGCCCACCCGCCCCGAGGCGCTGGAATACTATCGCAACGTCGCCCAGCACTACCATTTGACAATCCGGCAATATGAGAGAGTCGATAAAGTCAGCGGCGTAGATGGCGACTTTGTGCTTGATACCACGCACGAGCACGGCCGCAAATTCCAGCATCGTGCCCGCAAGGTGATTGTGGCCACCGGCTACTACGATCTTCCTAATATCATGAACGTGCCGGGCGAAGAGCTGCCCAAGGTGCTGCACTATTACTGCGAGCCACATCCCTATTTTGATACCGATGTGCTTGTGGTTGGAGGCAAGAACTCAGCCGCTATTGCATCCCTGGAGCTATGGCGGCGCGGGGCTCGCGTGACCCTGGTGCATCGCAGCGCCGGCATGCACTCAAACGTAAAGTATTGGATTAAGCCTGATATCGAAAACCGTATAAAAAATGGAGAAATCAAGGCCTATTTCGAATCCTGCGTGCGCGAAATCCGGCAGGATTGCGTACTGTTAAGCACTCCTGCGGGCGAGATCAGGATCAAGAATGACTTTGTCTTCGCCCTCACCGGCTACCACCCGGACTATGACTTCCTGCGCGGCATGGGCATACGCCTGAGCGAGAAAGACTACCGCCCGGAGTGCAATCCACAAACCCTGGAAAGTAATGTACCGGGAATCTATGCTGCCGGCGTCATCGTGGCGGGGTCCAAGACCAGCGAAATTTTTATCGAGAATGGCCGGTTTCACGGCAAACTGATTGCCGAAGATTTAAAGAAAAAACTGGCCGCAGATTTACGCAGATAAACACAGATTTAATTGGATATGGTTACTTCAGGCTTACCGCCTGTTCGCCTAACTGCTCGTTGATCAGGCGCGATAGGAGCGTCTTCAAATCCTCGCCGGTCTTGGCCAAAACAAAGGCATTGGCCGCCGCAGACCAATCGAGTTTGAAGCTGGTAGAGAGCGCCGATATCCAGATTTGTTGTACCGGCGCATTGGGAGAGATTACAAAAATAGCTGGCGGGTCTTCAAAGTTGATCTTGAGCGCGCCGCCGCTTTCCTCAACTTCGATTTCCGCAGAGTCTTCAGCGCGGATGAGGCTTTGCTTCAGAGATTCAAGCGCGGAGTCGGCATTGCGGCGAAAGTCCATAGATAGTTTCGAGTTTCAAGTTTCGAGCCATGGAATAGTTTAAATCATGGTCATGGTTGAAGCGATCGCTGGAAAATAAACCTGAGTAAATAAGCCTGGCATTGGATGAAGCCAATATTATTTCAGCAACAACTCGAAACTTGAAACCTGAAACTCGAAACTGTTTCTCGAAACTAGCAGCTTGGCAGCCCCGGCTCTATCGCGGTGCCTTCTTCGTAATCGTTCCAGGTCACAATGAGCAGGAAAGGCAGGGGGCGCGCCTCATCGTAGAAGCGGCGGTAAAGGCGTAGTGAGTCTTCAAAGGTCTTGCCGCAGCGTGGATTCATGTGGCGGTTGCGCGACCAACCGGCGTGGGAGTCGTCAAAGCCGGGCCAGGCGGCGCCCACGGCAATCTTGCCGGGATAGTCGGAGACCATGTGGGAGTAAAAAGACTCCAGGTACTGCCGTCCCCAGTTGCTGCCATCGTGGCTCCAGCCCTCGCTTCCGGGATGCACCCAGGCATAGAAGCCGTCGAAATATCCGGCCACGCTTGGGTTGATGTCTTCATAGATCAGCAACGGCGGTGAAATCCAGTTGTTCACCGCCGCTCGCACCTTCTGCCAATCGGTCTTTCCACCTTTGGGAAAGATGAATATTACTGGGCGTCCCTCAAAGGTGAGATAGGCATTCTTCGTGGAGGCATTCGGTCCAATGTAATGCTCATAGGCGTAGTTGAGGTCGTTAATGGCCTCATCGGTGGAGTGGCTGGGGTCTTCGCTCTCGTCATACATCAGCGCGCTGGTGAAGTTGCCGGTTGAGGCGACCTGTTGCAGAAGGGAATAGGCATGATCTTCAAACGATTTGGCCGGGCCATACCAGTTAACCACGAATCCACTGATGCCCAGGTTCCTGGCCTTTTCGATCTGCTGCCGCAACACCACGGGATCTTGCGAGGAATAACCTACATTCATATGGCTGGATTCCCCAAACCACGGCTGGTAGGCCGCCAGAACCTGCGGATTGCTGCTGGGCGCGGCAAAATTGCTGCGCAACGTCTGCTGATAGTCGCGCTTCTCAGCACACCCAACCAGGAACAGCAAAAAAGGCACAATAGCGACGATTGAGAAATTTCGGCAATATCTCATAGCAATTCAAATTCAGCAGAAACTCGCAATTCTGTTGGATGGCGAGAGCTGAGCAAATGTTGGTTTGCAAATGATGGAGAAACCATAGAGAAGAAAGGAAAACTTTAACGGCAGTCCGATTTAAGCCGTGGCCGGGGCCTATCGCCATCCGAGATCCTTCTCCCGCTTCGCGAGATCAGGATGACACTTCTACAAGGAAGCAGGAGCGCTGCAGGCGAAGTACGAATGCCAACTTTGCAAATCGTACTTCGCACTTCATACTTGCTTAGAACGGAATGTCTTCATCCGTAATGTGCGCGGGTTCGCCGCTGAACTCCTGCTCGGGAGGAGCAGATGCGTTGCCACCGGCCGCAGCGCCGCGTGAGCGCGAGGCGCCGCCTTCGTGGTCGGCTTCGCCGCCGCGCCCGCCCAGCAGGACGAGGTCATGGGCAATCACTTCGGTGCGGTATTTTTTCTCGCCACTCTGTTTATCTTCCCAGGAAGAAGTTTGCAGGCGCCCCTCAATATAGATCTTGTTGCCCTTCTTCACGTATTCGCCCACAATTTCAGCCAGCCGCTGCCACACCACAATGTTGTGCCACTCGGTGCGATCCTGCCACTCGCCACTCTTATCTTTGTAGCGCTCGTTGGTCGCGAGGCTGAACTTGGCCACCGCGGTGCCGCTGGGGGTGTATTTGACCTCGGGGTCCTTGCCGAGATTTCCGATGAGGATAACTTTGTTAACGCTTTTTGCCATGGCTTCAGTCGCTCCTGGGTGATGAAGAAATATTCGAAGAAATATATCATCTTCGCCGCATCTTTGCCCGCTTGCAGCGCGCGGCTATATTCATTTAGTTTAAAAGTATCGGCTGACTCTGTGAAAGCGCATCTCCTATGACGCCCCTCGATCCCTGGGACCAATTACAGTCTGACCTGGTATCCCTGAACCAGCGCCTGCTGGCATGGCAACAGCAGGTTAAGGCTGAACTGGGTAAGCTGTTTGATCCAGCCAAGGCCGCTGCCGGGGAGTACGGCCATGAACAGCAGCACCAGGCTCTGCGCCAGGCCATGGCAAAGGCAGGAGACGGTCCACGAAGCGACCTGAACCAGGCCATTGACCGGCTTTGCCTGTTGTATCTCAGCGCCTCAGCCGCAGACCGCGACCAGATTCGTCAATTCCTGGGCAAACAAACTTATATCCTGCACGATCTTTGGGGATACATCCATCGCGCCGCCGAGCAGGTTCGCGCCGGAGGCGGAGAGCAGTGGCTGCGTTTCGGAGCGGCAATCGCATCCATGGAAGACCTGCGCGGGGACTATCACGATACCCTCGCGGGACTCGGGGATTTATATCTGGCGGCGATTGATGCCGGGCTGCACCCAGAGCGGACTTTTCACCAGATGGCCGATATCTCCAGTGAACAACCGGCTTCGGAAGCTTCCCTGCGGGAATTGTTGAAAAAGTTTGAAAAGACAGAATATTTCCAGCAGGCGGTGCAGCCGCAGTTGGCCAGACAAGTGCATCGCGGTTGAGGCCCGCAATCTTGAAGTTGATTTTTTGGGTTCGATGATGTCTTAGCTCAAGAGGCCGGGGCTGAAGCCCAAAACCTATAAGAGCCTTACCCCCGGCTGAAGCTGGGGGCTCCCACCTTGCGCCGCAAGGGGCGCAATAGGACATAACTTATTTTTTTAATTGAATGTCCTTTAAATCGAATGGGTTTCAACCCGAATGGGCTCTAGCGATTCGCTACCGTGGTTTCTTCCGCCGGGGATTTGGCAAACATGATTTCGCTTACCAGAACCAGAGCACCGATCACAATGGCGCTGTCGGCGATGTTGAAAGATGGCCAGTGCGAGTTGCCGAGATAGAAGTCCAGAAAATCAACGACGTGGCCTTCCACAACGCGGTCCCAGAGATTGCCGATGGCACCGCCCAAGATCAGCGCGAGCGCAATGCCGGTAGAATTCATAGCGTGACTGTTCCGCCAGAGCAGGACAGAAACCACGATCAGGGCCAGCGCAGAGAAGGCGATCAGCGCCGCCGCCCGCCATTGCCAGGCCGAATCTGCAAACAGGCCGAAGGCCGCGCCCTGGTTCTCAACGTGAGTAATGCGGAAGAGCCCGGGAATGATACTGACGGAATCGTGCAGGGAAATATTTGCCGCCACCAGCCATTTTGTGAACTGATCGGCGAGCACGACCGCGGCGGCGATCAGGAAGTGATATTTACGCTTTGCGTGGTTTTGGGTAGCTGATTTCAAGTTCGAGCCTATTTCTAATTCCTCTCACTCACCCCAGCCTTCGGCCAAGGCCCGGCTGCAGCGTTCGCATACCGTCGGATACTGCTTATCTTCGCCCACATGCGTCGAGTACGTCCAGCAGCGCTCACATTTTGCGCCTTGCGCCCGGCTCACCTCAACATGGATAGGCGCCGCGCCATTGCCACCAGGGGTCTCCTCTAATACAACCCTTGAAACTTTCAAAAGTTCGCGCAGGTAGCCACTATTTCGCTTCAATACCTGGAAGGCTTGCGCTGTGGCCGAGATCGTGACTTGTGCCTCTTCACTGCGGCCAATGGTCTCGCTCTTGCGGACCTCCTCCAGGGCCTTCAAAGCTACATCTCGCATCGAGAGTAGCACGGCCCAATCTGCGCGAAAATTGGGGTCGTCCCAATTGGATGCTCCAGCCACTTCTTCCGGTGCAGGGAAGTGCGCCAGATGCACGCTGCCCAGTGATTCTTTATCCTTTGGCAGATATTGCCATGCCTCTTCAGCGGTGAAAGTCAGAATGGGCGCCATTAGTTTGACGAGCGACGAGGCAATTCGCCACAGCGCTGTTTGCGCCGACCGCCGCGCTCGCGAGTTCGGGGGCGCGGTATAAAGGCGATCTTTGAGCACTTCAAAATAAAAGGCGCTCAGCTCAACCACGCAGAACTGGTTGAGGCGCTGATAGATTCTGTGAAAGGCGAAATCCGCATACCATTGCCGAAATTCCCTGGTCAGGTCTGCGGTCAAGGCCAGTGCGTAGCGGTCCAGCGGCTCCAGCTTTGAAAACTCTACCGTGTGCTCAGACGGATCGAAGTCATGCAGGTTGCCCAGCATATTGCGGAGCGTGTTGCGGATCTTGCGGTAATTTTCCGCCACGTGCAGCATCAACTCTTCCGAGGCATGCACGTCTTCACGGAAATCCACTGAGGCTACCCACAGGCGCACGATCTCGGCGCCCATGCGTTTGGCGATGTCTACGGGGTCAACTCCATTCCCCAACGACTTCGACATGGGCCTTCCCTGAGGATCGAGCGTCCAGCCGTTTGTAACCACCATGCGGTAGGGCGACTGGCCGCGCGTGCCTACGGCGCACAGCAGAGACGAGTGAAACCAGCCGCGATACTGATCGCTGCCTTCCAGATAGAGATCGGCGGGCCAGGGAAGTCCGGGCTTGTGACCCAGCACGGCGGCATGGCTTGAACCGGATTCGAACCACACATCGATGATGTCCGTCTCTTTGCGAAAGTCGGCGCTGCCGCACTTTGCGCATTTGGTCCCCGGCGGGACTATCTCCTTGGCATCGTGCTTGTACCAGGCGTCGGAACCCTCGCGCGCGAATAGCTCGACCACCGCACGGTAGACTTGGGATGAGCGCAGCAGTTCTCCACATCCCTGGCAGAAGAACACGGCAATGGGTACACCCCAAACCCGCTGGCGCGAGATGCACCAATCCGGACGGGTGGCAATCATGTTGGAAATGCGCTCTTCGCCCCACGCGGGATCCCACTTAACCTTTTTGATCTCCTCCAAAGCGCGCTGGCGCAGGGTAGAGCCATCCATCGGGCTTTCCATACCGATAAACCACTGCTCGGTAGCGCGGAAGATCACCGGATTATGGCAACGCCAGCAATGTGGATACTGGTGCTCCAGCTTTGCCTGCGCCATAAGCGCGGCACGTTCCTTGAGCAGCTCGATAATTGGCTCGTTCGCCTGGAAGACGGTTTTGCCTTCGTACTCAGGAAGCCCATTGCGAATGCGGCCGCTTGCATCCACATTGCAGCTCTGGTCGAGATGGTAGCGCACACCCGTGTAGAAGTCATCGGCGCCATGGGAGGGCGCCGTATGTACCGCGCCCGTGCCCTGGTCTGTTGTAACGTAATCGGCCAGCACACCGAGAATCTTCCTATCCAAAAATGGATGCGCGAAGGTAACATTTTCCATTTTTCTTCCAGGGAAGCGCGCAATGACTTGAGCATCAGTCAGCGACACGTTCTCGATAGTTGCCTTGGCCAGAGCATCAGCCACGATGTAAACCGAATCACCGCTCTGCAGAGCAACATAATCAATGCCGGGGTTGAAGGCCACAGCCATCGAGGCCGGCAGGGTCCAGGGAGTGGTAGTCCAAATGATGGTGAAAACTTTTTTGCCTTTGAGGGCAGAATCAATCGCCGCCGGATCGCTGGTCAACGCATATTTCACCCACACACTTGGGCTGGTGTGCATTTCGTATTCGACTTCAGCCTCGGCCAGCGCCGTCTTATCGAAGATGCACCAATAGACCGGCCTGAGCCCTTTGTAGACAGCATCTTTTTCCAGGAAGGTAAAAAGCGTCTCTACGATCACCGATTCATAGTCTGGCGACATAGTGGAGTAAGGCTGCTCAAAGCGTCCGAAAACCCCCAGCCGCTGGAACTGCTCGCGCTGGATGTCGAGATACTTCTCTGCGTAGGCGCGGCATTCTTGCCGGACTTTCAGGGGATCCATCTCCAGCTTTTTCTTGCCCAGCTTTTCGTCCACTTTGATTTCGATGGGCAAACCATGGCAATCCCAACCAGGAACATAAGGCGCATCGAAACCAGCCATGGTTTTGGACTTCACCACAAAATCCTTCAAGCACTTGTTTAAGGCATGGCCGAGATGGATTGAGCCGTTAGCATACGGCGGCCCGTCATGCAAAACATAGATGGGGGCACCCTTTCTGGCCTCGCGAATACGCTGATAGATCGCCATCTCCTGCCAGCGCGCGAGCAATTTGGGCTCGTTCAGCGGCAGGTTTGCCTTCATGGGGAAATCTGTGCGTGGCAGGCTGAGGGTTGCTTTCAATTCCAGCGGGGCTGTCATTCCTTCTCCGGTCCTCAATATTTCGGTCTGAGCCTAATTATATGTGTTCCATCATGTTTTGCGCGTAGTTGCATGAGCCATCGTACAAGGATGTATTCTCGTTTTTTCAACAGCAGAGTTGGCGCTTTTTTGCGTTTTTGTGCATCCAAATTATGAGTCCGTATAAGCATCAAAGACTGATTAATGCCTGGTTGCCATAACAATGTGAGAACGTGAAAGCAACTTGGCACAAAGATTGCTCATCTTGTGAATCATGGCAGAAACACTGTCGAACTAGCTCGATGTAAAGCTGTTAAAAGGTCCAATCGGAATTTATGACGAACCAGGTTTTAATCCCCGTACAATCAGCCAGCTACGAATCAGCCAATTACGAACTGAATTTGCTGCCGCCGCCGGAGCCATCCTTGTGGAGTTCTCTGAAGGCGAACGTAAAGGATGCGCTTTTTCCGGAGAAACTTCCTCCCCTGCAATTGACGTCGCGGCCGGTAAAGGTAAGAAGCATTTGGGGCGACTATCGCTATACCAAACGCAGCACCACAATGACGATGCTTATCCATTCCTTCGCCCTGGCCGGGTTAATTGTTATTTCCATCATCGGCCACAGGGTGGTAAAGGAGGCGACGAGGCCCACCGTGGACCTGGTGGCGCCAGATATTGCCGCTTACCAGCCCGTGGTCGCCAAGCCTGACAATATGGGCGGTGGCGGTGGTGGCGGCGACCGCGACAAGCTGCAGGCCCCCAAAGGTAAGCTGCCCAAGCAAACCCAGGATCAAATCACCCCCCCGGCGGTGGTGGTGCGCAACGACCATCCCATGCTACCGGTTGATCCGTCGATCGTGGTTGCGCCCAATGTAAAAATTGCCGATGTTAAGATGCCCAACCTCGGCGTGCCTACCGCTTCCGTGGCCGGGCCGGCTTCTAACGGCATCGGCTCGGGCGCCGGAATCGGTTCAGGTTCAGGTGGCGGCGTTGGTTCCGGCATTGGCGCCGGTGTTGGACCGGGTAGCGGCGGAAATTTTGGCGGCGGCGTCTATCGAGTTGGTGGCGGCGTCTCTGCTCCGCGCATTCTCTTTCAGCCTGACCCGGAATATACCGAAGAAGCGCGCAAAGCGAAATACCAGGGCGTCGTGGTCCTGTGGCTGATCGTCGGTCCTGACGGCAGAACAAAGGACATCAAGATTTCCCGCAGCCTGGGTATGGGTCTTGACCAGAAAGCCGTGGAAGCGGTAAAGCAATGGAAATTTGACCCTGCGAAAAAAGACGGCGTACCGGTCGCAGTGCAGTTGAATGTGGAAGTAAATTTCCGGCTGTACTAAATTTCAGTCCGATTGATCGGACCCTTCTGTGGACATAAAGAGGAGCTTCGGCTCCTCTTTGTATTTCTTAATTACTTCTGTAAATTCGCCACCCGTGCCTGGGTGCAGCAGCAGCCGGGAGGGATCGGGCTGCCGTGAGGGCAGGTCTTGGGATGACCCAGGAAAGTACAGATCTTATCTGTGGCCTCAAACGAAAGAATATGCTCGAATTTGCATGCCTGCTGCTCGACTTCGGCTTCGTTTTCGATGTGCAAAGTTTCCATGAACAGCCGCTCCGCCAGCCGATGCCGGCGGATAATGTTCGCCGCCCGCTGCTCACCGCGCGGCGTAAAGTCTACCCTGAAATTTTCCTCTTCACTGACCTCGGCGCTCTCGGGTTGAATTGCTTCGTGGCAGCGGTTGCGCACCTCTTTGTGTCCGTTCTCAGATTGTGTATTGGCGAGTACCTGCAGCAATCCCATCTCTTTCATCTTCTCCACCGCAATCGCGACCGGCAGAGGACCGGAGACATGCATGCTGCCCACCCTGGCGGGTACTCCGTTCTCTTTCAGCGTCCAGACTTCTTCTAAGACTTCGTCGAACTGCTCTTCATCTGAGAACTTGAATGTCTCCTGCTCGGCGATGCGTCCATGATGCAGTTCGACCTTGCGGTCTGCCAGCCGGGCCACGGCCGGGTCGTGTGTGACCATTACGATTGTGCGGCCCTGATTATGGAATTGCCGCAGCAGGTGCAGGACAATGGCTTCGTTCTGCGCATCAAGGTTGCCGGTGGGTTCATCGGCGAGGATGATCTGCGGATCGTTGATCAGTGCTCGCGCAATACATACGCGCTGCTGCTCGCCGCCAGAGAGGTGCGCCGGCAGATGCTGCGCCCGCGCGCGCAATCCAACTCTTTCCAACGCGGACAGGGCCTCGCCCTCATCTGTCATGCTGTGAAAATATTGCGCCAGCATCACGTTCTCCAGGGCGGTAAGGTATGGGATCAGGTGAAACTGCTGGAAGATGAAGCCGATCTTCTCAGCGCGAAAGCGGTCAAGCTGCGCCCGGGAAAATTGCGCCAGATTTTCTCCGCCCATCCAGATTTCACCAGAGGTCGGCCGGTCGAGACATCCGATAAGATTTACCAGGCTCGATTTGCCCGAGCCTGAAGGCCCCATGATCGCCAGCCACTCCCCTATACTCACACGCAGAGAAACGCCATCGAGGGCGCGGAGGTCGCCTTCCCCATCCGCTTTGGCAGGGTAGAGCTTGCTGACGTTCTTGATCTCGATTGCCATTCCTTAACTTACTCGCCTTTCAAAATCACCGCCGGCTGGATGCGATTCAGCATTGTAATTGGAACGATGGCCGTGAGCAGAGTCAATGCAATGCTGCCGGCAAATATCGCGGGAAAAACCGCCCAGCGCGGCTCAACCCCAGCATGAAAATTGATTCTGCCAATCAGCGTGGCGGCTGCAACACCGGTTATATATCCCAGCAAGGCTCCAGCTGCGCCCAGTGTGGCCGACTCTCCAGCAAACAGCAGACTCGCCATGCGCTGGGTCGCTCCCAGGGCTTTCATGACGGCAAAGTCTTTTCGCCGGTCGAAAACCGACGAAGTCAGGGTTGCCAGCACACACAAAAACGAGGTTACGATAATAAACGCTACCGAGGCCAGCAGCGCAGAGCGCGTCTTATCGAAAACGCGGGCCTCGGCTTCTACAATCTGCCGTACAGGTTGAACGTCTGCTGCTGGAAACCGAGCCGCGAGTTTGCCGATGAACTCTTGTATATCCCGCGGGCCGCCGGCTACTGCAATCTCTATTACTGACGGCTGGAGCCCGGTCCATGCATTAAAGTCAGATTGCGAGAGATACACGCGGCTGTCTTCCGGTCCACCGGTATGCAATGTGCCTGCAATGGAAGCGTGCAGCGGCTGCCCGTCGAAGATCAGATCAATCGGTTGGCCATCCGGTGAGAGCACCGCCTGTGCACGCGAGCCAATGAGAGCCGAGGTCGGGACAGACGGCCACGCTGTGACCGACCACCAGCTATTCAGCTTGCGGGCGCGCTCCATATCAATTCCAACTACGACTACAGGTTCGCCCTGCGGCGTACGCGCCGCCGCATAGGTAACCGGAACCGCTGTGCCGCGGTCGGCCAGTTCGCGATCAACCTGGACAATCGCATCGGAGGGCAAGGAAGAGCCGTCTTTCGCGGTAAGCACAATATTGGGGCCATAGCTGCGAAATTCGCGATGGAGCTTAGCCTGCATATCCACATAAAGATTAAGCATGGCCGTGGTCACCGCCGCCGCTACGGCCACGGCAATCAGCGTGATGACGGTGCGTCCGCGGCGCACCGTCGCCGAGCGCAGCATGAGTCGCAGTAAAATTTTTGCCGGCCTCATGCGTCCCCTCGCAAAACAATCGTAGGATCTAAACGCGCGGCGCGCTGCAGCGCAAAAGCGCTGCCCAGCAGAAGAATCAAAAAAGAAACCAACAGCACAACCGGAAACAGGGCCGCTTCGACATGAATCGCGCTCCCAAAAATGCTTAACGAAATTCGTTGTGCCAGGAAAATTCCCAGCATAAAGCCTGCGCCTCCGCCCACGATAGCCAGCATAGCGCCTTCGGCAAGAAACAATGCCGCTACTGAAGTGCGCGTGGCCCCCAGGGCCTTCATCAATCCAATTTCGCGCCGGCGCGCCATCAGCGTATTCATCATGGCGGCTGAGACCGCAAGCACCGCGGCCAGAAGAGCGGCCAGGGTCACTAACCACATTAATCCATTGATGCGCGAGAGCACTGAGCCCTCGTTCTGCGCCACCTGCCTTATCTGTTCCGCATGGGCGTAGGGCAGGGCTTCGTTAATCTGGAATGCGATGGAGTTGGCATAAGGCGAGCAATACCAGCGGTCGTGCATCGCGGGTGACATTGTGCTGGGATTGCGGCGGGCAAGGGCGTCCTCGGGTTTGGTCAAGGCGCTGATATAAACTTCGCGGACCGCATCTGGCCTGCCGACAATTTCTTGCGCCAGTGCCAGAGGCCCTACAAGCGCCCGATCTTGTGCGCCGCCGCTGTTGAGAATTCCGCTAATTCTTAATTCACGATCACCCACACGCAGGATATCGCCCACTTTGAGGTGGTCATCATTGGCAAACTGGATTCCAGTCAGTACCTCGACCTGCTTTTTCGCTCCAGGATCATCCTGAGGCCACGCGCCCTGCACTCTCCACCAGGGATATACATTGCGCACGCCGGTCACAAAGTCGTCTTTGCCAAAGTGAATTGTTTTGGAAAAATATGTGCCAATCAATTCGACAGGGACTGTGCTCGACCGAGCTTCAGCAGTTCCATTGTCGATAGTTGCGTTTACGTTCGCTGAAAGAAATGGCGCAAATCCAGTAATGCTATGTCCCCAGAAAATGCCTTTGAGTTTGGGCAGGTCTGATTCTTTGAGGAAAGCGCCGGAAGTTATGGGTTTGAGATTCACTCCGCCAATTTCAACCCCAAGCGTCTCTTCCTGAGGATAGACCACGATGTTGGGGCCATAAGCGCGCAGCTCGCGGTTCATCTTGTCGCCGATGTCGGTAGCTACGGCAATCATGGCGGTGGCCACGGCTACGCCAAACACGATGGCGATGCCCGCGAGAAGCTTATTTCTTCTCTGGCGATAGAACGATTGATAAATAAGGCGAAAAAACATGGCTAGCGCTGGAAGACTTGCACCCGGGTTGCCAGATCCGCCTGGGTGATTACGATGGAATCGGCGGTCCTGGTTGCTTTCAAAGGTATAGGATTGCATCCCCCGGCCTGCCCCACCGACTGCGGATTCACCGGCGCGGCGCAGTTCTTGCACACCAGGCCTGTGCTGGTCTTGTAAAAGCCAACCGGACCGCAAATTTCACAGGCATCAAAGACGGTGGCTACGTTTCCATCTGGCTTTTGGTAGAGGAAGAAGCGCACTTCAGTCCCGTTGATGATGACGGCATAGCGATGCAGGTCTCCATCAGAAACCTGGGTAAGCGGGACGCTTACCTGGCCGTTGACGAATTGAAGCGACGTCGCTTTCGAGAGGCCAGTTGTACTCTGGGCGTAAATAAACTGGGCGGTAATAAGAGAGATAAAAATAAACGTGGTCACACAAACCGAGGTCATCCAGAAGCGCTCGCGCCGCGCCGTCCAGGCCGCCTTGCGCTGCTCTGCCCCTGAAGATACGGGAGCAACCGGTGACTGGGGCGCACGCCGCCGCCACTCCATCAGCACCATGAGCGCCGTCAGCGCCAGAATGGTAATGGCGGGAAACCAGTCGTTGCGGACAATGGGGCCTATCAGGGCCATCTCACGTTTGCTGGAGGGCAACACGCCGTTTTCCGAGAGCTCATGCAGACCGGAAACAATAAGCTGCGCCGACACAAAGAACAAGATCACCGTCGTAACCCGGAAAAATTTTTGCAGATTGATACGCACCGAACCTTTCACAAACATGACACCAAACAGGATGGCCAGCATAACGCCCGTCAGAGTCCCAATAAAGTTCATCAGCTCGCTCGAATTGAACGAAACACCCGCCAGGATCAGCACCGTTTCCACGCCCTCCCGCAGCACCATCAGGAAAATAAACGCGAACAAACCCAGGCGCGAGGTCCGGGCGGCAAGCGCTCCCACTTTGCTCTCAATTTCACCTTTGAGGCGGCGGGCAGTGCGCATCATGAAAATAATCATGCTGATGGTCAGCGCCGCGGCTGCCAACATAATCCAGCCTTCGAAGATGTCTTGGTTGAATTGAATGCGTGAGATGATCACGGCCACAGCCACACTGCCGACGAAAGCCGAGACCAGGGCAATATAGACAATCCGGCGCAGCTCTTCGCGGCCAATCTTGGCGAGATAAGCCAGGGTAATCCCTACGATAAGAGCGGCTTCCACGCCCTCGCGCAATGTAATAACAAGTGCCTGCAGCATAAGTTATGGAATCAGTTCCAGTTGCAAATGATTTGCAACTAAGAAAACAAGCGCAACCGCAAGGAAACGCGTTTGCATTTGCGTATATAGAGTCAATTTTAAGGTTCTCTCGAACAACCCGTCAAATAACCTCTGGCATAAATCTCGCCCTGGGAACCATCTTGACAATACCGGCCGGCGTCTAAAAAATCGTGCTCTCAGGAAACCTGGCGTGATACGTCTCGTCGTTGCTCAAACTCCCTATGAAATAGACGCATTGCAACCTGCGTGGGAGCAACTTTTTTCTCAACAAGAGGAAGCGACGCTCTTCCAGAGTTTCCGCTGGAACCGGTTGGCCGTGGAATTTTTCTCCCACGAACGGCCCAACGTGGTGTTGGTTGAATCCGACTCGGGCGCCGCTCTTATTCCGGCGGCGATCCGCAACGGTTCACAGCTGAGCCTGCTCGGAGAAGAGTTGTTTGACTACCGCGACGTACTCTGCGTGGGCGATGCTGCCACGCTTGCCTATGCCTGGCGCACTCTCGCTGAGCTGCGTTTGCCCTTGGCGATGACGTCTTTTTGTGAAGGTGGCGCATTGGAGCGCTGGAATGAATTCCAAATCACGGACTTTTGCAAAGCTCCCTGTGTGGGGCCTGGAATCAGCGCTGATGAGTTCGCCTCTTCGCACCCCCGATCGGCAAGGCAACTGCGCCGGCTTGCGGGTGCCGGGGTCGCGCTGGCGCGCTATGGAGGCGAGAACCACCGGCTTCTGAGAGAAATCTACTCCCGTAAAGCAACGCTATCCAACGGTTGTGGGAATCTGTTTGCTGACTCCAATCGCATTGATTTCATGCTCGCCGTAGCCGGTGATGTGCCCGCTCAGTGTCAGATATTCACCCTGGAAACAACTTCAACCCTGGTTGCCGCACTAGTGACTTTTCGGGACGGCAACGTACGCCGCTGTTACACCACCTACTTTAATCCCGGGTGGGCCCATTACTCGCCTGGAATCGCGCTTCTCTTTGAGGCCACACGGCTTTCTTTGGCTGAGGGCCTGACCTGCGACTATATGACCGGCGAACAAGATTACAAACTACGGTTGGCTACAGGGTCTGTCCAACTTTACCGTGCGCAGGGAAAACTGCTTCAAAGTGGCATACGCGAAAGGGAAGTCTCTCTTGCTGCATGTGACTAGCGCTGGTTCATAACGCACTCGGCACTCTGGGAGTCTCAAGAGTTAAGGAATTTGTGTGCGAACAGGCGTCGTCCCCTACGGGACTCGAATCATTTACTACCCCACCCAGCGCTGAAGCGCTGGGATATAATACGCCGCCCCTTAACGGTGCTGTTCTTTTTCGTCACATTCGTCGCACATCCAAATTGAGTTTCGTACTCTACTCAAATCCGGGGACCTGCAAACTCCGCGCCTCCACGGTTCATTTCCTTAAAGCCGCTTCAGAAACTTCTTGGCCTCTTCGTAATGAGGAAAGGACTTCTCTTCCGCCTGGAATTCCGGAGGATGCACGCATCGCTTGCTGCCCCGCAGTTTCACCGGATACTTCAAATGCAGCATTTCGTGAAAGAGCAGATATTCCAGCGCGAAGCGGGGCACAACGTCGCGGTCAAATATCCTGCTTACGACAATCGTGTTATGCGCCGGGTCATAGTGGCCCAGGCTGCTGCGCGAGGCATTGGAGCTCCAGGTGAGCTGCGGCTTGCCCAGCAATCCATGAAAATGGCGGGTATTGAGTTCGTCGAAAATCTCTTCCAGGTTGAAGCGGTGGCCGTTGGCGGAAGAGATTCGTTTGCGTCCGCGCATCTGCCGGATCAGGTGCGCCTTGGAGGCAATCTCATGGCTGGCAACATACTTGCGATAGCGGACGGCATGGCTGCTTGCAATGGGCTTGCGATAAAGCTTGGCCAACAGTATGTGCGCGATGGCATGCAGCACGGAATCTGGCGCGCCTTCGAGCAAATCTGAAAGCCGGGCGAGAATTCGCTCGTCTCGCAATCGAATGGTGTTATTAACGTTGGCGAAGGCAAAAAATCGGACTTCAAACTCCGGCATGGGCGCCCGCGGACGCAACTCGCGGTAGCTTTCCTGAAAGATTCGCAACAAAGTGGGATTCACTGCTTCCTAAAATATCATGAGAACCATGCAAAAGAATTCACCAGCCTGTGGTGAGCAGCTTTCGCGCGGCGCTCAGGGTACATTTTTGATATTGGTTATAGGCTGCTGCCGCCCGTTCCTGTATTTGCCGGTTACTTTCTTTGAGAATCCAGCCGTCAACCGCGCTCTTCAGCGTATAAGCTTCCGGAGCCATTAACCCATTCGTCCACAAGAGCGGGTAAGCACCTGAGGTGTACAGCGCCGGACCGAAGTACGCTTTGCTGTAACACGCCAGGATGACCGCCTCGCGCAAGCCGGCATTTGCTTTTTTGGGGAGGGTGGAGAGTTGAAAGTCCGTCAGTCCGTCATGCCCGATGTAGACCACCAGGTTGGCATCGCCTCCGCCTTGGACATCCAGGGTCTGGGGTCCGTCTTTTGGCTGAAGCCTGGAGCTCCCACCATAATCGGGCCAATCTATTTCTTTTTCGCCGTCTTCAGGGTAGCGTTCTGTTCTTCCAGTGTCTTGCGAGCGCTATCTGCGCTGTCATTCACCGAATCGATGGCAGAATCCAAAGCAAAGGTATAGTCGCGGGACTCTTTGGCCGCCTGGGGGTCTTTAGCAATCGCGTCTTTCAGGGTGCGCAAACGCAGGGACCAGTCAGACTCGGCATCGATGAGTTCTTTCAGGGGCTTGCGGATATCGGAGCTGTGCTCGCTGTAGTTATCTATGTTGTCATCAATCTCATCGATGAGATTGGCAAAATCTTCGAGCAGGTCGTGGATCTTTTGTCCCCGGTTTGGGTCCGTCTTGGCATTGGCAGGCACCTCTTCAATATCTATCATGCGGGCGCCGGCAAATTTGATGTAGAGGCGCAGGCGGACGACCGGTTCCTGGGCATGCTCGCGCAGTTGATCGGTTTCAACTTCGGTAAGCGGATCTCGCCGGCCTCTTCCACCGGGCGCGGAAGCGATAAGAGACGCTGTCAGCGTGAAAACGAGTATTGCCGCAAATGCAAGCGCTCGTGCCATGAATTTATCCCTCAATTTCATTTTTGAGCAAACATCATCTTCAGCAGTTCACTGCGTACGTGCTCGATCTTTTCTACCGCCTCTTTTACCGCGGGCTTGTCTTCGAAGGCCAGCGTCTGCCCTACGTCACTCAGCCTGCGAGAGGTCTTGCGAAGTGTAAGATCGGTATCTTTTAATTTCTTATGGGTGCGTTTGGCGGCTTCCAGCGCCTTTTCGCAGTAGGTTACAATCAGCTTGACGGCATCTTCGGCCTTTTGGACGTCGCCGCTGGTGTAATACTGGTTGGCAAGCTCCACTTCGCGGCGGGCAACGTCGGCACAGTATTCGGCCTGATTATCGCTGCGGACGTCGGCGCGGGCGATCAGTTTTTCAATGGGCTCATCGTCCCAAGCCGGCCATGCAGGCAGCGCTGCACATGACAAAAGCAACGTAACCGCCAATAGCTTGCGTTTCATTTCTTTGGCTCAAGCGCAATCAACCTGTGCTTCGCTTGCCACTCCTGATTGGGATATTTTCCATCAGCTACCGACAGAAATAAATGATAATTTACCGTTGCCTGCTTAACATCTCGCAAATGGTCATAGGAGCTTGCCCGCAGAAAGTAGGTCCCGGGCGTCTCGGGCGCCAGCTTGGCGCGCGCCTCCAGCACCTGCAACACCAGAGGATAATTCTGGTTCTCCGCCGCCACCGTGGCCAGTCCCATGTATGCCGGCTCCCGTGATGAATCGAGCTTGAGGGTAATCAGGAACTCCTGCTGCGCATCGGGAAACTTTCTTTCGTACATGAGAGCATTGGCCAGGCCACTGTGAAGATCAGGATTGTTGCCGTCAGTCTTGAGCAACTCTCGATACAGCCGCTCGGCCTCGTCATACTTCCTGGCTCCCATCGCCATATCGGCAATCTCGCGCTGCGCCTGCGCATCCTGAGGAGAAAGTTTTTGCGCTGCCTCAAATTCCGCCAGAGCCTCGTCGTTACGTCCGGCCGCAGTCAGAATGCGTCCCAATTGCACGTGGGCGGCGGCGCTCTGTGGATTCAGAGTCAGATACTTGCGCAAGCTCTGTTCCGCTTCCGGCAGGCGCTTGCCGGCAACATAAATATCGGTCAGACCGCCCAGTGCTGGGGAAGATTGCGGGTCCAGCTCCAGCGCCTGCTTGTACTCTTTCTCCGCGGCGTCGAGATTATTCTTGCGCTCCAGTATCTGAGCCACGGCAAGATGCAGACCAAAATCTTTGGGGTGAAACTCTTCAGCTTTTTGATATGCAGCCAGGGCGTCGTCTGGGGAATCGCCTTGTAGAACCTGGCCGAGAGCGTCCCACGCGGTAAACAGCGCCTCGGAAGCCGTATCTGCTTGCGCAGGCTTCAGGGTTGTGGCGGCGCGCAGATATTTTGCAGCTTCAGTCTTATTTCCGCCGGATGCAAGCAACAAGCCGAGATTGAGGTTCGATTCAAACAACTCCGGCTTGACCTCAACAGATTTCCGATAGGCTTCGATGGCCTGCGGCTTGCGATCTGTTTGCGAGTAGAGCACTCCGCGATCGAACCAAACCCGGTAATGATTGGGGGCGCTGGATGCCGCGGAGTTCAGAAGCTGCTCTGCGTGCCCATAATCTTTTTTGTCGAGCGCTTTTTCTGCTGCAACGACTTCAGGTGGAACGGCATCTGCTGTTGCTTCGGCCACCCGATGGTGGCGCACGGTTGGCTTCGACTGGCCGCCAACAACTCCGCCCTGCGGCCACGCCGTTGAAGACAACGCGGCCAGTAGCGCCAGCGCTGGAAGCTTTTTATTTGCGTCCATTGGAACGAGAGTTCCCGTTGCTCTTTAAGATGCGCGCCAGCCATTTTCCGGTGTATGAGCCCGCAGTTTTTGCCACAACCTCAGGCGTGCCGCTGGCAATGACTTCTCCGCCCCGGCCTCCGCCTTCCGGTCCTAAATCAATGACCCAGTCGGCCGCGCGAATCACGTCCATATTGTGTTCAATGACTATGATAGAGCCGCCGGCTTCGATGAGTCTGCGGAACGCGGAAAGCAGCTTGCTGACATCATCAAAGTGAAGGCCGGTGGTGGGTTCATCAAAAATATAAAGAATGCGCGGCAACCGCTTCTTTTCCGCTGGACGTCCGTCAGGTCCGCTTCCGTTGCCGTTTTCCCCACGGATCGACTTTGGCTGCAAGTGGGCCGCCAGCTTCATCCGCTGCGCCTCACCGCCCGAGAGTGTTGTGGCCGATTGTCCCAGGCGCAGATATCCCAATCCTACTTCGTCCAAAACGCGCAGCTTGTCGGTAATTTTCGGCGCAGCCGCAAAGAAGTGCATGGCTTCTTTCACCGTAAGATTTAAAGCCTCATGGATGTTCTTGCCGCGATAACGCACCTCCAGCACTTCAGGCTTGAAGCGCGTGCCATGGCACTCTTCGCATACCAGTTCAACATCAGCGAGGAATTGCATCTCCACCGTGACCGTGCCGTCTCCCTGGCAAACTTCGCATCTTCCGCCGGGGATATTGAATGAGAAGTGTCCAGCGGTCAAACCTCTTTTCACCGCTTCGGGCTGACTGGCGTAAAGATCGCGGATTGCGTCGAAGACACGGATGTAAGTAACGGGATTGGAGCGCGGAGTGCGCCCAATAGGCGACTGGTCCACCAGGATTACTTCATCAACATACTGCGAACCTTCGAGCTTCTGCACCTTCTGCGCCAGGTCTATCGGAGGAGCAAAGTCGTTCTGCCGCTTGGCCGCAGCCAAAGCGTTATATAGGACCTCGTGCACCAAGGTGGACTTGCCCGACCCGGAAACTCCTGTGATCGCCACCAGCATGCGTAATGGAATGTTGACGGTAAGGTTTTTCAGATTATGGGCGCGGGCGCCGACAATCTTAATTTGCTCCGCCCCCGGTTTGCGCCGTATGGCCGGCAACTGGATGCGAAGCTCGCTCGACAAATAGCGCCCGGTAAGCGACGCTGCCGCCTTGGTAATTTCGTTGAATGTACCGCTGGCGATTACAACTCCGCCGTGTTCTCCGGCGCCCGGACCGAGATCAAGAATGCGGTCAGAGGCCCGCATGATCTCCGCATCGTGCTCTACCACCAAAATGGTATTGCCCAGATTGCGCAGGTCCTGCAGGATCTTCACCAAACGGGCAGTATCGCGGCTGTGCAGGCCAATGGAAGGTTCATCCAACACGTACAGCGCTCCCACCAGACGCGATCCCAGCGAGGTTGCAAGCTGAATGCGCTGCGCCTCGCCTCCGGAGAGCGTCGAAGCCAACCGGTCGAGGGTCAGATATTCCAATCCCACGTCGTTTAAAAACTTCAGCCGGTCGCGAATCTCATCCAGAATCTGGCCGGCAATTTCCTGCTCATAAGCGCTCAGGTGCAGTCCCTGGAAGAAGTTGGCAGCCTCTTCAACGGTAAAGCCAACCACGTCACAAATGTTCTTGCCGGCAATTTTGACATGCCGAGCTTCGGTTCTCAGCCTTGCTCCACGGCACTCGGTGCAAAGCGCGTATCCGCGATAACGGCTCAGAAAAACCCTGACGTGCAGCTTGTATTTCTTGCGCTCCAGATGAGCAAAGAACCCGCGCACTCCCATGAAGCCTTTGCGTTCGCCGGCCAGGATTTTTTCCTGGTCTTCTTTGGAAAGATCAGCCCAGGGGACATCGGCGGGAATCTCCTGTTCGCGGGCAAATCTCTTCATGTCAGCGAACAATGTGCGGTACTTGGGCTTGTTCCAGGGATCGATTGCGCCTTCGGACAGCGTTTTCTGCGGATCGGGAATCACCAGGTTCAAATCGAAATCAATGGTGTTGCCGAATCCCTGGCAGCGGGGACACGCTCCAAAAGGATTATTGAAAGAAAACAGCCGCGGCTCCGGATCTTCGTAACGAATGCCGCAGGTCTTGCATTCAAAGCGTTGCGAAAATCTCCAACTCTGCAAGGGTTCGCCCTCGCGTGGCGCTGTCTCGAGCAAAACTTCGCCGGCTTCGCGGTAACAGGTCTCGACCGCATCTACAAGACGGGCGCGGACGTCAGGCGCGACCACAATGCGATCTACCAGGGCATATACAGGCTGCGAAAAATCGATCTCGAGCAACGATTCCGGCGTGGAAAACTCGTAGATGTTCCCCTTTTGAAAGAGGCGGTTGAAGCCGCGCTTGCGCAGATCGAAAAGCCGCTCGTTCAAGCTCTCTTCCGGCTTGCCGCCCGTCGCGGGACGTTTGGCCTCTTTGCTTTTCGCCTTTTTTGCTTTGACTGGCTCGCCTTGCGGCCGTGCCGCCACGATTGGAAATAACACGTTCAGGCGCGTGCCTTCACCGAGAGCCAAAACCGCTTGCGCCACCTCATCGATGGTGTCTCTTTTGACCAGCGACTCGCAACCCAGGCAATAGGTTTTGCCGATGCGGGCAAACAGCAGGCGCAGGTAATCGTAAATCTCTGTAGCCGTGGCCACGGTGGAGCGGGGGTTGCGGGTGCTGTTCTTCTGCCGGATGGCAATGGCGGGAGCGATGCCCTCGATAATATCCACATCCGGCTTTTCGATTCTCTCCAGGAATTGCCGCGCGTAGGCGGAAAGCGATTCCACATATCGACGCTGCCCCTCGGCATAGATGGTATCGAAGGCAAGCGAAGATTTGCCCGAACCGGAAACTCCGGTCACCACCGTCAAGGTGTTGTGAGGAATTTCAAAGTCAACGTTTTTCAGATTATGAACGCGTGCGCCGCGAACAATAATGCTTTCGGTAGCCATGCAATATAAGGAACCAGCCCGCCGAAGCTCTGCCAGCGAGCCTAAACGTGTCGAGTAATCTCTCTATTATAGAAGAAATCGCCACGGCAGGAGGAAGGAAGGCGCGGAGTCGAACGGTTATTGGTGCAATTCAATTATTGTGTGCATAAAAGTGAACTGGCAACTGCATTAAGAGAAATGCATGAGCGCATAGATATAAATCCACAAAACCGCCATGAAGTGCCAATACCAGGAGGTAATATCCAGCACCAGGCAGCGGGTCTCAAGCTTCCACGAAAAGACTTCGCTGCTCAGCGCATAGAGCAGCGCCAGAATGCCGATGCTCAGGTGGATCGCATGAGCCCCGGTAAGCATGTAAAAGAAGGAGCCGCTGGTATTGCCCACTACGAACATGCCTTCCTGCTGCAGGATGTTCCAGGCGATGGCCTGTCCTGCGAGAAATCCGATTCCAAGGACCGCCGTAATCGCCAGCCATGGCAGCGCGCGCGATGGTTCCTGCCGGATTCCCGGAATGTCAGAGAGAGGAGCAAACAGGGCACGCCGCAATAATTGGCGGCGCGCGATCTCAAGCGTAATGCTGCCGATAAGAAGAAGAATAGTATTGAAGATGAGCAGTGGCGGAAGCCGGAGTTTTTGCCAGAGAATTACGCTGCTGCCATTGCCATGCTCAACCGCGGCATGCTGGCGCATAAGGTAGGCTGTGCTCAGGGCGATAAACAGCATGAGGATGGAAATCATGCTCAGGCCGAGTCCAAGCCGGCAACGCATCAGGCGATCGCGGTAGCTCAGGCGGCCATCTTCATTGCGCCCGGAATTGTCGCCGCCATCATCCCCGGAGGGGAAGCGGTCGTTCGTCCCCCCGCCGCCAATTTGGGCTTCGGGTAATTCCGTTCCCTTAGGTTTGTCTCCCCACCTCATGCTTTATTCTTTATAGCGTTCGTAACTTCTATTAACCCGGCTTGGGGCAGATAGTCTCTGCCCGTGTGGTCACAGCCGAATTCGTAAGCCCCGCGCTGTATGTCTCTGCCTTCTGGCGGTGCTTCCCACTCCAGCGTCGTAGCCTCCCATGGATTTGGATTGCTCGGTTTCCCGCGGAAGATGCTCCAAAACAAATTCGCGAGGAAGACAATTTGTCCCGCCATGGTGACAAACGCCGCTATGCTGATAAACATCTGCAGCGGCATCAGCTTATGAAGATAGTTTACTTCCGTAAGCTGGGAATAGCGACGAGGATGTCCAGCCATGCCGAGCAGGTGCATGGGCACAAAAGTCGCATAGGCGCCGAGGAAGCTGAGCCAGAAATGAATGCGTCCTAATTTTTCGGACATCATGCGATGAAACATTCGCGGGAACCAGAAGTAGGTAGCCGCAAAAATCGCAAACACCGCCGCCATGCCCATGATGAGATGTAGATGCGCCACAACGAAATAAGTATCGTGTAAATAGGAGTCGAGGGCTGGTTGCGCCAGAACCGGTCCCGTCAGCCCCCCAGTAATAAATAACGACACAAATCCGATGGAAAAAAGCATTGGCGTGGTAAAGCGCAGGCGCCCGCCCCAAAGCGTCCCCAGCCAGTTGAAAGTCTTGACCGCCGAGGGAATTCCGATGGCCAGGGTCAGATTAGAGAAGGCAAAGGCAGCATGCGGGTTCATGCCGCTGGTGAACATGTGGTGTCCCCAGATCCCAAAGCCGAGGGCGCCAATCGCAATCGTCGCATACACCATGGCGCGATATCCGAAGACAGGCTTACGCGCAAAAGTAGAAAGAAGATGCGAAGTCACTCCCATTCCGGGAAGAATCGCGATGTAGACCTCGGGATGTCCGAAGAACCAGAACAGATGCTGCCATAATAGCGGCGATCCGCCCTGGTGCTGAACCATCTGGCCGGCAATCACCAATCCAGAAGGTTCAAAGAAGCTGGCACCAAAATGGCGGTCCATAAAAAGCATGACGGCAGCGGCCAATAGAACGGAAAATGCCGAGAGTATTAGAAAAGCGGTTACAAACCATGCCCAGCAGGGCAAGGGCAACCGCATCCAGGCCATCCCCGGAGCGCGAAATCGGATGGTGGTCACAATGAAATTCACCGCCCCGGTGCACGAGGCAATACAGAAGATCGCGATGCTCACCAGCCACAAATCCATCCCCAGCCCTTGTCCAGGGCCGGCGCTGGAAATAGCGCTGAGCGGAGCGTAGTGTGTCCAGCCGGAGATGGGCGCGCCGCCTTGCCCAAAAAACGCCGCCAGCATGATCAGGAATGAAACAAACGCCAGCCAAAACGATGCCATGTTCGCTTTGGGGAACGCCATTCGTGGTGCGCCGATCTGCAATGGAAGAAAATAACTGCCAAAGGCATTTTGCGGCGCCAGCGTCAGGACAAAAAAGACCATGAAGGTTGCGTGCATGGTCACCAGCGCCAGGTACGATTCCGGAGTGATGTTGGCAATGCCAAAAACCTTGGCTGTGGGCCATACGAAATGAATGCGCATCAGCAACGAAAGAAAAGTTCCCACCAAGGCTGCCGCCAGCGCCAGGAAGAAATATTGCAGTCCGATCATTTTGTGGTCACAACTAAAGACATAGCGGCTTAAGAATCCCGTTGATTCCGCGCTAGCGGGTCGAGATACGGAATCTGCCGACGTTGCAACCGGATTCATTACGGATGCACTCCTGCTGGTTGCGGCGCATGCTTTGCCAGCCAGTCCTGAAACTCAGCGTCGCTCACAACCTTCATGGCGGCACGCATTCGGTAATGTCCCAGGCCGCACAGCGAGGCGCAAACAATCTCAAAGTTTCCCTGGCGATTGGGAGTGAAGAGAACAGGAATCGCCATTCCTGGCACCGCGTCCTGCTTAAAACGAAGCTCCGGAACAAAAAAACTATGAATTACATCCTGCGCGCGCAACGTGAGGCGCACGTTGCGATTGACGGGAACTACCAACATTGTGGTCACAAAGTCGTCGTGCGAGGCTGGATCGCTCATGTCCAGGCCGATCGCTGCCGCCGAGCCTGATGAGGCATCCTGCAACTCGGGCCGCGTGCGGCCAAACACCTGATCGGGCCCCGGATAGCGAAAGTACCAGGCAAACTGCATGGCTGTAACTTCAATATCCACCGATCTTTTTGCATCTGCCGCCGTATGTGTTGCATGGCTTTGCGACCAACTGCGGGCGCCTGTCCATGCGAAGGTGATGAAGAGCAGGGAAGTGAGTGCAGTCCAGAAGACCTCGGCTTTCTTATTATCGGCAAACTGCTGGCGTGATGTTGCGCTGTGATTCGTCCCGTACTTCCAGACCAGGAACCCCAGTGTGGTTTGTGCCAAAAGGAAGGCGATTCCCACCAAAATAAATGTCAGCTTGAATTGTTGGTCAATGGGCGCACCTTGCACCGAAGCCAAAGCCGGCAACCACCACGGATGAAACCAGAACAGGCACAGGCAGACTGCGGTAATCAACCAGAGCGCGACGAGCAGGGCCTTTGCCATAGCTTCCTGGAATCAAGTTTAAATGAATTCAATTATTTCACCATTTGCAGAAAAGCCTGGTGAACGCGGACGTCGCTTGAAAGCTCAGGATGAAACGTCGCCGCCATGATCTTTCCCTGGCGCACCAGAACCGGATCGCCGTTTTCTGACGCCAGCACTTCCACCTCTTTACCGATTCTCTCAATTTTTGGTGCGCGGATGAAGACCATCTCCAGCGGTCCGCCGCCGAATTTGGTCTCCGCCTGGCGTATGGAACTTTCCAGTTGCCGCCCATAAGCGTTACGCCGGATGCCTATATCCAGCGCCCCGAGGCTGGCTTGCGCCGGCCCTTCAACTTCTTTTGCCAGCAAGATCGCGCCCGCACAGGTTCCCAAGGCAGGTTTGGTTTTTACGAACTGACTCAGTTTTTCAAAAAATCCCTTTTGTTCCAGGAATTTCAGGAAAGTCGTGGACTCACCACCGGGAATCACCAATGCATCCACAGAATCAAGTTGCTCCGGCTTGCGGACGTAGGTCACCTTTGCGCCCAGGCCTTCCAGCACTCGGCCGTGCGCTTCGTAATCTCCCTGAATGGCAAGCACGCCTATGGTCATAACGGAAAAATTTTGCCGCAGATTGACGCTGATTCAACGCAGATCAAAGCGGGTGGAACTTGGCAATATACAAGAGGGCTAAAAGCCAAGTTGTCACCCGCTCAGTTCTTGAAAATCTGCGTACATCCGCGTGAATCCGCGGCGAAAATTACTCTCACCAGCCGCGCTTCTGCATCATGTCCGCGTCTGATATCGCGGCCACCGACAACCCCTTCATGGCTCCAACCAGGTCTTCGCTAACTTCAAGTAATACTTTAGGATCGTCGTAATGAGTTGTAGCTTGCACGATAGCACGGGCGCGTCGCGCGGCTTCTTCCGGAGAAGCAAAGTTGATGGAATCCTGCATGAAGATGCCGGAGCCTACGAACACGGCTTCAGCTCCAAGCTGGCGCACGAGGGCTGCATCGGAGGGCGTAGCAATGCCGCCGGCAGAAAAGTTGGGGACCGGCAGCTTCCCGCTGCCGGCAACTAAACGGATAATCTCATACGGCGCCTGATACTCTTTGGCTTTGGCGTACAGCTCATCTTCACGCAGTATGGTAAGTACGCGCATCTCCTGATTGATGGCGCGCAGGTGTTTGACCGCATGCACGACATCGCCCGTCCCGGCCTCGCCCTTGGTACGGATCATGGCTGCACCCTCGGCAATACGCCGCAGGGCCTCGCCTAAATTCCGCGCTCCGCAGACAAAGGGAACTTTGAAGCCGTGCTTATCCACGTGGTTGGCTTCATCGGCAGGAGTGAGCACCTCGGATTCGTCAATGTAATCCACACCCAGCTCTTGCAGCACCTGTGCTTCGGCGAAGTGGCCGATGCGGCACTTGGCCATCACCGGAATGGAAACCGCCGCCATGATCTCGCGAATCTTCTTGGGCGAGGCCATGCGGGCCACGCCACCCTCGGCACGGATCTGGGCGGGCACGCGCTCCAGCGCCATAACGGCTACTGCGCCGGCCTTTTCGGCGATCACGGCCTGTTCGGCTGTAGTGACGTCCATAATGACGCCGCCCTTCAGCATCTCAGCCAGCCCGGTCTTCAGGCGCAAACTGTTGTGGGTTACGTTTTGACTTCCGTTTGTGCTGGACATAAATCCTCTTCTTGCCTGCGCACACCTGGAGGTAAGTGTTGCGTGCACTAAGCTTTATTTTACGTCTAAATAGAACCACTGGGCTAGTTCGGCAGAAGAATCAACGAGTGCTGGCGCGAATTCGGTGTCACTTAACGTGTTTGGCAAACATTTTGATGGGATCAATGGCAATAAACAATCCTCTCCCTCGCGCTAACACCTCATTTTTCTGATTACGGATTTCGGCCATATTGATATGTTTTCTGCCGCGAACACTCTTCTCATGACCTTCGACAAGCAGCGGCGTTTCCAGTGGCACCGGTTTCAGATACTCGATTTCCATCTGTTTGGTAAGGGCAATCACTGAGCGCAGTTTGTTGACCTTGCCCATGGCCTCGTCGAGGATGGTGGCAATAATTCCCCCATGGGCGTGCCCAGGCGGTCCTTGATATTTTTTGGGCAGGCGGAATTTGCAATAAGACCGGCGCCGAGCTTCATCGAGATGGAACTTAAGATGCATGCCCTGGGCGTTGTCCTGCCCGCAGGCAAAACAGCGGTTGACTGGAATATACAGATTCTTGATCTCGTGCCCGCCGACCCGCGGTTTCCTGGCCATAAATTAAGGAGAGTTGTTTGATTCTAGCATCCAGCAGTTAGGCGCCGGCAAGAAATCGATGGCAACATCAAACCCCGCCTCAGAAAACCCCCACTTCCAACTGGACCTGTGGCTTTACGGCTGCGCCTTCAACAGATATGTCTCAAAATGTTCTTTGATCCTGTTGAACAGGTGCCGTCTGGTTTCGGCGCCGGTGATACTGTGGGTCTTGCGCGGATAGAGCGCCATGTCGAATTTTTTGCCCGCGTTCACCAGGGCGAGCGTCATCTGCATCGTATTCTGCATGTGCACGTTGTCGTCGCCGGTGCCATGCGCCATCAGCAAGCTGCCATGCAGGTGGGCGGCCTGGTATACGGGAGAGCTTTTCTTATAGCTTTCTTCAAACTGCTGCGGCAATCCCATATAGCGTTCCGTGTAGATGGAATCGTAATCGTGCCAGTCAGTAACGGGCGCCACCGCCACTCCGGTGCGGAAGCGGTCGGAATGAGTGAGCGCATACAAAGCCATATATCCGCCATAGCTCCAGCCCCACCAGCCCAGGCGCGATCCATCCAATTGCGGAAACTGCGCCAGCGCCTGATCGAGGGCGGCAAGCTGGTCTTTGAGCTCTATTTCGCCAAAATTGTGGCGCACGGCCGCCGCGAACTTCTGGCCTCTGTTGCCCGTTCCGCGGTTGTCAACATGCAGAACTGCAATACCCTCGTGGGCCAATATCTGGTCGAAAAGAGAATCTGTTCCTCCCCAGATATTACGCACTCTTTGTGCCTGCGGCCCGCAGTAGGGATTCATAACCACGGGCGCTTCTCCCCGGACGTTTGAGGGCATCACCAGAAGCCCATGCAGAATAGTTCCATCTTCGGCGTGAAAATCGACGAATTGCGGCGGGACCAGCTTGTACTCTTCCAGCGTAGCCGACTCCCAAAATGCCCGGCAATTTCCGTCGGCGCTGCATAACGACAAACGCGGAGGAGTCATAATGGCAGAGAAGGTATCCACATAATGCATGGCATCGCCGGAAAATTCCGGGAGATGTGTGCCCTCTTCTTTGGAAATGCGCTGCAAGCCGCCGCCATCGACTTGCACAGAGTAAAGCTGGCTTTGCCGGTCGTCATCTTTATTGGCGGTGAAATAGACGGTATGCGCGGCGTCGTTGACGGCGACAAGATTTTGGACTTCGTAGCTGCCGCGCGTGAGCTGCCGCTCCAGCGTCGCCTGCGAATTCAACGGATGAGAAGCGTCGAAACTGTAGAGATAAAGATGAGTATAACCGTCGCGCCAGCTCCCCCAGAGGAATTCATTTCCCGATTTGAGCACATGAAAATCATCGTTCACTTCAATCCAGTTCTCGCTGGTTTCGCTGAGCATCAGCTTTGATTTACCGGACTCGGCTTCCACAAAATAAAGACTGATTTTGTCCTGGGCGCGGTTGAGCACCTCGACATAGAGCAAGCCATCGCGCACCCATCCGAAGCGCGGGATATAGATGTCTTGCCCTCCACCGATCCCAGGCGCGGGTATCAGCTCCTCTGGGATTTTTTCTCGCGGCAGATCGATCCATTTCACCTTGCCTCCCAAAGCGCCTACAATGCCAACGCGCACCGCCGGATTGGGATCGCCCGCCTTGGGATACTTCTGGAAGTCCATGATGGGATGAATCGGGATAAAGTCTTCAATCGGATACGTCGGCACCGGCGTTTCATTCATCTGTAGAAAGACAATCTGTTTGCCGTTCGGCGACCAGAAGAAATTGCTGCGGACGTTCAACTCCTCTTCGTAAACCCAGTCGGCCTCGCCGTTCAGGACGTTGGGGTCTTTATCCTGGGTGAGTTGAAACTCCATCTCGGCAGAGATGGGATGAACATGCAGATTGTGTTTGCGCACGTAGGCAACCCGGTTGCCATCGGGAGAAAATTTAGGATCGAGGGCCAGATCGTCTTCGGTGGTCAGGGGAACGCCCGTATTGGTGTCGAGGCTGTAAAACCAGAGCTGGCCATGGGAATCGAAAAGCAGGTGTTTGGAATCGGGCGCCCAATGGTAGCCGGCAATGCCATAGCGGATGCGCCGCTCCAACTCACGTTCATTTCTGATCTTGTAATCGGGAGGCGCCAGCGACGCCAGCCGGTCTTGCGTTACCAGAACCGCAGGCTTGCCCGTGCTCACGTCAATGTACCAAAGCTGGCCGCTCGCCCCGCTCTCGTCGCGAAGAATGTAAGAAACCTTCTTGCTGTCGGGGCTCCATTGCAATGCCTCTGGCTGGCGCCCGGTGAGAACGGCGCCATTAAATATCTTCTCGACGGTCAGCTCCTGCGAGCCCTGAAGGGACTGCGCCTCCTGAGCCGCAGCCAAAGCCGTTAGCAGCAAAAGATAAATAACAATGATTAGGCGCTTCAAAAACGGTTTACCTCGATCATCAGGATCTGACTTCTACAAATCAAGAGAAACTATTTCCCAAAATCTTCGAAGGCCCAACTTGCCCCTATTCGTCAGGATGACACTCCCCTGGAAAAAGTTGGATAAAAGTTCCAAGACTTACTTCTTTCCGTCCTCATCTTCCACAATCGCCTGCACAATTTTGTCAATGGTCTCGCGCACCTCTCCATTTTTGAGGTTGTGATTGTTCACCATGATTGAGAATGCCACGTTCTTGCCGGCGAGGGTCATGGCATAGCCGGAGAGCGCGTTTACGTGGTCCATAGTTCCGGTCTTGGCCCGCACATGGCCAATCACATCTGTGCCTTTCCAGCGGTCGGTGAGCGAGCCATCCACGCCGGCGATGGGCAGCGTATCCTGAAATTTCGCAGCCCAGGGTTGCGCTGCGGCATACTGCAAGAGCCGCACCGCCGCCGCCGGGGAAACAAGGTTTTCACGCGACAGTCCGCAGCCATCGTGCAGATCGTATTGTTCCGGCAGAAGCCCCGCTTGCGCGAGAAAGTTCTGTTCAACTTTCAACCCGGTCTCGGTATTGCCAATTCCGGCGCCGGTTTTTCCGATCAGGCGCAGGGCCATCTCTGCGTGCAGGTTCTGGCTGGTTTTGTTGATGACGCGCAGGTCTTCGATCAGGGGCAGGGAATCGTAGGTCGCTATTACCGCTGCCGGAGTCTGAGGTACCGCTGGAGGAGTTACTCCCAGCGGAAGGATAGTCGCTGCCGGAACATCTTCGCTCATGATGCTGCTTGCAAGCGTGTGTTGCACGCGAGTATGCCCGTAAATTACGATCCCGTGGCGGCTCAGGATTTCGTAAAACACCTGTGCCGCAAACTCCGCCGGAGCTTCTGCCGCCAGCTCTTCGCGATCGAGCCCGTCGTTGACTGTGACCGTGCCCCACGCTGTGACCACGTGCGAACCCAGGTCGCGATGCACGCCGATCTTGTGCATCCCGCCGGTAGCGACGGTGACAATGCGGTTTTCCACTTTGTAGTACGCCGTGGGCGGGTCCAGTGTCACAAAGGCGCGGTCGCCCGGATTCGCTCCCGGCAGGATATTCATGAAGATAAGATCGTCATTAATCGTGAGCGCCGAGACCGGAGCGCCGTAGCCCCACTGCAAATCGTCCTGCGCCCAGCCGGCGCCGTAGGGTTCGTCAACGTAGAAGGAATCATCGGCCACGACATCGCCGCCAATATATTTGACTCCGGCCCTTACCAGTTGGTCGGCCATGTTCTCCAGCGCGATGGTGGAAGATTGCGTGCGCTCGGTCTTGAGAGCGTAAGGCAGATTGCGCCCCGAAAGATTGGGATCTCCGCGCCCCACCAGGATTACGTCGCCATCAATGCGTCCATATTTGTCGGGCAGGGCACTGGCTTCTACCGTGGTGTGAAAGCGGTAATCTGGCCCCAGCAATGCCAGCGCGGTAGTGGTGGTGAAGAGTTTGGTGTTGGAGGCGGGGACAAACAGCTTGTCGGCATTGTTCGCATACAGGACTTTGTTGTCGTCCAGCGAAAATATCTGGATACCCCAATAGCCGCGATCGAGGTCGGGTTGCGCCAACAGAGTCGAAATTTTTTCTGCCAGCGCATTGCTCTTGTGTCCAGTTTTGGCGCCCTTCGCATTCAGTATGCCGGGCAAGAGCGCAAACACCAGCGCCGAGAAAAAAACGATTGCAAGCCCCGTATGGGACGACGCAGCACAATGAGCCCTCGTTGGTTTCCCCATGTGTATGCCAGTGTAATCTGTTGGCCAGAACTATAAGTTAACTCGCCGGTTACCTGCAAGGAATTATGGTCCATGGGTGATGATGTTAGTTTGGAAGCATGGGGGCCAGGCGGGGTACACTGACATCCATGCTCTTTATGGTCATTGAGCGCTTCGAACGTGACGATATTAATGCTATCGGCGAACGCTTCAAGCGCAATGGACGGATGCTGCCGGAAGGCGTCATCTACCAGGCCAGTTGGATGGAGTCGAACGGCACACGCTGTTTTCAGATCATGGAGTCGCCAGGCCGCGAACTGTTGGATTTGTGGATAAGCCGCTGGGATGACCTGGTTGATTTTGAAATCATTCCGGTGCTTACCTCAAGTGAGTTCTGGGCCAAGAAGGAACTCGAATCAGCCTAGAGTTGTCTCTATAAATCCCCGAAGTAGGAAATTCCCAGAACCTCAGGGCCATTGAATGCCAACGTAAATAATAATGTCCTATCCGCAAAGAACCCAGAGCTAAAGCCCGAACTCTACGAACCTTATCCCGGCTTGAAAGCCGGGTCCCAACCGTGCGCCGCATGCTGCGCGATAAGGACATTATTACCTTCGCGCCCTTTGTGGTTAAATCACTTTCATGCGTCCGCATTATCAATGGAAACTGGGAGATCGCTGCCTGGAACTGGGGGCGCGCACGCTGATCATGGGCGTAGTTAATGTCACGCCTGACTCCTTCTCCGATACCGGGCGCCATTTTTCGCCTGAGCACGCCATCGGACACGCTTTGCGCCTGCTCTATGAAGGGGCAGACATCCTGGACATCGGTGGAGAGTCCACCCGCCCCGGCGCCAAGGTTGGCGAGGCCGGCGTCTCGGCAGCAGAAGAGCTAGACCGCGTGCTGCCGGTGATAGAGGCGATCCGCAAACAGAGCCGTTCTGCGCTGATTTCCATTGACACCTACAAGGCTGAGGTGGCGCGAGCCTGCGTGCAGGCCGGAGCGGAAATCGTGAATGATGTAAGCGCCGCCCGCTGGGATTCCGCCATGCTGCGCGCGCTGGCCGAACTGCAATGCGGCGTGGTGTTGATGCATTCGCGTGGACGCCCGGAAGACTGGCGCACGTTGCCGCGCCTCTCGGGCGACACCATGCTTGAGCTGGTAGGCAGGGAATTGAACGAGTGGAGCACAGCGCTGGTCAATGCGGGGGTCGAATGCGAGCGTATTGTTCTCGACCCCGGCTTCGGCTTCGGCAAGAATTTTGAGGAAAATTATCCGTTGCTGGCACGACTCGGCCAACTGCACGCCTTGGGATTCCCCTTGCTGACCGGCACCTCGCGCAAATCTTTTATCGGACGCACTCTCGCGGATCATGGTCCAACCGGAGAAAAAAAGGACGCGCCTCCAGATGAGCGTCTTTACGGCACGCTGGCCACAGTCGTAGCCGCCATCCTGGGCGGAGCCCACATCGTTCGCGTGCACGATGTGAAGCCCGCCATCGATGCCGCGCGGGTGGCGGATGCGATTTTGGCGGCCAATGCCTGAGCCGGAAGTATTATTGGCGTTACGAAAGGGGCCATCTTGAAGTCAGTAATTTGGGTACTTCTACTTTCCGTTTATTTTCCATCTATTGTCTCCGGACAGGAACATCATGGGCACAGCAATCCCGGCGAAAAGCTTGGCTCGGTATCGTTTCCTATCTCCTGCTCGCCGAGTGAACAAAGACTTTTCGAACGTGGAGTAGCGCTGCTTCATTCCTTCGAATATGCGGAGGCAGGCGCGCAATTTCAGGCAATCGAGCATCAGAATCAGCGCTGCGCTATGGCTTTCTGGGGTGAGGCCATGAGTTTGTATCACCAATTCTTGTGGATGAAGCCCCCGACCCGCAGAGAGTTGGAACACGGCGCAGATCTGATAGCAAGGGCGCGGCAGGCGAGCTCGCCGACGCAGCGCGAACGCGACTACATTGACTCACTGGCGGCTTTCTATCACGACCCAGAGAGTTTCGACTTGGCAACACGCACAAAAGCCTATTCAGATGCGATGGAAAAAGTCTATCGCGATAATCCTGGAGATGGCGAGGCGGCGGCGTTTTACGGTCTTTCGCTGATCGAAGCCAATTCTCCCAGTGACACGGATCTGGAAACGCTGAGAAAAGCGATAGCGGTCCTTAGCCCGGCCTTTGAACTGGCGCCCGATCACCCGGGACTCGCCCATTACATCATTCACGCAGCTGACAACCCGAAGCTTGCTCCGCTTGGCCTTGAAGCCGCGCGCAAGTATGCGGCTATCGCGCCATCTTCGCCACACGCGTTGCACATGCCCGGCCATATTTTCGCCAGGCTCGGATTATGGCAAGAAGACATCAATTCCAATCTGGCATCGCTGGCGGCCGCACGAGCAGGTTCACAGATGCACATCGGCGCGGAGCAACAAGTACATGCGATGGAGTTTCTCCAATACGCGTATTTGCAAATCGGCGATGACGTAAACGCCAGAAAAATGATCGATGAACTCAAACCGATTCGGCAAAGGGACGTTGATCCTGCGATTCTTGACTACATCAATGCCGAGAGGGCACATTTTGCGGCGATCTACGATCTTGAAAGGCACGACTGGAAAGCAGCTCTTGCCGAGCAGCCTCCTTCAGGGGCCGAACCTGTGAGCGCAGCTATAACCTATTGGGCGCATGCCGTAGCTGCCGGCCACTTACGCGATGCCGCTGCGGCCCGCACAGCATTCCGTCACTACGAGGCGCAGGTTGAAGCGGAGAAGAAAGGCTCGTACCCCTATCGGGTGGATGGGATGAAAACATATCGCGATGAATCCCGCGCATGGGCTGAGTTCGCGGAGAATCAGAGTGAGCAGGCGCTACAAATCATACGCGAGGTCGCCGATCGCCAGGACCAGGTTGGAAAACGTGAGGTCGATCTACCCGCTCGAGAAATGGCCGCTGATATGTTATTGCTGCTCAACCAACCAATGCAGGCTTTAGCGGAATACAAACGAGCGCTGCAGAGCGATCCTAACCGCTTCAATGAGCTGTCGGGAGCCGCAAACGCGGCCCAGGCAGCCGGTGAGCAACAAGCGGCGGAGGATTACTTCATGCAACTGGTCAGGAACTGTGTCGCAGATTCTGATCGTCCCGAGCTAACCACTGCGAAACGGATGAGTGGACTTATTAAATAGATCCCGATACCGCGCGCGTGGCGGGCGCGATTACGGCAAACGGTTAACGCCTTTGCAAAAACCCAGAATACCGAGTGAATCTCAGCGTAAAAAGCTTGAATCCGGAGAAATTCATCGAAATCTAAACTGCTATTTCTTGAAGCAACAGACTGTAGAAGTGCGACAATGAACAGATTCCGGATGTAGAATGTCCTCAACAATTGGCGGTCCTCCGCGGCAGATGAGTAAAACTTTATGGAGAGCGCATCTTTAGCCACAGGCCTTACGGGCACTCGGATGTCTGCGCTGCCCGAAGTTGTTACCATCAAACGCACCCGCCTGGAATCGGTTGACATCGTTCGCGGCGCCATCATGATCATCATGGCGCTCGATCATACTCGGGACTTCCTGGGCAACTCCGGATTGAACCCGACGAATCCTGCCACTACCACCATCCCGCTGTTTTTCACGCGCTGGATCACGCATTTCTGCGCGCCGGTTTTCTTCCTGCTCACCGGCACGGGCGCGTATCTTTCGCTGCGCAGAAAATCGAAATCCGAGTTGTCGCGCTTCCTGTTCACACGCGGTCTCTGGCTGATCTTTCTGGAGGTGGTGGTGGTTCGCGATCTAGGCTGGCAGTTTAATTTCGACTACCATCTGACGATACTCATGGTCATATGGGCGCTGGGCTGGGCGATGATCACGCTTTCGGCGCTGGTTTATCTGCCCGCGTGGCTCGTAGCCGCCTTCGGTGTGCTGATGATCGCAGGTCACAATCTGCTCGACTCGGTACAATGGTCGAACCCATTGTGGTCTATCCTTCACACTCCGAATGTTATCTTTACGAATTCGCAGCATACCGTTTTCGTAGCCTATCCGCTCATTCCCTGGTTAGGAGTTACGGCAGCCGGCTACGGCCTGGGACAGATCTTTGACTGGACGCCCGAGCGTCGCAAAGCGTTTCTGTTGCGCCTTGGTATTGTCATGATTACGGCCTTCATCGTGCTTCGCGCCATTAATATCTACGGCGATCCCAGCCGCTGGAGCACGCAGAAATCGCCCGCCTTTACCGTGCTGTCATTTCTGAATACCACCAAGTATCCGCCGTCACTGTTATACCTTCTGATGACGCTGGGCCCGGCGATGCTTTTCCTGTGGGCTGTGGATGGCAAGACTCCACGATTCCTGCGGCCCGCGCTCGTAATCGGCAAGGTGCCGATGTTTTATTACCTGCTGCACATCCCGCTCATTCATATGCTCGCGCTCATCATATGTTATGCGCGCTATGGTCACGTGTATTGGATGTTCCAGTCGCCCGATCTCGGCCACTTTCCAATCACTGCACCACCCGGCTGGGGACTCTCTTTGCCGTTCATCTATCTGGCCTGGGCTTTCGTCGTGGTCACGCTTTATCCGCTCTGCCGCTGGTTTGCGGGATTGAAACAGCGCCGCAGCGATGCCTGGCTCAGTTATTTCTGAACCAGTTCAGCACAACATCAGCAGCAGATATGGGTTTATCCCAAGGATGAGCCCTCTTCTGAACAACCATTCACTTAATTATCTATTCTTTACAATTGGCAATTGAATATCGAGACACAATCTCGCATGAACGATCCTGGGCTGGTTCCCGAAAATGAAAGCAGAGGAGCATTCCCGGTATCTTCTGATGCGCCTGCACATGTAACTTCATGGCTCGCCGTTATCACCATCATTGCGGCTGGGTTTCGCTTTGCTGGACTCGGGTCCAAGAGCCTGTGGTTGGATGAAGCCTACAGCCAATGGCTTGCCCGCTCCAGTTTCTCTTCGGTGTGGCATGATCTCTCGTCTCCGCAAGTTAACGACAGCGTCTTTGCTCTGTACATGAGCCTCTACTACACCTTTCTGCATTTCTGGGTGCGTTTAGGAGAGAGTGAAATTTGGTTGCGACTGCCCTCGGCCCTGTGTGGCCTGGCAACGGTTCCGTTGTTGTACGCGCTAGGTTCGCGTCTGTTTACCAAGCGGGTGGGATTGGCAGCGGCGTTTCTGCTGGCCGTCCAACCGGTGCATGTGGCTTATTCGCAGGAAGCGCGCAGCTATTCGCTTTGCGTGTTCCTTTCGGTGGCAGCATTCTATTTTTTCATCAGGGCGCTGCAAGAGGGAGCCCGCAAATGGTGGCTGCTGTATGTCATGAGCGCCGTACTGGCGATCTACAGCCATCTTTTTGCAGTCTTTCTTTTACCTGCGCAGTGGTTGTCGCTCTTTTTCCTCGATAGAAAAAAAGAGCATTTAAAATCCGCGATTCTAAGCGCAACATCAATTCTAGTGCTGATTGCTCCCATATTTACCCTGGCGATCGTAAAGGATTTCGGCAAGTTTCCCTGGGCCGCTGAACCTGGCATCTGGGACCTATTTCATGCGGTGCAAAGCCTTACAGGCGCGGGCGTGAAGTCCCCAATTTACGTGTTCGTTCTCGCGACGGCCGGCATTAGTTTCTATCGGACGTGGCAAAACGCCGGAGAGTTGGCCCTGCGCTGGCGACACGCTCTTCTCTGGGGCTGGCTTCTTCTTCCGGTAGCCGGCGTCGTATTGGCTTCACTGTGGAAGCCGCCGCTATTTCCCCGATATCTGATCATCAGCCTGCCGGCATCAACATTGCTGGCCGCGGTCGGATTATCTCGTTTTGGTCCTAATGCCAGGTTTACCGTTGCAACGGTCGTGCTGGGAGCGCTGTTCGTTCCAGCAATCTTCACTTACTACGCGAAGCCAAAGGAAGATTGGAGAGGGGCGACGGCCTACTTGCTTGCCCGCGCCAGGCAAGACGATGGCATTGTCTTTTATCGCGAATGGGGGCAGCAGCCTTTTGATTACTATCGTGAGCGCATGGGCTCTGCATCGGTTGGTCCGTCAATCCTGAATCCTTTCCGTGTATCTTCTGACGAAGCTGCCGTCGCCCACAGGATGCCAACCGTCTGGCTGGTTCTCTATGGACTTCATCCCCGCGATGCAGTCGAGACCGCGCAGTTGGCAAAAGACGTAACCTCTCTGGAAAACGGCCATGTCCTCGTTGACCGGCAAAACTTCCGCGAAATTGAGATCCTCTGCTACAGCAGCAAGACCGCGCCACTCAAAGCGCCTCCGCCGGTCGCACAATCCACGCTCGTATTCCAGAAAACCGCGACCGCGCATTTGCGCACGCGCCCCACTCTTTGAGATCATTCGGAGTTCACTACCTTTTTGATTAAAGTGGAGGAGCGCCATGCAGGAAACACCCCAACAATATACCCAGAGGATGTTGAGTTACTCCCAGGGAAAAGAACCCTTGGCCTTGCAACAGGCCGCTCCCAGAAAACTGGCAGCGTTGTTAAAGGGCAAGACCAAGAAACAACTCGCGCGCCGGCCTGCACCCGGCAAGTGGTCGGTGCTGGAGATCGTAGCTCATTTGGCTGATGCGGAGATAGCAATTTCATGGCGTTTGCGCCAGACTCTCAGCAGCAACGCCATCCCGCTCCAGGCCTTTGACCAGGATGTTTGGGCAACCACATTTGACTATGCCCACCGCGATCCCAAGGAATCATTGGAAAGCTTTCGCGTACTGCGGAATGCCAATATGGCTCTCTTGAAATCCGTGCCCCGCAAGTTGTGGGAGAACTACGGTATCCACCAGGAAAGAGGAAACGAGAGCGTGGCTCATATTGTGCAGATGATTGCCGGACATGATCTAAATCACCTACAGCAGATAGAAAAAATCTTGAAGGAAAAGCGTTGAACCCCTTGTGCGAGGATGCCGCGCGGGGACAAACTCCAGACATGCGCCTTCGCGAGTTGGATATCCAGCCTGCTATCATTTCACCGTCGGCGGAAGGCTCCAAGCCTGGCTTTGATCGGGCCTTCGGGTTCGGTTTGAGTCTCTCCGGGGTTACCCCAGGGAATCGTGAATAGCTGACAATTCGTCGCGGGAGCTCAACTGCGCTTCACGCAGAACTGCTCGCGCAAGGTTAGATTCGTTGGAGCGTTCCGCCGCCCTCGAACCAAATGCCGTCTCTTTCGTTTTTGAGAGTGTTTGCCCGCTCCTTTCTCGCCGGCGAACCGTCGGTCGAAGAAATTGTGGCTCGCGGCGGCCTGACGCTTGGCAAACGCTGGCGCTGGCTTCGACCTCTTGCGCGGCGCTACGTGAAGGCTTTTGCCGGCAAGACGCGTCCGCGGCGCCGCGATGTGATCGTATTTCTCCTGCAGGACCCCGGTTTTACACGCGCATGGTTCAAACACCACTCCGATTTGTCTGTTGTACGGGCCCTGACCGGCGGCCAGCAAATGCAGCCAGTTGCGGCGGCCAAGGCGTGGGACGTCCCACCTATTACCTCCATCGGAGCCTTAGCCGCCTGGCTTCAGCTCACTCCCAGCAAACTGGAGTGGTTCGCCGATCTCAAGGGACTGGGATACAAGAAGAGCAGCCCGCAGTTGCGGCACTATCACTACCGAATCTTAGCCAAAGATTCGGGCAACATTCGACTGATCGAAGCGCCGAAGCCGCGTCTGAAAGAGTTACAACGGCAGATTCTGGCGCAGATTCTCGACAAGATTCCGCCGCATCCCGCGGTGCATGGGTTCGTCAAAGGGCGGTCCATCAAGACATTCATCGCGCCCCATGTGGGCCAACGCGTTGTTCTGCGGATGGACCTGCGGGATTTCTTTCCCAGCTTCGTCGCAGCAAGAATCCAGACTTTTTTCCGGACCGTGGGCTATCCCGAATCGGTTGCTGATCTGCTTGGCGGCGTTTGCACGAATGCTACCCCGCGCGACGTATGGCCCAAACCCGGAGTTGGTATTGATCCACAGTATTTATGGGAAGCGCGGGCACTCTATTCCCAACCACATTTGCCGCAAGGCGCGCCCACCTCGCCGGCGCTCGCCAATCTTTGTACCTATCGAGTGGATTGCCGCCTGGCCGGGCTGGCGGAATCTGTTGGCGCCAGGTACACCCGCTATGCCGACGATATTGCGTTTTCCGGAAGCGACGCCTTCGAAAAGGGAATTGAGCGATTCTCAATCCATGTTGCCGCCATCTTGCTGGAGGAGGGCTTCACCGTGCACCACCGCAAGACCCGCATCATGCGACAGGGAGTGCGGCAACACCTGGCCGGCATCGTCGTCAATCAGCACAGCAATATCATGCGTCCAGACTTCGATCGCCTCAAGGCAATCCTTACCAATTGTGTTCGGCTGGGTCCCGAGAGTCAGAATCGCGACCTTCATCCCCGCTATCGTTCGCATCTCGAGGGCCGAGTGGGGTTTGCGGGGATGATCAATCCCGCCAGGGGAAAACGTCTTCGTGCTATATTCGAGCAGATTCAGTGGCAGTGACACTCCCTTGTCATCCAATGCGGAAGCCGGGAGCTCCCGCAATAAAGTTAGTTAGGCTAAACGTACTGTTTTGATTCTTTGAATTGACATACCCAGGTGACTGGATTGTAGTAGGCATTTCCAATGAAAAAACTTAAGTTTCTCGTCTCCCTCATCATGGAGGAGAACCAATACCAGAGGCTGCACGCCTCCGTGGTGCGCGATGTTGCCGGCCGTCTGGGAGTTGACGTACAAATCCTCTACGCAGGCAATGATGCCATTGCACAGAGCGAGCAACTGCTGAATACGATTCATTCCCCCGCCACCCGGCCAGACGGCATCATCTGCGCTCCCGTGGGCACAACCCTGATGTCTGTGGCGAAACGAGCTGTCGAGAGCGGCATTGGGTGGGCGGTGCTCAATCGTGAGTGCGACTACATCACCGATCTGCGCCGCAACAGTTCCGCTCCGGTTTTCTTTGTCACCCCAGATCAATCAGAAATTGGGCGGCTCCAGGGAAGGCAAATGGAAGCATTGTGCACGCGGGGCGGGCTCATCCTGTACATCCTCGGCCCGGCCGGCAATCCCATTGTGGATTATCGCCGGTCGTGGATGCTTACAACCAAACCGGCCAATATCCAGGTGCGCACCTTGACCGGCGACTGGAGCGAGCAGAGCGGATATAAAGCCATCAGCGGCTGGCTTCAGTTACGCACCTCGCGCGCCACGGCAGTAAATTTGGTTGCCGCGCAGTGCGATGACATGGCTTTGGGCGCCAAAAAGGCCTTTGAAGAACTGACCGAAGGTGAAGAGCGGACTCGCTGGGCCAGCCTGCCCTTCATCGGGTGCGACGGCTGCCCTGAAGCCGGACAAGAATGGGTGCGCCGAGGCTTGCTCACCTCAACCGTCGTCATTCCTTCCACCGCGGGTCCTGCCCTTGAGATGATGGTCCGCGCCATTCAAACCAAGTCACAACTCCCGGAGTCTACGTCCATTGCTCCCGCTTCTTTCCCCCCGCTCGAAAAGCTGGGAAGACCTTCTCTGTAAAACAGAGCCTGGCGTTGATTGGACCAACCGCTAACTGCCGGTTAGAATGAGACGCCTGATGATGCCTGATCATGTCATCTGGAAACTTGCAGAATGTCAATCGCCACCGCAAAAGATGCGTCGCATACTCGTCTCCGTAGTTTTACTCGTGCTGCTGTTCGGCCCTGCTAACGCTGGCCAAGCCAAAACCGATGCTGATTCCGGGTGGCAGCGGCTGGCTGAGGGGATTGATCTCAAATTTCTGAAGTCCGGCAAACCAAGCCTGGTTGGAGACTCACGAATCGCTGTGTTGCGGATCGATCCTGCTCTTTGGAAGCTGGAACTTATTGGCGTAAAACAAAATGGCGAACCGGCAGGGCTCAGCGCTCGCGAGTGGTGCGAAAAGTACAATCTTGCGGCTGCGATCAATGCCGGAATGTTCGAGCAGGACGGCAAGACCCACACCGGATATTCCCGCTTCCATGAAAAGATCGACAGCAGCCGGGTGAACGATTATCAATCCGTTGCCGCTTTTGATCCCCGAGATCCTAAGAACCCCGTGCCTTTCCGCATTTTTGATCTGGATGCCCCGGGAATCACGTTGCCTGGCATTCTCAAAGACTATACCTCGGCCGTGCAGAACCTGCGGTTGATTAAACGTCCCAACTCGAACCAGTGGGGTAAGCAGAACAAGAAATGGAGCGAGGCGGCCCTGGGAGAAGATGACGCAGGCAGGATTTTGTTTATCTTTTCCCGGTCGCCGTTTTCAATGCACGATCTGAATCAGGAGCTTTTGTCGGCGGGCATTGGACTGGTGGCGGCCCAGCACCTGGAAGGCGGACCGGAAGCCCAGCTCTATTTGCATTTTGGCAAAGTCGAATCTGAGATGTTCGGAAGCTATGAGACCTTGTTCCGAGAGGATGACCAGAACTCAGCGCCATGGCCGATTCCAAATGTTCTAGGCATCCGGCCGCGGTCTCCAGCGGTTCACTGAGACCGGCCCTGTTTCAGAATTCCACGCCATCTAAGTTGACACAATTTCTTTCTCCCGCGAGGAGTCTTGCAACATGGCTGAGAAGATCCAGTGCGCGACTCACGGCGAATGCCAGCAAACATTTGTCTGTACTCATCTTCTCGGAGAGACCTCAGGCATGGGATTCAACCGGGACGAGCCCACCGATGACGCCCCTTTCCCAGACGCCTGGTGTGACAATTGCGAACTTATACGCGCTGCCCATGATGGCTGGAACGAAGAATCTGAGAAGCTGACGAAGATCACGCTGTTCTGTTCTGGCTGTTACGAACGAGCTCGCATCCGCAATATGCGCACGTCGGTTACGCTTAACGATCTGGCGAGTCTGCGCTGGAAGTGCGGCGCCTGCGAAGAATGGCATACCGGGCCTTGCCTTGATTTTGCCTACGATTCGCCCTTCTACTGGCAGGATGAACATGAACAGGCAAGCCGCCGCGCCGAGCTCCTGCCAAGCTGGAGCAAACAGAATCGTAAGACCTTTCTGGACGAGGACTACTGTGCGATTGACGACAAGGATTTCTTTGTCCGCGGAGTCATCCATTTGCCCATTATCGGCGCTGCGGAGACATTCCGGTGGGGCGTGTGGGGTTCGCTGAGCCGCGAGAATTTCGAGACTCTGCGAAAGCTAGACGAGCATCCAAAGCGGGTCGAACTGCCGGCCATGTTTTCATGGCTCAGTAACCAGATCCCCGAATATCCAGATACTTTGAGCTTGAAGATGTACGCCCAGATCCAGGAACCCGGTTGGCGGCCGCATTTCAGAGTGCAGCCAACGGATCATCCTCTCGCGCAGGAATATCACAAAGGTATAACTGCGGAACGAGTGAGAGAAATTATGCTGGAACGCGTGCGCGGGAACGAGTAAGGCGAACCTAACTTATATCAACAAATCCATTTTTTGCTGTACTCTATAAGTTTATGCTTCGATTCTCTACCTCAGGTGAATCTCATGGCGAGGCTCTGGTTGCTTTGCTCTCCGGCATGCCTGCCGGGCTGAAGGTTGACGAGGAGTTCGTCAACCGCGAACTATGGCGCCGTCAACAGGGCTACGGGCGCGGCGGGCGCATGCGCATTGAGCGCGATACGGCGCATATCCTCTCGGGCGTGCGCCATGGCCAGACTATCGGTTCGCCCATTGCGATGACACTTGCTAACAAGGATTGGCAAAACTGGCAGGAGTCGCTGCCCGTGGCTGCGGGCGATATGCAGAAACATAAAGAGGTAAAGTCTCCGCGCCCCGGACATGCCGACCTCGCCGGCGCCCTTAAATACAACTTTCCCGAAGCTCGCTACATATTGGAGCGGGCTTCGGCGCGCGAATCAGCGGCGCGTGTTGCGGTAGGTGCTTTGGCCAAACTATTTCTACGCGAATTGGGAATTGAAGTTTTGAGCCACGTCATAGCTGTAGGCAGCGCCCGTTTGAACCTGGACGAAATTCCATGGGATCGGCTTGAGGCCCTGCACGCCCGCGAAGAAGTTCTGCTTAACTGCGTGGATGAAGAGACCGAACAGCGCATGAAGGCCGAAGTCGACCGCGCACTGAAGACCGGCGATTCTATCGGCGGCGTCTTCGAGGTGGTTGCGCACAACGTGCCTCCCGGCCTCGGCACCTACGCCAACTGGGACGAGCGCCTCGACACCCACCTCGCCGCTGCAGTGATGTCGCTGCAGGCGGTCAAGGCCGTGGAGATCGGCACCGGCGTGGCCTCCGCGCTTTCTTTTGGTTCCGAAGTTCACGATGAGATTGGATATCAGAAAGGGAACAACCTGCCTTTTACCGGCTTCACGCGAAAATCCAATCACGCTGGCGGCATCGAAGGCGGCATCTCCAATGGGCAAGACATCATTGTACGCGGCTACCTGAAACCCATCTCCACTTTGCGGCGTCCGCTGGAGTCGGTGGACTTCAAGACCCGCGAGGCGGTCAAAGCCGCCTACGAGCGCTCCGACGTTTGCGTTGTGCCGGCTGCCGGAGTTGCCGGCGAAGCCATGGTTGCTCTTACCCTGGCCCGCGCCGCCCTGGAAAAATTTGGCGGCGATTCGATGACCGAGACTGTCAGGAACTTCAAGGGGTATTGCCAGCAGTTAAAAGAGTTCTAGAAGCAGTCCTCAGTCCTGGTCCTCAGGAAAGACGAAGACTAACCGCAGAGGTCGCCAAGGAACGCAGAGGCGCAAAGCCATGCCCCTTCCGAAAACGATTTACGAAACCAGTTCCAGCAAAACTATGCCCTAATTGCTTCTACCTCGAGATATTCTGCGTTCACGACCGTTGTGCCGTCTTTAGCTTGATTGTGTTTGGTCCACATGCCTTCTAAATCGGAGGCGAGAGCGGCCTGGCCTGCGACGTCAAGCCGGGAGAAACCGACTTTCGTTGGGCCGAAGTACTGGCGAAACAGCTTTACCACCTCCGCCGGAGTGAAGGGATACTTGAAAATGCACATCTGCTTTGAGCAGGTAACGCTGGCCACGCCTTTGCCGAAGCGCTCGCGGAGGGTTGCTTCTTCGCCCCAAAGTACCGGCGCCGGGATGCCGGGCGGTGGGGGAACGTGGTTGGCCGTGATCCGGAAGTTTTCGCCGACAAATCCAGTAGGAGTCCAGTTGGCCATGGCAATCAAACCTCCTGGACGACAAACACGCACGAACTCCGCAGCGACGCGCTCGGGGCGCGGGGCAAACATCGCCCCGAACATGCTGATGATCGCGTCAAACGAGCCATCGGAAAACTGCAATTGTTCGGCATCGCCTTCTTCGAACTTTGCAGTTACGCCCTCTTTTGCCGCGCGGGTGCGTGCCTGTTCGAGCAGATTGGAGGCGATATCAACACCGGTGACCTCGGCTCCCGCTCGGGCTGCAGGGATGGCAGTGTTGCCGGTGCCGCAAGCTACGTCAAGAACGCGCGTTCCGGGAGCGATGTTGAGGCGGGTAACGAAATCTTTTGCGGCCTCGGCAGTGTAGGCGGCGATGACGCCGAAGTCACCGGCCATCCAGGTATCGCGCATGCGTTCTTTGAGCGCGTTGATGTCCATGGCTGCGGGTTGCATAGAAGACCCTCCTGATTTTACGACTATAGAACATAAAACGACACAGCAGAGGCGTGACGTTGGGGCTATTCCTTCCTGCCCACGAATTCTGCCGTGCGGCTTTCTCCTACTGTTTCTCGATAGTGCAGCACGCGCAGGGTACGAAGAGCTGTCAGCAATTCATTCGGCTGCAGCAGATGCAGAGGATGCGTCGGCCCTTTCAACGTGCCGCGCAAATAAGTCTTGTAAATCAGCAAGCCGCCGGGTTTGAGTATCTCAACCAGGGCAGGGAAGAGCTTTCGCTGCAGATAAAAGAACACCAGGACCAGATCAAACCGTCGCGGTAATTCCTGCAGATCATAGCTGTTCAGGTCAGCCACGATAGTTTCAATGGCAAGTTTTTTGCGCCGCGCGTTCTTGCGCGCCAATGCAATTCCAACTTCGGAAACGTCAACCAGCGACGCTTTCCAACCCTGTTTTGCGTAGAAAAGCGCATGTCGGCCGGCGCCACCGGCCACATCGAGCACGGCGCCCCGCGCGGGCAGCAGAGGCCGCACGTAATCCCTATCTGCTTGCAGCAGAAGGGGATCGGGCCGCAAGGAAGTATGCGAACCTGTCCGATATTTCGCGTTCCATAGCTCCCGTTCCAAGGGTGGCGGCGTTTTACGCATTGCAGTTTTCAGAGCGCGATTCTTCTGTCACAAGGCGGGAATTTTGCCCTATAATTCTCTTATCCCAAGTTCTTCCATTGTACGGTGGAGGAAACATGGAAATACAAGTCCGCAAACACGCAAACCGCAATGTGCAGGTCATCAGCATGCATGGCAACCTCATGGTGGGCGATGCCGTGGATACCCTTCGCAGAACCATCACCCAAACTCTCGGCTCGGGCAACTCACGCATCGTCTTCGACATGAGCGACGTAAAAATGCTCGATTCCAGCGGCATCGGTGTGCTGGTGCGCACGCTCACCGCGGTAAAGCAGCGGGGCGGCAATGCGAAACTTGTGAATCCTTCCGAGCTTGCCCTGCAATCGCTGCAGCGCGTTGGCCTGGTCGAGCTCTTCCAGATTTATCGCGACGAAGAAGCTGCGACAGATTCTTTTGCGAATTAGAAGCTTTTAGCTTTTGTGTTTCTGACAACCGAAGCGCTTGTGTGGACAAGATACCACACGGCAGCCGGCGAGACGCCGGCGCTGCAAGCGCGTTGATATCCGGCAAACCCGCGCCCTGATTGCGTTATACTGAACTCATCCACGATGCCGCAATCGGTCGAAAAGACGTTCTTCATCGAGACCTTTGGCTGCCAGATGAACGTCCATGACTCGGAAAAAGTCATTGGCACGCTCATCGGCGAAGGTTATCGCCAGGTGCAGAGTGTGGAAGAGGCTGGCCTGATCCTCTACAATACCTGCTCCATTCGTGACAAGGCCGAACAGAAGGTCTTCCACCGCCTCAACGATTTTAAGAAATTCCAAAAGCAGGGCAAACGCTTTGGCGTTCTGGGCTGCGTTGCGCAGCAGGAAGGCGAAAAGATTTTTGAGCGGGCGCCGTACGTGTCGCTGGTCGCTGGCTCGGCTTCGTATCGCAATCTTCCGCAAATGCTGGCGCAGCTCGAAGCAGGGAACTCGCGGGTAACCGGCCTCGATGACCGCCAGACCGACGAGACCTTTGAGACCGAGTTCACCGCGCGCAGCAACCCTCATCGCGGATACATCACCATCATCGAGGGCTGCGACAAGTTCTGCTCTTACTGTATCGTTCCCTATACCAGGGGCAAGGAACGCAGCCGCACCTCCGATTCCGTGCTGGCCGAAGCCCGCAGGATGGCCGATGCCGGCTACAGCGAAATCCAACTTCTCGGACAAAACGTAAATTCTTATATGGATTCCAGCGGCAAGAAGTCGTTTGCCGGTTTGCTTGCGGCCGTGGGCGAGGTTCCGGGAATACGCCGCGTGCGCTTTACGACTTCGCATCCACGCGATTTCACCCGCGACATTGTCGAGGCCATAGATTCGGTTCCCGCGCTTTGCGATCACGTGCATCTGCCGGTGCAAAGCGGCTCCTCGAGAACACTGAAGGCCATGATGCGCCTGTATACGCGGGAAGAATACCTGGAGCGCATCAGTTGGATCAAGGCAGCCAGGCGGCCCATCAGCATTACTACCGACATCATTGTCGGCTTTCCCGGTGAGACCAACTCTGACTTCGAGGAAACCATCACATTGCTGGACGAAGTGGGCTACGATGGCGTCTTTGCTTTCAAGTATTCGCCGCGGCCGCATACTCCCGCCATCAACATGATTGACAGCATCGTGGATGAGGAGAAATCAAAGCGCTTGGCTATCGTCTTAGACCGGCAAAGAGAGATTCAGAGAGTTAGTTATAGCAAACATGTAGGAAGCATTGTTGAGGTAATGGTTGAAGGGAAGAACGAGGCCCGCGGCCAGTGGATTGGCCGCACATCACAGAACAAGACGCTGAATTTTACCGCCGCGGCGGAATCGTCACCTGCGGCCGGTTCTTATCATCCAATCAAGGTGACGGGAAGTTTTCCCAATAGCCTGGTAGGCGAACTGGTAGCTTGAGGAATTTGTGGGGGATACGGGGGTTAACGATGGAAGTTGAAATGAAAATTCGGGGATTGATGATGGATCCGGTGACCAATATGCCCATCGTGGTCCTCAAGGACGTCGGCGGCGACGCCGTTCTGCCTATCTGGGTCGGAGTCTATGAGGCCAATGCCATCGCCCTGGAGATCGAGAAGGTTACGACCCCGCGTCCCATGACCCATGACCTCATCAAGAATGTTCTGGTTGGACTCAACACCCACGTCCACAAAGTCGTGGTCAGCGAACTGCGCGACGATACTTTCTACGCCGTCATCTGGATGGAGCGCGACGGCCACGTCATCAGTATAGATTCTCGCCCATCGGACGCCCTTGCCCTTGCCCTGCGACTTGATTGCCCAATTTATGTAGAGGATGAGGTCCTGAAATCGTCTAAGCTGGCCAGCTCGATCAATGAGCGCGTGTCTTCTGACGAATTGCGTAAATGGCTGGAGTCCCTCAATGACGAGGACTTAGGCAGATATAAGATGTGAGCGAAGCAGCCGCTAGCTACTAGCTTCTAGCTGTTTTTGCGACTGGATCATGTAGTGTCTACGCCCAAACACAGCTAGAAGCTAGCGGCCAGGAGCTAATTCATGCCCGATTCCGCCGAACAGCTCGCTTGCATCTACCAGGCCGGTTTCGATATTGAACAGTTTGAGCGTTATCCCCAGGCCGTAGGCATCGTTCGTAATCAGTGCATCGCCTTGTTTGAATCCACTCCGAACGGATTAAGCATGATTGGCACCCCTGGATGGCGTATGGGTGAGGTCATGGGTGTACTGGTCGAGAAAGAGGGCCGCAAGGTCTTTCAGGCCAAGCAAGAAATCATTGAGGCCACATCTGAGCTTCAGGAAAGATTGCAAACCTTTGAACGCGAGCTTAACGAGCTTTTAAATTCAGTTGTCTAATACTAGCCTCTGGAGAGAACTCCCGAGAGGCCATCCAATAAACTTATTTGCGGTGACAGGTTTCCATCGCTTGATTCTCAACCACGCCCAAAACCACTTTGGGCTGAAACAAGGTGCCGGCGACTCTCTGAACCACAGCAATCAGATCAGTTTGGTTGCGAAATACTTTAACCATCTTGGCGGAAGAAAACTCAGGCAGGTTGACCGCATTACCATTTAACAGCCGGGGCAGAGTCTCAGGCGGAGCGGATACCGAGGGAAAGGCCGGCAGGAGCGTGCGGGGGTGCCGTAAATACTGGCCTAATTCTGATTTTACATAATATTCGTTATCGGACATTGGAGAAGGAAGTGGCTGAGTCTTTATATGGTCCAACTTTTCGAATCCGTGAGCTTCCCCAATTCCAAATTCCCCCACCGCGGTTCTGCGAAGGCTGGCCAGATGGCCGCCTACCCCGACCTGCCTTCCGAGATCATGAGCGATGGAACGCAAATACGTCCCGGACGCGACTTGTGCGCGGAAACTTACCAAATCTGCTTGCACGCTGGTGATCTCCAGCTTCTTGATCTCGACTTGGACCGGCTTCAGCTCGACCGCCTTGTTTTTGCGGGCTAGCTTGTAGGCAGGTACGCCGGAGATTTTCTTGGCCGAGTATGGTGGTGGAGTCTGCTCAATAACTCCTATGAATCCGGTAGCGGCGGCGCGGATTTCCGCTTCTCGCTCCTGGCAATTTACCGCGACCGGTGGTCCGCTGGGTTCTCCGGTTGCATCGTATGTATCGGTGGCATATCCCAGACGGATTTCGCCTTCGTATGTCTTCTCGCAGTGCAAATAGAACTGCGCCAGCCGCGTCATCCGTCCCAGTAACATGGGCAATACGCCCGTGGCCATGGGGTCGAGCGTGCCCAGATGGCCGATAGAGCGCTCGCCGGTGATACGGCGCAGGCGGTTGACGGCGTCATGCGAAGTCATGCCGGCCGGTTTATCGAGAATCAACACTCCATCCATTTTCTGAATCTCAATCCTGTACCATGTATTCTATATAGTTATTCCTCACTTCGATGATCCCCATCCGCGATGACGCCCCCCGCTACACGACTGCTTATGTGAACTATTTTCTGATTGGGCTCAATGTAGTGATCTTTCTCTTTCAGCAGACTCTTGGGCCAGCGGAACAAAATGCGTTCCTCACTCTGTTTGGCGCCACCCCCGCCAACATCACTGCCTGGATCTCCGGGAGCCATGACGTAACTTTTGTCAGCGCGGTGGTCCCCATCCTGACCTCAATGTTTTTGCATGGCGGCTGGGGACACATTATTTTTAACATGTGGTTCCTCTGGATTTTTGGGGACAACGTCGAAGACCATCTCGGACATCTGCCGTATCTGGCATTCTATCTGGCATGCGGCATCCTGGCCGATCTGGTGCACACCGTCTTCAACCTGCACTCCACGGCTCCCACGGTAGGAGCCAGCGGCGCGATTGCCGGGGTCATGGGAGCGTATTTCCTGCTCTATCCTTCGGCCCGTGTCCTGACCCTGGTGCCGTTCTTCTTTGTTTTTTTAACCTGGTTGCCCGCCTGGATCTTCCTGATCTATTGGTTCGTTGTGCAGTTCCTTACCGGAGCCGCCAATTCGATCAATTACGCCCACCAAAATGCAGGCGGAGTGGCCGTCTGGGCCCACGTCGGCGGGTTTCTGGCCGGACTGGTGCTCATCAAGCTCTTCCCTGCCAGACCGCAGCGCTTTTCCTACGAATAAAAAGCTTCTAGCCTCTAGCCACTAGCTTCCAGCTGCTTCTGGAATTGAACGCTGCATACAGCTTCTGCACCCAGAAACAGCTGGAAGCTAGTAGCTAGTAGCTAGTAGCTTCTCCTCACTTTTCGGCCTCTTCTGTTTTCAATATTGGCAGCAGGCTGTTGTAGTCATCGGTCCACAGGCGCAGGCCGGGCGGGACGATAATCGGCTCTTGCGCTGCGGCAATCTCCGGACGGTTGAGAAATTCCGTATTGGCAGTCACCAGCACCCAATCGGAGCTGAAGGCGGCGTGCTCGTCATCGTCAGGCACGAGAATCAAAGCGGTTTTCAATCCGGCGTGCTCGGCCTGCTGTTGCACCACCGGCGCCAGATTGAGAAAGTGATTGGTCACATGAAATGCGATGATGCCCGAGGGCTGCATATGCCGGCGATACAAATCGAGGGCCTCGACGGTGAGCAGGTGCACCGGTATGGCATCACCTGAAAAAGCATCGATGATCAGCACGTCGTAGTGCTGGGCAGGCTCTGCAGCAAGTGAAATGCGGGCGTCGCCCGGAACGATTTCTATCCTGGCTTTCGATTCTCGCAGGTATGTAAATGCGTTACGGGCAATGGCTTCCACCTGGGCATTGATTTCATAAAAACGAAAGACGTCTCCGCTGGCGCCATAAGCGGCGAGCGTGCCGGCGCCAAGCCCAATCACTCCAACCCTGCGCGATCTGTTTCTACAGCACAGATCAAGCGCGAGTCCGACGCCGGAGTCGCGGCTGTAATAAGTCGTGGGCTCAGTGCGCATCTCGGGTGAGAAGATTTGCATTCCATGCTCGATGGTGCCGTGATAAAGCGCGCGCGTGGTGTTGGCCCCAGGCGGGTCAACGGTCTGAAGTACAGAGAGTGTTCCGTAGAAGCTGCGGACCTGCAGAAACAAATCAACCTGGTCATTTCGCACCTGGACAAAAATGAGCCTCACCATGGCCGCGGTGGCGGCCAGCCAGAACACGCGCGTCATCCATATTGCTGGTTGATGTATTGTTTTTACGCGCCCGGTTTTCCACGAAATAGTGAAGCCCAGGGCTGCCGCCAGGACCAATCCACAGGCCAATTCGTAGTTGCCGGAAAAAAGTGTAGGCGCGGCTACGCCAACAAAGATCGCGCCCAGCGCTCCCCCGCCGGCAATGCAAAGATAAAACGTTGTCAGGCGCTGCGGCGCGGGCCGCAGCCGGTAAAGCTCAGCGTGGCAGAACAGGCAACTGAAGAACAGTGCCGCAGAGAAAAGCGCAATCTCCCACGGCAAAGACATCATTACCTCGGAAACATGGCGAAGCTTTGCCAGAAGCGCGAGGTCCGGATCATAGAGCACATAGGCCGCAGGCGTCAGGGCAACCGGAAACAACAGCAACACCAGCCAGCGCGGAAGCCAGGCCGCGCCGCTGAAGGCAACCACAAAGCTCAGCAGATAAAGAACCAGCGGGATGATCCAAAGCAAAGGGATGGCAGCGACATTCTGGCTGAGATAGTTGGTAACCGCCGAGAGCAGCAGCGATCCGCATGCAGCCAACAAGATCCACAACACGCGGTCTGCTGCTGTGATGCGGGATTCCAGCGCAGGCTCTTCCGCTGTTGTTTCTCGCGCGCTTGACACGTTGCGAATTGAATATCCGATGCAAAGACACAGGCAGGCGAATGCCATAAAGCCGGCCATCCACACAATGCTTTGCTGGCGCAGGCTGAAGCGCGGCTCGATCAGCCAGGGATAAATCACCAGAGCCAGCAGCGAACCAAAATTGGAGACAGCAAACAGGCGGTAAGGCCGAGAGATAGTTGCCGGGTCATTACTGCCCACGATTGCACTCGATGCAAAGCGCGCATACCAGGCTTGTAACAACGGACTGGTGGCGGAAAGCACCAGAAAGGGCGCGCCGATGAGCAACGTCAGCAGCCACAACACGCTGACGATCGGGTGGGCCGGGTTGGCGCGCAGATTGGGGTTAAGGTTGCGGCCGAGTTGCGCCAGGCAGAGAAGCAGGAAAATGGAATATGCGATCGCTTGCGCGCGCATTGACAGGCGCGTGGTAAGCGTGTGGGCGCCCAGGTATCCCAGCAACAGGGCGGTTTGAAAGAAGACCAGACATGTGGTCCAGACCGCCGCCGAACCGCCAAGCAGCGGGAGCAACCGCTTCCCTGCCATGGGCTCCGCCAGAAAAAGCAGAGAGCTGCTCAGGAAGATGGCGACTGCATAGAGGATTTTGGCAGAACGCATGGGCAGATGAAGATAACACGAGAGCGGTACGCTTCTCACCAACAGCTGCGGTTTACAGTGTCCCGGCTACTGGCCCAATTGTCAATTCAGAAACGACGGTTCCCGTGGGTACACGGATGGCATGCAGTACTGCCTGGGCGACTACCTCCGGCGAGAGCATGCGCTCCCGAGGCGCTTCCGGCCAGAACTGCTGCCAGATTTCGGTATCCACTGCGCCTGGAATGAGGGCTACTACCCGGATGCCGCGCCCACGCACTTCTTCGCGCAGTGCTTCGGTAAATCCCAAAGCGCCGAATTTCGAAGCGCAATAAGCGGACATGCCTTTGAACACCTGTTTTGCCGCAACCGACAGATTATTCACAATCGTGCCGTTTGCATTCATCAGCGGCAACGCTGCATGGGTGACCAGAAATAATCCGGAGAGGTTGACCTGCAATACTTGCTGCCATATCTCCCACTTGAGCTTTTCTACGTCCGTCAGCGGATGCGCCATGCCGGCATTGTTGATGAGAATATCGATTTTACCGAATTGTTTTTTGACCTGGCGAAACAATTCCTCAACCGATTTCGGATCACCGACATCACAGGCCTTATCTAATATTTCTGCTTTGTGCGGCTTAATTTTCTGTGCGGCTTTTCGCAGATGTTCGCCATTGCGTGCTGTGATGCACAGATCGCATCCGGCAGCGGCCAGTGCTTCCGCGATGGCCAGACCGATGCCCCGGCTCGCCCCCGTGACGACAGCAACCTTGCCCTGCAAGACGTTGGTATTTTGTTTGGGTTCTTTTGAATTTTTTGGCATTCGGAGTTCAATGTTTCAAGTGCTGTGGCGCTTCAATCAGGAGACGTAGCGAGCTACGTCTCTACGGCGAGAAATCATGACCAGCTGCGTCCCAACAAGAAGCAGCTTCAGAACCCGTTGCCGCTTTTTTGCCGGATCAGCGACAAAAATTCCTCGCGGGTCTGGTGCTGTTCGCGAAACGATCCCTGCATGGACGATGTCACCGCCGCCGAATGTTGCTTTTCCACGCCGCGCATCATCATGCACAGGTGGCGAGCTTCGATTACAACTCCCACTCCTTCGGGTTGGATGGCGTTCTGGATGCATTCGGCGATCTGCGTCGTCAGCCGCTCCTGTACCTGCAATCTGCGGGCAAAGGCGTCTATCAGCCGCGGAATCTTGCTCAGGCCGATCACTTTACCTTTCGGGATATAAGCAACATGGACCTTTCCAAAAAATGGCAGCATGTGGTGCTCGCACAGGCTGAACATTTCCACGTCTTTCACGATGACCATCTCGTCATAGTCCACGGTGAACAGGGCGTTCTTGAGCAGTTGCTCCGGGTCTTCCTGGTAGCCTTTGGTCAAGTATTGCAAAGCCCGGGCCATGCGCTGCGGCGTGCGCAGTAATCCTTCCCGCTCCGGGTCCTCGCCCAGCCGCACAAGCAATTCACGCAATAGTTCGTCTGTACTGGCGCCGGTCAACGAGACCGGCTCCGATGCTGGGTTCATCTCTCTTCCCTTTCCCATCAGCGCACCAATTCCCTGCCGCCGGCATATTCGAACGAGTTCATCATGGTCTCTTCAATCCGCACCTTCTCCACCTTTGCCGAATGAAATCCTTTTTGCAGGCGGTCGAAAATTTCTACGCACAGATTTTCGGTGGTGGGCACCAGTTTCTGGAATTCTTCCAGGGTGTTCAGGTTGCCATCGTCGTAGCGTTGCACAATCTCCTGCTTCACGAATTTATCGAGGTTCACAAGGTTGCATATCATGCCCGTGCGCGGGTCCACCTGGCCGCTCACCGTGACCTCAACGATATAGTTGTGCCCGTGGCCATACGGGTTATTGCACTTGCCGTAGACGGCCGCGTTTTCTTCGGCTGACATCGCCTCATTGTGCAGCCGGTGTGAAGCCGAGAATCTATAACGCCGGGTCAGATGGGCCTTCATGCCTCTCCATAGAAATCCACGAACAAATCGGCTGTCTCATACAGCCGCACGCGGTGCAGTTGCGCCAGCCGCAAGTTGGGCGTCAGCCGGTTCCAGATAGCAATGGCGATATTCTCGGAGGTTGGAATCTGCTCCGCAAATTCCGGCACCTCCTTATTCAAATTCCGGTGATCGAGTGCCTCTACCACCTCGCGGTTCATGATGTCTTTCAACTGCTTCAGGTCCATCACAAAGCCCGATTTGGAATCAATTTCCCCCTTCACGGTTACCTCCAAAACATAGTTATGCCCATGTCCGTGCGGGTTATTGCATTTGCCGAAAATGCGGCGATTTTCTTCGTCAGAAAATTCCGGACTGTGATAATAATGCGAGGCGGAGAATTCAACTCGTCGCGTCAGATAAATCATTCATCTCTCCGGTATTCGCCTCCCGCCTCTGGTGTTATAGATTGCCGAAAGAGGGTGGAAGCACTATAAAATTCTTATGCGGCACAATGCCGCGTACGTCAGAAATACGGGTAAGAGGTCGCTTGAGATTCATAACCGACCCCCATGACCTGACATGTGGAACTCTTTTATTATACGAAGTATGCGGATTACGCCAAAAAAGATGGCCTGCTGGACAGGACTGCTGCTTGCGTTTCTGCTGGCCTGCGGCTGCGATCGCGGCACTCAACCAGGTCTGATTGGCGGGCCGGCGCCTGACTTCACCGTGCAGGATTCCGACCGCTCTGTTTCTCTGCACGACCTGCGCGGCAAGGTTATTGTTTTGAACTTCTGGGCCTCTAATTGCGCGCCATGCATCGAGGAGCTTCCTTCGCTGATCGATATGCAGTCGAAGATGAGAGACCATGTCAATGTGCTCGCCGTCAGCCTCGACCAGGACGACAATGCTTATCACAGCTTCCTGCGCCAACACAACATCGATTTGCTCACGGTGCACGATTCCGAGCAAAAGAGCGGACAGCTCTATAAAACGGATGGATATCCTGAAACTTTCATTATCGATACCCGGGGCGTCATCCGCCGCAAATTTATCGGCGCTGTGGAGTGGACCAGGCCCGACATCTTGCAGTACCTGAAGCAGCTCTAGAAACTCGGGAGCCTCAGCGTCCCTGCGGTTAAGGCCTTTCTGCGTGTTTCCGCAATCACTTACAGCTTCACTCTCCGCAACCGCAGCGCGTTGCTGATCACGCTGACCGAGCTGAGGCTCATGGCGGCTGCGGCGAGCATGGGATTCAGCAGAGTTCCAGTGAACGGATACAGCACCCCGGCGGCCACGGGTATGCCCAGAGCGTTATATACGAAGGCAAAAAACAGATTCTGCCGGATATTGCGCATGGTGGCTTCGCTCAACTTGCGGGCGCGCAAGATTCCGCGCAGGTCACCTTTCACCAGCGTGATGTCTCCACTTTCTATGGCTACGTCTGTACCGGTGCCCATGGCGATGCCCACGTTGGCTTGCGCCAGCGCAGGAGCATCGTTAACGCCGTCGCCCGCCATGGCAACTTTTCGCCCTTCGCCCTGCAATCGCTTGACGACCTCCAGCTTCTGCTGCGGCGAAACCTCGGCGCGAAATTCCTGCAAGCCTAATCGAGCCGCTATCGCCCCGGCGGTGACCTGGTTGTCGCCGGTGAGCATCATCACGCGGACACCTTCTTTTCGCAGCGCCTGCAGCACCTCGGGAGTCGTTGTTTTCATAGGATCGGCAATCCCCAGTAACGCAGCCGGCTTCCTGTTGACTGCGGCCAATGTCACGGTTTGACCATCGCGGCGCATCTGCTCTGCCTGTTGTTGCGTACTGTCAACGGCTATTCCAAGCTCATAAAAAAGCCTTTGGTTACCGATAGTTATGAATTTTCCATCTACTATTGCTTCAATGCCTGACCCGGTGACAGAGCGGAAGCTGGTGCTGGGACGAAGAGGCAAGCCACGTTGCTCAGCCGCGCGCACAATCGCCCGCGCCAGCGGATGCTCGCTGTTGCGTTCCGCGCTGGCGGCAAGTGCCAGAACCTCAGCTTCAGCAAAGCTGCCAAGAGTCGCAATGTATACCAGTTCAGGCTTGCCTTCGGTGAGGGTTCCGGTCTTATCTACAACCAGGGTGTCGATTTTTTCCAGGGATTCCAAAGCTTCGGCGTTTTTGATCAGGACGCCGGCAGCGGCGCCGCGTCCCGTCCCCACCATGATGGACATCGGCGTAGCCAGCCCCAAGGCGCACGGACAGGCAATGATCAGCACAGCTACGGCGGCAACCAGGGCGTGGGCCATGCGCGGGGCCGGCCCGATCCACGCCCAGACAACAAACGTAATCAGCGCCGCAGCAAAAACAGCGGGCACAAAGTACGCCGCCGTCACATCGGCAATCCGCTGGATGGGAGCGCGGCTGCGCTGCGCCTCGCCTACCATGCGCACAATCTGGGCCAGCAGGGTTTCGCTGCCCACGCGTTCGGCCCGCATGGTGAAAGAGCCGGTGGCGTTCAGAGTTGCGCCAATGACCTTGGCGCCCGGTTCTTTGTCTACGGGCAGGGATTCGCCGGTGATCATGGATTCATCCACCGCGCTCTGCCCTTCCAGTACCGTGCCATCGACCGGCACCTTCTCGCCCGGACGCACGCGCAACACATCGCCTGTCTGCACCTCGCCCAACGGCACATCCGACTCGCCGCCATTGGCCACGCGGTGAGCAATCTTAGGAGAAAGATCGAGCAGGGCGCGTATGGCGGCGCTGGTCTGCGCTCGCGCTCTCAGCTCCAGCACCTGGCCCAGAAGCACCAGCGCGGTGATTGCCGCCGCCACTTCAAAATACACATCCAACCTTCCGCTTATTCCGCGAAATGAGGCAGGAAAAATCGACGGCGCCAACGTGGCCACTACACTGTAACCGTAGGCGGCTAAAACTCCCACTGCAATCAGGCTGAACATATTGAGATGGCGGGTGAGAAACGACCTCCAGCCGCGCTCCAGCAGCGGCCATCCGCACCATAAGACCGCTGGAGTCGCCAGCGTCAACTGCACCCAATTCCAGTACGGAGCAATGGCGCTAAACCAGGATGCCTCTGGACCGGTAAACATCTGCGCCATCGAAACTGCTACCAGGGGCAGCGCCAGACCAACACTGATCCAGAAGCGGCGGCTCATCATGCGCAATTCGGTGTCGTCTTCCGGAGCGTCGGGCGACAACGTGCGCGGCTCCAGCGCCATGCCACAAATCGGACACGCGCCGGGCTTATCGCTCACGACCTCGGGATCCATCGGGCAGATGTACTCAACTTTGCCCGGGGCTGCTGCTGATATTGCAGCCGGCGAGGTGCTTACATTTGCATGTGAAGCACTTGCAAGGGTGGTATTTGCATGTGTGGCATCCCGCTTTGCGGGATCGCCGGCTGTTGGCGACTGTGCAGAGGGTGCAGCCGTCATGCCAAGTTGAATCAGGCCGGCAGGCTTAGGCGGGTTCAGATACTTTTCCGGATCGGCCTGGAACTTCTGCGCGCAGCCCGCACAGCAGAAATAATAGCTCTGCCCGTTGTGCTCGGTTTTTGCTTTGGCCTTTTCCGGCACCACCTTCATTCCGCATACCGGATCGATCACTGTCGTAGTCTGATTCTCCGTCTGATTCACATCAACCAACCTTTCAAAAGCGAAAATGCAAGAGCTAAAAGCCAACAGCTAAGAGCCCAGAGCCCGATTCTTAAACATGAACTCGACAATCTCTTCATACATGCCGGCGGCCTCTTGTTTGGAGCCATGTTGCACCGCCTGCGTGACGCAGTGCCGTAAATGATTGCGCATCAGTTCTCTGCTCACGCCACGCAGTGCCTCCTGCACCGATGAAATCTGCATCAGGATGTCGGCGCAATAGCGGTCTTCCTCCACCATCTTTTGCAAACCCCGGACCTGCCCGGCAATACGATTCAGGCGATGCAGGTTCCGGGTCTTGATCTCCGGATCAACCCCCACTGCTTTGCGCGGCGAGGCCGTAGTCTCGCATCCGCAAGCAGCAATCTCGGAATTCTTCTTTGCCCTTGCTTTCATACCACGATTCTACATATACCCCCCACCCCTATGTCAATGCTGTCGACGGTCTGTGCGCGGCCAATCAAGCCTTTCCGGTCATGGCAGGAGTGCCCATCCATCGTTGACCCGCGCACGTTTGCGGCGAATTACTGGACTCTACAAATCGCATCTTCATGATTTATATTTACGAGTGCCGGTTTCCGGCACACAGCTTTCATTCCACCGAGCAGAAGGGACTTCATGACTACGGTTGACGTTTGTTTTCGCTACGGAATACCTCCCGGTGAGGCCGAGATGCGGGCCCTGGGTACGGCACGTGAGGTTTACGGCATCCGCGCCCTGCGCTTCGATGAAAAGAATAAGACCGTTCGCGTGGAGTTTGACGCCACCCGCTTAAACGAAAGCAATGTGGAGTCGCTGCTCCGTCGCGCAGGTTTGGATCTGACAGAAAAGGTAAGCTTGGCCTAGGTTTTTAGAATTTAGGGGAGTTGAGAGCTGTTCTTTGCCAGGATGACCGCTAAGGGCTAATGGCCAAAAGCTCCCTAAAAAGCAAAAGGAACACTCCTTAAACCTCTGGCCGAAGTTTGTTCTGGAGTGTTCCTATTGCGCGCCACTTCGTCTGCCCTATCCTATTGCAAGGGCCACGCCAAACCTGAGCATACTGAAACTAAAAGACTTAACCGCCATGGACGCCCGGATGCAAGCGTAGGAATTGCCAGCCCTGAGAAAGAATTACGCAGTAAAGTTTGGCGAGGGTGCTACAAAGCTGCTACTCGAGTTTCATCGCAGAGCGCAACTCCCATGGAAAATCCGCCTAAGTGTCTTCCTTAGAATCTCGCTGTATCTGGACAAATCCCCTTTCAGATCCTTAAATGGATGGCGCTGATAACGCAGAGGTGCAGCAAGGACTCAGTAAAGGGTAAAGAATTCTTAATCCTTCCGACTTCCCGACTTCATCCTTCTTACTTCCGTTGCCCATACGTTATAATCGAAATTTCAACCGTACCACCCGACGCGCCCTTAGCTCAGTTGGATAGAGCGTCTGACTACGAATCAGAAGGTCGGGAGTTCGAATCTCTCAGGGCGCGCCACTCTCCAATAATTAATTTTCAGAGTCATCAACAGTGTTCCAGCAGATCCTTCGGCTTCGCTCAGGATTTCGCCTGCGGGCTCAGACGCCCGCAAAACGGCTCAAGTTCGAATCTCTCAGGGCGCGCCATACTCCCCGTTGTATATTCAGTGACTTACAGCAATATCCCCTTTGCTACATCGAAAAACCAGGTGCCCTCTGAACTCCTGCAAGAAACGCCGGTGTTCTCGTTCTATTCTGAGAGGATTCAGCAAGACGCCCAAAAAAGGAATAAGAAAATGCGAACGAGAACCATTTTCAACGCGACTCGCCTTTTTGCCTTCGTGAGCGGAGCGGTGTGGCTTTGGTTGCTGAGAGTTCCGGCTCATGGCCAGCTTATGACCACCACTGTGAGCACTGGACACATTCCCAAGGCCGTGGCTGTAAATCCTGTAACCAACAAGATTTACGTAGCCAATCAAAGTGATACCAGTGTAACGGTCATTGACGGCGCCACCAACGCCACCGCCACCATCAACGTTGGAAGCACTCCCAATGCCGTGGCCGTCAACTCAGCAACCAACAAAATATATGTGGTCAACTCCAGCAGAGACAGCGTGACCGTGATTGACGCAGACACCAACAGCACCACCAGCATCGCTGTTGGAAAGCATCCCTCAGCCGTCGCTGTCAACACCAAGACCAACAAAATCTATGTCACCGCCGGCGGTTATGAAACTGCAAACTTCGGAAACGTAACGGTGATTGACGGCGCCACGAATGCCACCAGCAAGATCGGCATTGGGCCTTCCGGTCCGTGTGCTGCTGGCGATTGTTGCGCTTGCAATTGCCCGATGGCAATTCCCAATGCCGTGGCCGTCAACGAGGAGACCAACAGAATCTACGTAGCGGCACACACGACCGGCGACCATGCGAAAGACAAGGTGACGGTCATTGACGGGGCCACGAACGAAACTACTTCAGTCGAAGTCGAAGGCGAACCTCGCCACTTGGTTGTTAATCCAGTAACGAACAAAGTCTACGCCATAAGCGAGGGTCGCTTCGAATTTCCTGCGGGCCAGCCGGCCCGCCACAAGGGCGTCGTGATAATCGATGGAGCCAGCAATAGCGCCAGCACAATCCACCTCCCTGAAAGCTTCGATTCTGCATTCATCTTGAACATTGCAGTCAACCCGGCAACCAACAAGATTTACGTGATCAACCCCGAGGGTGGCGTCAGCATAATTGATGGCGCCACCGGCGCAATGACCAGCGTCGGTATGGAAGCTCCAGACGCCGTGGTTGTCAACCCGGTGACTAACAAGATATACGTTGCCAATTCCTTCCATCACAGCATTACTCTCATTGACGGAAACACCAATGCAACCACGATGGTCAGCCTGGGAGAGTATGACCTCCCATCCTGGCGATCAGACGACCCCATTGGTGGCATACCCATAATGGCCATTAACCCGGCGACTAACATGCTCTACGTAGCCACCAGCAGCGACAAAGTGGCAGTGATCGACGGAAGCGCAAAACCGATGACCACCATCAGCACCGGAGATGGTTCCTCCAACATTGCCGTCGACCCGGTGACGAACAAGGTTTACGTGACTAACAAGCTGAGCAATGACATGACCGTGATTGACGGGGCCACCAACAGCACCGAGACAGTCGAAGTGGGAGAGAACCCGGTTGAGCTTGCGGTCAATCCAGTGACGAACAAGGTTTACGTCATAAATCACCTGACGACCGGCAAAAAAAAACGCCACCGTGACAGTAATTGACGGGAGAAAGAACAAGGCCGCCGCCACAGTCCGAATCGGACCTAATCCCCGAGACATAGCAATCAACACACTGACCAACAAGATCTATGTCACCAATCGAGGCAAAGACATCAGTAAATTCGGGGTTGTAACCATCATGGATGGGGCCACCAATCGTGCGACAACAGTGAGAACCGGAACCAATCCGTGTTCGGTGGCTGTCAACCCAAAGACCAACAGAGTCTACGTCACCAACAACGGCAGCAACAACGTCAGTGTGATTGACGGAATGACGAATAAGACCATCGCCACCGTCAGCACCGGGGAAGAACCCTGTGCTATCGCCGTCAATTCCATCACCAACAAGATTTATGTGGCCAACTATAAGAGCGGCAATGTAACCGTAATTGATGGAGAGACGAATAGCGCAGTTCCGGTCGAGGTTGGAAGCGATCCTAATTATGTTGCGGTCAACCCGGCGACCAACAAAGTCTATGTGGCCGATGAGGCCGTAACCGTGATTGATGGGGACACTAACGACACAACGGCCATCATCGCTGGAGACCATCCCGACTCCATAGCGATCAACCTTGAGAGCAACAGAACCTACGTGGTGAATTCAATGAATTACGTGACCGTGACCGATGGGGCAACAAATGCTACCAGGACAATCGCCACTATAGACTCACCACACGCCGTGGCGGTCAATCCTGCGACTGGCGTGGTCTATGCTCTTGCTGGAGGCAGCGTAACTCTAATTGACGGGCTGGCCAGCCACACTGAAACGGGGAGCCCGGCAGTCGCCAGAATTCCTCGCTGATTTTGCCGTCCACTTGTCCAGATACGCTTGATCGAGCCCGGTAGCGCACTGCAAACCAACCTCTGCTTCAAGCGTTCGCCCTGTTGCTTTCCAATCGCTTCCTCGCGGCCTTTATCGCTGAGCAAGGACGTTTCAAATCTCTCAGGGCGCGCCAGATCCTATAAATCAGTAACTTACAACTATCAATATGCAATGCGCCTGATGTGCTCGCAATCTCATCTATGTAGCTAGATTCAGCGAGTTAAGACCGGCAAAGGTTAATTTGGGAGAAGAAAGCGGGGAAAACCTCGTCTAAATACTGATTCGCTAAATCTGGCAAAACCTCAACAAGGAAAATCAGCGCGATGGCATTTCTTTCTTTTTCGGGCCGACGCACCGCGAAGTCTATCGTATGTGTCGTCGCAATAACGGCCGTAACCCTAATCTTCCCAGCGAAGTCGCGGTCCCAGTCCGCGTCTGACGACGATACCTCAAGAATCGAAGCGAACCCCGGCAGGCCCACGGTCTCGACGCCTGCGACGTTAACGCCGCCTGGTTATTTTCAGTTAGAAACAGGTGTCCTTGGTGCTCAACATTCTGGAGAGTTTTCAAACCGGACGGGAATTTCGGCGGTGGGAAAGTTATCCATCAACCGACGGTTTGAATTACTCGTTCAAACCGAACCTGTAGCCTTTTCGGACCTGGGCACGCGGACGGAGGCGGAACCGGGCGAAGTCTTTGCCGGCGTCCAGGCAATGATTCACCGTGGCGAAGGCCTCCACCCCACGGTTTCTGTCAGCTACTTTCGCAGATTGTACGCCAGCCCTGCGCCCGAACTTGACATAGGTACCAATCGGCAATCAGCCCTCTTATTGGTGAGCTTTGATGTTCACAGGTTTCACGTGGACACCAACGGAATTGTTACCGAGCAGATCAGCGATCAAATCGGAGTGCACCGCGCCCAATTCGGACAGACGCTGTCCATATCTCATCCTCTAATTCGGCATGTGGCGATCGCGGGAGAAATCTGGCACTTTACTCAACCGCTCATAAAATCAAACGCGGTAGGGTTTTTGTTGGCGCCGTCCTACACGGTTAATCGGTTTTTGGTTCTTGACGGTGGTTTTGACAGGGGCCTTACCAGCACAAGCACTCGTTCGGAAGTTTTTGTCGGTCTAACATACCTGCTTCCGAAAAGGCTGTGGTAGCGCAGGAAAGCCTTACCCATCCCATCCCGATTTGAAAGACGCATGATTCCTCACAAAACACTAGAGTTGGTTGCATAGAGCTGCCGATCAGTCCCCGCGCTGCATGACTTCCGGATGACGTGCCTACTCACTGCGGATGTAGTGGCTAAGATTGCCGCGATAGTACGCGGCCGTTCCTGTATTGAAAAATCGCATAGACGGGCACTCCAGCCAGAACCACCGCAGTGCCAAGCATCGCGGCTTTGGGATTGTGTAAAGCGAGCAGAACCAACAGCACGGCCATTAACGTCAGGAAGATGAGGAGCGGGAGTGGGTATGCCGGTGTCGAGAATGTTGCGTTCGCGCCCTTTCCGCTCGAACGCGCGATGAATAAGCCAAAGCCAGTCAGCGCGAGAAACACGACTGCGATGAATATGAAATAGGCAATGATCTGCTGAAAGCTTCCAAGGGCGACCAGCACAGATGCGATGAGTGCTTGAATAAGGATGGCATTTGCTGGCGTATGGAATCTTGGGTGAATTTGCGCCACCCCTCGAAGAAACAGCCCGTCTTTCGCCATCGCATAATAAACTCGTGGCGCCGAGATCATGAAAGCAGCCAGACTGCTAAACACGCACACTACCACGATAGCTGCAAACACGGCGCCGCCCGTGTGTCCGAACATAAGGGTACCCGCTTGAGCAACGAAGGTTTCATCAGAGGTGACATTTGTGAGCGGGACCTGATACATGAATACCGCGCTAACAAGAATATAAATCGCAGTTACGACGAGCACCCCCATCAACATGGCACGAGGCAATGTTCGTCCGGGATTCTGTATTTCCCCGGCCAGCTTGCTCACGTCCCACCATCCGCCGAAAGAGAAAAAAGCTCCCACCATTGCCGCACCGAGCGCTTGTCCCAAAGGCAGAGAGCCAGGACGTTGGGCGATAAAAGGAGCAAGATTGGACCACGAGCCCTGATGGAAAGCGACGGCCCAGGCCACCAGGAATCCGAGCAGCGCCAGTTTGAGCCATGTGCTCCAGCGCAGGAAGCCGGCGCTGAGCGGAACACTGAGCATGTTTAAAATGCAAAGCGCCCAAATGACACTGATGGCGCCGAATTTGATGCCGATCAGCGATGAAGGTAGCAGATACGCTGCGTAACTTGCGAGTCCGACAGCCAATGCTGCCGTAAGTCCCGGGTCGAGAACGAGCAAACACATCCAGCCATAAAGAAAGGCAATGCCTCGACCGCAGGTGTTAAAAAGATAGACGTAGATTCCGCCATCCTGCGGGAAACGCGCGGCCAATTCGCCATAGCACAACGCGCCGCTCACGGTGAGCATACCCACCGTGATCCATACCAGCAAGAGCCAAAATGGAGAACCCAATGCCTTGGCCATGCCCGCGGGAGTAAGAAAAATTCCGACAGCGATTGACTCGCCAATCACGGCCGCTGTGGCCGAAGCGAAAGTTACCTGTTTTGCAGAACCAGCGCCTGTTGAAGCAATCGAGACACCCGTGTCCATAGAGGTCATTTTCATGGCGCGAGCGGCTGCCCGGATTTATGGCGAATCCGAATTGAGATCAATGCCCCGAACCTACTTCTGACCGGACTGCGCCTGGATCTTCTCGATGACCAGAGCGCTCGATCCGCCGCGCTGAAATACCTTTCCGCTGGCTGTGACTTTCTGCCCGGCAAACGGCAAAAGTTTTTCGTTCTGTCCGGAAGAAGGCATGGTGTCGGCGATGGGCCAATAGATCGTGCCGTCATCCGCCAGAATCACCAGCGGCGAACCCGCCTTCGCGCAAGCTGTGGCGCACTGTGAACTGATGGGTTTTTTAAGGCCTTTGGTGAAGGCACAAGCTGAATCCAGAACGTAGCCCTTAACCGTGACCACCTTGCCGATATCTGCGCTTGACGCGACGACAGCGATGGCTAAAACGCATGGAAGGATAAATCTCGCTGCTTTTTGCAGGTTCATGCTTGTTCTCCTCAAAAAAGTGAATTTGAGTCGTGACGTGGAAAATTAGCGCGCCCCACTTTAGTCGGATGGGTTCCGCTACACAATAATTCAAACATATTATTAGAACTTCATAGCAGCGTCGATCTCAAGGAACAGGTACTGTTTTTATACTATTGATCTTCATTGTAGTCTCCCTATAATCAGCCAACTTTATCTCGATTGCTCGCGACACAATTCACGATTTCTGCATACAGCAGCGCGTTGTGCTGCGCAACCAAGGCAATCGAAGCCCGAGGAAGGCGATGAGAAACTCTGGCAATCTGGCTTGCATTCTAATGATGCTCTTTTTTGGCCTGAATCTTGCTGCTCAGCAGATTGCAGGTAGCATTCGCGGCACCATCACTGATCCCACGGGGGCTGTTGTTCAAACTGCCACTGTAACGGCAAAGCAAATTGAAACAGGCCTGGAGCGCACGGCTACCACGAAAAGCGCTGGGGCCTACATCTTGCTGGAGCTGCCCGTGGGCCATTACCAGTTGGAAGTGGTTGCCCAGGGATTTCGGAAATTTGTTCGAGACGGCATTTCAGTCAATGTGAATGAGACGGTGACCGTTCCCATACAGCTGGCGGTGGGAGCAGAAACGGAACCAATGCAGGTCACCGCAGATGCACAGTTGATCCAGGGCACAGTAACCAGTTTAGGAAAGACGGTGTTGGAACGCGAGATTCTCGACCTGCCATTGGACGGGCGAAACTTTACCCAGTTGGGCGTGCTCCAACCGGGCGTCGTTCCGCTTACTCCCGGCCTGGCGGAAGCTGGAGGGTCGTTGCGCGAAGGGCAGGCCTATGCGGTAAATGGTCAGCGTCCGGAGTCGAACAATTTCCTGATCGATGGCGCGAATAACTACAACGGAGTCGACGGCGGTTTCGTTCTCAAGCCACCGGTGGATGCTATTACCGAGTTCCGAATTCTGACGCATAACGCGAGCGCCGAATTCGGCAACAGTCTGGGCTCGACGACCAATATCATCACCCGCTCTGGATCAAATACCGTACACGGCGCGCTGTGGGAATTCCTGCGCAATGACGTTTTGGATGCGAGGAACTTCTTTGCGAAAAGCGTGGAACCTTTGAAGCAGAATCAGTTTGGCGGCTCCATCGGTGGACCCATTCAGCACGATAAGACATTTTTCTTTGGATACTATGAGGGGTTCAGGAATCGCCAGGGAGAAACCGACTCTTCGACAGTGCCATCCCTCGCTCAGCGGCAGGGTGACTTTTCCGCACTTTGCACTGTTCAGGATGGGGGTTTCGCTGGCGGATTCTGCCAAAATCCTAACCATCAACTATTCAACGTTTTTCTCCACCAACCATACCCCAACAATCAGCTCTCGCCTTCTTCCATGAATCGACTATCGCAGGGACTCCTCAACTTTTTTCCTCTCCCGAATAGTGGAAGCAACATTTTTACCTCGACACAGGTTGTGCGGCAGGATACCGACCAGTTCGGATTGCGGCTGGACCATTCTTTCCAGACCACCGATGTACTCAACTTGCGCTACTCGTTCAGCAATGGCAGTCAGTTCAACCCCATCCCCACCTCGGGAGCAAGCGTGCCAGGCTTCCCGGTACAGCAAGAGCAGCGCGCACAGAATTTTGTTGCTCAGGAGACCCATACTTTCTCGTCTTCGATGATCGGCATCGCCCGCTTCTCATTCTTGCGGAACAAGTTTCTCTTTGGCGAGCGCACAAACCACACTACGCCCGCCAGCCTCGGTTTTCAGTACCAGCCGAGCCTCGACCTTGCCATTGGCCCCCCTTTCATACAAGTCAATGGCTACACGACCGTAGGCGACCCGATTACCGGGCCACGCAATACTTATGAGAATGTTTATGACTATTCCGGTTCTCTGAGCTGGGTCCACGGGAAACACGAGCTTAAGTTCGGCGGCGGGTACGAGCACCTGCACGTCAACGTGTTGCAGGGCATCGCCACCAACGGCTTCTTTGTTTTTGTTCCTTTCCCGGTCGTTCCTGACGCCTTCGCCAGCTTTCTCTTCGGCCAGCCGATTTTCTTTCTTCAGGGTCGCGGGGATTTTTCACGCGGCATTAACGGAAACTCATTGAACTCCTACGTTCAGGACACCTACAAACTCACGCCGCGCCTGACGATCAACGCCGGTTTGCGCTACGAATTGCCGTTCCCTTACACGGAAATCAAAAATCGGCAGACTCTGTGGATTCCCGGCAGGCAATCCACGGTAATGCCGAGCGCGCCGCCTGGCTTGCTCTATCCCGGAGACAAGGGTGTGCCCGACGGATTGATTCCTACTTTCAAAAAAGCATTCGCGCCGCGCGTTGGTATCGCGTGGGATCCAACTGGTAGCGCACGCTGGCTGATCACATCTGCCTACGGGATTTTTTACGAACCCTACTACACCGGACAAGGCGGCCCTCTGCAGTCGCCGATCAGTGCGCCTCCATTTCTTCAGACGGCGCAGATCAGTCTGCCAAACTTTAATGATCCATTTAACGGCAACCCTCCGGCGTCAGGGCAGTTTGCCACTCCTTTGACGAACCTGACTCTTGCTCCGAACCTGCCCCTGCCCTACACACAGGACTGGGACCTGAATCTACAGAGGTCGTTGGGTTCCAATCTCCTGTTGGAGGTCGGCTATGTCGGCACCAAGGGGACCAAGCTGCCGCGCTTCATCGAGGGCAACCCAGCCATCTACATTCCTGGTGTTAGCGGCAGCGGCCAACCAATCTCCACCTCCGGTAACGCTGACCAACGGCGCCTTTATTCAGGGTGTACGCTGGCCGATCCCCCCAGCCGCTGCATCTATTCCTCCACGGGACTCATTGCCGGCATTGCAAACTCCTCGTACAACGCGCTTGAGGCCAGCCTGACAAAACGTCTCAGCCACGGCATTTCCTTCCTCGCTTCTTACACGTTTTCCAAGTCGATTGATGACGCGTCCTCATTCAACCTGACCGGCTCAGCGTCGAAACCAGTAGCGGGCGAAAATGATCTTGCGCAGAACCCGTTCAATCTTGCCGCTGAGAGAGGGCGTTCTCTATTCGATGCTCGCCACCGGTTTGTGCTGAGCTACGAGTGGAACCTCCCATTCTGGAGACGGCCTCGCGGCTGGTATCAACAGGCGCTGGGGGCCTGGCAAGTCAACGGAATCGTGACTCTGATGAGTGGTACTCCGTTCACTGTGTTCGACTCCAACGATGTTTCCTTGCAGGGCGGAGCACCGGAGATTACAGGATTCTCTGCCAGCCGGCCAAATCTGGTTTCTGGAGAGAATCCGAACTCAGGCCCGAAAACTGCGACCGCCTGGCTCAACGCGAACGCCTTTGCGCGCATTACGCAGGACCCAAATTCTCCCATACAGCAATTCGGCACGGCAGGGCGCAACATCGCCGAGGGCCCCGGATACGCCAACTGGGACCTCTCGGCGCTCAGGAATATCCGGGTGGCAGAGTCGAAAGACTTTCAGTTCCGGGCTGAGTTCTTTAACGTTCTGAATCACCCTAACTTCAGGCTCCCAGATAGTGACATCAGTTCGCCAACGTTTAATCAGGTTTTGGCCGCCAGATCGCCTCGCTTGATCCAGTTCGGCCTGAAGTTCCTCTACTGAAGGGCATACAGAGACAACCCAAGAGTCAATATTGCTGATAGATAGAGGCACCGCGAGTAGAAACTAATGTCGATACCCACTGAACCTATCGGAAGTATCCCGCGAACAGCGGAGTTGTTGGAAGCGATGTGTGGCCGCGCCTTGGGCCGAGTCTCGGAAGAGCAACTTCATGCCGCAAAAAAACAGGCGCTGCTCGATACGATCACTCGTATGGAGGAGACAGGATCTCCTGTCATCACCGATGGTGAGCAGATGAAGCCGAGCTTTGCCACCTACCCCCTGACCGGCCTTACAAATCTTGCTTCCGACGGCGTGACAATTTCGTTCGCTGACCGGCATACACGGCAGCTCCCGAGGTTGACGGCTGGCCCGTTTCGGTATGGCATCCGCGCTGTGTCCTATCTAAAGGCCGCACAAGCTTATGCGCACCGACCCGTGAAACAAGCTGTAATCTCCGCTTCAGCTCTCAGTCTGCTCTATCCACAGAATGGTGTGAAGGAATATCCGAGAGATGCTTTTTTGGAAGACTTAGTTACCGAGGCCGAACAGGACATCCACGATTGCCTGCAAGCCGGGGCTGCATGCGTGCAGATCGACTTCACGGAGGGACGGCTGGCTCTGAAACTCGATCCTTCTGGCGGATTGCTCAACTCCTTTGTGGAACTGAACAACCGCGTGCTGGAACGCTTTACCGAAGCTCAGCGGCGGATGATTGGAGTGCACACATGCCCGGGTGGAGATCATGATTCCACACACAGTGCGGACGTAGACTACAATGGCTTGCTGCCGGCGTTATTCCGTTTGCAGGCCGGGCGCTTCTATATTCAGTTGGCGAGTGAAGCGGACCGTCGGCGCGTGTTGAACACTGTGCGAAACCTGCTCAAGCCTGGCCAGATGCTTTTTGTCGGAGTCACTGACCCGATCAATCGGAACGTTGAAAGTCCGGAGCAGGTGCGCGACCGGATACTGGAAGCCGCGGAGTTCATTCCGACCGCATCGCTCGGAACCACCGATGATTGTGGCTTCTCTCCCTTCGCCGACGACACATCGACATCGCGTGAAACAGCGTTTGCCAAAATAAAAAACAGAGTCTTGGGAACAGCCATGGCTTCCAAATTGCTTGGAGTCTAGATTTTTCCGTAGAGGAGAACGCATGTCCAAACTTGGTTTCAAACTGAGTCCCGGTTTTCGAAAGTTCCTCCTCGGCTTTCTTGCCGCCATCATGGTTGCCTACTTAGGGCTCGGAGCTATCATCTGGTGGGCCATGCACCAGCCTCCCGAGACTTTTGGGCGGGTCATGGCCAGGATGCCAGCCCCGGTAGTGTTCCTGCTTTATCCATTCGAAAGCCTATGGACTCATGCTCGCGCCGGGAACCTGAATATTGGAGATCGCGTCCCCAATTTCTCTCTGCTGAAGATAGATAAAAGCGGGACCCTGGAACTCGCGACGTTGAACAGGCAACAGCCGGTCGTGCTCGTATTCGGGAGTTATACCTGACCTCCATTTCGGCGGGAGGCTCCCGCCCTCAACAAGCTCTATGAGCAATACGGAAATCAGGTTGCTTTCATGGTGGTCTACATCACCGAGGCGCATCCCAGCGATGTCTGGCAGATGCAAAGTAACATCCGAGACAAGGTTGTCTTCGCGAGCCCGAAGAACGAAGAGGAACGCGCGTCGATCGCTGGAACATGTGTGCGAAAACTTAATATAAAGTTTCCGGCGGTTCTTGATGAATTTGGCAACTCGACAGAGCTGGCCTATACGGGCTGGCCCGATCGTATCTACCTGATCGATAGCCAGGGCAAAGTTGCCTACAAGAGCAAACCGGGGCCCTTCGGTTTCAAGCCCGATGAGCTTCAAACCGCGCTCTCCCGGGTAACGCAAGCGATGCGATAGCCAGGACTGCTGCCGATCTTGCCCCGGGAGAACCTGGAAAAATATGACGTTCGAACGCAAGATAGCGGCGGGAGGGCTGTTCAACCTTCTTGCGCAACGGATGACGTATTAGCTTGTTGCCGGCGGTTGGTGACTGGGTCTATCCCGTCCTACACCGAGGGCGTCTGCCACCCGGTTGATATAGTTAAACCAGGCCGCAATAAGGGTGATTTGCAGAATCGCCCGATCGCCAAATCCCGCCGCGCGCAGACGCTCGTGGTCTTCGCGAGAACACTGGGTTGCGTCTTTTGTTAGCTTAACCACATAGTCAAGCATGGCCCGGTCTTGGGGCGAGATCGAAGCCTTGGTGTAGTCCCGCTGCAGTGCTGCAACTAGTTCTTCATCCAAAGTCACCCTGCGCAGAAACTCTGCGTGCGATTCGATTCAATAAAAACATCGGTTGGTAACCGACACCATGGTGGTAATCATTTCCTGCTGACGTCGCGTGAGAGGCAGTTGCGGTGACATCAGGACGCCAAAGGTAGAAAAAGCATGAAACAGGGCATCGGGAATCAAACTATGCGATGCGACGATGCCGGCAACACCCTCGTCCGTCGGGAACACTGGCGTAGCGTATTCTTTCGGATACAAAGAACGCTGCGACTCAAGCGCACGAACGAGTTCGGCGCTCGCTTCTGAAAGTGGAACTGTCTTGATCCAAGTCATTGCCGCTCGTGGAAACATAATGAAATCGGGCGTCATCGCGCAATAATAGGAAAGTATTATTGCAGAACATTCATGCGGGAGGGCTGGGAGTTTGAGAATGAATGCGACGGAAGAAGCCGGCGCAGGGATAGGCGCTGACCAGCGTATCCCCCAGGGGCCCCTCGGATCAACGAGGCCTGGGTGTGTGGTTGAGCTGACTAGGCGACGATGAGCTTGGCAGAAATATGCCGTCGCCCGAATACTTCGCGGTGATGGTATGCGCTCCCAGACCGAATTCGAAAGGCGGGAAGGTAACGTTTTGCGTCGCACCACTTCCCGCTAGGTTCAGGCTGGGACCAATCTGGGCGCCATGTTCGTCGAAAAGCGTCACGCTTCCCGTTGGCGATCCTGCCGCGGCTGTGCTGACCGTTGCAGTCACCGTAATGCTCTGCCCCATATGTACAGTGCCCGGCTGCTCACCAGGCGTGGGGGGCGGATATAGAACGATGTTGATGGTCGTGGTGGTTGCAGTTGTTGGGCCGCTGGTAACCGTCTGGGTCAGCGCAGGGGAAGTGCTGCCAGAGAAGTTTGAGTCCCCACTGTAGACTGCCGTAATGCTGTGTGAGCCCACGGTCAACGATGAGATGGCGGATGATGTGGCGGCACCACTGTTCAAAATGGCCGGCGCTCCCAAGTTGCTGGCCCCGTCTTTGAACTGCACCATGCCGGTCGGCGTCCCCGAACCGGGCAGTGCCGCGGAAACTGTAGCGGTGAACGTCACGATCTGTCCGAAAGAAGATGGATTGACGGAAGACGAAACACTGGTTGAGCTGGCATCCTGGTTCACGGTTTGCGCGAGCGAAGGGCTGGTGCTGCCGTTGAAGTTGGCATCTCCCAGGTAGACGGCGGTTATGTTGTGAGTTCCGACAGATAATAATGACGTGCCGAGTGTGGCTGTACCAGCGCTCAGGGTCACAGCGGATCCGAGGTTGCTGCCTCCGTCCTGGAATTGCACAGCGCCGCTTGGGCTGCCGGCGCCGGGTGCAACCGCTGATACCGTCGCCGTGAAGGTCACGGATTGTCCGAAGACCGACGGATTAGCCGATGAGGAGACAGTCGTCGTGCTGCTCGCCTGATTGACTGTCTGCGTCAGCGTCCCGGAGCTGCTGCCACTGAAGTTCGTACCACCGCCATACGCCGCCGTGATCGTGTGATTACCGATCGCCAGCGTAGAAATCGCCATCGTCGCGACTCCGCTGCTCAGCGTACCTGTGCCGATCGTGCTGCCGCCATCTTTGAAGGTAACTGTTCCGGTCGGCGTACCACTGCCCGGGGCCACCGCCGTCACAGTCGCCGTGAACGTTACGGATTGTCCGAAGACTGACGGATTAGCCGACGAGGAGACAGTCGTCGTGCTGCTCGCCTGATTGACTGTCTGCGCCAGGGGCGAACTGGTGCCGGCTGCAAAACTTGAATCGCCGCTGTAAACGGCTGTGATGCTATGGGATCCCACAGCCAGCGATGAAACAGGGAGCGATGTTGCTGTCCCGCCGCTCACCGTCACCGCAGCGCCCAGGTTCGTAGAACCATCCTGAAACTGCACGGTGCCGGTAGCGCTCGCCGGCGAGAGCGTGGCCGTGAACGTAACCGGCTGTCCAAAGACCGATGGATTCGCGCTCGAAGCCAAGGTTATGGTCGGAGTTTGCTCGTAGACGCGCACATAGTCCACCAGCACGTTGGCTGGGCTGGGCGTGGTGCCATTGGGATTGCCGGGAAAGTTGCCCCCTACAGCAAAGTTCAACAAAATGTAAAAAGGATGATTGTAGACCCAGGTCGTGCCGCCGGGGATATTCGCAGGAGTCACGGTAAAGAAAGGCGTCGTGTAATCGTCACGATAGAACTGCATCTTGTTCTGCGACCAGATGACCCCGTAAGTGTGATAGCCCGCATCGTCTACTCTTCCGCCGCTAGGAAAGGTGAATTTGCTGCCGATGCCATTGGCGCCGGAATAGCCCGGTCCGTGAATTGTCGATGATGTCGTCGTCGGAGTGTACTGCGGCACCCACTCCATGATGTCCTGCTCGCCGCAGGTCGGCC
>Ga0210384_10000015_pt1 | contig 284652 bp, 241 predicted proteins | sample IncBWH2MmetaG_FD_160574 | JGI IMG/M metagenome (GOLD analysis project Ga0210384, IMG submission 160574) | Forest soil microbial communities from Barre Woods Harvard Forest LTER site, Petersham, Massachusetts, United States - Inc-BW-H-2-M | ecosystem: Environmental > Terrestrial > Soil >... | reverse complement strand
GCAGCGGCATCAGCGAGGACGCTGCACGGCAACGGATTATGGACATGCTTGGAGGCATTCCCATGGGCCGGACAGGCCGACCCGAGGAAGTGGCGGAGCTGGTAGCCTTCCTCGCCTCAGACCGAGGTGCGTTTATCAGCGGCGCTGATTATATTATCGACGGTGGCACGATGCCCACGACTTGATCCCCTCGTATCACGGGCGGCAGATTAGGTCCGCAGGCTTACGGATGTTTTCTCGTAGCTGCTCGGGCCGAGTCGTCGGCAATTCAGAAGTTAATCACACATTGGAGATATGCGGATTCGTTAGGTATCGATAAGTTGGCTTCTCGGAATCTGGCCCAGCACAGAAAGGTAAGGGCAAAAAGAGCTAGGCGAGGCGGAGGTTTGGTTCGGCGTTCAAATCGGTGGGGGCAAGATCTCCTGCGAGCAAGTGAGGATAGGCGGCTGCGGCGATCATGGCTGCGTTGTCAGTGGAGAGGGCGCGGCTGGGGAAAAAGACATCGACGTTTATTTTTACCGCTTTGGATGCGAAGCGCTCTCGTAATTCGGAGTTGGCGGCTACGCCGCCGGAAACCAAAACAGTGCGGGAACCTGTTTCCACTGCGGCTTCGAGAGTTCGCGTTACGAGATCGTGCACGACTGCGGATTGGAATTTGGAGATGAGCGAGAGCGTTCGCGGGCTGCAAAGCGGGAGCAGATCGGCGACTTTCCGGCGGCCCTCCTGATGGGCTTTCTTGCGGGCTTCGATTTCGCCGGCGAATTCGGGATGCGCGCGGACGTAATACAGGACGGCGGTTTTGACTCCGCTGAAACTGAAATCGTAGGAGTTGCCTTTGATCTTTACGGGAGCAAAATTCAATCCGTCTTTTTCGTGGAAATTCGCGCCGGATGCGGCGACTTTCGAGGCAATCTGGTCGATGATGGGGCCGCCGGGATAGCCCAGCGCGAGGAGTCTGGCGACTTTGTCGTAGGCCTCGCCTGCAGCGTCGTCGCGCGTGCCGCCTAGACGGCGGTATTCAAATCCGCGCGTAGCGGCGTCGCCGTTCCGTTTCGCGTTTGGGGGCGCGGACTGCACGTGATACAGCAGCGTGTGTCCGCCGGAGACGATGAGGCAAATCGCGGGCAGTTCCGGAGCTCTGCCGCCAAGATGCGCTTCGAGAAATACGGCGTGAACGTGGCCTTCGAGGTGATTGACGGGCACGAGCGGTTTCCCCAATTCGGTGGCAAGGACTTTGCCGTACGTTACTCCCACTAATAGCGAACCTACCAAGCCCGGGCCCTGGGTCACACCGACAGCGTCGATGTCTCTGAAATCGAGACCCGCTTGGAGAAGCGCTTCGCGCACGACGGGGACGATTTGGCGCAGGTGTTCGCGCGAGGCGAGTTCGGGCACTACGCCGCCGTACTTGCGGTGAATGTCGAGTTGCGAAGAGACTACGCTGGATAAAATCTCTCGCCCATCCACGACAACCGCCGCGGCCGTTTCATCACACGAAGACTCGATTCCAAGAATGAGCGTTGGCATGATCTTTTTCCCAACGAAGGAAATATTTATGTTAGCACAGTCGCGGAAATCGCCCGCATAAGTCGCCAGATTGGCAGGCGGGCATATTCGGGTGGTTGAGGGGAGTGTGTCGCCCCTGCCGGGGCTTTCATTTTGTTCCGTGCCACCGGACCCACCGCAGCCGCGATGGGCTACGATCTTCCGTCCCTCTGGGACTCTCAAGAGCAAGCAAATCGTGCAACGCCGGCAATTCCACATACGGTAGCTAATGCCCTGAATCGGACCCCCTACTCCCGGGAAAGTGCATGGGCCCGCTAACAAATAGGGGGCCTAGCAATAATTAGTCATTCTTTGTGTCGATTGAATGATACACTGCTGCCGTTTTCCGCACTTACCCTTCCGCCGTGCCCATAGGGGCGTCGGTTCTTGCACCAGCAGAACGAAATGTAAGACGGAAGCCGGGGAACGTCGGAGCCTGTCCAACCGGCACGTCGTCAGAGAAGAATAAAACGATGAAAATATTGCTCTATAGTCCCGACAATGGTGTGACGCGGAACTTTATGCCGCACCTGTGGATGTTTCTCCTGCAGTCGCTCACCCCGCCCGGCCACGAAGTGGTACTGATCGACGGCAACGCGCAGCCGATCGACGAAGCCGGCATTGCGCGCTACGTCCGCGAAAATAATATTGCGCTGGTGGGCATCGGCTGCATGACGCGCATGATCGCGAAGGCCTATCGCATGGCCGACGCCGTGCGCGCCGCCGGTGTGCCGGTGGTGATGGGCGGGCCGCACGTCACGGAAATGCCCGACGAAGCTCTGGGCCGGAAATCCGGGAAGCGCCATGCCGATGCAGTCGCTCTTGGCGAAGCCGATGAGACCTGGCCGAAGATCGTGGCCGATGCCGCGCGCGGGCAGCTCAAGGAGATCTATGCTCCCGTGGATGAATTTGGGCAGGAGCGCAAACCGAGCCTGCAGGCATATCCTGCAATTCCGTGGCGCTCGATCGACCTTGGCCAGTTCAATGTCGTACCGAAATTTGCCGGACCGATGCTGAAACGGTTTCGCGGCGGCTGGGGAACCTTCCGCGTTATTCCCGTGGAGTCCGGGCGCGGATGCCCGTATGGGTGCGAATTTTGCACGGTGACAGGCTTTTTTGGAGATTCCATCCGCTTTCGGAGCAACAAAAGCGTTGTGGATGAATTATTGATGCTCAAGGCCCGGGCCAAGAGCGAACGCGGCCAGATCGCCGTCTTCTTTATCGATGATAATTTCGCCATCAACCCCAAACGGACGAAATCCCTGTTGCGCGACATCATCGCTGCCAACGCCCAGGTCTACTGGATCGCGCAAATCAGCGCAAACCTTTTGCGCGACGAGGAACTCGTCGATCTCATCGCTGCCTCGGGGGGCATATGGATTTTCATCGGCATGGAGTCCATCGATCCATCGAACCTCGCCGACGTGAACAAGGGGTTCAACAAACCGGGTGAGTATGCCGCCGTGCTGCAAAGGCTGGCCGACCGCAACGTCTTCGCGATCACTTCCTTCATGTTCGGCATGGACAACGACACGGTCGGAGTGGCGGAGCGGACGCTTCAGCAAATCCGCACTTGGCCCGCGGGGCTGCCAATCTTCGGTTTGATCACTCCTCTGCCCGCTACGCCGCTCTACGCGAGGCTTGAGGCCGCGGGACGCCTGACTCGCCCCAAGCACTGGGAGGAATTCATACCCTTTGCGATGGCCCATACGCCCTTGAAAATGACCATCGGGGAAGCTCACGCCGAGGTTAAGTACGGGTGGAATCATTCCTACAGCCCGGAAGCTATCGCGCAAGCCGTGCGTTCGTTCAGCTACAAACCACTGGGTTATCGCATCAATATTCTCATCGCGCGCCTGTGTTTCCGCGGGATCTATTTCCCGCAGATGGGGCCGCTGGCCTGGCTGAAGGTGCTTTATGAAAACAGGCAGACCATCGCCGATATCGTGAAGGAAGGGTTTCGCGACTGGCTCAGCGGAATGTGTAAACGGCCCGCGCACTCCGAGACGGTGAGCAGTGCCGGTGATTGAAGCCTGCTCACTTTCATCCGCGCATAAGCCACTGATTCTCCGTTTCACGTTGTCCGGGTACGACCCAATACTTTAATTGACCATGCTCCATAAATTCAGGAGGGCGTAGCGCGCTTCAGGCGTCAGGGGTTAAAGCTTGTTTTTTTCGGCGGTTTGATTTCGCTGCTGAAGCCGCGACCCACAATTCCCACATAGGAGTTAGCCGCCAGAGATTTGATGCTAGGAACTTCTAAGGCAAACGATGGATTGACACTGAATGCGAGCGGCAAGTAATGTGGCTACAGGATCATTCACCGATGGCCGAGAATCCAAAACGCGTTCGCAAAGCGGTGCTTCCCGCCGCGGGTCTGGGCACGCGGTTTCTGCCCGCGACCAAAGCGCAGCCCAAGGAAATGCTGCCGGTGGTCGACAAACCGCTCATACAATATGTTGTCGAAGAGTGCGTGGCCTCCGGAATTGACAACATCATTGTGGTCACCGGCAGGGGGAAAAACGCGATTGAAGATCACTTCGATTCCTCACCCGAGCTGGAAGGTTTTCTGGAGGAGAAGGGCAAATCAGCGCTGGCAAAATTGGTGCACGACATCGGCAACATGGTTCACTTCAGCTACACGCGGCAGAAAGAACCGCTGGGGCTGGGACACGCCGTGCTGGTGGCCAAGGAACTCGTGGGCGACGAGCCGTTCGCCGTATTGCTCGGCGATGTGATTATTCCGGGACCCAATCCCGCCACGAAGCAACTGATCGAGGTGTACGAGAGCACGGGAAAAGGCGCCATCGCTGTCGAAGAGGTGCCCCGTGAAAGGACCGGACTGTACGGGATCGTCGACGTGGAACAGAAGAACGGCGCGGGCGCGAACAAACGCATTTTGAAAATACGCGACCTGGTCGAGAAGCCCAGCCCCGCGGAAGCGCCTTCGACGCTGGCCGTGACCGGACGGTATCTGTTACCTCCCGAAATTTTCGATTGCCTGGAGCGGACCAAGCCGGGACGCGGGGGCGAGATTCAGCTCACGGACGCGCTGCGACTTCTGGCGCATGAAATCGGGCTGCTTGCGTATGTCTACGAAGGGAAATCGTACGATGCCGGAGACAAGCTCGGCTTTTTGAAAGCCACCGTTGAAATTGGGCTGGAGAATCAGGAATTCGGCAAGGATTTTCGCGAATATCTGCGGGCGCTGAAGCTATAGGACGGGCTTCAGCCTGTTTGCTTTTTTCGCGCTGCTGAAAGTCAAAACCAGACAGGCTGAAGCCCGTCCTACTCGGAATTACTTCTCTTTCGCTGTGCTTCCGGATTTTTTCTGTTCTTTTGCTGGAGAAGCGGATTTGGAATCCGACTTTTCCGACTTTTCCGATTTTTCCGTTTTCTCCGCCTTCTCGGTTTTCTCCGATTTTTCATCCTTCTCTGACTTGCTGGAATCGCCACCCGTCGTTTTTTTCCCGTAGTCGGTGACGTACCAACCGGAGCCCTTGAACTGAATCGAGGGGGCCGTGATTACGGACTCCACTTTGCCGCCGCAATGCGGGCATTTCTTCAGGTGCGGCCCGTTTACATTTTCTATCTTATCGGTGTGGCGCTTGCATTTGAGACAGGCGTATTCATAGAGCGGCAATTCAGGTCTCCTTCAAACTCCCAATGGAATCCACTATCTTAACACGTTGCGCGGCCCGGAGTGCGGTCACGCCGGCGAAGGAGGCTAAGTGGCACAGGCTTCAGCCTGTGGAGTTTAGTCCTTGCAAAGACGCCCCCCCCAAAAGCTGAAGTGTGTGCCACTGAGGTGTAAAACGACGCCGGTGGGTGCGCGCCGCCTGCGCATGTTAGACTCGCAGCGATGAGGAAAGCATGACCACGGACGTGCAAGACAATTTACCGACGGGATGCCTCTATCTGGTGGCGACGCCGATCGGCAACCTTGAAGACATTACGCTGCGGGCGCTGCGCGTACTGAAGGAAGCGGACCTCATCGCGTGCGAGGATACACGGCAGACTCAGAAATTGCTGCAGCACTACGCGATTCACAAGGAGCTGGTCAGCTATCACGCCCACAATGAGCTGACGCGCGCGCCGGAACTGGTGATTCAACTCGAAGAAGGCGCGCAGGTGGCCCTGGTGAGCGACGCAGGGACTCCCGTGGTGTCCGATCCCGGGCACCGTTTAGTGGCGCAGTGCCTGCGCCATCACATCCCGGTCGTTCCTGTCCCCGGGCCATCCGCGTTTGTGGCCGCGCTGGCGGCATCCGGGCTGCCTGCGGAGGAATTTCTATTTGTAGGATTCCTGCCGTCACGCGCAGGCGCGCGCAGGAAGAAGCTCGATACGTTGAAGTCCGAACCGCGGGCGCTGGTGCTGTATGAAGCGCCGCATCGGCTAGCGGAAACGCTCTCGGACGCCGCGGAAATTCTCGGATCGCGCGTCGGAGTCGTGGCCCGGGAAGTCACCAAAATTCATGAGGAATTCCTGCGCGGATCTCTAGCCGATCTTCGAGACGCGGCGCGCCAACGAGCTCCTCGGGGCGAAATTACTTTGTTGATTGGCCCGGCGACGGGAGAAGAGCTACCGGCGGTTCCTACCGTGTCGCTGAAACAGCGCGTTGAACAGCTCGAAGCGGAGGCGGGGCTGGATCGGAAAGCGGCGCTCAAGCAGGCGGCGCGCGAACGCGGGCTTGCCAAGCGCGAGGCGTATAAGCAGCTTTTTTTGGAGCGGTGACCTCCAGCGGTCCTAATGATTCAAGAGAAAAATATGCGGTGCTTCAGAAACGACATCGGTATTAGTGGCACATGCTTCAGCTTGTGGGAGGTCATCCTTGCAAGGTCAAAACCACACAGGCTGAAGCGTGTGCCACTCCTAGGTCGACTCGGAAACGAACATACGGTTGAAACGAGGACCGGTGAACTCGACGCCCACGATCGTTTGCTGCTCGTTTGCTCCCCGCTTCAGGTGGACGACGCGGCCTTGGGTGGAAAATTCTGTATCGTCGCTGGCCGCTGTGGGGACCACGGGTATTTGGATCTCCAACTGACCGCCGAGGTCGAGCGGAAAACGCGTGGCAAACGCGGCGCCGCCGCGGCATAAATTTTCGCTGGAAGTGCGCTCCTCGAAGGATAATCCGGTGCGGTCGGTTCCGCGAACCACAATCGGGAGATGTACCGGGACTCTGCGTTCCCTGCGGCGCTCGATTGCTGGGGTCGAAGCGCTGGCTGCGGTCATCCATTACCTCCTCAGGTTACAGTTTGGGCGAAAAATACGTCCACACGGTCGAGAATCTCGGCCGGAGTGCGGGCCGTATGCACATTTCTTCGCAGTTCGCCGCCATTTCGCACGCCGTGGGTAAAGTAGCTGGTGAACTGCTTCATTCTGCCGATCGCATCGGGCCATTCGGTATCGACCAGATTTCGGAAATACATGGAAAGCAACTGATAGCGGTCCCACTCGCTAGGCTCGTCATAGGAACCCGTCTCCGCGAATCGGGAAATCTGGCGGAAAATCCAGGGATTGTTTGACGCCGCGCGGCCGATCATTACGGCGTCGCATCCGGTCTCACGGAGCATGCGCGTGGCGTCCTCTGGAGAGTTGATGTCGCCGTTGCCGATCACCGGCATGCGCACGGCCTGCTTTACGTCGCGAATGACGTTCCAATCGGCGCGGCCGGTGTAGCCCTGCGCGCGTGTGCGCGGATGAACGGCGATGCCTTCGACTCCGATTTGCTCGGCCAGGCGGGCAACCTCCGCGGCGACGATGCTGTGTTCATCCCATCCGGCGCGAATCTTGATGGTCATCGGAATTCGCACGGTGGAGCGCACGGCGCGAAGGACTTGCTCGAGAGCTTTCAAATCCCGCAGCAGACCCGAGCCGCCGCACTTCACTACTTTTCTTGCGGGGCAGCCGAGGTTGACGTCCACGATGTCAAAGCCCAGTTGTTCGACCATTCCCGCGGCGCGGGCCATCACGTCGGCGTCGGCGCCGAACAACTGGCCGGTGATGGGGTGCTCGTCCGGCTCAAAAAAAAGATAGCGGGCGGTACGGGCGGAGTTGCGCGTGATGCATTCGGCGCTGGTAAATTCGGTCATGATCAGGCCGCAACCGCCGAGGCCGCGAATCATGCGGCGAAAAACGGTGTCGGTCACTCCGGCCATGGGCGCGAGAACGGTGCCGGGAGAGATAAGCTTGTCGCGAATCGAAAAGGGCGCGGGCAGCATTTTATTTAGAGTAATCTCTCGTCGAGATTCTTAGTCTGCGATTCTGCAACAGTCGTGCCGGGCGCGTCAACGGCGCCCGGCGGGGTGGAAAGAAGCTCCGGGGCCGCGCTTCCCTTGGAGGAAAGATGCGCCGCAAGGGCTTCCGGCGAGCCGTCAAAAAATCCGTCCACAATTTTCTCGACCGCTTTCAAGCGAGCCTCGTTGGCGCTGAGCCTAGCCTGATAATGAAAGGCGCGGCCCACTTTGCGGCGAGCCACGATGCCCTTTTGCTCGAGGCGATCCATGATGGTCATGACGGTGGTGTAGGCGCGCGGGCGGGACGCGGCCAGGGCGCGATGGATGTCGCGCACCGTGCCTTCGCCCAAGGGCCAGAGTACGCTCAGACATTCCAGTTCGAGCGGGGCGAGGTCGAGAATCGAATGTCGCGGGCCTGCGCCACGCGATGGGCCGGCGCCTTCCATGTCGCTATTCTTTTCCATCCGAAGGACTCCCCCCTCCAGCTGCCGCTTGAGCTGCGGAGTTTTTTTCCTTGGACGCGCCCGAACCGGCAAGGAAGTGATCGGAGCGCAGGAGGCGCCGTTCAAGAGCCCCGCTGAATGCCGTCCAATTCCCTTCTCCCTGATCGGAATCGAGCGCGGAGCGGATCGCGCCCATCTTGGAATCGAGGTCGTCCAGATAATGCAGCAGCAGGGCTTCGCGGAACATGGGAAGCTTCGGCGAACCAAATTCATATTGCCCGTGATGGGAAATCAGTATGTGCTGCACAAGGGTTTTCAACGCGGGCGGAAATCCCTCAATCGCATCCATTTTTTTGCTGATCAGTTCATACTCGATCAGGATGTGACCTAGAAGCTGGCCTTCGTCGGTGTAGCCGAGGGAGCGCTCATAACTGAGCTCCTGCAACTTTCCGAGATCGTGGAGGACGGCGCCGGACAGCAACAAGTCAGCGTCAGCTTCGGGATATTGGCTGAGGACGGCGCGGCAAAGATTGCAAAGACTGAGGACGTGTTCGAGCAGCCCTCCATAATAGGCATGATGCATGACCTTGGCCGCGGGCGCCCGTTTCAATCGAGGGACGATTTCCGGATCCTGAACCACGCTGTCGAGGAGTTTCCGAAGCCACGGATTGCCCACCGACGCGACGACTTCGAGAAGCTTCGCGTACAGATCGTCGACGTTTTCTTTGGTATGCGCGAAAAAATCCGCCGGGTCGACTTCGCTTTCTTCGGCGCGGCGAATTTTCTCGATGGCCAGCTGAAGTTTGTTGCGGTAATTTTCGACGCGGGCCTGAACCTTCACATAATCGTCGCGCTCAAACGAGGCGGCCATGCGGTCAAATCCGTCCCACATGCGCGCCTCGACGCGTCCGGTGGCGTCGCCCAGCTCCAGGCGCAGGTAGGCTTTACCTTCGCGGGTGGCGCGAATTTCCTTAACGCAGACAAGAAAGTGAGAGGTAACGGTCTGGCCGTCCTGGAGATTCGCGACGAAACTCTGTTTCATGTGCCGGATTTCTTCTTTGGAAGAATGCCAAATCTGCGGCCGGATTTCTTGGAATCGTCCTTTTCGGGAGCGGCGGCGACTTCCTCGATCGGCTCGGCTTTCACCGCGGCGGTGTCGGTGTACCCCGGCTTGATCTGGAGGTAGCTGTCTTCGCGCAGAGTGGTCAAATAGGCGCGCATGCCGGGCTCCATTTTCTGTTCGTAAAGTTTGTTGCTGATTTCAGGATCCACTTTCTCCAGGGGTTGCTCGCCCGCCTCGTACCGCTCGCGGACCTGCAGAATTTCAAATCCTGTTTTGGTCTCCATGACCTCGGTCATCTGGTTGCGATTGAGCGCGAACACTTTATCCGCGATTTTGGCATCGAGCTGCGAGCGCTGAAAGGCGCCGAGTTCGCCGGACTGCTGAGCCGTGGGGCTGTCCGAATAGCGCTTGGCCAGTTCTCCAAAATCGTCGCCATTGTTCATGACCCGGTCGCGCAAATTCTCGGCTTTTTTGCGCAGGGCCGGGAGATCGGCGTCGGGCTTGCCTTCCGTGGAGACAAAAATTTCGCGAAGGACGACGGTTCCCGGGCGGACAAACTCGCTCTTATGATCGTTGTAATATTTGACGATGTCTTCGTGGCTGACAATGATTTTCGAGCCCACTTCCTTGCGAATCAATTCCTGCGTCAGGAGCTGGTCGCGAATCTGGGTCTTGAAATCCTCGAAATCCTGGCCGGACTTGGTCACCTCGGCTTCCAACGCTTCCATGCTGGGCAATTTGTTTTGCAGGCGGATGGCGTCCAGCCGCTTGATGACTTCGGCGTCGACGTTAATTCCGTTATCCTTGGCGCGCTGCGTCAGCAAGGACTGATCGATCAAATCACGAAGCAGGTCTTTGTCCTTCGACGCAACCATCGTGCGGATCTGCTCGGCAGTGCAATTCGCACAGGCGTCCCGCGCTTCGCCCTCGAGAGATTGCCGCGCTTTCTCCAGGTCCTCCCGGGTGATGATCTCGTTGTTCACGCGGGCGACAATTTCCTCAACAACGGTGCTCTTGGTTTGCGCGCGCGCGGAAACGCCCAGGCCCGCGAAAATTAAAGGAAAAATAAACCACATGCTTAGTTTCATAAGGTTCGCTCGCGTCCAGTTTATCGCTTCGTTTCCAGGGGAAGCAACACGTTTCTGACGCTTTCGGCCACGCGGCCGCGGCGGTCCAGGCGGATCCACAGCGTGCCGTTGGGATCCAGCCGCAATCCTTCCTTCTGGGAGCGGATAAATTTCACGAGATTTTCCGGCGAAAGCGGCGTCTCGGGATGAAATTTTATGGCCACTTCATTGGCGCGCCTCTCGATGGACGAGATAAGCAGCCCCTCGGCGAGCCCTTTCAGCAGCGCGTAATCCAGCAGATTACCAACCGCGGGAGGCGGCGCCCCGAAACGGTCGGTGAGTTCGTTGTTGACCTCTTCCCTTTCGGCTTCTCCAGTAATGCCGGCGATGCGTTTGTACGTCCGCAGACGAAGATTTTCGTTTGGGATGTACTCTTCTGGGATGCGGATATCGAGCCCGAGGTTGATCGTGGCGCGCATCTCGGGCTTGACCTCCTCGCCCTTGAGCGTGGCCACTGCCCGCTCCAGCATCTGTACATACAAATCGAAGCCGATGGCGTTGATGTGTCCGTGCTGCTGGCCGCCGAGCAGGTTACCAGCTCCGCGCAGCTCGAGATCGAGCGCGGCCACTCGGAATCCCGCACCGAGCGCGCTGAATTCCTTCAGGGCGGCGAGGCGGCGCGTGGCCAGCGGCGTGAGCGAAACATCTTCGGGAACGAGCAAGTAGGCATAGGCGCGCTGGTTGGAGCGTCCCACGCGCCCTCGAAGCTGATAGAGCTCGGAAAGACCGAAACGGTCGGCGCGATTGATGAGGATGGTGTTCGCGCGCGGGATGTCGAGGCCGTTTTCAACAATTGTCGTGCACACCAGAACATCGGCCTCGCCGCGCACAAATTTGAACATCACGGACTCGAGTTCCTTCTCATTCAACTGCCCGTGTCCCACCACCACGCGCGCCTTGGGGATCAGTTTGTTAACCAGATCCGCGATGGTATAAATCGATTCGACGCGATTGTGCACCAGGAAAACTTGCCCTTGCCGGGAGAGCTCCTCCTCGATCGCGCGGCGCATGAGCGATTCGGAAAATGGAGAGACTACGGTTTGAATGGCCAGGCGATCCTTGGGAGGCGTTTCGATGACGCTCATGTCGCGCAATCCTACGAGCGACATATTGAGCGTGCGCGGGATAGGAGTCGCCGAAAGCGTCAGGACGTCGACGTTGAGCTTGAGTTCCTTGAGACGTTCCTTGTGCGCGACGCCGAAGCGCTGCTCCTCATCCACGACCAACAGGCCGAGGTCGTGAAACTTCACGTCCTTGGAAAGCAGCCGGTGGGTGCCGATGACGATGTCCACCTGCCCGGTTTCCACTCCGGCCAAGACGGCTTTTTGTTCGCGCGGCGTGCGAAAGCGGCTGAGCAGATCGACACGCACCGGAAATGCGGCGAAGCGGCGGCGAAAAGTTTCAAAGTGCTGAAAGGCGAGCACGGTGGTTGGAGCGAGCACGGCAACTTGTTTCGAGTCGGAGACCGCTTTGAATGCAGCCCGCATGGCCACTTCAGTTTTGCCGTAGCCCACGTCGCCGCACAACAAGCGGTCCATGGGCTGCTGACGCTCCATATCGCGTTTCACATCGCCGATGGCGATGGCCTGGTCCGGCGTTTCTTCAAACTCGAAGGCGTCTTCAAATTCCCGCTGGAACGCGCCGTCGGACGAAAATGCGAAGCCCTCTCCTGCTTTCCGTCCGGCGTAAAGCTTCAATAATTTGTCGGCCATGTCCTCGACCGACTTCTTCACGCGCGCCTTTCGCGCCGTCCATGTGCTTCCGCCCAGTTTGTCGAGGACGGGTTTGGCACCCTCGACGGCGCGGTAGCTTTGCACAAGGTCGAGCCGCTCGAGCGGAACGTAGAGGCGCGCGTCCTCCGCATACCTCAGGCGCATGAATTCGCCGCGGGCGCCGCCGTTTTCGATTTGATGCAAGCCCTCAAACTGGCCGATGCCGTGGTCAACGTGGACGACGTAATCCCCGGGCTTCAGCTCTGAAAAATCGCTGAAGAAGCTGGCCGTTTTTGGGCGGCGTTTGGCCGCGCCCGGCAGCATCGTTTCAAAGACATCCCCGGTGCCGAAGATGGCGACGCGCGCGTCGAGGAACACGACGCCTTCCGTAAACGGAGCGCGGCACAGAACCACCGCGGGAACGCTGCCGGCGGAGGAATCCTCGGCAAGGCGCGCGCTGGTGGCGCTTTCTTCAAGCTCACCGAGTCGGAAAGGAACTTCATATTCGTGGCACAGGTCGGCATAGCGTTCGAGTTCGCCAAGACTTTCGGCGGCCAACAAGACGCGCTCGCCCGCGGCGATGCGCTCGCGCGCTTCGGCCATGAACGCAGGCACGTTACCGTGAAAACTTGCGGTCGGTTGCGTTTGAATCGTTCGAGTGTCGGAGTCCTCGCGCATCAGGCCAAGGTGTTCGAGCTCCAGCCGCGGGTGTCTTGAAAGCTGGGCGTCCCATTCGCCGGTGAAGTAATACGAGGACACGGCCTCCAACGAATCGCGCTTTATCGATTCGAGGTCTTCCATCGCGCTTTCTAAAAAAGCGCGCGAAGCTTCCTCGATGGCTCCCGGCTCGTCCAGGAGGACGACCGTGTCTTCACGCAAATCGAACAGGGAATGCGCGCGAACAGCGCCTTCCGCGCCGGCTGAGTTTCCGTATCCTTCGCCAAAACCGTTGGCAGGCTGCTCGACAAGAGGGGGAAGCGTGACATGTTCGATCGGGCGAACGGAGCGCTGGGTGTTGGGATCAAACTCGCGCAGGGATTCCACCGAATCTCCGAACAGTTCGAGGCGCACGGGGCGCTCGGCTTCGGCGGGAAAAATGTCGACGATTCCCCCTCGAACCGTGAATTGGCCGGGCATTTCCACCATATCGTGGGATTCGTAACCGACGCGCCGGAGGTGAGCGACCAGATCGTCGAGCGAAACGGATTCGTCGCGCGCCAGCGTGCGCGCCTGCTCGGCGTAGTAAGCTGCATCGGCGAGTCGCATGCGCGCCGCCGTAACCGGCGCAACCACGACGCGCGCCTGGCCGGTGGCATATCGCCACAGGGTCACCGCGCGGTTTTCGAGAATTTCCGCGTGCGGGGCTGCCTCCTGCCAGGGCAGAACATCCATGGCCGGCAAAACGGCCACTTGCGTAGCTTCCTGGCCGGCAAGCGCGGTGTAGAAAAATTGCATCGACGCGGCGAAAATTTCCGCGCGCGCGCCGGATTCGACCAGGACGACCATGGGCCGCCGCAGTTCTGTCGCCACGATGGCCGCGAGGAGGGCTTTGGCCGTGCCCGTAAGACCCGCGATACGCTCGCGCGCATTTCCGCGCCGCAGCGAGGCCATCGCGGATTCCAGCGCGGGATGACGGCTCACCGATGCCAGAGTTTCCGAAACCGATGACAGGATCATGATTTGTCGTGGGTGTCGCGCGAAGCGGCCGAAACGCCGGCGCCGGCATTGCGGATTCGTTGGACGATACTCGTAGTCGAATATCCGGATGCGAGCGGAATGGAAACCACGCGTCCACCTGCGGCTTCCACTTCCTCGCGTCCGGCGACCTGGTCGGGCGACCAATCCGCGCCCTTGACGAGGATGCTCGGAAGGAGCCGGGAAATCAATTCGCGCGGCGTGGGCTCATCGAAAATCGTTACGTAGTCCACCGAGGCAAGCGCAGCAAGAACCTCCGCGCGGTCCTGCTCGGAAACCAGCGGGCGCTCGGGCCCTTTGTTGCCGCGGACGCTGCGATCGCTGTTGACCGCCACCACCAGCACATCGCCCAGGGCGCGCGCCTCGGCCAGGCAGCGCACGTGGCCGGGATGCAGTAAATCGAAACAGCCGTTGGTGAAAACTACGCGGCGTCCAGCGCGCTTTTCGCGCGTCGTCACCTGAATCAATTCATCCTGAGAAATAATTTTTCCCATGGAAGACGCAACGCGCACGAGATTTACGAGTGGCACTCTGCAAAAGACATCACATTCATACTATCATGCGGACGGCCCGTGTGTTTTCCCGTCGAATCCGCGAAGCGCGGCCGAGGCACTCAGAGAACATCAAAACACGTAGTTGACGTCGAACTGCAACCGCTTGAGCGTATCGATTGGCGGATTCGTGTTGCCGAAATTCAGAGGGCGTCCGAACAACCCGATGAAATCGAGGATCACATTGCTCCGGATGGTATAGAACACGCTGAATCGGTGCTCGGTCACGTTGCTGCCCTGATACATCTGGTTGTAGTTCAAGTTGGACAGAACCGCCTCCCGCTCGATGAACATGCGCGTGTAGCCAAACTGCAAATCATGCTTCTGAAGGATCCGGCCAATTTCGGCTTCCGCCCAGTAACCGCGCCGCTGGCGCGGGTCGCAGGAAAAATTCTCAGATTGCGTGAATTTGGTTGTGGCCGTGTTTACCGGCGTCGGCAGAATATTTCCGACGTTCGCGCAGGCCCTGGTGTTCTGCACGAAGTCTCCAATAATGGCAACCGGCCAACGCTCGGAAGGAGTCTTGACGTCGAGGCGCGCGATGGAGTCGAACAGGGCGAACTTGGAGGCAAACTGCGCATTGGCAATCGAAGTCACTCCCGTGGGTTCGCTTGTTCCGTTGACGTTAACCACCGAAGTTGCCGTCGTTGTGGCGACTGAATTCTGCACTGCCCCGCCCCCTCCCGCCAGCGGCAGCAGGCCTATAAACGGCGTCGCAGGGTTCTTAGCGCTCGCCCTGGCCAACGCCAGCGCCATGGGATCGGCATTGTGAAAGTTATAGAAGCCGTTGTACGCGGTTAGCTCCAGCCAATTGGCCAGCCGCCACTCGGTTTGAAACTGACCGCCATAGACGGCTGTTTGCATAAGGCTCTTGTTTTGCAAGGAGGCGCCGGCAACCTGGGAGAATGGCAACTCAAAGCCGACAAAGGCAACGCGTTTGAAGACCGGCGTGGAACTGAGCTGGAAATTCAGCGTTTCGCCAAAGCCCTCGGGATTCAGGTCCTTGTCCCAAGTAAGTTCGGTGTTGTACCAGGGATAGCTGAACTTGCCGGCCACCAGGCTCAGCGGCTTGAATTGCCTGGGATGATACTGGATGAAGGCTTTGTCCAGGGCAATGGGCTTGCGCGCGTAGAATCCAGTGAGAGTCTGGTTGGTGGAGGTGGGATCGTTGATGTTGCCGGAAGCTAGAGTGAATCCTCCCGAGAGATTCTCATTGAGTTGCACATCAATATTGAAACGCAGCCGGTAGTTTTGCAGATTCTGGTCCAGGGATCGATCGCTCGGGCCACCAAAGAAAGCGTCCTCGCGTAGACGAAAGTCTCCGCTAAACGACAGGGGGCCCAGCTTTTTCATCCTTTGCTCCAGTTCGCCTAAACGCCTGTCCACGCTGCCTTGCGCCGGAGGAGTCTTCTCCTGTGCGCCCGGGATGGCGGCCACACTTTCGAGGCTCTCATCTGTGGGCGAACCCGATTCACGGATTGGCAAGGCGGGCTGAACTGAAGCGAGGAAATCCTGGGCTTCCTTTGGCGGGGCATGCAGTTCCGCCTCAAGATTGGCGATGCGATCCAGTTCGTCGAGAACGGCTGCGCGCTCGGACTCGAGTTCTAGGGTCTGTTTCGCGATCTTTTCCGATTGTCCCTCCACGGTTTCGCGCAATTGCTGCAGTTCGGTCAGCATTCGCGCAAGGGGCGTCGGAGGCGGCACATCCGGCCGGCTTTCGGCGGGCGCTGAAGCATTGCCGGCAGGGCGCGACTCCGCTGCGCCGCTCGCAGACGTCACGGCGTCTGCCTCCCCCGCGCGCGCGGCCACGGAAGGCATACTGACGGCCAGAAAAATAAAAAGCTGAACGGCCATTTTCTTCAGACTTTCGCTTCGGAACATGGAACTCTCCTTAGTTGTGGCGAACCGAAAAACAAAAAACCCACCGGCCAAATACCTTTCTGGCGGTGGGTCTAAGAAGTGCCGGGTTATAATTCCGCGAACTAGATTTTCAGCCTCCCCGCACCTGTAGGCACACACGCACAGAATTCGCAACACGGACAGCTACTTGGGGTGCCTTGGCGGAGCGGTTTCATCACAAGTAGAATACGCGAGCCAGTTCTGAATTACAAGAAACACTTCTGTTCCTGGCGAACGGAAATCCCAACTGACTGGCTGAGATTTCGCCTTCACTCGAGGCGGTTCCCGGTCAAGGTGATAGGCATGGCATCATTCGTTTCCCCCCTCCTGAGGTCGAGCGAAACATAACGATCAGACCCACTGCCTGACGCATCAGCCTCTCGGAAACCAGCCCGCCACGAGAAGGAAACTCAGCGTTCGCGCGAAGATCTGACTGCTTCCGGCGGGGTCCTGCTTTTCATCGATTTAGCTTGCATTTGCGACTTAGTTCAAAGATGCTCAGCGTGTTTCGGGGTACGGTCAGCATCAATTTGGGGGGCGTGCGAACAAAATTCCGCAGATTTTGTTCTTGCGCAGGAACCGCTCATAACGCGAATGGACTGCAGGATTTGCGCATAGGGAATGCGCGAGGCAGTCGCGCGCTCAAACGGGAGGCACAGCGATGTGGGAAGCACTGGAACAAACGGGATGGGTGAAGACGTTCGGCAGCACGGGTTGGATGTACGCGAGCGTCTCCGTCATTCACTACCTGACGATGTTTTGGTTCATCGGTTCCATGGCGGTGGTGGACCTGCGCGTCATGGGAATCGCGGCGCGCAAAAGAAATCTCTCGGAACTTGCCGGGCAGCTCTTTCCCTGGGCGTGGACGGGATGCGTTTTGGCGGTCATATCGGGGTTTTTCATGTTCGCGACGGCTGCCGGGGATTGGGCGCCTGATCCGATTTTCCACTACAAGTTGGGTTTGATCGTACTATCCGTCGGCCTTGCGATCCTGGTGCAACGCGGCGTGCCGAAGTGGGCCGCGGCACCTGAAATTCCGACCGCCGCAAAAGTCATCGCCACAATCGCATTAGTGTCCTGGGTTGCGACCATTCTGATGGCCTCGGAAATTCCGGCGATGGAAGGACTGGGATAAGGACCGGCATAACTCGGTAGGGACGCGACCGGTAGAACTTCACGACTCCCAAAGAAAAGGGGACGCCCGCTATGTACGAAATGCTTGTGAGTTTCGCAAAATGGCTCGAAGGAACTCCATGGGGGACTGGTGTCCGCACCTCGCTGTGGGCGTATCCGTTCACCCAGCTGATTCATTTCACCGGGCTGTCCATCTGGCTGGGGACCAATTTGGCGCTGGACTTGCGGCTGCTGGGGCTGGGGAAACGGCGCGAAACTGCCGCGCAGCTGAGGGACGATTTGTTCGCCTGGAATTGGATTGGTTTCTGCATTGTCGTGCTGGGCGGTTTTCTTCTATTTTCCTCGACCGCGACGACGTTTCTGGTCAACATTGCCTTCCGCTGGAAGCTGGGCATTTTTGTTCCGCTGGCTTTGCTCTGGCACATCTTCGTGCAATGGAAGGCGCGCGACTGGGGAGCGACGCAGAACGCTCCTGCCATCGCAAAATTATCGGGCCTGGCTGAAATCTTGCTTTGGGTTTGCGTGATTACCGCGGCCGTCGAGATTCCCAACCACTAATCATTTTTTCTCAGCCGATAGAAAAAATACTGCTCGTTCCCACGACGCTCTTTTATTGGGGCTGTTTCTCCGCTTCCTTAGCCTTTTGGGAACCCTCGGCGGAAATCTGATTATAGAGAGTTTCTTCCTCATGCGTTTGCCACTCGAAGTTTTTGGCAATTTCACTTGCTATACTGCGTTCGGCGGGATCTGTTATCTCTTCCAACTTCTTGGTTCGGTCCAAATAAGATTGAGCAAACCGGAGAGCTCTTCGCGCCTGACCATACAGCTTTTGTTCCCAGGCATCCCGATCCGGAAATTGGGCGTCGCCCACAACTTCCTTAGCCAATTGTGTTTGTGACTTGTTCGCAAGTTTGTCGATTATTTTCTGGACCGGCTGCGCGTTGGTCTGAGGATCATCGGGCGGAGCAACTTGCACATGTGCTACTGCGGGGGAAGCATGCGGCACATCGTCATCCGTAAATACGTGCTTCGCGGAAGTCGCGGACAGGTATTTTCTTTGCTTGCGCGCGATATCCACGAGAGAAGGTTCGCTCCCGTTCGTTCCGCCTGGCGGTATTAAGCCGGGCAAATCGAGAGGCGAAGGTTCTTTAGCGTTCAGATTCCGCGTGCGGTCCAGGTCCACATCCTTAAGTGGGATCGCTATATCTTTCCCGTCCCCGGCCGTATAGAAAAGCGTTGTCTCCGTAGCATGATACTTCTCAAACTGGATCGTTTTTCCGTCCTTAAGCGCAACCTGATGCGCCGGCAGTGGAACGGCAATTAGGGCAACGAGCGTCAGCCCGAATAGGATCAAATTTCGGTTTCGCATTGCAAATTTCCCCCGGCACCGCTGCTAATAGTTATTTATTCCTAATACATCATTTCGCGCGATGAAACCACCCGGTAGTCCGACAAAGAGGACGCCTGGGCAACACACCCGCTGCTGTAATAAATGCCATTGCCGCCGCCACCGCTAAAATCGAAATTAGCGGCGCCCAGAGTGGCTAACGGGATTCCACTGGAATCAACTGTTTTGGCGACAAGAATCGCACCATTGTACGAGTTGTTGCCGCCGCCATTTCCCACCATGGAGCCTTTTCCGACGATGAGAACAATGCCATTCCACCCTACGTTGCCGCCGGGAGAGTAAGTGCCTGTCACGACCAGAATTCCGTACCCGGTCACATTCCCGCTCGGCGAATAATCCCCGTTGATATAGATGATTTGCGGCGAAGCGGCCGTGCCCACATTTGCCAGACTGGATTGGTTGCTGTTATACACCTGGTTGGCATTGGCTTTAATAGTTGCCAGCAGGGCATTCAGTGAGCTGACCGAATTTTCAGTGGGAGGGATGCCCGCGGAAATGTTCTCCACATCTGGAGAGGCGCCTGCGCCGGTATAGTGATCTAGCCGGTTGGAAGGAATTCCCGCAACTACGGTCGCGATGTCCGGAGCGTTGGTAACGCCAATGGCCGCTCCCGCAGGAGCAGTTGCGGCACCTCCGCAGCCCGCGTGGTCGGCGCCGCTCATATGGTACGGATTCGAGTTTGGTCCGGTCACCGTAGATAGAGAAGCGTTCGATCCATCCAGGGTCAGTGCGGATGGAAATGTCAGGTTCAACTTATCCCGCGTCAATTCGTACTGCAGGATACGGCGAGAACCGCTCGGCGTGATGGCCATCGCGGTCATCGAGTAAACAGGGTTATTGGGTGACGCGCAGGCGGTAGATTGGGCAAATTCGTGCCCCAGCGTGCTATTCCAACAGACATAATAGCTAGCGTCGGCGGACTTGCCGTCCACGTACATGAAGTTATGCGTTGCGCCAGACCATCCGGAAGCTGACGCGTTTGTTTTTAGGCTGATCCGCATCCACTTGTAGGGTAGAACAGGACTCACTGTATAAGTTGAACTAGCTGAAAGCGCGGGGGTGGTGCTCGTGAGACCGGGGCCAATATACCAGTTGGAGGCCGGAGGCACCTGGCCACCGGAGCAATTCACCTCCTTGCAGATTTCATCGTCGAAATACGCGTTGGATGTGAGCCACGGCGCCACGGTCTCACTGCCGGTAGGGTTGATGATATAAAGCTCTCCCGCAGTAGCGCCTGGCAAGACCGTGGGAAGGTTGGCACTAACGGTGTTGGTGGCGCTGGGTTGCATACGGTCGCGTGCTTCCTCCAGCCCTGCCTTGGCGGCATAGTAGGCCGTCTGTTCGTCCCGGTAGTTGCCGTTGATGGTAGTTTCGGTGTCGGTCGAATATGCCATGATCAGCCCGATCGATGTCACGATCAGCAAAGCGATCAAAGTCAATATCAGTGCCATTCCTCGTTCGTTTTGTTTTGGCTGTCGCATAGACATTCCTCGCAATAAACAGATGGGTCTTCGGATATTCATCGCCGTTTAGCAGCTGTTGCTTTGTCCCGTGGCGGCGAGCGAGCAATTCACGATGGTGACCTGGCCGCTGACCGTGCTTTCGGGCGCCTGCAGGGTCTGGGGATCCACGGTATTGGCTTTCGTCTTGATCCGGATTAAGACTATCTTGATCGTCGCCAGGGTTTGTTGATTTGCCAGCGTCGTCAAGTCGGCGGATGTAACAGCAGTGCCCGACCCGGTGTAACCTACGAAAATGGGATCGGCGGTGGTGCCGGCGTTTTGCACGTTTTGTACCTCGTTTGAAAAAACAGTAGTGCCGCTGGTCTTGTCCACTGCGCTTCGTTGCAGGCAAGGGCAGTTGTTGCCGGTGGGCGCCAGTTTATAATCAACCACATCTACGTTACCGTCGCCCTCGACGTCCCCCTCAAACTTGATCTCACTGGGCCCGATCAGGGTGATCCCTGCGGCCAGCCTTGTGTCGGTGTAAATGGGCGAGGCCGGGGCGACTGTCCAACTGCTCGTATCGAACATGTGGGCGCTGGGGTAGCCCGTTTGGTGTGCGTCGCGCACGAACTGGTCCACGAAATCTCTGGACTCCTGAAAGATATCCAATTTTGTCTGCTCCCCGCGTGACCTCTGCTGAACCAAGCTAATTTGGCTCATTAGGCCGCCCACCGTAACCGACAACAGAAGCACAACGGCCAACAGTTCGATCAACGAGAAGCCTTGCTGGGAATGTTTCGATTCTTGTGTTCGCAGTTTCATGGGAGCCCCGTTAGATTCCTACGATCATTTTCAAGGTGACAGGCACCGCGATGTAATTCGCGTGCGTGCTGCCCACGATTGGTTTTGCGGCCACGGTGACGAGCTTGGTGTTGGTGGTGAGCGTCTTGATATTCCAGCGAACATCGTATGTCGTCTGACGATCTCCCGTGGAAGCCTGACAGCCGTAATAAGTCATCGAATAACCGCTCACGCTGCTCTGGGAAAAGTCGATGATTCCACTGGTCAATGGGGCGCCGGCTCCGGAGCTGGAACCGGTGGTATTGACAGCATGGCTGGCGGAAGAAGTTGCTGGATTGCAATCCATAATCGTCATGCTGGTCGTTGCGTTAGCGGGCACAGCGGCGATGGTTTCGATGGTCATCTGCGCCAGGACCGTCGCCGAGGTGTCATTTTTGCTGCGGCTGTCATTGGCCATCGCCGTTATGATCAGCGCTATCCCAGCCATCAGGCCAACGAGCAGAATAGCTGCCGCAATCACCATCTCTATCAGCGTGAAGCCGGCCAGTGGATTCCGCAGCGCACCGTTTCCTTGCGTATGTTTGAATGTTCGCATGACCTTGTGTCCGCTCACGTCAGTTCAATTGATCCAGTTAAAACCGTCCCAGAACCAGACCTTCACACGGGCCGCGGCCGTAATCGAAACTGCTGCCCAGCCGTGACCCCCGAAAATTCTGGTATCTTGGAAATAGAAGAGATAATTCACGTTGGCGCCGCACGGTGTCACGGTTACGTCGCAAGTCAGCCCCCGCGAATTGAAAGAAACATTTCCGCTCGTGGCGGTCCATCCGAGTGGGGTGCTAGTGGCATCCAGGTTCGCCGGTGCCCCGCTGGCCCCGCCGGGCGCAGCCACTTGATTGGCGTTGCCGCTGAACTGGATCAACGGTTCGCCGGTATCGTATGAACTGTTGTTGTTCAAGTCTATGTAAGCACCATGGCCACTTGGGACTCCGAAGCGAACCGTAAAGACCGCGTTTCTCTTGACGGCGGTAATGCGGGCTTGCTGTGCCAGCCCTGCAAAATTGGAGGCCGCGCCACGTAGCCTGATGTTGGCCAGAGCGTTGGCCACGTTTGGAATTGCCAGTGCACCCAAAATCAAGACAACAGCTACGACGATCGATAACTCGACTAGCGAATGACCGCTCCGTTTAGTGTTCCTATTTGGCTTCATGATCTCGACCAGCCCAAAACCCGACTCGGACCTGCGGTTTCCTGTGGGAGATTCCCCCAATTGCCTGATTCCCGTTTCCGTCTGCCCCAATCATTTTTCCAAGCACAACGAACGACGGCACTAGATGCGCAAGGCGCTAAATACAAAGCAAACCAATCACACGGAGTTACTAATCGCAGGTTTGTGACCAACCGGAAATTCTTCATAAGTGCCTCAGATTCAGCCGGTTGGGCCAAATCAATAAAGCAAAGTTCGGCTCCCCTCGAGCGGCTGGTTAAAATGCTACCGATGCTGGAGCTTGCTATCCCTAGTCTTATCGGCTAGATGCATCGCCTTCTTGAATCCGGAGTGGCGCCATTTGACCCCCGACAGAAAACCGCTGGTCAGAAACCAGGATGCCGGGCGGGGAAACCACCGGCCGAACTGCTGCTCAACGGCAGGACTATTTGAGCCCGATTTTTCTAGGCTCGGAACGGCGAAAAGGCTGAACCATCGCATACCGGGATCGGTGGACAAGAAATGTCGCGGCTCTCAAACAAGACGGACAACAAATAACAAACACTGTCATGATAAATTCGCGTGCGCAGGTTGATGATTTGTCCGTGGCAGTTACGCGTCACGCTGCTGCTTCGCCAATATTTTCTGTTATACTCGCGGCGAGGTTTCAAGCTGCGGGAACAGTCCCCTCGCACATTTGAGCCTTTCTTTCAAAGCGCCGGGTTCCGTGCCAGGCTTTGCCCTTTTCATCGAGGCGTTTGCATGCGTGATATCGCGATCGTGGGTGGAGGACCGGCCGGGGCCATGTGCGGAGAGAGGCTGGCCCGCTCCGGCTATAACGTCGCTATTTATGATGAACACCTGGCCTGGGAAAAACCGTGCGGCGGCGGCCTGACGCACAAGGCCATACGGGCATATCCTTTCCTGCTGAACGGACCCTATCCCAAAAAACTGATTCGCACAATTGAACTGATTTCCAGCAAGGGAAATCGCGCGGTGCTGGCCCTCGATCAACCGATCGTGATTTATTCGCGAGCGGTGCTGAACGGCCTTCTCCTGGAACGCGCCGAGGCAGCCGGCTGCCGCGTGGTGCGGTCCCGGGTGAGTCAATTGGACACGGCTGAGGAACGCGCCACATTAGGGATCGGAGAATCCCGCGTGGAAGCGGACTTCGTTGTCGTCGCCGCCGGCGCGCGCAATTCCCTGCTCCCGGGAACGCGCGCCCTCGCGCGCAACGACCTGGAAATGACGCTCGGCTATTTTGTGCCGGCGCAGGCGGAGGGAATTTGCGTGAAATTCCTGCGCCATTTTGAGGGCTACCTTTGGTCCTTCCCTCGCTGCGATCATCTCTCCGTAGGAATTTGCGGGAGCATGGCCAAACACACCAGCCAGGAATTGCGCCGCCACCTGCATGCTTTCATGGAATCCGAAAACATCCCGCGCGAAGGCGCGCGTTTCTACAGTCACGTCCTGCCGTCACCGCAGAAGCAGACGCTTTCCTCACGACGCGTCGTGGGGCGGAACTGGGCGCTGGTAGGCGATGCCGCCGCTTGGGTCGACCCCATCACGGGCGAGGGCCTTTACTATGCGCTGCGATCGGGCGAGTTGCTGGCGGAATCCCTGATCGCGCACAAGCCCGAGGAATATCCCGCGCGGATTCGCAAAGCATTTTCCACCGACCTCGAATTTGCGACGCGAATTGCGCGCCGCTTCTACCGCGGGCGTTTTCTCGGAGGTGCCGTCGCGACGCGCATGATTCAGTTCATTGAGCGCAGCCCGACTTTTCGCGCACTGATGGCGGACGTGTTCGCCGGATCGCAAGCTTATTGCAGTCTGAAGCAACGCTTGTGGGCACAATGCGGCACCACACTCACTGAAGTCGTAGGCAGCCTTTTGAAAGGCCAACCGTCCCTGGCGAAGAACCCATCGGCCGCCGGGTCGGAGAACCTGCCATGACCGTCGGCGATCCGGCAAAAATTGAGCTGGGCCTTGAAGGGCGCTGCGAACGCGTTGTGCTTCAGGAATGGACCCTCGCCCACATTGATCCAAACCTGCCGGCCGTTTTTTCCACTCCGGCCATGATCGGGCTGATGGAGATGGCCAGTTCACACGCTATCCGGCCAGCGTTGCCGAAGGGGTCCATCACCGTTGGCGTGCGCATCGAAGTGGACCACGTGAAGGCCGTGCCTGCCGGGGCAAACGTACTGGTCGTCTCCAGGCTCGTGGAAATCGACGGCCGGCGCCTGATCTTTGAAGCCGAGGCCCGGAGCGGGACTTTCGTGATCGGGCGAGGACGCATCTTCCACACCATTGTTGAACACTCTCGATTCGCCGCCACAGCCGCAGGAAAACTGGCATCGCTCTGAACGCGCAAAATAACCGGCGAAATTCTCTCGTCATTAAATTGGGGAATAAAACTAGTAGGCGGCGCGCCGGGATGCGACTTTGCGCGGGGGGGGCGGGATCACCGTGGCCATTTTGCGAATCATGGCCAGGACCAGGCGCTTGTCGCCGTCGGAGAGCGTGGTGCTGTATTTTTTAATTTCCGAGAGGAAGCGAATTTCGTCTTCGGAAAGTTCGCCCAGCATTTTCTGAGTGTCGCGATCGCGCGGAGTTTCCGCGCCGGGGAAAAAATCGGCCAGCGCAATTTCCATGGCTTCGGCGATCTTGGCGAGAGTTTCGAGAGACGGCACGGTGTGGCCGTTCTCCACGCGCGAAAGATAACAACGCAACAATCCGGTTCGCCGCTCGATATCGCCCTGAGAGAGGCCCCGTTGTCCCCGGTAACTGCGGATGACTTCCCCGATATTTACTTTTGGTTTCTCTTTTGGCACGGGTTCCACACCTTCTTGACCCGGCGGTATCTTACGCAGTGCAGCAACAGGGCGCAAGAGGTTTCTTTATTTCACTTGCCTATTTTCTTTCCGCTGAATCACAGCATAGGAATTCGATTCACCGCCCTACTGTGGAAACCGAAAAAGGCTGCGCGATCCGAAAATCGAGAAGCGTTTCGCTCGGAACGTGCACCTGCTCGCCTTTGGTCATCACTTGCACGGCGGCGCCGGCTCCGGCTCCCACGCCGGCTCCGATCGCCGCTCCCTTGCCGCCTCCTGCGATCGCTCCGATGACCGTCCCGGCCACAGCGCCGATTCCAACCTTTTTAGCCGTTTCCTCACCACGCGAAGCCCCGGACAATTCATAATCGCCCGTCATGATCGGCTGCAAGCGGTTGTGGATTAAGATGTCCGTCAACTCAAGCTTTAGCTGCGATTTCCCTTGTATGTGGCCGGCTTCCTTGGCCTCCGCTAATCTGCCATAGACGTCAGTCCCCTTGGAAGCGATTACAACGCCTTCGACAACGAAATCCTGTTCCAAACTGGCTCGAAATCGGTCGCCTACGTAGTTCTTGTCCGAATCGACGCTGTCGATCATTCGGACCAGCAGATCCGTTCCTGCTGGGACTGTAATGCTGTTAGCGTTTGCCGCCGAAGCTTGGGCGGGGGCCGGAGCCTGAGCTGGCATCGGCTCTGGAGGGGGCGCAGCCGCGGCTGGAGAGGCCGAGGAATTTCGCCCAGCGCTGGTGAACGTCACGGAAATGATGTCGTCCACGTCGTAAAGTTCGATTTTACCTTTATCCTCGAACTGCACGCTGGCTTGTGTCCCACCTAGAAACTTTCCCTGAATCACACGACCATCTTTCATTTGCAGCGTATCCGCCGAGGCAGTCACCGCCATCCAACCGAGTCCGGCCCAAGCGACTGTTGCGAGCAGCCTGGCAGAAATTTTCATCGAGACCTCCTCAAAATCTTTGGCTCATGCGGGAGCGCTCTCCCACGCGCCAATCCTGATTTCCCCCACTCCGTTTTTAGATTACACCACTTGAAAGGGGACGCAAAACCAGGTTCTTCATCCTACGAGCGATTCCGATTCTGATGCTGATCTCCCTTTACTTTAGAGGATCGGACTGCTGGTGGCCCATTCATGCAGTCTCTAAAACCCTCGGTTCCCATGGTAGTGATTCTTGGGTGCATGGGTGATTGACTCTCAGGTAATTCTTGATAGAGTACACACACTTTGTGCGCCCCCCGGCGCCAGGAGGCCTTATGGCCACGCTCGACCTCCGGCCGCTCAGCCTTGGAGAATTGCTCGATCGCACGTTTTTTTTGTACCGTCGCCATTTTCTTCTGTTCGTGGGTATCGCCGCGATCCCCTATTCCTTTTTTTTCGTGGTTAACCTGGCCACTGCGCTCCTCCCCGCGCTCTCTCGATCCGCCGCCTCCGGCCAGGTGCAGCCTGTGGGAATGGCCGCGGCAGCCATCGGCGGCGGGCTATTCGCGTTCCTTGCCGTCATTGCAGGGGGCATCGCTTTTCTATTTTCCGTTGGCGCGACGGTTTTTGCGGTTTCCGAAATCTACACGGGACGCCAGACTTCCATTCGCGAGTCTCTGGCCCGCGTTCGTGGAAAGACCGGGACCATTTTTGGCGTCCTGTTTTTGAGTGGGCTCATTATGATTGCCGGGTTCATTGCGCTGATCATTCCCGGCTTCTATCTGATGTGCCGCATCTGCGTGGCGACGCCTGCCGCGTTGCTGGAGGACATAGGCCCTTCCGATTCCATCCGGCGCAGTTTCGACCTTACCAGGGATTTTGCCGGCCGCGCGTTCATGATTTACATGCTCTATTTTGCGATGGTCTGGGGCGTCGTGGCTGTGTTTCAATTTCCATTCATTCTGCTCATAGCCATGAACGCCAAACAAATGCAGCTCCTCCTGCTCTTGACGGTTCTCATGCAAGTGGGCAATTTCATCGGGAGCGCCCTCGTGGCGCCGGTCAGCACAATCGGCTTCGCATTGTTCTATTATGATCTGCGCGTTCGCAAGGAAGCCTTCGATCTGCAAATGATGATGCGGGCGATTGGCGCCGATCCCATGCCTCCGCCGATTACGGGCGGTGTGCGCTCCATGTTTGGAAGAGATGCGTCCTGAACGGTTCGATGGGGCCAATTCACTTTCGGCGAGGAGCTTCGAGCTCCTTGGTGTGGTCTTGCTTGCGCTCATCTTTTTTCAGGCGAAAACTGCGCGGGCGACGGAAACCGCGTCGCAATCCTCGGCGGTTCCCATTTACGACTCGCAATCCTTCCTCAAGGAACTCAGCCGTCTAAAAGCGGGACTGGAAGCCGCAGGCAAGTCAACGGAGGCCTTGCGCTCGTATCGTGAATCACTTCCGGAAATCTGGGCCGTCGATGCCGGCAGCCGCCATTACAATGTCCCCACGGAATTGCTCGTCACGCGATTGGACAAAGCGGAAAGGCACCCTGAGTCTCGCGGCCAGCAACTGGACCAGGCGCGGGAATATCTCGATGCCCTGGCAGCGGAAACTGCGTCGCTTTCCGGACAGCCGCAGCCGCGCACGGATTCCGCTCGGGCCAAACTGGACGCCATTTTAGCCCGCTCCGAATACGCTCATACACAGAAGCAAACTTGGTGGCAGAAACTCCGTGCGCGGATCAACGAAATACTCGTGAACGCGTTGATCCGCATCCTTCGCGGAGTTGGTGGTCAGGCTTCGCTTGGGTACGCTCTGTTGTGGATTGGCATCTGCGCTGCGGCCATCCTCATTGCCTACTGGATATTCCGCCGCTGGTTTCGCGCGGCCCGAGGACAAGAAATGGCATTGCAGGCTGCAGCCGTTCCTTCGCGGTCCTGGCAGGAGTGGGTGTTTGCTGCGCGCGAAGCGGCCGGACGCGGCGACCACCGCATGGCCATTCACTGCGCCTATTGGGCCGGCATCGCCCATCTTCAAGACCTCGGCGCGTTGTCGGCTGACCGCGCAAAGACCCCGCGTGAATATCTTCGCGCGCTCGCCAAGTCCAAATTGATCCTGCCGGAGACGCTGGTGACCAGACAGCGGGCGCTTTCCCTGCTCACGTCGCGCCTGGAAAAAATCTGGTACGGCTATCAGATCGCCACGGAGGCGGACTTTCGCGATTCCCTCAACCAACTGGAGACTCTGGGATGCCATCTGCCCTAGATCCTGGCGACCGCAAGCTCCTGCTCATCGCCGGAACGATTTTGCTTGTGTTGATCGTCGCAACAGTTGTATTGGCCCCGTCCCAAGATGAAGAAGAAGGGCAGGGAGTTCCGACCACGTATTCCACGGCGAACAACGGCGCGCAAGCGGCCTACCTTCTGCTTCGCCAGCTCGGGTACCAATCGGAGCGATGGGAAAAACCTCCGTCGGATTTGCCGGCCGAATCCGATGGGAAAATTCTCATTCTCGCGGGTCCGGACAACTATCCGGAAAAAGAGGAACGAGATGCCCTCCTGAGTTTTGTGCGTTCCGGCGGCTGGATGATTTATGCGGGCAATTTTCCCTTCCTCTTCGTTGGAGTTGGCGACGTCACGCCAATAATGGACACGACTCTCGGCCGGACCCCGCGGAGCTTTCCTGCGCTTGCCCCAAGCCCATTCACTCGCAATGCGCCAAAAATCACGATGCTTGCGATAAGCAAGTGGAATGTTTGGGAGGGTCCTCACGTTCCCCTTTACGGCAACGCCGGCGAGGCTATTGTTGTGACCTGGAAACTCGGGCGTGGCCGTATTGTCTGGTGGGCCGCGCCGACGCCGGTCACCAACTCCGGAATTACACGCGAGGGGAACCTGCCGTTTTTCCTGGACTGCATTCAGGCGGTGCGGCCCGGCGCAAATCCAGGCGAGACGACGGTTTTGTGGGACGAATATTTTCATGGTTACCGGGGATCTCTGTGGGACTATTTCAAGGAGACGCCTGTGCCGTGGGCGATTTTTCAACTCGCTCTCGTAGCGGTTTTCGTTTTGCTGGCTTTTGGCAGGAGGAGCGGCCCACTTTATGCGCCGGCCGCTGTGTCCCGCCTTTCGCCCTTGGAATTCGTCGACACGCTCGGCGACTTGTATCGCCGCGCGAGCGCGGGCTCCGCCGCGGTTGGCGTGGCCTACCAGCGATTCCGCACGCAGTTGCTTCGCCGGCTTGCGCTCGCGCCTTCGATTTCCAATATGCAACTGGATGCGGCGGTCCGCGAGCGCCTGGGGTGGAAGCAGCCCGGATTCATGGACACTTTGCAGCGCGCCGAAAAGGCTACACGCGAACGGGACATTCCCGGCTCCGCCGCGCTGAAAATTGTGCAGGCGCTCGAGCATTACGAAGTCTTGTTCGGGCTCAAGCAGCAACGCCACAAGGAGAAACGCTAAGTGGAAAATCTCGCGCGCCTCACGACGCATATTCGCAACGAGCTCTCGAAGGTGATCATCGGGCAGCAGGAGATTGTCGATCAGCTGTTGATTGTGCTCGCCTGTGGCGGCCATGCCCTGCTCGAAGGCGTACCCGGGCTGGCGAAAACTCTGACCGTCAAAACGCTGGCGCGCATTTGCGGGCTCGGATTCCAGCGCATCCAATGCACTGCGGACTTGATGCCCGCCGACGTTATTGGGACGAACGTCTTCAATCTCGCCACCAGCGCGTTCACGCTGCATCGCGGACCCATCTTCACGGACTTGCTGCTGGTCGACGAAATCAATCGCACGACGGCGCGCACGCAGGCCGCGCTGCTGGAAGCCATGGAAGAGCGGCAAGCAACAATAGACGGCGTTCGCTATTCTCTCGGGTCGAACTTCACAGTATTCGCTACGCAAAATCCGGTGGAGTTCGAGGGCACGTATCCGCTGCCCGAAGCGCAACTGGACCGATTTCTTTTGAAAATCAAGATTGACTATCCCAGCGCGGAAGACGAAGGCGCAATTCTGAAACGGTTTGAAGCGCTCACCGACGCGCATCTGATCGAGCAGGTGCCGCTCGCACCCATCGACCCGGCTCTCTTGGCCGCGGCGCGAGCGGAGATCGCGCAAGTGCGAGTCGAACCGGCGCTGTATCAATACATCGTTTCGTTGATTCGCCGGACGCGCGACTGGCCCGCGCTGTCGCTGGGCGCCAGTCCGCGCGCGGCCATCGGCCTGTTTTTTGTGGCGCGCGCGATTGCCGGAATGGAGGGCCGCGATTTTTTGATTCCCGACGACATCAAAGCGGCCGCTCCCGCCGTCCTCCGGCATCGGCTCATGCTGAAACCGGAAGCCGACCTCGAGGGCCTTACGGCGGACACTGTGATTGCGGAAATTCTATCGGCTGTCGAGGTTCCGAAATGAGTTCGGCTGCGACATTCATCCCGGGCGTCGCGGCCGCGCGAGCGCATTCGGCAGGGCGATTCAGGATCGGCTTTGGCTCGAGGTTCTTTGTGGCCTTGCTGATCGGGCTGGTCTGGGTCGTGCCGTCTGCGTGGTCGCCCCGGTTGATCGCGGGAATGTTTATCTGGGATGGCTTGTTTGTGCTCCTCTGGCTTCAAGATTTGCTGCGCCTTCCGAAACCCGGGGAACTCGAACTGCAACGCGTCTGGCGTTCCGCGCCTTCGCTCGGAGTTCGCTCGAAAATTTCGGTTGAATTGCGCAATTTTGGCAAGCGGGCGATCTTCGCGCGCGTGACCGACGAAACCTCGCGCGCGTTGCGCCGCGAACCACCGGTAGTCCAGCTCGCCGCGCCGGCCGGCGGAACGGCAAGCGCGGAGTATGAAATTCTACCGGCGCAGCGCGGAGACCTTCCCATCGGAAAATTTTATTTGCGCTACCAAACCGCGTTGCGGCTGGCCGAGCGCTGGGCCGTGGCGGAAACCTCGGCGAGCGTGCGCGTCCTCCCCAATCTCGAACAGGCCAAACAGCAGACGCTGTATCTTATCCGCACGCGCCAGGTGGCCTTGGAGCGGCGGCGCAAGCGCCTGCGTGGATTGGGCCGCGAGTTTGAAAGCCTGCGCGAATACCGGACAGGCGATGAATTCCGCAACATCAGCTGGACGGCCACGGCGCGCCGCTCCAAACTCATCACGCGCGTATTTCAAGTGGAGCGAAGCCAGACCGTGTGGATCGTGCTCGATGCGGGGCGCCTTCTGCGCGAGCAGATTGTTCGTGACGGTGCCTCGCTGCGATTATCCAAACTGGACTACGCCGTGGACGCCGCTCTCGCGCTCGCGCAGGTGGCGTTGCACTCCGGCGATCGCGTGGGATTGCTCGCTTACGGCCGGGAGATTCAGCAGAATCGAAATGCCGGGCGCGGGGCGACTCATCTGCACTCGCTCGTCGAGTCCTTGGCGCTGGTGCGCGCCGAACCGTACGAAGCCGATCACGGCCGCGCCGCACACGCGCTGCTTTCCGAACAACACCGCCGCAGCCTGATCGTGTGGATCACCGATCTTGCCGAAACCGCGGGCACGCCGGACGTGGTGGAGTACGCCCTGCAGATGACGCGGCGGCACTTGGTGCTGTTCGTGGCAGTAGGCCAGCCCGATTTGAACGAACTGGTCGCGCGGCGCCCCGAATCCGAGGAAGAGATGTTCCGCTACATCGCCGCCATCGAAATCGTGCAGCGGCGCGAGTTGCTGCTGCGGCGCCTCAAGCAGCGGGGCGTGTTGGCGATGGAACTCATGCCAGGCGCATTGGCCGTTTCGCTCGTCAACCAATACCTCGACATCAAGGACCGCAGCCTCATTTGATCGACCGGGGTGCGATGATTGTTCGGTTTTCGTGACTCGTAACTTGTGATTGGTGATTTGTGAACCGTGAATTGCAATGAACTCATCTCAAATTTCAAATCTGAGATTTCTGATTCTCTGCCACTCCTTGGCGCTCTCCTAATGTTCCATGACCACCGGCTTCCTCTTTCCACTGCACAAGTACAATACGAGCGTGGTAATCAGGACCCCCGAGAGCAGGAACTTCAGCGGCGTCGCGATTTTTACCGGCGAAATAAACGCCTCGATTACGCCCGCGACCACCAAAAGCGGGATCGTTCCTAGCAACAATTTTGCGCCCCGGTTGCCCGACTGCCGCAAGGATTCCTTGCGCGGCATCATTCCCGGAAACAGCAGCCCGCGCGCAATTTCCAGTCCCGCTCCCGCGGCGATGAAGATGGCAGGCAGCTCCAGCGCGCCATGCGCGGCAACGAAATCCCAAAGCTGCAGCGCCATGCCCGCGCGGGCGGTGGTGACGGCGAGGACTCCCATCAGCAGGCCATTGGTAATCAGCATCCAGAGCGTGCCGAGGCCGGCGGTGATTCCGGCAGCGAACATAGCGAATCCCACCGTGATGTTGTTGGTCATGATTCCGGATGCGGCCATGGGTTTGACGGCTAGGATGGACTGGGTCCACATCTCGTGCTTCTCGATCGTTTCGATCATCTCCGGTCCGAGGATCTGGTGCGCGAAACCCGGATCGCGAAGCGTGACGACGGCGCCGGCGATTCCACCCGCGGCAAAAACGAGAGCCGAAAGAAGCACAAGCGGAAACGTCTCCCGAAAAATGCGCGGGTAAGTGTCCACGAAGAACGTAACGATGCTGCCCCAGTTCGGGCGCTTGCCCATATAAATCAAATTGTGCGCGCGCGCCAGCAGTTGATTGAGGTAGGACGTGAACGGACGGCTCGTGATATCCTCGCGAACCGTCGCGAGGTCGGAGGCCGTTTGGCGGTACAATAGTCCCAGCTCCTGCAATTCGTCATGTTCGAGGGCTGCCACGCCGCGCCGCCCCGAGCGGTCCACCAGCTGCTCGAGACGCTGCCAGTGCGATTTACGTTTCGCCAGCCATCGAGTGGAAATCATCTATGCCTTCGAGTCCGTCAGATCCAAGCGCTTACGATCCCGCCGCCGGCGAAAAGCTTATCATTGAAACGCCCGAACAAACGTCGATTGAATTTCCACTTGCCGGAATAGGAAGCAGGTTTCTCGCCGTCCTGATCGATTCTCTGATTCAAACTGCGGTCTTGATTATTTTGGGATTGATATTCGTGGGGGCGGGACTTGGTTTTAGAAGCGCAGGCTTCGCCGGATCTCCGGCCGCCGGTGTCTGGATCGTGGCCATCCTGATCTTCATCTATTTTCTGCTGATGTATGGATATTTCATCCTGTTCGAATCGATCTGGAATGGGCAGACGCCGGGCAAACGCCTGACGCACATCCGCGTGATCAAGGATTCTGGCCAGCCCATTACGGCGATTGACGCCGTGGGCCGCAATCTTCTTCGGATCGTCGACCAATTGCCATTCGCCTACGGATTCGGCGTACTCTGTGCCTGGATCAGCCCGCAAAGCAAGCGGCTCGGGGATTACGTTGCCGGGACCGTGGTGGTTCACGAAAAGCCGTTCGAAACCGTGGCCCCGCAGTGGAACGCTCCCGCGCAGGCGGCCACGCACCAGTATGGCGCAAACCGGCTCACGCCCGAAGAGTTCGCTCTCGTGGAGACGTTTCTCAGCCGGCGCAGCGCGCTTGACGTAGGCGTGCGCTACGACACCGCTGCGGGGATCGTGAGGCGCATCGAATCGAAACTTATCCTGCCGCCGGAAGGAAAGCCTTCCGCAGAAAAACTTCTGGAAGAACTCTCGCACGAACGCCGCGCGACAGCCGGATACCGCTGAGGCCACACGCAAATGGCAACCCCGGATTTTCGCGCCTCTCAAATCTCTGAACCAGTCATGCGCCGCATCCCTGAAGGATGGTTTCAGATGGGCTGCGACGCCGGACGCGATGACGAAAAGCCAGCGCATCGAGTGTGGATCGACGCATTTGAACTCGCGGCATATCAGACCACAAACGCGGAGTACGCGCGCTTTTTGCAAGAAGCGCGCCATCCACCGCCGCCACTCTGGGATGATCCGAGTTTTGCAAATCCTAAGCAGCCGGTCGTCGCAGTGTCCTGGTTTGACGCTGTCGCGTATTGCGATTGGCTGAGCCGCGCATCTGGCAAGCGATACCGGCTCCCCACCGAAGCGGAATGGGAGCGCGCCGCGCGCGGCGGCGTGGAAGGCGAAACTTTTCCCTGGGGCAACTGCTCGCCTGAAGAACTTCCCGATTACGCGCACCGCTGGAAATCGGGGCCTGAGCCGGTAGGCTTGTACGCGCCGAACCCCTATGGCCTCTACAATCTTGGCGACAACGTACACGAATGGTGCGCCGATTGGTACGATCCTGCCTACTATGCCGTTTCACCCGAGAGGAATCCGCGCGGGCCACTTTCCAGCCGCCGGCGCGCGTCGCGAGGCGGCTCGTGGCGCCATCACATCAAGGTGACCCGAACTGCAGCGCGATCCAGCATTCCCCCGGAATTCAAATATGCCGACTACGGTTTCCGAGTTGCAGCCGGCGGGGATTTCCTCTTGGAGCCGTGACTGCGGCTGTGCCATCATGAATGTGCCACTATAAATAAAAATGGTCCTTTGGGAGGAATTCTGGAATGAATCTGAATGGGATTTTCACGGCGATTACCACGCCGTTTGACGGTGAAGGCGCCGTAGCGGTTGATCGCCTGCGTGAAAATATCGCCCGGTACAATCGCGTTCCCTTGTCGGGTTATGTGGCGGTCGGCTCTACGGGCGAGTCCGTATTGCTTACGCGGGCCGAAGTCGAGCAGGTATTTTCCGCAGTGCGCGAGGCCGCGGCGCCGGGGCGCATTCTGGTTGCCGGCGTGGGGTCGGAGTCGACTCCGGAGACGATCTCGCGAAGCAAGGCTGCGGCGAATCTCGGTTTTGATTACGTGCTTGTAAAAACACCCAGCTTCTACAAGTCCGCGCTGAATGCCGATGCCCTCATCGAACATTACCGGCGTGTAGCCGACGCATCCAAGCTTCCCGTTGTGCTCTATTCCATTCCCCAACTGACGGGGGTAGCGCTGGAAGCCGACCTCGTCGCGCGGCTGGCCGAACATCGGAACATTATCGGAATCAAAGAGAGTTCCGGAAACGTCCAGCGAGTCGGAGAAATCATCGCGGCCGCTCCCGAAGGATTCCAAACTGTGGTCGGGTCGGCGGACACGCTCTACGCTTCCTTGATGCTGGGCGCTGTGGGCGGAGTCCTGGCCCTCGCGGATTGTTTGCCGGAGCTGTGTATTGAATTGCACCGAGCCGTCGCCGCGGATCAGACTGCAAATGCCCGCGAGCTGAACCGGCGCATTTTGCCGGCGTCCAAAAAGATCGTGAGGCAAATGGGCATCGCCGGCGTGAAATGCGCCATGGATTACCGCGGCTACTACGGCGGGCCCGTTCGCGGACCGCTGCTGCCCTTGAACGCCGCGCAAAAACGCGAAGTCGAAGCGGTGGTCAATTCGCTGGTGGCGACCGCGGCCGCCGATTAACCCGAGTTTCCTACGACCCCGACGGGCGTGGCGGTCTGCCGAACTCCACGCAAAGTGAGACGGAAAGGACCGCATCATTGTCGGCCCAGGCCGATCCTTCGACTCCCTCCTCGCTGGAAGCCAGAACCATGCGCCAGGTCACCTGGCGCCTCCTGCCGTTCTTAATGATTTGCTATTTCGTTTCCTTCGTCGACCGCGTCAACGTGGGTTTCGCCGCACTGCAGATGGTCAAGGACCTCCATATGTCGGCCAAGGTTTTCGGCTTCGGCGGCGGAATTTTTTTCTTTTCCTATTTCCTGTTTGAAGTTCCCAGCAACCTGCTGCTCGAGAAAGTTGGGGCGCGGCTCTGGATTGCCAGGATCATGATTACGTGGGGATTTCTTGCGGCTGGAACGGCATTTGTTGTCGGGGCCCGGTCGTTCTACACCATGCGATTGTTGCTCGGGGCCGCCGAAGCGGGTTTTTTCCCCGGAGTGATCCTCTATCTCACCTATTGGTTTCCGAGAGAATACCGGGCTCGAATCGTGGGAATGTTTACGGTGGCCATTCCTGTTTCCAGTTTTTTAGGTTCGCCGATATCCGCCGCGTTGCTTGGCGTCGACGGATGGCTCGGACTTCGCGGCTGGCAGTGGATGTTCATCATGGAAGGCGCCCCGGCAGTGCTGTTGGGATTGTTCTGCCTGCTCGTGCTGAGCGATAAGCCGTCGAACGCACGCTGGCTCGACGGCAATCAAAAATCCTGGCTCAACGGAAAGCTGCAGTCGGAAGACGGCGGAACGAAGCGCGTAGGCAAGATCGGCTTGTGGCAGGTTCTCTGCAACAAATACGTTCTGGTGTTGAGTGTGACGCTGGCGGGAAGCACGGCCGTCAGCAGCGGTCTGCAAATTTGGCAGCCGCAAATTATCAAATCGTATGGTCTCACCAACATGCAGACAGGCCTGCTCAATTCCGTGCCGTTCGCTCTCGCATCCGTGATCATGGTCTTGTGGGGGAGGCGATCGGATCAAACCGGGGAGCGTGTCTGGCACACAGCGCTGCCGCTGCTGGTCACCGCGGTCAGCCTGGCGTCGGCGCTGGTCTTTAATTCCCTGCCGGCGATCATCATCATCCTGTGTCTCGCTGTGATCGGAATCTATGCCGGGAAGGGGCCGGTGTGGGCGCTCTCGGCCGAGTGGCTCTCTGCGGGGACTGCAGCCGCTGGCCTGGCCCAAATGAACGCGATCAGCAACCTGGCCGGATTCTTCACGACGTACATAGTCGGGTCAATCAAGCAAGCCACGGGAAGCTACCCTCTTGCGATCCTGCCGCTGGCGTGCTTGTCCGGCGTCGGAGCGCTCGCGGTTCTGTTGATTGCGCGGGGCCAGTCTGTAAGCGGCATGGCGGAAATCGAGCCAGTGCGCGCAGGCAAATAAAGCAGGAATTCTCTCCTAAGTTCGGCAAAGCCAGGAATCCCCCACTATTTCGAGGCAGGCGATTGTTCCGGCATGGGCGATCCTTGCGCCAGCACGACCTTCCAATTTCCATTCTGCTTGGCGAAGACTCGAAGGAACCGGTATTCTCCGCCGAAAGGTTTTCCTCTATCCGTGCCATCGACGGTCACATGTTCAGTCAAGATGGCCACGTCTCCGTTGGCGTAAAATTGAACATGCGTTTCACGCGGGTTGAGCACCTTGAGCGTGCGGTCCGGCCTCTTCAAGTTTTCCAGCTGCCCCGCTTTGTCGAGCAATTTGCCCTGCGGATTGAGGGCGAAGAAATCGTCCGCCAATATTTTATCGAGAAACGCCATGTCGCGATTCTCTTCCGCCTCGATGTAGCGGTTTCTGAACGCGACGACTTCCTGAACGGCCTTGTCGTTCTTGCCCGCCGCCGTCTGGCATTGAGCGGGCAGGGGCGTTACCAAACAAATTGCAATAGCCGCGATACGAGTAATTTTCATGACGTAGCCTCTCATCTGGTTTTTACTTTCGCGAAAGAGCCCGCTTAAGACTTCCGACATATGAATCGACGTTGGAAAGAGATGGTGCCGGAGGAGGGAGTCGAACCCACACGGCCTTGCGACCAACGGATTTTGAGTCCGCCGCGTCTGCCATTCCGCCACTCCGGCGTGTTCTAGATTCTACACGACACAGCCTACATGCCAAAGCCTTGCTCGCCGGGCGCTCCGTGTCTAAACTGCGCATCACACCAAGGAGACGCCAGATCCACGCGGAGGTCTATCGCGCTGCCACATGTCCACCGTTCCACAAGACGCATCGGCTGCAAACACGAAGACAGCCTCCGGCGGGGTTTCGGTTTTAAACGAACCGGGACCTCCCTCGCACTGGCGGCTCGGTTTCTGGAGCTTGATCGCCACGCAATTTCAGGGCGCGTTCAATGATAACGGGCTGAAGTTCCTCGTCATCTACCTGGTCCTCGAACGTAATTTCCCTGTGACGGTGCGCGATCGTTTCATTCTGCTCGTCGGCGCGGTGTTTGCGATCCCGTTTATTTTGTTTTCGCTGGCAGGCGGATACTTTGCCGACCGCTACAGCAAGCGCACAGTCACAATCGACACAAAACTTTTTGAGATTGGCGTGGGGCTTTTTGCCATCGCCGCACTCGCCGCCGGAAATTTGACGATGGAGGCTGCCGCCGTTTTTCTGATCAGCACGCAGGGCGCGTTGTTCGGCCCGTCGAAGTACGGACTGCTGCCCGAGTTGCTCCCGGAGAACAGACTCTCCTGGGGAAACGGCGTGATTGAACTCGGCACATTCGTCGCATCCATTACCGCGGTGATGTTCGCCGGATTTCTGGCCGATACGTTTCGAGGGCGCCCTATCTGGTCCGGCGTCACTTTTCTGGGGCTCACGGTGCTCGGCTTGTTGACCAGCCTCGGAATTTCGCGCGTGCCTGCGGCCGACCCTGCGCGGAAATTTCGCGCGAATCCATTCGCCGACTTTGGACGGCAGCTTCGTGTCATCGCGGGGGATCGCGTTCTGGGGTGGGCCGTCGTGGGCAATACTTATCTTTGGTTTTTGGCAGCGCTATTGCAATTCGTGATCGTAATATATGGGCACGACGTGCTGCGTGTGAACGAATTTCAAATCAGCCGTTTGCAAGCCGCTGTGGGAATCGGCATCGGGACGGGCAGCCTCGCAGCGGGTTACCTTTCGCGCGGAAAGATCGAATCCCGTCTAGTTCCAATTGGCGGGATCGGAATGACCCTGTTCGGATTTCTGGTTTCGAGGCCGGGCCTGGGCATCTGGCCGGTGCGAATCGATCTCTGTTTGCTCGGATTTTTCGGCGGCTTTTATGCTGTCCCTCTCAACGCGCTGATCCAGCATCGGCCCAAGCGGGAGGAGAAGGGCGGAGTTATCGCGGCCGCGAATCTGCTTTCCTTCGTCGGCGTGTTTCTCGCCGCAGGTCTTTATTTTGCGCTCTCCTCGCTCGCCCACCTTCAGCCCGGAAACATTTTTCTCGCGGGAGCCGTCATGACTCTCGTCGCCACGTTCTACGCGATTTTCCTGCTGCCCGATTCCCGGTGACTTCTCGCGCTTCGCAGATCGACGAAATCGCAACTTGCGCCGATGGTCCGCCATACCGCGGAAAACCCCCGGGTCTGAAGACCCGGGCTACAGAACTGCCCTTTGGAGATTGCTGTAGCCCGCCTCTTCAGAAGCGGGGGTTTCCTCCAGCGTTGAGAAACGCGGGCTAGAAAAGCGCAAACTTCACGTGCAGAAATTTATTCGGATCCTTGCGAAAATCTCCCATCAGCAGCCGCATGTCCCCGGCAAGTCCCGTGAAATTATCGTAAAATTTCGGGTCGTCAAAAAATTTCCCGATGGTGTTCTCGTTGGAATTGAGTTTTGCGGTCGCATTCGCGAGATTTTCGCCCGCCTGCTTGTACTGCACGAACAAGGTGTCGTCCGTGGCGAGCTTGCCGAGCGTTCCTTTGCCGCCCCGCACATCGGCAAAAAACGCGTTGCTGTTGTCGATCAGTTTTTTTGCGCTTTCGTGGATGCCGGCATCGTAGACGAGCTTGCCGAGCGTGCCCTGCTGGTTCTGCACAGCTTCGAGCACGCTGTCGACGCGCCCCGCGACAGAATCCACGCGATTGTACATTTCGTCGTCGGTGACGAGTTTTCCGAGCGTGCCCTTCCCGGCCTGGAGGTCGGCCATCATGCGGTCGAGGTTTCCGAGGGAACTATTGAGATGATTGTAGGCGGTCTCGTCGACCATGAATTTGCCCAGCGAACCGCGGCCGTTGCGCACATCCGTCAGCACGGCGCTGGCCTGTTTCGTGATCGCGCTCAAGTTATCCATCAGATCGGCGCTGCGCTCGACGACTTCCTTCAGGGCCTTCTCCTCCCGGCCGGGTATTTCATCGTTGTTCTCCAGGACGCGCCCGACATATCCGCGGTCGATGTCCACATAGCGGTTGCCGAGCAGTCCCTCGGTAATGAGTACCGCGGAGGAGTCCGTGCGGATGTAGGTTTGAAAGGCCTTCTGGACGCGCAAATCCACTTCAATGTTCCGGTCTTTCGATGCCGGCTCGCCAGGCTTGGGGACGGCAATGGTAATTTGCTCCACGTTGCCGACCTCGACGCCGTCCACGCGAACGGGCGCTCCGAGGGTCAGTCCGTCCACCTCTGGCAGGTACGCGCGCAGCCGGTATTTCGGGCCAAACCCGCTACCGCCGGTCACATAGAAAATAACGACAGCCAGCAAGACGGCTCCAGCCAGGACAAACAATCCAACCCGGAGTTCGGTCCACGTCAACTGTTTGTGTTGCGCCATCGGCACTCCTCCTCATCGAATTCCAGTATCGTTTCCCTAAAGTTACAACAAAAATCTCCGTAAATACTCGTCGCGAGTATCCGCCAGTTCCCGCGGATTCCCCTCGAAATAGACTTTCCCTTCGCGAAGCACGACGAAAGTTGTCGCCGCGCCGGAGGGCCGCGAGGCCCCATTATGCGCGACGGGCACGACCCGGCCGGACCGGCCATCAAACTCGTAACTCGCAAGGCCAAAAGCATCCTGCAAGCGGTGCGTGGCGAGCACCGAAGTGACTCCCTGGGTGTCGCGCAGGCGCAGAATCAGCGTGATGATCGTTTGCGAAGTCACCGGATCGAGACCCGCCGTGGGAGAATCATAGAGCACCACGCGGGGCCGAGTCACCAGAGCGCGCGCGATGGACACGCGCCGCCGCATGCCGCCGGAAAGTTCGGCGGGCAATTTCTCCAGAGTGTCTTCCATTTCCACGAATCGCAGGGATTCGCGAACGCGCGGCTCGATTTCTTCCTCGTCCACGTGTTCTTCGCGCAGGCAATAGGCCACGTTTTCAGCGACCGTAAGCGAGTCAAACAGCGCGCCCTCCTGAAACACGAAACCGATGTTCCTTCGGAACGCCAGCAATTCTTTTTCCGACATGCGGCCCAGATCGTGGTCCAGCATTTGCACGCTTCCCGAATCCGGCTGAATCAAGCCCGCGGCCAATTTCAGGATAAGCGTTTTTCCGGATCCGCTTTCTCCGATTAGAATTTTTGTTTCACGGGGAGCAACGGAAAAAGAAAGGCCATCCAGCACGTTGCCTTTGTCGAAACCAATGCGGATGTCTTCGAGGGAGAGAACAGGTTCGCTGTCTGGGGTCGCGCTCATTCTGAAATCATGCGTCCGCGCCGTCGTGGAACCGGCAGAGCATTCATCCCGGTGATTATAGATGGAAATGCCGGCCATGCGGGGTGTTTGTGGCGCAAGCTTCAGCTTGCGGGTTTTCCTGTGCACGGCGAAATAACAAGACCCGCAGGCTGAAGACCGCGCGACCGGAGCAGTTAGAAAACGTGCCCCGCAAGGTACAGCATCAACTTCGTCAGGAAGAAGTTAGAAACCAGAATGACCACGGAAGCGGTGACCACCGCTTGCGTGGTCGCTCGCCCCACCCCTTGCGTCCCGCCCTTCACTTTCAATCCTTGATAGCATCCCACCGTCGCTATGATGAAGCCGAAGACGATCGGTTTGGTAAGCCCCTGCATCAAATCGGAAAACACCAGAATGTCAATGGCCCGCGTCCAGAAAGTGACCGCATTCAATCGAAGCGTGAAAGCGGATACTAGGTATCCGCCGATCAGTCCCAGGAAATCCGCCATCGCGGTGAGAAGGGGCAGCATCAGAACGGTCGCTACCACCCGCGGCGTCACCAGTTTGCGGACCGGGTCCGTGCCCATCGCGCGCATGGCGTCCACTTGCTCGGTCACAATCATCGATCCCAATTCCGAGGCCATCCCCGAGGCGTTGCGCCCGGCCACCAGCAATCCGGTAATCGAAGGCCCCAATTCGCGGACCAGAGCGAGCGACACCACGTCGGCGGTGAGCGCCGTCTGTCCGAACCTTTCAAATTGCGCGGCGGTTTGCAGAACCATTACCGCGCCAATGAAAAAGCCGGTCAACAAGACGATCGGCAGCGATCCCACGCCGATAATGTCCATCTGGTCTAAAACATCGGAAACGTAATACGGTGGACTAAAAAGGTTTGTCACCGACCGGGCCGACAGAACCGAATACTCCTGCACGTGCAGGACCCACCGCTTCGCTCCTTCCGCAACAGCGCCGGTCACCGAAATCGTGTTGGGCTCAAGGAATTTGGGGTCGGTAGTCGCCATCGGTCGCCGTCGGATTTCCCTCAAGCGCGGGTGAGTTCCGAAACAGCGTACTGGTCGCAGCCAGGGACGTCAAGCAACGTGAACGAATCGTAGGGGAACAATTTTCAGGGGATCGGTTTCTGTAGGACAGGCTTCAGCCTGTCTGGTTTTGACTCTCGCTATCGGTGGATGGAAGACAGGCTGAAGCCCGTCCTACCAAAACCTTTCATTGCTTTACGCGCCGTGCGGGGTCCGATAGAATGTCGAGCCTTCTATGTTTCGCTTTGTCACTGCGGGGGAATCACACGGTCAGGCCCTGATTGCATGGATCAGCGGCGTCCCCGCTGGTGTTCCTATTGATTTCGAATTCGTGCAGCGGGAACTGCACCGCCGGCAACTGGGCTATGGCCGCGGCGGGCGCCAGAAAATCGAAAAGGACCGCGTCGAGTTTCTGTCCGGCGTGCGGCACGGGCAAACCATCGGCGCGCCTATCGCGTTGCGGATCGAGAACCGCGACTGGGCCAACTGGGAAAAGGCTCTTCCCGTTGAAAATTTTCCGGACTCGGAAGGCGCCGAGCGCCGTTTGACTGCACCACGCCCGGGTCATGCGGATCTGGCCGGCTCCATGAAACTCAATCTGCATGATGCGCGTTATATTTTGGAACGCGCTTCGGCGCGGGAGACCGCCGCGCGCGTGGCCGCCGGGACGATTGCCAAGTTGCTGCTTCGCCAGTTTGCATGCGAAGTCCTGAGTCATGTGATCGCTGTCGGCAAGGCGCGAATGCCGCGTGCAGCCACATGGACCGAAATTCAAGCCGTCTGCGCCAATCTGGATTCCCCCTTGCGCTGCGTCGACGCCGAAGTGGAAGCACAAATGAAGGGTGAGGTTGACGTCGTCCACCGCGCCGGGAACACGGTAGGGGGCATTTTCGAAGTGGTGGCTCACAACGTGGTCACCGGGCTTGGTTCTCACGCCCAGTGGGACGAGAAACTCGATGCGCGGCTGGCGCAGGCCGTCATGTCCATTCAAGCGGTGAAGGGCGTCGAAATTGGCGCGGGAATTGCGGCGGCAACTTCCTACGGCTCTGAAGTGATGGACGAGATCGGGTACGACACAGCCGCAAAAAAATTCACGCGCCCGTCCAACCGCGCCGGAGGGCTCGAGGGCGGGATCACCAACGGGCAGGACGTAGTCGTGCGCGGATACCTGAAGCCGATCTCCACGCTGCGAACTCCCCTCGGCACGGTGGACATGGTGACCAAGCAGCCCATTTCCGCCGCCTACGAGCGCTCCGACGTATGCGTCGTTCCCGCTGGAGGAATTGCCGGCGAAGCCATGGTTTCAATCGTGCTCGCGCAAGCGATGGTAGAGAAATTCGGGGGCGACTCGCTCGGAGAAATGCGCCGCAATTTTGACGGCTACTTGCATCAACTGAAGGAGTTTTGAAACCACAGATAAACACAGATGAACACTGATAAGAAATACATAGATTGCGCATTTGTTTCCATGTGTGGTAGACGAGGAAAACAGATTCTCACGGCCTCTCAGCCAATGCATTTTTCTTATAAAAAAACGAAATCAGTGTTTATGCGTGCTCATCTGTGGATCCAAAGAATTGAGTAGGCTGCCGAGATGATTTATCCGATTACAAAATACGGGGCCGCTGTGTTGGAGTCGCCGACCAGGACCGTGGATAAATTTGACGACGATCTTGCCAAGCTTTGCGAGGACATGTTCGAGTCCATGTATGTGGCCCAGGGTGTGGGACTCGCGGCCACTCAAATCGGGCTTTCCAAACGGCTGGCTGTGATTGACGTGAGCTTGGGGAAAAACCCCGAGGCCCGGCTGGTGCTTGCCAATCCCGAGATCATCCATGTGGAAGGCGACCAGCGCGAAGAGGAAGGCTGCCTGTCGTTGCCCGGCTTCCGCGGAAATGTCCTGCGCCCGGCGTATGTGACCGTGCGCGCGCAGAATTTGAAGGGCGAATCCTACGAAATGCGCGGCGAGGGGCTGCTGGCCCGCGCGTTTTGCCACGAGATCGACCATCTTGACGGCATCATTTTTCTTCAGCACCTCAGCATGCTCAAGAGAGACCTGATCAAGCGCCGGATCCGCAAATTGCGGAAAGCCGGCGAGTGGTAATCCGCACCTCTGCGATGGAAGCCCTGCGCATCGTCTTTTGTGGAACGCCGGAATTTGCAGTCCCTTCCCTCCGGCGGCTCGCGGAGCGTCCGGATTTTTCAGTGGAAGCGGTCATCTCGCAACCGGACCGGCCGCGCGGCCGCGGCCAGCGCATCAGCGGCTCGCCGATGAAGGAAGCAGCCCTCGAACTTGGACTGCACGTCTATCAACCCGAAACGATCAAGTCGGAATCCGCTCAAGAGTTTTTGAAACGCGTCGCGCCCGATGCCGTCGTGATCATTGCCTACGGCCAGATTATTCCCGCCAGACTTTTGACGATTCCTCGCCTGGGGTGGCTTAACTTGCACGCGTCCTTGCTTCCTCGTTATCGCGGCGCTGCGCCGATCCACTGGGCCATCGCCAATGGAGAAACCATCACCGGGCTCACCACCATGCAAATCGACGCGGGAATGGATACCGGGCCAACGCTTTTGCGACGAGAGGTCGAGATCGGGCCGGACGAAACCGCGCCGGAGCTTGCCGCGCGCTTGAGCGCTATCGGCGCGGACCTGATCGCCGAGTCGCTCCTGCAATTTAATCGTGGAGAAATTTCGCCTGCCCCGCAGGATGCGAAGGGCGTCTCCTACGCACCAATCTTAAAAAAAGAGGATGGGCGCATTGATTGGGCGCGGCCCGCTCAACAAATTTACAACCGCATGCGCGGCTTTGCCCCCTGGCCTGGAGCGTACACCACGTTTCGAGAGCAAACGTGCCAACTCTGGGGCAGCCCGGCAGCACCCAGCACGGAGTGGACCCAGTTCGCAACCGGCGAAATTATCCATACAACGACGGATCTTTATGTGGTCTGCGGAGAAGGGACTTGCCTGCGGCTAGAAGCCGTACAAATCGAAGGGCGCAAGAAAATCTCCGCGCGCCAATTTGCGAACGGCGCGCGTCTGGCCGCCGACGACGGGTTCGACTAAAGTTGAATCAAATTCATTTCAGTTCTCGCCCGTGCTTCCGCTAGTCCATTAGCGCTTTCAACAAGCCCGAGCCCTTCAAGGACCCTCGGAGATTCCTAATATGCCTGGGCGTAATCGGCTTTAGCACTATGGCGTCTCCCTCTTGATACACAAGGGTGCGCGTGCCCTCTTCGATATCCGACTCCTTCCGCAGCCAGCCCGGAATTACCACGTGACCTTTACCGTTGAAGCGAATAGTGCCCGTCCTAGGAGTTGTCTTCATAATTTAATTATCGCGATGAGGCAATCGATCGTCCGCCCTTGTTGACGCGTAGAAAGCAACAACGTTTCGCTGCTCGAGGTATTGGGCCAGTTTCCGATAATCCCATTTCTCGGGACTTGGCCCGGTAGCGAGATGCTATTGCCGATCATTACTGAAGGTTTATGCGGCGGATCAGGTCTGCGAAGCGCGGGCCTGATCAAACGTCACCGCTCCGCAGTTGCTAAGGCAGCCTGAACGCCAGCACGGAATTCGATGGCGATATTGAACAATGCGAGTTTCCGCCAATAAAATAGACGACGTCGCCAACTACAGCGGTCGCAGGACCGTGAAGCCCAATCGGCGCTTTGGCTAGAGGCTTCCAGCTGTCCGTTGTGGGTTCGTAGGCTTGCAGATCGTCGAATGCCCCGCCTGCCTTAGGGTCATTACAATCGCCACCGAAATAAAGAATGAGCCCATGATAGTAAGCGACACCACCTTCACTGCGGGGGGCAGGCAAAGCTGCGGCGGATGCCCATTTATCCGTAGCCGGATCATAAACGTCGTGCAGCGCGACGCTGTCGGCTGGGTTGCCGGTCGTCCTGCCGCCGAGGACGTGCAGCTTTCCGTCGACCACAATGATGTTTCCCAGGTGATCGCGTGGGGTGGGGAGAGGAGCGGCGGGTGTCCATGTCCCGGTCGCGGGATTAAAGACTTCGTGTGTGCCAACGACCTTGTTATCCCCAGGGTGGCCCGCGATCGCGTGAATCATCCCCCCGACTGCGACGAGGCCTACCGCGCCTCGCGGGATTGAGAGCCGCGCCAGCGTTTGCCAGTGATCGGTCGCGGGATCATATTCGAGGAACAGGTCAACTGGATTCCGGTGAGCGTGCCACCCAAAACCGCCAGCGACATAGATCTTGCCGTTCAGCGTAGTGACGCCTAGATGCGATACGCCTTGCGGCAGCGGTGCGAGATCGCGCCACTGCCCCTTTGCTGGATCAAATTCCTGGGCCAAAGGCAAGTTCGGCTGACCAAACATGGCGGCGCCACTGCCCAGAACATAAATCTTGCCGTTGAGGGCCACAACGCCGGTCTCCGTGCGCTCCGTCGTAGTCTGTGCCACCGTGGACCACGTACCGTCCGAACCAGCCCCGGGTGCCGGCTCAAGACTAACCTGAGCTTTTTTAAGCGGGTCATTCTGTGCCGAAACGCCAACAGAAACCAGCAGCACTAGGAAATGCAGTACGCCTAATCGTGGACGCATGAGGTGTCTCCTTTTCTCGTCCTATTTCGTATGGTCTTGCTTACAGCATGACCTACCAGGGAAGGGGCCGCTTGGGACGTATCTGATGACTACATCGCGCCCGAGCTTGGTGTCGTGCGCCTCGTACACCTCGCCACCCACGCCGATTAGTGCGAGAAATTCGTAGGAGCCGAGACAGGTGCCAGCCGTGATATTCACTTCTTCAACCCAGCTGTCCAGTTGACGACGACCGTGATCGGCGCCGAGGACGCTTGACCCGGAACTGTGTTCACCAGGAAGCGCTGACCGTCGGCGGTCACATCGTACGGATAGCGCGTCCCGGGCCACTCGTGCGTGTCAAACAGCGGTTTCACTGCGCCGACCTCAAAGCTCGATCCTTTGCCGTTCACGGCCGCCACCATTAGTTTGTTGTCGGGAGCAAAATAGAAGATCTCCGTGCCGTCGCGCCGCCATCGGGGCCAATTGCCGCCGGCAGTCGAGATCTGCCGCTTCCCGCCAGGTCCGGGAAAAGGGGCAACATATATTTCATACATGCCAGATTCGTTTGAGCGGTACGCGACCCACCGGCCGTCGGGAGAAAAGCGTCCTGAGAACTCGTTGAACTGCGTCTTTAGAAACGGAACCGGCTTGCGATCTCCCGTGAGCGACAGAACGTACAAATCGTTGCCTGTAGGACCACCGTTGCTGCCATAAAGGATAAACCGGCCGTCCGGAGACCAACTTTCGGGATATTTGTCTAGATTGTCTTCGAGCAGCAGTGCCTCCGTGCCGGAGCCATCGGAGGCATTTTGATAGAGGTCAAAATGCCCCTTGCGGTTTGAGGTGAAAACCACTCGGCTGCCGTCTGGTGACCAGATTGACTCTGATTGAATTGCCGGGTCGAATGTAAAACGCGTCTTGAGGCCGCGCACGACATCATAAATCCATATGTCTCGCCCCTGCCCCGCCCCTATAATACTGACGGAAGCCCGCTTCCCGTCCGGAGAAAGCTCCAAGTCACCGTATATAGCGGGCTCTCCGAGTATGCCAATCTGCTTGCCACTACGGTCAAACCAGGTCAGCTTGAAGGCGTCCGTTGCCGTCCCTGTTTGATACGCCAGCACCCCATTTTCTGACGCCGAGAAGACCCCCGCCAGCGGATTACCTTGGGTCTGAATCTGCTCCGCAATTGGAAACGCCTCACCGGTCAGCACGAGGCGACGCGCATCAAACGGCTGCGCCATTAGTGTCGTTTCACGCAAGAAGAGCAGATGTCCCTGTGTATAGAGGACATTCGATGAGTCGGCGTTTAACAGCAGCTTCCGTTCGGACGAGTCGAGCGATGCCAGGTAAATCGGGCCTCCTGTTATGAGTCCTCGGGCGGCAGCGCGGTAGAAAAAGTGCTGGCCATCGGGAAGGAAGAAGGGCATCCTGTGGCCGATCTCACCTTGCTCGAGCTTGGTGGCTGCGGTAGGCATGCCGCCGGCCGCGGAAACTTTCTGGAGTGCCGACGAAGCGGTCGGGGGAAAGATGATCACTCCCTCGCGGTTCCACGAGCCGCCAAAGCCTTCCGGTGCGTCGCACAGCGTAATCGGTGGGCCACCCCCGACCTCGATCTTCTTGAGCTTCCCGGCCGCGAAGAATCCGATAAAGCGGCTGTCGGGCGACCAGAAGGGACGCAAGGCGCCCTCAGTCCCTGCCAGCGCCTGCGCGGTGAGGGTGTCGAGCGAGCGAACCCATAGAAGAGACTTGCTGTCCGCGCCCGCAGCAAGGAATGCGATCCGATGGCCGTCAGGCGAAACCGACACGGGAGCCGTAGTCAGGGTGCCCGCTCCCATCAGGCTCCACGTGTCTGGCGGCGAAACGAAAAAGCGTATCGCCTCGGGCGCTTTCGGCGTACGCAGCACGAAACCGACGGCCAAGACGATGGCGATTAAAGTCATAGTTACCGCCGCGGGCCATGCTACCCGCTCGCGCCAGCCTCTCGTTGCTGGGGTAGCCTGCCGTGCATCCGAATCTTTCGGTGCCGCAATCGCATCCTCAATCTCGATCCGGATAGTCGCCGCATCCGGGGTTCGCTGACGCCGATCTTTCCGCAGGCAGCGTTGCAGCTGAACGCGCATTGACGGAGAAATGTTTGCGGGCAGTGCTGTCCAATCTGGCTCTGCTCTGACCACGGCAGCCAAGATGTCGGTTACATCTTCGCCGTGAAACGTTTGCTCTCCTGTGAGCAATTCATAGAGCACGCAGCCAAACGCCCAGATATCGGTGCGCTTGTCCACAGCCTTGCCTCGCGCCTGCTCCGGGCTCATGTACGCGGCAGTGCCGAGGATTACTCCGTGCATCGTCGCTGCACGGCTCAGCGTTGGTGAATTGCCCATGTCTTCGTTCGTCGCATCGCCCTCAAATGCTTTCGCCAAACCAAAGTCCAACACCTTGACCTTGCCTTCTGGCGTCAACTTCACATTGGCTGGTTTGAGATCGCGGTGGATGATTCCTTTCTCGTGCGCGGCTTCGAGAGCCTCGGCAATCTGCTTCGCAATCGCGAGAGCTTCTTCGATGGGAACAGGCCCGTCGCGTTTGACGCGCTCTTGCAGCGTCTCGCCCGGAACTAACTCCATCACCAGATAGCTTGTGCCGCCAGATTGTTCGAGTCCGTGAATCGTGGCGATGTTGGGATGATTCAGTGCGGCCAACAGCTTAGCTTCGCGCTGGAAACGAGAAAGCCGATCGGGATCATGCGCAAATGCTTCCGGCAGGACTTTGATTGCTACGTCGCGCCCGAGCTTGGTGTCGTGCGCCTGATACACTTCGCCCATCCCGCCCGCGCCGATCTGCGCGACGACCTCGTAAAAACCAAATTTTGTGCCAGAGGGGATCGCCATAAGGCTCCCGGCAATTTAGAGTGGCGAGAGTATACAGCCGAGAGGCCATTCTCAGGAAGAATCAGAGGCGAGCACGAGCCAAGTCCCGAGAAGTCGGCTTATCGGAAATTGACCTACTACCCTCCTGTATCGCCATTTCCTTTCCTCAGCATAGTGTGGTTCCATGTTTGCTCATGCCAATTTCGCAAGCACGAACGATTGCATTCGATGTCCTGCTGCGCGTCGCGAAACAAGATGCGTACGCGGATGATGTGCTGCGGGCCGAGCTTAATGAATCCGTGAAAACCGAAGATGCTGGCCTGGCCACCGAACTGTCGCTCGGCGTTTTGCGCTGGCAGAGACTTCTCGATTTCGTTATCCACCGCTATTTGAAAACATCGGCGGGTACGGCCGACATCGAGGTTCGGATTGCCCTCCGATTGGGCGTGTACCAGCTTTTGTTTCTCGACCGCGTCCCAGCACGCGCCGCTGTCCACGAATCGGTGGAACTGGTCAAGCGCGCGAGGAAACGTTCCGCGGCTACTCTGGTGAATGCCATCCTGCGCAAGGCCGCCAAGGAAACTTTACCTGGGAATTCGACTGCTGATGCCGTGGCGCGGCTCTTTCCCGCGGATCTCCCTCTCGCAGACCGGATTGGAATTCAATATTCGCATCCCACCTGGTTGGTTGAGCGCTGGATTCGAATTCATGGAGAGGACCGGACGCGCAGCCTCGCCCAGGCAAACAATCGTGTCCCCGTACTTTCAGGGTATCTGCTCGACCCGCAACGTCGCGAGGAAGCAACTGCGTCGTTCGAACGGACTGGATCCCGCATCCAACCGGGACGATTGCTGCGCGACGCCTGGGTTTTCGAAGGAGGAAACCCCGCTGCGAGCGAAGCTGTGCGCTGCGGTTGGGTAGCGATCCAGGATGAGGCTTCCCAGGCCGTGGCGTGCCTTGTGGCGGCCGATCCCGGCAATTCTGTGCTCGACCTATGCGCGGCGCCCGGCGGGAAGACCTTGCTCCTGGCGCGAGCGGTTGGAGCGCAGGGCCATGTCGTCGCCGCGGATCTGCACGAGCATCGCGTGCGCGCAATGCGCGAGCGATTCGAACGCGCCGGCGTTCGAAATGTCGAGACGCATGTCTTGGACGGAGAGCAACCGCTTCCATTCGAACGCGCGTTCGATCGCATTCTGGTCGATGTCCCTTGCTCCGGCACGGGCACTCTCGCCCGGCACCCGGAAATTCGCTGGAAGCTTCACGCCGAGGACTTGAGCGATCTGCACGACCGGCAGGTGCGCTTGCTTAGCAATGCCCTCCCCCGTTTAGCGCCGGGCGGGCGACTCGTGTACTCCACCTGTTCGCTTGAGCCAGAGGAAAATGAATTCGTTGTGCGCGAAGTGCTGGGTGCGCTGGGCGACACTTTCCAGGTCGCCGATCCTCGGAACATCATCGAGAGCTCCTTGCAGAAGTCCGTGCGCGCGGAGAGCATTACTTCCGCCGACGGCTTCTTTCGGACCTTTCCTCCTGAACACGGGACAGACGGATTCTTTGCGGCCGTCATTGAGCGGCCAAAATCAAATGCTTACCACAGAGATCACCGAGCAATGAACACAGAGCGCGCGGAGAAAACCTGAGATTGTCATCCCTGATCTTACTCAGCAGAATTCTCTTCTTTATCTCTGTGCCTTCTGTGTTCTCTGTGGTGAAATGTTTTTCTTGCATCGCGCTAGAAGCCTCTCGCTGCGCGTGCTAAATTGAAGGCGGTGAATCGATGAATCTTCGCGAGCGAATCGAATGGGTATTTCGCATGGGGCTGCTGGTTTTCATCCTGGCGGCTGCCGCGTTCCTGAGCGCGGTGACGACGATGCGTTTCGCGATTCAGGGCCGCGAAGTGACCATGCCCAATCTGGTGGGCAAAAGCTCGGCCGATGCAATGGCTATCGTGCAGGGGCGCGGTCTGCAATTAAAAGTCGTCGATCGGGTCTACGGCGATCTGCCGGCAAACGCCGTCGTGCGGCAAAGCCCTCCGGAAGGCGAGCGCATGAAGGTTGCGCAGAACGCGCACGTGGTCCTGAGCCTGGGCCCGCAAAATGTCATTACGCCATCTTTGTTGGGCGAATCCCTTCGTGTAGCCCGCATCCAGTTGCTGCAGGTAGGCCTGCAACTCGGCGAAGTGACGACGTTCCCCGGTCCGGCCGCCATGTCCGACACCATATTGCAGCAGACGCCTGCGCCGGGAACGCGGGCGGCAAGTCCTCGTGTCGATTTGCTCGTTGCGCAAGGCGATTCGCCGGCCGCTTACATCATGCCGTGGCTCGTGGGCATGCCTTTGCCGGACGCGGACCGGCTCCTGGCTTCCGCCAGGATCAAACTGGCCAAAACCACTTTCGTTCCCTCCCCGCAGTGGCCGAAGGGCGTCGTCACGGAGCAGACGCCCGAGCCGGGTTCCAAGGTAACAATCGAGTCCCCCATCGAAATGGTTGTGGCGCAGTAGGGATTTCGAGGCTTGCGCCGGAAGATTTTTCGAATCTGAAAGCTGCACGGTGCGTGCAAAAGCGTGAATCTGGTAAGATGGCGGCGGAGAAATCGTGACGTATCACGTTGAAATTGCCCCGTCCATTCTCGCTGCGGACTTCTCCTGCCTGGGGGAGGGGATACGCGCAGTGGAGCGCGGGGGCGCGGCAATGCTCCATGTGGATGTGATGGACGGGCATTTCGTGCCCAACATCTCCATCGGCGTTCCTGTTGTAGCTTCCTTGCGCAAGGCAACCCGGCTACCCCTGGACGTGCATCTGATGATCGAGAATCCCGAGCGGTACATTCAAGCATTTGCCGAGGCGGGCGCCGACATGATTTCCGTTCACGAGGAAGCCACACCGCACCTGGACCGGGCACTCTCGATGATTCGAGAGCACGGATGCCAGCCGGGTGCCGTAATTAATCCCGCGACGCCCGTGTCGGCTCTTTCCGAAGTCTTTGGGAAACTGGATCATGTTCTGGTGATGTCGGTAAATCCGGGATTCGGCGGGCAGAAATTTATTCCTGGGGCACTCGGAAAGATTAGTGAGCTAAAACGAATTCGAGAGGGCTATAATCATTCCTTCCGGATCGAAGTGGACGGGGGAGTCGGTCCGGAAAACGTGGCCGATCTGGTTCGAGCCGGCGCCGAAATTCTGGTCGCTGGGACCTCCATTTTTCACACCCCCGACGCCGCCGAGGCCGTGCGCGCGATGAAGCAATCGGCCGGCGGAGCACTGGCACAAAAAGTTTAGGATTTGGGCGGGGTCCGCCGCGGCGGAGAGCCCGCCCAAAGTAAGGATCAAACTTGAAACAAGGCCGAATCATATTTTTCGTGGCACTCGTTGCAGCGTTCCTCTCCGGGTGTTTTGGTAAGAAGAATACGGCCCCCACCGCCGGAACTTCCGCTGAACCCGACAAAGTCCTTTACGCGAAGGCTACCAATGACCTGAAGCACGGCCATTACGAGGTCGGCCGCCTGGCATTACAGACCCTTATCAACACTTACCCGGACAGCGAATACCTGGCCAAGGCGAAACTGGCTATTGGGGATTCCTATTACAAGGAAGGAGGGACCGCGGGCCTGAAGCAGTCTATCGTTGAGTACAAAGACTTCATTACCTTCTTCCCTTTCCTCGATGAATCGGCGAACGCCCAGATGCAGATCGCCATGGCGCACTACCGCCAGATGGAGAAGCCGGACCGCGACCACGCCGAAGCCGTGCAAGCGGAGGCCGAATTCCAAACATTCCTGGAAAAGTATCCCAACAGCCCCCTGGTGCCCCAGGCCGACCAGCACCTGCGCGATGTCCAGGAAGTTCTGGCCGAAGGCAATTTCAGAGTTGCCAGTTTTTATTACGTGCGCACTGCCTACAGAGCTGCGGGAGCTCGCTTGATCGAATTGACCAATCGCTACCCCCTGTACAGCCAGGCGGATCGAGCCAACTGGATGCTTGGGCAGATTTATGAAAAGGGCGAGCACAATGATCTTGCCGCGCGCTATTACAGTAGGATCGTGAAGGATTATCCGCTTTCTCCGCTCGCCGGCGATGCAAAGAATAAACTCACGAAGTTTGGAGTCCCGGTTCCTCCTCCGGATCCTGAGGCGTTCGCACGAATGCAAAAGGAACAATCGGCCAACCGTCCGGGAATGGTTAAACGGACCATGAGTTTCCTAAAGACATCCCCGGATGTATCCGCGGCAGCGCGTAGCGGCCCTCCGACTATGACGCCCGCAAGCGAATCCGGGGATGAGACCATCGGATTCAGCTTACAACCCAATGCCAATGCGGCTACAACATCCAGCGTAGGAAACACAGCGGCCGTGGAAACGATAACACCCGGAAGTCCGAATGCCCTGCCTCAGCCGCCCGCAACGGATGCAGCGCCCGCGGCCTCCGGCACGGCTCCAGGGGCGACGGACACGACGCAACCCGCTAGCACCGGCGCCTCGCCGGATTCGAGTGCAACGCAGCCCGCGAGCACAACCACGCCAGCCCCGCCCGCCAATACCAGCCAGGAATCCTCCAGCAAGAAGAAGAGCGGACTCCGCAAGATCATCCCGTTTTAAGCGCCTTCCATTGATCCGCCTGGAAGCCTTCCTTGGGCCGGCCGCCTCTCGGAAGGGTGGCTGGTTCATTCGGACACATGCCTTTGCAGTCTTTATTGACTCGCCCAGATCGTGATGTTACCAATGGACTATAGGCTTTTGTGCCTTTGCGCATAGCGGAAGACTCTCGCCCGCGGTAGTCCGGAGGACGGCACGTGGCAAAGATCCTGGTAGCCGACGATAATAGCAACGTCCAGAAAACGGTAGCCCTTGCTCTGGCAGAACTGGGCATTGAGGTAGTTGCGGTAAATAACGGCGACGCAGCCGTTCGGAAACTAGCCGATGTTTCGCCGGACCTGGTGCTGGCCGATATTTTCATGCCTGTCCGAAACGGCTATGAAGTCTGTGAATTCATCAAAAAGGATTCGCGCTTTTCGCACGTGCCCGTCGTACTGCTGGTGGGAGCCTTTGACCCCCTGGATGAACCCGAAGCGCAGCGCGTCGGCGCCGACGGGATTCTCAAGAAGCCATTCGTTCCGCCGGACCCTCTGATCGCGATGGTAAAAACGCTGCTCGAACGCACCATTGGCGACCGTTTGGTGAGCGTAGCGATCTCGAAGCCCGCGGTTTCCGCGCAGGGTAAGTCCGGCGGCGTCGCAACTGCGGTGGAGCATCCTCCAGCGGCGGAAATATCGGAAGAATCGCCTGCGCAGGAATTTCGGCCGCCCATGGAACGCCTGACCTTCGGCGAGGCTGAACGCCCGCTGGCATTTCAGCAACTCTTGGAAACCCCGGCGCAGGAACCCGCAGCTGCGGGAACAGGAGTGATCGAGCCGGTTGACAATGAACAAGTTCTGACGAGTTCTCGCGATTCATCCCTGGGAGACCCGATTTTCTGGAGGACAGAAGAGACGGAACCGAACGCCGCAGAAGAAGATTCGGATGCGGAAAGCGAGGTTTCTTCGGAGGCTTCCTCGCGCCCGTGGAATCTGGGTGAGGATGCTCTCTCTCGCCGTCCGGAAACTGAGATCGCGGAGCCCGCGGAGCCGTTTGAGCTGGTGCGGGAAGATCAAGAGGAAGAGGCCGGGCAAACTTCCACGATCGTGGAATCTTCGCCCCTGATGGCTCAGGACGCGGCCTCGCAAGCTTCGCTGACAGTCGAATCTGCCAAGCCGGCAGACCTCGCCGCCAATCCAATCGAATGGATGGCTTCGGTTCCTCCCCCGCCCGTTGAGGAAGCGCCAGAGGCCGCTCCGGAATGGAGCGAGGCAATTGCCGAGGCTCCTGATCAGAGAGATCTAAGCCAAGAAGACAATTTAGAATTACCCCCTGAAGCGAACGTCCCGGAATCCCCGGCTTCCGTCGTGCCCCCGATTTTGGTTTCGACTCGCGCTCCAGAGCCACCGCCGGCGCCTCCGCCGGCGAATCTGCCCGTCCAGCCGCAGGCGACAATCGCGGCAGAGGTTCCAGACCCCCACAAAACGCAGCCGTCCCTCAAGCCAGCGGACCAAAGCGCTGAAGATACGGCGCGTTCAATTCCCAAGCAAGATTGGGCCGATTTGGCCGCCAGCCTCCAACCCAAAACCATTGAAGCTCTTGCGGAAAAAGCCAAGGCGGCATTACCCGTACTCCCTCCTGTGCCCGCCGTGCCCGCCTCAAACATTCAACCCGCGCCAGTCTCTTCCGCTCAGAAACCTGCGGAAGCCGAGGGAAATGCACAACCCGATCCGGCCAATTCCGCTACGGCTGATTCGCCAGACCCGGCTTTGGTCGAGGCAGTCGTCCAGCGAGTCCTAGAAAAAATGCGTCCGCAAGTCGTGGACATTATCACCAAGGAATTCCTGCGGCCCGTTGTTCAAGCGCTGGTCAACCGGGAAATTCAGAAACGCTAGAAACGCAGTCCCTCCGCTCGTCTGTTCAAAATTCAATCAATCGGCCCACCTAGCTCCGCGGGATGACGCATTTGACCGTCCGCGCGGGCGTCCGTATAGTAATCCTCTTAACCACAGGGCTGGAGAACATGCCGAGAGAAATACCCAAGGCTTACGAGCCGCAACAGATTGAGCAGCGCTGGGCGAAGAAATGGGCGGAAGAAAACTTGTTTCGCGCCGACGTGAACGCGCCCGGCCCGGTTTTTTCCATTGTCATCCCGCCGCCCAACGTGACCGGGTCGCTGCACATCGGCCACATGCTCGACCACACGGAGATCGATATCTTGACGCGCTGGAGGCGGATGCAAGGCTACAACACGCTGTACCTGCCGGGGACCGACCACGCGGGAATTTCGACACAGCGCGTGGTGGTGCGCCAGCTTGCCGCGCAAGGCATCAATTACCGCGACCTGGGCCGCGAAGCGTTCGAGAAGAAGGTATGGGAATGGAAGGCGGAATCCGGCGGAACGATCACGCGGCAAATGCTGCAGCTCGGCGAAAGCTGCGACTGGACGCGCGAGCGGTTCACGCTGTCACCGGAGTTGTCGCGCGCGGTCACCGAAGTCTTCGTGCGACTGTACGAAGATGGCCTGATTTATCGCGGCCATTACATCGTGAACTGGTGCCCGCAATGCCGCACCGCGATCAGCGATCTCGAAACCGTTCACGAAGAGCGGCAGGGCCACCTCTGGCACATCCGCTACCCGATTGTGGGGACGAAGAAGTACGTCGTCGTGGCCACTACGCGGCCCGAAACGATGCTGGGGGACACGGCTGTGGCCGTCCATCCAAGCGATCCGCGCTACCAGCATTTGATCGGCAAGATGGTTCTCCTGCCGCTCATGAACCGCGAGATTCCCGTCGTGGACGATTTTGTGGTGGATCGAGACTTTGGTACGGGCGCGGTGAAAGTCACTCCGGCGCACGACCCGAACGACTTTGAAATCGGACGCCGCCACAACCTTCCGGAGATCGACGTGATGACCGACGACGCCAAAATGAGCGCGGCGGCGGGAAAATATGCCGGCCTCGACCGGTTTGAGGCGCGGAAACGCGTGGTCGCTGATTTGGAATCGGCGGGCTTGCTCGAAAAAGTTGTCGACCACACGCACGCAGTCGGAACATGCGACCGCTGCGGGACGATCATTGAGCCGCGCGCTTCGACGCAGTGGTTCGTGAAAATGAAGCCACTGGCCGAGCCCGCGATCGCGGCCGTCGAGCGCGGCGACGTGGAACTCATGCCCGACAATCGACGCACCGAATATTTCGAGTGGATGCGCAATATTCGGGACTGGTGCATCTCACGCCAGCTGTGGTGGGGGCACCGCATTCCCGCATGGCATTGCGGCAATTGCAAGGAAATTATTGTTGCGCGCGAGGCGCCGGCGAAATGCGCGAAGTGCGGTTCGGGCAAACTTGTGCAAGATCCCGATGTGCTCGAAACGTGGTTCAGCTCGGCTCTGTGGCCGTTTTCAACAATGGGCTGGCCGGACGACACGCCGGACTATCGGAAATACTATCCGACGAGCTTGCTCATCACCGGTTACGACATCCTGTTTTTCTGGGTCGCGCGAATGATCATGATGGGTTTGAAATTTACCGGCCACGTTCCCTTTCGGCAGGTTTGCCTTCACTCGTTGGTGCGCAACGCGGAAGGCCAGAAGATGTCGAAGTCCAAGGGGACGGGAATCGATCCGGTCGAGCTCAACGAAAAATTCGGGACCGACGCGATGCGTTTCACTCTGGCGAGCATGGCCGCGCCCGGGACCGACATCGTTCTTTCCGAAGAGCGCATCCTGAGCTACCGCGCGTTCGCCAACAAGATCTGGAACGCCGCGCGATTCGTGTTCATGAACCTTGACAAGTATGAAGCCGCGGGCGGAGAAACGCTGGAGGCCCTGGCGTCTCCCGATGTGCGCGCGTCCGCGCCTTATGCCGCAGGCGGCGAAGTGGCGTTGATTGATCGCTGGATTTTTTCGCGCCTGGCCCGCGCGACAGCGCAGGTGAACGATGCGCTGGAGCATTTTCGTTTTCACGAGGCGGCGCACGTCGACTACCATTTTTTTTGGGGCGACTTTTGCGACTGGTACATCGAATGGGTGAAACCGGAATTGCTATCGCCCGACCGATCGAAATCGGGAGCCACCTGGAAGAATTTATTTGCGGCGTTCGAGAGCGCCCTGCGGCTGCTTCATCCCTTCATGCCGTTTATTACGGAGGAATTGTGGCACCAGTTGCCGCAGCGACAAACCGCGCGTTCGATTGCCCTTGACCGTTTTCCGCAAACGCATGCGGAACGGTTGGATTCCGCGTCCGAAGAACAGATCGCTCTGCTGCAGGGGATCATCTCTTCGGCGCGCAACATTCGCGCGGAAATGAAGCTCGACCAAAAACAGGAGCTTTTTGCCCAACTGGGCGGCGCATCGCCGGCTGTCCAGTGCGCGGTGGAGCGCAGCCTCGATACGGTCTTGCGCTTTGCCAATCTTTCTTCCCTATCGTTTGCCAAACCGCCCTTTGATTCGACGAAGGGGATCGTGCGCTCGAATAAGGATTTTGACCTCTTCATTCCCTACGAAGCGGCGTTCGATGTTCAGGCGGAACTTTTGCGTTTGCGAAAAGAACAGGATCGCCTGACCAAGGATATCGCTTCAAAGGTGGCTCGGCTTGGGGATGAGACATTTCGCAGCCGCGCGCCCGAACACATCGTGAAGGGTCTCGAATCGACACTCGCCGAGCGGCAGGCGGAGCTTGCGAAGCTGAAAGAACGTCTTGCGACGCTCGAAAAGAATCTTTGATCTCGGCGCTGAAAGCGCCGACGTGTGCCAGCCCAGGGCAACGCCCTGGGTTCGGAGTCGGATTGTTGCGGCGCCCTGAAAGGGCGCAGGGATCCCCCGCCCTTTCAGGGCGGAAAATGTATCTCGCAAGAATCCCCGGGGCTGATTACCTCTGCGCCGTTGGCGCGTCAACACAATTCAGGCCTTTAAAAAAGAAATTGCTATGAACTGATCATGCGAGATATGAAATAGATTTCTTTTCAACCAGAAGCAATTAGATATTCCCTGGAACAAACCTGAAACTTTCATGGCGCACACAACTTTTCCGGGGACGACCGATCGCCGCATCGACGCGCTCCTTGCGCTGCTCTCCGACAACACCATGATTGTCATCAGCGGAGCGAAAATCGCCCGCGAAATCGGCGTGACTCGCGGCACGGTTTGGAACTGGATTGAAAAACTGCGCGCGCTGGGCGTCCGCGTCAAGGGCCATGCGCGCACCGGTTATCAGATCGAAAGAGTGCCCGATATTCTGGCGCCGAAGCTGCTGCACAGGCGGCTGCATCCGGGGTCCCTCGGAAAGCGCGTCTACCATTTTTTAAAGATTGACTCGACCAACTCCGTCGCTATGGCGCTTGGAGAGCGCGGCGAGCCGCACGGAACTGTGGTCATCGCCGAGGAGCAGACGGCGGGGCGCGGCCGCGCCGGACACACTTGGCACTCGGAAAAGACCAGCGGCATCTACATGACCGTGCTGCTGCGCCCGCCGATTTCGCCGCAGCAGGCTCCGCTCATCACGCTCATAGCGGGCCTTGCCGTGCGCGAAGCCATTCTGGAGCAGACCGGCGTGGCGCCGGACCTGCGCTGGCCGAACGATTTGCTCTTCGGCCGCAAGAAATTCTGCGGCATTCTGACCGAAATGAACGCGGAGCAGGACCAGATTCATTTTGTCGCCGTGGGAATCGGCATCAACGTAAATCACGACCGGATTCCGGAAGAATTGTCCAAGACGGCCACATCGCTGCGTATCGAGACCAACCGCCCGCAATCCCGCATCGAAATTGTGGCGCGGTTGCTGCGGCACCTCGACTCCTACTACAATCGCTTCGTAATGGAAGGGCCCGAAACGATCGTGGCGCGTTTCTCCGAAGTTTCCAGCTATGCTCGGGGAAAGCGTGTGCGGATCGAAAGTGTCTCCGAAACTTACACCGGCACGACGGAAGGACTCGAACCCTCAGGCCTTCTGCGCGTGAGGCGTGACGACGGGCGAGTCTTGCCGGTGATTGCAGGAACTCTTTCCGAGGCGGACTGATGCTGCTGACGCTGGATGTCGGAAACACGAACACGGTCCTCGGATTTTTCCGCGGCACGGAACTCGTGGCGCACTGGCGGCTCACGACCGCGCGCGATCAGACCGTCGATGAGTACGGCATCCTCACAAGAGAGCTCTTCACTCTGGCGGGAATCGATCCGTCGTCGGTCAGCGGCGTGATCATCAGTTCGGTTGTGCCACCGCTCAATTCCACGCTCGAGGAAATGTCCGAGCGGTATTTTCGCGTGAAGGCGCTGTTCATCGAGCCGGGCATCAAAACAGGGATGCCCATTCTGTACGACAATCCGCAGGAGGTGGGCGCGGACCGGATCGTAAACTCAGTCGCGGCGTACGCGAAGTACGGCGGCCCTTGCATCGTCGTGGATTTTGGCACAGCGATTAATTTTGACGTGGTCTCCGCGCGCGGCGAGTATATGGGCGGAGTGCTCGCCCCCGGCATCGGCATCTCCGCGGAAGCGCTTTTTTCCCACGCCGCGCGTTTGTTTCGCGTGGAGATCAAGGACCCCGGAAAAATCATCGGGACCAACACCATGCAGTCGCTGCAGTCCGGCCTCTACTACGGATACGCGGACATGGTGGACGGAATCGTCACGCGCATCAAGAGCGTGATTGGGGAATCTGCGCGCGTGATTGCGACCGGAGGGCAAGCGCCTCTGATCGCGCGGGCTTCGCGGCACATCGCGATCATCGACGAATTTCTTACGCTCGAGGGGCTGCGCATCGTTTGGGAGCGGAACCAGACGGCGAAGCGCACTTCCGCGGGAGGCTCCGAAAAAGTGCCCGTTTCTCTTTTGGCAGCGAAGGGCAGAAAAACCAAATCTTGAATTCCCGCGAAGCAATGGCCGAGCTGAACTATTTCAATTATTTCACCGAAATCGAGGAATATTTCTGGCAGAAGCGCGGCACGCACCTTTTGGTTTCGCCGCTGGACTGGGCCATTGTCGAGACCTGGCAGAAGGCGGGCATTCCGCTCTCCGCGGTATTGAAAGGAATCGATCGAGCCTTTGAAACTTATGCGCGGTCGCGACGCGCTGCGGGCGGGCGGCAATTGAAGAGTCTTTCCTACTGCGTCGACGCCGTACTCGGTGCCGCAGAAGAGGAAAAGGAAACCGCCGCGGGGACCGGCCCGGTTACGGCAACGGGGAAAAAAGCGGAAGAAACATTTTCGCGGGAAGTCTTGCGGGCGTTCTTCAACAAAAATGGCGAACGCCTTGCTTCCGCGGCCGCCGCCGCGCGAGCGGCGCAGCCGGAACTCGCTTCGCGCGTGGAAGAAGCGCGCGCACGCCTTGCGGAATTGTCGCCCCTCGTGGAATCTCCAGCCGCGTTGGACTTGGAAGACCTGGAGCGGCGGCTGACCGTCATCGAAGAAAAACTCACCGCCGCGCTGACGTCCCACGCGCCGGAAGAATTTCTTCTCGAACTCCGCCGCGAAATGGACCATCAACTCGCACCCTACCGCCGGAAAATGAGCTCCTCGCAACTTGCGCAACTCGAGCGGCAATACATGCAGAAACGGCTCTGGGAGCGCTATAATCTTCCTCGCCTGAGCTTGTTCTACCTGACCTGAGGATGTCACCCGGCTGTTGTAGCGCCAACCTTTAGGTTGGCATTTTAGATTCGAGCTGATGCCCGCCTGAAGGCGGCCGCTACAGGAACCAAAAGAAGATCTGGCAAAGAGTCTGAGGCCCGGCCGAGGATCACACCCCCCGCAACGGAAAGCGACCCGAATGGAAGTGCGAATCGAAAAACTTGTGTATGGCGGCGACGGTTTGGCGCATCACGACGGCCACACGGTGTTTGTGCCGCTGGTCCTTCCAGGAGAGCTCGTTCAGATTGAATCCTCCGCCCGGAAGAAGAAATTCATACGCGGGCGGCTGGAACGCGTCGTGGAACCCTCCGCGGATCGCGTGCCCGCCCCGTGCCCGCATTATGGACGATGCGGCGGCTGCCAATACCAGCACATGCGGTATGAAGCGCAGCTGCGATATAAATCAGAAATTCTTCGAGAGACACTCGGACGCATCGGTCGCATTCAGTGGACAGGCGCCATCGAGACGCAGGCGTCGCCGCCGTTTGGATACCGCAATCGCGCGCAGTGGAAACTTCGCCCGAATCAAGAGGGCGCAGCGGGAAGCGCGGGGATCGGCTATTTCGAGATGGGAAGCACGAAACTTTGCGCCGTGACGGAATGCACGATTCTTTCGCCGCGGCTGGCCGAAACATTTTCCCGGCTGCGCCAGGTCGTCTCGCAGGACAAATTCCTCTCCGCCATGGATGAAATCGAAGCCTTCGCCGATTCCGGCGATGAAAAGATTCTTCTTAATCTTTCCGCCGAACGGCTGGCCGATTCTCCCGAATCCATGGCGGCCGCCCTGCGCAAATCGCTGCCGAATGTAGAATCGATTTTGATCCAGGATCGACGCGCCGATACATTTCACCTGGCGGGGCCGGGCTATTTAACCTACGCTGCCGCCGGCGCGCAATTCCGTGTCGGTCATCTTTCGTTTTTTCAGGTCAACCGGTTTTTAATTGAGCCGCTGGTCGATGCGGTGATCGGCAAGACCCGGGGGCAGCTCGCGCTTGATTTATTTGCGGGCGTGGGATTGTTTACCGTGGCGCTGGCCAAACAGTTCGAGCGCGTGATCGGAGTGGAATCGAATTTGGCCGCCGCCAAGGACCTCGAGGACAATTTGAAAAAGAGCGGCGGAGCGTCTCCCTCCTCACGCAACATTACGGCGGAGGGATTTCTTTCCCGATGGCATGAGACGCCGGACCTGGTGGTGATCGATCCGCCGCGCGCCGGCGTGGAAACGGAAGCGATCGCTCACCTCAAGAAGCTGGCCCCCGCGCGCATCCACTACGTCTCCTGCGACCCTGCCACCTTGGCGCGCGACCTTGCGCAACTTGCAGGCACGGATGGTGCCAACGCATACGAGATCGAGAGCATTAATTTGTTTGACATTTTCCCACAAACCTATCATATGGAGGTGTTGGTGCGGCTCAGACGGCGCGCATGAAACTGCCTTCCCTCTTCCCCGTTGGCCTTTTTGCGGGAGGAATTCTCCTCTCGATCGAACTGAAGAAATTTGCCCCGCTCAGCCCGCGATTTTATATTTTCGCCGCGCTTCTCTTTTTGCTCTTCGGATACGCGCTGCTCCGCCCGAATTGGATTCTCGCCGCCTCGCTGTTCGCCGCGGGCGCGTGGCTATTGCTGGGCATGGCCGCGTCAAATCTGGAACGCGCCTCCGTTCCAGTAAATCTCGCCAGCACTCTGATCGAATCCGGGAAGCTGGATGCGGAGACAGCCCTGCGCTGGCGCGGACGCCTGCGCAGTGATCCGCTCACGTTGCCGTGGGGCATGCGATATGAAATTAGTCTGGACGAAGTCGATTCTTCAGCCGGGATTACCCCCGTCGCCGGCGGCCTGCGTCTGACCTTCTACGGCGCGGATTCTGCAAGCTCCGTTCCACCTCCGGCCCGCGCCGGAGATCGCATCGAAGTTCTGGCCCGGGCGCGCCCCGTTTACAATTTTGGCGATCCCGGCAGCTTTGATTTTCGCGGCTATCTCGCTCGCCAGAACATTCAATTGCAGGGCTCGCTGCGGAACGGCCAACTGCTCACAATTGTGGATCATCCGCGATTGACTCTCTTCGACCGGTCCGCCCGGCTGCGCGGCCGCTTTCTCAGTTCGCTTAACGAGCTTTTCGCATCCCGCCCGGACGAGGGGGCGCTCGCGCGCGCCATGCTCCTCGGCGACCGGACGTTTGTGGAGCGCGATCGCGTAGTCGATTTTCAGAAAACGGGTGTCTACCACGTCCTGGTGCTGGCCGGGCTTCACGTTGGCGCCCTCGCTGCATTTTTTCTCTGGGCCGGGCGCCGCCTGCGCCTCAGCCAACTCCAGCGAATTCTCCTGACGCTTCTTGCACTCGCGGCCTATGCGGGCATCGTCGAGGACCGCCCGCCGATTCTGCGCGCCGTTCTCATGGCCGCGGTGTTTTTGTCGGCGAAGATTATTTATCGCCAGATGGATCTGATCAACGTGGCGGCCTTTTCAGCGTTGTTGATTCTTGCTGCGCGGCCATCGGAAATCACCGACGCCAGTTTCCTTTTGTCTTTTTCCGCGGTGGCGACAATTGGAGCGATTGCCGTTCCCTGTATCGAGCGTTCCAGCGAACCTTACCGGCGCGCGCTCGATCATCTGTCCGATGTGACCCGTGACGCTGCACATCAGCCGCGCGTCATTCAATTCCGAATGGAAATGCGCGCCGCGGCTGACTGGTTATCCGCGCGTCTGCCTCGTTTTGCCGCACCCTTCGGATCCGGCCTGGTCGCGCACCCCTTTCGGGCGGCGCTCTATTTCTGGGAGATCATTTTCATTTCCGCCGTCCTTCAGCTCGGAATGCTTCCTCCGCTTGCCTACTATTTTCATCGTGTGGCCCTGGCAGGACCATTCGCCAACGTCCCGGCGCTTCTGCTCACTGGACTCGCTGTTCCCATCGGGTTCCTCACGCTGGCCGCGTCTCTCGTATCTCACCCGCTTGCGGGGTTGTTTGCAAAAGTTCTGGGACTGATCCTATCGACGCTCGACGCAGCCGTGCGATGGTTCGCGGGACTGCACGGCGCGAGTTACCGAATTCCCGGGCCGACCGTCACTCTCATGGCGATCTTTGTCGGACTTGCGGTCGTTCTATCCGCGGCCATTCGTATGCACTGGAAATTGTGGTGGCCATCGAGCGCTGCGATGGCGTTGCTGGGCGCGGCTGCAATCATCGCCACACATCCCTTTTCTCCGCGCCTCGCGCCGCAGCGTTTGGAACTGACGGTGCTTGACGTGGGGCAGGGCGACAGCATATTTCTTTCCTTCCCGCGCGGGCGTACCATGCTGGTCGATGGGGGCGGCGAACTCGGAAATTTCCATTCGGCGGGCATGCGCTCCGGTATTGACGTTGGCGAGGGTGTCGTTTCGCCTTATTTGTGGTCGCGCGGGCTGAAAAAAATCGACGTTGTCGCCCTCACGCATGCGCACGAAGATCATCTTGGAGGACTTCCTGCCATTTTTGAAAATTTTCGCGTCGGTGAATTCTGGGTGGGGCGCGACATTCAAAGTGGCGCTTACCGCCAAGTCCTTGCGGCCGCTCGAGCACACGGTGTGCTCGTCCGGCATCTGAAACAGGGCGATTCTTTTTCGGAAGACAACGTGTCGGGAACGGTCTTGTGGCCGGACGATCCTTCCGAAAGCCAGGCCGCGAAGAATGATGATTCCCTCGTCCTGCGCTTGACTGATGGCGCTGAAACACTGCTTCTTGCGGGAGATATCGAGCGGCCGTCGGAGCGCAGAATTCTTGCTGAGGAGCAGCCCGTGAAAGTAAATTTCCTTAAGGTTGCGCATCACGGCAGCAAGACTTCCACCACCGACCCGTTTTTATCCGCGGCGCATCCCGCGTTCGCGGCGATTTCCGTGGGGAGAGACAACCTCTTCGGCCATCCTTCACCCGAAGTGACCGAACGGCTGGAAGCGGCGGGAGTGCGCGTCTACCGGACCGATCGCGATGGCGCCATCACGGCCAGCACCGACGGAAAGTCGCTGAGTGTGAGCACATTCTCGCACAACAGGTAAATCGGTCGAGATTCCAGTGGCGCATGCTTTAGCTTGCGGGGGTGTGTCCTTGCAAGGCCCAAAACCCGCAAGCTGAAGTATGCGCTACTGGCCCCGCCACACCATGAGGACCCACAGAATGGCCATTGCCACAACGAGGCCGACGGCAGCTTCATATTCACGATTCTGACGATATAGAGGCCAAGAAAATCGTTCCGTCGATGCCATCGCTGGAGAAAGCCGCGGCCAAAACACCGGGACTTGCGACATGTACTCCACAAATGCGGCGCCATATTGCCTCTCGAGTTCGCCCTGTTCCCGCTGAATTACCACAGGATAAAAAATCGCGAGATAGGCAGCCAACAGGAGTGTGGAAATCCACGAATGGCTCGCCACGGAAAATCCTGCGGCAAGAAGAACGCTGCCCAAATACAAGGGGTTGCGTGTGAAAGCATACGGTCCCGAGGTCGCCAATTGCTTGTGCTTGCGAAGATGGCCCGCGGCATATCCGCGAACGAGCAGCCCGCAAATTGCAATTCCCACTCCGCAGAGCAGCCACTTCATTTGCGGCCGCGCAAACCAGAAGGCCGCGATACCCACCGGGTATCCAACAGGGACTCGCCAGCGAATCCAAAAATTTGCTTTGGAATTCACTCGGGAGCCTTCAGAAGCGCCTCGGCCGCGGCCAGCACGTCCTCCACGGTAATTCGCAGCATCGCGGCCGAGAAATCCGTGCGCCGCTTGTAGCTAATCTCATCCGGGCGCGCCTTGTGCACGATCACAGCTCCGGGCACAAACGGGCCGTTGCGCGCAGGATCGGTGGGGCCATACAAACCGATGACCTGGGTGCCGAGGGCCGCCGCCAAATGTAGCGGACCTGAATCCGCCGCGACTACGCATCGCGCATGTGCCAGAAGCCCCATCAATTCCTCAATCGTTGTCGCGATGACTGCTAGGCGAGCGGGGGCAGCCGCGCGTGTGGTTTCCTCCGCCAAGGATTTTTCACCGGGACCCTGAATCACGACCACACTCATATCAAATCTTTCCCGAATCTCCCGGCAAAATTGGCCATACCGCTCCGCCGGCCAGCATTTCGCCCGCCAGCTTCCGCCGGGCCCGACGACAAGGTACTCTCCACTGATTCCCAGATCGTGCAGACGCGCGCGAACCGATGCCGCGCCCCCGGCCGGAACGCGCAGCGGGTACTCCGGCTTTGGCGGGCGCGATGCGCCTGCCCGCTCCGCCAACGAATAATTCAACTCGGCGACGTGGCGTCCGGCGGGAATCACGCGCTCGGTATAAAACATGGCCGCGCCATCTTCGCGGGCCCAGGCGCGATCGAAACCGATGCGGCGCCCGGCGCCCGAAAAGCCGGCAAGTATGGATGACTTATAGAGACCCTGAAAATCGATCGCGCAGGTGTACTGGTTCTCGCGCAGGCGCTCAACGCACTCGACCGCGCCCCACACGGAGCGGCGGCCAAACGGAATCACATTGTCAATCGCCGGACTTCCTTCCAGCACCGGCGCCCATTTCCTTTCGACAACCCAGTCGATTCTCGCGTCGGGATGCGCCGACCGGAGCCCGGCGACCGCTGGGACCGTGTGCAGAATGTCGCCCAGCGCAGTCAGCCGCACGACCAGGTAACGCTCCTCGCTTTTAATCATTGCGACGCGGCGCGCCGCCGCCAATCTGAAGAATCTGGCGCACGGCATCGCTTAGGTTCCCGGCTAGGGCATCGGGCTGCCTGGGCCACGTGCCGCGATGCAATTCGTATTCGCCGCGGCCGTAGCCGGTCATCACCAGCGTTCCGCGCGCTCCTGCCGCGTGGCCCATCTCGAGGTCGGCGTAACGATCGCCCACCACCCACGAGGCGGGCAAGTCAAGCGCATGTTCGCGCGCTGCCTGGTGGAGCAAACCCGGGTTCGGTTTGCGGCACTCGCAGGCGTCTTCCGACTTGTGCGGGCAGAAATAAATCGCGTCGATCCACGCTCCCCCGGCCGCCAGTTGCGCCACCATTTTCTTATGCACTTCGTGCACCAGCGATTCCGGAAAAATGTTTCGCGCGATCCCGGACTGGTTCGTCACCACGATCACCGCAATTTCTGCCTGATTTAGCTGGCGGATCGCTTCGGAGGCAAACGGAAAGATTTGAAATCGGTCAACGTGGTTGACGTAGCCCATTTCCTCGCTGATCGTGCCGTCGCGATCAAGAAAAACGGCGCGGCGCAGAAGTTGCATCTCAGACATTTTCTGCGCCCCGGACAGAAAGATTTTTTGGCGAGTTCTTGAGTTGCCAGGCGGCCGTGAACACGGAATTCACGGCAATCCGCGTCATGCAACGATGGTCCACCGGACAGCTCCGCAGAAAACACGGACTGCAGGAAACGGCCTCGCGAATCAATGTGAATTGTTCCGTCACGGGAGCAGTGCCCTCCGGATCTGTCGAACCAAAAATTCCGATGACCGGAACGCCCGCGGCGGCGGCCACATGCATGGCTCCGGAATCGTTGCCGATGAATATCGAGCAGGAGGCAAACAGCGCCGCCAGGTCGCGGATGGATGTCTCGCCGACTAGAGAAATGGCCTGCGACTTCATCTGGGAGAGAATGCGGGCCGCAATTTCCTTTTCTCCCGGCGTGCCAAAAAATATCACATCGGCGCCGCATTCCGAAATCAGGCGATCCGCAAGTTGCGCAAAACGCCCCGGCGGCCAGCATTTTGCCGCACCATAAGACGCGCCGGGAGCAATCGCGCAGCGCCATGAATTGTCTCTTGCCCCCGCGCGCCGGAGGGCGGATTCCGCTACTGCGCGCGCCGCCTGCGTAACGTGCAAGTGAATCGGCGGGACCTCCGGCGTGGCCTCTATCCATCCTGAGCGGCGCAACAACTCCAGATAATAATGCGATTCGTGTTTCGAGGCCTCACCCACTTGCGGCACATGAACCCCTTTCGTCAGCAGCAGACCGCGCCAGTCCCGGGCATATCCGATTCGCTCGGGAATGCCCGCGCGCCAGGCCAGCCACGCGGCTTCAAAAGCATTTTGCAGCAGCACAGCGACGCCAAAGTTTTCCTTACGCAACTCCGCTACGAGCTTTTCACGGCCGAGCCAACCCGGGTGTCTCCCGCGAAAGTCGTACGGAAGAATTCGGTCGGCGAACGCTTGCCCTGCAAACAGATCGGCGACAGTAGGCCGCGCCAAAACACAGATTTCGTCGCCCGCGTGCGTACGGCGGATCGTTTCCAAAGCCGGGATGGACATCACCGCATCGCCCAACCAATTCGGAGCGCGAACGAGAATTTTCATCGAGCCACGCCCGCTTTTCCGAGCCACACCCGGTCCGTAACCGAGCTCCAAAAATTCTCAGGCAGGACAAACGAAATCCGGCAACAATACGCAGGAAGCGCCGTGAAACGCACGTTCCGGAGATTCCACACGTCTTTTTCCGTGCACAGCAGCGCATCCGCGCCGCAACTTGACGCAGCCTGCTCAAGTTCTACCGCTTCGCGGGGCGTGTACACATGATGATCCGCAAAAGCGCGCTGCTGGACCATTTGGAATCCCCAGCTGCGCAAATCCTCGAAAAATGCGGCCGCGTTCCCCACTCCGCAAAATGCCAGACATCGAGCTTTCCGCCAATTCTCCCGCGGCAGCGCAACGTCAAGCCTCGGAACACGCAGCACGCTGTCGAGTCGCGCAGAGGCATAGAAGATGGGCCTATTTGTATGTCTGCGGATGATTGCTTCAAGGGCCGGCGAAGGCGCTTGCACGCTGCGCGTAATGACCACAATGTCCGCCCGCCGCAGCGCCGAGAGCGGCTCGCGCAAGCGGCCCGCGGGCAGCACCCTGCCGCCGCCAAACGGATCCGTGGCGTCCACTAGGACGATGTCGGCATCGCGCGACAGCTTCATATGCTGAAACCCATCGTCCAGCACAAACCAATCGATTCCGTGCCGCGCCAGGACCATGCCGCTCTTGTAACGGTCCGCTCCGACGCCGAGTTGAACTTTTCCCGCGAGCCGCTCGCGCAGCAGCGCAACTTCATCGCTCTGTGGAACGCCGCCCGCACCGCTATCCGCCGTTCCTCGATACCCGCGCGTAAGTATCGCCGCATGCATCCCTTCCCCGGCGAGGCGCTCCGCGATGGCCAGCGCCATCGGCGTCTTGCCCGTACCCCCCACCGTCAGGTTTCCCACGGCGATCACCATCCCCGGCAATTTGCGCTTTCGGAAAACACCCCGGTCGTAGCACCATGCTCGAGCGCGTGCAATCAAGGAATAGAGAAACGACAGCGGCCACAGCAGGCGAAGCCATCCCGAAGAACGCTTCATCTTTCGCCCCATTCCAAACCGGCGGCGCGCTCGATTTGTCCCAGAACACGCTCGGTCGCGCCGCGATTTCGGGCCACCAATTCCCGCGCGCTAGCTCCCATGCGGGACGCGCGCTCCGGTTCCGCGAGTATGCCTCGCCAGGCCGCGCCTAAATCTTCCCAATTTTTTACCTGGATCGCAGCGCCCGCGGCCAGAAATTTCCCCGATATTTCACGAAAGTTTTCCATCGAGGGGCCGTAAATCGGCACTTTACCGAAAGCCGCCGGCTCGAGAATATTGTGCCCGCCGCCGGGAACAAGCGAGCCTCCCACGAACACGGTGTCCGCAAGACGATACAACCCGGCCAGCTCGCCAATACTGTCGAGGAGAAATACATTGCCCGGTTCAGCAAGCTCGGCGCTTCCCGCCCCATTCAGCGTGAGGCCGCGGCGGCGCAACAATTTTTGACCCGATTCGGCAATGAGAGCTGCCGCAGTGTCGAATTGCTCCGGTTTCCGCGGCGCGAGAATCAAAAGCGCCCGCGGATATTCGCTCTCCACATCTGCAAACGCCCGCAGGACAGGAACCTCTTCATTGGCAAGCACACTCCCCGCAACGATCACCGGACCGCGATTACTCCTGGACAGTTCGGCCTCTAGCCATGCCGAAAGAGCGCTTTCGCCCGGCTCGGCGAGGTCATATTTTATATTGCCCGCGACGACTACCCGCTCGCTCGCAGCGCCCAAAGCGATCAGGCGCGCCGCATCCTCCTCGCTTTGCATCAAAAACAAAGTTGCATCGCTCAACACTCTTTTGAGAAACCCCGTCAGAGCATCGGCGGAATACGCAAGGGCTCGCCTGTAGCCGCGGAAGGAACGCTCTGAAATCCGCCCGTTTACAAAAATAACCGGCACTTCTGCGCGGCGGCACTCGCGCAGAAAATTCGGCCAGATCTCGGTTTCCACGATGATCACCGCCTTCGCGCCAGCAGCCGCGAGAGCCCGCCGCACGGGTCCGCGCCAGTCCAGGGGGAAATAAAACACAGCGTCCGCAAACGCCATCCGTTCGCGCGCCAGCTTCTGACCCGTGACCGTTGTGGTGGAAATTACCAGGCGGCGCTGCGGGAGCCTTTTTTTCAGCTTCTGAGCGAGGGGAAGCACTGCAAGTACTTCGCCGACGGACACCGCATGAATCCAAATCGATTTTTCCCGCGTGCCGAGAAACTCTCGGGCCCGCAGTTCCGGCGGAAATCTCCATCCGAGGCGTTCCGGAAGGTTGCTGAGATATTTTCCATGAATCAACCCGCGAATCAAAAAATACGGAGTGAGCAGGAGCATCCCCGCGGCCGTCAGCAGACTATAGAGCGCATACATCCCAAGAGGCCCTCGGCGAGCCGTCTCCTGTCCGGGAAGAATTTAGAACTATCCCCATGAAGACTTTAGATCGGATATTATAGGCGCACCGTTGGCATTGGCATACCAATAGTGGAGTGAGGGAGCGATTCTGCTTAGGCCTGGGTCGGGATCAAGGCTGCCCGCTCCAATGACGGGCCGCCTCCACTGACCCCGCTACCAACGCTCTGGAACGCTTTTGTGGCGGCCGTCCCGTCCTGTTTATAGTGATCCGTAATTTTCGGGAATGACCAGGCTTGTCCATGGCCAAAATGAGTCACTACCTGGAGCGAACCTATTTCCAGGAGGGCGCATCATAGCCAACCAGATTATGCTCCGCGCAATCTTTACCATCGTGGTGCTCCTGCCTGTTGGCGCGCTGGCCCAAACTACGCCTCCCGACCCAATGTCGCTGCCCACACGCGACACGCATCAGAACTTGACCATTGTCGCCGATCCGTATCTCCGCGCCGAGCGTTACAAGAAAGAAGTTTTCGGTAAAAATTCTGTCTACGCCGCAGGCATTGTCGCCATCGATGTTTATTTCCGGAACGACAACGAAGTGCCGATTCGCGTTAACCCTGAAACCATCCAACTGGTCATTTCTCAGCCCGGGCAGGATCGCCAGCGTTTGGGCCTCCTTTCCCCCGAAGAAGTCGCCGATCGCACGCTCTTGACTGCCAATTCCAATATTCGCGCTCACCGCCAATTCCCGTTTCCCGGGACTTCGTCCGGTTCGGGCCACAGCAAGGATTGGACCGAGATGACCACAACGCTTCATTCCGTGGCTCTCGGCACTGATGTCCTGCCGCCCCACGCCACCACTCACGGCTTCCTCTTTTTCGATCTGAACCACGACTTTGGCGCTATCCACTACGCCCATCTGTATATCCCGGATCTCGATTTCATGACGGACCACAAGGCCCTCTTCTTTTTCGAGATCGATCTTGCCGAGGCCCGATCGCGATAACCGGCTAGCACGGCTCCTGGACAAGATACGTAGCGCCGGCGTCTCGCCGTCGATTTTTGTATTTGCGTCGCTGCGCAAAACCGCTGGCACTTCTCGGTAAACAAGTTACTACCTGCGCGAGCGTGAATTTGCTGAACGCGACCTCGTCGGATAGAATGTTACTTCCGAAACGGGCCCGCCTGCCAACATGACACTCCTAGACGAGCTGAATTCCGGGCAACACGAAGCAGCTACCACCGTTGAAGGTCCCGTCTTGATCCTCGCCGGGGCCGGCACGGGGAAAACGCGCGCCATTACCTACCGAATCGCGCACCTGATCGAGCAAGGCGTACCCGGCGGCGCGATTCTCGCCGTAACCTTCACCAACAAAGCCGCGGCGCAAATGAAGGAACGCGTCCGCGATCTCCTCATCCGCCAGGGGAAAGGGTACGACGATCCGTGGATCGGAACATTTCACGCGTTTTCCGCATGGCTCCTGCGCCGGGAAGCGAAACGCCTCGGACTTCCCCGCGATTTCAAAATATTTGACGCCGACGACCAGGTCGCGGCCGTAAAGCTTGCCCTCGAACATTTGAACATCAAGGATCCGGGCGAGAAAGTCCGCGGCCTGCTCGAGCGCATCAGCTTCGCGAAAAATCATGGACAGACCCCTGCGCAGATCGCCACCGAAGCCGCCAAGCACAATGATCCCCTGGGAATTACCGCCGCAAAAGTGTACGCGGAATATGAAAACATCCTGCGCAAGGCCGGCGCTCTCGATTTTGACGATCTTCTCCTGCGTGCCGTCCAGGTGCTTCGTGAATTTCCGGATGCGCGCTCGGCCTGGCAGTCGCGTTTCCGCTACATTCACGTCGACGAATATCAGGATACCAATCGCGTGCAGTACGATCTCTTGCGCCTGCTGGTCAACGAGTCGCGCAACCTTTGCGTCGTCGGCGACGAGGATCAATCCATCTACCGCTGGCGCGGCGCCGATATCGGAAACATCCTTCGTTTCGACGAGGATTATCCCGGCGCGCGCGTCGTTCGCCTCGAGGAAAATTACCGCTCGACGCAAAAAATTCTCGACGCCGCCGCGGGCGTGGTCTCGAACAATCGCCGGCGTCTCGGAAAAAATCTGAAGGCCACCCGGTCCTCGGGCCACAATTTGGCTTTCTTTGAAGGGCGCGACTCAAAAGCCGAGGCCGAATACATTGCCGACGCCATCCGCGTTCTCCACGCCGATGACCCGGCCGTGCACATTGCCGTTCTCTACCGCACCAACGCGCAATCGCGCTCCCTCGAAGAGGCCATGCGCTCGCGCGGCATGCGCTATCGCATGCTGGGAGGCTTCTCGTTTTACCAGCGCGCCGAGGTGAAGGACGCGCTGGCTTACGCGCGCCTGGCCATGTTTCCGGACGACGCTATCGCCTTGCTCCGGGTGATCAATACGCCCCCTCGCGGCATCGGCAAAACATCCATAGACTCACTCTCGGCCGTGGCTCGGCAGCACGATATTTCCCTCTGGGCGGCCATCGGCAAGATGCTTGAACCCTCCGCTTCAGGCCGCTCCCTCGCGCCGCTCAGGGACTTCCACACATTAATCGAAAGCCTGCAGCAGGAGATTGCCTCTTCGTCGCCCGCGGATTTCCTGCAGTCCATCTTGACGCGCAGTGGATATCTCGACATGCTCGCGCAGCGCGACTCCAGTGAGGACACCGCGCGCGTGGACAACCTGCGTGAACTCGTCAACGCCATGGCCGAAGGCGCCGAGCGCGGCGAAACGCTTTCCGACTTTCTCGACCACGCCGCCCTGGTCAGTGATGCCGACAACTTTGACGAGGATGCGCTGATTACGCTCATGACGTTGCACAGCGCCAAGGGTCTCGAATTCGATCACGTGTTTCTATCCGGGATGGAAGAGGGCATCTTCCCCCACAGCCGGTCGCAAGACGACAATGAAGAACTCGAGGAAGAGCGCCGCCTGTGCTACGTCGGAATGACGCGCGCCAAGCAAACGCTCACGCTGACGCGCGCCGTGTATCGCCGCATGTACGGCTCCGAGCGATTATCGGGCTCCATCCCCTCCCGCTTTCTCCAGGAAATTCCCGTGGAACTGATCGATACCGCGGCCGGCTCCCTCGCCGAGGCCGGCGAGACGCGCCGCTACGAACCTGACCCTGAGTACTCCTACAGCGAAGAGGAATTTGCCCGCCGCGTGAAACGCATCGCCACCCCATCGCGCGCGACGAGCGAATCCCCCAGCCGCTCGCGGTCGAGCGCCTCCTCGCGTCCCGGCAAGCAAAATGGGAACCCGCTCATAGGCCAGCGCGTGCGCCACGCCTCCTATGGCATCGGGACGATCATCGCCGTGGAAGGCGAAGAGCCGGAGCGCAAGTTCACTGTCCGTTTCTCCGATCACGGCACGAAAAAACTGGTGGAGCGCTACGCCAACTTGAGCTGGGCTTGACGTAGGACAGGCTTCGGCCTGTCGCTTTTGCGAATCGCCACCCAATCCAAAAACCAGACAGGCTGGAGCCCGTCCCACTGAAAACCAAACCATCCCTGTGATTTCCAATTTAGTACATCTCTCCACGCCAGCAGTTGCGGACCTTCCCGCGTCAAGGTAGAGTCTCTTCGACTGTTATCTCTCTCGTGGGGATGGTGCCGAGTGGGTTCAGGGCTCTTCCGCGTCAAGAACATCGACCAGTTGATCTCCGATGCAGACGAGCCCGAACGCCGGTTGAAAAAATCTCTTGGCTGGTTGAGCCTCACATCTCTCGGCATCGGCGCGGTGATTGGTTCCGGAATATTTACCGTAATCGGAACCGCCATCGCCGGACAAAAACTCCAAGTTTCCTCAATTCTCAACGCTCCCCTGCTTGAATATCTGATTTACAGATCTCCTTCGTTCGGGCGCCCAGGTGCCGGACCAGCCATTGCTATTTCGTTCCTGCTCGTGGCGGTCGTGTGCGGTTTCGCCGCACTGTGCTACGCGGAGCTTGCCGCGATGATTCCCATCGCTGGCAGCGCCTACACCTACACCTACGCCACGATGGGCGAGCTCATCGCCTGGATTATCGGCTGGGATCTCATCCTCGAATACGCCGTCAGCAACATGGCCGTGAGTGTCGGATTCTCGGCGCATGTCGTCGCATTGCTGGACTGGTTTGGCATCCACCCGAGTCCTCGATGGATTTCTCCTGCCTACCTGCCCAGCGGCCTGAGCGACTTTTCCGGCAACGAGCTGTTGCCGCCCGGTTGGCACTTCGGATTTAACTGGCCGGCGTTCCTGATCGTCATGTTGCTCACCGTCATTCTGGTGCGAGGCATCCGCGAGTCCGCCGAGACGAACAACGTGATGGTCCTGCTGAAGGTCGTGGCGATCGTTGTCTTCGTTGGATTCGGCGCCAGGCTCATCCACCCCGCCAATTGGCATCCGTACTCGCCGAACGGCTGGCCGGGGATCCTGACAGGCGGTTCGATCATTTTTTTTACCTATATAGGGTTCGATTCAGTTTCCACCGCCGCCGAGGAAACCAAGAATCCTCAGCGCGACCTCCCCATCGGTATCATCGCTACCCTGGTGATTTGCACGCTTCTGTACATCGCGGTCGTTGTGGTGCTCACGGGCCTGGTCCCGTGGCAAACGCTGTTGGACGATGCGGCCCCTGTAGTCAACACGCTGAAACGCCTGGGTCTCAATAACATTCGCCTGATCGTGCTCTTCGGTGCGCTGCTGGGAATGATTTCCTCGTTGCTTGTCTTTCAGCTCGGCCAGGCCCGCGTGTGGTTCGCGATGTCGCGCGACGGCCTGCTGCCGCGGATTTTCAGCCGCGTACACACCAATTATCGCACTCCCGATTTTTCCACCTGGGTCGCCGGATTTGTTGTCGGCGTCCCCGCGGGATTGCTGGACATCGGGACGCTGGCGGACCTTTCCAACATCGGTACACTGTTTGCTTTCGCTCTGGTCGCCGGCGGAGTTCTGATCCTTCGCTACCGGGATCCTGGCCGGCATCGCGCATTTCGCGCTCCCGGCGGACCGCTGGCTCCCATCATGACGATTTTTACCTGCTTGCTGCTGATGGCCGGCTTGCCTATCATGAACTGGATCCGTTTCTTTGTTTGGCTGGCTATCGGACTGGTGATCTACTTCTCCTATAGCCGCAAACGCAGCACGCTGCGGGGATAGCCGAGTTGTCGCGAATGATCACGCCCATATCCGAAGCCGTTTTCATCGCTATGCCCAAGGCCGAATTGCACGTTCATCTGGAAGGTTCCATTACGCCTTCCACCGTCGTGGAATTGGCCGCGCGCCACGGCGTCACTCTCACCATCGAAGAGACCGCCCCGCGCTACGCCCCGGGCACGTTTGACCAATTCATCGAAAATTTTATCTGGATCACTTCTTTCTTGCGGGGCCCGGAAGATTACGCCCTGATCGCGCGGCGATTTGCGGAATCCTTGCGGCGCCAAAATGTTCTGTACGCCGAGGTCACGCTCTCCATCGGCGTGATGTTCCGGCGCAATCAGGATCCCGCCGCTAATTTTGCCGCCCTGCGCGACGCCGCCGCTGAAGTTCCCGGGGTCCAGTTGAAATATATTTTCGACGCTGTCCGCCAATGGGGCGCCCCGGCAGCCATGGAAGTCGCGCGCATCGCCGCCGAACTGCGCTCGCCTGACATCATTGCCTACGGGATTGGCGGCGATGAACTGGGACTCCCCACCATAGATTTGCGTCCCGTATATGAATTCGTGGCCGCCCAAGGCATGCACCGCTTGATCCACGCCGGGGAAATCGGCGGGCCGGAAATTGTCCGCGAAGCCGTGGAACTGCTGGGCGCGGAACGCATTGGGCACGGCATCGGTGTGATGCGCGACGAGCGCACCATGGATTTTATTGCTGCGCGCAACATTCCCCTCGAAGTCTGCCCCACAAGCAATCTTCGCACCGGCGCACTGGCCCGGCAGATTGGCCGCCCCACGGCCGGGTATGACCAGCATCCCCTCCCGTCCTTTTTTCGGCGCGGCCTTCCCGTAACGCTTTCGAGCGACGATCCCTCCATGTTTGAAACGACGGTGAGCGACGAATACCGCCATGCGCACCGCATGGGCCTCGCTCCGGGTGAACTTGTCAGCCTCGCCGAGGCCAGCTTCCACCATTCCTTCCTGCCCCCCGACGAAAAGCGCGCCATGCTGGACAAATTTCATTCCGGCGTTGCCGCTCTGGACTTGGTATAATGCCGGGGATGAAAGCACATGTATGGGTCATGCCCAAGCGCACGGTCCTCGATCCGCAGGGCCAGGCCATACAGCACGCCCTTTCTTCTCTCGGGTTTAGCGAGGTTCGAGACGTCCGCCAGGGCAAATTTTTCGTGCTTGATTTGAACGGCGTAGCCCGCGAGGCTGCCGAAAAGCAGGTCGAACGCATGGCCCGGGAAATCCTGGCAAACCCCGTTATCGAGGAATTTCGCTACGAAATCGTAGAATAACCGTGTTTTTTCCAAAAAGGCCCTTGCTGTTAGCTTCAGGAAACAAACTGCCTGGCGCGCCCGATTCCGCAATTCTCTTGTGTTACTCTTTTTGATGCGGGCTTCCCTGTCTGTCGCCTAGCTAAAAGTCCGGAGATGAACCTGTGTGTGGAATCGTCGGATACATCGGGTCCAAAAAAGTTGTCCCTCTGATTCTGGATGGTCTGCGGCGCCTCGAATATCGAGGGTATGACTCCGCCGGCATCGCCGTGGTCGGTTCAGATGGAAAAGTGCAAATCCGCCGCGCCCCCGGCAAGCTGCATAATCTCGAAGAAATAATTCGTCAATCGCCGATGGACGGCGCGTACGGCATCGGGCATACGCGTTGGGCCACGCATGGCCGCCCAACCGAGGAAAACGCGCACCCGCACCGGGACTGCACGGGAAACATCGTCGTGGTCCACAACGGAATCGTCGAGAACTATGTCGAGTTGAAACGCCAGCTCGAAAAAGAGGGCCACAAGTTCGTCACCGAAACCGACACGGAAATTATCGCCCACCTCGTCGAACGATACATGAAAGAAGGCGGCCCACTTGAGGACGCCGTGCGAAAGACGGTGCGCCAGCTCTCGGGCGTGTACTCGCTGGCGATTCTTTCCGCCTCGGACCCGAACAAGATTATCGCCGCTCGCACCGGCCCGCCATCGGTGATCGGCCTCGGGGAAAACGAGTATTTCGTCGCCTCCGACATTCCCGCGATCCTCGCGCACACGCGCGAAATGTTTTTCCTGGCCGACGGCGACATTGCCGTGCTCACTCCGCAAGGCGTCCGTGTCATGGACCTCGACGGCAATACTATCCAGCGCGCCGTGCAGCACATCTCCTGGGACCCCATCATGGCCGAAAAGGGCGGCTACAAGCATTTCATGCAGAAGGAAATCTTCGAGCAGCCCCGCGCGGTTCGTGACACTCTGCTCGCCAGCGTGGCGCTCGACTCCGGCAAGGTGTTCCTCGACAAAATGGACATTGCCGAGCAGGAGTTCGGTGAATTCACGAAGGTCAAGATCGTGGCCTGCGGCACGAGTTGGCACGCCGGGCAGACCGGCAAATTCATGATCGAAAAGCTTGCGAAAATTCCCGTCGAAGTGGACTACGGCAGCGAGTTCCGCTATCGCGATCCGATCATCGATTCAAAGACCCTCACGATTTGCATCAGCCAGTCCGGCGAAACCGCGGACACTCTGGCCGCGCAGCGCGAAGCCAAGCAGAAGGGTTCCAAGACGCTGGCCATTTGCAATGTGCACGGTTCCATGATCACGCGAGAAGCGGCGGGAACGATTCTGACTCACGCCGGGCCGGAAATCGGCGTGGCTTCCACGAAAGCCTTTACGGGCCAGCTCACCGCGCTGATGCTCTTGGCGATGTATCTCGGCCAGGTGCGCGGCACGCTCACCGAGGAATGCGAGAAGCGCCTCCTCCAGGAAGTGATGCGCGTCCCCCACAAAATGGAAACGGTTCTGCAAGGCGATGAATCGGGAATCTACGAAGCTCTGGCCCGCACTTTTTTCCGCCACACCAATTTCCTTTACCTTGGCCGCGGCATCCACTTCCCCATCGCCCTCGAGGGCGCCCTGAAGCTCAAGGAAATTTCCTACATTCACGCCGAAGGCTATCCAGCCGGCGAAATGAAGCATGGGCCGAACGCGCTCATTGACGAAAATCTTCCCGTCGTGATGCTGGCGACGCGCGACGAAAGCGATCCCGAAGCCATGACGCGCTACGAAAAGAGCGTCTCAAATATCAAGGAAGTGAAAGCCCGCGACGGCATCGTCATCTCCGTCGTCACGGAAAACGATCAGCTGGCGCGCGAGGCGTCCGACTACGTTATCGTCGTGCCGCCCACGATGGAGATATTCGCCCCCTTGCTCGAAGTGATTCCCTTGCAGTTGCTCGCCTACCACATCGCCGTCCGCCGTGGCTGCGACGTGGACCAGCCGCGCAACCTGGCCAAGTCGGTTACGGTTGAGTAGTCTTTAAGTGCCACACGCTTCAGCCTGTGGGTTCTAGTCCACGCATATGCCAAAACCCACAGGCTGAAGCGTGCGCCACTTTCCATTTCTTTCCGGCATCGCAAATCACGTAATATAATGCTGCTATGCGACGCACTCTTCTTGCATTCGTAGCCGTCCTTTTCACTCTTTTCGCGGCTCTGGCCGCGTGCGCGCAGACGCCCGCCCCGAATTCTTCTCCAAGCTCCGCCATCGCCTCCATCAAGATCAGCGGAGCTCAAAAATTTCCTGCCGACCAAATCATAGCCGCCAGTGGCTTGAAGACAGGCGACGTGGTCACCGCGGCTCAAATCCAGGACGCCACCAACCGCCTCGCCGCTCTTGGAACATTTTCCGGGGTCAACTTCCGCTACACCTCGAAGGGTGATGCAATCAACTTGGAGTTCCAGGTCCAGGAAGCGCCCACATACCCGATTTTGTTCGACAATTTTCCCTGGTTTACCAGCGCTGAAACCGGAGAGGCGATCCGAAACCAGGTCGGCCTGTTTACAGGCGAAGCTCCCGGCGACGGAACAATGATCGACGAAATGACGGACGTCATCGAAAACCTTTTGGCGTCGAAAAATATCAAGGGAAGCGTGACGCACCAACTCGTCGCGGCGGCCGTGGGCGATGGCATGGAGATGCAGTTTCGGATCGAGGGCGTTCAGCTGCGCGTTCAATCCCTTCAGTTTGGAGAAGCCATTGCCACCAATTCCGAGCGCCTGAAGGAGCGCATCCCCGACATCAAGGGCCAGCCCTATTCTCTTTTTGCCGCCGAAATTTTCGAGAATGAGCAGGTCCGGCCGCTCTACGCTTCCAAAGGTTTCCTCCGGGCGCAAATCGGGCCCCCGCAATCGCGCCCGATTCCCGACATGAACGACCCCAAAGAAACCGCAGTGGAAGTCACGATTCCCATTAATCCCGGCCCGGTCTATACGTGGAAAGGAGTTTCATGGCAAGGAAATTCGGCAGTGCAATCCTCGAGTCTTGACGCCGCCGTTGAGTTAAAGCCTGGCGACGTTGCGGATGGCATGAAGATCGAAGCTTTGTGGCAGAAAATCGAATCCTATTATGGACAGCGCGGCTACCTCGATATGAAGCTCAACGCCGATCCGCAATTCGATGCCACTGCTCACCAGATTTCCTATCGCGCCGGCATTTCCGAGGGCCCGCAGTACCGCATGGGTGAAATGATCGTCACAGGTTTGTCCTTGGAGGCGGAAAAAAGGCTGCGGCAGGCGTGGCAGATCGCTCCCGGCCAGATCTTTGACGACGGCTACTACGAAGCACACGTAAAATTGTTGTCGAGACCCAGCCGGGACATTTTTGGCGAATTGCCCGTTCACTACAACGACTTTGGCCACTTGCTCCGTCCCAATGCAAGCAACCGCACCGTGGACGTCCTATTGGACTTCAAATAAGTCCCCCAGCCTTATCGGGCACGGAAACATCCAAATCTTTGTCATTCCGAGCGAAGCGAGGAATCTCTCTGCACTTCCCGCAATTCAACCAAAGAGAGATTCCTCGCTTCGCCCGGAAGTACAAAGTGGAGGCGCTCTTTTCATGGCCCGTAAGAACAAGGTTTTCTCATCACGCCCCTTTATTTCGAGTTACAATCGGCGCCTATGCGATGGCGAATGCGTTTCCTCCTGTGCCTTCTGGCATTGATTATGACCGGCGCGGCTTCGGCTCAGCAAACTCCGCCACCTTCCGCCGCGCCTCCGCCGAAAGCTCCCGCGAAGAAATCGCCGCCAGCGCAGCCATCGCCCGCGAAGCCAAAGACTGACGACGCCGTTGCGCCGCCCAAGGATGCCGCTCTCGACCCCGACGCCGAACTGCAACTTGCCGTGCGCCAGGCCGGGAACGACAGCGCCGCGCTTGTTCAGAGCTTGGAAGCTTACCTTGTCAAGTATCCGGACTCGCCGCGGCGCGGGGCGATCTACCGCGCGCTCCTCGAATCGGAAATGAATCTTCACAACCAGAAGAGCGCGCTTGAGTATGCGGAGAAGGTCATCGCCATACAGCCCGAAGACAGCCAGTCAATGTATCTCGCCGTGACCCTCCTCGAAAAAATGCCCGACGAAGCAAGCCAGCTGCGCGCCGTCGATTTCGACACGCGCCTGATAGACCGCGTCTCCAAAGCCGATCCGGAATCGCGTCCGCAGCAGATGACTCTGGAGGACTGGCAGGCGGGCCGCAACAAATTCATGGTGGACCTGTACGTAATGCGCGGCCGGTTACAACACCACCTGCACAGGAACGACGAGGCTGTGAAAGACTTGACGGCCGGATTCCGTCTTTTTCCAAACGCCGAGGCTGCGCTGACCCTCGGCGAAATCGCGGAAGAGAATAAGCACTCGGACGAAGCCATCCGGCAATATGCCACGGCGTTCAATCTGGCCAGCCAGGCGCAGCCGGATAACGAGGGCCCTTCCCTCGACCGCGACATGCTACGCCTGCGCCTGGGCAATCTATGGCGGTTCACGCACGATTCAAACGCAGGGCTTGGCGACATCGTGTTATCGGCCTACGATCGCAGCCGGGACCTCGCCAAAGCGGACAAGCCCGACGCGCCTGTCTACAATAAAGACGTAACCGACCCGCTCCAATTCAGCTTGCGGCACGTCGATGGGAGCGGTCCCCTCAAGCTGGCCGAATCGCACGGAAAAGTCGTTGTTCTGAACTTCTGGACCACCTGGTGCGCTTACTGCAATCAAATGGAATCGATGCTGGCCGACGTTCGAACGAAATTCACTGGGCGGGATGATGTGGTCTTCCTGGCGATAAATGCCGATGAGGAGGAATCTCAGGTCGCGCCATTTCTCCAGGGCCAGAAGCCCGGCGGCACTTTAATCTTTGCCGATGGAGTCAACCACGCGTTCCACGTCGAATCGATACCGACCATCCTCGTGCTCGACAAAGCCGGCAAAATCGCCTATCGCACGCAGGGTTTCGCCCCGGATGGCTTTGCCGATCTGGCCGCCGCCGCGATCACCAAAGCCTCCACGGCGCCCGTACCCTGATCATCCTCGAATCAAGTACTGAACGTCAGCTCATAAACCGGCAGTGAAACTCCTTTGACAAAACTTCAGAGGCTAAAAGCCCAATATTTTCTGAATATTGAATGTCGCGGCTGAAGCCGCGACCCACAAAGATTGTTTAGGAGGCAACAAAAACAGGGCTGCCGTGCGAATAAATCGCGTTTCACGCTTTGTGGGTCAGTGCTTCAGCCCTGACATTAGTGATTGAAAGAGAAAAGGCTTTTAGCCCCTGACGCTGTCGCGGTTCATTGCAAGAATGCCTGGGACATCACGCTAGCTTCCGATGGGTAAGTGCTGCAAAACGACGTCGCGCGCGGCGATGATTGTGTTGACGTGAATTCGAACCGTGTCCGCAACGCGGCGGGCATATCCGCCCGCGAGCGTGGACGCCACTGGAATTCCTTTGCGGCGCGCATGTTCGAAGACTAGCCGGTCGCGCTTCTGCAAGCCTTCGATTGTCAGCGCCAATCCGCCGAGCTTATCCTCGCGAAATGGGTCTGCCCCACCGACATAAAAAATCAAATCCGGCGTCATTTCCTTGAGCGCACGGAGCAAACCCTCTTCCAGGGCATCGAGGTATTCGTGGTCGCGCGTGCCGTCCTCCAGGCCAATGTCTTCGTCAGAGGGCGGCTTCGGCATCGGATAGTTATTTTCCTGGTGGATGGAAAGTGTGAAAACGCTCGCATCGTTTGCGAAGATTGCCGCTGTCCCGTTGCCGTGGTGAACGTCTGTATCCACGGTCATAGCCGTCCGGATCTTCCCTGCCGCCTGTAGGGACCGGATGGCGACGCCCACATCGTGGATCATGCAAAACCCCTCGCCATGCCCCGGATAAGCGTGGTGGAAGCCTCCGCTGAGGTTGGCGGCGAATCCGTCTTCGAGCGCTTTGTCCCCGGCCAGCGTCGATCCCCCGGCGGCCAGCCAAAATCCCGTTCGGGTCGACTTCGAGAGAGGAATTTCCAGTTTCATGCGTTCGCTCAGAGTGAGGGAATCCGTTTGCAGCTTGTTCACATAGGCAGGCGTATGAACGCGCAAAATGTCTTCGTCCGGGGCGGGCTCAGGCAGCAGGAAATCGCTGGGCTCCGCGATCCCTTCGGCGAGAAGCGCGGCGTGGATCAGTCTGAATTTTTCCGAGGGGAAAACGTGCGGTCCCAGGTTCAAATCGTACAGCGGGTGATAAATGACCTTAAACGGCAGCATAGGAGAGCGCGGGACGCCCGTTAATTGTCGCGGTCGAGTATGAAGTCCGGAACCGTCCGCAGCGCTCGCCCGAAATCGGAAGTCCCATTCCCGTTCAGGCAGGCCTTGGCGCGCGCGGCGAAATCGAGCGCCGCAGCACGCGTGCGGTCGAGCGCCCCGGATTCGTGGACCAGCGCCGTGATCTGCTCCGGGCGAACGCTCTCAAACCCTTTTTCCTCGAGCACCGTGCGCACCAGGCGTCTGCCCGCGGCGCCGTCGCTCTCGAGCGCGTAGATCAAGGGCAGTGTGACCTTGCCTTCTTTCAAGTCGCTCAGCACCGGCTTGCCCAGCTTTTCCGGAGAGGCGGTGAAATCCAATACGTCGTCCACCAGTTGGAAGGCAAGTCCCGCGAAGTGCCCGTAATCGGCCATCGCCTGCTCGCCGGCGTCGTCCAGATTCCCTAGCACCGCGCCCAGCCGGGCGCACCCGGCGAACAAGCAAGCCGTCTTGCGCGCCGCGAGTTCCACGGCGTCCTGCTCGGTCAAGTCCATCCGTCCGAGCTTGGCCAGTTGGAGAAGTTCCCCTTCCACCATATTTTGGGTGAGTTCGATCAGGACGTCGAGGATTTTGAAATTTCGCTCCGCAAGAGCCATTTGAAACGACTGCATGTACAGCCAGTCGCCCGCGAGCACGCTGCGGTGGTTCCCCCAGCGGGAATTCGCCGACGGCCGCCCGCGGCGTGTGTTGGCGCCGTCAATCACGTCGTCATGGATCAGCGTGGCGCTGTGGATCAGTTCGACGACGGCGCCCAGACGGATCGCGCTGCTCCCGCGGTATCCCGCGTACCCCGCCGATAGCAACAACAGGGCCGGGCGCAAACGCTTTCCGCCCCCGCCCAGCAGGTAACGCGAGATCTCTGCCACCGGTTCGATGGCCGAGCCGTTCTGGAGCGCAAGCTCCTGCTCGACCTTAACCAGGTCGTCGCGAACGAGATCGAAAATTTCCTTCGCCGTCAGAAGTGAGATGACACTCCTCCAGGGACTGCTCCAGCGCGATTTCCGGAACGATCGAGACCGAACAACCGCCGAAAGTTTGCCGAAGTCATTTCGGCGACCTGCGTCGCTGGCAAGTCTCTCACATTCCCGATGCTCTGCGCCACTTCCGCGACATAGGCCGGCTCGTTTCTCCGCCCCCGGTGAGTTTGAGGGGCCAGGAACGGCGAATCGGTCTCTACGAGCAACTGATCCAGCGGAATCTCCCGCGCGACGTCCCTCAAATTCTGCGCCTTCGGAAAGGTCACATTCCCCGCAAATGAAATCAGGAACCCCATCGCGATGCCGCGCCGCGCTTCCTCTAGCGTTCCAGTAAAACAATGGAAGATTCCACCCAGACCGGAGCTCCCCCAGTCTTCCCCCAGGATCTTCAGGCAGTCCGGCCACGCTTCCCGGCAATGGATGATCACCGGTCTATTCGCTGCGCGCGCCAGACTGAGCTGATGGCGAAACACGCTTGCCTGCACCTCGCGCGGCGAATGGTCGTAGTGATAGTCAAGGCCTATTTCGCCCCAGGCGATCACGCGCGGGGTTCGTGCCAGCCGATCCAGCTCCGCATAGTGCTCATCCGTCGCGTGCCTTGCCTCGTGTGGGTGAATCCCTGCCGCGGCGTAGATCCAATCGTGGGCTTCGGCGTAAGGAACGGCGGCTCCCAGCTTTTCAACTTCCGGCCCGTCGCCGATCGCCAGCAGAGTGCCGACTCCCGCCGCTTGCGCGCGATCGAGCATGGCATCGCGATCCGCGTCATAGTCGGAAACGTCCACGTGCGCGTGCGAATCGATCAGGTTCATGGTCACAGTGGGACGGGCTTTAGCTTGTCTGGTTTTCGTTTTGATTTTGCTCTTGCATTCACGAAATGCAGACAGGCTGAAGCCCGTCCTACTTCAACTTGGCCCCAACGGGCACATCTTCAAGGAACCCGGCGAGCACAGGCGCGCCATCCGGCAAGGAAGCCGCGACGATCATGCCATTGGATTCGACGCCGCGCAGTTTTCGCGGCTGCAAATTCGTCACCACCACTACTTTGCGGCCCACAAGGTCCTCGGGCTTGTACACCAGCGCCAGGCCCGCGACAATTTGACGCACTTCATCGCCGATATCGACCTGCAGCTGCAGCAGGCGGTCCGCGCCCGCCACGCGCTCGGCGGTTTTGACCTGCCCGACCCGCATCTCTACTTTCGCGAAGTCCTCGATGCCAATCTTGACTGCGGCTGCAACCGCGGGAGCTGCCGCGGCCCCCGGTCCAGCAGGAGTGCTTGCCGCTGCCGCAGTCGGCGGCATCGGAGTTTTGTTTTGTTCTTGCTCCATGGCTTCAATCCTCGCAATCGTTTCGGATTTATCAACGCGCGGAAAAATTCCTTCCGGCTTCCCTGTTTTGGTTCCGGGCCTAAGCTGTCCCCAGGAAAGTAGGTCCAACTGGACTCCGCTTAGCGGCTCTGTCTGTCCTAATTGACTCCATATTTTTTGCGTCGCTTGCGGCAGCACTGGATGCGCCAGCGCCGTTACGATACGCAAGCCTTCCGCAGAAGTGTATAGCACCGACGCTAGGCGCGCGCGATCTTCCGGCTTTTCGGCTAGCGCCCACGGTTTTTCCACGGAGATGTATTTGTCGATCATGCCCACGATTTCCCAGATCGACTCCAGCGCCTGCGAAAAATTGAGCCGGTCGTACAGGTGCATTACCTTGGTCAGCGCTTCGTTGGCAAATTCCGCCGTGCTGGGCGCGTCGGTCTCGCCGCCCTGCTGCGGCGCGGGCTTTGGAATTTCGCCGCCAAAATAGCGCTCGATCATGGTGAGCGTGCGGCTGGCCAGGTTGCCGAGACCGTTTGCGAGGTCGCTGTTGTAGCGCGTGACCAGCGCATCGTAGGAAAAGCTGCCATCCTGTCCGAACACGATCTCGCGCAGCAGGTAATAGCGCAGCGGCTCGATCCCCAGCGCGCCGACGATGGGTCGCGGCCTCACCACGTTTCCGCGCGACTTGCTCATTTTTTCGCTGTCAAAAAGCAGCCATCCGTGCGCCCAGATTTGTCGCGGCAAAGGCAAATCCGCCGCCATCAAAAACGCGGGCCAATACACCGCGTGAAAGCGAATAATTTCCTTGCCGACGAGATGCAAATCCGCCGGCCACAGCCCGCGCTGGTCGAAATTCGGGCCTCCCACGGCGCTCAGATACCCGATGAGCGCGTCAAACCACACGTAAAAAACGTGCGGCGCCTCGCCCGGCACGGGAATGCCCCAACGGATGGTGGTGCGCGTAATCGAAAGATTTTTCAAGCCGCCGTTCACGAAGCTCAGAACTTCGTTCCGGCGGCTCTCCGGCTGGACGAAATCGGGATTGGCCGCGTAGAAATCGAGCAGCTTTTGCTGAAATTCGGAAAGCTTAAAGAAATAGTTTTCTTCGGTGACGGTTTCCGTGGGCCGCCCGCAATCGGGGCAAGGGTCTCCCGGGCCGGCATCCACCACGTAGGCATTGTCGTGCACGCAGTATTGCCCCGTGTAGTGGCCCTTTACGATGTAGCCGTTATCGCGGCAACGCTTGAACAGCCATTGGACGGTGCGGTGGTGCTTTTCGTCCGTGGTGCGAATGAATTCGTCGCCCGGAATTCCCAGCTCGTCCCACAGCCGCTTCCATTGCACGGAGATTTCCGTGGAAAATTCCTGGGGCGATTTCCCGGCTTTTTGCGCCGAGCGCTCGACGTTTACGCCGTGCTCATCGGCCCCCGTGGTCATGAACACGTCGAATCCCCGCATGCGCTTGTAACGGCGGATCACATCGGCAACGATCGTCGAGTAGGTATGTCCGATGTGGGGAAGACCGTTGGTGTAATACAGAGGAGTCGTCAGATAGTACTTTGGCTTGGCTCGGGGAGTGCTCATTCGCCCTTTCTGTCTGAAATTTCCGTTACGCGCTGAATCGGCAGGCCGCACTACGGGACCGGCAGACTCCTCGCTGGAAGCGCGAATGCGATAGTAAGCGCGCCAACCAATGCTGTCAAATCACTGCTCGGGACTGTCACGAGGCCTGCAGCGGTATTCCAGGAAATGTGCAAACGAAAAAGGCACGCCGGAATCGGCGTGCCCTTCAAGCTGTTGTGAATAGGCAGGATCTGGTGAACCGCTTTACTTAAGGCTGCGCAGGCGGTTGGTCGTTTCCGCCTTTTGGCGCCCCACCTTGCTGGTGCCCAAATTTCTTTCTCTCCACAAGCGTCGGCGCCGGGCTCAGACCAAAGGGCGGGAAAAATAAAGAAGGGCTCGGCGACGGATTGTAGGCGCTCAATTGATAGGTTCTGGTGCCAAATCGAGGATCGCTATGGTCCTCTTCCAGCACGAGTTTCAGATCGGGGCAATACACGCGGTGCGTTGTGATGGTGGCGGCAGCCGGTCCAGTCGCAAGCTGAATCTGAATCGTGTGCGTAATCGTCGTCGTCTCTGCATCAGGGCACGGATAGCCGGAACTATCATCAGGGCCTACCACAGGCTTGGGACGGTCACTTCCGTCGGCCTCATAATTCGACAGCCTGTCTCGCAAGGTTGCTGAGGGCGTGCGTGGATGAATCGGAAACTCCTTATACGTTCCCTTGGTTACGTTCACGATGTAATCCATCATCGTCGATAAGTTCTTCACGTGGATAAATTTCACAGCAACACCTTGAGACGACCAGGCTCCCATCCCGGATAGGCTCACCTGGCGATAGGTGTCGCCGTTGGCGTCGCCGGCAATGATGCCGGTCGTTGTGTTAGGAAAAGTGCTTGTGGCGCCGCCCACTAGCACCGGAACCATACTCTTGATCGTGAATGTGAACTGATACTGCGGACAAGGCTTGGAGGCAGTCAGAACGCAGCCCTGCTGGCCCCCCATCAGTCCAGCGGGCCCACCCGACCCTCCGGCACGAAGCTCAAAACCGCCACCTCCCGGCGAGTCTTGCGCAGTTGCCACAACAGCCCAGCCAAATACAACCACCGCCGCCAACGCCACCGCGAGTCCTTGCTTTCTCACTTTCGTTACCCTCCCTTACTGCAAACGCATCGTCACCCCTGGAAACCCCCGGCATAAAATATTTCGCCAGAAACGGCGCCGCCGAACGCTACTGAACCAATTTCACCGCGCGCGGCCATCCATCCTCACCCACGAGCACATCTGCCAGAATCAAATCCTCGTCCGGCGTTTCCGCGATTGGGTAACCCAATTCCGTCAGGGAAGCCCGCGTCAACTGCACGCGCACAACCATGCCCGGATCGCCCGGGACAATCCCTGCGGTGAAGGGCACGGGCACGAAGTCCGAGGCCACGAACGCCTCACTAGTTGAGGTGTCCGGAATCTCCACCTCAACGTCCTGCGCCGATTCATTCTGTGCCGGAGAAGCCGCCACTTTCGCCTCCACCGGTTGCAGCGTTTGCGATGCGACGTCTTTCCTCGGCGAAGTCTGGGTCTGCCCCTTCGACCGCCCGCTAACCGTCCACAGAAAAATAAGCAGCACCGCGGCAGCGGCTCCCACACTGGCCCACTCCCAGGTGCGCCGCCACGATGCGCGACGGTGATGGCTCTGAAATGCCGCGAGCAAGGACGCCTCCACGTGAGCTGGCGTCTGCTCGCCACGCGAGCTCTTGACCAACATTTCCGAAGCTTCCGCGAGGGTCGCTGCATCCGCCATCCGCCGCGAGCAAAGCTCGCATTGAGCGGCATGCTCCAGGGCCGCCTCACGCACGTTCACGTCCAGCAGTTCCATGCGCACAAATCCGTGAACGACTTCATCGAATTCCCTGCAAGTCATTTCATTCATTCCTTTCCTCCCGGATGCGCCCCGTTCGCCCTGCCCCAATCCGTGCCGGGCGAAGCTTGTCCAGCAATATCGATCGGGCTCGACTGAGCCTTGACCTCACGGTTCCTACCGGACACTCCAGCAATGTGGCCGCCTCGCTGTAGCTCTTTCCCTCAATGTCGCAAAGCATCACAGGCTCGCGATAGTGATCGGGAAGCGTCCGGATGGCTTCGCGCAACAGCTCCGCGATTTGCGCGCGCTCCAACCCTTCCAGAATCGTCTCCGCCTGACCGGGCATTGCCGGAAAGTGGCCATTCCCGTTGGAGTGTCCCAGATCGCTAATTCCACCGGCCGGAAGCCCCTTGCCTAACTCCTCGGTTAAAGGCACGTACCGGCCTTCTTTTTCATGCAGCTTTCGCAAGTGGTTGCGGGCGATGCCGAAGAGAAAGGCGGCGGGTGTACCCCTTTCAACGTCATATTTGGCAGTATGCCGAATGAGCGTTAAAAACGTGTCCTGAACTATGTCTGCAGCCGATTGTGGGCTTCCGCTCATATACACGGCGTACCTGTAGAGTCCACCTTGATGGCGCCGGTAGAACTCCAAAAAAGCGTCCTCATCTCCCGCTGCGAGACGCCTCAAAAGTTCGACATCGCGTGTTTCGACTGGCTCTGCCATCTCCCCCGGTTGGACGTCTCTCCCGCACTTACACTAGGAATTACTCTTCCTGGCAGGAGGAGTTCCACTTTCTTGGCCTGATGGACGTTTCAGATACGCCTTGCATACAGGCGCCTTAGTATATTCTTATCGCGCGTTGGGCGCTCTGCTTTGCGATCGGCAAGCAGACCGCTGGAAACGGCGGCGTGCGCCTGTTAAGATGCCTCCAGGCGAAGAAACGCTTTCGAGAAATGAATCGTCAAATAGCACGATTTTCACTGGGGAGGCGAAAAGCCATGGATCGCAGATTTGTCCGCAAGATTTCAGCCGCGCTATTGATCACGCCATTGGCGGCAGGCCTGATTTTCGCGACCAGCGCGCGGGCGCAAAACTCGGGTGGCGCCGCGCAAATCCTGCGGGGGCAGGGCTCGTTCAATGACTGGTCGAATGAGCGCCCGGGCAATCGGTATCTCATCAAGACGTCCGATTTGCCGAAACCGTACGCCACCGACTCCGCCCCCAATCAATCCAAAGTTGTTCCGCGTCCCGCCGACGCCTGGCCAAAGGTGCCCGATGGTTTCAAGATTGACCAGGCCCTTACTGGGCTGGACCAGCCGCGAACGATTGTCAGCGCGCCGAATGGAGACCTGTTCCTCGCGGAAAGCACTCCTGGCCGCATCCGCGTCCTGCGCGGATTTGCAGGCGACGGCAAGGTCGTCACAAACGAAGTATTTGCCACGGGTCTCACGATGCCTTACGGAATCGCGTTTTATCCTCCCGGGCCGAATCCGCAGTACGTCTATGTCGGAAACACGAATTCCATTGTCCGCTTCCCTTACAAGGATGGCGATTTGAAAGCCAGCGGGCCGGCTCAAGTGGTTGTCGCGAGCCTCCCGGGCGGCGGAAAATATGGCGGCGGGCACTGGACGCGCAGCCTGGTTTTTTCGAACGACGGCAAGAAACTTTATGTCGGGGTCGGCTCCCAGGCGAACGTTGCCGATGGCGAAGCTGAAACGAATCGCGCCGATGTACTCGAATTCAATCCCGATGGAACCGGGCAGCGGATCTACGCAGCCGGCGTTCGAAATGCTTCCGGGCTGGCCATGCATCCTCAAACCGGCCAACTTTGGGTAGCTGTGAATGAACGAGACGCGCTGGGCGACGATCTTGTGCCCGACTACGTGACGCACATTCAGGAAAGCGGATTCTATGGCTGGCCGTGGTATTACACGGGACCCAATCAGGACCCGCGATTTGCCGGCAAGCATCCCGAACTGAAAGAGAAAGTCATCGTTCCGGACGTTTTGCTGCAATCGCATTCCGCTCCGCTGACGCTTGCGTTTTATGAAGGAAAACAATTCCCCGCCGAATATCGCGGCGATCTTTTCGTAACTTCCCATGGTTCCTGGAACCGCGCGCACCGCACAGGATACAAAGTCATGCGTATTTTTGCGCCGAACGGGAAGGCCACAGGCGAGTATGAAGATTTCGTCACGGGGTTCGTAGTGAACGACGCCAATGTCTGGGGTCGCCCGGTAGGCGTGACCGTGGCCAGCGACGGCGCGCTGGTTTTCACCGATGACGGCTCGAACAGCGTCTGGCGCGTGACCTACACCGGGAAACATTCCGGGAATTGATTCAGTCGGACGGGCTTCAGCCTGTCTGCTTTTGAAATTTGCGGCAAGACGGATGAATTGCGCCCGGCTGCAGAAGTCCAAATCAGACAGGCTGATGCCCGCCCCACTTTACACACTCCACTTTCAACTTTCACTTCGCAGATGGGAGCCACTTGGTACACGTTCTCGTAGCCCGCGTTCGCGCCGCCCTCGCCGCGCATATCCGCCAGCACTACCAGCAGGAAGTACCCATCGTCACGGAGAAGCCGCCCCGCATCGAGATGGGCGAGGCCGCCACGCCCGTGTGCTTCGAATTGGCAAAGCGCCTGAAACGCGCGCCGCGGCAGATCGCGCAAGAAATCGCCGCGCAACTCCCGCCCATCGAGGGAGTTGAACGTGTGGAAATCGCCGGCGGCGGCTACGTGAATTTTTATTTTTCGCGGGCCGCGTTTCTGGCCGCTTCCCTGAAAGAAACGGAAACGAAGCTGGCCGACGCCGCTCCGGATGCGCCGAAATGCATCGTGGAACATACGAACATCAATCCGAATAAAGCCGCGCATATCGGCCATCTGCGGAATGCCGTGCTGGGCGACACGTTTGTGCGCCTGCTTCGCCGCGCCGGGCAGCGCGTCGAAGTGCAGAATTACATTGACAACACCGGCGTCCAGGTTGCCGATGTGGTCATCGGATTCCTCCACATTGCTGGGAAAACGCCGGCGGAAGTACGCGCCCTGGCGGCGCAGCCAAAATTTGATTACTACTGCTGGGACTTGTACGCCAGCGTGACGCACTTTTTTGAGGAAGACAAGACGCGCCTGGCCCTGCGCGGCGAAATGCTGCAATCGATCGAAGAAGGCTCGGGGGAAGCCGCGGAAATGGCAAATATCGTGGCGCCGGCCATTGTCCGCTGCCACTTGCGGACCATGGAGCGCTTGGGAATCGAGTACGACTTTTTGCCGCGCGAAAGCGAAATTTTGCACCTGAAATTCTGGGACGCGGCATTCCTGCTGCTCAAGCAGCGCAATGCGATCCATCTCGCCGGTTCAGGAAAAAATGCCGGTTGCTGGGTGATGCGCATGAATGAAAGCGCGGAAGCTGCCGAAGCCAACGGCTCGGGCGCGGCTAGCGATGACGACGACGCAAAAATAATCGTGCGCTCCAATGGCACGGTCACTTACGTTGGCAAGGACATCGCCTACCAGCTCTGGAAATTCGGATTGCTCGGCCGCGATTTTCTGTACGAGATGTTTTACACCTATCCCGCCGGCCACTTGCTGTGGATCAGCACAGCCGTCGGAGGAAATTCCTCGGCTCCCGCGTTTGGCCGCGCTGCGATCGTGTACAACGTGATCGACGCGCGGCAGGCATACCTGCAAAATGTCGTGACCGCGGGGCTGAGGGCGCTGGGCTACGAAGAACAGGCCGCCCGCTCCGTTCATTTTTCATACGAAATTGTGGCTCTCACGCCGCGCTGCGCCGCTGAACTCGGCTACACGCTGAGCGAGGAAGACGCGAAGAAGCCGTACGTCGAAGTCAGCGGCCGAAAAGGCCTCGGCGTCAAAGCCGACGACCTGCTCGACCGCCTGGAAACCGCCGCGCGCGCCGAAGTCGATGAACGCCACCCGGATACGCCGGACATGGAACGCGCCGCCGTCGCGCATGCCATCGCCATCGGCGCTCTGCGCTATTTCCTATTAAAATTCACGCGCACCGCCACCATTGCCTTCGACTTCAAGGACGCCCTCAGCTTCGAGGGCGAAACCGGCCCCTACTGCCAGTACGCCGTCGTGCGCGCACGCAACATTTTCCGCAAGCTGCGCGACGAACAGCCCAACTTCGACGCAGCGTCTCTCGAAACCGTTGACGCGGCCGCCGCGGCAAAACTATTCGCGGGCTCCGATGGAGACGCGTTCTGGGAACTCGCGTTCCTCGCGGCGTCGCTCGACACCCAAATCGACGCCGCGGTAGGCGCGCAGGAGCCGGCCTTCGTCGCCAAGTATGCGTTCCAACTCGCGCAGGCCTTCAATCTTTTCTACCACCATCACCATATCCTCACGGAAAACGACCCTGCCAAGAAAAAGTTCTTGCTGCAATTGAGCCGCCTCGTCGAAGTTCAACTCGTCGCGGCACTGGAACTTCTCGGGATCGAATCTCCTGAAAAAATGTAGTGAACTGTCTGCAAGGGGTCAGTGCCCGGGAGGCCGGCCATCTGCTTGGAATGAGTGACAACGGGTAGCGACAAAAAATATGACGCGCCCGGGGTCTAGAAATTCATCTCCTTCGGCAACATTACTTGGCGAAGCTGCGCACCGCGTCCGCCTCGGATTTGGAAACCTCAAAGACGGTCACCAGCCTGGTCATCTGCAGCAATTCGATGGTTCTCGATCCCAGGTTACAAAGGCGCAGCGTTGCCCCGCTCACTCTCGCGCTGGTATGCGCAGCGACCAGCGCGCCGAGGCCCGCGCTGTCAATAAACGTGACATTTTTCAAATCCAGGATTAACTTCTTCTTGCCCTCGCCCAGCAGTCCCTTCACTTTTTCGCGAAGCACGACCGTCTCTTCTCCGAGCACGATGCGTCCATCAAGCCACACCACGTCCACCCCGTTCACTTCTCCACTCGTAATGTTTAAGGCCATGGTGTTTTTCTCCCGGTCAAATCGGGGATCCTGCCGGCAACTCCGCCGGACCCGCAAGGTTAAGTCACACCGTTCTTGTAGACCAAAACATATCATCCGAACATAGCACCATCAACTCGATTGTCACAAAGAGTCGAATTGGCCACTAGGAATTTGGATTTTCCCAAGGCGCCTTGCGGTTTCTCCTGGTTTATCCCGGTGCAGCGGTGTGCTATCGTGACCGCGGTCCAGCTATGCCAGATGAAGACATCCATATCACTGCGCGAGCCATTCCGTTGCTCCGCATCATCGCTTCGGGAATTGTGTTCGCCTTCCTATACTTTGCTTCGAGCGTTGTGATGACGCTGCTGCTATCCGCTATAACCGCATATTTTCTTGAACCGGTTGTCGAATTCCTCGAACGCATGCGCGTTCCTCGAGGGCTCGGAGCATTAATGGTGCTGCTGGCGGTCATGCTGCTAGTCGGCGGGCTGGGCTTTCTGGTGGCCAACCGCACAGATCAATTTGCGGCCGATTGGCCGCGCTACAGCGCAGCCCTGCGAGACGCTACAACCGCGATTGACCGCAAGCTGGCCACGTTGGAAAACCAGGTTGAGGGGATTTCCCCGGAGGAAGGGAAGGAACGCCAGCCCCTGCGCCTTGACGAAGGGAGGCCTCTCAGGGATTTTGTCTTTCTCGGCGTCGGCTCGCTTTATTCCTTTTTACTTGTCGCCACATTTCTTCCGTTTCTGGTGTTTTTTATGCTCGCTTCCAAGCCGCAAATCTGGAAAGCCACCATGGAATTATTCCCCGCCGGAAAACGGACGCGAGTCAAGGAAGCACTCGATCAAGTCAGCACCATGGTTCGCGGCTACCTCGTCGGAAACGCGCTGGTGGCGCTGATCCTGATGCTTGCGACCTCGGGCTTTTTCCTGATGATGCACCTGGACTACCCTTTTCTGGCGGGCTGCGCCTCGGGCCTGCTGAATCTAGTGCCGTATCTGGGCGTAGTCCTTGCGTGGCTGCCTCCCTTTTTTATCGGCGTGGTGAAGTGGAACACCATCGGTCCTTATCTCGGCATTGCGGCGACCCTGCTATTTTTCCACATTGTCGGCCTTAACGTTCTGATGCCCGCGATTGTCGGACGCCGAGTCCATTTGAATCCCCTTGCCGTCACCATTGCGTTGCTGCTCTGGGGATGGCTGTGGGGCGCCATTGGGCTCGTCCTGGCGATACCCATCACTGCAACAATTAAGGTGATCTGCGACCATGTCGAGGGTTGGGAATCCGCGGGCCGCTGGCTCGGTGCTTAACGCTGCGGATTTGATTCTGGGCTGGAATTTCTGTTTTGACGTCGCGAACGAGAACACAAATCATGCAGGCCCCTCGTATTGATGGACCCCCGCTCTTTCTCTTGGCGCCCGAAGCCGATACCCGTAAACGGCTTATGATAGTCAGGGGGATCTGCTGCCAGAATTTTGTCGAATGCGCACCGCATCGCGGCGAACTCGGAAGTTGGCTCCCACGCGCCCGCCAGGTTATCTCGCGGAAGAATCGTTCGAGCCAAACTTCATGGCCAGATCGATGAGCGTTCGCACGCCCACACCTGTTGCGCCCTTTGCGTTCCACGGTTTCACGTCGTCCTGCCAGGCTGTTCCGGCGATGTCCAGATGAATCCACGGCGTGTCCCCGGTAAATTCCTTTATGAACATCGCTGCTACGATGGCTCCGCCGCCTTTGCCACTGCCGACGTTTTGGATGTCAGCGATGCCGCTCTTGATCAATTCGCGGTAGTCATCGTCGATCGGCAACGGCCACATCTTTTCGCCCGCCGCTCTTCCGCTCGCAAGTAGCTGGTCGGTGAATGCCTGGTCGGAACCGAACACTCCGATATTCACGTTACCCAGGGCGACCACAACCGCTCCGGTGAGCGTTGCGGCGTCGACCAAATGGGTGCAGCCGAGCTGTTTGGCGTAGGCGATGCCGTCGGCCAAGACCAGGCGGCCTTCGGCATCGGTATTGATCACTTCGATGGATTTCCCGGCCATGGAGATTTGCACATCGCCGGGCTTTTGCGCGCGGCCGCCGGGCATATTTTCGGTGGAAGGAATAACGGCGATCACCTTGCAAGAGGGCTTCAACACGGCGATTGCGCGCATCGCGCCGATCATGGCGGCGCCGCCGCACATGTCATATTTCATCTTCTCCATGTCGTTCGCGCCCTTGATCGAAATTCCGCCGGTGTCGAACGTGATGGCCTTTCCGACCAGGCCCAGAACGGGCGCTCCATTATTTACTGTTGCGGGAGTATATGTAATGATAATCATGCGCGGAGGCTCGACGCTTCCCTGCGCCACCGACAGCAGCGCGCCCATTTTTAGTTCCGCGATTTTCTTCTCATCCAGTATATCGACGGCGAGGCCCGCTTCCCGCGCCATGGCCGCGGCGCGGTCGGCCAGCATGCGCGGAGTCAACCGGTTGGACGGCTCATTGCCCAGTTCGCGCGCGAAGTTCTGCGATTCCGCAATGACGCGGCCGCGCGCAAGCCCCAGATCGGCACCGGCGCGGGAAGATTCTTCCCACCCGGCCAGCGCGGCAGAAGTGACTTCGTTCCCCGGTTTTTTGTCCGTCTTATATTTGTCGGAATCGAAATTCGCCAGGATCATTCCTTCCACAATGGCCTGCGCCGCCGCGGCCGTGCGGTCGTTTTCACGCGCGAGGAACGCGACCGTTTTCACCTGGCGCGACTTCAACGTGCGCACCGCAGCCCCGGCAAGTCTGCGAAGCTCGGCCGTTCCGAATTTGTCCTTCTTCCCTGCCCCAAGGACCAGCAGCCGCTGAGCGGCCAGTCCTTGCGGGTAATAGAGCAGGGCCGTCTCTAGCATTTTGCCGGCCAGTTCACCGGTCGCAGACAGCTTGGTCAGCGCGCCTCCCACAGCCTCATCGAGCCGCTCAAGAATGCCTTCGACGGGCTTCTCTTGTTCGAATGAGTAAGTCACGAGGGCCTCGGTCTCTATCTTGGCAAGCGCGCGGGTATCCACCGTGATATCCATAAATCCCCTTCTGTGAATGAGTTAGCGCCGTCCGCAGGCGGACTGCGCCTAAATTTCAACTCCCTGCAATCTATCCGTAACGTGATTCCGCTTCACTGCTTGAGGCCCGCGATTCAAGTTTTCAGCGGCGCGCCGGTCAACGATGCCGAAACTGACGCATGGCCTCGCCGACTTCCCGTTTGGCTTCTTTATCGCGCTCGGTCTGGCGACGGTCCCACTTCTTCTTGCCCTGGGCCAGCGCCAATTCGCATTTGGCAATGCCCTCGCGAAAGTAAATCCGCAGGGGCACAATCGTGAGGCCCTTGGCATCAAGTTTTCGTTCCAATTTGTCGATTTGTTCCTTGCGGAGGAGCAATTTCCTGGTACGGAGAGGGCCGTGGTTGTAGGGCCCTCCCGGAAGATATTCGCCGATATGGCAATTCAGGAGCCAGACCTCGCCGCCGCGAATCACGGCGTAGGCGTCTCGCAAGTTGGCCTTGCTCTCGCGCAATGATTTCACTTCGGTGCCAAGCAACACCATGCCCGCTTCCAGCTTCTCAAGAAGGTGATAATTGTACGAGGCGGCGCGGTTTTGGGCCACGACCAACTCTGCGGGTTTTTCCTGTTTTTTTGGCGCTTTAGCCACGGGAAGCTATCTTAGCCGTGTGCAGTTGCCGGAAGCAAGTTCGCACCTTGTTCGGCTTTTGTGCGAGTGCTAGACTATCGCGATGCTAATGCCATTGGTGGAGCGCGGATGAACCTGCGGAATGTGTGTGGAGTGGTTCTGATGTCGGCGGCCGTGCTTCTGACGGGGTGCCCAAAAGCGAGGCAGGAAAACAATGCAGGCAATAAAGCGGAAGCCCTGAGTGATTACGATACCGCCCTCGACTACTACAACAAAGCACTTCAAGCATCGCCAAATAATACCGAATATAGATTGAAAGCGGCAAGGGCCCGTTTTGAAGCCGGCCAGTGGCACGTCGATCAGGGCCGGCGTTTTCGGGACCAGGCCAACCTGGAACTGGCGCTTGCGGAGTTCCGCAAGGCGCAGATGATCGATCCGGCGAGCGCTGTGGCGCAGCAAGAAGTGAAAGTAACGACGGATGCGATCAACGCTAAACAAGGCCTCACGCAAAACGCGGCTCCAACGAGTGTAAATCCGGAAGAACCAAAATTAATGACCGGGCCGCCCCAGGTCCAGCCGCTCTCCCGCGCTCCGATCAGCATGAAAGCCACCAACGACTCCAAAGCGGTTTTCGAGGCCATCGGGAAGCTGGCCGGACTTACCGTCATCTTTGACCCGGATTTAACTTCGCGGAGAATTTCCGTCGAGCTGACCAACGTGACGCTCGAACAGGCGCTGAACATCACCGCCCTGCAAAGCAAGGCATTCTGGCGTCCGGTGACTTCCAATATTATTTTTGTGGTGCCCGACCAGCCGCAAAAGCGCAAGGACTATGAAGAGGAAGTCGTCAAAACATTTTATCTTCGCAACACCGTTCTGCCGCAGGAACTCACCGAAATCGTAACCAGCATCCGGCAACTGCTCGATTTGCGGCGCGTGCAGCAGATCAATGCGCAGAATGCCATCGTGATTCGCGACACGCCGGACCGGGTCCTGCTGGCGGGAAAGATTATCGACGACATTGACAAGGCCAAGCCCGAAGTCGTGATTCAAGTGGCCGTGATGGAAGCGCGGCGCGACCGCTTGCGCAATATCGGGATTACGCCGCCGACGAGCATCTCGGCGTCGTTCGCCAACCCCGGCACGACCACTACCTCGAGCTCTTCCTCATCCACACCGACATCGAACCCCGCGGCCACTATCGGGCAGTTGATCAGCGATCCTCATATTTTCAGCAACGGATACAGCGTGACCATGCCGGGCGCCACTGCGTCCTTCCTCATGACGGATTCATCCACGCAGATCCTAGACGATCCTGAAATTCGTGTGGTCGACGGACAAACCGCGAAACTCAAAATCGGCGACCGGATTCCAGTTGCCACCGGAAGTTTTCAGGCCGGGATCGGAGTCGGATCGACCGGGACCGGCGCTGGTGTCGTCAATCCCCTGGTGAACACTCAGTTTCAATACCTCGATGTCGGTGTGAACGTGGATGTGACGCCGCGCATCCACCCGGACCACGAAATCAGCATGAAAGTGCACATCGAGGTTTCGTCGCAGACCAACACTGTGAATATTGGTGGGATCAACCAACCGGTCATCAGCCAGCGCAGCATCGAGCATGACATTCGCCTCAAAGATGGCGAAGTCAACGTCCTCGGAGGGCTGATCGAGCAGACTGATTCCAACTCAATCAATGGCTGGCCCGGTTTTCAAAGCGTTCCCCTTTTCAGACATTTATTTTCCAACAACACCATCGATCACGAAAGGGATGAAGTCCTGATCGTCCTGATTCCGCACATTGTTCGATTGCCTTCCATCTCAGCCGAGAACTTGCGCAGCATCGCCTCAGGCACGGACACCAACGCCGAAGTGCGCTTGGAAGATGCGGTGCTTTTGCCTGAGCCCCCGAAACCGCAAGCAGCGCCTGCTCCGCAGGCGGCTCCGGCTCCTGCGGCGGCATTAGCGCCCGCGGCCGCGAATTCATCCGCTGCGCAAAATGCGACGTTGCGATTTGAGCCCGGAACGGCTGCCCTGAAAGCGGGTGAAACCACGACGATTGGCGTCACCGTTCAAAACGTTCAGGACCTGTACTCCATCCCCATGCTCTTGCAGTTCAACCCGGCAGTAATTTCCATCGAGGACGTCCGCCAGGGAGGATTCCTCTCGGGCGGGACGCAGGAAGTCGCCATTGTGGAACGCGTGGATAAGGAGCGCGGGCAGGCAATTATCTCGGCAACGCGCATGCCGAATACCCCTGGAGTGAGCGGATCGGGGACGCTTGTGGGCATCGTCGTCAAGGCCCTCGCTCCAGGCAGCTCGCAGCTATCGATCGTGCAGGTGAACGCGAAAGATTCTCAGCAGCGGCCGATCCAGGTGGTCACCGGCGAAGCCACCGTCAGAGTGCAATAAGTAAGAGGACCACTTCATATGCGTCGACAAACCTCATCCCCGGGTGCCGGAAGAAGCAAGACGTCGGGATTGAGCATGATCGAGCTCATCGCCACAATCGGGATCCTCCTGGTCCTTTCTTCGGCCGCGATTCCCATGTTTCAAATGACCATCCAGCACCGGAAAGAATCGGAATTGCGCTACGATTTGCGGGAGATGCGAAATGCAATCGATCGCTATAAGGACGACGCCGACAAAAATTTGATCCGCACGGAAGTAGGCAGCCAGAACTATCCGCCTGATTTGCAGACTCTGGTCGATGGCGTAAGCATCAGCGCCGCAGGAGCCGGGGTGGGTGGAGTCAGCGCCTCGGCGCTGGCGGGAGCGAGCAATACGTCTCAATTTGGCACTGGCGCAGGCGGCGCATCGCAATTCGGCCAGGGCGCGACGGGAGGCATTCCGCCGCTTGGGTCAACACTTGGCCAGGCAGGCCAAGGTATGTCGGACTTGCCCAGCAAGGTGCGCTATCTTAGGAAAATTCCGGTGGATCCCATGACCGGCAAGCCCGATTGGGGTCTGCGCGCCGTGCAAGACGACCCGGATTCCACCAGTTGGGGCGGAAGCAATGTCTTCGACGTTTATTCTCAATCCCAGGCGACGGCGACCGATGGGACAAAATATTCCGCCTGGTAACGCGCAGATGAAACGCTCACAGATCGCAAATTCCGGTTCCCGAAACAGGCGGCCGCGCTGCCCGTCCACGCGGCGCGGCTTCTGGGCGGCCGGATTCTCGTTGCTTGAATTGATGATCGTTATCACGATTATTTCGATTCTAGCGGCCATCGCCCTGGGGCGTTACGATCGATCAGTCCAGAGGTCCAAAGAGGCCGTCCTCAAACAGGATTTGTTTGTCATGCGCAATGCGATTCAGCAGTATACGCTTGACAAAGAAGCCGGACCGACTTCGCTCGATGATTTGGTTCAGGGAAAATATCTTTCCGCAATTCCAAGCGATCCCATCACGCGGAACAAGGATTGGCACACGGAATCCGAACCGGTCTTGCTGGACCCGCAGCAGACCACGCCGGGGATTACCGACGTGCACTCCAGTTCGGATCAAGTCTCTCCATTTGAAAACTCGCCCTACAATACCTGGTGATCAGAAATAGGACGGGCTTCAGCCTGTTGTCCCGCGAGCGAAGCGCATAAGAAAACCAGACAGGCTGAAGCCTATCCTACAAATTCCAGTCCGGCAAGGATCTCCGGCCGCACATGACTTCGGCGGCCCAGCGTCCCAGGTAGACCGATTGCGCCACGCCGTGCCCGCTGAATGCTCCGAGGACGATTGTGTGAGAACTTCGAGGATGCTGCGCAAATACCGGGCGCCATTGATTCGCGGTCAAGATCGGGCCGCCCCACTGGTTTGTGAAGCGCACATTTTGCAGAGCGGGATGCAGCGCCTGGACACGGGATTTGAGCCGCGCGATGAGCTCCGCTGATTGCCCTGCCTCAATATCCAGGCTCGCAAGTTCGCGCCAGTCGTTCAAGTGAACGAGTCCCCCACCAAAGACGACGCCTCCCGTGCGCAGGATTCTCCCCCACAAATAAGGGAAATCGATGGTGTAGAACGGCTTTTCAGACGCGAGTCCCAGGCCTTCCAGTTGGCCGCCGCTGAGAGGCTCCGTTGCAACGGCCAGCGTGAATTTCGGTTGCCCACGACCAACCAGATCGCTCAGTTCGAGAGACATTCCATTCGTAGCCAGCAGGACTTTGCGGGCGCGAAGCTGTCCGCCTTGAAAACGCAACTGCACGGGATCTGTAAATTCAATTTCCTCGACGTGGGTGTTCTCGAAGATTTGCGCCCCGCTCTTTTCCGCCGCACGCGCCAGGCCGCTCACGATTTTTCCCGGATCGATCATTCCCCCGGGCACTTGCTTCACGGCGTGAACCATTCCCGAATCCGACCACGAAATTGGCGAATCGGGCAGCCCGCCGCTCCGGCCAATCTCGTACACTCCGGGAAGTGCCAGATCACAATCGATGTGGAGTTCCTTCAGGATGGAGGCATATCCGGCCAGCACATCTCCCAGGCCGGGAAGATCGCCGGCCGCAGTTTCTGCCAGCGCGATCCCGCCCGTGTGACCGCTCGATCCTGCTCCGATCGATGCGGATTCAAACAGAACCACGGTTTTTTCGGGCGCGAATTGCCGCAGCCATGCCGCGGCGGAAAGTCCTGAAAATCCGCCGCCCACAATGGCGAAGTCAGTCTCGTCGGGGAAAGACACGGGAGAAGGCTGAAAATTGATGGACCACGGAGAATTGCCCCAGCACGGATGGGAAACGGCTCGCGTCATGCAATATCTCCTGGCGAAACCAGAATAGCGCAGTCTGGCTGGCGCGGCTCACCTGGTTTGTCAATGGAAGGGCGGGTTCGTCCATCTCCCAATTGGCGTGGTGGAAGACGCCAATCAGGAGATTGGCGTTCCCGGGCAATATCATCAGGCGATTCATGTTCCGATGGAAGAATCAGCGGGCTGCGATGAAACTCACTCGCCGAGGCCGATGGCAAGGCCGGTGAACCGCCGCTGGAACCCATCAAACTGTCCAAACATGGGAGAAGTCACATTACTGAAGACGTCATGGGGATTCTGGCGATTCGTGACGTCAAGCGAATACACCCCCAGGCGGATTTTCCGGACTTTGCCCTTGGGGCGCTCTCTAAATGGGATGCGGATCGGAAAGTCCCGGTACACTTTTACGTCGAGAGAAAAATAAGTCGGGAAACGGATGCTATTGGGAATACCCACATAATTTTGAAAAACATCCACATTTGAATATGCAAAGCCGGAGTGCATGTCAGCGACGGGGCTAAACACCAGGCTCCAAAACGGAAGATGAAGAAAGCCCCAGGCAAGAAAGCGGTGGGGGATGTCGGAAGGTTGAACGCCATAAACATTGGTGCGAATCACGGGAATCTCGAACGGTATAAAAGTATCCGAGAGAGTGTTGAGGTCGCCGCGCGCGCGGCTCCACGAATACGATGCGTTGAGTTCGGCCCTTTCATTCGGGCTGTAACGAGCGGTGACTTGCACTTGGCGAAAGTGCGCGGATCCGGTGTTCTCCAGCGCCAGAAGTCCGTTCGATACGGTAGTTCCAGTTGCGGGCAGAATCGGATTCACCAGAAAAAGGCCGTCCGTGTGGGTTTCAAAGTAGTCGATACGAAGAGTGACGTTTTTCCGTAAGGCGGTTTCGCTCTCGATATTCCAGGTGTATGTCCGGGGACTGTTGCCCGGGTCTTCTGGATTGGCGGGATTTGCAACGGATCCGCCTGGAAGGAAGACATTCTGCAAAGTGATGCTCCTGCCGGCGTATGGCCCCGATGAAAAGTTGATCACGCGAGTTTGATTGTCGCCAAAGTCCTGGGCGAGCAAAGGCACATGGCCGTAGATCAACCCGGCGCCGGCACGGAAGACAGTCTTCCATCTCGATAAGGAATAAGCCGCGCCGGCGCGAGGCGCGAAGGCATCGTCGAGGCCGATGCTTTGGGTGCTCAAGCGCGCCCCGAGCGTGACGGACAGGTTTTTCGTCATGGTCCAGCGGTCTTCGGCGTATTCCGAAACTTCAGTGTCGGATCCCCGCAGGACGCCGGGGCCCAGGAAGGCGATCTGCTCGACCGGCGCGCCGCTTTGCGGCACACCCTCCGCCAGAAGGTTGATGGGCTGCGAAATACTGCTCCCCGTGAAGGTCCGGTAAAGGAAGTCGACGCCAAACCGGATATCGTGGTGGCCAAGCCACGATTTTGAAGGGAGTTGCAGGACAGGGAGAGCTTCGACCTGATTTGCGTCCCGCGACGACGTGTCGAAATAATTGCCGCCCCAACCCTCGGGATTCATCGTCATGGGTGCCGTGCTTTGACCGTGGGCGTCCGTGTAGAATTTGATGTAGCGGACGACCGTGGTCAACACCATTCCGGAATTGAATTGGTAGGCGTCGGAAAATCCAAACGACCCTCCGCGGCGCCGAAAATTCACGGACGCGGACTGCGGGATGAACGAATCGATATTCGCAAAGAGATTGGTGGATTGAAAAAGATTTAGATTGAAATTAATCAGATGCTTCGGAGAAAGGATCCACTGCAAATTTGTAAAAGAGTCGAAGGCATAGACATAGGTCTCATTGAGAGGCCAGGACAGCCCGTGGATGGGGTCCCGGCGAAATTCGTAGCTGAGGTATTGTGAAAAGTTGAGCTTGTCCTTCACCAACGGGCCACCCACCTCGAACCGCGGGGTCATGTTGGCGATGCCCACGAGATGGTCGTTCTTGGCGCGGAAAGAAGGAAGAAAGTCGAGAAATTTGTAATTCCACAAAGGAGAGGGCGGCCTGATTTCGATGCGTGTGAGACCCGCCGAAAATCCGCCGTAGGCCACGCTGTCCGGCGTATTGAACACCTGGATGGACTGAATGGCGTCCACCGGCACGGGAATCGCGAAACTTCCCGCCACAGGATCCACATTCTCGGTCGAGTCCACGAGCAGCATGCCCTGGCTTTCCGCCTGCCCGTTGAAATTTAATCTGCCTTCTTGTGTCTTGATCACGCTCGGGCTTACGGAAAGCGCTTCGGTGAATTTTCCGGTCCGAAGCGGCAGAGTTTCAAGCTGTTGCTCGCTGACCGTCGCGGTCGGGGTAACACTTTCCGTGGCGATCTCGGTGGCTTCCCCTTTGACCTCGACATTTTCCTCGACCAGATTCAACTGCAAAGCAGCGTCCTGAACGGCATCCTGGCCGGCAACGAGGGTCACGGTCGCAGACCAGGGTTTGAAGCCTTCCACGGTTACTTCCAGCTTGTAATTCCCCGGCGCCAAACGAGTGAACTCGAAACGCCCTTCGGTATCCGATTCCGCCTCCTGCGAAGTGGCGGCAGGCGCAGGACCCGTCAGTTTCACGGTAATCCCGGAGAGGTTATTGCTCACACTTTGGGGGGAAGCGACGCTCACCCTTCCCGAGATGGAAGCGGTTGTGGCTTGAGGGCTTGAATCTCCCATGCGTGCGAATCCTGGGGTTGCGAAAGCCGTGACAAAGAGCAACAAGGCCCCGAGTCCCAAGCATCGAGCCAACTTTGTCCTGCTTCGCAGGCTATTCAATAACAATCCCCCAGATCTATTTTTCGCAACACTCAACAGTTCCCGTGTTAGATGGAATTGCCCGGCGGATGGTACATCCTGGCTGCGCTGGCAGGAGTTTCTGCAAGCGCGCCATCCCCCGATTGGCCGCATCGATCAGAAATGAAGTGAATTAATCTGACGCGTACCGCGAACAGATTCTATCATCGCTCGTTTTGACTCCCCGGCCAAACATAAGGTTGTACCCCGTTTTGCAAAGGGTTACCAGCAAGCATGCACGTCAAGCCACAGGCGGCCATGTTTGACACTCCGTGCCGAGCTTGATATGTTTCCCCCTCAATCGAACATGCATCGGATGCAGGAATTTTCAAGACGATTGTTGTTGGCCAACACTTTCCGTTGTGCAAATTCAAGAAAGAGGAATTCATGAAAATCGACATCTACTGTCATATTGTCCCGCAAAATTACTACGATCGAATGCTCAAGCTGCCCGAATCGGGAACCACGATCAAGAGGCGCACGGCCAGCATTCCAGCCATGGTGAACCTCGATGTTCGTTTCCGCATGATGGACCGCTTCCAGGAATACTGTCAGGTAGTCAGCATGGCCGCGCCTCCGATCGAAGCGATGGGGGACGCCAAGCTGTCGCCGGAACTCGCGCAGATTGCCAACGACGGCCTGGCCGAATTGGTGGAGAAGCATCCCGACCGCTTCCCTGGATTCGTGGGTGCGCTGCCGATGAACAATTCGGGAGCCGCAGTAGACGAAATCGATCGCGCGGTCTTGAAATTGGGAGCGGTCGGGTTTCAAATCTTTTCGAACGTGAATGGGCGTCCTTTGGACGACCCGGATTTTCTGCCGATCTTCGAAAAGATCGCGGAGCGCAACGTGCCTCTTTGGCTTCACCCCAGCAGGTCGTCCAATTTCGCGGACTATGCGACGGAAAAGAAATCCAAGTTCGAACTGTGGTGGGTGTTTGGCTGGCCTTATGAAACATCGGTGGCCATGGGCCGCATTTTGTTTGCCGGATATTTTGACCGCTTCCCCGAGCTCAAGATTATCGCGCACCACTTGGGCGCCATGATCCCCTACTTTTCCGGGCGAACGGGCGCCGGGCTCGATCAATTAGGGGCACGGACCGAAGGTGAGGATCTGGCCATGGTTGGCCGGAAGCTCAAGAAGCGCCCGCAGGAATATTTCAAAATGTTTTACGCCGATACAGCAACATTTGGTTCTCTCCCGGCATTGCGGTGCGGACTGGACTACTTTGGGGCCGATCAGGTTCTGTTCGCATCCGATTGTCCTTTCGATCCGGAAAAGGGGCCGGGGTACATTCGCGAGACGATTCGCTGCGTCGAAGGCGCGGAGATGTCGGCCGCGGACCGCCATAAAATTTACGAGGGCAACGCCCGGAAGTTGTTGCGATTGAAGCTGGCCTGAGGGGTTGATCCTTCCTAGCGTGGACATGCCGGCACGATCAACGCTACCAAAGGCCCCGCCTCTTAAGAGGCGGGCTATAGCAGGACGGGCGGTAGTGCTGTAGCCCGGGTCTTCAGACCTAGGGCTTTTTTCAATGAGTCTTAGCTCAAGTCATTCCGTAAACAGTTTTTCGCGAGGCTCGGGGAGCCAGAAGCTTCCAATGAAACCCCCGGCGTAGGCGAGAAAGCCGACGATTCCCGCCGCGTAGCCAAGTTGCCGCGCGGCAGTGCCCCCCGGCATATACGTCACGATGCTGGTGGTGATCAGAGCGGCGGAAGTTCCCAGCATCCGCCCTCCCACATTGGCGGCAAAACTTTCGCCCGTGCCGCGCAAGTGCGTCGGATAAAGAGTGGGCAGATAATTTCCCCAAAAACTGAATTGAGCCACGGAAACAGTGCCAAGAAAGAAAATCCCCCAGGGCGACATCGCGGTGTCACGAACAGCGGGCAGCAACACAACCAGCGGTATCAGAATCAGGCCGGGAATCTGAAAAATGCGCAGCAGACGCCTCCGGCCGATAATGAAGATAGCCAGAATAGCCATCAATACGCGCCCAATCAGGCTTCCAGCCTCCTGGTAGCCTTGTAAAAGACTCGCTATCTTCAGCTGTTCCACGCGCGCAAGTTCTCTGACTCCCGGAGTGCCCGGAATGATGCGAAAAAAATGCTGCAGCATGCCGAAGGAAGCGGCATAGGCGCACGCCATCATGAAACAACTGAGCAGAGCCGTCTTGCGAAATTCAGGGTGAAATAATTCCATGATGCTGGGCCGCTGAAGCGTGCCTTCTTCCCTTTTCTTCTTCCAGATGGGCGATTCAGGGAGGAGTGGGCGCACGACGAGTAATGGAATGGCGGGAAGAATCCCCCACAGGATCGTATAGCGCCAGGCTTCATGGCCGCCGTGTATGGCTGGGAGCAACGGGCCAATCGACAAACTCAAATAACTCGCGCCGCTCATCAGGATCCCGCCCGTGGAAGCAAAAATCTGAGTCGAGCCAAGAATGGTTTCTCTCTGATCTCTTTCGGGGAAAAGTTCGGCCAGCCAGGCTGTCGCCGCGACGAATTCGACCGATACTCCTACAAAAGTGATGCAACGATAAAGCAGCAATTGCTGGGCGGAGGACGAATAGGCGGTCGCCAGCGCGGAAAAACAAAACAGCAAGATGCTCCAAAACAAGATGGGGCGGCGGCCAAAACGGTCGATGAGGTATCCGCCCAAGAGACCGAATATTCCTCCAGCAATGGCGGGAACGTAAAACATCAATCCGATCCAGCGATTGAACTCCGCGCTTCCGGGTTTGGCCGCGAGAAATTCAGACAAGGCCGGCTGGACGGTGACCGTGAGGACCAAAAGCTCGTAGGTGTCGAAGGCGAATCCAATGCAAGCCACGCCGCAGATGACCCAATCGATGAAGGTGAGACGCCGGAATTTGCTTAGTGGCGTGGACAAGGTCCCCTGCTTTCCGCGATGCACGCAGTAATTGGCTTGCGCGAGTTTACAACGCGAAAGTTGAATGGCCGCGGGAACGTACCAGACATCCGAGTTGGCTGTCAAATGGCGCTATTTTCTTGCCACAAACGAGCAGCAAAATTTCGGCGGAAAGAGGTAAACTTGAAGTGCGCGTGTTAATCTCGGAAAGGCAACCCTTGCGCTCCTGGAAAGCTCCAATTCAACAGGATAAAACATTTTCACGTATGAAGGCGCAGGCAACACCGAGAAAATCCCACGGAGAGAAAATTATGGCGGACATTCAACCTCAAATCGCTGCGATTCACCGACGACGAGCGGCTATTATTTTATTGGCGGGTCTGGCGGCGGTCTGCGCATTCCTACCGCTCAGTGCCGGGCAACAGGGATCCATGGCCCAGCCTGCGCCCACCGCCGCAGCGCCGCCGCAGAATGCGACTCTCGGGCCGCCGACGGCGCCGATCGAGGAAATCATCCAGAAATTCGCGGCGCGAGAAGCAGAATTCAAGACTGAGCGAGACAACTTCACCTACACGCAAACTTTTACCATTCAAACGCTCGACTACAGCGGACGGCCCGACGGCGAATACACGATGACCAGCGACATCGTATTCACACCCTCGGGAAAACGGTTCGAGAAAGTGACCAATGCCCCCGCGCCTACTCTCGAACGCATATCCCTGTCGCAACAGGACCTGGACGATCTCGAGCATGTGCAGCCGTTTGTCCTGACCACAACGGAATTGCCCAAGTACAACGTCAAATATATGGACCACGTGCAGCTCGATGAACTTACGACCTACGTGTTCGATGTGGGGCCTAAAACGATTGAGAAAAATCAGAGATATTTTCAGGGTCGCGTCTGGGTGGAAGACAAAGATCTCGATATCGTGAAGACGGACGGCAAGGCGGTCCCGGACATCCGTAAGGGCGGGCAAGAAAATGTATTTCCGCGGTTTGAGACTTTTCGCGAAAACGTGGAGGGGCACTTCTGGTTTCCCACCTATACGCGCTCAAACGACATTCTGCATTTCAGCGGCGGCGACATTCCGATTCGCATGGTCGTGAAATACGAGAATTACAAGCGATTCGGCGTGACGATCAAGATCGGCGCGGCTAAGGAGACGCAGACGCCGCCAGCGGACGGAAAGAAGTAATCCGAGTTGCGTGCCAGTTAAGCATAACGAAACAGCGCTTTGAATCCGTAGTCCATGTGCTGCTGAATGTGGCAGTGAAACAGTGTTAAGCCCGGCTGGTCCGCGACCATGTCTACGGTGGCGCGGCCGTAGCCGGGAACGATGACCGTATCTTTCATCAAGCCTGCCGTGGTCTTGCCGTTGATCTCCACCAGCTCAAACGAATGCCGATGCATGTGCAGCGGATGATCGTCCTCGCTGCGATTGCGGAACGCCAGCCGGTAGCGTCCGCCTTGTTTCAACATAAATTCCTGATCGTGCGGGTTTTCCTTCCCGTTTACGGTCCAACTGTTGAACAGCCCCGCCCCGCTGGGAATTTTCTCGAAAATCATGTCGATGGTGGCGTCTGGCGGAGGCTGCGTTCCTGTGCCGCCAAAAATCGTGTAGTCCCAGTCGGATTTGGCAGGCGCCACCCATTGCGGCTGTTTGTGCTGATTAGCGTATTCGATAATCACTCCCATCCCACCGTTGCGCGGATCATCATCGGTGGTGCCCAGAATCCAGTTTCCCGGCTGATTCATTCCCACGATAGCGTCCACGCGCTCACCCGGGCCGAGGTAGATTACGTCCACGGATCGGGAAGTGGGAACCGGATTGCCGTCCATGGCCACGATTTGAAATTTATGGCCGGGAAGGGCTATGCGGCGATTCATGCTGGCGCTGGCATTCAGCAGGTGGATGAGAAGCTTCTGCCCCTGCTGGACGCGAATCGGTTCCCCGGCGCCGAGAGCCTTGTCGTTGATAGAGAACATCGAGTAGCCCACTTCAAGGCCGGCCGGCCTGGTGTCCAGGACTTTGGGGCGTTCCGGCTGCGGCCCGCCGCTGGTGTCCTCATCATTGTCTTCCTCTTCGGGATTGAAAAAAGGCTCCCATTCCCGCAACGCGAGGAACACTTCCTTATCGTAATTTCCGGGGTTGTTGGCGGACTCGATCATGAGAAAACCGAACTGGCCCGTGTAAGACCCGCGGTGCAGGTCCGATCCGGCCATTGTGTGCGTGTGATACCAGCGTGTCCCTGCCGGACGCGGCGTAAATTGATAGCGGATGCGGCCGCGCGGCGGCACCATCGGGGTCTTCTCTTCCTCCACGCCATCGACTTCGGCGGGCAGGAATAAGCCGTGCCAATGAACGAGTTCTGGAACGTCGGTTTCGTTGATGACATCGACTGTGACCGGCTTCCCTTCCTTCATGCGAAGCACGGGGCCCGGAGAAGTGCCGTTGTAGCCGATGGTGCTGAGGATGCGAGTGGGAGTAAGTTCCACAGTAACGGGTGCGATCCGCAGGGTGAAATCCGCTTTGGAACTTTCTTGTGGGCCCGCGGCAGGCTGCATGCCGGGCATTCCGGGCTGCGCCTGTGACATCAGGAGCCTCGCGGCGCCCAATTCGATAGCGGCGACGCCACCGAATTTCATGAATTCCCTTCGGTCCACAGTGTCCTCCCGCCCGGTTCTCGTCGGCGCAGCGAACCTGGCTGCGCCACGACATCGAAAGAGAAATCCTCTCACGGTGGCATGGCTGGTTCAAGACCATCCGGAAGCTAATTCACAAATAGCTTTTGACGGCCTCTTCTCGAAGAAACGGCCAAGTTGTCGCGCCAACAGCGCGGAGAAACCCGGTCCAGGGCAACGCCCCAAGCTGGCATGCGGCGACGCTCTCCGCGCCAGAAATGGATGATGAGCGGACCAGTCGAAATGTACTTGTCCCAAAGTACTAGTGGCCTTAGAACTTCACACCTATTGGGCTGTCCGTAATTCCTTGCGAAAATATCCAGCTGGAGTATCCCTAGACCGTTCAACCGAATGATTATTGAATTCCCAGGATACAACTGATGAGCCGCATCTTCGACGCAATCAAAACCGCACGAGAAGCGCGATCCGTCAAAGGACTCGACACTTCGGACCTCCTCGGAAAAATGGAGTTGCCGGAACGTCGGGTGACTGCCAGGGCGGAACTGGCCATCGACCTGACAGTCTATGGCCGCAGCGCAAGCGAATCGGCGTTTTATGAGCAGGCAAGAGCGATCAGCGGCAATGCAAACGGAGGGGTGTTCTTACTGGGCGTGCCCGTCGTGGAAGGGCAGGACTTGCTGCTCATTAACAACGGCACTTCACTGGAGCAAATCAGCGATATTGTGAACGTCCACGTCCGGGACATTCAGACCTGCGAAGTGTCCGTGAGCTTTCCGGTGCCGAATCCCGATTTCTGGAAGGCTTCCCGGCCAGCCTGAAGCACGTAGACAGAGTTTTAATCCACACCTGCCGGCCATCAAGAACGTTCGCGCTTTTCCAGCCTGCCTCTTTTCGATTGTTCCTTCATCACGTAGAGAGCCCGATCCGCATACTCAAACAGTTGTTGAACCGTGGCGCCGCATTTCGGGAATGTGGCAACCCCGATGCTTATGCTGAGTTGCGGAACTTCCTCATCCGCGATCATGCAATTTCGTATGCGATCGACGACTTGCTCGGCGGCAGTGACATTCGTTTCCGGCAGCAGCAGTGCGAATTCGTCGCCGCCGTAACGCGCCGCCGTGTCAATTGAGCGGGAATTCAGCCGGAGAATTGTGGCCACGCGGCAAAGCGCGCGGCTGCCGATCACGTGTCCGTGGCGATCGTTGATCTTCTTGAGACCATCCAGGTCCATGAGCAGGAGAGAAAAAGGCCTGTTGGTTCGGCCGGAACGTTCGAGCTCGCTTTGCAGAATGTCGACCAGGTGGCGGTAGTTCGCAAGACCCGTCAAGCTGTCGCTGATCGCCAGCGTGCGCACCTGGCGGAAAAGCCGCGCGTTGTCCAGCAAGGTGGCGCCCAGAAGAACGATATAACTGATGGCGTTGACCAGTTCGGCGACTCCAGCCGAGGCGTCCAGTAAACGGGCGGATTGCGACGCAATCAGGTGGCTTATGACATTCAGTCCCGCCACCCAAACCAGGGCCGTGTCGAAGGCAAAGCCGTCACTTTCTTTAACGCTGTTCAGGACCACAGCGGCAATCAGGAAAACGACCGCGGGGAGCAATTCCCAGACGCGCGGCGTGGGGCTGTGGGCGCGAATCGGAGGAGTACTTGGAAAAATCAGGAAGGCGCCCGCGACCATGCAAGTGGCGCTGACTACAATTGAGGATAGAGCAATGACATTTTTCCCGGGGTCACGCGGCCAGGGCAGCCATTTGTTAATGACGCAAGCGACAAGCAGAAGTATTCCAAGAAGCATCTGCCCAATCATCCAGGAAACCGGAACCCGGACTTGCTCCGAGGGTTTCAGGAAATGGTCGTAGAATTCAAAGATTGCCCCCAGGTGAATAATGCCGGTGACTCCGAACGTCAACCCCAGCAGAAGCGAAACCCGGTTTCCCGTGCCGTAATACCGGACCAGGACGCTGGCAGCGATGGTAAAACTGAGCAGGGCCGAAATGATTTCGGCGCTCGACCAGGCCAGCGGATTCAATTCGATATCGAGCTGCCGCAAGAAGTGGCCCAGGACGACAGCCCCACTACAGGCCACTACCGCCAGCCACCAGGGACGCTCGACTTCCCGCAGTGTTTTAAGTCTTTCGCGTACAGCCATATCTATGTTAGATGCTCCCAAATTCCATTGTGAGTCAGTTCGTTGTGCGAATGATCACGTCCTTTAGGTCAGAATTGGGACAGGTGAGTTTTACCTGTCCTTTTTGGTGACTCTCGGCATGCTGGAGGGAGGTTGCTCGCAGTCGACCAGGGCGAGCGGGTCGAAGGCGTCGTGCAAAAGCTCCGTATATTTGCGGCGGTCATATCCGAACCAGCCGTCCCAGAGCGCGTAGGCGCGCACGCGGTCGTTGGGCACGCGATTGCCGCTATCGGTGATGATGTACTCGACGGTTTGGCCGGGCCGCAGGCGCACGCCGTTGCCGAAAAGTTGCTGCGCGGCGATGGCGGTTTGATTGGCTTTGCTGTACTCGCGCGGCTCGCGGGTAAGGCGCTTGCTCACGATTAAATCCTCGATCGCGACGCTGCCGTCGGCCACCGATTCCTCGCAGCGGTGCAGGATTTCGCGGGCCTCTTCGAGCTTGGCCAGGTAGCCGGTGAAATCATGGGCCTCGGCGAGAATCGCCAGCGCTTCCTGCTGCATGCGGGCCACCAGCGGCGGCGTGTCATGGCGGCGCAATTCCAGGCCGCGCACTTTGAGCGCGCCGTCTTCGGCGACGGCGAAAAAGCGATTCGGGACGGGCACGTCTTGAAATTGCCGCGACGGCAGGAACACTACGTAGCGATAGATGGCCTCGATCGCCAGCGGGAGATCGGTGCGCGCGGCGATTTCCGCGTTGAGGGCTTCATAGTCGTCGCGCGTCGCGCCGGCTTTTTGCACGTACAGCGAATCCACGAGGGCGTGCAGGATTTCGTAGCCGCGGTCCTCGGCGATCTCCTTGGCCACCAGCAGGGTTTCCCGCGCGACGGCGTTGATCGCTTCGTGCGCCTCGATTTTTCCGAAGCGCGCGTTTTTGTAGCCGGTGTAGCCGAAGCAGCAAACCAGCAGCCACTTGAGCGCGTCGCGCTGGAGTTTGTAGCGTTGTATTTTCTCTGCGTCCGCGCTGCATGGCTGGTCTATGTAGCGCCCGTCTTCAGGCGGGCACTTTGGATGCACGCACATGCCCACCTGAAGGCGGGCCCTACACTTCTTCAACTCGCCGCGTTTGGCGATGAGCCGCTCGACGACGCGGCTGGTGATGCCGCGCCGCTTCTGGCAAACACGATAGCCCAGCTCGGGCACTCGCGGCGCATCGGGACAGCACGGGCAATTGACCGTCTCGGGTGAAATATTGAAACGGGCCATGATGCTGGGATACTCGCTGACGAAATCGAGTTCGGCGACGTTGGCGTGAAAGCCGGTTTTCGGCGTGAAGACCAATCCGCCGCGGTCGGCGATGAGCAATTCGTCGGGCGGCTTGGGATCTTCCGGCTCGGCTTTTTGCTCGGGGATGAGCACGCCGTCGCGCCAGGCCAGTTCCATCTGCATGTAGGAGATTCCCGTGCCGGTCGACGTGCGCGAGCAATATTGCACGGGGAGTTTGGTGACGCGCGCGAGTTCCCAGAGTCCGGAGAGATCGCACTTGTCGGCGATGAAGGAATTTTGCGTGTCCACGTGCAGGCGTCCGAACAGCGTGGTCGCGCTGTTCTTGAACAGGATGCGGCCGTAGCTCATGTAGCTGCGCGCGCGGCTCTCATGTATTTCGGCGGAAGGGTCGCGGTTGAGCGTGAGCGGCAGGCGCAGCTTGGCGGCCTGCTCGCGCAGCCGCGGCAGGATGGTGGCGTCGCCCCAGTCGCTCAGGATCAGGTCGGGATCGTGCCGCGCGAGCAGATGCTGGAACGCGACGGCGGCGGGCTCGCCCGCTTCGTCGAGTTCGAACTCGCGTCCGTCCACTTCGATTTCGAGCGCAGTCTGCACGCCATGCCGGGGATCAATGCCCTTCAGGCCGCCCAGGCGCACGCGCAGGATTTCCAGCGGCGGCGGATCGTAATCAATCGCCCATTCGGTGTCGCAGCATTCGAGCGCGAGGACGCGGCCCTCGCCGTCGGCCTCGACTTCGACGCGCGCCAGCGGAAACACGCCGCGCTGCCAGCAGTACAGCGAGGCGAGCATCAAGTCGCTGTTGTAAAGCCGCAGCGCGGAATCGAACTGGCGCACCCAACGCGTCCAGGAAGCAAATTCATTGGGATGCGCGACTTCGATCTCCAGCACGGGGCGCGGGCGCTGCTCCCACAAATCCATGCGCTCGGCCGCGCGGCAGGCCAGCGCGTGCGGCTGCCGCGCGGCTGCCCCGCGCAGGCGGCGCAGCACCGCGCCCGGTCCCGACACGTAAAATGCCGGCGTGAAACGGTCAATCAGCCGGTGGCGCGTCTGGTTCGGCTCGATCAGCCACAACGTCATCCCGTGCGGGCTCGGGTAAAGATCGAAGAGGCAGCCGCTGATGGATGTTGCGTTGCTGGTTTGCGCCAGATTGCGTGTCGAGCTGCATGTCGGGTTGTGTGTTGGGCTGCACATTTTCGTCGAGGCTTCCGGGCGCATCGAGTTGCTCTGGAATTTTTATTGGCGGCAGGGCGGCCCCGACCTGCCGGGGCGCAGCGCGCTCGAGCGCGTCCAGCCGCTTTTCCTGATCGAGCGCGATGGAGAGCAGGATGGCTTCCATCGGGTTGTCGCTCGCCTGATACGTGGCCGCCTGCGTGTAGGTGCGCACGCGGCGAAACAGGCGGTCGAAATATTCCTGATCCTCGCGGCGCAGCGCGCGGCGGAACTTCGCCCATCGCGCGATGGCGTCGTCGACCAGTTGCCGGAATGTGGGAACCGTGCGGCCCATGGGTGTCCGTGATTCGTGACTTGCGATTCGTGATTCGTGCGGCCACTTCTCCGCGTTCTCGGTTTTCTCTGTGTTAAATGTTTTTTCTTTATTTGCAGAAATAGAAAAACTTTCACCACAAAGGACACAGAGAGCACAGAGAAAACCAAGGAGTCAGAGAGCCCTGTCACCTGCAACCTGTCACCTGCAACCTGCCCCCTCCTCCCTCTCCGATCAGGCGCAGCTTGCCGTTCTCTCCATCGAGCGCGAATCGCCACAGCTCGGTCGCCTGCGTCGTAAGCTGCGGGAACATCGCTCGGCGCGGTCCCGCAAACGACGTCGCGTCCGAAAACACCGCGACGCCCAGCGGCAACGGAGTGAGCGCCCGCAGCGCGTCCAGCGCGTGGCGGAACGCCACAGCAGCGTCGCGGTCGCGCACGTCCTCGTCGAAGTACAGGTCCGGCAGCGCCGTCACAATCAGCGCGTCGGCGGCAAACTTTTCTACGAAGCGCGGCACGCGCACCAGCAGCTCGGTCAACTGAAAACATGTGAACGCCCGCGCCACGCGGATGCGCCGGTTGAACTCCGCCGCGGCAACTCCCCGCTGCCGCGCCAGGCGCGCAATCAGCAACGGGTCAAACCGGTTCGCGCCGTCCAGGCACAGCACCCGCTTCCCTTCGGACAAGAGGCGCGGCAAAAAATAATGGAACAGCCGCGGCGTCTCCGGCCGCCCATAAAACACTGCGAGACCGGCCGGAGGTAGCGCCCAGGGCCTTCTTGGCGGCGCTGGCGGCGCCACCGGCACGGCGAGTGCAACGGAAATGGTGTCTGAAGACATAGCTCATTCCGGGGGACCGAGGGTAAGCTACAGTATAGGCGAATAAAAAGCGAATGTATAGCGGAGCGAAAAAATGGTATTGAGCCAGTTTCCGATAACGTCGTTTTTTCGGGACTTGGCTCAGTGGCCACAAGCAGGTACTCTTGCGGCTACGTCGAAGTTGCACTTAAAAGGGATCGCAGATGTACCTCCTGGCGCTCACACGGTCGAGAATGCAGGTCGAGAGTGACATTGCAGGGCTCATCGCTCTTCTTGCGCCAGTTGGATTGATTTATGGCTGGCACTTTTACTTCACTAGAATCCGGCGCGAACCGGCTGGCTGGCGAAACCGAATCAGTGTGTCATCGCTGGTGTTGGCCTCGCTGGGAGCTCTGCTCTGGCCAATCACAATGATATTCGCGCCAAAGGCAGATTGGAGTGGTTATGTTGGGGTGGCTCAGCAGGTTCACTTCGTCGAATCGTGGGAAAAAGTTGCGGCCCGCGCTCTACTCGTTGCGTTCGTTCTGTGTTTCTTCGGGCGGCCGCGCCTGATTGCGCCGGTCGCAGTCGCGTGCCTTGGCACGACACTGTTTTGGTTCTTTAGCACGATTCCTTGAAGCGTCAACTCCTGATAAGTGGGCTCATCTGAAACTGACCCACTACCAAAAAAATAGGAGGGAACGCGTCGCGAGCCTGAGAATCTTCTCACGGTCATGCAAAGCGGATGGTCAAGCGACCCTCGGTGCGCTGTCGGGGTGTTTGCTTCACAATGATCTGAACGTCGCAGCCCAATCGCGTGAGACATTGGAGCAGGCGACGCTCCGAGATGCCCCGAAACTCCCCGCGGAGCAATCGCGAAATCTTGGGCTGGGTCAGCCGGAGGAGCTTCGCCGCCTGCGCTTGCGTCAAACGCCGCTGATGGATGATTTCCGCGATTTTCGTGACAAGCTGCGCCATAATCAGCATGTTCTCGCTATCGGGAAGGCCCAGGTCGGCGTACACGTTTCCTGAACCTTTTTCGATCGTGATTTCCTGTCGATTGGTTACTTGTGTTTTCCTCATTCTGATTCTCTTTTATGCCCATATTGGTATATATGCCAGCGCTGAATGAGACGCCATGCATGTCTGCGTGATGGCATAATGTATTTCATGAGAAAAGCAACTGCGCGCAAAAAACGCACGCCGCCTATTCGCAGGCCTGATTTTCTCGTGCGCCTGGTCAAAATCTACGGTCGAAAACGCTTGAAGATGAGCGGGGCTGAACTCGTGACACACGAACGAAACCGCTACTGAAAGCTTCTGTTAACGATATCAGGCTATTCACGATCTCATTGGAAACGGCAGCGTCTAAGCGTTTATGTGGCCGCTTTGTAGGTTGGCGTTGGCGCGGAAGGGCTCTTGACCAGCTTGCCTGCTGCGAGCGCGAATAGGCCGAGTACAACGCCTGAAATTAGCCCGATCACCGGACCGGTAAGAGTCATCATCAGCCTGGGAGAATCCGGCATTGGCATGGATTGCATCATCGCCGCCTCTTGGGCATGACGGGCGATGTAGGTATCGAACAGCAAAACGTGCGCAGCGGTGATCCAGACCGAGTTTGCCAATCCGAGTAGTAGACCGTGCAGGAAAAGCATGGTGGGGCGGCGCTTGGCGATCACGTAGGCGCAGATCAGGAAAATAACCAGCCAAAATGCCGGTTCGATCTTGGAGGGAATCAGAAACACCGTAGCGATACCCATCGCTAACCCAAACAACGAAAGCTGAAAAATCAATTTCCAGTTCATATCAGCAGTTTCCGATCCCGGGGGCTTGGGCGGCAGTCTATCTCACAGTGTTCGCAAAGTCATGGGTTTTGAAAATTGGGCGCTGCCCTAATTTGAATGACACTGTCACGGCGCGCTTGCTCAGGAGGTCGGGACTTCAGTCCCGACGAAGAGCTTCGTCGGATCAGAGGTTTTAACCCCTGAAGCTTCAGGGTCTGAAGCCCTCAAGTAAAAGCAGATTGAACTGCCAACATTAATCTCGGCCCTCCAAAAGACGAAAAAAATTAATTTAGGACAGTTCCGAGAATGGCCAACTAGCCGGCGGGCTTCTCCCTAAGTCGGAAACAGCAGCGGTTCCGCAGGCGGCTCGGTGGCGATGCGGTCGAGTTCCGGATAACGCTGGCGGAGCGGCTCGGGGACTTTTACTTTTGCGCGGGTGAGCAGGTGGACGAGTTGCAGCGCATTCACGATGGCTTTGCCCTCGAAATGATTGTTGGTGATGACGAAGGTGGAGTCGCCGCCTTCGGCCACGTGCTGGATGCGGGCGGCCCATGGCTCGAGTTCCTGCTCGGTGTAGAGGTAGTTGTAGCGCTCAGAGGGCGGCATGGCGGGATCGTCGCTGAACCAGGTGTCGTAGCGGCGGCCGTGCAGGCGGACGTAGGCGACACCGGAAGTCGCGCGCTCGCTCGGCTTCATGGAGCGGCCGATCACCGGCTGGTCGATATTGCAGAAGCCCACGCCGCGCTCGTGCAGCATCGAGTAGAAGGTTTTGTCGTTCCACGTGGCATGGCGCACTTCCACCACCAGCGGATAATCGGAAAACTGTTTCAGGAGTTTGCCGAGGTACGTGATGTTTTCTTCCGTCCGGTGGAAAGAGAACGGAAACTGGAGGAGCACGGCGCCCAGTTTTCCGGCATCGCGCAGCACGTCAAATCCCGCGCGGACCGCGCGCTCATCTTCCTCTCCCGCACTCGTATCGTGCGTAAATCTCTGCCACAACTTCGCGGTGAACACAAACCGGGGATTGGCGGAGACGAGTTCCATCCAATGCCGGCAATGCTCCGGCCGCAGCGGCTGGTAGAACGACGTATTAATTTCGATCGTGTCGAAAAACCCGGAAAGATAGGCGGCCTCGTGGAAGACGGCAGGCTTTCGAGCGGGGTACACGATGCCTGCCCAGTCGGAGTAGGACCAGCCCGCGGGGCCGACACGAATCGTGCCTGCGTTTCCTTTTCGACTTTTGCGGGATCCAGACATCACAATTGAAAGTTGTCCTCCTCTATATTAGAGTGATGCTACTCTGGAAGCGGCGCAAGAGGGCGAGAGAAAATGCTCCGGCAACCGGCCTGTGAGGTTTTGCTTGCGGGGTTACCCATTCGAACCGGAGCACCAATTGGCTTCCCTCGCCGGGCGCGTTCAGAGTATTTTACTCCCGGACGGTCCAACTCCAACGGAGCTGCAAGGCAAACAATGAGCCGAATTTTTGAAGCGTTGAAACAGGCGCAATTGGTGCGCGCCGGCAAAGAACAGCCGAAACCGCCGGCAGAGGACGCGGTGGAGGTTCCAGACCGGCGGAGAAGCCGCCGCTGGGCACTCGACATCTCCGTGTACGTGTACGGCCACGGGCCGGGGAAAGAACCATTCCACGAAGAAGCGCACACGCTGAACGTGAACGCGAATGGCGCTCTTCTGCTTCTGGGCGCCCCGGTGCAGAAAGGACAAACGTTATTGCTCACCAATCAGCTCACGCAGCGAGAACAAAACTGCCACGTCGTTTTTCTGGGCGCGCAGCACAGCCGCACCGTCGAGGCCGGCGTCGCGTTTCCAGAAACAAATCCGGATTTCTGGCGGACGCAGGCGCCGCCTGAAGAACCGCCCGCAGCCTGACAATCCGTGATTTGCAATTTACCTCGCACAATCTGAAATCGCTAAGCCTGAATCTGGGATTTTCAAGTTGACTTTTGAATGTTCAGATTTCATGTTTCAGAGCTTGCATTGCAATGAAGGGATTTACAAGCCTGGCCTGATGCTTCGTATCTTCATTGTCACATTTGGTGTTTTAGGTTTTAAATCTTAAATTTCAAATTTGAGATTTGAAATCAGATTTGCATCGGCGGGGCCGGCGCTGAATTGCTTCATCAGATGATCACTCGGCCGCGAGAGCTTTAATCGGCAGAAAGCCCCCATGCAATGGAAAGGTTTCTTCCGGCGGCTCCGATCAATTTGCGATCTGGGTACTCACGTAGTCAGGACAGCTTCCCTGTATAGAGCGCCATGCCGACGGCGGCGTTCATTTTGATGCGCGCCAGTGCGCGAATTTCTGCGCGGTTGCGAATTCCTCCCGCGGCGGTAATCGGGCGGCGAGTGGCGCGGCGCAGGGCGCGGAACCAATCCAGGTTCGTTCCGCGCATCGTGCCTTCGGCGTCCACGTAGGTGCACAAAAATTCAGAGGCGTACTTTTCCAGTTCGGGGATTACATCTTCGGGGCGCAAGCGCAACTTATCTTGCCAGCCGCGCACCAGGATTTTTCCGCCCTCAGTGTCTAGCGCGACCATGACACGCCGCCGTCCAATCTTGCCGGCCAGGCGTTTCAGAAAACGGCGGTTCACGCTTCCATTCTTGAAGGCGGCGCTGCCAACGATAATTTTCTCCGCGCCCCAGCCGGCAATCCGCGCGGCTTGCGCGACCGTGCGGATTCCGCCGCCCACGCGCACGCGCATCTTGCGCTTTTTCGCCGCGGCGCATAGCTGGCGCACGAGCCTGGCGTTCGATCCCTTTCGCATTGCGGCGTCGAGATCGATCACGTGGATCAGCGGGTAACGGCCGAAGCGGTCGAGCAAACCAAACACGTCGTCCACGGCGAGTTTGCGCGTGCGTCCGTGAACCAACTGAACGGCGCGCCCGTCTTGCAGATCGATGCAAGGAATCATCATGTCGAGCCTCTAGGATTTGTGCGACAGCGAATTAGTCAAGTCGCCAGCGGCTAAAGTCGGATCGATTCTGCATACTTTACGGCACGGCTGAAGCCGTGCCCTACAAAGATTCGGCTGTTATTTCACAGGCACTTCAGCCTGTCTGGCGGACCGACACGCCTTGTGCGCCGAGATAACGCTTGAGCGCGCCGAGTCCCTGGATACTGTCGTGGAAAATTGACGCGGCCAGCGCCGCGTCCGCACGGCCTTCGCGGAACACTTCGAGGAAAGTTTCCGGAGTATCAGCGCCGCCCGACGCAATTACGGGAACCGAAACAGCGCGCGAAATCGCGGCGGTGAGCGGGCAGTCGAATCCGGAACGCGTCCCGTCCTTGTCCATGGAAGTGATCAGAATTTCTCCGGCGCCGCAATCCACTCCCTGGCGCGCCCAGGCAACTGCATCTATTCCAGTGGGCACGCTGCCGCCGCGAACGAATGCTTCCCAGCGATCTCCCACGCGCTTGGCGTCAATCGCCAGCACCACCGCCTGCGAGCCGAACTCTGCGGCGAGCGCCGTCAGCAATGGCGGATTGCGAATCGCCGCGGTGTTGACCGTCAATTTGTCAGCGCCTGCGCGGAGGATGGCGCGGCCTTCGTCGACATTGGCGACGCCGCCGCCGGCCGTCAGCGGAATCGCCAATTCGGCCGCGACGCGGCGTATGGTTTCCAGAAACGTAGGGCGGTGATCGCGCGAGGCGGCGATGTCCAGAACCACAAGTTCATCCGCGCCTTCGATGTTGTATCGCGCCGCAAGCGCCGCCGGGTCACCCGCATCGCGCAGGTTCACAAAGTTCACGCCTTTGACGACGCGCTCGCCGTCCGTATCCAGGCATGGAATGATGCGGTGCGCGAGGCTCATCCTTTGCCACCCGCTAGCCGCACAAAATTGGAAAGGATTTGCGAGCCGGCCGGCCCAGATTTTTCAGGATGAAATTGCGTCGCGAAAACGCTTCCCTGCTCGAGCACGGCAACAAACGGAGCGCAGTGATCGCAGTAGGCGACACCCGCCTCGCCGGCATCTAGGGCGGCGTAAGAGTGCGCGAAATAAAAATAGGCGTCCTGCCGAACGCCTTCCAACAATTTGCTAGGCCGCGCGCGGCGCAACTGGTTCCATCCCATGTGTGGAAGGCGGTCGGCGGGCGGCAGAGCGGAAACGTTTTGCGGAAACAGCGCAAGGCCCGCATCTCCCGGCGCTTCGTCGCTGGAGGCGAACATGGCCTGAAGACCGAGGCAAATTCCAAGCAGCGGCGTCCCCCGCGATACCGCGTCACGCAGCGGATTCACCAGCGAACGCTCGTCGAGCGAGCGCATCAGCGCGCCAAAATGGCCTACGCCGGGAAGAATCAATGCATCGCAGCCCGCAAGGGCCTCCGGCGTAGACGCGCGGCGCGATTCAACGCCCAAGCGGGAAAGCGCGCGCTCCACGGAAGGAAGATTCCCCGCTCCGTATTCCACCAGTGCGATATTCATAGCAGACCTTTCGTGCTCGGCAGCACTCGCTTCAATTGAGGATCGCGCGTGGCCGCAAAACGCAGCGCCCTGGCGAACGCCTTGAAGATGGCCTCCACCTGATGGTGCGAAGACCGGCCATACATCAGGCGCAGATGAACATTCGCGCCCGCGGCCTGAGCGAAGCCGCCGAAAAAATCCTCGAGCAATTCCGTTTGCAGGCCGCCAACGTGCTTCGCAGAGAATTTCCATTTGCAGACGAGATGCGGCCGGCCGCTAAAATCAATGGCCGCCGCGGCGAGCGTTTCGTCCATCGGCATCAGGAAATATCCGGCGCGCAAAATGCCGCGCTTGGAGCCCAGCGCCTTGCGCACGGCCTCTCCAAGAACGATGCCCGTGTCCTCGACGGTGTGGTGCTGATCGACTTCCAGATCGCCGCGCGCGGTCAGTTGCAAATCCATCGCACCGTGCCGCGCGACCAGCGTGAGCATATGATCGAGAAAAGGAATTCCGGTGGAGATATTCGCGCGGCCCCGGCCGTCGAGGTTCAGGCTCACGCGAATGTCCGTTTCGGTGGTGGTGCGGCGCAGTTTTGCTTTTCTCATGCCCACAATTTCTCCAGATCGAGAACGCTGTGCAGGATTTCGAGCGCGCCCAATTCGCGCAATCGCTTGGCGCGCGCCTGGTGCGCCTCGCTGCCATGCGGCAGGACGCCGAGGAACGGCACGCGCGCGCGTTTTGCGGAGAGCGCGTCGTCAATGTTATCTCCGAGGTAGAGCGCTTGGCTGCCCGGCGTGCCGTTGAGCAGGACGCGTAAGCCCTCCGGGTCCGGCTTGCCTTTTTTTACGTCGTCCATGGTGACCGAGCGGCGAAAAATAGCGTTCGCGTCGGTGCCCTCCAGCGTATGGCGCAACTCCCGGCGCGTGCGGCCGGTAAAAAGAGCAAGCTCGGCGCGGCGCGACCAGTGCTCCAGCTGCTTGTGCGTGACCAGCCACCGTTCTCGCGACACGTTTCCAGGGCGCGCCTTTGTGCCCCAATAGACTTTCTGAAAACGCGCTTTCACTTCTTCATACGGAACCGCCGGGCCGAGCGAAGCAATCCAATCCGTCGTCAAGCGCCAGTCATCGTTATAACCGGAACGATTCTTCCACTGGTGGATTTCAGCGTAGGTGACGCGCTTGCCGGTAAAAAAACGGACGGTGTCGACAATCGACTTGTGAAACGATCCGTGCACGTCCACGAGTACGCCGTCGACATCGAAAATAATCAGTTTTGGCGACAGCTTCACAGGATCCTTTCTATCGCACGGAGCACTTTGCGCGTGTCGGCCCGCGTGCCCGCGCTGATGCGAACGAATCCCTCGCGCGGAAAGTCCCTCCGTCCGCGCACGAGAATTCCCTTGCGTTCGAGGGCGCGAACGAGGCGGCGCGCTGCGGGGCCGAAATCCGCGAGCACGAAATTCGCGCTGCTGGGATAAATCCGCGCGCCCAGGCGGGCGAGGCCCTTTTCCAGCATGGCGCGGCTTTGCAAAACCTCCCGTGTGTAGTTGCGTAGAAAGCGCGGATCGCCAATGGCCGCCACCGCCGCCACAAGCGCCGCCGAATTCACGGGATAGGGCGTGCAGGCGCGGCGCATCGCCGCCAGGATCTCGGCCCTTCCGAACAAACAGCCCACCCGCAACGCCGCAAGCCCCGCGGATTTTGAAAATGTTCGTGCCACAAGGAGATTGGGATACCGGCGAATCCAGGGAAGAATCGTAAGGCTTGAAAAGTCGAAATAGGCTTCGTCGACCAGCACCAGCGTCCGCGAGGCAGCGCGCAATATGCTGCGCAATTCCGTGTATCGCACCAAAGTGCCTGTAGGATTGTTGGGATTCGCGATGTAGAGAACGCGCGGGCAGCGCTTTGGCGGCTGATGCAGTGCGCGAATCACCGCTTCCACGGGAAATCGCATTTCCTCGTCATAGCGCAATGTGATGACGCGCGCGCCCGCGAGCTCAGCGAAGAAACGGTACATGTCGAATGTGGGCTCAATGACCAGGACCGAATCGCCATCCTCGATGAATGTGTCCGCGATCAAGTGCAAAGCATCGTCAATGCCGTTCGTCAGGTGCATTTCCTCGGCGCGGACACCGAAGTAGCGGGCCAGGCGCTTCGTCGTCGCCTGATATTCGGGATAAATGGCCATCTCTTTCGCCGTGATGCGCGCGAGCGCGCGCAGGACCGCGGGTGAACAGCCCAAAGTATTTTCATTGAAGTCGAGGCGAAGTTTTTTGGCGCGGCCTTCCTCCGGAGCGTTGTACGGCGCGAGGCGCAATGCAGCCTTGCGGACTGGAATAACTGGAACGTTGGCGCGTTTCACTGGCGCACCTCAACAGCGCGGGCGTGCGCTTCCAAGCCCTCCGCGCGGGCCATGGCAGTGACGACGGGCGCGAGTCGCTTCAGCCCGGCGCGCGAAATTTCCTGTGTGCTCGAGCATTTCACGAAGTCCGCAACGCTCAAGCCGCCGCGCGCGCGCGCCCAGCCGGAAGTCGGCAACACATGATTAGTGCCGCTTGCGTAGTCCCCGGCCGGCTGCGCGCTCCACGGCCCAAGAAACACGCTTCCCGCTTCGGACAATTTCTCGACCGATTTCCGGTTCGCATCCGGGATGCTCAAATGTTCCGGGGCCACGCGGTTTGCAAATCGAATCGCCGCATCGAGCGAATTCGCAACCAGAATGGCGCTCGCAAGGCGAAGGGATTTCCACGCTGGATTTGTTTTCGGCAATGCGCGCAGCTGCTTTTCGACTTCCACGGCCACCGCCTTTGCGAGACGCGGCAATGGAGTGACCAGCAACGCAACGGCGTCGGGATCATGCTCGGCTTGAGCCAGGATATCCGCGGCGATGAATCGCGGCGATCCGCCCGTGGCCAGGATCAACACTTCCGTCGGGCCGGCAGGCATGTCAATCGCGCAATCGTTGGAAACGATGCGCTTCGCGGCGGTGACGTAGCGATTGCCCGGGCCACAAATTTTGTCCACGCGCGGAATCGATCGCGTGCCATAGGCAAGAGCGCCAATCGCCTGCGCCCCGCCTATGCGGGCAATTTCGGTCACGCCGAGAATTTCAGCGGCGGCGAGCAAAGCGGGACTCGGCTTCGGACACGCAATGATGATGCGCTTCACGCCGGCCACTTGCGCCGGGATCGCCGTCATCAGGAGCGTTGAAAAAAGCGAGAACCGCCCGCCGGGGATGTAGCACCCGATGTTTGCGAGCGGCGTGACTCGCTGGCCGATGCGAACTCCCGGCTCGACCGTGATGGACCATGAGCGAGGACGCTGTTCCGCGGCGACTTGGCGAATATTTCGCGCGGCATGTGCGATTGCTTGAAGCAACTCACTCGGCACGCTGCGGCTCGCGTCGCGGATTTCGGCGCGGCTGATCCATAGCGATTTCCGAGTGAGTCGAAGCCCGTCAAGGCGCAGCGCCCAGCGAAACAGGGCGGCGTCGCCATTCTTGCGGACGTCGGCGAGTATGCGCGCCGCAATTCGCTCGGCGGCCGCGTCATGCGAGCTGCGCCGCGCCAGGAATTTCGCGGCCACGGAATCGGTTAGTTTGAGTATGCGCATGCGGATCAAAACTTTCTTCAGAGCACGATCTTGTTCAGCGGGTATTCGACAATCCCCTGCGCGCCCGCGGCCTTCAAGCGCGGAATGATCGAGCGCACCACGTCTTCGTCGATGATGGTATTCACCGCGATCCAGTCGGGATCGCTCAGTGTCGAGACGGTCGGATTCTTGAGCGCGGGGAGCACAGCCAGCACAGCGCCGAGGTGCTCCTTTCGCACGTTCAGCATGATGCCCACTTTCGTGTACGCAGCGATGGCGCCGGAAAGCAAAAGAAAAATGTTGGAAATCTTTTCCGATTTCCAAGAGTCCGCCGAAGCCGCATGATTCACGATAAACACGGTGCGCGATTCGAGGATGGTATCCACAATCCGCAAGTGATTCGCGCGCAACGACGATCCCGTTTCCGTGACTTCGACGATGGCGTCGGCCAGCTGCGGCACCTTCACTTCGGTCGCGCCCCAGGAAAACTCCACGCGTGCGTCCACTTGATTGCGTGCGAGGTATTGCTTTGTAAGATTTACGACTTCGGTGGCGATCACTTTCCCCGCCAGGTCTTTCACGGACTGCACCGGCCCGTCTTCCGGCACCGCGAGAACCCAGCGCACGGGCGAGAGGCTTTGTTTCGAGTACATCAGCTCTCCGATTTCCGCGACTTTCGAGCCGGTCTCAAACACCCAGTCGCGCCCGGTAATCCCCGCATCCAGCGCGCCGGTTTCCACGTAGCGCGCCATTTCCTGGGCGCGAACGAGCATGCAATTGATTTCCGGATCGTCGATGCCCGGAAAATAGCTGCGCGAGTTGATCGAAATCCGCCATCCGGCTTTGCCGAAAAGCTGGATGGTCGCATCCTGCAGGCTGCCTTTGGGAATACCCAGGCGAAGTACGCTCATTAGCGCGCGTCCTTTCCGTAAACGGCCTTCGGGTCGAATGTACGTTCGCCGACCAACTTGGCCTCGCCGGCCGGAGAAAGTTGCCGGAAGAAACAGGAGCGGTAGCCTTCGTGGCAAACTCCGGGACCGAGCGCGTCCACGCGAATCAGCAATGCGTCCACGTCGCAGTCCACACGAATTTCGCGCACTTTCAGAACGTGGCCGCTTTGCTCGCCCTTGCGCCATAGTTTGTTGCGCGAACGGCTGAAAAACGTGACTTCGCCGCTCGACTGCGTCGCAGCGTACGCTTCCGCGTTCATAAAACCCAGCATGAGGACTTCGTCCGAGCCCGCGTCCTGAATCACCGCGGGAACCAAACCGTCGAGTTTCTTGAAATCCAAGTCCATCGTCTCCCCCAACTTCTCACGACCGCCACCGTAAAACAAAAAACCCGCTGGCGCTTGCCGCGCCAGCGGGCCGATGAGTGCGAATTTCGATGCGCTACTCAAGCCTCCGCGGGCACGGTCGTACGCCGTGATGATGGTGATGACCGTGGTGTCTCGCGGAGAAATTCATTGCGAAAAAGACTATACAAGAACAGGCGATTCGCGTCAAGACAAGCGATCCTTTCCGGCGACTGTTAATTAGGCTTCCGGGACATGGTACCCTGCGCGAAGCACCCGGCAGGCCGCTGTGGCATCCGCCTCCGCGTGCCCCTCGCACGTCTATCGTTCAGTCAGGAGAATTTTGATGCATTCTAAAGTCTGGACCGACATGTTTGTTCTCGCCATTCCTGTGGCCGAGAAAATTCTGCGCCCGATCGTCGTTTACTTTTTTCTGGTAATTGGATTGCGCCTGGCAGGAAAGCGCGAACTGGCGCAGCTCAATCCTTTTGACCTGGTCGTCCTGCTCACGCTGTCGAATACGGTACAGAACGCAATCATCGGCGACGACAACAGCGTGACGGGCGGCATCGTCGGCGCCGCAACGCTGCTGCTGGTCAATTATCTTGTCTTGCGGTTTCTCTTCCGCCACCAGAAACTGGACCAACTGGTCGAAGGCAGAGCCACCGTGCTGATTGAAAACGGGAAGATCCTGAAGAACAAACTTGCGAAGGAAGTACTCTCGCTCCAGGAACTGGAAGCCGCTGCGCATAAGCAGGGATTCGGCGACCTCCGCGAAGTGGACCGCGCCACACTCGATCCCAGCGGCACGATTTCCTTCACCGGCAAGAAACCCGCGCCGGAAGAAGAGCGGCACCGCGAACTGCTCGGCCGGCTTGACCAACTCGCGAGCGACATCGCAACATTGCGCCTGCGAGTCGTGCCCCCGGCGTCGTGAGCGCGGTTCCCGTTCGGGTCAGTGCATCAACATTCCGGTCGCGGCAATCCCCAAGCCCGCGAGTCCCGAAACAATTCCAAGGAGCCAATAGAATCGCTTGCGCGAGAGCAGCGCCAACGAGCAAATCACCAGCGCAACTTCGAGAAACACTTCTCCCAGATCGAAGCGGTCGGCCTTGCGTTGCGCGCGCGCCGATTCGACCTCGAAGTCCTTGGCCTGCTCCTCGATTTCAGCTTGTTCCTTGGTATAGCGGTCGACTTGCGCTTTATATTTTTCCTGGACTTTTCCGCCCTGCTCCTTGTCCTTGAATTCAATCAGGGGAAGCATGTCCAGGCTCATGTCATAATTGTGAAGGCGAATATTCTTCGCCTGATAATATGCCCACTGGTCGGTCGCGCGATTCTGCATCAGCAGTTCCTCGGTATGCGACCGGTGCCCCAACAACGAAACAATTGCCACGCATACGGCGAGAATCGCCATGGTGACGGAAACAGGGGCCACCGACGGATTCTCGCGGCCATGTTCCGCGTTCTCCTGGAGCTCACTCAGTTCGTCGGGCATGAACTCACACTCCTTCTCTAATTAATAAATTAACTGCTCGCGGTTCTCGTTGTTTTTGTGGCGCCGGCGTCTCGCCGGCGGATCTGCGCCCGAATGATACTGCAAAATCCCCCGGCAAGACGCCGTCGCTTGCAATTCCCGTTCCCCGGCAGAGCCCACGACCTTGTTATCCGGCGAAAGCAGCCAGAGTTTCTCTGCACGCCGCAAGCGTGCGATCGATGTCCGCGTCCGTGTGGGCCGCCGAAACAAACAGCGCTTCAAACTGGGAAGGCGCCAGAAAAACGCCGCGATCGAGCATTCCGTGGAAGAATTCGGCAAAGCGCCGCGTGTCGCATTTCTTCGCGGCGGCATAATCGGCTACCGGCTCGCGTGAAAAAAACAGCGTGAGGAGCGAACCCGCGCGAACCGCCGTTGAACCTGCGCGCGTTTCCCGAAGCGCCTCGACGATGCCGTCTCCGAGGCGCTTCGCTCGCGCGTCGAGCGATTCGTAAAACCCCGGAGCGGCCAGCAAATCGAGCGACGCGATTCCCGCGCTCATCGCCAGCGGATTCCCGGACAGCGTTCCCGCTTGATAGACAGGGCCGAGCGGCGCGACGCGGTCCATCAAGTCGCGGCGTCCTCCGTATGCGGCAACCGGCAATCCTCCTCCGATGATTTTGCCGAGCGTTGTCAAGTCCGGAGTAATACCAAACAAGGTCTGCGCGCCGCCGTAGCAGATGCGGAAGCCGGTGATCACTTCGTCGAAGATCAATAACGCTCCGTACCGCGAGGAGAGATCGCGCAGGGCCTGAATAAATTCGGGCTTGGGCGGGACGACGCCCATATTGGCCGCTATCGGCTCGACGATTACCGCGGCAATTTTGCCGCGATGCAAATCAAACAGTTTCTCCACCGCCACCGCATTATTGTACGGAGCATTGAGCGTTAACTCGGCCAGCGCCTGCGGCACGCCGGGACACGCCGCGATTCCGAGCGTGGCGAGCCCCGACCCCGCCTCGGAAAGAAAACTGTCCGAGTGGCCGTGATAGCATCCGTCGAACTTGACGATCAGATCGCGGCCCGTGGCGGCGCGCGCCAGGCGAACGGCGCTCATGGTCGCCTCGGTGCCCGAACTCACGAATCTCACTTTTTCACAGGAAGGAAGCGCCTTCCGGATGCGCGACGCAAGTTCGACTTCAAGCTCGGTCGGCATGCCGTAACTCGTGCCGCGGCGGGCTTGTTCGGCAACGGCCTGAACGACCTTCGGATGCGCGTGGCCCAAAATCAGCGCGCCCCAGGAGCAGACGTAATCGATATATTCGTTTCCATCGGCGTCCCACAGGCGCGCGCCGGCCGCTCGATCGACGACCACGGGTTCGCCGCCCACGGCGCGAAACGCGCGCACGGGACTATTCACGCCGCCGACGAGCACGTCGCACGCGCGGCGGAATATTTCCTGCGAGCGTGGCCGTTGCATTTTAACCTGTTTGGGTGAGCTCATCGTCGCATGTGGATGAAGCCATCCGCGTCAGCAGTTCTTCAACCATCGCGCCGCGTCCTTCGCATGATAGGTAAGCACGATGCTCGCGCCCGCGCGATGAATGCCGGTCAATATTTCCAGCGCGATTCGCTTCTCTTCGATCCAGCCGTTCGCGGCAGCCGCCTTCACCATCGAATATTCGCCGCTCACATTGTATGCTCCCACCGGCACGCTGAATGTATCGCGTACCCGTTGAATAATGTCGAGGTAGGCCAGCGCCGGCTTCACCATGACCATGTCGGCGCCTTCGGCGAGGTCCAGCTCAACTTCGCGGAGCGCCTCGCGCGCGTTGGCCGGGTCCATCTGGTAGCCGCGCCGGTCGCCAAATTGCGGCGCGGACTCCGCCGCCTCGCGGAACGGGCCATAAAAGCCGGAACAATATTTCGCCGCGTAGCTCATGATGGCGATGTCTTGAAATCCGGCGCTGTCCAGGGCTTTGCGAATGGCGCCCACGCGCCCGTCCATCATGTCCGAAGGAGCGATGATATCGGCGCCGGCGCGCGCATGCGAGAGCGATTCCGCCTCGAGCAATTCCAGCGTCGCGTCGTTCTTCACTTCCCCGTTTTCCACGATGCCGCAATGACCGTGATCGGTATATTCGCACAGGCACACGTCCGTCATCACCAGCAAGTTCAGGTTGGCGCGGCGAACCGCTTCGATCGCGCGCTGCACGACGCCATCCGCCGCATAGGCTTCGCTGCCGAGCGCATCTTTTTTTTCCGGGATGCCGAACAAAATAATTCCCGGTATGCCGAGCTGCTCCACTTCGCGGCATTCTTCAAGAAACGTGTCGACGGACTGCTGCGCGACGCCGGGCATCGAAGCAATAGGATTCCGGACGTTCTTGCCCGGGCACACAAACATCGGATAGATGAAGCCGTGCGCCGACAGGCGCGTTTCGCGCGCCAGGGAACGAATCGCTTCGCTGCGCCTCAGTCGGCGCGGTCTAGTTACCGGAAAACTCATACGGCCCTCGCATTTGAATCAGCGCTCGATGAAAAATAGTTGGCAATTGCATCCGCCATGGATTCCGCCGTCGCGTGCGGAGCTTCGATGGCGACAGGCAATCCAGCGCTCCTCAATGCCGCTGCCGTCACCGGGCCGACCGCGGCGAGCGCTGCTTTTGCTCCTAGACGAGAAAGCACTTCCTCCCCGAGTTCAGCGCGCATATTTTCAATCGCCGACGGGCTGAAGAAGGAGATCACGTCCACCTGGGCATCGCGGATCGCGCGCATCACTCCCGGGTCAATCGCGCCCACGCCTCCCGTATGATACGCCACGATCTCCGTGACTTGCGCGCCGGCGGCTCGCAGCGCATCCGGCAGATCGGGCCGCGCGCGCTCGCTGCGCGGCAATAAGATTTTCCTGCCGGCAAGCGATGCTGAAAGCTCGCTCGCCAGCGCCGCCTCGGAAAATTCCTGCGCCACGTGATCGACTGAAAATCCTTCCGCTGCCACAGCGCTGGCGGTAGCCGGGCCGACCGCGGCGCAATGACAATTCGCAGCCCGGCTCGGATCGATTCCCAACGCGCGGCAACGCCCGGCAAAAAACCGTACCGCGTTGGCGCTGGTGAACAAAATCCAATCGAACTCACCGAGTGAGCGGATCGCCCGATCCAGCTCGGCCGTATCGGACGGTTCGGAAAAACTGACCGCCGGAAATAGCATCACAGTCGCACCCATGTCTTCAAGGCGCGCCATCAGTTCGCGCGCCTGCTCGACGGCGCGTGTGACGACGACGCGCTTGCCTTCGAGCGGCCTGGCCGCGCTCACGCGCGTGTCCCGCGGCTTTCGCTGTCTAGCAAAGCCGCTGCGCCGGATTCGCGCAATTTCTGCGCGATCCGCTTGCCAATCGCTTCGGCTTCTTCCGGCGATCCTGAATCCTTCTCCCACATGCGCTGCGTGCCGTCCGGGGAGAGCACAGCGACGTCGAGCGCGAGTTGCCCGTTTTCGACGCGGCCCCACGCGCCAATCGGCACCTGGCAGCCGCCTCCGAGCCCTGCGAGCGCCGAGCGTTCGGCAGTCACCGCGCTGCGAGTTTCCGCGTCTTCCAGCGGCACCAGGAAACGCAATGTCTCGGTATCTCCCGCGCGGGCCTCGATTCCGATGGCGCCCTGTCCTGCCGCGGGCAGGCTCACCTCCGGCGGCAGCACCTCGGTGATGCTTCCGCTTAAGTCCAGGCGATCGAGTCCCGCCTTGGCCAGCACAATCGCGTCGTAATCTCCTCGCTTCAGTTTCGCGATCCGCGTATCCACGTTTCCCCGAAGTTCGAGGACGCGCAAATCGCGCCGCGCGTAGAGCAATTGCGATTGGCGCCGCAGGCTGCTGGTGCCGACCCGCGCGCCCGGCGGCAGCGACGCCAGCTTCGCCCCGCTCGAAGAAAGCAGCGCGTCGCGCACGTCTTCCCGTTTTTCAATTGCGGCAATTGTCAAACCAGCGGGCATTTCCGTGGGCACGTCCTTCATGCTGTGGACAGCCAAGTCGATGCGTCCCTCCAGCAAGGCGTCCTCAAGTTCCTTGATGAAGACTCCCTTGGTCCCGATTTCGCTGAAACTCGTTTGCTGAAATTTATCGCCGGAGGTCTTGATGATCACAATCTCAGGCTCGCCGCCCGCAGACTTGCCCAGGGCCCGCGCGATGCTTCTCGCCTGCCACAGAGCAAGGGCACTGCCCCTCGTGCCGATTCGCAGCGCCTTCAAGGCTTCTCCCGGTCCAGCCGGAACAGGTCTCGAATCGCTTCAAAATTCTGCAGTTTTCTGCGCAATTCCGGAATGCCGCGCATGCGTTCGGCGGGAGTGAGGACCACGCGATCGAGAAATTCCCGCAGCATGGCAGCAATTTGCGCGCGGTCCTCTTCGGAAAGATTGCGCATCGAAGCTAGACGCTCCTGCACGAAGGCCTCGTGCTCGGATGCCAGTTTATTGCGAAGGTCTCCGAGAACCGCGCCGGCGGCCACTCCCGCCTGCCAGTGCAGAAATTTTTCGACTTGCTCGTCGATGATCGCTTCGGCCCGCGGAATTTCGGCCACGCGGGCCTTCTTGTTTTGCTCGACGATTTCGGTCAGGTCATCGATGTTGTACAGATACGTGTTGTAAATATCGCCGACATCGGGAGCGACGTTGCGCGGGACTCCGAGGTCAATCAGGAGCAGGGCCCGATTGCCGCGCGCCGCCATGGCCCGTTCGATCATAGCGCGCGTCAAGATCGGCTCGCCGGCCGACACCGAAGCCACGATTAGGTCGGGCCAGTCGAGGGCCGCGGCCAGATTTTCCCACGGGACGACTTCCCCGCCGAATCGCGCCGCGAGATCCACCGCGTGCTCCGGCGTGCGATTCAGCACGCGCAACTGCTTAACGCCGCGGTCGCAGAGATGCCGCACCACTTGTTCGCTCGTCGCGCCCGCTCCGACGATCAGCGCGCGATGGTTGTTGAGCTTGCCGAAAATGCGCTCGGCCAGTTTTACTCCCGAAAACGCCACCGAAACGGGCCGCGTGCCGAGTTCCGTTTCACTGCGCACGCGTTTGCCCACTTCAAGCGCGGCCTGAAACATACGGTTGAGCACGGGACCTGTTTCACCGCGGTCCAGCGCGATCTGGTAGGCATCGCGCACCTGGCCCAGAATTTCCGCTTCACCGAGTAGCATGGAATCGAGCCCCGCCGCGACGCGGAACAGATGCCGCACGGCGTGGCTGTCCCGATGGCGATACAGCGAGCCATTCAATTCGATGAGGGAGAGCTGGTGGAAGGACGCTAAAAATAATTCCACTGCGCCGGCGCTATCCGCCGCGTCTTCGCGCGGGACGCCGTACAGTTCGCTTCGGTTGCACGTCGAGAGCACCAGCGATTCCTCGAGGATCCCGCGCGAACGCAGCTGTTCGGCGGCTTCGCGCGCCTGCTCGGGCGTGAAGGCCACGCGCTCCCGCAGGTCAACCGAGGCCGTGCGATGATTCAGTCCGATAAGAACGATTTCCATTTGCGAAACGCTCGACGAGCTCCCCTGATTCCCTGCCTTCGCACCCGCTCAGAAGTATCGGTGAAAATGCGATAAATATCGGTTCACGATACTGTAACTGAAAATCACAAACATGAAATTGAAGATGCAAAGCGCGGAAGCGCGCGCTCCGCGCCACGCCGCTGTCCGCGACAGGTACGTGTACCCGACGTAAATCAAGAAAATCAAGACGGTGACGATCACTTTTGGATCGCCATCCCAATACTGTCCCTGCAGCCGGTGCGCCCAGATCAATCCCGCGGTCATGCCGGCGGCGAGCGATGCGCAGCCGATCAATACGCTGCTGCGCGTCATGCGCTCGAGAACATCGAGCGCCGGAAACCGCCACCCCACAACGCCCAGCTTGTGGTCGCGCAACCGCCGGTTCTGCACCAGAAAAATAATGCTCAGCACGAACGAAATCGCGAACGCCGAATACGCCAGTATGTTCAGCGTAACGTGAAATGCGAAGAGCGGCCCCTGCGCTGGAGGCGCGTTGACAGGGCGGGCAGCAGGCAGGTGCGCAAGCAGAAACACACCCAGGACGATCGGCAACACGAATGGACCTACGGCGCGGCGCCGGTGAATGGCCTCGAGACAAAGATAGGTAGCGGCCAGCAGCCACGCAAACAGCGAAAGCGAACCGAAAAGATCATCGTACGGCACGGCATGAATCAATCGCGACCGGGCCAGCAGCGCCAGATAGTGCAGACCAAGCCCCACCACCAGGCACGACGTCGCGCCAATCCCCGCCGCCCGCGAAGGCTCGCGCAAATTCCAGATGTACAGCGCAAGGCTCGCCGCGTAAAAAAGAAGCGTCGCAATTACGTACGGACTTGTCATTGTGTGCACGCATTCGCGGGAAGGGTTTTTCGTTGCCGCTCTCCGCAAATGTCCATTGCCTCAACATTATAGCCAATTCCCAAGCATGAAAGCACGAATACGAAGCGGGCCGTCCCCGGCTAGTTTCCGCTAAGACATTTCTTCGAAGCTTGCCGGGAATGCAGCGCTGATCCCTGCAGGACCCGCTAGTGAGACAAATTCGTTGTGTCGAAAACATTGGAAGCGTACGATGCCGCAGAATGCGTGGGGAAAGATTCGATCGGAGAGTCGGTTCGAGCTGGACTAATCCAAGGAGAGCAAAATGTTAAACATGCGAATTCTCTTTCGCGGTGCAATCGCAGCAGCGCTGGCGATCATGATTGCGTTTGGCACGTCGTCATTGGCCGCCGATATCCTCGACGATTGGGCTACAGCAAAAGCGCCGCCACCGCCCGAGCTCAAGCCGATAACAGTCGACGGTTCGACGACGGCTCTGCTCATACTTGACATGATGAAGATGAACTGCGGGGCGCGCCCGCGCTGCGTGGCCACCGTCCCTAATGTCAAGAGGCTGAACGATGCGGCGCGCAAAGCGGGCGCAATGGTGTGGTACAGCTTTGTCGGCAGCAATGGCATGGCCACTCCGGCGGACATGATCGATCCGGGTTTTGTGGCGCGCGACGGGGAGTGGGTTCGCCAGAACGGGCCGGACAAGTTCATCGGGTCGAATCTGGATGAAAAACTGAAAGCGCGCGGCATCAAGACGGTCATCGTCTGCGGCACTTCGTTTCAGGGCGTGGGCATTGGCACCGGCGGCGGCGCGGCGCAACGCGGCTACAAAGTCATCATCCCCATCGATTGCCTGTCTTCAGAAGATACGTACTCGGAGCAATACGCAGCCTGGCATCTTTTCAAAGCCGGACCGGCCGTTGTCACCAGCCAAGTGACGCTGACGCGCACCACGATGATGAAGTTCTGATGCGCCTTTGCCTTCGGGAACCCTGAGCTGAGTTGTGAATTACAAGATAGCCAAAATATTTTCCTAAAGGTTCAAGACGCGGGCTGGAAATCGAAGCGGACCAAGAGGTCGGCAAGCTTGGTAATTAAATTCTGAAAAAATTGGAAGTAAGTTGAGGTTTGATTTCGGTCAGGCGCGAGCTGCGACGGAGGCCACATTCACATTTGTCCCGTTTGTCCGTGGTCGAGCCGAGAAATGAGCGCCGGCGCGGTCCAGATTCTCCCGGAGGATCATCAGCGTAAGGAAGGTAGTGAGAACCCGCTTTTTGATTTCATCGGATAAACGCGCGCTTCCCGTGCCGACGAGGGCCAGCTTGACGGCCGCCGCTGCCACATAGCTTTCAACTTCGGCTCGTCGAGTGGCGTCGGACGTTCCCGTCGCCGTCTCTCGCCGCATCTCGGCACAGGCACTTTCGGCAGCCGAGAGGAAGTGCGGAACGCAGTACCCTTCCATCTCTAGCTCTGTGGGAACGAGGGTCCCGCAGCCGGGGATGCGACACTGTTTGAAGCAATTATCCATTTCGTTGCCTGGCCTTTCCCAAAGCAGGATAACTACCAAACTCCCATTCGACCCTGACGCCCCTTGACAATTTATCTCCAATGTTTACAGTGTATTAGAAATGCTAGGTGAAACAAATGTTTCTGATTGGGACACAGCGGTTCAACTTTGTGCCACTTTTGGGCAAATGTTTTCACATGGCTTTTAAGAGGCCACACCTATCTTACCGGCAGGCCGAGCCACCAAGTGTGAAATCCTTATATCGGGCCAGTTTCCGGATGATTAGTCGCGCAATCATAGTCTAGTATCGGAACAGCTCGCCGCACCCCAAGCTGGCAGGGCCCAGCAGGGTCCCCCCGCGTAATGGCTGGGCAGCACCAGGAGCCCGAGCCATGCAGGCAAGGCTCAGTTTTGCTATCATGAATGCGAAGCCTAACTTTTGATGACCCAATCGCTTGAATCCGTGAACCGGAAAGCACTCTTCCTGCGCGCCTGCAGGTGTGAGCCTATCGAGCGCGTACCGGTATGGATCATGCGCCAAGCCGGACGTTACTTGCCCGAGTACCGCGCTATTAGGGCCAAGCACAATTTCCTGGAAGTTTGCAAGACGCCTGAACTGGCCATCGAAGTTTCGCTGCAGCCCTTCCGCGTTTTGGGCGTGGACGCTGTGATCGTTTTCTCCGATATCTTAATTCCTGCCGGCGCAATGGGTTTGCCATTCGAACTGTCGGATAAGGGGCCGGTGATCGAGTCTCCCCTGCGAACGGCCGCGCAAATCCGTGAACTTTCATCTTTTGACCCTGAGCAGGAAACGGGGTTCCTCATGCAAGCGATTCGCGGCCTGGTTCGGGAGCTGGGCCCCAACGTGCCAGTCCTGGGCTTTGCGGCCGCGCCGTGGACGTTGGCTTGTTACATGATCGAAGGCCACGGCACAGACGGTTTTCCCGCTGCCAAGACGATGCTTTACTCCGAACCGGAACTCTTTCGAAATCTGCTCGAACGCATTGCGCACGCCACGGCCCTCTATCTTCGAGCGCAAATCGCGGCGGGCGCCGCGGCTGTGCAACTTTTCGATACCTGGGTGGGCGAGCTGACGCTCGATCAATACCGCGAATTTGCGCTGCCCGCGACGCAGCTACTGATCGAAGAAATTGGCGCCGGCGATACGCCGGTGATTCTCTACACGAAGGCATCCCGCCACTTGCTGACCGCTGCGGCGGAATCGGGAGCGAACGCGCTGAGCGTGGATTGGCGTGTGGATCTCGCCAGCGTCCGCGAACTGATCGGGCCGCGCATCGCGCTGCAAGGCAACGTTGACCCGTGCTTGCTGCTTGGCCCGGAAGAAGGCGTACGGAACGCAGCTCTCGGGGCAATCGAGAGCACGGGCGGCATGGGTCACATCCTGAATCTCGGCCACGGCATTTTGCAGCAGACGCCGGTGGAAAATGCGCGCGCCTTTGTTCAGTCGGGCCAGGCCGCCACCGTCGCCGTCGATAAAGTGCGCATGGAAGGGGCGCGATGAAAGCCCGTTAGGCGTGGACCGTAGCTGCTTACACTTCGTTTCGATGGGCAGCCCGTTTAATTTATGAGCGATTCAAGCCTCCATCTGCAGCTGAATCGGAAACGCTTCGAAATTTCCGAGGAGTTTCTCGAAAAATATAATCGGCCGGGACCGCGCTACACCAGCTATCCCACGGCGCCCGTGTGGCAGGATAATTTCGGGCCGGACGACCTCGAGCAGTTTTACGCAACGGCCAATGAGGCGCGCACTCCGGTTTCGCTCTACATGCATCTGCCCTTCTGCGAAAGTCTGTGCCTGTTCTGCGCCTGCAACGTGGTCATCACCAAGGATCACGGCGTCGCGCCGCCCTACATCGAAATTCTCGAGCGGGAAATCGAGCACGTCGGGCGCTTCGTGTCCCGCAATCGGCCCGTCGTGCAATTTCATTGGGGCGGCGGCACGCCGACCTATCTGACGCCGGAACAAATGGAAGGCCTTTTTAAATTCACGGCCGAGAGGTTTACCTTCGCCCCGGATGCGGAAATCGGCATCGAGATCGATCCGCGCGTGACGACGCACGCGCACCTCGAAACGCTGCGGCGGCTGGGCTTCAACCGGTTGAGCATGGGCATTCAGGATTTTCATCCCGAGGTGCAGGAAGCGATTCACCGCATCCAGCCGCTGGAAATGACGCGAGGTTTGATCGAAGAAGCGCGCCGGCTGGGCTTTGACAGCATCAACGTCGATTTGATTTACGGGCTGCCATTGCAAACCGCCGAGCGCTTCGCGCATTCCGTGGAACAGGTCATCGGTCTTTCACCGGACCGCGTGGCGATGTTCAGCTACGCGCATGTGCCGTGGCTGCGCAAGCAGCAAGGCGCGCTCGCCACGCGGCTTCCGGAAGGCATGGAGAAATTCCGCATCTTCCGCGCGGGCCTGGAAAGTTTCCTCGAAGCCGGATACCAATACATCGGCATGGACCACTTCGCCCGGCCCAGCGACGAACTTGCCTTGGCGCAGCGCGAACGCACGCTGCACCGCAATTTCCAGGGCTACACGACGAAAGCCGGCGCAGATCTCTACGGCATGGGCGTCAGCGCCATCAGCAGCGTCGGCGCGTGCTACGCGCAGAATGATCGCGATGTCGCTCCCTACCGCCAGCGAATTGAAGGCCGCGGTCTCGCCACCATGCGCGGCTACCGCCTCACCGCGGACGATTTGCTTCGCCGCGCCGTGATCAGTCGCATCTTGTGCCATGGCGTCCTCCACACGAACGAAATCGAACAGGAATTCGGGATCCGCTTTGACCAGACTTTCGCCCCGGAAATCGAGCGCCTTGCCCCGTTTGTTTCCGACGGATTGCTCGGGTTCAGTGACGGCATACTGCGCACGACGCTTCTGGGCCGCATCTTTATTCGCAATATCGCCATGGTTTTTGATCCGTATCTTGAAAAACAGAAGCTCGAAAGCCGCCAGCTTTTTTCAAAAACGCTCTGAGCGACCGATCGAGGCTCCGTGTCCATTCCCTCTCCGACTGCATTTCCGATCATCATAATTGGCGGAGGAATTTCCGGCCTGGCTTGCGCTTATCGCTTGCGGCAGGCTGGAATCCCGGTGCGTTTGTTAGAGGCTGGCAGCCGGCCCGGCGGAATGATTGGAACGAAGGAGAAGGACGGATTCCGCTTCGAGCTCGGTCCACAAAGTTTTCTCTCAACGGAGCCGGTTCTTGGGCTTATCGACGCGCTCGGACTGAAAGACCAACTACTGCATGCCAATCCGCGTGCTCCGCGTTACATTCTCATGAGCGGCCGTTTAGTCCCAGCGCCGCTGGCCCCGCCCTCCTTATTGACGACCTCCTTACTGTCAGCGCGCACGAAATTGCGGCTTTTCATGGAAATACTGCGCCGATCCAAGCCCCCGGCAGATGACGAATCCATCGCCGCGTTTGTTCGCCGCAAATTCGGAGACGAGTTGCTCAACCGTTTGGTCGCCCCCTTCGTTTCCGGCGTCTATGCCGGCGACCCGGAACGGCTGAGCCTGCGCGCCGCGTTTCCGAAGCTGCACGAGTTCGAGGCGAAGTACGGAAGCGTTCTCCGCGGAGCCATGAAATCGCGGCCTGCCACGGGCGCGCAACGCAAGAACGCCCGGGGTCGCTTCCACGATGCCAGCGGAAAGAAGATTAGCGGCCTATGTTCGTTTCGCGATGGCATGGAAACTTTGCCGCGGGCCATCGCCGCTCGCCTCGGCGACTCACTTCTACTTGAAACCAGCGCGGCAGGCTTGCGCCACGGCAAGGCCAATGGAAAGCCATGGTTTGAGGTGGAAATCACGCGCCGAAATCATCGCGAAACGCTGGCGGCCAGCGCGGTGGTCATCGCCACGCCCACGTACATCGCATCGCAAATCCTCCTGAGCCTTTCCGATAAATTTGCGCCGCTATTTTCGCGCATCGAATACGCGCCGTTAGCGGTGGTGTCTGCATGCTATCGCCGCAAACAAATCCGGAGGCCCCCCGACGGATTTGGCTTCCTGGTCCCTCGTGCAGAAGGCCTGCGCGTTCTCGGCACGGTTTTCAACTCCGCGCTTTTCGCCGGACGCGCTCCGGAAGGAATGGATTGCTTCACCAGCTTTGCGGGAGGCGCCACCGATCCCGGGTTGTGCGGATTGAGCGAAGGAGAAATCACGGAAACCATTTGCGCCGAAGTTGCGCGCGTCCTCGGCATCACGGGGAAGCCAGTAGCGACCAACATGCACCGCTACGCGCGCGCCTTGCCGCAATACAATCTAGGCCATACTGAAATCGTAAAATCGCTCGAAGCCCTCACTGCATCAGTGCCCGGATTATTTCTTGCCGGGAATTACTTATCCGGCCCATCCATCGGCGCCTGCGTCGAGCAGGCTGACCGGACCGCCGAAGCGGTTCGCATTTACCTTGCGTCGATAGGTGTTGCAGGAGTAGGCGCAGTCGCCCACGCGTGATTTTGGTAGGACAGGCTTCAGCCTGCCTGGTTTTCATTTTGCATGCTTGCAGAAAAGCGACAGGCTGAAGCGCGTCCTACCGGGATCGTAGTAAGATGTTGCACCGGATAGTCATACTCGCCCGGCCTCATCCATTCGCGTCGTTTCTCCGTACTTACAGGAGAACGGAAAGGGAACGGAATTTTGCTGCTTGCAGTCGTCCAACCCTGGCCCGAGGGCAAACAGCCGACCGATGCTGCCCTGATGGAACGCATCCTGCAACGCGACTCCGCCGCTCTCGAGACTCTCTACGACCGCTATGGCAGGCCGGTGTATTCCCTTGTTCTGCGGATCGCCCAGCATCCCTCTTCGGCGGAAGAAATCGTGCAGGACGTTTTTCTGCAGCTCTGGCGCAGCGCGGACCGCTTTCAAATTTCGCGCGGGCCTCTCGAGCCCTGGCTGTTCACCATGGCCCGCAACCGCGCGCTCGATTTTCTCCGCCTGAGACGCGAAAAGCAGCGCCGCCGCGAACATTCGGATTCCGATATTCTTCCCTCAGCCGTCGTGCGTCCCGATCCCGAAGGCGACATTGATCGATCCAGGCGCGCCGAAAAAATTCGCGCGCTCATGACTTCCCTTCCCGAAGCGCAGCGCCGCGCGATTGAGCTGGCTTTTTTCGAGGGCATGTCGCACAGCGAGATTGCCGCTGCCACTGGCCAGGCCCTCGGCACGGTGAAAAGCTGGATCCGCGGCGGCCTGTTGCGGCTCCGGGAATCGCTTGCGGAGGCAAGTTCGTGATGAATTGCGAACAACTCGCTCTGCTGTACGAAGAGTACGCCCTGGGCGTGCTGGAGGGAGAAGAGCGCGCGGAACTGGAGACGCACCTGGCGCGCGCAGGCGATAAGTGCATCGCGGGAGTCGCCCAGGCGAGATGGGTGGTCGCGCAACTGGCGCATGCCGCGCCCGATACGCAGCCTCCGGCAACGTTGCGAGGCAAGATCATGGACGCGGCCAAGCCGTCCGCGGACATGGCGCGCGGCGTCGTTGCCGTCACGAAGCCAAAGGCGTCCGAGCCGAAAGCAATGTTCCCGGCATGGGCCTGGGTTGCGGCGGCTTTGCTCGCGCTGATGACCGGATATACGATCCGCCAGATAAACAATCAAAACGAGCAACTGGCCCAACTGCGCAAACAAATGAAGCTCGCCACGATGCAGAACCAGGCGCTTCAGAATCAACTGGACATGGACCGCATGGTCGCCATGGTCATGATGTCGCCGGATTCGACCTCGCTCAAACTCATGCCCAAGGACAAAAACATGCCGATGGTTCACGCCTACCTGCATCCGCACATGGGGGTAGCCATCACGGCGGATCAGATGCCTTCCATGCCTGCGGCTCGCACGCTACAGCTTTGGTTCGTGCCGAAGTCTGGAAGGCCCTTGAGCGTAGCGATTTTCCATCCCGACGCCACCGGCGAGATCGCGCTGGTAGCTCCGGTGAATATGCCGAGGAACGAAATTGCCGCGCTCGCCGTAACGGAAGAACCCGCCGGCGGCAGCCCGCAGCCCACCACACCGATCGCTTGGATGGCTCAAGTAAATTAAAAACAGTTCGATATTTTCTGTCTCGATTTTGTTTTCTCTGCGCTCCTCGGTGTTCTCTGTGATAAACGCAATTGAATTTCCGCGCGAACTGAACGCTGTAAAAACCTTTAACACAGAGGGCACAGAGGAGCGCAGAGAAAAGCGGGAGTAAATATAACCGCACATCTACAGCCACGGCCGCGCCATCTATTTCTTTTCCCGCGCTTTGAGGTGTAGTCTGCGGCGGCCTCCCGCTTCCCGGTACCGCCGCTTCTCTTCGCTTGTTTTCACAATCAACGGCGGCACAGGTACCGGCTTGCCAAGTTCATCGAGAGCGACAAACGTAAGAAACGCCGTGGTGGTATGTTTGCGCTCCCCTGCCACGGAATCTTCGGAGAAGACATCCACGCCCACTTCCACGGAAGTGTGGAACGCGCGATTGACTTGTGCTTCGAGAACAATCAAATCTCCCACGCGCACGGGATTCAAAAAATCCAGGTGATCCACGGACGCCGTAACCACTTGGCGATGGCAGTGCCGGTGCGCCGCAATTGCTCCGGCGATGTCAATCAAGTGCATGACCCGCCCGCCCAGAATATTCCCAAGCAGGTTCGAGTCCTGTGGCAGCACCAGCTCGGTCATTTCCGTGCGTGAAGCGCTGACCGGGCGCCCTGGCAGGGATTTCCCCGGGCGCGTTTTCGATTTTGCCGGCACAGAAGATGGTTTCATTGTTGCCTGCGCGCTCCCTGATATTGCTTCAATTCGCCTGCGATCGGGATTTTCGTAGGACAGCCACTCCTGGCTGTCCGTTTAGCCCCTGCATAGATTGTGCCGGGACCGCTAAGAGTGGCTGTCCACCAGATATTTGGCGTTCCGTCCCAGCGCGAATATACTATGCGCATGACCTTGACCCAACCACAGAAGAAATCGCGCCGCCAAATCCTCGAAGACTTCGTCGCCGCCAAACCGACAGATGCATTCGCCCGCTACGGGCTGGCCATGGAGTGCGCCAATTCCGGCGACGCCGCCGCCGCGGACGAGCATTTCAAAGCCCTCCTGACCGCGCATGCCGAATACGTTGCCGGATATTTTCAGTACGGCCAGTTCCTGGCCAAGTCCGGCCGCACCGAAGAGGCGCGGTCCACACTGAGCGCAGGCATTGCCACTGCCCAGCGCACCGGTGACGAGCACGGGCGATCCGAGATGGAAACGGCGCTGGCCGAACTCGGCTGACTGTGCGTTTCCTCTTGAGAAACTTACGGGCGTTCTCCCTAACTCACATCGTAACGGACCAGCAGCTAAAGCCGAATTGATTCAAACGAACTATTGTCACGGCTGAACAGGTTGCTGAAAAATTCCAAAAGTGTCATCCCGAGGGCGCGGTTTGCCCGAGGAATCTGCTTTTTTTTTTGGGATTCGTGAAAAAGCAGATCCCTCGCTTCGCTCGGGATGACATTAAGCTAATTTTTTCCGCAGCCTCTGAAGCCGTGACCCACAAACCAGGTCGCGTTCTCAAACGGACTCGCAACACCCGCGTTTCCTTCCACATGGATCGCTCGTTACTAGGCGGCATCACTTCGTTCCGGCGTACTTGCTCGCCTATTCTGCCGGTGCTACGTTCGATGATGCTCTTCTCTTCACGGAGACAGGTAAAACCATGGCCCTGAGCATCGACGATCTCCTCCGCCGCGCCGTTGAAACCAAGGCGTCCGACCTTCATCTGAAAGTGGGCAACCATCCCTGCCTGCGTGTGGACGGCGCTCTCACGCCGCTCACCGATGTCCCGCGCGTCACTCCGGAAGAAATGCTGTCCATGGCGTTCAGCATGATGACCAATCGCCAGAAGCAAAAGTTCAAGGAGACGGCGGAACTCGACATGGCCTACGGCGTCGCGGGCCTGGGCCGCTTCCGCGTCAACGTTTTTCAGCAGCGCGGCAACGTCGGCATGGTGCTCCGCGTCATTCCGACCAAGATTCGCACGATCGAGGAACTCAATCTCCCGCATGTCATCGAAAGTATCTGCGAAGAGCAGCGCGGCCTGGTCCTGGTTACGGGCACGACCGGCTCGGGCAAATCCACGAGCCTTGCGGCGATGATCGACCGGATCAATACGACCAGATCCGATCACGTCATTACCATCGAAGACCCCATCGAATTCCTGCATCGCGACAAAAAGAGCTTTATCAACCAGCGCGAAGTGGAAGTCGACACCGCGAACTTTTCCACGGCCCTGCGCGCCGGCCTTCGCCAGGACCCTGACGTCATCCTGGTCGGCGAAATGCGCGACCTCGAAACCATCGCCACGGCTTTGCTGGCCGCCGAAACGGGCCACCTGGTGTTCTCCACCTTGCACACGCTCGATGCGACCGAAACGATTCAACGTATCATCGCCGTCTTCCCTCCTCCCGAGCAGAAACAGATTCGCCTGCAAATGGCCGCCACGCTGAAGGCCGTCATCAGCCAGCGCTTGGTGCAATGCGCCAATCAGAGCGGCCGCGTTCCCGCCGTGGAAGTGATGATCGCGACCGCATATATTCGCGATTGCATCATCAACCCCGATAAGACACGCCTGATCCACGACGCCATCGCCGCCGGCACCAGCCAGTACGGAATGCAGACGTTCGATCAATCGATTTTCGATCTCTATTCGCGAAACCTCATTACTTACGAAGAAGCGCTCATACGCGCGTCCAACCCCGACGACTTCAAGCTGCGCGTCCAGGGCATCCACTCCGCTTCCGACTCCGCCCGCGAGGAAATGGAACAAAGCATGAACGAGTTCGAGCGAACCAGTAAGCGATAGAGAATGAAGTAGAGGAAGGTTAGGAAGTTTGGGAGGTGAAGGATAAAAGCCTCCGCCTCGAGATTGCCAGGACTCCAGTGTGATATCTCCGTGCTCAAGTAAAAGCACCCGTGGATTGTGATCGATTCTTTCCTTCCTTTAATTCCTTTTCTTCCTTTACTTCCTCAGGTTCCTTTACTTCCTTTTCTCCTCAAACTATGCTCCTCCCATGCGCCCCTCTCCGCGAAAACTTTCCTCCGAGACCGATCTCTACACAGCCGCCATCAATAGCCTGGCGCGGCGCGCCTATTCGGTGTTCGAGATGCGGACTTATTTGGAGCGTCGCGCGGAAGACAAAGATGTGGTCAAGGGAATTCTGGACCGCCTGAAGCAGCTCAATTATTTGGACGATGCGCGTTACGCGCGCCAATTTGTTCGCCTGCGAACCGAACTGCGCAAGCAGGGGCCCTTTCGCATTGCCCGCGATCTCCGCGCTCGCGGCGTGCCCGACCGCCACATAGAATCCGCCCTTGCCGAACGCTCCGCAGAATCGAGCGAGGGTCCCCTCGTGCGGGAGCGGCTGAACCGCCGCATCAAGTCGTTGCGCGGCCCGCTGGACGAACGCCGCGTCGCTTCGCTCTACCGCAGCCTTCTCCGTGCCGGGTTCTCCGCGGATATCATTCGGCGTGAATTAACTGCTCTAACGAAGGCCCCGGTGGCGGAGTTTCAACCAAACTCCAGCGATGAAATTTAGCCTCGAAGGCCAGCCGGCGAAGCGGAGTTCGCCCCTGGAAACACGCCGCATTGCTATCGTGGCGCGCTCCCGCAACCTCCGGTCCGCTTGCGAGCCGACCCACGAATTTCTTTAGGAAGGATACAATTCGTTGACCCCTCGCCGACTCCGACGTGGGTTGAACATGGCACGACGCGGAATCCTTGCGGGGTGCCGTTGCTACATCGCCCGCCACTTCATTTCCACGCGCACGGGAATATCATTCTTCACTGGCAGTGCAAGGAGCGTTGGCGGATCGATTTTGAAATCCGACAGGGTCAGCGGGATGGTTCCCATGATCAGCGTATCGTTTCCCTTGGTCATATGCTGAAGCGAGATCTGCTTGTATTGCATGGTCTGTCCCGCGAATTGAACTTCCAAGTCCGCCAGAATGGTAGCCAGCGAAGAGGCGTCCTCGGGCAAGTGCGTACGCACCGTGATCAGGGGAAACTGTCCGCCGCGCACCACTTGAAGCATGTGCAGGTCGCGGTTGCTGTCGCCGGAATCAAACGACTTCACGGGAACAGCAATCAGAAAGTCGCATTGTCCGGCATGGCAGACTCCCTTTCCTTTCGCGGCATGGCTTACGCCCTCGGTTTGTTTCAGCGTGTGGGAAACGTGATACGTGAGCGTGGATTCCTCGAGAATCCACTGGCTGTCCGCGGCGGCGAGCCGCGGAATCGTCACGAGCAAAAGCGCCAACAGAAATTTCTTGTTCACAAAATGTCCTTACTCCTTCCCCTGAAATCCACCTTAGGAATGGTCTTAAAACTTGAATGATACGGACACGATGGACGCGCCGTAAGCCGCCGCGGTCACGATGGCCACCGCCCCGTGCGCGCTCGCGATCCCATGCACTTTCTCCCCTTTGCTTTTTTGATCGAAGGCGATGGCGCCTAGAATAGGCGTCAGAATCATGCCCGGCCCGTGAATCCACGCCAGCGCCTTGTGAACGCGAATTTGGCCGCGACTATTCGTCCCCGGAACCCTGGGCGCGCGAATCGCAAAGTACGCGCTCATGAAATACAAATCTCCCGTTGCTGAGCCCAGGGCCAGATGCGTCCAGCGGTCCGCCGTGCTCGTGCTCCTGCCGCCCGCGCCGAAGGAAGTAGCAACGGTAGCGATCAAAGGAACGGCCGCGATGAGGCCAAGGCGCTGGTGCAGCATCAGCATGTGTGAACGCTTGTTGAGCCGGGCTTGATCCGCTGCCGTGCCTTGCGCCTGCTCGGGAGAGATGCCCAGATCTTGCAGTGAAAGCACGCCAGCCAGCGTCACGTTGGAGGCCTGGCCAGTGCCGGCGGCGACCGTCACTTTCGCCGTGTTCGTGCTGTACCCTTCTGCAGACACGGAAAGCTCGTATTCGCCCGGCATCAGATTCGACACAATGTAGTGGCCGCCAGAATCGGTCTGCGTTTCTCTCAATTGACCCGAGGCTAAATTCTTGACGGCGACTTTAGCGTTTGGAACGACTGCACCGGCTGCGCTGGTAATTACGCCCGAGAGCGAAGAGTTCGAGTCCTGCGCGCGCAATGGAATGCTAATGCCAAATAGGAAAATCAAAATACCGAGCGCGACGCCACTCTTCTCTGCCCTCTGGTTCATATCCAAATCCTCCAAATGACCCAGTCTCCAAATTCTGGGCGTAAAGATGCAGCAGGCTGTTATCAAGGATGCCCGAGCAAGCGAAGAGGTTTCATATGCCGCGAGCGGTAAGGCGACAACCGCTTATGATTTGGCCCGGGAGGGATCGCTGCTTAACCAGGAAGTAGATACATCGCCGCAAGTGCGGCAATCCAAAGGGCCGGGCCGGCTCAGGTATGCGGGATTAGACCAATGCCGTTACAGATTAACTAAGCCACGTGCATGCTTTGCGTGTGCCATCCCTTGAGACAAACGCGCGTGGATCGTTTATCCAGGGTCAACATGATCTTGTCCTCGCGCGCCAGCCAGCCGATTGCCCAGTCAAAGAGCGGAGATTTTGCTTTCAATTCGTCTTTCAGCTTGGTCAGCGTCATTTCTCCATTTGCTTCGAGCGTATGCCAGATTGCGCCCGCCATCGTTCCAATCTCTTCACTCATTGGGATGATCCCCTCCTTTCCAAATTCCGGGTTTCGAGAACTTCGATCGCACTTACGACGGTTGGGGCTAATTCGCTGTTTTGCTTTCTTTGCCGGGCCCTCGACCGGCTGAGCCGCCGCGGCAAAGCTGGTTTAGGCGCAACTTCCGCTTGCAGGACGTAGTAGCCGGGCTGCTTGACGGCCAGTGTTTCCAGCCGTTCCATGAGCAGCACGCCTACTCCTTTATGGTATTCGATGGTGTAGTTTTCGCAGCATCGCGCGCAGAGCCAGTAGTGCTTCACGCCGTGCCAGTGGGAGGGTTGTTTTTCCTGCCGGGGAGATTGCTGAAAGCGATACAGACGCCCTTGCCCGTAATCAAAATCAGACGAGCAATCCGGGTGGGCGCATTTCAGATACATAAACTTTTGTTTCGCCGCCTTCCTCAGAGATTCGCGCAAATGGGCCCAAAAAGCAAGATACGAACGCATGCGAAGAAAGGCAAACTCAATAAATGGATTCAACGCATCGGCGCATCTTTGCCAACTGGTGTGCCATTTTCGGTGTCGCGGATTGAAAGGTGCGTCACACTGGCGTCGCACGCCAAGTGTCCTGCCTTCGGGACCAGTCAACGCAAACTCGCGAGCGGAAAAACAACTCAACGCAGATAGCACGGAGAAGATCTTTGAGAAAAGAAATCCTGTCCTGACAGTTCGGGAGTTACTGCCTGCTCTTTCCTCATTCCGAACTCTGCGCCCTTTGTGCCCTCAGTGGTGAAAGCTTTTGACTTTCCCCGCGTTGCGAGCCTCTAATCCGTCTGCCATAATGTTTCATCGAAGCCGACACGCGTGAGAGAAATGGCGAGCCGGGAAGCGGGATGCATTCCTCGGGTCACCAGTCACTAATCACCAGTCACCAGTCACGATTTACGAATTACTGAGGGCATCTTGCTGAGCGGCAACGAAATCCGCAGCACGTTCCTGAAATTTTTCGCCGACCGCGGCCACCGCGTCGTTCGCAGCTCGTCGCTCGTCCCGACGAACGACCCCACGCTGCTCTTCACCAATGCCGGAATGAACCAGTTCAAGGACGTTTTCCTTGGCCTCGAACAGCGCGACTACACGCGCGCCACCTCCTCCCAAAAATGCGTCCGCGCCGGCGGCAAGCACAACGACCTCGAAAACGTAGGCTTCACCAACCGCCATCACACCTTCTTCGAGATGCTCGGAAACTTTTCCTTCGGCGATTATTTCAAGAAAGACGCCATCGCTTACGCATGGGAATTGATCACATCACCTAAATGGTTTGGAATCCCAGTCGATAAGCTGACCTTCACTGTATTTGGCGGCGCCGAGGTTGCGCCCGGAAACACCCTCGGCGTTGACGAAGAGGCCCTCAAACTGTGGATAAATGTCGGCGCTCCGCGCGATAGGGTGATTCCAGTCCCCGGCCTGAAGGAAAATTTCTGGGCCATGGGCGACACCGGCCCATGCGGCCCGTGCAGTGAAATATTCTACGATATCGGTCACACAGCGTCCGATAAGGGCCACCCGGATTGTGCATTCCCATGTGATTGCGGTCGGTACGTCGAAATTTGGAACCTCGTCTTCATGCAATTCAACCGCGACGCCTCCGGCACAGTCGAGCCGTTGCCAAAGCCCTCGATCGACACCGGCGCCGGCCTCGAACGTCTCGCTGCCGTCTTGCAAGGCAAGATCAGCAATTTCGATACGGATTTGTTTGTCCCTCTTATCCAGCGCGCAGGTGAACTCACGGGAACTCGTCCAGGCGCGTCACCACGAAGCGACGCTTCCCTCCGCATCATCGCCGACCACGCGCGCGCATTAGCGTTCCTAGTAACCGATGGTGTAGTTCCTTCCAATGAAGGCCGAGGCTATGTCCTACGGAAGATCATTCGCCGCGCGTGTGATTTCGGACGACAGCTTGGTCGTAAGGACCCTTTTCTTTACGAAATGACCGAGGAAGTGACAAACCTAATGGGAGGCTCATATCCCGAGTTGTCAAGGTCCGACGTCAATGTTGTCTCGATTATCACGGGAGAGGAGCAGAAGTACTCGAGATTAATTGTCCCCTCTGAAGAACAATTGATAAAGAGAATCGGAAGTAGGCCTGGGATTCCATCAGAAACCTTGAGGACAATCCAGGAAGTTGGCCGAGACCTCGGGGTCTTTTCCGAAGAAGTTGTCGGGAAGGCACAGGTGCGACGCCGATACGAAAATGAGGCGAGGCGGATCATAGTTTACCCGCATGACTTCCTTTTCGCCTATGGATCCTTGGGCCTTAGACCCGACCAATTGAGGGACTTAGCATCTGCGCAGGGCTGGCATATCCCTGAGGGCACTGAGGAAGAATTCAATCAATTGCTGGAGCAGGAGCGGAATCAAGCTCGGACGTCGTGGAAGGGAGGCCACAAAGCCGTCGCGAATCCGGTGTACGTAAAGCTCGCCGAAAGGTATCGCACGGAACCCGATTTTTACTTTGAAACAACGGCAAAAAATCGCCGCATCGAAGCCATCGTTACCAAAGAAGGCGCCGTCAACGAACTCCCGGCTGGCGCGGAAGGCGAAATTGTTTTGGATCGCACCGTGTTTTACGCCGAATCCGGCGGACAAGTTTCCGACATCGGCGCGCTCTGGAACAACGAGCACACCATGCATCTCGCCGAAGTGCGCGGCGCGTACTACCCCGTCTCCGGCTTGATCGCGCATCGCGTCGTCGCAAGAGAAAAACTTGCCGTGGGCGATCTCGTCGCCTGCGTCGCCGACGGCGCGCGGCGCGAGCACATCAAGCGCAATCACACCGGGACGCACCTGATGCACGCCGCGCTGCGCAACATTCTCGGCACGCACGTCAAGCAGGCCGGCTCGCTCGTCGAGCCTGCGCGCCTGCGATTTGATTTTTCGCATTTCGCCGCGATCGATCCAGCCGAACTGCGCGATATCGAGCAGCAGGTGAACGACGAAATTTTGCTCAACAGCGAGATCCAGACCAATATCACCACGCTGGACGACGCGCTCGCATCCGGTGCACTCGCATTTTTCGGCGACCGCTACCCGGAACAGAACGTCCGCGTGGTCACCATCCCCGACCCTTCGGCCCCGCGCGGCTTCTACAGCAAGGAGCTATGCGGCGGCACGCACGTCCGCCGCACCGGCGACATCGGCGTGTTCAAAATCGTGGTCGAGCAATCCGCCGCCGCCGGAGTCCGCCGCATCGAAGCCATCACCGGCGCCGCCGCCCTTGCCGACTACCAGCGCGCACAAGAACTCCTGCGCGAAATTTCCGCCCGCATGGGCGTGAACGAAGAAAACCTCGCCGCCGCCATCGAGCGGACCGCGCAAACACAAAAACAACTCGAAAAGCAGCTGGAAGCCGTAAAGCGCAAAGGCGCCCTCTCCAAGCTGGATGAATTGGCCGCCCAGGCGCGGACCATCAAGGGCGTCAAGGTCATTTCCGCCGAACTCGAAGGGGTGGACCGGGAGGCCATGCGCCAACTCGTGGACAGCCTTCGCCAAAAGCTCGGCTCGGGCGTGGTCGTCCTGGGGACCGCAGAAGACGGCAAAGTAGCCCTCCTGGCTGGCATCACCAAGGATCTTACCTCTAAGTTACACGCAGGAAAGGTGATACAGGCCATCGCCAAAGAAGTGGGCGGATCGGGCGGCGGCAGGCCCGACCTGGCAGAGGCTGGCGGAAAAGACACATTTGCCCTAAAAAGTGCCCTCGCACACGTTTACCCCCTTATTGACCAATTGCTATAATTGATGAGTAGCGCTAGGAACGCCCAGGCGAGGATCCCTCTCCCTGTCGCGGTGTTTGGTCTGTCTCACAGGAAGCTGAATCGCACTGCCTTCTCAGAACTGAACGATATGCGCTCCCTCTCCAGTTCGATGGTGATCTTTGTGGGAATGCTGGTCTTATGGGCTGTTCCGGCTCATAGCCAGATCGTTTCCTACAAGGACTCCGACGGCAAGCGAGTGTTCATCAACTCGAACCCGGCGGTTTACGTCGCTCGGCCGATTAAAACCGTGGTGCCAAAGGGGTTTACCCTCGTGGGGAATGTGTCGCGCACAACTCAAAGCTCATCCGTAACGCCTTCCGAAATGTCTGCCGCCGAGCAGAGCAATCGGAAAAAAATCGAGGAAATGATTCGCGAAGTTTCAGCTCGATATCGCGTGGATCCGGCGCTGGTTCGGGCCGTGATCCAGACGGAATCGAACTGGAACACCAGCGCCATTTCCCGAAAAGGCGCGCTTGGGTTGATGCAACTAGTTCCGGGAACTGCGCAACAATTGGGCGTAAACGACGCGTTTGACCCAAAGCAGAATCTCGACGGCGGAGTTCGCTATCTACATACGCTCCTGGAGCGTTATAATGGCGATCTCGACAGGGCTCTGGCCGCATATAACGCGGGGCCGGGTGCCGTCGATCGTGCCGGGGGCATTCCTCGGTATCGAGAAACGCGTGAATACGTTCACAAAGTTACCGATTCATACTTCCGTCCCGGATCCGACCGCATCCCTCGTGCATTTGATGAACCGCGTCCCATTTACCGCACGGTGGAAGCAGACGGACGGGTCGTTTTTACGAACGAATGAGGCAGACGTTGCGGCCTGACGCCGCTCCAATCCGGCCAATCCTGCGCGTGTTTTTCGCGTCCGTGCTGGCTTTGTCGCTTTTTCCTCTCGCTGGCCTCGCCGATGAAAGCGCGTCCTCCCGCCGCGATTCCGCAAAATCTCAATTTGAGCGCGCGGAAAAAGCCCGCGAGGCGCTCGAAGCGCGCCCGGAGAGCGCGCGCACGCTTAAGGATTACACGGCCCTGGTCGTCCAGTATCAGCGCGTGTACCTGATTACCTCTCACGGCGCGGATGTCCCCGCCTCGCTTCGTCAAGTGGCCGAACTGTTCCGCACGATGGGCGATCTCTTCGATGCAAAATATTATCAGCGCTCCATCAATTCCTTTCAGTTCCTGATCCGCGAGTACCCTGCGAGCAAGTACCGCGAGGATGCGCAATTGGCTATCGCGCAAATCGAGCAGGACGACTTGCATGATTCCGTTCTCGCGCAAAAAACCTACGAGCAGTTTCTGGCGCTCCACCCGCGCTCATCCCATGTCGCGGAAGTTCGCGCCATTCTGGCCAAGCTGTCGGCAGGGAGCGCCCCGTCAAAATCGGCCGTGCAGACGCCGGCCCCCAAAGATCGCCCGGATCGCGCGAGCGTCAAAACAATTTCCGCGGAAAAGACCCCGCCGGCGACAGACACGAAGCAAGGGTCGTCCGAAGTTAATGCCGACACGGATGACTCCGGCCCAAGAGTTTCGCGCATCCGCACCTGGAACGCGGACACCTATACTCGCATCGTGATCGACGTCGGATCGAAAGTGAAATATCAGGCGGCGCGCATCTCCGGGCCCGACCGGATTTATTTTGACATTGAAGGCGCAAAGCTCAGTTCCGCGCTGCTGCGTAAGCCGATCGATCTGGAAAGCGGCGGATTCCTGAAAACGGTCCGCGTCGCGCAATATCAGTCCGGCATCGTGCGCGTCGTGTTGGAAGTGAATCGTGTCACGGACTACTCCGTGTTTCTGCTGCCCGATCCGTACCGCCTGGTCGTGGACGTCTACGGCACTTCCGCCGCAGCCGAAGAGGCCGCGCGCAATACGACTCCTCCGCCTGGCCCGACCACAACGGACGCGCCGGCAGGGAAACCCGAAAAGCCGGCCGTGGAAACCGCGGCGCAGGCTCCCCCGAATGCGCCCGAAAAACCCGTAATGAAATCCGCGCCAGCTCCTGCAGCGAGCACGCCGGCTGTCCAAACCCATTCGCAATCCGCCGCAGCCCCCGCGCCTTCCGCGAACGCGGCGGCTGAAACGGAACCGGGGCCACGAAAAGCAGCAAGCAATCCAAGCGAAAATTCACAAAAATCCGGCGGCTCCGCGTCCACTAAGGCAAAGGCAGCGCAAGACGACGAAACCGATGGCCCCACGTTGTTGGCAGCTGGACGCCCTGCGGACGCGGACACTGCGCCTCTTCCCGCCCGCACGCCAATGCCGAAAAAATCCGGGCGCATGATGAAATCCGCGCACGACCAGGCGGAGGAGATGGGACCTCCTCCCACTCCGGGATTGACGCGCGACGGTCAACATTCCCTGACTCGCGCGCTGGGACTCAAGATCGGCCGGATCGTGATTGATGCCGGGCATGGCGGCCACGATACCGGCACAATCGGGCCTACCGGCCTCATGGAAAAGGATCTGTGTCTCGATGTGGCGCTGCGGCTGGGAAAAATTATTCAACAGCGGCTGCCCAGTGCCGCAGTGGTGTTTACGCGCGATGATGACACCTTCATACCGCTTGAACGCCGCACCGAAATCGCCAATGAGGCCAAGGCTGATCTTTTTATTTCGGTTCATGCCAATTCGAGCCAGGATCGCCAGGCGCGCGGGATCGAAACGTATTACCTCAACTTCACAGGATCGAGCGACGCCATGGAAGTCGCTTCCCGTGAAAACGCGTTGTCGGAAAATGCCGTCCACGACCTGCAAGACATCGTCGCGAAAATCGCGCGCAACGAAAAAATCGAGGAATCCCGCGACCTCGCCACCATGATTCAAGATTCCCTGTCCAAGCGCATGGAGAACCTCAACCGTGGCGACCGCAACCGCGGCGTGCGGAAGGCACCCTTTGTCGTTCTGATCGGCGCGGACATGCCCTCGGTACTGGCTGAGATTTCGTTTCTTTCCAATCCCAGTGACGAAAAGTGGCTCAAAAATCCAGAAAACCGCCAGCGCGTGGCCGACGGGCTTTACCGCGGTATCGAGAGCTACCTGCAGAGCACCAATAGCCTTGCGTCCAATCAAGCTCACTCCCCCGCCGAAAATATTCCGGGAAAAGTGGCGCGATCCGGGAACTCGCAGTAAACTTCTAGCGTCTAATTAAAAGGGACATGCGCCGATTGCTTCGCCTTTTTCTCGGGATTCTATGCCTGACCGTGGCGGCCCATCCGGCTGCAGCCCAGGGCATTTTGCCGTCCACTTTCGGAGCCTGGACTGCTTCGGCGCCTTCGACGATCGTTCCGCCCACTGGACTCGATCCCCTTCTCGGACCTGATACGGCGGCTTTCCGTGAATACGTCGTAAGATCTCTGGAGCAGAGGTCCTACACGCAGGGAGCCCAGACCGCATCGGTCACGCTTTACCGCCTTCGCGACCCGAGTTCCGCTTACGGCGCGTACACTTTTCTCCGCAACGGGGCGCTTTCCGCCGCGGATTTGGGCTCGTTCGCCAGCGCTTCGCACGACAGGGCGCTAATCGTAGTGGGCGAAATGCTGCTTGATGTTTCGGTCCCGGCAAAGCAGGCGCGTCCTTCCGATGCCGATTTGAAGCAGCTGGCCGCCATACTGGATAAAAAGGCGGATCACACGCCTTACCCTTTCGTCGGCGAGCATCTTCCCGAAAAGGGCCGCGTGCGGGATTCCGAACGCTACGTCATCGGTCCGCTCAGCCTGGCGCATTTCGTCCCGCTCGGAACGGATGACTGGATGGGCTTCGATCATAGCGCGGAAACCATTCTTGCCATTTACCAGGTGGCTGGAAAGGACGAGACGCTGCTCGTCACTTCTTACCCGACGCAGCAGATCGCCGCGGCCAAATTCGCGGGCATGCTGCGCCGTTTCGTCTTTGACCCGCCCGGCGGAGTGGCTCCCGGCCAGAACGTGCTCTTCGGTAAGCGGGTCAGTTCCTTCGTCGCCGTCGTGGTGGGAGCCCCCTCCAGGCAAGCAGCGAACAAAATACTCGATCAGGTCGGCTACGAGAGCAATGTGACCTGGGATGAGCCCAAGCAGACGCTAACCGAACCCAGCATCAACAGCATGATTGTGGAAGCGTTCGTGGGAACCGGGGCGATTATGGTTTTCGCGGTGGCCGCCGGCATCGGCTTCGGGGGTATTCGCATATTGGTAAAAATTTTCTTTCCGAACAAGGTTTTCGACCGCGAAAAGCAGATCGAAATTCTGCAATTGGGGATTACCAGCAAACCGATCAAGGCAAAGGACTTCTACTAAGAATGGCAAGAACCTGTTGAAAACTCGGTGGAATATCTCATCCTTTGCTCGAAGTGTGTTTGATAACCCATTGATTATAAAACACTTATAATCATTTAGATTCAGCCATTTCTCCGCTTGACATTCCTATTTCCGCTCCTCTAGACTTCCCGCGAGGACAAAGAGTTCTGGTGCCTTCCGCGCATAGGCACGGAACTATTCTCCCCTCTGGAAAGCCCGTCCGCAAAACGGACGGGTTTTCTGTTTCTCGACCAACTCCGACTCAATTTGAATCTATCGAAATCTTAAGGGTTTCTTCGTGTCATCTGTGTTCTCCATAATGAAAGGTTTTGACGTTACTACGAGGCGCGAAGGAAAAACCCAAAACACGGAGGGCACAGAGAAGACAAGAGTTATGGATGGGTCGGCGGAGCGGTCGTGGACCAGGAATCAGGCGCGGGCGTCCAGGAGCGGGTGCGATAGTCGGCCGTCGTGAATGCGATCAGAAGAGTCAGCCAGAAAAAACCCGCGACCAGTATGATCCGCACCAAGCCGCCGCTGTGCCGCACGCCCATGAAGAACAAAATTACCAGGAGCATTTTCGTAAACGCAATGGCCAGCGCCGCCACCGTGTTGAACGGCCCGAGATCGATGAATGCCACTCCAGTGGTCAAGATCGTTAAGCCCACGAGACCGAGGAAGACCAGCAGGTAAGTTTTTTGCGGCACAATCGGCTGTGACATTAGTAGCGCCCGCCTATCAGGTAGAGCAACGGAAACAAGAAAATCCAGACGATATCTACGAAATGCCAGTACAGGCCCACAACCTCGACCGGAGCGAAATAATGCGGGTTGAAGTTGCCTTTGCGCGCGCGCACGACCAACCAAAGTAACAAGCCTTCGCCGATGATCATGTGCAGGGCGTGCAGGCCGGTCATCGCGAAATAGAAAAAGAAATAAATCTGGGCATGCTCGAGACCGCCGGGCGCGAGACGCGCCAGGGTTTGTCCTTCGGGCGCCCAGTCCAGACTGGGAACAACGTGCTCCACGAATTTCTGGTTGTACTCAACCGCCTTGACGCCCAGGAAGATGCCGCCAAGTATCATCGTGGCGACGAGGAACAGGGCCAGGGCGCGGCGATTGCCGGCTTGCGCGGAGCGCACCGAGAGCGCCATGGTGAGACTGCTGGCGAGCAGCACGATGGTATTCGCGGCGCCCAGCCGAATGTCCAGAATGTGGCTGCCGCCTTGAAACGCGGCAAAATAAAGCCAACGGTAAATGGCGTAAGAGGCGAAAAGCCCGCCAAAGAACATGATCTCCGTCACCAGAAAGACCCAGATTCCGAGGGCATCGGTTTCCTGCTGCTGCTCGAGGTCCTCAAACTGGTGCGCCAGTCCGGCGTTTTGCGCGTGTGCTTCGGCGTCAGTCACCGGCGGCCTCCTCGGCTGCGTATGCGTAGGCTTCCTCGGTTACCACAGGAATTTCCGCGAAATTTTCCGTGGGTGGCGGAGAGGACGTCTTCCATTCCAGGCCCGTGGCGCCCCACGGGTTGGGTTCGGCGATGGGGCCGTAGCGCATGGACCAAATCAGGTAAACCAGCGGAATCAGATAGCCCACTCCCAGGACCGTGGCGCCCGCCGAAGACATGACGTTCAACACTTGAAATTCCGCCGGATAAAACGCGTACCGGCGCGGCATGCCCAGATAGCCAAGAATGAACTGAGGGAAAAATGTCAGGTTGAAACCGATAAAAATAATCGCCGCGGCCAGCGCCGCCCAGCCATTGGGATATTTCCGGCCGGAAATTTTCGGCCACCAGAAATGGATGCCGCCGAGATATCCCATCACCGCGCCGCCGACCATGATGTAGTGGAAGTGGGCTACGATGAAATACGTTCCGTTGAGGTGCACGTCGGTCGCGAGCGAAGCCAGGAACAGCCCCGTCAAACCGCCCATTGTGAACAGGCCGATGAATCCCATGGCGTACAGCATCGGCGCTTCGTAGGAAATCGATCCCTTATACAAAGTAGAGGTCCAGTTGAACACTTTGATGGCCGACGGGATGGCGATCAGGAAACTCAACAAGGAAAAAATCAGCCCCGCATAAACCGATTGCCCGGTAACGAACATGTGGTGCCCCCAAACAAGAAATCCCAGAACGGCGATGGCAACACTTGAAAAGGCAACGATCTTGTATCCAAAAATGCGCTTCCTCGCGAAGCAGGGGATGATCTCGCTGACAACTCCCATCGCCGGCAAGATCATGATGTATACAGCAGGATGAGAATAGAACCAGAATAAATGTTGGAACAAAAGAGGATCGCCGCCGAGCCCCGGACTGAATATTCCCACGTGAAACAAGTGCTCGAGCGCAATAAGCACGAGCGTGATCGCCAACACCGGCGTCGCCAGAACCAGGATGATGCTCGTCGCATACATGGACCACAGAAAAAGCGGCATGCGAAACCAAGTCAGTCCAGGCGCGCGCATTTTGTGAATCGTCACGATGAAATTAAGCCCCGTCAGGATCGAGGAGAACCCGGTGATAAAGACACCAATCGCAACAGCCGTGACCTGGGTATTCGTGTACATGCTGCTATAGGGTGTATAGAACGTCCAACCGGTATCCACGCCGCCGGCGATCGCCGAATACAGCGTGAACAGGCCGCCCACGATAAAGATGTACCAGCTCAATAAATTCAGCTTCGGGAAAGCGAGATCTCGCGAGCCCACCATCAAGGGAACCAGGAAGTTGCCGAGCACAGCCGGAATCGAGGGTATCAGGAAAAACCACACCATTACGATCCCGTGCAAGGTGAACAATTTATTGTAAGTCTCCGGTTGGACCAGCGCGCCCTGTGGCTCGGTCAAATTGATGCGCATGAGCACGGCGAACGATCCGCCAATCATGAAGAAGAACGTGATCGAGACGAGATACAACAGCGCAATGCGCTTGTGGTCCACGGTAAACAGCCAGGACTTCCAGCCATAATCCGCATTCAGATAATTTCGCGAAGCGCGCACACGTGGTTCCAGCGTGGCCGTACTCATTGCTTCCCCGCTTCCTTTGGCGCTGGGGTTGCCTTGCCCAGCGCGCGAATATAAGCGACCAGATTGTTGAGTTGTTCTTCTGTGAGTTGCCCCTGAAACGACGGCATAATGGGATGATAGCCAAAGACGGTTGTGGCTTTCGGATTCAGGATGTGTTGGCGCACGTAGGCATCGTCCGCCGTAATGGTCTGACCCGTCGTCAGCTTAACAGGCTGCCCGTAAACGCCGAGCAGAGACGGCCCCAGGCCGGTTCCGTCGGCCAGGTGGCAAGTGGGACAGCCGCTGGCCTGAAATACTTTTGCGCCCGCCTGCTCCATGGATTCGCCCGGAACTCCACCCGCGAGCCAGCGCTCATATTCGTCGGGTTGCTGGACGATGATCGAACCGATCATCCCCGCGTGGAAGGCGCCGCAGTACTGCGCGCAAAACAGATGGAACGTTCCCACCTTGGTGGCCGAAAACCAAAGTGATGTGTAGCGCCCCGGCAAAACATCTTTCTTGACGCGGAACGCGGGAACAAAAAAGTCGTGAATCACATCCTCCGAAGTCATCGTCAGCTTGACCGGTCGGCCGAGCGGCACGTGCAGTTCGTTGATTTCGCGCTGCCCTTCGGGATGCTCGACCTTCCACATCCACTGCTTGCCCGTGACGAAAATTTCCATCGAGCCCTTTGGCGCCTCCGAGTTCCGGAAATACAACACGGAACCCCAAACGAAAATCATCGCCACGATCAGCGTGGGAATGGCTGTCCAAAGCACTTCGAGCGGAAACGACCCTTCGATCGCTTTGGGGCGCTCGTTCGGCGAGCGCCTCCGGTACTTGATCATGAAATAGAAAATGATCGAGAAAATCAGGGCCGTAAAAAACAGCGTGACGGCGGTCAGAAAAAAATACAGCTGGTCCACCGACTTCGCGATCGAGGAAGCCTGTTCCGGCTGAAATGGAAGGCTCTGCATCAAGATCGTGTCCTCACGTCACCAATCCTCACCGCGCCTTGGCGCCGGCCGCCGGAGAAACGCCGGAAGGCCGTTTGCGTTCGCGGAGAAACATCACGGTCATGAAAATTCCCAAGAGCAGCACGGTCAATCCGCCCGCCGCGCGTAGCACGTTCATCACGACCATCCCGTACCTGCCGGTCATGGGATCGTACTGGTAGCAATACAAAAGCGCGTGATCGGTCAGAGTTCCGATCTTGCCTTCCGACGCCTCGACAAGACCGAGGCGCACGTCGCGCGCCGGATATTGCACCCCGTAAAAGTAGCGATCGATGCGCCCGTCCGGAGTGAGAACGAGGATGGCGGCGGCATGCGCGTACTGGCGGATCGAAGAATCGTAGGCGTAGCGAAAACCGGCGACGTCGGTGAGAGCGTCAATCGATTGCTGCTCGCCCGTCAGGAAGTGCCAATGTCCCGCCGCTTCGGGCCGCCCATATTGCCCGATGTAAACGTCACGCTTTGCTTTGGCCAGCGCGGGAGTATCTTTCGGCTCGAAACTGACCGTCACCGCCTCGAAATCTTTCCCGAGGTCGAGCGAGATCGCTTTCATGGTGCGCAGTTCCCCGTTCAGAACTTCGGTGCACAGCGCGGGGCAATCAAAATAGACGACCGAGAACACAATCGGTTTTTTCCCGAAGAAGTCGCCGATTCGCACGGACTTTCCTGTCTCGTCCCGAAACACGAGGTCCGGCGGAATGCGCGCGTTCAGATTTTGCGTGATGCCAACTTTGCTCAAAATGGCGGGCGTGGTGACCTGTTGCGCGCCAGCGGGAAAAGCGATCGTAGCGGCCAGGACCAAAAGCAGCGCGGCACAAAATCGGCAACTCATGGCTTCTTGCCCCCTTCGGGCGCCGGCTTCTTTGCATCCCCGGGCTGCTCTTGCGGCGCGCCCTGCACGGGCAGCCCTTTTTTTACGAGCAAATCCATGGCTTCTTCGATGGGCACACGTACGGTCCCGGCGGAGCGGTTCTCCCACGCGTACGTTTCGAGGGCCTGCTCCTGCTCTTGGCGAAATCTCAGCCAGTCCTCGCGAGGATTCACTTGCAATTGCGGCCCCAGCGGCAGCTGCCGAGTGTCCGCGAAGGGCGAATCGGAAGCGGCCAGGTCCACTTCGTGTGCGGAAAAATAGCGGAACAGCCCCCAGCACATTAGGCACACGGCCACTAAAACGATGCCCAAGGCCATTAGAGATTTAAATACTCCGGCCGCGTTGGCGTCGCGCGTTTCGTAGCCCGGCGTGGTTGCGGAAACGTTGTGCGGTTTATCCATGTTCGACCGCCTGCGCGGTAATTTCTTCCATGCGCGGATCGTGGATCGGCAAGATCGGCATGCGCTGCAACTGCCAGAGGAAGTACGCGAACCAGATCCCGCCCATGCCCAGCGGGAGCGCCACATCCATCCATGTAAGCCGAACATTTCCCCCGCCGAACGCCGGCAAAACCATCCAGTACATATCCACGAGGCGCATCAGCAGAACCAACAGGGCCACGATCAGCAGCGAACCTGTTCTTCTCTTCACATCCCGGAACAGCAGCAGAAAAAACGGAAAGAAAAAACTTAAAATCACCAACAGCACGCCGACGCTCCCCCACACCCCTTGCATCCTGCGAATGTACCAGGGGATTTCTTCGGAAAGATTTCCGCCCCAGATGATCAGAAATTGCGAAAATTCCAAATAAGCCCAGAGCATCACAAACGTCAGCAGAAAACTGCCTAGATCCTGGAATTGCGCAGGTCTCACGATCTCTGCGAGCGGTTTGCGGTCGGAAAGCCAGACCAGAATGGCGATCGAAAACGCCATCGCCGTCAGCGCCTGCGAGACCATGAACAGCAGCCCGTAAATTGTGGAGTACCAGCGGGGCTCGAGCGACATCACCCAGTCGATGCCCGCAAACGTCACGGTAAATCCGTAGATAACCAATCCGATCCCGCTAAGTCCTTCGAGGTGCTTCCAGAGCGCCAGTCCCGCCCCGACCGCGTCCTCTTGCCGGGACCACTTGTTCAGAAAATAGGTAAGCGCGAACCAGACCGCAAAATAGAAAACCATGCGAACCATAAAAAATTGCGGGTTGAGATAGGATTGCTTCACCAGAATGACCGGATCGGTCTGCCCGGGGCGGGACCAGCTATAGAGCGTGCGCATTCCCGCGAGAAGCGGCAGAGCGGCAACGGCCATCAGCGGAAGGGTGCGCGTGCCCGCTTCCAGGATTCGCCGGATGACCAGCGCCCACCTCCCTCCCGTCAGGTGCTGCACCATCAAGAGCGCCAGCGAGCCCAGCGTGATGCCGATCCAGAACACGAACGCGATCAGGTAGGCCCGGAAAAATTCCGTCCTGTTCGCAAATCCGGCCGCGAGGCAAATGGCAAGCAACACGGCGCCCGCAAGCACCAGCCGCAGCGGCAGCCGTTCGACTTTCAGCGTATTTTCTCCGCTTTCGTTCATTTCGTTTGGCTCGTCAATTTCGCGCGCTCCGCTTCCGGCACATCGCCGATCGGCACTTTCCGGCTGAGTTGCAGCGCCCGAATGTAGGCGATGATGGCCCAACGGTCTCCGGGCGGCACGCGATAGCCGTACGGGTACATCACGCCAAATCCATTGGTGATCACGTCAAAGTAGTGGCCCACGGGCGCGGTGCGCATGCGGTCCTCGTGAAACGAAGGCGGGTGGCGGAAACCGCGCTGCACAATCATGCCGTCGCCATCGCCGGCAAATCCGTGGCACGGCGAGCAGAAGACGTTGTAGCGCTCGCGGCCGCGGCCCACGATTTCCTCCGTCACGGGATACGGAAACACTTCCGCCGGCTGGCCATTCAGTTTTCCGGTGTACAGCAATTCCTGCGGGCCCAGCGTCAATTCCCCGCGCGGAACCGTCCCTGCCACAGGCAATCGCGCGGATTGGCCGTCGCCAAAAAAGTCGCTCGGATCGTACGGGTTATAGCGCGGCTGCGTGTGCATATCGAGGCGGCATCCGGCGCACACGAATAGCAGCCCGAGAGCGGCCAGCGTCCATCCGCCCGCGAACGGTTTGCGTGAGCGCGCGCTAGGGTTCAATGTCGGTCACCTCGCGCGGATGGAGCGTCAACATGAACTTGCGCGTCTCGTCCAGGTCAAACATCGGATCGCGCGCTTTGATGCAAAGAAAAAATCGGTCGCGCGAAGCCAGCGCGAACCTCGGCACGTTGAAGACCGGATGATACGGCGTCGGCAACCCGTTCATCGCCAGCATGCCGAGTACCGCTGCGGCGGCGGCGAACAAGATGGTAATTTCAAACGCGACGGGGATAAATGCCGGCCAGCTATTCAATGGCCTGCCGCCAACGTTGATGGGATAGCTCACCGCCGCGGCGTAATACTGCAGGTAAAATCCGGCGCAGCCGCCGGTGATCCCGGCGAGCAGGACCACAAGGGGCAGCCGCGTGCGGTGAAAGCCGACGGCATGCGCCAGCCCTTCAATCGGGAACGGCGCGAAGGCATCGATGCGGCGATATCCGGCATCGTGCGTGTGCCGGGCCGCCACGAGCAATTGCTCGGGAGTGGCGAACTCGGCCATCAATCCGTAGATAGTTTCCTGTTGCTTCATTGCAACTTTGCCATCACCTAAAAATAAAATCCCGCGGCGCGCATCAGTTGACCGCCTTCTTCTCTTCCTCGCTCGCCACCAAGGTCCTCATTTCAAAAATCGAGATGAGCGGCAAGTAGCGGATAAAGAGAAACACCAGGAACAGGAAGAGCCCGATCGTTCCGACGAACGTAAAAATGTCCCATCGCGTCGGGTAGTAAATGCCCCAGGACGACGGTAGGAAATCGCGGTGCAGGCTGGTCACCACGATGACGAACCGCTCCAGCCACATTCCCAGATTCACGACCATCGCGATGGCGAACAGCGCGCCCACTTTCGCGCGCACTTTTCGGAACCACAAAAATTGCGGCGTCACGATGTTACAGGCGATCAGCAACCAATACATGGGCGCGTAGGGCCCGGTCATGCGGTTCAGGATCATGAAGCGCTCGTATGGATTTCCGCTGTAGAAGGCGGAGAAGGCTTCCATCATGTAACCGTAGCCGACGATCAGCCCGGTGGCGAGCAACACTTTGCCCATATTATCCAGGTGGCGCATGGTGATGAAATCTTCCAAGCGAAAGAGTTTCCGCACCGGGATCGAAAGCGTAAGCACCATGGCAAAGCCCGCGTAAATCGCGCCGGCGACAAAGTAGGGCGGAAAAATAGTCGCGTGCCATCCGGGAACGATAGCGAAGGCGAAGTCAAAGCTCACGATGGTGTGGACGGAAACGACCAAGGGCGTCGCCAGGCCGGCCAGCAGCAAGGAGGCCGTTTCGTGTCTCTCCCAATGAACCGCCGAGCCGCGCCAACCCATCGCCAGCAATCCGTAAATCAATTTCGCCGCGCGATTCTTCGCGCGATCCCGCAGCGTGGCCAGGTCCGGAATGAGGCCGATGAACCAGAACAGCAGCGAAACCGTGGCATAGGTCGACACCGCGAACGCGTCCCACACCAGCGGGCTGCGGAAATTGGGCCACATTTTCATCGTATCGGGATACGGAAAGAGCCAGTAAGCCAGCCACGGGCGGCCCATGTGGATCAGCGGAAACAATCCCGCGCAGGAAACGGCAAACAGCGTCATCGCTTCCGCAAAACGGTTGATGGAAGTGCGCCACGTCTGCCGCAGCAAAAGCAGGATTGCGGAAATCAGCGTGCCGGCGTGGCCGATGCCGATCCACCAGACAAAGTTGATGATCGCAAAGCCCCATCCGACGGGGATCTGAATGCCCCAGATGCCCACCCCGGCGACAACCAGGTAGGTGACCGACACCATCAGCAGCATGACTAGCGCGAAGGACACCAGAAAGCCGATGATCCACCACTGCGGCGTGCGCCGCGTCAGCACAATCGCGCTGATCTTGTCTGTCACGGAAGCGAAATCGTGTCCCGGGCCCAGAATGGGCGCGTTCGCGAATTCCGCCGCCGCCAGTTTGTCGCTTGGGCTATCCGCCATGTTTCAATCCGCTCTAAACGCCTGACGTCTTTTCGATCTCCGGGTTCGGGTTGCGCAACTTCGCTAGATAGGTCGTTCTTGGACGCGTATTCAGTTCTTCGAGCAGTTTGTAATTCCGGTTCATCGCTTTCAGCCTGGAGACGCGGCTCTCTGGATCGTTGATGTTTCCAAACACGATGGCTTCCGACGGGCACGACTGCTGGCAGGCGGTGACGATTTCGCCGTCGCGTATCGGGCGATCCTGCTTTTCCGCTTCGATTTTTACCGCATTGATTCGCTGTACGCAGTACGAACATTTTTCCATCACGCCGCGGCTGCGCACGCTCACGTTCGGATTGCGCATCCCGAAAAGGCTCGGAGTATCCCAATCCGAATAGAGGTAGAAATTAAAACGCCGGACTTTGTACGGACAATTGTTCGAGCAGTAACGCGTGCCCACGCAGCGGTTATACACCATTTCGTTCAAGCCTTCGGGACTGTGTACCGTCGCGGCCACCGGGCAGACCACTTCACAGGGCGCATTTTCACAATGCATGCAAAGCACGGGCTCGTGATATGTGCTCGGATCGTCCACGCCGCCTTCGTAATAGCGATCGATGCGGATCCAGTGCATGTGGCGTCCGATCATCACTTCTTTTTTGCCGACGACCGCGATGTTGTTTTCCGCCTGGCAGGCGACGACGCAGCCGCCGCAACCCGTGCAGGCGTTCAGGTCAATGGCCATGCCCCACTGATTACCCTCATATTTCACTTCAGGATAAAGCGAGAGTGGATTCACTTCCGCATCGGCTTGCGCAAACTTAGGATTTTTCTGGTATTCGTCGAGCGTCGCGATGCGAATCGGTTCACGCCCTTCCATGGTGCTTTGCGTCTGCGTTGTGGCCAGAGCCCATCGGTCGCCTGTTCTGCGAATCTCAAGCCCTGTGCCGATCCACGGCGTGGAAAGCGGACGAATCCATCCCGCGTCAAAACCGGCGCCCGTCCCAACTCGTCCGGAGCGCGTGCGGCCGTAGCCCAAAAACACGGTCACGCTTTCATCCGCATGCCCGGGCATCACCCAAACCGGCGCGACGATCGTTCGGCCTTGATACTTCAACTCAACTGCATCCTCGCTTTTCAGATAACCGCTGATTCGCGAGCTGCCCCCCAGGCGCTGCGCGGTTTTTGGGCTTACCATGGCCACCGCATCCCAAGTGAGCATGGTCAGCGGTTTGGGCAGTTCCTGCAGCCAGCCGTTATTGGCGAAACGCCCATCCCAGATAGTGTGATCCGGCCGAAAAACAATTTCGAGACCCTGCGCCGCGGCGGCCGGAGGGTCCGCGCCGATCCCCGGTTTGAGGACGACTTGCTTCGGCGGAAAAACCGTGTCGCCGACAATTCCATCCCGCAGCGTCTGCTCCCAAAACACATCGAATCGGTCAAGGTTAGTGCGCTGCATTTGCCAATAGTCATGCACGAAATCGTGGCTCGATTTGGAAGCCTGCGCGTTGAGCACGGCCAGAAAATCGACCTCGGATTTTCCACCGTAAAGCGGCGCAATCAGCGGCTGAATCACCGAAGCGGTGCCGTCATATCCGCGCGCGTCTCCCCACGATTCGAGTTCATGGGTTTGTGGGATATGCCAGTGGCAGAGCGCCGAGGTTTCGTTTTCGTACAGTCCGAGCCGCGCGGTGAACGCCACCTTCGGCAGAATTTCCTTGAAACCCAGATCGGCCGGCGCGTCGTAAATAGGATTGCTCTCCAAAATCAGCAATGTCGTGACACTTCCTGCCCGAATATCCGCCGCCAATTGGCCGATGGAATCCCATTGGTTGGTCGGTGAAACTTCGAGCGGCGCTGTGAAATAGACGGTCTTGTCGATATTGCCCAGGGCTTGATTCATGGCATGGGCAAGCGCGTGCACAATAGGAGGTTGCTGATCACCGGCGACGATCAGAGTCGTTCCAGAATGTTGCTTCAAGTCGCGAGCCAGAGCTGGAATCCACCCGGACGGAACGCTCGGAGCAATGGATGGCCCTGCAACCGCGCTTGCACCAAGTTCACGCGCAAGCGCTCGCGCGAAGCCTTCGATGTCGGAAGCCCTCATGCGCAACCGGTGATCGGCCATCGCGCCGGTATTCGTCGGCGTGCACTCGATGGCGTACAGGCGATTCATTTTCAATTCGGGTCCGTCGGCTCGCCGCTTCCTTGAGAAATCCCGCGCGTAGCGCAGGCATCCCGGACCGCTGGTCAGAAAATCCGAATCGAGCGTGACAATTACATCCGCCTGCTCCACGCGGTAAACCGTGTTCACGTATTCGCCGAAGGCGAGTTTTGCACCTTCGCGAATATTGTCGCGCGTCACCGATTCGTACTGCACCCACTTCGCGGACGGATAGGTTTTCATGAACGCGTTGATTTGTTCGCCGAGCGTCGGTGAAGTGACCGTCGGCGTCAGCAGCCTTACGCCGGAACCGTTGTTTCCCTTCTCCGCTCCGAGCGCGGTGGACAGCTCCTCCTGAAACTCAGCCCAACTTCCGATGCGTCCGTCGTGAATCTCCGCTTGCGAGCGGTCCGGATCGTACAGCCCGAGAATTGAAGCCTGCGAAAACGCCCCGGTCGCCCCCAGGCTGCCCGGGTGGTCTGGGTTCCCCTCGATTTTCGTGGGCCGCGCCATGTGGCTCTCGACCAGAACGCCGGTCGCCACGCCCCCGAGCGTCACGGCTGTCGCGTAGAAGAGCGGCTTGCCGGGGATGATTTCCTCCGGTTGGCGAACGTAGGGAACTATCTTTTGATTGGGTAGCTTCGTGCACCCGGTGAGACCCGCAAACGCGGCCGAAGCTGCCATCACCTTCAGAAGTTCCCGCCGGTCGATCTTCGCCTCGGGATCGTTCGCCCCGTGTGGGAACTCATTTTCTTTATGGTTGCGGAATTCGGGGGTATCGGCGAGCTCATCGAGCCCGCGCCAAAATCGAGGCGTGCCGCCGGCGCTCGAGGCCATGCGCAATGCGGAAATGTCCACATCAGGCCGCGCGCCGTTTTTTCGATCGATGTCCATGAATTCCTTAATCCCTTAATTATTCCGCCGGGTCCGCCGTGCCACAGGCTTCAGCCTGTGGAGTTTGGGCCTTGCCAGGACGAACCCCCGCAGGCTGAAGCCCGCGCCACAACCGGCAGCCCGCAGCGGCTAGCGGTGGCACGTCGTGCAGTTCGTGAGTTTCTGCACTTTGTATTCGGTCATCAGCCGTTTGCCCAAAGCCTCCTGGTCCGCGGGAAGCTTGTAGAACGCGTTGAACACCTCGGACCTAGGGCGCAAATATTTTTCCGGCGCGTTGTGGCATTCGAGGCACCAGCGCATGTAGAGACTTTGCTCGCGCCAGGTAATGTTCATTTCGGCGATGGGCCCATGGCATGTCGTGCAGCCAACTCCCTTCGCCACGTGAATGCTGTGATTGAAATAGACGAAGTCGGGTAGCGCATTGACGCGCGTCCAGGAGATCGGCGTGGAATCACGGAAGCTCGCGCGCACCGGTTCGAGGATTGCCGCGCTCGTCCAGATTTGCGAATGGCACGCCATACAGGTTTGCGTCGGAGGCATCCCCGCCGACGAGGAGACATCCACCGAGCTATGGCAATAGCGGCAATCCAGGCCCAGTTCACCCACGTGATGTTTGTGGCTGAACGGGACGGGCTGCGGTCGCGCGTTGTGCACTTCGGTTACGTAGGATGTTTGATTCACCACGTTTACGGCGTAGCCCAGGATGGCGATGAGGATCACAGCGCCGTAAATGCTGGCGCGAGAGATGGTGTTGGTACTGCGATTAAAGATCTGTGCCATACGTGCCGCCCTCGGGGGGACGCTCCGAGGTGTACAGTCTGGACGGTCTTAGTGAATTTCAGCGGTTTGCAAATCCGGCCTCACTATAAAGCGGGAAACAGCGCCTTGACCAGGGAAGGGGGATAAAACCCGGCGATCTTTCATTTGCTACTAGTGTATTTCACCGGATTTCGATACGTGTGTTTCTAAAATTCCATTTATTATCTATTCTCATCATCCGTCTCCCGCGCAAAACACTATAGCAGCAATACAAAATTAATTTCAATCGTTCAATTTTATCCGTCGTGTTAAACAGCGCGACCCGTTGTGACGCTTGTCGCAATTCCCGCTTTTTATCCGAGCAGGAGGGGCGCGACGCGATGCGGCGGATGCCACGGCTTCACGGCTAAACGGCGCCGACGCCGGTCCTTCTTGGAAAGCCGCGGCTGGATCATTCCTTCGGAAGGCTTGCGCATAAAGCCACTCGCGCCGGTGAATTGTATAACTTATGTAACGTACCGGAAGATTTGGGCATCCAACTGCTGTAGATCCATGAAAAGTCGGAAGTTGGAGTTCCGCGGGCGATTTCATTCGCGGTAAAATTCTCAGTACCTTCGAGGGCAGAGGCATGTGGATCGTTCGCATAGCACTGAGGCGGCCGTACACCTTCATTGTCGCCGCGCTGGTCATTGTGCTGATGTCGCCGATCATATTGCAACGCACCCCCACCGACGTTTTTCCCAACATTGACATTCCGGTCGTGAGCATATGCTTTAACTACTCGGGATTGTCCCCGCAGCTGATGCAAGACCGCATCGTCTCGCCATACTCGCGCTTCATGACCACGGTGGTGGACAACATCGAGCACACCGAGTCGCAAATTGTGGCGGGCCGCGCGATCGTCAAAGTATTTTTTCAGCCTGGGGCGGACGTTCATGTGGCGGTCACGCAGATCACGGCCATTTCTCAAACCATGATTCGGCAGTTGCCCCCGGGCATTTCCCCTCCACTCATTATTACGTACTCGGCATCGAGCGTGCCTGTCTTGCAATTGGGCATGCGCGGCCAGGGGCTGTCCGAGCAGGAGTTGTTCGACCTCGGAGCGAACCTGGTCCGCAATCAACTGGCGAATGTGGCCGGGGCGGCCATTCCGTGGCCTTTCGGCGGCAAACAACGCCAGGTCTCGGTAAACATCGATATCCCGGCGCTGCAGGCGAAAGGTCTTTCGCCTACGGATGTCATCAATGCCATCTCCACGCAGAACCTGGTGCTTCCTTCCGGCACGGTCAAGATGGGTTCGACCGAGTTCAATGTGGAGATGAACGGGTCGCCGGATACTCTGGCCGCGCTAAATAATTTGCCAATCAGGACAACGAACGGCGCGACGATCTACGTGCGGGACGTCGCCTACGTCAGCGACGGCTTTTCGCCGCAGGTCAACATCGCGCGCATGGATGGGCAGCGCGGTGTAATTCTAGCGATCTACAAGACCGGAGACACCTCCACGCTTGACGTCGTCTCCCAGATCTACGCCAAGTTGCCGCAAATCAAGAACCTCGTCCCGCCACAAACCGTGATCACGCCCCTGTTCGATCAATCGATTTTCGTGCGCGCGGCCATCCAGGGAGTTCTTCGCGAAGGAGTGGTTGCCGCTTGCTTGACCGCCCTGATGATCCTTCTCTTCCTGGGCAGCTGGCGCAGCACGGTGATCATCGCCATCTCCATTCCGCTTTCAATTCTGGTGTCCATCACGGTTCTGAGCGCGCTCCACGAAACGATCAATCTGATGACCCTCGGCGGTTTGGCCCTTGCCGTCGGCATCCTCGTGGATGACGCCACGGTTGCCATTGAGAATATCGAGAGAAATCTGGCCCAGGGAAAGCAGATTATTCAGGCCATCCTGGACGGCTCGCAGGAAATCGCCATTCCCGCATTAGTCTCGACGCTGTCCATCTGCATTGTATTCGTGCCCATGTTTTTCCTGACCGGCGTGGCCAAATTCCTGTTCGTCCCGCTGGCCGAGTCCGTGATTTTCGCCATGCTGGCATCGTACATTTTGTCCCGGACGCTGGTGCCGACGGTGGCCATGTATCTCCTAAAGGAGCATCACGGCGAGGAACACGCCACCGGGAACGATATTTTCTCGCGAGCGCAACGCGGATTCGCGCGCGGTTTCGACCGCATGCGCGGCGGTTATCGCGCGTCGCTCTCTTTCTGCCTGGAGCGGGCCTGGCTTTTTGTGGCCTTGTTTCTCATGTTCTGCGTGGCTTCGCTGTCGCTGATTCCCGTCCTGGGCCGGGACTTCTTCCCTTCCGTGGACGCCGGATTGATTCGTTTGCACATGCGCGCCCGAGCGGGGCAACGTGTCGAGGAGACTGCCCGGGAAGCCGATGGCGTGGACAACCTGATCCGCCGGGTCATCCCTCCGGAAGATTTAGGAGCCATCCTTGACAACATCGGCTTGTATAACAGTACCTTGAATACGGCCTACAGCAACTCGGGCGTAATTGGCGAGTCGGACGCTGAAATTCTCGTCGGCCTCAAGCCCGAACGCAAACAGCAAACCCGGCAATACATTGATACGCTGCGAGAGCGATTGGCTCAGGAGTTTCCCGGCACGCAATTCTTTTTTCAGCCGGCGGACATGATCAGCCAGATCCTGAATTTCGGCGTCCCCGCGCCGGTGGACATTCAGTTCATTGGCCCAAACGAGAAGGCCAACTATCAGTTGGCGCAGGAAATTACCAACCGCATCCAGCATATTCCCGGCGCGGTGGATGTGCACGTGCAACAGTTGCGCTCTTATCCGGCGATTTTCCTGGATGTGGACCGCACGCGTGTGCAATCCGTGGGCATCAGCCAACAGGACGTGGCCAATAGCGTTCTGCTCACGCTGAGTTCCAGCGCCCAGGTCACGCCTTCGTTCTGGGTCAACCCAGCCAACGGTTACGAATACAACGTTTCCGTGCAGGTGCCGCAGTACAAGATCGACTCCATGCAATCGCTCGACAACATCCCGATTTCCTCCACAAAGACCACGACCCCGCAGATTCTGGGAAATATGGGGACGTTGAGCGTTAATTCCGAGCCGGCCCTGCTCAGCCAGTATGACAGCCAGCCCATGATGGACGTTTATGCCTCCGTGGAAGGGCGCGATTTGGGCGGCGTGGACGCGGACATTCAGAAGGTGCTGGCGAATTTTCAAGACAAGCTCCCGCGCGGCACGCAACTGGTTCGCCGCGGGCAAGTGGCCACCATGACGTCCTCCTTCGCTGGACTGAGCGCCGGCGTGGGCGTCGCCATTGTTCTGGTTTATCTGCTGATCGTGGTGAACTTTCAATCTTGGATCGATCCCTTCATTATCATTACGGCCCTGCCAGGGGCGCTGGCAGGGATCATTTGGATTCTGTTGCTCACGCATACCACGCTGAGCGTGCCGTCCTTGACCGGCATGATCATGTGCATGGGCGTGGCCACGGCGAACAGTATCCTGCTGGTGTCCTTCGCGCGCGAACGCCTGAACGAAGGACTGAATTCGACGCAGGCGGCGGTCCAGGCAGGGTATGTTCGCATTCGCCCTGTGCTGATGACCGCCTTTGCCATGATCATCGGCATGGTCCCGCTGTCGCTCGGGCTCGGAGAAGGCGGCGAGCAAAACGCGCCGCTGGGCCGGGCCGTGATTGGCGGGCTTATTGTCGCCACCTTCGCCACTTTGTATTTTGTGCCTTGCGTCTTTTCGCTGGTTCACAAAGGGCATCGTCCCGGCGAGCGCGTCGGGGCCGCGGAACTGGCAGGAATCGAGTAGTGGAGTGATGAATCCAGGGAGCATATAGGGAATGTCTCAAAACCCGGTGGAGTTGCAAGACGAACCAAAATTTGCGAGCGAACCAGCCGGCTCCGGCAGAGGGCCGGGCGCACTGCTTCGCTGGTTTCTCATACTATTTCTTATTTTTTTGGTTTTGGGAATCTATGCGGTCTCGCAACGCATGTCCGAACACAAAGCCCTCGCGCAACAAACCGAACAGATGGCGGTTCCGTTCGTCTCGGTGATTCGCGCTACACCCATCGACTCCGATTCCGAAATGGTGCTCCCCGGGACTCTCAAGCCCAATGTGGAGTCTCCCCTCTATGCTCGGACCAACGGTTACCTCAAGAAGTGGTACAAGGACATCGGCAGCCACGTCCAGAAGGGCGAACTCCTTGCCGAAATTGATACGCCGGAGATTGACCAGCAACTTGCGCAGGCCCGCGCCGATCTGGTGACCTCACAGGCCAATCTCAGCCTGGCTTCCTTGACGGCCACGCGTTATCAAGACCTGATCAAATCGGATTCCGTTTCCCGGCAAGACCTGGACAACGCCAACGGCGACCTGGCCGCCAGGCGGGCCATGGCGCAATCGGCCGACGCCAACGTCAAACGCCTGGAAGAGATGGAATCCTTCAAGCGTGTGTATGCTCCCTTTACGGGAATCATCACGCAGCGAAACGTCGACACTGGTACGCTCATCAATGCCGGAAACGGCGGGAACGCCACCAAGGAGATGTTCGATCTGGCGCAGATCGATCCGATGCGTGTCTATGTTGCGGTGCCGCAGGCGTACTCTCCTTCCATACGTCTCGGGTTGAAGGCCTGTCTCTCGCTGACGGAACTGGCCGAACGCAAGTTCTGCGGACAGGTCGTGCGTACCGCTAACTCCATTGATCCCGCCACGCGCACGCTCCTCACCGAAGTGGACGTCCCAAACCCTTCCGGGACCCTCTTGCCGGGGGCCTACGCGGAAGTGCATTTTGACGTTAAGGTCACCGGCCAGCGCCTTTCCCTGCCGATAAACGCCCTCCTTTTCCGCCCGGACGGAACCATGGCCGCTGTGGTCGGGCCCGATAGCCGAATCAATCTGAAAAAACTCACGATTGGCCGCGATTTTGGCGATTCTTTGGAAGTGCTGCAAGGGATCGACTCTACGGACCGCATCGTCGTCAATCCGCCAGACGCACTGGAGCAGGGCGAACACGTCAATCTCTCACCCCAGGATGCCCGGGGACAATAAACCCTCCTATTGCCCCTCCCTCACGGCACTGAGTGCCCGGACAGATTATTTTCCTCAAAGATTTCTGGAATTTTTCCTCACTTTGTCTTGACTCCAACTTTGCAGGCGTGTAACTTGGATTTGCCGCGCTGTATGCTTTTCCTCAGGTGTCCCTCTCCCGGCGCGACTTGGGAGGGTTGCATGTCCAGCAGACCACAGCTTTCACCCGAAATACGTTACGAGCGCGGCTTATTCGAAAATAATTCCTCAATTGCTTTACAATCCCGGGGCGCAACCGCTGTTTCGTGTCCCAGCGTTTTGCTGGTCGGCCGGAACGGCTCCTGGGGAACTTCAGTCCTGAAGTCTCTTGAAAAATTTGGCAGCGAATTGTTTTTTGTGGCGCCGCAAACTGTCACCTCGGAATATGTGCGGAGGGGCTCTTACAATCTCATTCTTCTCGATTCCACGGTTCCGCCGGAACAAAGAAGGAAGCTCGCATCCGAGCTCATTGGCTCGGAGGCTTCCATCTTTTATACCTTCCCGGTCGAGAACGGCTGCTGGTGGCTGCCAACCTTGCGTCATGGACAGGATTGCCACGGCACCCCCGCGTTTCGCCGGAATGAGTTTCCGTTCGAATTGGAGCGCATTCTCCGTTCCGAGTAGGACAGGCTTCAGCCTGTCGCTCGCGCGGGAGAACTGCCAGCCGAAAATCGACAGGCTGAAGCCCGTCCTACTTAATGAGGGTTCGCTTCGCCCAGGATGCAGCTTGCCGTGTCCCGGGCAATCAACAATTCCTCATCGGTGGGAATGACGTAGGCGGCCAGACGGGATTCCTCGCGGCTGATCCTGCCTTCGACGCCAATTGTTTTCTGGTTCCTTTCGCCGTCCAGCGACAATCCTGCCCATTCGAGTCCTTCGCAAATGCCCGCCCGGACCGCGGGCGAATTCTCGCCGATCCCGCCCGTGAACACGATGGCGTCCGCGCCGCCCATGGAGGCGAGGAATGCGCCGATGTACTTTCTCGCCCGGTAGCAAAACATTTCGATGGCCAGTTTTGCGCGCCGATCGTCGTGATTTTTCGCTTGCTCCTGCAGGACTCGCATATCGTGCGTCAGTCCCGATATTCCGAGCAGTCCCGACTGCTTGTTCAGCAGGGTCTCGACTTCGTGTATGGAAAATCCTTCCTTGGCGGCGATGAAGCCCAGAATCGCCGGATCCATATCGCCCGACCGCGTCCCCATCACCAATCCCTCCAGCGGCGTCATGCCCATGGACGTGTCAACGGAACGCCCGCCGCGAATGGCCGCCGCGGAACATCCGTTGCCGAGGTGCAGGCTGACAATATGGGTTTGCTCGCGCTCCAGATTGCGAATGGTGCGATAGCGGTAGGCCATGTACCGGTGGGATATGCCGTGAAATCCATACCGGCGAATCCGGTAGCGCAGGTAGAGATGGTACGGAATCGCGTATAAGTACGAGCTCTCGGCCAGGGAGTGGTGAAACGCCGTATCGAATACGGCGACTTGCGGAATCTGCGGCCCCAGCAATTCGCGCATCGCGCGAATGCCGCGGAGGTTCGTGGGATTGTGCAAGGGAGCGAGATCAATGCAATTCTCGATTCCGTTGATCACTTTATCCGTGATCAGGACGGAATCCGTAAAAAACTCGCCGCCATGCACCACGCGATGGCCGACCGCGTGTATGTCGGCCATGCTCTGAATTTCCGGCACGCCGGAATCCGGCGAGGCGGCCCAGCGAAGAATGAAATCGAGCGCCCCGGAAATGTCCTTCAAAGACGCGGTGAGCGTCTGCTTCGCTCCTTCTCCCTTCTGCACGGTGACGACCGCTTCAGCGCCGATTCGTTCGACCTCGCCCCGCAGCAGCCGAACGTCCTGACCCTGCCGGATGCGCTCGAGGTCCGTGGCGATAATTTGGAATTTCAAGCTGGAACTGCCGGCATTGAGAACGAGAATATTCATTTAGCCTTTTCCGTCGGCCTTCAGGGGTCCCGCGGTAACATGGAGCTAGGAAGCTATTGTAGCGCCCGCCTTCAAGTGGGCATTTCAAATTCGCACACATGCTCGCCTGAAGGCGAGCGCAACAGGGCCTTGCCTTGGCTTGCGATACAGGCTCATTGGCCCATGTCTTACAACTAATACGGCCACTTCCAATTCTTAATCTCCGGCATGTCATCGCCAACTTGCACTATGTATTCCTTGTGATCGATCAATTTGTCGCGCAGGACCTGCTTGAAGTGCGCGCCGACCCGCTGGAGGCGCGGCACGCGGTCCACCACGTCCCCGGCAAGGTGGAAGCGATCCAAATCATTCAGCACGGTCATGTCGAACGGAGTGGTTGTCGTTCCCTCTTCCTTGTACCCGCGCACGTGGAGATTTTCGTGGTTCTTGCGGCGGTAGGTCAGGCGGTGCACGAGCCATGGATACCCGTGAAACGCAAAAATGATCGGCTTGTCGATCGTGAACATCGAATCGAACTGCGCGTCCGGCAGGCCGTGGGGATGCTCGCTCGGGGGCTGCAGCGTCATCAAGTCCACCACGTTGATGAAGCGAACGCGCAGGTCCGGAAAATGCTGGCGCAGCAAGTCCACGGCGGCCAGGGCTTCCAGCGTGGGAATGTCTCCGGCGCAGGCCATCACCACGTCCGGTTCGGCCCCCTGGTCGTTGCTGGCCCAGTCCCAGATGCCGATGCCTGCCGTGCAGTGCTGGATCGCGGACTGCATATTCAGGTATTGCAGAGCGGGCTGCTTCCCGGCCACGATCACGTTGACGTAGTGCCGGCTGCGCAAGCAATGATCCGCCACGGAGAGAAGCGTGTTGGTATCGGGCGGCAAATAGACGCGGACGATATCGGCTTTCTTATTTACCACAAGGTTAATAAAGCCGGGATCTTGATGCGTGAACCCGTTGTGGTCCTGCCGCCACACGTGCGACGTGAGCAGATAATTTAGCGAAGCGATCGGCCGCCGCCACGGAATCTCTCGCGTGACTTTCAGCCACTTGGCATGCTGGTTGAACATGGAATCCACGATGTGGATGAACGCTTCATAGCACGAAAAAAAGCCGTGCCGCCCGGTGAGCAAGTATCCCTCCAGCCAGCCCTGGCACATGTGTTCGCTGAGCACTTCCATCACCCGGCCTTCGCCGGAAAGATTTTCGTCCGTGGGCAGCAGGGGCTCCATCAGGATCTTGTCGGTCGCTTCATAGATCGCGTCCAGCCGGTTGGAGGCGGTTTCGTCGGGGCCAAAGACGCGAAAATTTTTGGCCTCTTTGTTCAATCGCATCACGTCGCGCAGGAATTTTCCGAGTTCTCTGGTCGCTTCCGCATTCGCGGTTCCCGGCTTGACGACTTGCACGGCATACTCGCGAAAGTCCGGCATCACCAGGTCTTCCAGCAGCAGGCCGCCGTTGGCGCGGGGATTCGCGCCCATTCTTCTTTCCCCTTTGGGCGCCAGCTCGGCCAGGGAAGGGATCAGTTTTCCGCCGCGGTCGAACAGCTCCTCCGCGCGGTAGCTCTTCATCCATTCTTCGAGAAGCCGCAGGTGTTCGGGCTTCGCGGCAAGTTCGGCCAGCGGCACCTGGTGCGCGCGCCAGGTGTCCTCGACGGGCTTGCCGTCCACGACACGCGGCCCCGTCCAGCCCTTAGGCGTGCGAAGAATAATCATCGGCCACACCGGGCGTTCCGTAACTCCCTGCAGCCGGGCCTTATGCTGGATGGACCGTATTTCCGCGATCACGGTGTCCAGCGTGCCTGCCATGAGTTGGTGCATCACGTCGGGTTCGCGGCCCTCTACAAAATACGGATCGTATCCGTACCCGGCAAAAAGATGCACAAGCTCGCCGTCGGACATCCTGCCGAGGACGGTTGGGTTTGCGATTTTATAGCCGTTCAAGTGCAGGATGGGCAGAACAGCGCCGTCGCGCGCGGGATTCAGGAATTTGTTGGAATGCCAGCTGGCCGCGAGCGGTCCCGTTTCCGCTTCCCCGTCGCCCACCACGCAACAGACCAGCAGTTCCGGGTTATCAAACGCCGCGCCGTTGGCATGAGCGATGGAATATCCCAACTCGCCGCCCTCGTGAATCGAGCCGGGTGTTTCCGGAGCCACGTGGCTCGGAATTCCACCGGGAAAAGAAAATTGCTTAAAGAGGCGCTGCATGCCCTCTTCGGACTGAGGGATGTTGGGATAGAACTCGCTGTAGGTGCCCTCAAGATATGTGTTCGCGACCAGACCGGGACCTCCATGGCCGGGCCCGGCGATATAGATGGCGTCCAGATCAAATTTTTTAATCGCACGGTTCATGTGCACATAAACGAAGTTCAAGCCGGGAGTCGTGCCCCAGTGGCCCAGCAGGCGCGGCTTGATGTGATCGATTTTCAACGGCTCGCGCAAAAGCGGATTCGCCAGCAGGTAGATCTGCCCGACGGATAAATAATTTGCCGCGCGCCAGTAGGCGTCCATTCTGGCTCGCTCCTCGTTCGAGAGCGGTTTTTCCGAAGTGAGGACTTTGACGGAACCGGGGGTGTGCGTGACGGCCATGTGCGTCTCCTTTCCTGAGCTTCCATGTGACCCTATCAACTGAAAATTACACAGTGATGAAGTCCTTCGACATGTAAGCCGGCTTGGCCGGGAGACCGCTGGGAGCTAGCGGGCTTGCAATTCCACAGCAGGCAACGGTGCCTGGGCCCATTGAATCAAGACTGGCAAGGGTTGAATTTCATCTTCCCCGAAAGATTCTACACTCAATCGGGGCCGTGCGGTTTTAACAATTCGCGCCAGACCGCGATTTTCCCTTTAAAACGATATATCCTGCGCAGAATATTCTGCACAGGATATATGCCAGGGCATCCGAACCAGAAAATCAGCATTAACCCCAACTGTTCGTGACAGTTACCGCCCGATCCCAGTACGGGATTGCCTCCGGCCTGATCCGGCGTGGCGCTCCCGCACCCGAAATTAGAGGTTGAGGAGGGATCTCCTTCCGCGCCGATACCACACCCGTCCGACGCCCGGTAGGGATTCATAAAGTTGGGATGGTTCAAAATATTGACGGACTCCGCCCGGAACTGGGCAGTGAGGCGTTCCTGGAATTTCCAACTCTTGGTCACGGACAAATCCACATTGCGGATTCCTGAGTCGGGCTAAAGGTTGCGGGCGGAGGTGCCGAAGGTCCCGAGGGAGGGAGGAATCAGGACCGATTGTCCCTGGAAATCCCAGCCAATTGGATTGCCTACACCAAACGAAATTAGAATCGCCAGGCTAAATTCGTCTGATTCTAATTCGGTGAGCGCGTGAAGGAGATCGGGTGTTCCAGGAAATGGTTCACCCGCCAGCTACTCTCGCCCAACTCATTGAATCGGGAGACAGTTATGTGTATAGTTCGAAGTTAACGGCAAACCTAAGTCCGGCGAGCCATCTTTTCGTGAGGAGAGTCCATGCGATCCATTTGCAAGCTTGCGGCCTTGGTAAGCTTTCTGGTGCTTTTTTCATCCTCCGCCTTTGCCGCGACGGTCACCGGTACCGTGAAGGGGCCGGACGGGGCGCCATTTGAGGGCGCCTTTGTACTGGCAGTAAATGCCAAGACGAAAGTCAGCGTCAGCGTGCTTTCCGACAAGCAAGGGCGCTACCGGGTGGAGAATCTGCCGGCTGGAGAGTACCAGGTGCGGGTGCGAGCTGTCGGGTTCACCACGGATCCGCACAGCGCGGTGAATCTCACGGCGGACCAGAACGCGTCCTTTGAATTTGCGCTGAAACCAGGGACGGTGCGCTGGAGCGACCTGAATCTTTATCAGGGCAAGCAGCTCATGCCGGAGGCAAAAGGGAAAGAGGTTCTCTCCACCAACTGTTTTATTTGCCATGGATTTCAAACCAGGATGGCCGCCGTTCGCCGCGACGAGGATGGCTGGCGCGACCGCGTCAACTACATGCGCGACGCCATGGCCTTTCAATTGTCCGCGAGATTTAGCGATGATAAAGCTAATCAAGTAATATCTTACTTGAATACAGTGTTCGGGACGGACTCCACGGTCCCGCGCAGCCCGGCGGAGCTCCCGGCGTATAAAGATACCGTGCGGCCGTTCGCCGATGAGGCCATGAATATCGTCTACGTCGAGTACGACGTATCCGGTTCCAAAGGCTTGCCCTGGAGCGCCGCTCCGGACAAAGACGGCAATCTCTGGATCCCCTTTTATGGGAGAGGAAACGAAGTCGCCAGGCTGAATCCGAAGACCGCCGAAGTCACACGCTTCCCGCTGCCTTTTGACGAGACCGCCGGTGTGCACTCGGCCGTGCCCGGGCCCGACGGCATGGTTTATTTCACGGAGTTCGCGCTGGACAAACTCGCGAAACTCGACCCGCGCACCGGAAAAATTACGGAATTTCAGGACTCCGTGGCGGTGCCGGGCGAGCGCGCGGACAAACATACAGTGCGCGTGGATGCCAAAGGAAATTTGTGGTCCTCCGGCAGCCCGGTAAGTAAATTCGATCAGGAGACGGGCAAGTACACGCACTTCATGGACGCGCCGTCGTCCTACGGCATCACGTTCGATAAAGACGGCAATGTCTGGTTTTGCGTATTGAAGAAAGACGGAAAAATCGGCAGGATCGACGCCAAGACGGAAAAATTGACGCAGTGGTCTCCGCCGACGCAGGGCACGCCGCAGCGGCTGGCACTCGATTCCGACGGAATTGTGTGGTTCGGCGAACGCACGGGAAACAAGATCGGGCGGTTTGATCCGAAGACGGAAACGTTCAAGGAATACCCGCTGCCCGGCCCCGCGGCAACGCCGTACGCGCTTATTGTCGGAAAGGACAATGGGATCTGGTACGCCTCCACGGACCAGGATTTGATTGGGCGTCTCGATCCGAACACCGGTAAAGTGATCGAATATCCGTTCCCGCATTCGGAAGCCATGATGCGCGAATTTTTCCTCGACGCTCAGGGGCATATCTGGTTTGCCACGCCGACGAATAACAAAGTTGGATATTTCTATCTCGCCAGCGCAACGGAGCGGGCCAGCAAATGAAGAATTAGCTGCGGGCGGAAATCAAAAGGCGCTGCATTTCCGAATCACGCCGGGCTTGCAGAATTATTTGTGCGAGGGCGGGGCGTCCCCCGCGGGTTTCCGAACCACGTCGTCATAGGTTTTTGTTTCGTCCACTACGCAAAACCACTCGCCAAATTCCCAGGACGGCTCCAATTTGTGGAGTTTCGGGGGACTGACCCAGGTCTTCGTGTAGGACTTGGGGTCATTTATCGTGATAGCTAACTCCAAGGTGTCATGATTCAGGCGCCGGTACCGCTCAGTCAGGTGCATTTGTTCGCTACGCGGATCGCCATAGGGATCGGCCCAGATCTTGTCGTTAAACCCGATCGTGTCGACAACGAATGTGTCGCCCTTCCACTTGCCAACCGAGTATCCGAGCCAGCTGGGGTCGGGGTCTTTTGGAAGGGCTCGCCCGTCGGTCCAGATGGTGCGCCAGACGTGGTACTCCTCAAAGAGCATCAGCACCCTGCCGGGAATTTGGACGATCTCGAATGGATTGGGAAGAGTGAGAAGCCGCGGAGGGCCTGTTGGGTCACAGCGCAGAACTGGATCGTTTTCCTTTCCCGGAACGGCCCGAGGTCCTATTAAGGGGAACGCGTCATCAAACCTCGCCTGCCCACAGGAGGTCAGTGGTGGACGAAACCTTTCGTTGATGGCATCCATGCCGAGGGCGCCCCGGACATTGTCGCGCGGGTATTGCATCCAAATACCAGACAGATCATGGGAAAAGGCGGGAGACGCAGCGGGCGGCGCGTCCGCAGGCTTGGCCACTCCTGATTGCTGCGCAGTCTGAGCGAAGGTTATCGAGGAGATGGCAAGAAACAATTCAAGCAAGGTAAACGAACAGGCGGCAGCCAGGGGCAAAATGGCGAGAAACTTGCGGCGCGAATGGGATCGTTCTTCGTGGCGGTGATTGAAAAGCCGTTTCTCGAGGAAAGCGGTGTCCGGAATCAAAGGCTTTCCTTTCCAGATCGCGGTGTTGCTTTCGCAGCGGCGCCTAGTTCAGCAAGGTCCGGCAAAAGGTCAGTGGGACCGTACTTCCGAGGGCTTCAGGTGTCAAGAAGCTTAATGCAATTTTAAAATTTTGCTTTCAATCGAGGAAATTCGACGCGTTGAAAACGGAGGATGAGGGATCGACCGGGAACGCCATTCTGTGGAATGGCGTTTTGCAATTCGCCAATCGGGAGATTGGCGTTCCCGGGATTCACCCCTTTGGTTCGGGGCAGGAATGCGCAGCTTTGTTTCAGCGGTTGCGCTGAATTCTCAGCCGGCAGCTTCCGCGGTTGACTTGGCAGGCGCCACGGCGGCCCCACCGACGGACTTGGCCGTAATTTCGAGGCCGTTTTTGTTCAAGTCGAACCTTTGCTTGCGGTCCAGGCTTTTGACGAACTCGCGCGTCGCCTTGGCGACGCCCCCAGGAAGATTCGACGCATCCACTTTTACGGTCGATTCCACCGTTTCCTCATTTCGATCGCGATAGCTGAATCGCACCTCAAACGTTTTCATGCTGCTTACCTCCCTTTTCCGAAGATTTAAAAATCAACCTGGTTCGCGCAATCCAAATCACTCGAAGGGTTTGACGCTGCCGGAACCATTAGCGCCGCCGGCGCTTTCGACTGGCAGCTTTCTTTTGGGACTTCTTCGGTTTCTGGACCCTGAGCTGCGCCTTAAGGGCATCGTTTTCCCTGGCTAAGTCATCGCGGGCAGCCGTCACAGTTTCAAGATTGTTTCCCAATTGGCCGTTCTGTTTCTGAAGGTCCGCTACCTGGGCCTTCAATTGTTCGTTTTCCTGGAGAGTCTTCGTATCCTTGCATGCGGTTAAAGACAAAGTCAGCACCACTGCCACAACAAGGCTCGCCAAAGTGCTCTTGCGCGTCATGCGCCATCCTTCCATCACTAGAATTTGCACTGCAATAGGAGCAACCGATAGCGGGTGAGGAGGGGAGACTCCGCCGACGACCCAGTCAGCGTAGCGGAGTTTTCCGGCTTGCGCAAGCCTGATAAGCATTATTCGTGGAAAAGGGGATTCAATCATTTCCAGAGATTCGCACGCTGGCGAACCGCCCGCATGCGGAGCGCGCCTTGTACATCGTTTCCATTCTGTAAAATGTTGCGCTTCATAGCTTGTGAACATCTCACAATTTCTTGCCGGGCGGCTCGCCTTATAAAAATATGCCGGCCTTGAATCTTAATATTTTCATGCTATTTTCAGGTTCTTTTGGTACGCTCTCGCCAATCTTTTGCGGTCGGAGAATCGAAGATGTTTCCTAATCAGACGGATTATTTTCGTCGAGGATAATGGAACTCGCACTTAACCTCGTGTGGGCCATTGGCGCCGCCGATAGTTACGCTCTTCTTTTTCACCGCCTCGCAATTTGTGAGGCGGGAAATGCGCGCGGCTTGAGCCGGGGCCAATGCATTATTGCGCTGACTTGCTTTCTTGCGATCCTCTTCCCCGTTATTTCCCTGACCGATGTTTTGCATGAAATGCAGGCCACTGCGGAGGAGGCATCGCCTTCCGGCTTGGTCATAAAAGGGGTGTGGTCAGCGGTTGGTCAACTTGGGCGCGGACTTTGCATTCTTACCTTTTACTTTCCGCACCGTTTGCGGCGAATGCTCGCTGGGCCGTTTTTGGAATCATGACAGCCCAACAAATTCAACGCACGTCTCCTGGGCTGCATCTGCCTGCTATCGGCCGCGCCCCGCCTTCTTTCGCCATTCCCCGAATCAGTTAACAAACTTTCACAGCAACCGTCACCGGGACAGTTTCGGAAGCGCCTTTTACTGCTATGGGAGCTCATTGATCAGGTATCAACCGAGAATGTAAGGTTCCCGCCATAGCTAAACCGGCCCGAAGGCATGTGACCGTTCAAGAGTTTAGGGCCACGCGGCGTGCGAAGTTTCGCCTAACCGCAGCAATCGCCGTCCAAGGAAGGAACATGGCTAATTTTCGCGGAAGTTTCCGTCGAATTCTTGCGGCCTTTGTTGCAATTGGCGGCGCATTGGGCGCGCTATATGGTGTCGCCCTGATGGCAACGGCGGTGACCGGAAACAGCTCTCCGAGCAGCATTCTTCTGGGGGGATTCGGATTTATGCTGCTGGTACTATCGCTGGTGGTTCTTGTTTTCGCTATCAGCCGATGGAAGACGGGCCAGCCCGGCCAGGACATCTAAAGAACGGTACACGCCACATTCTGCCTTTGCATCCGTGGAACAAATCACTCAGGGCTTGATATTTTCTATGGCCTGGTGCGTAGAATAGGGAGGAACAGGGACACGACCATGGACCGACGAAAGCTCTTTCCCATCGCACTTATCGCTATCGGATCTCTCGCAATTTCGGGAACCGCAGCAGGGCTTGCCGCGCGGCAGCCGGCGCGGCAGAACCAGCTACAAAAGCCCGGTGACAATTCCGGACAGAACCAAAACATGCCCGGGACGGACAATGGCATGCCCGGCATGAACATGGATCACGACATGCCCGGCATGAACATGGGACAGGGCTCGGATGAAAAAGATCAACAGGCCGAGCATGGCGCCATGGACGCAATGAGCCACATGCACCACCACCAGATGGGCCCGCACATGTACATGACCAAGCTGCGCGCCGCTTCTCCGCAGGATTGGGCCAAGGCCGACGAGATCGCCGGCGAATTGCGCGACTCCATCGAGAAGTATAAAGACTACCACGCCGCGCTCGCCGACGGCTTCCGCATATTCATGCCGGATCTTCCGCAGGCCGAGTATCACTTCACGAATTATTACAACGGATTTCTCGAATCGTTCAGCTTCGATCCTGCGCGGCCCACTTCCCTGCTCTACAAAAAGACGAAGACCGGATACGACCTGATCGGCGCGATGTACACCATGCCCAAGCGCGTGTCGGAAGAGCAATTGAACGAGCGCGTGCCTCTCGGTGTTGCGCAGTGGCACCTGCACACCAAGTTGTGCGTCCCCCCGAAGGACCAGCGCGCCGGCGCCGACTGGGCGAAATTCGGACTGCAGGGCTCGATTCTTACCAAGGAAGCCTGCACCGAAGCCGGCGGCACCTTCTACCCCGTGATTTTCGGATGGATGGTGCATGTCTATCCGTTTGAGAATTCGCGCGAAAAAATCTGGGGGCAGTAGCACAGGCACTCTTGCCGGTGCGGGTTTGAGCTCCGCATGCACGTCCTGCCCCACTCGGCGATTGCAAAAACCGCACAGCCAAGAGTAGCTGTGCTTCCAAAACCGGCCCCTCTCGTTCATCCTCTACTCATCTAGTTGTCACCAAACTTTTACATTGTGTGCGTATAATGGACGCTGGGGAGAAAATCGATTGACCTCGCGCCCTTTAACAGCGGTGGAACAGTCGCCCGCCAATCCCGTGGAAATCACTGAGGGGCCCTCCTTTCAGCTTGAGCCCTCCCGGAAGTACCCGGGCGCGCTGATTGTCGTGGAAGGCATCGACGGCTCCGGGAAAAGCACGCAGCTTTACTTGTTGAAACGCTGGCTGGAAATCGGCGGCTATCGCCTGCATTTCACGGAGTGGAATTCCTCGCCGCTCGTAAAGTCCGCAACGCGCCGCGGAAAGCAGCGGCGCCTTCTCACCCCTACCACGTTTTCCCTGCTTCACGCCGCGGATTTTGCCGACCGTTGCGAACGGCAAATCCTGCCGCTGCTCCATAGCGGATACCTAGTCCTCGCGGACCGCTATATCTACACCGCATTTGCGCGCGACGTGGCGCGAAATTGTTCCCCTCGCTGGCTGCGCAATCTTTACCGGTTTGCCCCGGTTCCGGACATCACCTTCTACTTCCGCGCGCCGCTGGATGTGGCCGTCAAGCGAATCATGAGCGGCCGGCCGAAGCTGAAGTATTACGAAGCGGGGATGGATTTGAACCTTTCGCTGGACCGCGCGGAGAGCTTCCGAATTTTCCAGGGACGCATCCTGGCGCAATACGATGAAATGATTGAATCGGACAAGTTCGTGGTGATGGATGGCACGCTGCCGGTGAATTCGCTGCAAAAGCAGATGCGCCAGATGGTGAAGGCGCGCATTGATTTGGCGCGATTTGCCCCCAAAAAGTCCGCGCGGAGGGCCCTGTGAAATCCGCGAAAACGAATCGGAAAAATGGGCACTTGAAAAAGGGGCTCCTTCCTTCAGGCGCTACGCCGCGCAATTATGGGCTGCCTCTTCCCGGCGTGAACGACGAGGAGTTTGGCGGCTCGCTCATCGTCATTGAAGGCATGGACGGATCGGGCCGCTCGACTCAGATTTCCCTGCTGACGGAATGGCTGGAGTCCGAAGGCTTCGCGGTGGAGACGATGGGCCTGCGCCGCTCGGGCCTGGTGGCGAAAGATATCGACGCGCTGCTGGCCGAAAATACGATTACCCGGATGACGCTGACGCTGATGTATGCCACCGATTTCTACGACCAGCTCGAGCACCGCATCATCCCCGCGCTGCGCTCCGATTTTGTCGTCCTAGCGGACCGATACTTTTATACTTTGATTGCCCGCGCGGTAGCCCGCGGCATCGAGCGCGACTACCTGAACGGCCTGTACGAAATGGCGGTTCGCCCCGATCTCACCTTCTGGCTCAACGTGCGTCCGGAAGTGGCGTTCGAGCGCGAATTTCGCAAATCGCACGCCATCAGCTATTGGGAGTCCGGGCGGGACCTTTCCCTTTCGGACGATTTGTTTCAGTCCTTCATACTGTATCAAGCCAAGATCAAAAAAGAATTTGAATGGCTCTCCGAGCGCCACGGTTTTCTGGCGATGGACGGCGAGGCGAGCGTCGTTTCCGTCAATGCGGATTTGCGGAAGCGCATTGCCGCCCATCTTGGCATTCAACGCACGCATTACCGGCCATCAGCGGCTCTGGCCCCACTGTGGCGTTAAGACTTCGCAAACCTATCCAGCTCGCGGCGATCGACGCCGGATCGAACGCCTTCCGCCTGATGATCGCGCGGATTCACTCCGCCGACGACTGGGAGATTGTGGAGTCGGTTCGCGCTCCGGTGCGTCTCGGCCATTCCGTATTCACCTCCGGAGAATTTGACCGCAAAACTTTGCGCGACGCCGCCGCCGCGTTCCGAGAATTCCGCAACATCATGGATGCCCGCGGCGTCACCGCGTATCGCGCCGTGACCACCAGCGCCGCGCGCGAAGCCCGCAATCGCCATGTTTTAGTGGAGCGCATCCGTCACCAGGCGAAAATCGATTTGGAAATCATCTCCGGCGACGAAGAAGCGCGCCTGGTGCGAGTCGCGGTCCTGCGCGCGCTGCGCGATTTCGAGCCGCCCCGCTTCATCCTGGATTTGGGCGGCGGCAGCCTCGAACTCAATGAATTGCGGCGCGGCGTCTTGCAGGAAAGCATCGGCCTGCCCCTGGGAACGGTGCGGTTGATGGAAGCCTTTCACGCGCAGGGCGTAGTTCACGAGCACACCGCGAGCGAGATTCGCCTGCACGTGCTGTCCGTGCTGCAAAGCGCGCTGCCATGCCGTCCGCGGCCCTCAGGGGCTTATACGGTTGCTTGCGGGGGCAACGCGGAAACACTCGCCGGGCTGGCTTCGGGTCCCAGAGTCGGCGCCTTCACTACCCTGAATCCTCGACTGCTGCGCGACCGGCTTTGGCACATTCTGCAGCTCAATGTGGATGAGAGAATGAAAGCGTTCTCCGTGCGGCGGGACCGCGCCGAGGTGATGGGCGTTGCGGCTATCGTCCTCGTGACTGTGTCGAGGTGGTTGCGGTTGCGCCAAATGATCGCCCCGCGTGTAGGCGTGCGTGAGGGGCTGCTGTATGAACTCGCCTCGGCGCAGATGGGCCCCGCTGACCTTACGGAAGACCATCGGAAACGTTCGCAGGAAATGCTCGCCGGCGCCGAGTCCTACGCCGGCCGGGTGCGTTGCGATCTGAAACATGCCGAGCAAGTCCAAGCGCTCGCCTTGCAACTCTTTGACCAGCTCTGGCCGTATCATCAATTGGATTTTGAAGCGCGAGCCATTCTTGCGGCAGCAGCGATGCTCCACGATTGCGGCGTGCTCATCAACCGCAAAGCGCACCACCGACACGGCGAATACCTTATCCACAACGCGAAAATTCCGGGATTGCGCGGCTGGGCGAAAAACATGACGGCCTGCCTGGTGCGTTATCACAACAGAAAATCGGAACCCAGCACGAAGCACGCGGTGTTCGCCACGCTCAATAGGGAACATAGAAAGAAAACGCGGCTACTGGCCGGCATGCTGCGCCTGGCCGAGCGCCTCGAAAGCGATCACCGGCAAGGTATTGCGAAACTCACCGTCGAGGGCGGCCCGCGCGACGTCCGCATCCATGTGGAGATGCGCGACGCTTCCCGGCTGAACCTTGCGGGCATCGAACGAAAAGCCCGCCTTCTCGAACGTGAACTGCATTTGCGCCTGTCGTTTCAGCGGGTCCTGGTGGTTGAGAAGGAGAGGGTCGCGTAATGATGGAACTTTATCTGATCCGCCACGGCATCGCCGTGGACCGCGAAGATCCCAATTGCCCGCCCGACACCGAGCGCCCTCTCACTCCCAAAGGAATGAAACGCTCGCATGCCGCGGCGCTCGGCTTGCGCGCCCTGGATGTAAAACCGAACGCCGTGCTGACCAGCCCATGGCTGCGCGCCGTGCAAACCGCTGAAATCTTTTGCGAAACGATCGGCTATCCCTCCAAGAAAATCATTCGCACGGACGCATTGAAAGGCACCAGCGCTCCGTCCGATTTGATGCGTGAACTGCAATCGTTGAAAGCCAGGGTGGTCCTCTGCTTCGGCCACGAACCCCATTTGCACCTGGTGATCGGCCACGTCCTCCACACCAGCGCGAAAATCACGGAACTCAAGAAAGCGGGCCTCGCGCTTTTGGAACTGGAGCGCGTCTCGCCGCCGCAAGGGCGTTTGCTCGCTCTCTACCCAGCCAGCACACTGCGCCTCCTTGCAAAATAAAGTGGCACAGGCTTCAGCCTGGGGTGTTGGTCGGGGCACGGTCGAGCTTGTAGTCGCCAAAACCCACAGGCTGAGGAGTCTGAGTCACACTTTGATTTAGAACAGGTCAGCGGCTAAAGAGGCTGCGGAAAAATTCCAAAAGTGTCATTCCGAGGGCGCGGTTTGCCCGAGGAATCTGCTTTTTTCCTTGGATCGGCGAAAGAGCAGATCCCTCGCTTCGCTCGGGATGACATTAAACTACTTTGTTCCGCAGCCTGTAAAGCCGGACTGATTCTCGACACTTTGCGTCACGGCCGAAGCCGTGCGCTACAAGGATTTGAAAGCTGCCACACAAACTTTGAAGCGTGTGCCACTCGGATCGCCTCAACCAATCTCCGTCCAGCGGAAACAGGTGTGGAGATGATCGTTCACCATGCCGGTGGCTTGCATGAACGCGTAGCATATGGTCGACCCGACAAAACGGAAGCCGCGCTTTTTTAAATCCTTGCTCATGGCGTCGGATTCCGCGGTGCTCGCAGGAACGTCTCTTGGGCCGCGCCTAGTGTGGCGTAGAGTTTTGCCGCCGGTGAATTGCCAGATGTATGCGTCGAAGCTGCCGAACTCGCGCTGCACATCGAGAAACGCCTGTGCGTTGGAAATGGCGGAAGAAATTTTCAGGCGGTTGCGGATGATGCCCGGATCGGCGAGCAGCGCGCGTGTTTCTCGGGCGTCGTACCGCGCGATCTTGGAAGCATCAAATTCGTCCAAAACCTCGCGATAGCGCTCGCGCTTCCGCAGGACTGTCTCCCAACTGAGGCCTGCCTGCGCGCCCTCAAGGATCAAGAATTCGAAAAACCGGCGGTCGTCGTGCACCGGCACACCCCACTCTTCATCATGGTAGCGAACCATGATTTCGCTTTGCGCCCAATGGCACCGTCGCCGGGAAGGCTGTGGCTTCCCGGCGCCCTTTTGATCTGGCATGGGGAGCTTACACGAGGTGGCGCTGAACGGCCTTCTCAATCTGGTCGCGAGGGACCGCGCCGACGACTTGCTCGGCGACCTGCCCGCCCTTGAAGATGAGCAGGGTGGGGATGCCGCGGATGTTGAACTGCCCGGCGGAGTTGGTGTTTTCGTCGACGTTTAGTTTTACGACCTTAATTTTTCCCGCGTACGCGGTAGCTACTTCCGCCACCGTGGGAGCCAGCATCAGGCAGGGCCTGCACCACTCCGCCCAGAAATCGACCATCACGGGCTGAGTCTTGCTGGCCTCGATGACTTCCGCCTGAAACGTGCTGTCCGTTACATTGCTGACATTATCTGCCATGTGAACCCTTTCCTATGGGAACTACCGGCGACATCTTAGCCGATTTTGCCCCGAATTCATTAGATGAAGTTATAGCTTTTTGGTTTCTGGATTTCCAGGCCGCCTGGTACAGCTTTGCATAATCGGCCGCGGAGACTTGCCAGGAAAAATCCTTGGCCATGCCGTTCAATTGGATGCGGCGCCAGGCCGCCGGCTCGCTCCGGAAAATTGCCAGAGCCTCGCGGACCGCACCGAGCAGCGATGGACCATCATACGCCTGAAATTTGAATCCGGTGCCGCGTCCCGTTGCCGGATCGAAGGCGTCAATCGTATTGTCCAGGCCGCCGGTGGCGCGCACCACGGGCACCGTGCCGTACTTCAAACTGTAGATTTGATTCAAACCGCAGGGCTCGTACCGCGAAGGCATCAGAAAAATGTCCGCGCCGGCTTCGACCTTGTGCGCGAGGATGTTGTCGTACGCCACTCTCACGCTGAATTTTGCGGGATAGGCCTTGGCCAGGTCGCGAAACAGCTTTTCGTATTTCGCTTCCCCCGCGCCGAGAGCGGTGATCGCCAGGTCTTCTTCCAGCAAACTCGGCGCAATTTGTTCGATCAAATCGAAACCCTTTTGGCCGGCAAACCGCGAGACAATGCCGATCACCGGATGATCCAGTGTTTCCGGGGGCAGGCCGAACACTTCCAGCAAATTCTTTTTGCAGATGAGCTTGCCCGACAAATCCTTGGCCGAATAGCGGGATGCGATCATTTTGTCGCGCTCTGGACTCCAAGCCGCGTAGTCAACGCCATTCAAAATTCCTCTCAGGCGTGCCGCGCGACTGCGCACCACGCCGTCGAGACCGTGGCCATACTCCACGGTTTTTATTTCTTCAGCGTATTTCGGGCTCACCGTCGTCAGGTAGTCGGAAAAGATCAGCGCCCCCTTCATGAAATTGACCCGCCCGTAGAACTCCATCCCGTCAATGCCGAACAGATTTTCCGGCAGACCGATTTTCTTCATCGTGTCGCGCGGAAACGAGCCGTGATAGCCCATGTTGTGGATCGTAAACACGACAGGCAATTCCTGCAGCACTTCATCCTTCGCGTAAAGCGTCCGCAACAGCACGGGCACCAGGCCCGCCTGCCAGTCATGGCAGTGGATCACGTCTGGCATCCAAACACGCTTGCAGAATTCGATGGCCGCGCCACAAAATTCCGCAAAACGTTCGGCGTTGTCCGGATAATCCTTCCCTGCCGCGCCATAAAGTTGCTCGCGATCGAAGTATTCCGGATCATCCACGAAGTAGTAGTAGACTCCGTGCAACGTTCCACCCTCCACAATGGCCGGGAAACGCAGGACTTCGCCCGCCGGAACCGTAAGGCTCGGCACCGTGACCGAGACTCCGCGCGTATTGCGATACCGCGGCAAAAGCACGGTCACTTCATGGCCGAGCGCAGCCAGCGATCTGGGCAGCGCTTCGATCACGTCCGCGAGGCCGCCGGTCTTCGAGAATGGAAGCCCTTCCGATGCGACAAAAAGTATTTTCATGGCGGATTTGAAGCTTCCAAGCTACTGAAACACTCCGCCGCCGTCAAGGACGCTCGCCGGTCAGGTTTAGTCTGGATCCGCCCGAAACGAGGTCAGTGGCGCGGGCTTCAGCCTGCGGGGGTTGGTCCTTGCAAGTACTAAACCCCGCAGGCTGAAGCCCGCGCCACTTGAGTTTGGATGTAGAATCGAGCCTTGTGTAGTGAGCCAATTTATTTCCATCCAAGCGAGGTGAAGGCATGGGCACCGTAAAACCAATTCCAGAGGGATATCACAATGTGACTCCCTATCTGTATGTCAGAGGGGCGGCCGCCGCAATCGATTTTTACAAGAGCGTCTTCGGTGCAACGGAAATCGTGCGCATGGCGGGACCTAACGGAAGAATCATGCATGCGGAAATGAAAATTGGCGACTCGATCGTGATGCTGGGCGACGAGAATCCACAGATGGGCGTTTTGAGCCCGCAAACCGTGGGCGGCTTTTCGACGAGTTTGCACGTTTATGTGGAACACGTAGATGCGGTGGTCCAGAAAATGATTGATAGCGGGGCCAAACTGGTGCGGCCGATTAAAAACCAATTTTACGGGGATCGCTCGGCGTCATTGCTCGATCCGTTCGGCCACATGTGGTCCGTTGCGACTCATATTGAGGACGTTGCGCCGGAGGAAATGAAGAAGCGCATGACTGCGGCGATGAGTCAGACGGCGGGCTCTTAGCAAGACGCCCCACCAGTGGTCGCATTTTATTCGCTCCTGACCGAGGGCAGGTGGAGTGGGCCGTGGGGCCTGGTAGCGCGGGCGTCCCGCTGGCGCTACGAAATCCGCGCGACGAGGCCACGCTTGGGCACGACCCCCATTCGGGCTCCATCCACTATGAGAAATTCCTGGTAATCGGATTCTCAGGGCTGTGGATGCACGCCCCACTTGGTACACTTCCCTGCCATGTCACCTGAGAAGCTAGGGCAACATTTCCTTACTGATGCGAGTTGGCAGGAGCGGATCGCCCGCGCGGTGCGCATTGACGATGGAATGTGGGTGGAAATCGGCGCGGGGCACGGCGAAATGACCGCGCGCCTGGCGAATAGCGCGAGCAAAGTGTTCGCCATTGAACTCGACTCGCGTCTTGCCCGGCGCTTGCGCGAAGTCACCGCGGCCTGCAAGAACGTGGAAGTTGTCGAGTGCGATGTGTTGGCCGTTGATCTCGGGAAACTGACAGGACTCGAGCGTTTCTCCGTTTACGGAAATTTGCCGTACTACATTACGTCGCCCATCTTGCATCGCCTCTTCGAGCATGCCGGGCAAATTGCGGCAATTCATATCGTGATTCAGTTCGAGGTCGCCCTAAGAATTGTCGCGCAGCCAGGTAGGCGCGATTACGGCTATCTGTCGGTGGTGTCGCAGTGGTTCAGCCGGCCGGAGATCGCCTTTCGGATCCCTCCGGGGGCGTTCCGGCCGCCGCCCAAAGTCGCCTCCGCGCTCGTGAGTTTTCATATTCCAGGAGCGCGCGCGAAAAATTCCGTCGAGGATGAAAATGGGTTTCTCGATTTCGTGAAGGAGTGTTTCGCGCAAAAGAGGAAGACGTTGCGCAACAATCTGCGCGGCCGGCTGGGGGCGCGCGCCGAGGATGTGTTACGGGGGGCGGGTCTATCACCAGATGCGCGAGCGGAACAACTCACAGTCGCACAATTCGCGGCGCTCTTCGGCCTTGCGCGATGACGCCCGCTAATCCGGCGCCTTGCCTTCTCCGTACCCTCCGTGGGCTCTGTGTTAAAGGCATTCGGTAACGCCAGAAAAAGCTTTAGCACAGAGGTCACGAAGAACACGTTGGACTCAACTACGTTCTTCGCGCAAGACCTTGAACAGACAGTCCGGATAGTCCGTGATGATTCCATCTATGCCTGTGGCAATCAGACGCCGCATTTGCTCCGGCTCGTTAATCGTCCAGGCCACCACCTGCAAACCTGCGTGATGGGCCTTTTCCACGACGTCGGCAGTGATGAGGTCGCCGCGGGCGACGAGTTGCCGCGCTCCGGCGCGAACCGTGCGCTCGACCAAATCGTTGGACGGGTGCTCACACAAAAATCCGGTCATCATCGTGCTGTCCAGGCGGTGAACCGAATCGAGCGTGGCCGGGTCAAACGAAAGAATCACCACGCGCGCGGAGGCGTTCTGGTCGCGCAATGTTGCCACCACGGCGTGCTCGATTCCCCAGGCCGGGCCGGATTTAATTTCCAGGTAAAAAATAGTGTCATGTTCTTTTGCGAAATCGAGTATTTCGTCGAGTGTGGGCACGCGTTCCCCGGAAAACGGTTCTGCCCCGTGATCGCCGAACCACGCGCCGGCATCGAGCGCGCGGATTTGTTCGAGCGTCTGCAAGTGCACCTGGCCCTTGCCGTTCGTGGTGCGGTCCAGCGTAAAGTCATGGATGGCTACAACTCGAGCATCCCGTGAGAGTTGCAGATCAGTTTCAATGAAGGTCGCGCCCAACTCCACGGCGCGGCGAAACGCCGCCATGGTATTTTCAGGGGCGTGACCGGAAGCGCCGCGGTGCGCGATCGCCCAGATATTCTTTGTGCCCATTCCGTTGCCACCGTTGGCGGGACTCAATTTATTCGAAAGCCTGAGCCATCCTACCAGACTTGCCCGATGCGGCCGGAAATGTTCGTCGCGCGTTGTGTCCAGGATGCCTTTGCAGGCAACTCTGCATCTAATAGGGTGTAAGGTCATAAGAAGCGCCGGCCCGGAGCGGGCGCGGAAAGGAGAACTTTCATGAAAGCACGCAGAACTCTCCTAAGGCTTTTGTTTGCAATGCTTTTGGCGGGGTCGATGGGCCTCACGTTGGGGGCTTCCGGCGCGAGCGCCGGCACCACGACAAATCCCAACGTTTCAACGATCACCAACCAAGTGCAACACAATTTGGCGATGCTTCCCTGGTATGGCGTATTTGACCACCTGAACTTCCAGGTGAACGGCACGCAGGTGATTTTGAGCGGCCAGGTGACCAGTGAGCATGCCGTCACGAAGGACGACGCCGGGAAATTTGTAAGGTCAATTCCCGGAGTGACCAATGTGGTCAACAACATCGAGGTGTTGCCGCCATCCAGATTCGACGATCAGATTCGGCGCGCCGAATATCGCGCCGTCTTTTCCCAGTCTGATCTGGGACGGTACACGATGGGGGCCATCCCGCAAGTTCACATCATCGTGAAAAACGGGCACGTTTCACTCGAAGGCGTCGTAATGAACGAGATGGACAAGAACATAGCGGGAATCGTCGCGAATACTGTTCCTGGCGTCTTCTCGGTGGAAAATAATTTGCGAGTCGGGTAATCCCCCTTCCCTCTCGCTCGATCCAGTGGGCCCGGACTCTTCCGGGCTCACTTTTTTTCTCAGCAACGAAAACGCGGTCTTGAAATAAAACGCGGGTCGGCGCACTGTTCCGATCCGTGGAAAACCCGGCGCAAGGCGTACGGATTTTCGGCGTGTCCGAAATTCGTGGAAGCGTGATTCCGTAAATTCAGGCCTGCGGTCTTTGTATTTAAGGGAAGCTTATTTCAACGCTTGGAATCTACTTTTTCGAGCGGTCTTTGAGCAGGCCCTTCAATTCAGACATGAATTCCTTCACGTCCTTGAAGTCCAAATAGACCGAAGCGAAGCGCACATAGGCAACTTTGTCGAGCCTCTTGATTCGATTCATCAGGAGTTCGCCGATCTCGCTGGTTCTGCGCTCGCGCTCGGCCGCTTCATAGACAAAGCGCTCCACTTCATCCACCAGCGCCTCGAGCCTGGCCGTGGCCACTGGCCGTTTCTCGCAAGATTTCAACAGTCCTTGCAGAATTTTCTGCCGGTCAAAGCGCTCGCGGCGGCCGTCCTTCTTGATCACCATGTACGGGATCTCGTCGATGCGCTCGTACGTCGTGTAGCGCCGCCCGCACTTCAGGCATTCGCGGCGGCGGCGGATCAAATCTCCGGCGCGGCCCTCGCGCGAGTCAATGACCTTGTCTTCCATGACCGAACAAAATGGGCACTTCACTGCGCCGAATCTCCCCGCAACTTTTCCTTCACGGCGCCCGAAGGCTTGATGCCGTTCGCGCCCGGAACCGTGATGTGTTTGCCGGCCTCTTCCGCCTCGGCTTCGGCGCGCGCCAGTTTGCGCAATTCGCCAAGGGACATTCCCTCATGGATCAGCAAGGGAATCCCCGCCAGCGTGCATCCGGCAAAGGTGATGACCCAGAGAACGGCGGCGATGGCGATGGCAGGCTCTTGCTTGACGCCGAAGATCGCCGTCAGCGCGACAATGCTGGCGATTTGCGCGCCGCCCCCTATCCCGGGGAGCTGCAACACGGAGCCCACAAGAGTGACCGCCAGCAGCAGCATAGCCCCCCAAAAATTCATGTCGGAGTGCACAAACGCGCTCGAGAAAGCCTGGGAAACCCACATGTAAATGAGCACGGCGAGCACCCAGTGCGCGGCTGTAAAGCCAATCGCCGCCCACAAATCGGACATGGTCCGAATGGCCTGCAGCCCCTCGCTGATTCCAGAAATGGCGGACGCGAAGCGCATCCTGAACCCTCCGCTGCCGCGCCAGCTCTCCAGCCTCCGGTCAACCGCCGCGGCCCCGTGCACACGGTAGTAAACCAGGACCGCCGTAAGACCGATCAACCCGCCGAGCAGCAGCCATGCTCCGTGCCGCGCGTGCCCTACCCAATCCATGTCCGCCCCCGCGTCGGAGAGCCGGTTCGTAAACACAAGCAGGCTCAGGCATGCCAACGCCGCCGCCGCGGCGAAGTCGCAGTAGCGCTCCAAAAAGTAGATTCCGAACATGCTGGCGACGGGCAGGCGATCTTTCCGCGCCAGCAGCAGCGGCCGCACAGGCTCCCCAGCCCGGCCCAGAACAAAAATCGCGGCGAAGCCCATCACCGTGCCGCGAAAGGTGTTCAAGAAATTCGTTGGGCCCAAATAGCGGCAGAAGCGTTGCCAGCGCGCAGCGCGAATCGCATAGCATCCGTAAATCGCGGCGAAGGAAAGCAAAAGGAGCCAAATATTCGCCTGGCCCACGCTTTCTATAAACCTTCTCCAGGTGAAATCGGCCAAATGAATCTTATGGCGGGATTGATAGGCGAGCGTCACCACGCCCGCCAAAATGAGTAGCGCTATAAATATCCTACGAAGTCTTCCACGCATTCGCACGCGAGGTTAACCGCTGCGGCAATGGAGTGTCAAGAAAGGACCTGCGCAGCCGTTCTAAAAAATTCGCATGTCCTTTAATGCCAGATGAATGCAGGGTTACAGATGTTTAACAAAGCCTCAAAGCATCCAGACGATCTCGACGCAATTCCTAAAGATTTTTCTGCAAAATATGCGAATCTGACGGCGAGTCGATTAACCAAAATCGTGTGCGGGGAGTGTTGTGGCGCCGGCGTCCCGCCGGCGATTTTGCAATGTGCGATGATTCGAGAAATTGCGATTACCGCTCGACTAACCGCTCCAATGTGGCGAAAAATTCAGGGTAGGACACCGCGGCGCATTCGGCATCGCGAATCACCGTTTCTCCTTCGGCTCCCAGCGCCGCGACAGCGAATGCCATGGCCATGCGATGGTCTCCCTGCGGCTCAATTTCGGCGCCGTGCAAGCGGCCCGCGGACCGGCCTTCCACGCGTAAACCGTCGGGCAGCTCTTCCACTTTCGCGCCCATCCGCCGGAGATTCTCCGCCAGGACCGCGATGCGATCGCTTTCCTTCACGCGCAGCTCGGCCGCGTTGCGAATCTCGATTCCCTGCTCGGTGTACGGGCCAAGCACCGCGATTGCCGGGAGCTCATCAATCAACTGGGCGATGGCGTCGCCTTCGATGGAGCCTCCCTTGAGCGGTTCGTGGCGGATGGACACGTCGCCCACAAGCTCGCCGTGTTCGCTGCGAATGGACACGAGGCTGACCGGCGCTCCCATGGAACCCAAAACGTCAAGCACAGCGGAACGTGTGGGATTCAGGCCGACGTTATGAATCACAATGTTGGAATCCGGAAGCACCATCGCCGCCGCCAGAAAAAAAACAGCGGAGGAAAGGTCACCCGGGACCGCCAGGGAGCGCCCTTTCAGGCGCGGGCGTCCGTGAATGCGAATCGTGCGCCCTTCGTGATCGAGGCGCGCGCCGAATTCGGCGAGAGCCAACTCGGTATGGTCGCGCGTGCGCACCGGTTCGGTCACAGAGGTCACGCCCTCGGCAAACAATCCGGCCAGAAGGACGGCGGATTTTACCTGCGCGCTTGGCACAGGCAGGGCGTATTCGATTGGAGAAAGACGCGCGCCCTCAATCTTCAGCGGCGCGAAGCCTCCGTCGCGGGATTGAATTCGCGCACCCATTTGTTGGAGCGGGTTCATCACACGGCGCATCGGCCGGCGCCGCAAGGAAGCGTCGCCATCGAGGGTCGACCGGAATTCCTGTCCTGCCAGAATCCCGGAAAGCATGCGCATCGTCGTGCCCGAATTTCCGGCATCAAGCGTGCTGCGCGGTCTGCGCAGTCCCTCGAGACCGAGGCCGGTGATGCGGACGCGGTCGCCTTGAATCTCGATTTTCACGCCGAGCCGCGAGAAACAATCCAGCGTGCTGCGGCAGTCGGCGGCGGCGGAGAAATGCGAGATCTCGCTGGGCCCCTCGGCGAGCGATGCAAGCATTGCGTAACGATGCGAAATAGATTTGTCGCCGGGAACTTCGAGCGATCCGCTGATCGTGCGGGCAGCACGAATGATTTGTTTGGACACACGAGAATTCTAGCATGCGGATAATCCCAGCCGCAGATTCGCCATTGCGGAGGCTGAGAAAATGCCCGTGGGACTACCTCGGTCTTTTGTAGCGGCTGCCTGAAGTCGGGCGCTACACAAATCCGAGCCACATAAACGTGGAACGGGAGTATGATTTGCCGAAGCCATTTCCCGAGGAGGCACAGAGATGAAGCACTTCATTGGATTCGTATTGGCCGCGCTGCTCGCCATTGCGCCGGCGTTCGCGCAGTCGCCAAAAGGCTGGAAGTTGCGTTCGGACCACAGCTCGGACGCGTCCGACCCGGATGCTCCAGGCGCCAACAAGTTCACGGTCAGCGGGCCGGGCTTTCACGCCGTGAATCCCATGGCGGCCATCTACTGGAACCCGGCGAATACGGCCAGCGGAAACTACACGCTCAAGGGCACATTCAAGCTGATCAAATCCACGGGCTATGACGAATACTACGGGCTCATCTTCGGCGGAAGCAGCCTCGAAGGCGGAGCGCAAAGCTATTTGTACTTCATGGTGACGGACGACGGCACGTATCTCATCAAGCGGCGCGAAGGGTCCTCGACGCAAGGAGTGTCGCCCAAGACTCCCAGCCCCGCGGTGAAAAAGCCCGATGCCAGCGGAACGGCCACCAACGCACTGGAAGTGCGTGTGAAGGCCGACAAAATCGATTTTGTCATCAACGGCACGGTCGTCACATCGCTGCCCAAAACCGGAGGGGCCGCGAAGACCGACGGCATCTACGGTATCCGCATCAACCACCAGCTCGACGTACAGATCGACGGATTTGAAATGACGAAAATGTGATTTCCGGTGGGACAGCCACACTTGGCTGTCCTCTTGGCTGCCCCGCACAATCTGGGCACGGCAAAGGCGGACAGCCAGGAGTGGCTGTCCTACAAAAAACCTGCCGGAATTTGACACGTTTTCCTCGCTGTGCTCTAAATGACCCATGTCACCCAATCGCGAGACTGAGGCGAAGCAGCGCTTCCAGGAGGCTTTTGCGGCGCAAATGGAGGGCGATTACGACCGCGCCGTCGAACTCTATCTGGGATCCTTGGCGTTGCATCCGACCGCCGAGGCTTACACATTTCTCGGCTGGACGTATCATTTTCAGGGAAAAATCGAAGAAGCGATCGCGGAATGTAAACGCGCCATCGAAATCGATCCGGACTTCGGCAACCCGTACAACGACATTGGCGCATATCTGATCGACCTCAACCGCTTCGACGAGGCCATTCCGTGGCTCGAGCAGGCCATGACGGCCAAGCGCTATGAACCGCGCCATTTTCCTTACTTCAACCTAGGTCGCGTCTATCTAGCCAAAGGGATGATCAACCGCGCGCGCGAGCTGTTTCAGAAATCGCTGGCCATCGAGCCTCGTTACACGCTCGCGCGCCAGGCCCTCGAAAGTGTTCGCCGCATGGTGAATTAGAAGCTCCTCTGCTGTACACTACGCGTCGCTACGCACACTCGATTTGGAAAGGCGCAACGAAAATGAAATTGACTCTCGCGGCGCTGCTTTTTCTTCAGGCCATTCCGGCGAGCCCCTTGCTCGAAAATGATTTCCTTCGCGTGTTCAAAAATAGCGCGCCATGCGCGGCGGCTGCGGCTTCCTGCGGAGAGCGCGTCGTGGTGGCTCTGGGCCCTGTCGAGGTGAATGGCCAAAAGATGGAGCGAGGCGACGTCAAAGTATTCAAGACAGGCGAGCGCTACATTCCTCCCAAATCCGGAGATTTTCTGGAAGTAGCGATTAAACCAGCGCATCCCAAAGTAATTCCTCCGGCCCCCGGAACGCCGCCACCGCCGGGCAACAAAATTTTGTACGACGGAAAAGATTTCACCGTGTTTGCGGAAAAGATGCAGCCCGGCGAGTACGCCGCTCCTCACAGCCACAACCAGCGCTTGGCGATCTTCCTGAACGACACGATGGTGCAGCAGTGGACAGACGGAAAACAGGAAACCCGCGAATTAGTGCCTGACTTCGTGACGTGGAGACCCGCGGTAGTCCACGCATCCAAGGATGTTGGCAACCTCCCGATCAGCAATCTCCTGATCGAATTCAAACCCTAAGGCCCACTCCCGATGAAGCGCAGCTCCAATCGAATTTTGAGTACGCATGTCGGCAGCCTGATCCGTCCGCCCCGGCTTCTCGAACTCGTGCGCGCGCGGGAGGACGGCGAGGCCGCCGATGTGCGCGCTTACGAGGAATGCCTCAAAGACTCCGTCGCCGAAGTGGTGCGCCGGCAAGCTCAGGCGGGCATTGACGTCGTGAACGACGGCGAATTCGGAAAATCCACCAGTTGGTCGCTCTATGCACTGAAGCGCGTGAGCGGCTTCGAGATGCGCCCGATCCGGCCCGGCGCCGATCCATTTGCCCGGGGCGCGGACAGGGAGCGCTTCAAGGAGTTTTATGCGGAATTAGAAGGTGGAAATGATCGCACATGGTCAAACGTGACAAAGCAAGAAGCGGTGTGCGTTGCCCCCGTTCAATACACCGGACTCGTCGAACTTCAGCATGACATTGACAACCTGAAGGCCGGGCTGAAGGGCGTGAAAGTGGAAGAGGCATTCCTACCAGTGGCCGCTCCCTCCAGCGCCATCCCGGACCGAAAGAACGAATACTATCGCAACGAGGAAGAGCTGGTGATCGCCCTGGCGGAGGCGCTGAGGACCGAATACCGCGCCATCGTGGACGCCGGTTTCCTGCTGCAAGTGGACGACGCCCGCGCCGCCGTGACCTACGACAGGATGGTGCCCCCGGCGAGCTTCGACGACTATTACCGCTGGGTGGCCCGCCACGTCGAGGTCCTGAACCACGCCTTGGAAGGAATCCCGGAAGATCGCGTGCGCTACCACGTTTGCTGGGGAAGCTGGCCGGGACCACACACAACAGATGTCCCACTGCGGAAAATCGTCGATCTCATTCTCAAGGTCCACGCCGGCGCTTACCTCATCGAAGCCGCCAATCCCCGCCACGAGCACGAATGGCGCATCTGGAAGGACGTGAACCTACCGGACGGCAAGATCCTGGCCCCTGGCGTCGTCAGCCATGGCACCAATGTCGTGGAGCATCCCGAACTCGTAGCTGAACGAATCTTGCGGTTCGCGGGTGTCCTGGGCCGCGAGAACGTCATCGCCAGCACCGATTGCGGGTTTGCACAGGAGCAGTTTAACCGGCGCGTTCATCCTTCGATCATGTGGGCCAAGCTGGAGGCCATGGCCGAGGGCGCTCGGATTGCCAGCGAAGAGCTTTGGGGGCGGGCCAATGTTGAGCGCAGCTGGGCTTTGCAGTAGCCGGGCTGGATTGCAACGAGGGGGTAATTCGCCGCCTGGGAACGCCAATCTCCCGATTGGCGGTGTGCCAGACGCCAATCGAGAGAGTGGCGTCCCCAGGATTCAAGAGTGCGATTCGTGTTTCGTGTGCGCGGATATTATTTCCGGATTAGAAGGGGTTGCGGAAATTCTGGAGCCGAAGGGCGGACTTGAACCGCCGACCTGTCGATTACGAATCGACTGCTCTACCAACTGAGCTACTTCGGCCCTTGCTGCATTCCTAAACAATTCACTCTAGCATCGCGCGGAAAATAGTGTCAAACGTTGGCGCTCGAATGTAAACGCCCGCCGGTCAAAGCGGCAATGATTTGCTTGCCGTGGAAGCGGCCATTTTCAATGAAAATTTCGCTGGTGTGATTTCCGCCGATGACTACGCCGGCGACAAAAATTCCCGGCACATTGCTTTCATGGGTTTGCGCGTCCATGGTGGGCTTATTGGTTTCGGGATCGAGAGAAATTCCCAGGGCGCGCAGGAATTCAAAATCCGGATGGTATCCGGTCAACGCAAAAACCTGATCCGCGGGCAATGACAATTCGCCCGCGTGGTTGGGGAGCACGACTCGCCCTTGTTCGATCCGCTTCACACTGGTTTCAAAGTGCGCGCGAACTTGTCCGGCCTTGATGCGGTTCTCGATGTCCGGCCGAACCCAATATTTAATCGTCGATCCAAGTTCCGCGCGCCGGTGAATCAGAGTGACTTTCGCGCCATTTCGGTAAAGATCTAGGGCGGCTTCCGCGGCCGAGTTCTTCCCGCCGATCACCACCACATTCTGCCGCCAGAAAGAATGGGCCTCCGTGTAGTAGTGCGAGACGTGCGGCAAATCTTCTCCCGGAATCCCCATGCGGTTGGGAAGGTCGTAGTAGCCCGTTGCTACCGCGATTTTTTTGGCTGTGAATTGCGCGGCATTTCCCTGCTCATCGCGCGTGTGCACGCTGAATTTTCCGTCGGCGCCCTCGACTCGTTCCACGCGGTAGCCGAGCCGCAAGTCCAGATCATAGTGCTCGGCGCATTTGCGATAATATTTGAGCGCCTCGCTGCGCGTCGGCTTCTCCGCGGCGCTTGTGAGCGGCAGATCGCCGATTTCCAGAAGTTCCGGCGTCGTGAAAAACACCATATTGACGGGGTAATGGTAGAGAGAATTGCAAAGACAACCTTTGTCGATCACCAGCGGGCGCATCCCCACGCGCTTGGCTTCGATGGCGCAGGCCAGCCCCGTGGGCCCCGCTCCAATGCAAATCAGGTCGTATGTGCTCATAAGGAAAGTTTGCCCCGGGAGGAACACTTTTGCAACCGCATCGGCGGGCACCTTTTGCATGGCCCGCTCGTAAAGTGGCACACGCTTCAGCCTGTGTGGTCTTTACTTTTTCTCGTTCAAAAAATCACACAGGCTGGAGCGTGTGCCACTGAAGATGTCATAAGGAATAGCTGCCAGGGGAGCGCAAGCTATTTGGCGGATGCCGGGTGAGGAGATGTGTGCCCTCCGAAAAGCCGCGCCTCTTTGCGCCCCTTGATTCGCAATTGCAGGCGATCCATATACAGGTAGATGACAGGCGTCGTAAAGAGAGTCAGCATCTGGCTCACCATCAAGCCGCCCACGATGCTGATCCCGAGGGGACGGCGCATTTCCGAACCGGTACCGGTCATTAACGCCAGCGGCAATCCACCAAAAAGCGCGGCGATCGTGGTCATCATGATCGGGCGGAATCTCAGCAGGCAGGCCTGATAAATCGATTCCTCGGAGGTCTTCCCTGTCCGCTCCGTTTCAATGGCGAAATCGATCATCATGATGGCGTTTTTGATGACGATCCCAATCAATAGCACAATGGCAATGAGCGAGATGACGGTCAACTCATTGCGAGAGATCAACAAGGCCAGCAAAGCTCCCACACCGGCCGAGGGCAGCGTCGAGAGAATCGTAACCGGGTGGATGTAACTTTCGTAAAGCATCCCCAACACGATGTATACGGTGATGAGCGCGGCCAGAATGAGCCATGGCTGGCTCGATAAGGAGGACTGAAAGGCCTGCGCGTTTCCCTGGAACGTCGGATGAATATCGGCAGGAAGTCCCATGTGAAAGACCGCCTCTTGGATTTTCGTCACCGCATCGCCCAGAGCGACGCCCTCCGCAAGATTGAACGAAATCGTAACCGCGGGAAATTGGCCCTGATGGTTGACGGAGAGGGCGGTATTCTTCGTCTCATAGTGAGTAAAAGCGCTGAGGGGTACCTGGTTGCCGCTCGATGACCTTACGTATAATCCACGGATAGCGTCCGTGCTGTTCCGAAACGCCGAATCAACCTCCATCACCACGTGATACTGGTTCAACTGTGTGTAGATCGTGGAGACCTGCCGCTGGCCGAACGCATCGTACAGCGTGTTGTCGATGGCCTGCGGTGAAATGCCCAATCGCGATGCCGTATCGCGATCAATCACCAGGGTGGCTTGCAAACCGCGCGTTTGTTGATCGCTGGCAATGTCGCGCAATTCGGGCATCTGGCTCATGGCCGATTCCACGCGCGGCGCCCAATCCAGCAGGTCATTGAGATTTTCACTGGATAGCGTGTATTGATACTGCGAACTGCTGATCCGGCCGCCGACCGTAATGTCTTGATAAGCCCGCAGGAAAAGTGTGGCTCCCGGAATCGCGGCAAGTTTGGGCCGGAGGCGCTCAATCACCTGGTACACGGTGACTTTACGCTCGCCTACCGGCTTCAATTCAATCTCCATGCCCCCTGTATTTTCCGCCCCGCCCCCTGTTTGGCCGATCATGCTTTTTACGGCTGGGTCGCTCACGATGATGTCGGTATATTCCTTTAGCTTCTGTTGCATCGCGGGAAAGGAAGTATCCTGCGCCCCCAGAATATTTCCGGCCATCAGCCCGGTATCCTGCGGAGGGAAAAAGCCCTTGGGGATGACGATATACAAATACGCGCTCAGGCAGATGGTCGCGCCCGTCAGGGCCAGCATCAAGGGTTGATGGCGCAGGACCCAGCGCAACCCCGCGGCATAGGTCTTCACGCTCCATGTGAACACTCGCTCGCTCGCCTGAAACATTTTGCCGTGCTTCATTTCCTTTTCCGATTTCAGAAATCGGGCGCACATCATCGGCGTTGTGGTGAGAGACACGCACAGGGAAACCACAATGGCCACGCTCAAGGTGACGGCGAATTCCCGGAACAATCTTCCGATGACCCCGCCCATCAACAAGAGCGGAATAAATACGGCCATCAGGGAGGTGCTCATCGACAGGACCGTAAATCCGATCTCGCGGGATCCCCGCATGGCCGCTTGCATCGGGGTATCCCCCGCTTCCAGATACCGCGAGATGTTCTCGATCACCACAATCGCGTCGTCCACCACGAACCCGGTGCAGATCGCCAGCGCCATGAGGGAGAGATTGTCCAGACTGTAGTGCAACAGAGACATCACCCCGAATGTTCCGACGATCGAGAGCGGCACCGCAATGCTCGGAATGATCGTGGCCCAGGCATTGCGCAAGAAAAGAAAAATAACCATGATCACCAGAATCACACTTAAAAACATGGTGAATTCGATATCGTTGACTGACGCGCGGATCGTAGTGGTGCGATTGAAATTGGTATCGAGTTTAACCGTGGGCGGGATGGAAGCGCGCAATTCCGGAAGCAGCGCCATGATGCGGTCCACGGTCTGTATTACGTTGGCGCCAGGTTCCCGGCCAATGCCCATGGACACGGAAATTCTGCCGTTCGCGAATGCGGAGTTGCGCAGGTCTTCAATTCCCTCGGTCACTTTGGCGATATCACTTAACCGGACCGGAGCCCCATTCCTATAAGCGACGATCAATGGAGAATATTGGTCAGGTTTGAGAAGTTGGTCGGTGGCGCTCAGGGTCCATCGATTGGATTCGTTTTCCAGATTTCCCTTGGGAGTATTCGCGTTGGCGGACCGTAGCGCCGCCCGCACTTCCTCCAAACCAATCCCGTAATGCGCCAGTGCGTTCGGATTCAGGTCCACACGAACCGCGGGCTTGGCTCCCCCGGAAATGCGAACCAGGCCTACGCCCGCGACCTGGGATATCTTTTGGGCCAGGAAGGAATCACACAAATCGTAAAGACGGCCCCGGGGAACCGTGTCCGACGAAACATCCAGATCTAAAATGTCGACTTCGGCGGGATTAATCCTGCGGTAGTTCGGCAAGGATGGTAATCCAGTGGGCAGTTGTCCCGCGGCGCCATTAATGGCCGCCTGCACGTCCCGGGAAGCGGCGTTGATGTCCCGATCCAAATCAAATTGAAGAACGATCCCCGAAGCGCCAAGTTGGCTGGAGGACGTCATCTGCGTGACGCCCGCGATCCGCCCGAATTGGCGTTCCAGCGGGGTTGCCACCGATGAGGCCATCGTTTCCGGACTGGCTCCCGGCAAGTTGGCTCGAACATAGAGTGTCGGAAAATCTACGCGGGGCAAAGCCGCCACTGGCAGAAAGTAAAAACCTACGCCGCCCGCAAGCAGAATTGCGATGCTCAGCAGCGAAGTGGCAATGGGCCGTCGTATGAAAGGCGCCGAGAAATGCATCTTTGTTCCTTCAGCCCGCTCGTTCGATTACGAAACTTGCTCCGGCAATCAATCTGGCAGTAATTACATCTCCTTAATACTAATCGAACGTTCTGAAAGTTTCCTGAATACGTTGCCAGACTGGTTTCCAAAAAATCTGATGCGCGGGTGGTGGCCCGATCGCCTTGGCGGCGTCATCCTTCCAGTGCCGGCACCCTCAAACACTCGCCCTGGAGCGATATTCTCCGCTCAAGTAACCGACGCATGCAACCCCAAAGCTTGAGCCGTCACATCCGTATACTTGAGTCCGCCACCGGTATTAAACAATACGACGCGGTCCTTTGCGGTGAGGAACCCGGTTGCGAGCAGGTGATCGTATGCAGCCGTTGCCGTGGCTCCTTCGGGTGAAAGAAATACGCCTTCATGTCTGCCCCATTCTTTGAGCGAAGCCAGGATCTGCTCGTCGGATAAAGCTAGTGCCACGCCGCCGGATTCCCGCAGGATTTCGAGCATGATGGAATCCCCGTAGGGTTTCGGCACGCGAAGGCCGGCCGCAAATGTACCGGCGTTTTGCCACATCTGGCTAACGCTTGCGCCCTGCTCAAACGCGCGGACCACCGGCGCGCACCCGGAAGATTGCACCGCGATCATGCGTGGACGCTTCCCGGGACGCACCCAGCCGAGTTCTTCCATCTCCAGAAACGCTTTCCACATTCCGATCAGCCCGACTCCGCCGCCTGTGGGATAAAAAACCGCATCGGGATATTCCCATCCAAGTTGCTCGACCAATTCATAGCCCATGGTCTTCTTGCCTTCGACGCGGAATGGCTCCTTCAGCGTGGAGATGTCGAACCAGCGCTCTTTCTCCTTGCGTTCGGCCACGATGCGTCCACAGTCGGAGATGAGTCCATCGACCAGCGTCACGTGGGCCCCGTAAATCGTGGCCTCGACGAAATTAGCGAACGGCACATCTTTCGGCATGAAGATATGCGCTTCGATGCCCGCTGCGGCAGCATAAGCCGCTAGAGCGCCTGCGGCATTCCCGGCCGATGGCACTGCCAGCTTCTTCAGGCCGTAGTGGCGCGCCATGGTGACTGCCAGCGCCAGTCCGCGTGCTTTGAACGTGGAGGTCGGGTTGGCACCCTCCTCTTTCAAAAACACATTCGGGAAGCGGCGGCTTTGGAGCATAGGTGTCCAGCCCTCGCCGAGCGTGACTGGCTTGGCATCCGGCAGGACCAGGGTGTAGCGCCACATGCCGGCCCAGGGTACCGAGGAAGCATGCTGCGCGATTTTGTCGCGCGCCGCCGTGCCGCGCAGTGGCTTCAAATCGTACCGGACATATAGCGAACCCGAACAAGCCGGGCACAGCGTCTGCGGAATTTGCGCGGAAACAGTCTTTCGACAACGGGAGCACTCTAAATTCAGGATAGGTGGCATGCGCGAAAGATACCAGAGAGCGCGAACGACAAACAACCTTCCGAAGAGAAATGACCGTCATGAGAATCCCTGAGGTACTATCTGGACTCGTAAGAATGCCGGGTCATATCCTCTTGGAGAAAAATCCGCCAGGACTGGAACGGCCCCCATGGCTCCTGACACGACGAAAACTTCGACCCGGAAAACCAAGCCCGGAGACTATTTCGGTATCCCCCTGCCGATCTGGGTAATTGTGTTTTTGGCTGGCGGCTTACTAATCGGAATGCGATTCACGGGAAACCATGTGGCCGCTGTAGTTTATGCGAGCGGCACCTATTTCCCTAAGGCAGTCGTGACATTTGCCACGCTCATCATCTTCGAACTGCTTTCCGGAGCCACGGCCAAGCTGGTCCTGTACAACCGGCAAGGCGCCGGGCGGCTGTTCGGGTCGATCCTGGCTGCCTACGTTGTCCTGGGATTTGCCTCTCTGGCCTACGTCACGATTTGGATTCCGATTCTCACAAAACTGCCGTTTGCCGCTCCTGGCGTGCCTATCCTGGGGGCCGGCCAGTGGCTCCAGCAAGTCGGACAATCCTTCTCCACGCTGCTTTCCGAGCAGCCACTCATTCAAGCGTTGGTCGTCGCTGTATTCATCGGGTATGTGGCAGCCGTCATCCCAAGTCTCCGTTCCGTCGCGCGGGGTCTGATCTTCGGCAGCCAGGTCACGCTTTGGTTGTTCCAGAAACTTCTCTGGTACTACCCGGTGATGATCGGCTGCCTGGCCATAGGCATTCCCATGAAGTTCGGCGTTAAGGGCATGACCGCCTACGGCCAGACGACTCTTTGGGTGGGCCTTGTAACGGTCAGCTGGTCCGTCATCCTCGCCACTTTCGTGAAGTTGACGTCGAAGCGCTCCTGGAAGCAGATCGCGTCGTACTACGCGTCGGTGTGGCCTACAGGATTCGGCACAGGAGGATCCTATGAAACCCTGGCGATGAATCTTGTTTCGGCCGAATCCGAGCTGGGGTTGCCCCGAGAAATGGCAGAGGTCTCCATCGTTTTCGGCACGGTGATGAATAAAAGTTGCGCCACCATTTCCATCATGCTGGTTACAATCTCCGTGGCCCGGCTGCTCAATTTCCCGCTTTCGCTGGCAGAGATTCTGACCCTGATTCCGCCCGTGCTTGTTTTAGGTTTGGAATCGCCCGGCATCCCCGGAGGCGCGGCATTCTTTATGTCGCCGATCGTAGCCGTGCTGCTGCACGTGCGGGACGTTGATGGATTCGTGGCCACGTTTGTGACCATGTATACGGGCCTGATTCCAATGTTCTCCACCGCCGGCAACACTACCAACAACGGCCTCGTGGGCGCTTTGTTGAACGATCGATTTTGCAATTACCTGGGGCCCGCAGATCGGGCGTCAGCCAAAATTCAAATCGCTTCGCAGTCATTCACGAATCAAGACCGGCCGCCAGGTCTGTCCGGACTGATCGGGTGGATGCTTATGGCATTGGGTGTATGGATGATAGTTTCGCCTCAGTCACTCCTGGGACTCGACCAACTGAAGTGGATGTACCATTTTGCATTTCCAGGCGAAGTGGTGCTGGGCGCATTGGTGACGACCATTTCTCTTCATTTCTTGATTCCCAGGGCCGCCGCCAATGAGCTTGACCTGGTTGCAGGAAAACGCGTCCCAAGCCCGGAGCCTTCGAGTACAACCAACAATCTGACTTAGGCGACATGGCGCCGGGCGGGCTGCATGATTGATTCCCAAAGTCAGCACGCGTATCATGGAAGGTTAATGCACGTAAGTAGAACAGGTCGCCCGGCTCGCCTCTTCCTTTCCTGCAAGCGCATCCTGCTTGCCGCGCTCTTTGTGTCTTTGCTCGCGCCCGCCCTGTTTGCTGCCGATCCCGAGATTTTTCCGCTCTCGCAGGTCCAGCCGGGAATGAAGGGCGAGGCCTACACAATTTTTGCCGGGGACCAGATTGAGAAATTCGATCTGGTGGTGATTGGCGTGATGCCGAATTTTCTGGCGCCGAAGGAATCGATCATCCTCGTGCAACTCTTGGGCCCGAAAGTGGAGCACACCGGCGTCGTCGCGGGGATGAGCGGCAGCCCGGTCTACATAGACGGAAAACTGGCAGGCGCGCTATCGCTCAAGCTCGGCGCGTTTTCCAAGGAACCGTTGGCGGGAGTCACGCCAATTGAAAATATATTGAGCCTGCCAAAAGGCCAACCCGGTACGATGCACGCAGAGGCCATGCCGGGTGCTGGGGCGCCCTCTCAACAAACGCAAGCGCGATTCGATATTCCTTCGGATTGGGCTTCGCGCGCCGGCGTTTCTGGAGGAAGTTTTCTGACGCCGATTGATTCCCCGCTGGTATTTTCCGGCTTCAGCGGCGTGGCCATTCGCCAATTCGAGAATGAGTTTGCAGCCTATGGCATGTCTGCGGCGCAGGGCGGCAGCGTTGACGCGCGGCCGGATGACGGAAACATTCGTCCCGGAGACATGGTCACCGCCGTGCTTCTCGAAGGCGATTTGTCGCTGGGTGCTTCGTGCACGGTCACGGCCATCGTGGATGGGCGCGTGTATGTTTGCGGACATCCGCTGTTTGGTTTCGGCTCGGTTCAAATGCCCATGGCCCGGGCGCGCGTGCTGACCACACTCAGCTCCGATCTGGAATCGACGAAAATTGTGAACGTCGGCGGAACGATCGGATCGTTCAGCCAGGACCGCGTCACCGCGGTCGTGGGCAGTCTGGGCGCCGCGCCGAAATTGATTCCCATTGACATGACCGTGGCCACGCCGGATGGTGACAAACACCTTTCCTTCCGCATGATGTCGAATCCCAAGCTCACCCCAATTCTGATGGGCATTGCGGCGCTGAACGGCCTGATCCAGAGCAGCGTGTACGGGGAAGGAACCACGCTGCACTTGACGGGAGGAATCGACATCGCCGGCCACTCCAGCGTGACGCTCGACAATCTTTTCCCACCGATTGATTCCTTCATACCCGACGGCTTGCCGGTGTCGAGCGCCGTTCAAAACATTTTCCAACGAATTTTCTCGAACCAGTATGAAACGGCGAATATCGAGCGCGTGACGCTCCGCATGGAGTCCATGCCGGAGCGCCGCCAGGTGACCATCGAGGGCGCGTGGCTGGATAAATCCCAGGCTGAGCCGGGCGACACGGTAACCGTCCGCGTGCAATTGCGGCCTTACCGAGGTTCCCCTGTGATCCGCGATGTGCGCATCGCGATTCCCCCGCAGGCGGTGCGCGGCACCTCCATGCAAATTCTGGCCAGCGATTCGGGCACACTGAACCGCATGAGCATCATCTCCGGATCGCAGGCGCGCCTGGACAGCCTGGAGCAACTCATTTCCGTGTTGAACCGGGAACGCAGAAACAACCGGCTGTACGTGACGCTGCTCGGCTCTTCGCCGACCATGGTGGTGCAGGATAAAGTGATGCCGAACGTGCCCGCATCCCAGATCAATCTTCTCGATCAGCGCGGCGGCCCGGCAAGCTCCCTGATCGTTCGAGAATCGGCGGCGGGAGAATGGTCTCTGCCGCTCGATCAGATCGTTCAAGGATCCGCAACCATTACGATTCAAATCAAGTAAGCGGCAGGCTGGCGCGCGTCGCCCGCTCCTCTGAGGAGTCTTATGCGCAATGCATTTTCAAACGCCCGCGATACGCGCGGCGCAAGAACCGGCGCCCTTGCTCGCCCGTGTACGCTGGCACTTTTCGTCGCTGCCCTACTGGCCATTGCCGGGCCGGCGCTGGCCGAACACACCCGCTGGTGGCGGCAAACCACGTTTGAAGAGTTTGACAAAGGGACGGCGAAAGGCGTGGCGCTGCGCAGCGACGGAAAAATGTTTCTGGCCCCACGGTTCGCCGAATTTGCCGACGCCAACCTCGCCTATCTCTTGCAAATCCGGGCCGATTCCAAGGGAAACCTGTTCGCGGCGGGCGGCTCGAACGCGAAAGTGCTGCGAATCGACGCGAGCGGCAAGACCACCAGCGTGTTTGAATCTTCTGAATTGGCAGCCCAGGCGCTTGCCGTCGATGCCGCCGGCAATCTGTTCGTCGGCACCTCGCCCGACGGCAAAGTATATAAAGTGACGCCCGCCGGGCAATCCTCGGTCTTCTTCGATCCGAAGACGAAGTATATTTGGGACCTAGCTGTGGACAAGGACGGAACCGTTTACGTCGCCACCGGCGACACCGGAAAGATTTTTTCCGTCGCGCCGGATGGCAAGGGGCAGGTCTTTTATTCCAGCGAGGAAACTCATATACGATCGCTGGCGTTCGATGCCAACGCAAACGTGCTGGCAGGGACGGAGCCGAGCGGGCGGGTTCTGCGCATCCCCAAGGCCGCCGGCAACCGCCGCGCCTTTGTGCTCTATGAAACCTCGAAAAAAGAAATCACCACGCTTCTGGAAGCTGCGAATGGCGATCTGTACATCGCCGCCGTGGGAGAGAAGACCGCGCCCTCTCCCGGGCCGCCGCGCCCCATAGCGGCGGAGACCGCTGCGGCGACAGCGAATTTTGCGATTTCGCTTGGCCCGGGGGCAAACCAGGCGGGAGCCGTGCCGCAGGCCCAGCCCATCCCCTTTACGCCGCTCTTCACCGTAAATTCGAGTTCGGTCTATCGAATCGCTCCGGATGGTTCTCCCGAGGAACTTTGGAGCGCGCGGGACGACGTTGTTTACTCTATGGGTCTATTACCAGGCAGTAAACTTCTCCTGGGCACCGGAAATGAGGGCGCGGTTCTGGAGCTCGAGGGCAATCATGTTTTCTCGAAACTCGTCAAAGCTACCTCGCGCCAGGTCACCTCGATCGCCGCCGGCCCCGGCGGAAAGCTGTTTCTCGCCGCGGCCAATCCGGGAAAAGTCTTCACCCTGGGACCGGAAAACGAGTCCGAAGGCACCTACGAATCGCAGCCGTTTGACGCTCACATTTTTTCGCGCTGGGGCCGCACCGTGTGGTGGGGTGAAAATACCGGGGCTACAAATAACGCCGGGGCTTCGCGCATCGCCATCTATGCCCGCTCGGGCAACACCTCCGATCCCGATTCCAATTGGAGCGATTGGGCGGGTCCGTACGCAAACCCTTCCGGAGACAAACTCGACTGCCCGGCCGCCCGCTTTGTGCAGTGGAAGGCAGTGTTGCGCGGCGGCGCCGGCAGCCCGCCCCCGGCGATCAATTGGTTCAGCATTGCCTATTTGCCCAAAAATATCGCCCCTGAAGTGACGGCGATCACGTTGCAGGATTCCGGCGTGCGCGTCCAGGGAATTTCCTTGCCCACGGCGGGCTCAGGTCCCCAGACTCCCGCGCAGCTGCGCATGCCGCAGCCGCCGCCTTCGCCATCTTCACCCAATTCCGCATTCACGGTTGCCGCGATGACAAACATCGCGCCGTCCTCCGGCCCCGCGCATTTCGATCCCGTCCCGCAAGGCTTCTCGCAAAAAGGGTATCAGTCCGTGCTGTGGACGGCTGACGATCCCAATGACGACCAGCTGGAATTCGCCATTTATTTTCGCGGCGAAAACGAAACGTCGTGGAAACTGCTCAAGGACAAAGTGGACACGCGGTTTTATGCCTGGGACACGACCTCCATGCCTGACGGCGCGTATTATCTGAAGATCGTCGCCAGCGATGCTCTGTCCAACCCCACCGGAGAAGGGCTGTCCTCCGAGCGCGAGTCCGACCGCTTCGTCGTGGATAACACGCCGCCCGCGATAGCCCAGCTCACGGCGGAGTCCGTGAGCGCCGGCGTGCGCGTGCGGTTTCAAGCCAGCGCGCCGGTGAGCTTCATCGCGCGCGCGCAATACAGTCTGGATGCGGGAGATTGGACGCTAGTCTTTCCGGCGGGAGGCTTGAGCGATGCGCCCCGCGAGAATTACGATTTTCAATTGCAGAAAGTTTCGCCGGGCGAGCATACGGTCACCGTTCGCGTGTACGACCAGTTTGAAAATGTTTCCAGCGCCAAGGCGACCGTCCGAATTTCCTCCAGCGGAAATTGAACCCAGATTTGTGGCGCCGGCGCCACGAAACACCGTTCCGCGTTTCGGAAGGGTGTCCTGACTTTTCGTTAGTATGTGCTCAAAGGCGGGTGTTAACTCGCCCAGCGTTCCCGCGCCGAAGCCTTGGCCTCGTATCGCTCGATGTGCAGCCCGATTCCCGACATGCCTCCAGGCGCAAAACTGGGCTTAACGTGGACCACGCGCGCCACGCACTTCACATCGCTCGCCAGTTTCCCCGCGAGCTCCTGCGGCATACGGAGCGACACCTCCACCGGCGTCCCCACTTGCAGCGGAACGTCGGTCAAAAAGTACATGCCGCGCTGCGAGATGTTTTCCGACTCCGCCGTTTGCTCCGTCGCTCCCGGATTGTTGAGAGCCCGGAATCGCAGGGGCACGCAGATCTTCACGCGCGTATCAATGCGTCGTTCACTTGAGCTCATGGTTTCCTCCCCGCTCGCTGGTTTGAGTGCGCGCGGTTATCAAAGTAGGAAGGGGGTGAAATCGATTTTAGCGCGCCGCGAAGCGGAAGCAAGGGAAATGCGCATCTCTCGCGACCCATGGACCACGCCGGGACAAGTTGTGCCATAATGCGCCTTTCTTAAGAGCTCTCTCATTGAACGCACCCGACACTCCATCTTTCGTGGGCCCCAGCCTCCTGGCGATTCAGGAGGCTCACCACCGGATTGCTCCGCATATCGAGGAAACGCAGGTGATGATTTCCTACCCGCTCGATGAACTGGCGGGCGCGCTGCTCTATTTCAAATGCGAGAATTTGCAGCTGTCCGGCTCGTTCAAGATTCGCGGGGCGGCCAATGCGGTTTTTTCGCTGAGTGAAGCCGAGGCGGCGCGTGGCGTGGTGACGCACTCCTCGGGAAATCACGGCGCGGCGCTGGCGCTGGCGGCGCAAATGCGCGGCATGCGCGCCTGGGTGGTGATGCCCCGCAACGCTCCGCAAGTGAAAATCCGAGCCGTAGAAGCCTACGGCGCGGACATTTCATTTTGTGAGCCGACGCTTGCGGCGCGGGAAGCGGCCGCGGCGGAACTTCTGCGTTCCACGGGCGGCACGCTCGTTCACCCCTACGACGACGACCGCGTGATCGCGGGACAAGGCACGGCTGCACTCGAATTTCTTGAGGAAATTCCCGACCTGGATATTATTTGCGCCCCGGTCTCGGGCGGTGGGCTGCTTTCCGGCACAGCCATCGCGGCGAAGTCCCTGCGCCCGGAGATCCAAGTGATCGGCTGCGAGCCGTCCAACGCGGACGACGCGGCGCGTTCGCTGGCCTCCGGCCAGATCGAGCCCGGCTCGCCCAAATTCACCATCGCCGACGGCCTGCGCGCGATTCTATCTGCGCGTACCTTCGCGATCTTGCGCCAGCGCGTCGACCGCATCCTGCTCGTCACCGAAGACGAAATCGTCCAGTCGATGCGTTTGATCACCGAGCATCTGCGCAGCACGGTCGAACCGTCCGGCGCTGTGGCGGCCTCGCCTGCTCTTCACCGCCAGATCGAGGGCGAAGACTTGCGCATCGGAATTATCCTCTCCGGCGGAAACCTGGACCCTGACGTTGTTCCGGGGAAGCAGTAGCACAGGCTTCAGCCTGCGGGTTTTAGTCCATGCAGGTACGAAACCCCACAGGCTGACGCTTGTACTACTGCCGCGATCAGTGGACAGTGACGGTGACTGCCGGGGACGTCGAAGCGTTGTAGTTTCCGTCTCCGCCGTAAGCTGCAGTGATGGTGCCGGTGGTCGCCAGTGTGGCGGCGTTCAAAGTGGCGGTTGCAGCGGCAAATCCGTTTGCATCGGTTGTTCGGCTCAAATTCGCCGTACCGAGCGTCACGGTGGTGGTGGAGCTGGTTGAGTTACTGCTGCCGCAACTAGTTCCCAACGCAAGGGCTACAACCATTGCCATTCCAAGCCAGATTGTCCCGCGGCGTCTCATTGTGGCAAAGAGCAGCGCGAACAGACACACCAGCACAGCGCAAACTTCGTCGACAATCAGAGAATTTGGCATCGGCCAGTCAGGCCGAATAGGTGTGAAGCTCGCACTTGTGACAGTGGCAGTGAATGTAACCGTGCCGGAAGGGGCAGTTCCAGAGCTGCCAACCGCAGGATTCGTGGACGTTAGCGTGTCCACGACCACTGTCAGTGAGAATGCAGTGTTTGCCATAACCGAAGTGGGACTTGATGTAACCGCCGAAGTTGTCAATGCCTTGGTTACATTGATGGTCGGTGAGTTGGCATTGCTCCCGGAAAAGCTGGTGTCTCCCGCGTAAGCCGCTTGAATATTGTGCGTGCCCACAGAAAGTCGAATGCGCTGGTCCTCGAAGTATCCGAAGCTGTTCAGCTTGAAAGATCCCCCGTCCAGAGGTGCCGCCGCGCCTCCATTGAAAGAGTCTGTCACCGTAACGGTTCCCGTGGGACTCGACCCGGTCTCATTAGGCGCGCACGGCGTCGAGCCGGCGTTGAGGTCTGACACATCCACGGTTAAGACGTAAGAGGATCCATACGTAATTGACGTTGGAGTAGAGCACGTTGTCGCAGTGGTTACCACGATTCCCAAGCCTGTAAGGCTCGGCTCACGGTTGACGGTCACAGTCACGGGCGCTGAGTCGCTTCCCAGGAATGTGCCGTCACCCTCGTAATGGGCATGAACCTGGTACGTTCCCCCGGGCAGAAGAAACGTGCTGTTAAAAGCTGAGCTGACAGAACCACCGCTGAGCGCGAACCCGTCAACACCTAAGTCTGTATTGCTGTTTGCCACCAGCGAAACGTCGCCCGTCGGTGTTCCCGTGGCGGGCGCAACGGGTGCCACCGTGATGCCCACCGGCACCGACGACCCGTGAATAATATTGACGGCTGCGCCGTTATTCAGAGTGAGCGTCGTCGTGGTTGCGTCAACAATGGCGGTACTCCACTTGTTAACCAGGTTTGAGACATTGACGGAGCCAAGACCTGTTGCCTCGTCGTACCCCACGCCAGCCGAGAACCCATTCTCATTGACAATGGTAAGGTTGGTGTTCCCGACAGTCACGTCGTTAAATATGCAAGTACTTGCGGGAAGAGTGGTCGTCTTTGACGCATTGCAGGAAGAGAGTGTTTCGGTGGCTGCCAGGTTGTAGAGCGCAAAGTTTGCAATCCCTACCCGGGCTCCTACCTTCTGAATGACCAGTGCCATGACTCCGCCAAACGACTGAGCCGACGCAGACGTCCCGCTGATGGACACGAGGGCAGGGTTGCTACCCTTACAGGACGCGTCAAGACACAGCACGTACGCATCGTGATCGGCGGCGGTTAGAGAGACATCAGGCACAAATCTCGCGTCTGCAGATGGAATTCCGGCGACACCCGCCTGCCAAGGTGGCTTTGGAAAGGCAATACTCTGACCGCCGCCGCTGGACCAAAGCCCCGCCAACGATGAACCACATTGCGCCACGGTGCAGCTTTCATTCCAAACATTCTCCGGGATGTAGGAGATGGCGGACCCGAGATTTGCAGAGTTATTTGCATTCCAATAGGTGCTGGGACTTGCTGTGTCATTGAATTGTGTCCCGCCCACAGCAACCGTAAATGGCGTGGACGCCAAAAGGTTGACCGATGCCCCGAATGTTGAGGCCTGCACTGTGCTCGGGTCTGCGCAGGAGTCCGGACCGCTGTCACCCGAAGCCACCACGTATGTGATTCCTTGAGCAGCCGCTTGCTCTGCTAAAAAGGAATAATACTGCGCAGCCCCATTCGATCCGAACAATGAAGACCCAAAACCGGCTTCGCAAACCGAGAAGCTCTCTGTAATGACGTCGGCGATATTATTGTCAATAATATAGAACTCGGAAAGGTCTTCGCCCGCTGCGGCATTCGTGGATTCGGAAACGACCAGGTCCACTGTCGCGTTCGGGGCCACAGCGCCGGGCCACGTAGCGTCCAGAACGGCTTCCGCTTCCTCACCCGTTCCTAGGTCGCCGGGATCAGGACCGTTCAATATGATGTTTGGGCCGCTTCCCCCGAGGCCAAACGTGTTCCGAAAATCGGTCACATCCTGAGGGATGATGTTTGAGCGTGCCACAACGCCAATCGTTACGCCGCTGCCCGTCATCGTGGAAGCGATGTTGTATATCGTGTTGAAATCCGCGGGCGCCAGGCCGTGCGTTCCGTCCGTAAAATTGATCTGCGGCTTTCCGTTCGACGTTCTGGTCAGAACCGCTGTTCGTCCCGATCGGACGGAGGCAGGCTTCTTTTGAAAATTGTGAAGTGAAACGAAGCCAGAAATTACGGGAGCAAGCGCGGCGGGAATCTGCGGGTCGTTGGCATTCGCCCAGTGGGATTCTCCATTCACGACATATCGGTGAATTGGAGTGTGTAGCGCTGTTTGCACCTGAGAGGCCGTCCCCGAAAACTCGATCACGGTGCGGCCCCTCGAAACTTTAATGGATTGAAATCCGTAAGACGCAAGCCAGGATGTAACAGCCAAAACGTCCGCATCGGCGGGCCCGAATTGCTGCCCAAACTGGTCTGGCGTAAGCCATTTGTGATAATTAGACGAGGACGTGACTTGCTGTTGAACGAGCAAATCCTGCAGAGCGGTTTCTTGATCAGGACTGCGCTTCAAAACGAGCATGATCAGATTCATCGGCAAATCGGGGGGCGCAGCGCCTTGGTCGTACTGAGCGCGCGCGAGTGGGTGAGTATTTCCAGTTAGTGTAGCAAGCCGCGAGATGTCCACTCGATCCGCAACCCGCGGGATAACGCCATTCGTTTGCGCGGAGGCGGCAAGTGGCGCGACAAGCGCCAGCGCGCCGGCGAGCATCGCCCTCAAGCGGAATTGCGCGAGAGCGCGCCGAATATCGCCGGTCGCTCGAGGAAGGAAAATTTCGCGCCGCGCCCGCTCATGGACGTACACACTTCGACCCGATGGGTTTTTCACGTTTCCCTCTAGCCAAGCTTGGATGATGTCAGACCAAAACCCCACGAACTCAATATCGAAAAAGCACCTAGGCCAATAACAGGCGTTTACCGTCCCGTTTCAGTTCCCTTGGATGCAGGATTCGGTTCCGGGTTTTCCCGTAAATTTTCCGGCGTGCGTTTGAAGAACACTCCGAACCCATAGGCTATGCCCTTCCCGGGTCGAAGGCCAAATGGGAAATCAACGTTATTGTCTAGGTTATTAACAATGGGACAGGGAAAGCCCCGGATTCCGGGCGGGGAGGTTTTGAACGGCGGATCAAGGAGCACTGCAATACGGACGAATGCACGACCTAGGGGGGCCGCCGCGATCAGTTTTCAGGCCCCTTCCAGTTTGCCGGGGGGAAAGTGATCTGCCAGAAGTTGGATGATGGCGAGATGAACTCCAAGGGTATCAGGAATCCCTCGGAACTCTCGCGGGGAGCGCGCGTGACCCGGCAGACAACAGTCTCGTTTGTTCGCCCGTTCTCCAATTCCATCTGCGTCTCCGCGTCGAACGAGCGCGGGGAGATGACCAACGCGCCATGAATGTTCACCTCGACCGTGCGGGCGGAAATCCGTAGGTCCTGGCCCCCTGCCTTTACCAGAAGAGTGACCGGCACGCGAACCATCACGCGCTGGCTGCGGCGGCGGTCTTCGCCCGCCAGCAAAGTGGTCCCTCGATTCGGCTGGTCTTTCGGTGCGATCACAGGTCAAGCTCCCAAAACCCCATGCGAGGCTCGATCAATTCAATTCCCAATTCCCAGCCCTCGGTGCGCTCCAGACCGCGCCATACGACCACGGCCGCGTTCGTCTGCTTGCTCACCATATTGGTTAACTGAATCTTCTGCTTGATTTCCAGGTTCATGGGCAGGACCACCATGCATCCGTAGGGCCCCACCACGCGGGTTTGCGTTTCTTTGCGAACCGATTCTCCGCCCGCGTTCCATTCGACGGAAATGGGAACTCGGGAATTGACCCGCACGCCGCGGCGCTTTTCTCGACCGATTAGTGGAGCTGGTTTTGCATTTGGAACCGGGTGGATAGACCTGCCCGGAATACTTGGGGCACGCTTGGCCCGAAAGTCAGTCATTCCAGGACCCCTCTGTTGATTGCGGGGATTGCCGCCTCACTCCCTTGAGGAGTGGCAATCTCGCCAGAGAGAATGCTAAGTGCCGGGTCTAAAAGCGTCAATGGTACGCAGGGACAGGGCGAAATGGAGGTGAGGACAGGTATTCCAAAATTGGAATCGCAATGGAAGTATCATTTTGAAAAGTTGTCCGCCAAAATACGGCTCGGAACGGTTCGAGTTTTAGTAGCACGCGGTTCAGCCCTTGGGATTTTTGGCCTGTGCAAACGGCAAACCCTTCAGCGTTGCACGATGCAGACACGGAGATGAGCGAAAGTTTTGCGGTGTGCTACTCTTCAGTGTTTCCGCGTGATTTCGGGAGGGGCGATGAAACTGGACTTGCTGGCAATTGCGGCGCATCCGGACGACGTCGAGCTGACCTGTGGCGGCACTTTGTTGAAAGCCGCCGAGCAAGGCTACAAAACCGGCATCCTGGATTTGACCGCCGGAGAGATGGGAACACGTGGAACGCCGGAGATGCGCCTGAAGGAAGCCGCCAAGGCCGCTCGAATTCTGCGCGTGGCCCACCGCGAAAACTTGCGGCTGCCGGATGCCCATCTCGAAAACAACAAGGAAACGAAACTGGCCGTCGCCAAGAGGATTCGCGCGCTCCAACCTCATACCGTGATTCTTCCCTATTGGGAAGGGCGGCATCCTGACCACTACACGGCCGCACGGCTGGGGTACGAAGGCTGCTTTCTCGCCGGGCTGAAGCAATTGCCCATCGAAGGCGAAGCGTTTCGACCGTTCAAGATCCTGTATTCGACGGTCTATTACCGGGAAGTCCGGCCCACCTTCGTCGTGGACATTTCGCGCCACTACGAACGGCGGTACAAGGCCATCCTGGCGTATCACTCGCAGTTCCGCCCAAAGGCGAAAGACAAGAAGACAAAAGTGGATATCCCGCTGGATCGCCTGCACCATGAGGTCAACCTGATCGCCCGTTATTACGGCCAAATGGCCGGGGTGGAATACGCCGAACCGTTTCTGGTGAAGGAAGTGATGCAGGTGGAAGACGTTATCAAACTGCCCGTGCGCTCGGTCTAGGGGAATCGCTGCGCTAGTGCCCTTCGTCTTCCTGGGCCATCGAGTAGCCTGGCAATATCTGGCCATCGCCTCGCCGTTCCACTCGAACGCGAACCATCGACTCGGTGGCCGCGCCTGTAGGCCGCAGCACGGCAATCGTGGACAGGGCCTCGTTGTATATCTTTGTCACCAGGAAGGTCTCCTCGGTACCGACTTTCTTCCAGACTTGTCCAATCCGGATGTGCTGGGCCACAGTGGGCATACCAAGAGGTTAGTGAGAACTCCGGCAGGTGTCAATCGGTTGCCGCGCCACGCTTTCCAGACCAGCCTGGAAAACCCATTGGCCTTGGATTACATCCCACTGCCAAGAGAATATGCATTCAGAGTCTACGTGTGTTGTATACTGGTTAGGCGAGAGCCTTCAGGAGGAGCCATGAGACGCCTCTGCAACGGAATTTTCGGGATTATTTTTGTACTGCTATTGGCGGCACCAGCCGGGTTTGCCGCAAAACAACAGTCCCAAACCCAGACCCAGCAACAACCTCAGGCGCAGCCCCAACAGCAGCCCGCCGCCACCGACCCCGGCCAGCAGCCTCAAACGCAGGACCAAACGGCCACTTCGGACGAAGACGAAACCGTAAAAGGCGTCAAGCCCGGCTCTGAAAAAGACGTTAATTCCATCGGTAACCGGGGCGTGGGCAAGGGCGTGAACTTGTATTCCTTGCAGCGCGAGATCGCGCTCGGGAAGCAGGCGGCCATGGAAGTCGAAAAAACCGCCAAGATGATCAATGATCCCGTGGTCACCGAATATGTGAACCGCGTCGGACAAAACCTGGTGCGGAATTCCGATGCCAAGGTGCCCTTCACCATCAAGGTGATCGACTCGGATGAAATTAACGCGTTTGCTCTGCCCGGTGGCTTTTTCTATGTGAACAGCGGCTTGATTTTGCGCGCCGACGAAGAGGCCGAACTGGCGGGCGTAATGGGGCACGAAATCGCGCATGTGGCCGCGCGCCATGGCACCAAGACCGCGACCAAGGGCGAGATCATGCAATTAGCCACCATCCCTTTGATCCTCTTGGGGCCGGGAGGCTGGGCCGGGTACGGCCTTTACGAAGGCTTGAACCTTGCCATTCCCATGAGCTACCTGAAATTCACGCGCGACGCCGAGCGCGAAGCGGATTTCCTCGGCCTCCAGTACATGTACAAATCCGGGTACGATCCGAACGCCTTCGTGAGTTTCTTTGAAAAAATCGAAGCGGAGGAACGGCGCCATCCGGGAAGCATCCCCAAGGTTTTCTCCACGCATCCGCCGACGCCGGACCGCGTGCAAAAGGCGCAGGAGGAAATCGCCACGATTCTTCCGACGCGCGATGAATACGTCGTCACAACATCGGAATTCGACCTGGTCAAGACGCGCCTGCGGAAAATTGAAAATAAGAACAAGCTTGACGATAAAAAATCCGCCGGCGATAAGCCCACCTTGCGAACGCGCACCGAGCAGCAGCCGCCCGCGAGTACGACCGGCTCACAGCAGCCGCAGGCCGGCGGCTCCGGCGACGATTCCGATCCGGACCGCCCGGTGCTCAAGAAGCGCACCGATGACGGCACCAACCCCAATTGAATTTTTGATTTACATAGCACAGGCTTCAGCCCGTGGGTTTTGATTTTGCTCAGACCAAACCCCACAGGCTGAAGCCTGTGCCACTTGAGGCCCTACGACGAACTCGGCTGGTGAACGATTCCCATGCGGCGCATCTCTTCCGCATAATATTTGCGGTAGAGCAAATCCCATTCTTCGCTTCCTTCCAGAATTTCCTTTTTCTGCGAGCTGATCTTTTTTCGGACTTCGGCGTCCATCGCTTCTTCTTCCTTCAATAGATCCTGGATGATCTGCAAGGCCTTTTGGCGGATGGTGTCCCGGTCCTCCACAAATTCGACGTCGTCGCTGGCAACCAAAAGATCGGTAATCACGTGGGAAAGGCGAATGGATTTTTCGCGGGTAAGTCGCATCAGTGGGTTATCGAACTTCCCTTTCCTCGTCCTTCAACGCAGGATCAGCTTTCTTTGGCGGGCCAGTTCGCCCTTTACTTTCTTGTACATTTCCTGATACTGTACCCCTGTCCGGCGCATTTCCTCGGCGTGTTTGGTCAAAATTTCGCGAACTTCCTCGTTCAGCCGGTCCTCGACGCTGATTTCTTCCTGCATCGCCACGCGCACTCGCTGCGCCAGCATAGCCGCTGCCGGCGCTTCGATCATTTTGGCCGCCAGCAGGCGCTTCACTATTTCGCCGGCCATGTACCCAACGTAGTCGCGCGAGAGCAGCATCGTGTAAGTCCTCTGAAGAATTCGGAAAAGCAGTTTACTGTCCCGCGCGAAGGAGTGTCAAGGAAGGTTCGCGCGGCCCCTTGGAATCCCCGCCCGGCAAATTACGGCCGGGGCATCACATTCGCAAGCCCATGATGCCCAATGATTTGCCTCCGTTGCCCCCGCTGGGCCCTGGCTATCGTCAAAGAAGGAGTTGGACTATATTGGACGACCCCATGCTCACCCGAATCATACCGTCCAGCGGCGAACCTCTGCCCGTCATCGGCGTAGGTACCTACAGAGGGTTTGACGTTGGCTCAAACGCCAAGGAACGAGCCGCGCTCGACGGCGTTCTCCGCACCTTGTTCTCCTTGGGAGGCTCCGTCCTGGATAGTTCTCCGATGTACGGCCGCGCCGAGGGAGTTGCAGGCGACCTGCTGGCTGCGCAACGCTCGCGCAAAAATGCGTTCGTGGCCACCAAGGTATGGACTGAAGGGCGCAGCCCCGGCATCGATCAGATGAACCGCTCGATGAAATTATTGCAATGCCGGCAAATCGATCTCATGCAGATTCACAATCTGGTGGATTGGCGCACGCATCTTGCGACGCTTCGCGCGTGGAAAGAGGAAGGGCGCATCCGCTATCTTGGCATCACGCATTATTCTTCAAGCGCGTATGGCCAGATGGAGAAGATCATGCGTGCCGAGGCGCTCGACTTCGTGCAACTCAACTACTCGCTCGATGACCGTGAGGCGGAGCAGCGACTCTTACCCCTCGCGGCGGAACGCGGCATGGCCGTGCTGGTCAATCTGCCATTTGGACAGGGAAGCTTGCTCAGGGCTTTGCGCGGCAGACCCGTTCCGCCGTGGATGCGAGAAGTCGGATGCGAAACGTGGTCACAGGTGTTGTTGAAATTCACGCTCGCTCATAACGCCGTAACTTGCGTCATCCCCGGAACGGGAAATGCGGAGCACATGGCGGAAAATTGCCTCGCAGGGGATGGGCCCATGCTGGAGGAATCCCTGATCAGAAAATTGGTTGCGTTTTTCAAGTAGGACGGGCTTCAGCCTGTCTGGGTTTGATGACCCGGCGTAGACAGCAATAGCAGACAGGCTGAAGCCCGTCCCACTAGCTGATCTTCAGCAACTTGCTCATGGTGCCGCCAAGGATGGCGATGCGATCGGCGTCGCTCAGGCCGGGCTGCGACATCACGTCATCCACGGGAGTGTACGCCCATGGAAAGGGATAGTCAGTTCCCAAACCGATTTGGCCCGCGCCGACCACAGCGATCAAGTGCCGCAGGGCCTCCTGATTGAAGACGATCGTATCCACGTAGATTTGCTTCAGGTACTCCGAAGGCTGCTTCTGAATTTTTTTTGTGCATTGCTTCGGGAACACGCGGCATCCCTGATCTAGGCGGCCGTCGTAGCTGGGAAGAAAGCCCCCGCCATGCGCCGCACAGATTTTCAAGTTCGGAAACTTGTCGAGCGTTCCTTCCATGATCATGTGAGAAAGGAAAATCGTGGTCTCCAGCGGGTTTCCGATGACATTGGTCAGGACCCCATTCCCTTGCACGCGATTTTTGATACCAGTGGCGTTCTGGCTGTCCTGCGGATGCACAAAGATCAGCGCCTGCAACTCCTCGGCCTTGGCCCAGAAGGGATCAAATTCAGGCGAGGAAAGCTCTTTGCCTTCGCAACTTCCGCCGATGGCCACGCCCCGCAATCCATATTTCTTCATCCCCACTTCAAGTTGCTGCGCGGCCAGTTCGGGAAACTGCAATGCCACCGAAGCGAAAGCGACGAAGCGGTCCGGATGCGCCGCGCACATCTCCGCCAGCTTTTGATTTTGCAGATCGATCAGCTTCCTCGCGAGATCCTGGTCCGCGGAGTACCAGAAGGAGTTGATGCTCACGGCTTGAACGTCGATCCCCATTTCGTCCATGACCTGAATCCGCGCGGGAGTCAGGCCGGCGTCATCGTACCCGCCGAGCGCGATTCCGGCGCCGGGGCGCCTCTCGATCTTCGTGCCCTTGAGCAACTCCGTGGCTTCGGGCACGCTCACGTGGCAGTGGACGTCCACGGTTTTCACGCGGCGCTTCCCTACCATCACGGGATTGTGTTTTACGCCGCTTCCAACCTGCGCGGGCCGTCCCGCGGCCATCGCATCGCAGAGTTCGCAGCCGACAAAAACGACGCCAGCGGAGGCGCCCACAACGCTCTTTATAAAATCCCTGCGATTCGGCATCGTTTCTCCTTTAGCTGCCGTCAGTCTTTCGGTACGGTTCTCTCCGCTTTTCACTGGGTTCTCTGTGTTAAGCCTTCCAAAAAATTAACACCGAGCACACAGAGAAAGACGGAGGACCGCGGTGTCCGCCAGCACGGAGGCAATCCCGGTCGGAAGTCTATCGGCACGCCCACGCCATGTCGATAAAAAATTCGCGGGCTTGCTGCCGGCTTGGCCATCCGTTTGACTGGAACGTTGACGCAATCGCGATTAAACTATGTGTCGCTGGCACAGCGCTATCATTTATTCATACTCGAGTGGGAGGAGCCATCATGGGTTTGCCGACACGTCCGCTGGGTTCGAGTGGATTCCAAATTACGACCGTGGGATTTGGTTCGTGGGCCATTGGGGGAGGCGGATGGGCCTTCGGCTGGGGGCCGCAGGATGACGCCGAATCCATCGCGACCATGCGCCATGCGCTGGATTTGGGCATCAATTGGATTGATACGGCGGCTGTCTACGGATTGGGCCACTCGGAGGAAGTCGTCGGAAAGCTCCTGCGCGAATTGCCGCCGGCGCAGCGTCCGCTGGTTTTTACCAAGTGCGGCCTCACCTGGGATCCGGACAACCCCATGCAAGTGGCCAAGCGCATCCTAAGACCGGATACGATTCGCCGCGAATGCGAGGCATCGCTTCGGAGGCTCGGCGTCGAGCGCATCGACCTTTACCAGTTCCATTGGCCGGACGAGACCGGGACGCCCGTCGAAGATTCCTGGGGCGCGATGGTAAAACTGATCGAGGAAGGAAAGATTCGCGCCGCGGGCGTATCGAATTTCACTGTGGAGTTACTCGAGCGGTGCGAGGCGATTCGCCACGTGGATTCTCTGCAGCCGCAGTTCTCATTGGTCAGCCGCCAAGCCGCGGACAAATTGTTGCCCTGGTGCAAGAACCACAACACCGGCGTGATTTGTTACAGCCCCATGCAGTCCGGAATTTTGACCGACGGATTTACGAGCGAGCGCGTCGCAAAAATGGCCGGCGACGACTGGCGGCGCCGCGGCCCCGAATTTCAGGAACCCGCCCTCAGCCGCAATCTCGCCTTGCGCGATGCGCTGCGGCCCATCGCCGCGCGCTATGGAGCGTCCGTCTCCTCGATCGCTGTCGCCTGGACGCTCACCTGGCCGGGCCTCAGCGGCGCGATCGTCGGAGCGCGCACACCCGCGCAAGTAGACGGCTGGATTCAAGCGGCCACGTTGCAACTTACGCAGGAAGACCTCGCCGAGATTGCCGCTGCCATCGCCAAGACACAGGCTGGCGCTGGCCCATCGCAGCCGGCGATATCCGTTGCCTCAAGGGGAGGTAGCGCATCCTAGTTCGCCTGCGGTTGAAATTCTTTGAGGCATCCGTATTCGTCGAGTTCTTACGATGTTCATGTAGCGCCCGCCCTCAGGCGGGCATCTTGGGCACGCTCAGATGCCCGCCTGAACAGGTTTTGGAAAAATTCTGGACGTGTCATTCCGAGGGCGCGGTTTGCCCGAGGAATCTGCTTTTTTCTTCGGATTGGTGAAAGAGCAGATCCCTCGCTTCGCTCGGGATGACATTAAACTACTTTTTTCCGCAGCCTCTGAAGGCGGGCGCTACATAGGCCAACACAATTTTCCATTCTGTCAAGGAGTTGTCTTTGCCGTCGGATCATCCTTGGAAAGAGTTCAACTTCATAGTTCCTTTCACAGAGTGACGATGAATCAAAACCCAAACTATGCATCCATGCTCGAAGTTGCGCTCTTGGAGGCCAAGCAAGGTTTGGCCGAAGGCGGCATCCCGGTCGGCGCAGCCATCTTCGATCCAAGCGGCCGCCTCATCGGCAAGGGCCACAACCGCCGCGTGCAAAACAACGACCCGTCCATTCACGGCGAAACGGACGCGTTCCGCAACGCGGGCCGCCAGCGCAGCTATCGCCACCTGATCATGGTCACGACGCTGGCGCCCTGCTGGTATTGCAGCGGCCTCGTCCGCCAATTCGGATTCGGCACGCTCGTTGTCGGCGACAGCAGAAATTTTCAGGGCGGTGTCGATTGGCTGCGCTCGCTCGGCGTGAATGTCGTCGACCTGGGTTCCCCGGAATGCGTTTCGATGATGGCGGAATACATTCGCAAAAATCCTGCAGTTTGGCACGAAGATATCGGAGAAGTGTAAGGCCACATAGAACAGTGCGCACAATTCTATTCCGAGTAGAAATTTCTCATAGCAAAGTTACGCCTCTTGCATTTAAGTAGGACGGGCTTCAGCCTGTCTGGTTTGCTCGGTGGCTAACGAAAACCAAAACCAGACAGGCTGAAGCCCGTCCTACTGAAAAGCGGCGGCCTCCCGATGGGAAGCCGCCGCTTTGAATTTGTAATTGAAATTTAGAACGAAAGACTCAGCGACATCTGAATCTGCCGCGGGCTGCCAATCGTTTTGGTGGTTTGGCCGAGGCCCGTTGGGCAGAAGTAGATGCTCGGCACGTTTGGAGTAGATGTGCCGCACCCAGTCGGTAGGGGCGATTGCCCTGGTGCAAGCTGAGTCGGAAACCCTGCGAAGTTCAAGTTTTGCGTCACGTTGTCAATGGGAATGTCGAAACTGGGGTGGTTAGTCAGGTTGTAAACATCAAAGCTGTACCTCAACGAAAAACGCTCAGTCAATTGCGTCACCTTGACGACGGATAAGTCGGCACGACTTTGCCAGGGTTGGCGGAAAATGTTGCGCTGGCCCGACGTGAAATTGGTTTCGAAAACGTCCCCCGCAGGATTAGCCCCGAGAGGATTGGCAGTGCTCCCCGCAGACGGTCCGGGAATCGCACCGTTTAAATCGCCAGGATTGAGCAGCGGCACGGTGAAACAGGACGCTTTCAAGGCAGGCTGACCGGGAGTCGCTCCGTTCGCCCCAGTTAGCGCGTTCTGCGGGGTGCAACCAGGAGCGAGCGGCACGATGGGATTCGTGATTCCATCGGAAATGCCGTAGAAGATGCTTCCCACAGCCCCGGAATAGTCGATCATGCTGTAGGGCTGTCCGCTTTGGAAAATGACCAGACCTTGAACGGCCCAGCCATCGGCGACTTTGCCTTCCCAGGTAGTGGTTGGATAGAATTTTGGGAGTTCATAGTGATAATCGATGTTGACGACATGTGTGCGATCGAAGTCCGACGAGCCATACGCGTTACGGATATCCAATGGATTGTTACCGTTGAAGAACAGACCCAGGGCGCTCTGCTCGTCGAGGGAGTGGGAGAAGGTGTAGGAAACGCCAAATTGCAAGCCGTGGCTTAGCCGCTTTTCGATGTGCGCTTGCAATGCGTTGTAGGCCGAGATTCCTTCCGCATCATACGACTCCGACTCCGCCCCATAGCCTATGTAAGGGACTCGCAGGTCGATATTCCCGCCTTCAGAAGTTACCAGCATCGCCTGCCCATTTGGCAAATTGGCCGGGCAGGGGTTGAATTGCCCAGGCTTGGGAACACACGTTTGAACTGTATATCCGTATGTATAAGATTGCGCGACGCTGGAAGACGGTGTAGCGCATTTGGCCGCTATCCCGCACAAGGGGTTGCTAGGAGATGCAATCCTCGCCTGGTTGAACGGGATCGGGATGACTTCGTGACGGCCGAGGCCGTTTACATACCCAATATCGACTGCCAAGTCGTTGCGCGGCTGCCACTGAATGTCCAACGTGCTGTTCATCGTATACGGCAGCTTGTTTTCACGCGCGTAGGCGCCCAAGTAAAAGGGCGGAAGCCCACATGCAATATAGGCGCCGATATTCTGCACACCGCCTACACCACAAAACGAAGGGATATTGGCAAGTGGGACAGATGGAATGGCGGTCGTGGGATCCCCCGTGGGCTTTAAGCCCGGCGGCACACCCCAGGGGTAAGCGAGTTGATTGCCATTTGGAACTTGCGATGGATCGCACGGATTGAAAGGACCGGGGACAAATGTTGGACAGAACTGTGTGTTTACGAAAGGTTGCTGTTGATTGATTCCGAAAGGCCCGCCGTTTGTGATGTTCTGAGTTAGCCCCGGTGACAGGTAGGAGTAGAGTTCGCCGCGATCGTAGTACAAGCCCCATCCCGCCCGGACCACCAGCTTGCTATTGAACCTCTTCGGGCTCCACGCAACACCGAGCCGGGGCGCAATTCCCCACTGGCGGCCCGTCAAAGTGGTATTGCTGACGCCCTTCGTCGCGAATTTCGGGTTGTTGCCAGCGATGATCAGGCCATTCGAACTGAGGATGTCGTTCACCGGGTCGTACTGATATTTGGTCGGATCGAAGTTGAGCAGATTGCCGTTCTTCTCCGTCAACCCGCCGTTCCAATCAAAGCGAACGCCAGCCGTAATGGTCAAGTTCGAACGCAATTGAAACTTATCTTGAAAATACTCCCCCGACTCTTTGGCACGCCAGTAGCGATTTGCATTCCCATTAATAGTCGCGGTTATGTTGTAGCCAAGAACATCGACGAGTTGTCCTTGCATGAAGGTAGAGAAGTCCTGGGCGGCAATCATCCCCATTTGATCTCTTAAATCCTTGGTATTCATCTGCGTATAGGCAAAGCTCCCGCCAAAAGTAATGGTATGCCTTCCCAGCGTCCAAATCGCATTCGCCGAGGGATTGAACCGGTTTTGGAAAACACCGGTATACGCGCCCTGGCCGGCCGCGCCGGACCCGAGCAAAGTGCTGTAAGGATAGGAAGGGAAGATCGGGGAAGCGTCCAGGATGCTGATGCCGGGAAAGACACTCGATCCGCTCAAATTGTGGATCAGCAAATCGCTATTCGTTATCGCGCCGGAGGTCAGAGCAGCCGCTATTTCGGGCATCTGAGCGGCGGCTGCAGCAAACGACTGTGGAGTAAAGGGCTGGTCCATGGTGCTAAAGGCTTTTTCCCGGATGAAGCCGAAAATTTCGGTAATGCTCAGGTTGGACTTTACAATTTGGGTGTGACTGAGCGCGATGACCTGGCTGCCGGCATCCAGGTGTTGCGCAAAACCAGCTACCTGCGAATATGCGTACGGAGCAATTGTGGGGTCATGCTGATAGTAATATTTGGCGGAAAAGGAATGGGACGAATTGGGATTCCAATCCAGATTCGCGACGGCCTGATGGGCCAAGAATAACGCCGTCCCCGGAACCTCTGCATCCTCAGGAAATGCTTCGATGAGAGCAGATTGAACGGCCGGATTCGAACTAAACGCCGCCGGATTCGCGACGACCGCGTTGGGATTCATGGATGGAATCAGATACTGGCCGTTGGGCATCTTGTAATTGAATAAGGCGTAAGCGATTGGGTTGATCTGGCCCGGTCCAGTGCCGATCGAAGCGGGTGATGTCTTGGCAACAGGATCCGGGTTCGTGGGGAGACCAGTTATTGAATCGCCGTTCGCAATGGTGGCCAGACAATTCGCCGAGCGATCCGTGCACGATGCTCCATTGGCTGCGACGCCCGCCCCCAGACCGAGCGGCACAAACGCCCTTGAGATCCCGATTTCCTGGTCGGAGGCATGTGTGTACTGGTAGCTCCCATAAAAGAATAGCTTGTCCTTCTTGATCGGCAAGCCAATCGCTCCTCCCGCGGTGTACCGGTGCAGCTCTGGATTCTTTTCATTCAAAGGAATATTCGGATCGGCATTGAAGAAATATGGATCGGCGTTCAACCAGTTCGTCCCGCGATGCACGTAAGCGGTGCCATGAATATTGTTGGTGCCGGAAGCCGTGCTCATATCGATGTGCGCGCCGCTACTCCCGCCCTGCTGCGCGTCATACATGGAGGTGTTCACGCGCACTTCCGAAATCGTTTCCGGAGCCGGCGACGGGATGGATTCGCCAATGGCGAGGTAAACAGACGCGCTGCTCTGGACAGGAACGGAACTGAGAGCGGAGGTGGTCCCGATACCCGTGTTATTCACAACGCGGGCCGAATTAACCTCGCTGGTGCTCTTGCCATTGAACAGGCTGTAAGCGCTGACGCCGTTCATCATGAAAGTGTTGCTGGTGTCGCGCTGGCCGTTCGCCCACATCGGCGCATTGCCCAGGCCCGCATTGGCGCCGGTCCCGGAGGAAAGTTCCGCGCTCACGCCAGGAGAAAGAATCGCCAAACCCGTGAAGGAGCCTGTCGGAAGTGGAACAGCTTCGATCTCCAGTTTGTCCATCACGTAGCCGTTGGTGGTGTCCACCATATTGATCAGCGGCGTTTCTTCGACCGTGATTGATTCACTGACGTTGCCGATTTTCAATTCGGCGTTTACGGTTGCGGTGCGGTTCGCCTGGACTGGGATGGAAGGGATGTTCTGCGACTGGAATCCCTGCTGCGTGAAAGAAAGCGTGTAGGTGCCAATAGGCAGGTTCACAAAAAGATAGGATCCGGCGGAGCTGGTGGTCTGTGTGCGGTTCAGCTTTGTCTGATCGCCGATCAAGGTGACGGTCGCGCCCGAGATTACGGCGCCGGATGAATCCGTGACGGTGCCCGTGATCCCTCCGAGTGTTTGTTGGGCGTAAGCATTTGGAATCAGAAGAGACGCTATCGCGAGGAATGAAGCGATATACAATGCAGAACGACCTCTGCGCATTTTCATACTTAATCCCCTCTCTAAGTCGAAAATCGATAATCCTGAAGCACGTATTGAGGGCTCGTTTATATGAGGCTGCACCCCCCTATCGTCACCACTCAAAACCTTCAATATTTTGAAGGAACTTACGCCATTCCCGCCCGGATGGAAAGCACAATCTTTTAATGGTCGCCATCAAACATTTGTATCTGTTTCTGTCTGCACCGTGCGGTACTGGAAATAGGGGTTGATAGCAGAATTCCTAAAATGGGAGCAGACAGGAAAGTGTATTTCGAACGGTTCCTCTGGATCTTTTTCCCGAAACCGCTGTTCGAACGGTACGACCTGCCGCCGCGTATCAAGCCTTGTTTTCTTTTCTTCCTTGCCAGAAAAACCACAACAGACCCGCGCTCAAATAAGCGAGGTAGATGTACGGCAGCCTGCCGTAGGGTCCCTCGGGTACAGGATAAAGATTTCCGACGAGCGCGGAAAGCATGGCGAGAAAGGCCAGCCAGGGAATGACCTGCGCGCCCGGACGGAAAGCGCCATGATCGCGCAAATATCGCGGCAGTGCAGCGCAAACCAATGCATACGTCACGATGAATCCGTACGTGGCCAGAGAGCCCATCCAGCCATAGACGTCAAGTCCGCTGGACCCGCCATAGGCCAGCACGGCAACGGGCAGAACGGCGGCAAGCGCCGTGGCGAGGATGGCGAAGGTGGGTGTCTCGTTGCGCGCGTGCGTCGTCCGAAATGCGCCGTGCACAAGGTCGTTGTGCGCCATGAGCAGCAAGACCCGCGCCGCGGCCGTAATGCAGCCCAGCGTTCCGGCAAACAGACTGACCGCGGCGCCGACATCAATCAGTATTCCGAGCGCCGGTACGTGAACGACGCCGGCTAGAACGTGCATGGGCGCCTGGCTTGTGCCCAGATCTTGCCCAGCCACGTGGAAGCCCAGCACTTCCGAGTAAGCCGAGACGATAAAAAATAACCCTGCGATCACAGCGCTCTCAATCACGACGCGAGGAATAGTCTTCAATGGATTGCGCGCCTCCGCCCCCAGGGTGGTCGCGCTCTCGAAACCGACGAAACTGAATAACGCCAGGACCAGTCCGAGCCGCAGGCCGCCGCCGGTCATGGCGGTTAAATGCAATTGGCCGGGATCCACATGAAGGCCGTGCCGCACCAGCACGAGCGCCACGACCACAACGATCACGAGCAAAGAGATCGCCTCGATCCACAACATCAAACGCGCGGAAATTTTTATGTCGCGCCAGGCAATCCAGGCGGACACTCCGGTGACGATCAGGGCGAGAACGGCCCCCGAAAAACTGTGTCCCACAACATCGACGAACAAGAAATTGGCGTAGTGATAGAAGCCGCCGATGACGCTCGATCCCGTGGCGACGTAGGCAAGCAAGAGGCTCCACGCGGCGACGGCGCCGAGCCACGGCGGGAGAATCATGGCCGCATAGGTATAGAGCGAACCGGGCGACGCGGAGTATTTTGCAAATCGGCTGATGCACCACGCCACCAGCAGAATCGCAACCATCGCCAGAAGGTATGCGAGCCAGGTGCCGTTTCCGGCGAGCGCAGCCACCAGGGGAATGGTGGCCGCAGGTGTGGAAGTAGGTGCAATGGTGGAGACCGACTGCGCCAGCGTTTCCATTGGGGAGAGCGCCTCGCCGCGCAATCCATATTCCCCAACTTTTATCTGGACTGCTCCTCGTTGTTCGGCGGACGTTGTGTCACTCATCTTGTTGGATGGCTCAGCGCGGCTGAGCATGCCGTACCATACCCGCCCGGCAGGATCGGCGCAAGGTTTGGCGGCGGACAAAGCGCATTTGAAAAACAAATGGGAACATCACACATCTACAATCCGACAATCGCCGCGGAAAAAGATACCCCGTCCGTGTGACGTTCACCGTTGACGGAGCGGGCTGCTCCGGCCTATAGTGGCGCACTTTTCATAGAGGCACCCTTTGCTGGAGCGAATTTTTCATCTCACGGAAAATCAAACCACGGTTCGCCGCGAACTTCTCGGCGGACTGACGACGTTCATGGCCATGGCCTACGTCGTGATTGTGAACCCGCGCATCCTGGGTGAAGCGGGCATGCCGGTGGAAGGTGTGCTCTTCGCGACGTGCATTTCGGCGGCGCTGGCGACGCTGGTGATGGGCCTGTGGGCGAATTATCCGATTGCCCTCGCTCCGGGAATGTCCTTGAACGCGTACTTCACGTACTCGATTGTTCTTGGGCGGGGCGTGCCCTGGCAGACGGCGCTCGGCGTGGTGTTCTTGTCCGGCACACTCTTCCTGATTCTGACGCTCACCAACATCCGCGAGCACATCGTCAACGACATACCGGATTGCCTGAAGCACGGCACCGCTGCAGGCATCGGCTTCTTCATCGCCTTTGTCGGCCTTCGCAATGCCAAGATCATCGTGGCTAGTACGGCGACGTTCGTCGGACTGGGAAAATCTTCCGACCCCCAGGTTCGCCTTGCCGCTTTCGGACTGATTCTGATCGCCATACTGATGTCGCGACGAGTAGGCGGCGCGATTCTGATCGGCATTGTGGTCATTGCAGTGGCGGGGATCCCTCTGGGTCTCACGAGTGTGCCCTCGCACGTATTTTCATGGCCTCATCCGGGAGGCACGTTCCTGAAACTTGATTTTCGCTCAGCCGTGAAACTTGGCCTTCTCGAATTGATCTTTGTCTTCTTCTTTGTGGATCTTTTTGACAACGTGGGAACGCTGGTCGGCGTTTGCGAACAGGGCGGATTTCTGCGCGACGGAAAATTCCCGCGGGCCAGCCGGGCCCTCCTGGCCGACGCCTTCGGCACCATGGCAGGGGCGCTGACCGGAACGTCCACGGTCACGAGTTACATCGAGAGCGCCGCCGGGGTAGCTGCGGGGGCGCGAACAGGACTGGGCAACATCCTCATTGCCGGACTTTTTGTTGCGGCGATTTTCTGCGCCCCGCTCGTCGCCGCCGTTCCAACTTACGCAACCGCTCCGGCGCTGATTCTGGTGGGCGCGCTCATGTGCGCCTCACTCGCCAAAGTGCACTGGCACGATTTTACTGAGGCGTTCCCGGCATTTATCACGCTGGTGGCAACGCCGCTCACCTTCAGTATCGCTACCGGATTGAGCCTGGGCTTGCTTTCCTTCACGTTCATCAAGATCGGCACCGGAAAGATTCGGCAAATCAGCCCACTCATCTGGGTGCTCTCCGCGCTCTTTTTGCTGCGCTTCGCGTTCTTGGGCGCGGAGTAGCAATCCCCCGCCGGAGTTCTCCGGCCGCGAATCGCGCGGTGGAGCACACCCGGTTTTTGCGGGTCGCACACCAAAGATGTTCAGGCGAACAGCAGGCAACTAAAGATATACTATGCTCCATCTACTTTTCATCGGGCGCATTTCCGGACGAGGTCCGGCGGGAAACTTATTTTAGAAACTGAATTCCAGCGCGCGCCCGGGAACGCGGAAGTCGAGGAAAACTTGCTGAAAAGAAACGCCACACATGCCGCTTTTTGCGGGCTCTTGTTTGTCCTGGCGATCGGTTCTAGCCGATTGATGGCGCAAGCGCCGCCGGGACCGCTTCCCGTCCCGCCACAGACAAATGTTCCCAGACCCCGTCCAGTGGCCAAGCCCAAACCGCCGGAAGTTCCGCCGAGGACGAGTCTCGACGGGCCGTGGAAATTCAACCGCGATGAAAGCGATGACACCCGCAGGAAGATTCAAGACTCGCGAGGCACCAGCGCCAATTCTGGTGGGGGCCGCAATGGGGGAGGCTACCCGGGTGGCGGCTACCCCGGTGGTGGCTACCCCCCTGGAGTAGGCTTTCCTGGGGGTGGTTATCCTAGAGGGGGCAGGCCCGATGGAGGAAGCGGGCGGGACACCGAGACGGACGAAAGGTTGGAGGACTTGATTCGCCCTCCCAACTCGTTGAGTTTCACCATTAAAAACCCAGAAATAGATCTGACGGATGATCATTACCACAAACTGGCTTTCTTTACCGACGGGAGGCAGCTGCAGAAGCCTAAAGACGATAGCTATCAGGAAATCGCGGCGCACTGGGATGGAAAGCTGCTGGTCACTGATGAAAAGACTCCTCAAGGTGCGAAAATGAGCCGGACGTTTGAATTGTCTTCAAATGGCCGGCAATTTTTCGAAACTGTGCACGTCGATCGCGGCAAGTCCAAGGGGCAATTGGTCATACGTTACGTTTACGACGTCGTTGGCTCCAGTTCAGAGGCTGATCACGAATCCGATCCAGACCAACCAGTGCTGAAAAGGCATCCTGACAGCGGAAATAGCACCTCAAGTCCGAAGGGCGCGCCGAGCGGCCAGGGATCCGATCCAGATCAGCCAACAATGCGAAAGCTGCCCGACGACAGCAGCAATCCTCCGCAATAACTTAGCAAGCCCCCCGCCGAAATTCCTGGGGTTTGCAATATCAAAAATGGTGTACCGCGACGAATCCCAAATCGACTGAAGAAATGTTTCGACCCAATTGTCCCCTCTCCGTTCCATCTCATGGAGCACAATTTCGTTTTGACAAGAGCAGACTTTGACCTAAAATGCGCATCCCGAGAGGAGTGATCGAATGCCCGCATCGTTCAGAGCGGATCACATCGGCAGTTTTCTTCGGCCCAAGGACCTGCTCGAAGCCAGGAGCAGCGCCAGTCCCGATCAGTTGCGGAAGCTCGAGGACCAGCACATTCTGCGCGTTCTCTCCAAACAGAAAGAACTCGGATATGAGGTCGTCACGGATGGCGAGCTGCGGCGTCGAAATTTCATGAGCGATTTCACGGACGCGGTCGAGGGATTTGATTTATCGGCTGGGCTCGGCCGGACCTGGAATGCGGGGGAGGCCACCGCCCCCGCCGCGACCCGCGTGACGGGAATCGTCACCTCCAAGCTTCGCCAGGTGCGGCCGCTCACAGGCCACGAATTGCCCTTCTTGAAAGCAAATAGCTCGTTGCCAATCAAAATGACGTTGCCAAGCGCAACGCAATTTCCCGCCATCTCATTCCAAATGGGCGTCACCGACAAAGTCTACAAAGACCATTCGGCGCTGCTGTGGGAAATCGTGGAGATCATGAAGAGCGACCTCCGCAAGCTTTCTACCGATGGCGTGAAATATATTCAGATCGATGCTCCGCGCTACAGCTACTACATGGACCCCAAGTGGCGAGAATGGATCAGGAAAGAAATGAAGGTCGATCCTGACGTGGCGCTCGATGAAGCGGTGCGCGCTGACAACGCCTGTTTTCTGGCCGCGCGGAACGACGGCGTGACGCTTGCCATTCACCTGTGTCGAGGCAACAACCGCAGCCACTGGTACGCCGAAGGCGGGTACGACGCGATTGCGGAAAAGTTGTTCGGGACACTTGCGGTGGACCGATTCCTGCTGGAATACGATGACGAACGCTCCGGCACATTTGAGCCCCTGCGGTTTGTGCCCAAGGACAAGACAGTAGTTCTGGGGCTCATCAGCTCGAAGCTCCCTCATATGGAAGATCCCAGCGTGCTAGCCAAGCGAATCGACGAAGCATCGAAATATGTCCCCATGGAAAATCTGGCACTGAGTCCGCAGTGTGGGTTCGCTTCGACTGCGGAGGGTAACCTGCTGACCGAGGATCAGCAGTGGGCCAAGCTGAAACTCGCCATGGACACGGTGCGCCAAGTTTGGGGCTGAGCCGAACACCTTGCCATTTTCGGTTACAGGTCAGGCTTCCCTTCGGGCGCCGTGACACGTCCAAAAGTTAAACTAACCCGCTACCTTTTTTTCTTATTGCTTGAGCCGCGCGGCTGAATTGCGCTAACGTGCCCGCTAGCAGTGCCTTGGTCGAAGCTAATTCTATTTTCCAGCGAAGCGGCTATTGGGTTTGAAACTGTCGACACATGCAAACGCCGCGGCTGATTTTCAAGCGGAGGCAGATCATGAGAGCAACTTCCGGGTCCATATGTTCTGAAGGTTTGTCGCGCAGGGATTTACTTCTCGGCGCATCCTCCGGCGTGGCGGTCTCGCTGGCTGGAACGACGCTTCCGGCTTGGAGTGAATGGCCGCAAGCGGGCGCGGCTGCCATTCCAGCGGCGCCGAAGCGCTCTATTTCTCCCGCATCCATGCCCAAGGCCTGGTCTGCCGAAGAGTTTCGGCGGCGTTGGCAGAACGTCCGCCAGGGAATGAAGGAGAGCCATTTCGATTGTCTGATCGTGCCGCAACACAGCACGCAGGCCATGATTCATGACCGGCAAGATGGCGACGCGGACGTCCAATACCTCACCGGCATTCCGGCCGGATGGGCCATCATCCCCGCGGAAGGAAAGATCACGGCGATTTCCAGCCGCGTGGGATCCTTGCTCGCGGAAAAGCGTCCCATACCCGGCCTGGTGATGACCACCATGTTCGCGGACAACGCTCCGGATATTGAAGTCCGCTATTCGGATGAAGAGGGGTTATGGTCGCCGTTGATCATCGAATGCCTGAAGGAACGAAAGATGGAGCAGGCGCGCATCGGAGTCGGTGCATTGGCCAACCTTTTTCGCAATACCGAAGGCTCCGTCACCTACACCACGTATGACCGCGTTCGAAAAGCATTTCCGCAAGCCCAATTCGAGTCTGCCGCGGACATCCTGTGGCGCGTGAAACTCGTGCACAGCGCCGAGGAGATCGCCGTCCTCGAAAAAGCCACCGTGGTCAGCGAGGCCGGCGTGCAGGCCATGATCGAAACAGCCCGCCCCGGTTCCATTCATCGTGAGGTGTGGCTCAAAATGTACAGCACCATGGTGCAGGCCTCCGGCGAGCGCCCCTGGCGATTGAGCATCAGCACGCGCGGATCGGGTAACGCCAGCTTCGGCTTTCCGTTGGATGATGTTTTTGGGGCCGGACAAATTCTAGGACAGGAGTGCTCGGGTTCGGTACTCGGATTTGGCTCCCAGGTGAACCACTCCGTGTTGCTCGGCTCACCTGCCCCCGCAGACTGGACCGCGGCCGGACAATATTGCCTCGACCTCTTTCAAACGCTTTTGGATCGGATTGCTCCGGGAAAAAGTATCAAGGAATTTTGCGACTTCTGCGGCGAAAAACTGAAGGCCCGGGGCGTGGCCAGGCCCGGCGGAGTCCTGATCCATTCCGGCGGCCTGGCCGATTTGCCGCGTTGCGGTCCGGGCCGTATGGAAGGCGGCGACGATCTGGTATTTCAGGCCGGCATGGTGTTTGACCTCAAGCCCAGCGTGCCGGTCAAGCAAACTCCGACGCCCGCGGAATTCGGTGACTCCATCGTAGTGACGGAGAAGGGCGCGCGCCGCCTCGGCAAACGTAAAATGGAGCTGATTACGCTGGGAGCATAGCTGCGAGCGGGCAAGCAGCCCATCCCTCAATTGATTTTAAAAATCAAGAGGGATTTTTGCGCGTGTGGAAATCTGGATGGCGGCCTATCACTTCGTCGGGCGGGCTAGTACCCTTCAAAAATAAAATTAAAAATTACTTGACAAGCGAAACGAATAGGTATGGAGTGCGCCTAGTCGGCCTAGTCATCGGACCATCCGGGTTAGTGAGGTTTTCGGATGCTTCCAGCCAAAGCGGAATTCGAAGCGGTTCCCCGAACGAAACTTTACCAGAAAGTGGTGAAGCAGGTTCAGGATGTTATACGTGACGGCCTGCTGCGCCCCGGTGACAAGCTCCCTCCGGAACGTGAATTGGCGGAAAAGTTGCACGTCAGCCGTGGCTCGCTGCGCGAAGCGATCCTGGCCCTGGAATCCATGGGTTTGGTCGAACCGCGCCATGGAGAAGGGACCGTCGTCCGCGATCTCTCCGCCGCTCCCCTGGTCAATCAACTATCGGTCATGCTGGTGCAAAAGAAGGCGCTTGTGGGCGAGTTGCTGGAATTTCGCCTGATGATCGAGCCCACGCTGGCCGCGCGCGCCGCGGCCAACGCAACGGATGAAGAGATCGCCCACCTGGATGAAATTTTGGCCCGCCAGAAGGCAAAGATTGACCTGGGCGAGCTGGCCGTCGAAGAGGATTCCAAGTTCCACTATACGATCGCCCAGGCAGCCAGAAACAGCGTGGTTCTGAAGGTTCTCGACGTTTTCATGGATTACCTTCGCGATAGCCGCGAGCTATCGCTGCAGGTGGAAGGCCGCCCGCAAAGATCGTTGAACAGTCACCGCCGAATTCTGAACGCGATCGCGCGCAGGAATCCTGCCGCCGCCGAGGCGGCCATGCGCAGGCATATCACCACGATTGAGGGATTGTTATTGAAAAAGATGTAGCGAAAAAGGAGGCACCTCATGGGCCGGCTATTCGCAGTTGAGATCGTCTACCGCGGAATTTTTCAGAAGACCCTGGCCAAGAACATCAGCCGCGCCATTGTGCTGGCGGCGCACGAGGAAGGAAAGCCGGGCATCTCCTTTGGGCGCTACGGCGACAGCCCGGAGCGCAACGGGATTCCCGCGAAGGCCTTTGCGATCGTCGCCAACGACAACCTCACGCTCGAAGAGGGCATGGCGAAATACGAGCCGAAGGAAGTGGATATTACCATTGCTGTAGATGACACTCTGTGCAAAGGAGTGGAGTCCTGGGCTTGGTACGGCCTGCAGCCGATCAATCGCCTGCTGAAACCGGACAGCACGCTGATCGTGACCTCGCGCGAGGAGCCGGAGACGCTCATCGCCATGTGCCACCGCAAAGAATACCCCTACAAGCTCGCAATCCTGAAGGGGATACCGAGTTTTTCGGGCCTGTGGGTTTACAAGGATGACCACACCGACGCGCGCATTCTGGGCGCCATCGCCAAACTCCTGCCGGAATTGTTCAGCCTTGAGTCCGTGCAGAAAGTGATCAAGAAAGATACTGGCGGTGAATTGAAGGCTGTCTCCGCGGCTCGTTCCTACGAGCGAATTTCAACGGTGACTGTCCCGCCCAGCCAGGGCAATCCCGAAATACCCTACAAGTTCGAAATGCCGAATTGGCACGAGATGCGCGATGGAATCACCATCCCGAATATCGCGCCCGGGCATAAGATGACGGACCCCCAGACTCAGGCGGTCGGGGGATTCCAGCCGGCGCGCAATCCCACGTTCAAGAAATTCACCACGCGGACGATGCGGCCAATCCTCAATTTCGACACCTGCATCAAATGCACGCTTTGCTGGCTGCAGTGCCCTGATTCCTGTTTTGACGTGACGCCCGAGGGCCTCTACGACGCCAATATGGAAGCTTGCTGCGGCTGCGGCGTGTGCGAGGCGGTTTGCCCGGTGAAGGATTGCGTCACCATGGTGAACGAGGTCGAGTTCCACGACAACTCCAGCCAGTGGGAGATGTGGCGGAAGGATCAGCCAGGTTACCTGGCTTTCCTCAACAGCAAGATTGAGAACCGGCCGGAGCGATCCCACGGGTTCCGTTACCGCGGACAATATCAGGAGCAGATCGCCGATATGGCGAAGCCCGCGGCGCCGCCCGCAGACTAGGGGATTTGCCCGGGACCGTCGATTGAAAACGCAGTCAAGGTGATTGGAAGGGCTGACAGATTTATTTACAAATATTGTGAAACAGGGAGGGAGCCAATATGGCAGCGCCATCCGTAACAATCGAAAAAGGAAAAGGACCGGACGAAGTAGTTGAGCTTATTACCGGAAGCGAAGCGATCGCCGTGGCCTGCAAGCTGGCCGACGTGGACGTGATTACGGGCTACCCGATTCGTCCCTACGACACCGTTATGCAGTACATTGCCAAACTGATCGCCGACGGAGATTTCGACTGCGAATACATCATCGCGGAGAGCGAACATTCGCAATTCGAAATCGTCAAGCACGCTTCGGTGGTTGGGGCGAGAGTTTTCTGCGGAAGCAGCGGCGTGGGCTGGATGTATGCGTTTGAGGCCCTCACCGTCACTCCGGCTCTGCGAGTTCCAATGATCGCCATGGTGGGCAACCGCGCGCTCGACGATCCGGGTGCTTTCGGCGTGGAACACAACGATGCCCTGGCCGTGCGCGACCTGGGATGGCAACTGGTTTGGGTGGACAGCGCGCAGGAAGCGCTGGACACCGCCCTCATCGCGTACCGTGTAGCGGAGGACCGGCGCATTTTCTTGCCGTGCGCGATCAGTTGCGACGGCGCTTTCCTGACTCACTCCCAGGGCCTGGTGAAGATTCCGTCCCAAGACAAGGTCGACGCATTCCTGCCGAGATATGACCGCGGCGATCTCCTGCTCCACCCGGACAATCCCATCACGATTGCGCCGCAGGCCAATGAGGACTGGCTCATGGAAATCCGCCGCCAGACCGCTGCCGCCATGGAGCGCTCGCCGGGCGTGATCCGCGAGGCCTATAAGGACTTCGAGAGGATCTTCGGCCGCAGCTACGGCAACCCATTCTTCGAGGAATATGAAACCGAAGATGCGGATGTAGTGCTGATTGGAATGGGAACGCTGTCCACGCCGGTCAAAGTTGCCATCCGCAAAATGCGGAAGGAAGGCAAGAAGGTCGGCTTCGTGCGCATGCGCTGGTTCCGTCCGTTTGCCGCCGAGGAATTGGCCAAGTGCCTGGAGCGGTTCAAGGCCGTTGGAGTGGTCGACCGCGACTTCTCCCTGGGCTCCCCCTTCCATAGCGGAGTGCTGGCCACGGAAGTGCGCGCGGCGATGAACAGCAGCGCTAAACATCCGCCTGTTATTGGCTTTATCTGCGGCCTCGGAGGGCGCGAAGTTTTGCTGCAGGATGTGGAGAAGATGTCAGGAATCGTGTACGAAGCGGCGGCGGGGAAAACACAGCCGCTAACGCAGTGGATCGGAGTTCGCGAATAACGGATTTCTTGCTTGTGCCGCCCCAGGCGGCGAGGAGGTCAGAGCAATGGCAACTATCGATGTTACTCTCCCTAAGCTGGACCCCATCAAGGGGCAGAAAAGCATTCCGCTCGAAGAGTTCTTCACTTCGGGTCACCGGACCTGCCAGGGGTGCGAGTCCGCCCTAGTGATGAAGATGATGGCCAAGGCGGCGGGTCCTCGGACAATCGTGCTCGGAAGCACCGGCTGCATGTACGTCGCGAACACGACCTACTACAGCACGTCCTGGGTGATCCCCTGGATGCACACCCAGTTGGGAAGCAGCGGATCGGCGGCTCTGGGCACGGCCGCGGCCCTGAAATCGCTGATGCGGAAAGGCAAGATGAAAAAGGAGCCGATCAATGTCATCGCGTTCTGCGGCGACGGCGGCGGCGCCGACATGGGTCTCTCCGCTATCTCGGCGACCTTGACGCATCCGGACTACAACTGCCTGATTTTGATGTACGACAACGAATCCTACGCGAATACGGACATCCAGCTGTCCGGCAGCACGCCCTACGGCGCAAACACCACTTTCAGCCCGCCGGGAAAACTGAAGCGGATCATGCATCACCGCTGGAAGAAGAACATGGCGGGGATGATAGCGGCTGGCCATCCCGAATGTAAGTACGTGTCAACGGTGTGCATGTCGTACGGGTTGCAGGCGATGAACAGCGTCCGCAAAGCTCTCTCGATCGGCGGCCCAACATTTATCCATTCCCTCGATCCCTGCCCCAAGGGATGGGACTACGATCCGATCCAATCGCACGAGTTAGGCGAACTCGCCGTCACCACGGGGATTTGGCCACTATACGAAGTCGAGAATGGAGTGCTCCGGCTCATCGGTAAGACGAAAGAGATTGCTTCCGGGCGATACAAAAGAGGCCCGGTAAAAGACTATTTGCTAAGGCAAGGCCGCTTCGCCCACTTCACGGAAGAGGATTTCGACTATTTCCAAAAGAAAATCGACGACATGTGGGAGAAGTGGCTGATTCCGGGAGTGATTCCCTTCCGTAGGGAGATCGAGAATTCAGCTCCCTGAACGAACCGGCCGGTTTCTCGGTGAAGTTGGAAATTTGTGTAATTGTTTCTGCAGACGCCTGGCGGCGATCCCTGTTCGGTGATCGTGCGAGGGCTGCTTTCCGGGAAATCTAACTATGCCGTTCGGCTGCCCGCTTGTAGAGTTGCCGTCCCGCCGAGCGGAACCCTCCACCTTGCTTTTGGAACATATCGCTACGCCGCTTTGTCTTGATTAATGATAGGCAGAGGCCGAAGACTGGCCATGGCCTTCAACAGGTTGAAGCATAGCGGCGCGCCCAGGCAGAGAAGAACGACGGCGAGAAGCAAGCCCGGGAGTTCCTGTTCGCCAGGCTTCCAGCCGGGCCATTCTTCCGGGAGAACTCGAAACTCGGACCGAGCGAGCTGGCGTTTAATCGACGCGGAATGATCGATCAGTTTATCTGCATCGCCAACTAACTGATTATTCAACTCCTGTTCATAGACAGCCACTAAATTTTCGCGCGCGGAATTTCCCTCCAGAGTCGCGCCGAGCCACAAGACCGCATCTTCCCTGCTGGCAAACCCCGGCCTGGCTTGCAACGCCTTCGCCGCCCTGGCTTTCGCTCCCATGGTAGCCTTGTCCTCTACAGAAACAGGCGCTGACCCGGATTTTTCTTGCGCTTTTGCCCCGGACTTTGACTTTGCCGGCAGTGCAAGCCGGTTCTCTCGCTCCTTCGCTGGAGTGCCCGTCGCTGATGGATTGGTAGCCGGCGAGGCTTGATCATTATCCCCGGCGGGCGAGGACCCACTCACAGATATCTGAATATCGTTGGGCGCTGTTGAACCAGCATTGGGCAGCGGTTGGGAGCCGCCCGGAAGCGGTGCAGCAACGCTGCGGGAGGCGCGGCGCGGCTTTGCCTTTGCTTGCTCAGTAGTAGCGGGAGTGAATGCCAGGACGGCGGCCATAGCGCTGCGGTACACCTCAGGCACAGCAGATCGCGCGCCTTCTCTTGCCCGCGAAACCTGCTCTGCCTGCTTGACGAGCGCGTCGGCGCTGCCGGCCAATTGAGCTCGCTGCTGCGCGTCGGACGAAAGCATTTGGAACAAACGGATAGCGTCCAGATGCGCGGCAAAAACCAGGACTAGAGAGAGAACCACCGTAATCACGCGGGCTTGCAATGTGAATCTTTGCGAGGCCCGGTGCATGGCGTGATCGAACCACAAATTCAAACCATCCAGCGGCGGCTCCGTTTGGCCAGAAACCTGCGCCACCGCCTTTTCCACAGCGACGGCTACGCCACCACTATCTTCCTCTGGCACGTCATGGAATATTCTTTCCATCTGCGCGGACGCCGGGTTCATTTTTGGGCGCGGCCGGCTCTGCGTTTCGGCGGCAATGACCAGCATCGCGCGCTGGGCCGGATCGGGAAGAGTCCCGCCCGCCGGAGCGGACATCTTCTCGAGCACGGAGACCAGCTCATCGAGCCGGATGGTCGTCGCCAGCCGCCAACGGCTGAGCAGGCCGCCAAAAATCGCTCCTAGGATTACGCCGCTGCGCCAGGGATGTTCACACAGATTGAGCACGGGGACGTAACTGGCGATCACGCTCGAATAATTGCAGAAATCCAGGGAAAATAGATGGTCGATCAGGAACAGCGTGGCGGGCCAGAGAAAACTTCCGAACAGCGCGCCCAACAACCAGGGCTGCTGCGGGATTCCGCTGCCTGCCCAACGCAACTTCCCTGCCGCGTCCGCGGGCACGAATGGTAATTCGTCCAATCGGATGCCAAAGCGCGAAAATGCCGATCCGGAAATCAACGGATGACGCAAAACTCGGCCGGCGATTACTTTGCCATAGCGTTTCGCGTCGCGATCCTGACTGGCCGTCTCGAACAGATCCGCAAGGCTCCTGCGCAAATTGGCGCCGCGCAAGCCGAGCAAGCCAATAACCAGTTGTGTGCCCGCCGTAATGACCAGGCTGGCGGCCAGCACCACGGCCACAAATGCAAGTACGGTATCTACGTGTTGGAGAGTCATGGTCTTCGGCTGGTGGTTAAAAGTTTAGGACAGCGCGAAGAGGGTGTGCAGAGAAAAAGCCCAGTAGGTACCATTTTGGTTAAGGTCCGCGCGGCGCTTAGCCCCGATGGATCACCCCAGGCAATCTGGCGGTGCTGCGCAAAAACTGCTAGCATGCGCTTACGAGATCACCAGCGAACGGGAACGGGCGGTTTTGAGGGCGGAGGGGCTGCCACTCAGTCAGGAGACATATGAAAGCATTCATTCGAATGATGTTGTGGACCTTTCTGACGTTGTTGTGTGCATCGGCCAGTGTCGCCGCTTCGACCTTTGTAATAAAGGGCGTGGTGACGGATAGTTCCGGCAAACCCGTCCGTGGAGCGGTCGTCAGCGCCAAGTCAGGCATAAAAACGATCAGCCGCTTTTCGCAGAAAGACGGCAAATATGAGATTGCGGTTGCCGCGGGGACCTATAACGTCAGTGTCGAAGCGTACGGATTCGATGTAAAGAGAATGTCGGTGGACGCGGCAAAGGCCAGTGAAACGAACTTCAGCCTGTCTCCTGCAAATCTGAGCCTGGGGCGGCTTACAGGTTCAGAATTGGAAAGCCTTTTGCCGGACACTCCGGAGACGAGGCTATTGCGGTCGAGATGCATTGAATGTCATAGCTTGCCAACCATTATTCACAAACGCGGGCAATCGGCTTCCGAGTGGAAGGACTTCCTGCCGGAAATGGCGAAAGGGGCCACCGACGAACCGTTTGCGAATGCGACGCCACAAGAACTCGACGCCCTGAGCGCAGCACTAGAAAAATACTTCGGCCCGGCCTCGCCCTTCTTTAATCCGGATGCGAATGCATCGGAACTTAAATCCCACGTGAAGCACGTCGAACCCTCCGATGAAGCTTTGCGGGTGACTCTGATTGAGTACGACGTGCCGACGAAGATCTCCCGCCCGCACAGCATTGAAATCGACCAGAAAACAAATGTCGCCTGGTTTGGCGAAGAATCCTTCTACGGCAATAAGGCGGCGCGGTTCAACATGGAGACGGAAAGCTTTCAGGAATATCCGCTGCTGACGGAAAAGGCGCGCCCGCACACAGGAGCAGTGGCAAGCGATGGACGCTACTGGGTGGCGCTCGCGCACACCAACGACCCCGCTAAGCTCGCCTCGGTGGATCCTGAGACAGGCGAAGTGAAACAATATACCTGGCCGGAAAAGAAAGCTGCCGCACATACGTTGACTCTCGATCATTCGGGCAATGTCTGGTTCTCCGGAGGGACTTCGGGAGATTTGTGGAGCTTTGATGTGAAAAAACAGCAGTTCTCTTCCCATGCATATGCGGTGCCTGCAGCCTATCCGAAAGGGACAATGCAGGATTGGGGAGAAATTCCGGGAGAATCGCATCCTGCTCAGGGCAGGTCGTATGACGTCGCGGTGGACAATGAGGGGATGATTTGGTTCAGTGAAATAGCGCTGGGGACGCTGGTCAAATTGAATCCCGCCACGGGCGAAACCAAGGACATCCATCCCGAAGGAACGGTGAGCATTCGGGGGATTACGGTTGATCCGGCGGACAATCTTTGGTTCGGAGATTTCCTGGGGCATCGATTTGGGAAATTGAATGTGAAGACGGGGGCCATAAAGTTTTACAAGCCGCCCACGCCGAACGCGACGGTCTATGGAGTCAACTACAATCAAGTGGATGGGAACGTCTGGTTTGCGGACATGAGCGGGAACAATGTCACGCGGTTCGATCCGAAGACCGAGCAGTTCACCGAATATCCGATCCCGCAGCGGCCGGACCGGTCCTACGCCCGATTCATCGGGGCGGACGTCAAAGGAAGAGTTTGGTTTACGGAATACTTTGGCGATCGAATCGGTTTCGTCGATCCTACTGGAGAGAGCAGCGGTTCGCAGATTACATCTAAGCGGGCTTCCGCACAGTAGGGGTTGCGTACCGAGCTGGCCACATTGCGGAAGACATTTCATATTCGCCCGTCTTGATGGCGCTATGCGGAATGAATTCAAACCACTCCGGAAATCTGAACGGCGACGGAATGATAAATGCCGTTCGATCTGATCGGGAGTTTGATTTGTACGGAAGCCATGTCTGTGAAATTGCTTTCGTGGAGGTGACGCCGTGCTTGCTAAGAACACGTTGGGTAGTTCGGCAGGTCTGGCATTGTTTGCGGCACTAACGGCAATGTTTGCCTGCAACGGTTCACCGGCAATCGCTTCCTCGTGTGAAAGCTTGGCTTCCCTTTCGCTGCCGAATGCGAAGATCACAATAGCGCAGAGCGTTGCTCCAGGGGCCTTCACGCCACCGGGTGCGGGAGGAATTGACGCGGCCGGCGCGCCTGCCGGCGCTCTTTTCTCACGCTTGCCTGCGTTCTGCCGCGTGGCAGCCACTCTTACGCCATCGAGCGACTCCGAAATCAAGATCGAAGTCTGGCTTCCCGCATCCGGGTGGAACGGCAAGTTCCAGGCGGTCGGCAATGGCGGCTGGGCTGGCTTCATCAGTTACAACGCCTTGGCGCTGGCGGTGGCGGGCGGCTACGCCACGGCCAGCACAGACACCGGGCACACGGGCAACACCGGCACCTTTGCCTACGGGCACCCCGAAAAGATGGTCGATTTTGCGTACCGCTCCGAACATGAGATGACCGTCGGGGCCAAGGCCATCCTCGCGGCCTTTTACGGGCGTGCTCCCGAGATCTCCTATTGGAATGGATGCTCGACGGGCGGCCGCCAGGCGCTTGTCGAAGCGCAGCGATATCCTGCGGACTTCAACGGTATCATCGCCGGCGCGCCTGCGAATAATCGCATCCACCTCTACGCCTGGTCCATCTCAGTGGCTCAGACCGTTCACAAGGAGGAAGCGAATTACATTCCGCCGAACAAGTACGCAATGATCCACAAGGCCGCCCTGGAAGCCTGCGACGCGCTCGACGGGCTGAAGGACGGATTGATCGGCGATCCCACGCGCTGTCATTTCGATCCCAAGGTGCTAGTGTGCAAGGGCGACGATGCACCTTCGTGCTTGACTGCGGGACAAGTGGACACCGCCCGGAAGATTTACTCTCCGGTAAATAATCCGCGCACGGGGCAGGAAATCTACCCGGGACTGGAGCCGTGGAGCGAGCTGGGCTGGGCCATTCACGCCGGGCCGGAACCACTCTCATACGCCACGGACGGTTTCAGGTACGTTACGTTCAAGAACCCGGCGTGGGACTACCGGACTTTCAATCTGGATAAAGACGTCGCGCTCGCCGACAACGTTGACGATGGTATAACCAGCGCCATGGACCCGAATCTGAAAAATTTTCTGGGACGCGGCGGAAAGCTGCTGATGTACCACGGGTGGAGCGACCCGAATGTTTCGCCTCTCAACACGGTGCACTATTACGAAAATGTTCTGAAGACGATGGGCAGCGCGGCGGGCGATTCAGTCCGCCTGTTCCTGTTTCCCGGCATGGGACATTGCGGCGGAGGAGAAGGGCCCAACACCTTTGACGCGATGGCTGCTCTCACGCAGTGGGTTGAGAAGGGGCAAGCGCCGGAGCAGGTCCTGGCCTCTCATCGCGCTGGCGGCGCCGTGGACCGCACGCGCCCTGTGTGCGCGTACCCGAAGGCCGCCTCCTACAAAGGCGCCGGCAGCATTGACGATGCGGCGAACTTTGCGTGCCAGGCCCCTTAACTGCAAATCCTGGAAGTACTCGATGAGAGCCAATCGCGTGACCGAAGCCAGTTGAGCACGATTGGCCAGTACATTTCGCAATCTCGAGAGGTGTGATAGTGAAGATTTCATCCTCGCTTGGCGGCTTCTGGCTACGCCTTCTTAACATCGCGGCTTTCGCTTTGCTCGCGGCCGCAATCGGACAAACTCAAACAAATCTTGATAACAAATCATCCAGCAAAACTTCCGGAATGGGCAAAGTGGCGCTCTACGCCGCTGTGGGCCCTGAACTCACGCAATATGATGTGGATGTCGATGCTGCCACGCTGACGAAGCGAGGTTCGCTCACACTTCCGGCAAATGTGCAGGAAGCAACGCCACATCCTTCGAAGCAGTACCTTTACATTGCGTGGAGCAATGGCGGGCCCAGCAATCTCCCTCAGGGCGCAATTGCTCCAAACGGCAGCCAACACGGCCTCAGCGCATTTCGCATCGATCCAGCTTCCGGGGCCTTGCTTCCCTATGGCCAGCCCGCAGCCCTGCCCTCACGCCCGATTCACGTGACCACGGACATTCCCGGCACACATGTGCTCGCCGCATATAACGAGCCGAGCGGCGTGACGGTTCACCGGATCGAGCCGGACGGGACCCTTGGTCCGCTGGTAAAACAAACGCAACCGCTGGACGTGGGAATTTACGGGCATCAAATACGTGTTGATCCTTCAAACGAATTGGTGATTCTCGTGACTCGTGGCAACGGGCCAACCCCCGCCAAGCCGGAGGACCCGGGCGCGCTGAAATTATTCAACTACAAGGATGGATTGCTGACCAACCAGCTTTCGATTGCTCCGGGAGGAGGCTTCAATTTTCAAGTTCGGCATCTGGATTTTCATCCTTCCCGGCCGTGGGTCTTCGTTTCGCTGGAGCGGCAAAACAAGCTCCAGGTTTACGAGAAGATGAAGGATGGAACGCTCAGCAGGAATCCTTTATTTGCCAAGGACGCGCTGGCGGATCCCGGCAACGTCCGGCCAGGACAGGCTCTCGGAACCATTCACATGCATCCGAATGGCAGGTTCGTTTACCTGGCTAATCGAGCCAGCGGCACAGTCGATTTCGAGGGAAAGCCCGTCTTCGTGGGCGGAGAGAACACCATCGCCGTATTCGCGATCAACCAGGATACGGGCGAGCCGACATTGATCCAGAATGTTGATACGCGGGGAATTCATGTGCGCACATTCGCGCTCGATCCGAGCGGCGGGATTCTCGTGGCGGGCAACATGATGCAACTCGCCGTGCGCGACAAGGACGACGTGAAAACAGTTCCCGCCAGCTTGGCCGTATTCCGTGTGCGAGCTGATGGCAAACTCGAATTCGCGCGGAAATACGACCTCGACGTAGGCAGCCGCAATTTGTTCTGGATGGGAATTGTTCCGCTGCCCTGATGCAGCGACGTCCGGCTCCCTTCCTCAAATTCGCCATTCGCGATGAGCTCCAAATCCGCGGCGATAAGTGCGGCGACGCTCGCATCGAGCAACGACGCGAGCTGCAGCAAATAATTCTGCTTCCGGCGCCACTTTTTACTACAATCACATGACCGCAAAAAAGATTCGAGGATCGTTTGGATTCTTTGGGCAAAATTCTGCGATTGAAATTGGAGGAGCGTCGAGGCCTCCTGGTTCCCGGCGGCGCCGACGCGCTGGCAGCGCGTGTGATCGCCAGCCTGGGCTTCGAGGCGATCTATATCACAGGTGCGGGCGTCACAAATACGTGGATGGGAATGCCCGATCTCGGATTCATCAGCCTGCCGGAACTTGCCCAACAAACTTCGGCCATCCGCGAGGCTGTCGAGCTTCCCATCATCGTGGATGCGGACACCGGCTTTGGCAATCCTCTCAATGTTCGCCACACGGTTCGCGTGTTGGAGCGGGCCGGGGCGAACGCCGTTCAAATCGAGGATCAAGTTTTCCCGAAGCGCTGCGGGCATTTCAGCGGTAAGCAGGTAATAACGGCGGAGGAGATGACGGCGAAAGTCAGGGCCGCCGTCGACGCCCGCCGCAGCCAGGATTTCCTGATTATCGCGCGCACCGATGCTCGCGCCGAGCACGGTTTTCGGGCCGCCATCGAGCGCGCGGCCAAGTGGATTGACGCCGGCGCGGACGTGACGTTTGTCGAGGCGCCTGAGAGCCTCGAGGAAGTGAAACGCATCCCGACTCTGCTGCGCGTTCCCCAAATTATAAATTTGGTGCTCGGGGGAAAAACGCCGATTGTCGATGCTGCGGCTCTCGCCTCGATGGGATTTGCCATGGTGCTATATGCTAACGCCGCTTTGCAAGGCGCCATCGCGGGAATGCAGGCCGCGCTGTCGGAATTGAAAGCTCGAGGCATTCTGGAGGAGGGCGGCGGCAAAATCGCCAGCTTCGTGGAGCGGCAACGGCTGGTGCAAAAGCCGCTGTTCGATGAATTGGAGCGGAAATATTCGCCTAAATAAAAACCAAGCCGCCGCTTTAATTTTTTGTTGGTGGAAACAAACATCTGTCGTCACATCTAAGGCCTCCTATGAAATGTCACCACGTGAAGGTGCACGCCTCGGCGGAGAAACTTCCGCGGGAAGAACAGCTCGCCTGGAAGATCGCCGAAGTCGCCGCTGATCCCGCCGGCGTCGAACAGGACGTGTCGGAAATGATCGCCAACCGCGTGATCGACAACGCGGCTGTCGCGATTGCCGCGATCAACCGGCGGCCCGTGGTGTCCGCGCGCGCCATGGCGCTTGCTCACTCGCGCAAAGTGGGCGCGGCGATTTTGGGCGTCGAGTCGGCGCAAACTTTTTCGCCCGAATGGGCCGCCTGGGCCAACGGGACATCTGTCCGCGAATTGGACATGCACGACACGTTCCTCGGCGCCGATTTCGGCCATCCCGGCGACAATATTCCGCCCACCCTGGCCGTGGCGCAGGCCGCCGAAAAATCAGGCAAAGAATTAATTCGGGGAATTGCCACGGCGTATGAAATCCAGATGAATCTGATCCGCTCAATCTGCCTTCATGAACATCACATCGACCACATCGCTCATTTGTGCCCGGCGCAAGCGGCAGGGATTGGAGCGCTGCTCGATCTTCCGGTGGAAATTATCTACCAGGCGATTCAGCAAGCCGTGCACGTGAGTTTCACGACGCGCCAGTCGCGCAAGGGCGAGATCAGCAGTTGGAAAGCGTTTGCTCCCGCGCACGCCGGCAAACTGGCCGTCGAAGCCGTCGATCGCGCCATGCGCGGCGAAAATTCTCCAAGCCCTATCTACGAAGGCGAAGAAAGCGTCATCGCGACCATGCTGGGCGGACCAAGTTCCGAATATTCTGTTCCGTTGCCTGCGACGGGAGAACCGAAGCGCGCCATTCTCGAAAGCTTCACGAAAGAGCATGGCGCCGAATATCAAGCGCAGGCGTTGATTGACCTGGCGTTCCGCATGCGCACGAAAATCGCCGATCTCTCCCAAATCGAAAGGGTGATTATTCACACCAGCCACCACACTCATCAGGTGATTGGCACCGGCTCGAACGATCCTCAGAAAATGGATCCGCGGGCGAGCCGCGAAACGTTGGATCACTCGGTCATGTACATTTTTGCCGTTGCGTTGGAGGATGGCCGATGGCATCACGCGCACAGCTATGCTGCGGAACGCGCCAGCCGGCCGGGCACGGTGCGACTGTGGCGCAGCATTGAGACGCGAGAGGACCCGGAATGGACGCGCCGGTATCATTCCAGCGACCATGCGGAGATAGCGTTCGGAGGCCGAGTTGAAATTTATCTTCGGGATGGCTCGCGCATCACGGACGAAATTCGCGTAGCCAACGCGCATCCTTTGGGCGCAAAACCGTTTGAGCGAGAGGATTACCGGCGCAAATTTGAATCACTGACCGGCGGCATACTGTCTCCCCAGGAAACGCGAAGATTTCTTGATGCCGTGCAGAATTTGCCTGCGCTGCGCGGCGGAGAACTCCGCAGCCTCAATCTGGTTGTCCCGGAAGAAATGCTAATTCGCGGCAAGCCGGGCCTGTTCTGAATTTGAACGGCCTGAGAATGCTCAAGAAAATGGGAAGAGATGCCAGGTGAATCTTTACGGAACGCGGGCATGACCGCAACGCAACAACCGATGGCCGGGCAAGCAGCGGCCGCGATTAGCGCGCGGCTGGATCGTCTTCCAGCGACGCGTTACATCTGGCAATTAGTCCTGCTTCTCTCGCTCGGCGGCTGCTTCGAATTCTACGATCTTTTTCTGACGGCCTACATCGGGCCGGGACTCGTCCGCAGCGGGCTGTTTTCCCGAGCGTCGGTTTCCTTCTTTGGCTTTAGCGGACTGGCGAGTTTTGTCGCCGCGACTTTCGTCGGGCTTTTCCTCGGAACGCTCGTCTTTGGCTTCGCCGCTGACAAGTTCGGGCGGCGGCTGATTTTTACTTCCTCTTTGCTCTGGTATGCAAGCGCAACGGCCGTCATGGCCTTTCAAAACAGCGCCGCCGAAATTGTTCTTTGGCGAATGATCGCGGGAATTGGCATTGGGGTTGAGCTGGTGACCATCGATACCTACATTGTCGAGCTGATGCCCAAGGAACTTCGCGGCCGCGCTTTTGCGGTCAATGAACTGATCCAGTTTTCCGCTGTGCCGGTGGTCGCCCTGGTTGCTTGGCGCCTCGTTCCTCTGCGGCCCTGGAGTTTTGACGGATGGCGATGGGTGGTGCTCCTCGGTTCGATTGGAGCGATTTTTGTCTGGTTCATCCGGCAACGCATTCCGGAAAGCCCGCGCTGGCTGATCGCCAAAGGAAAACTGGAGCAGGCCGAGCGCGTGACCTGCGAGATGGAGCGGCGCGTCAGCGAAGAGACGCGGGCGCCATTGCCGCCGCCGAAAATTGAAACGACGGCGGAGCAGCACGGCAGTTTTCTTGAAATTTTCGGCCCGTCCTACGGCCCGCGCACATTCATGATGATGGTCTTCCACTTTTTTCAAACCATCGGCTACTACGGATTCGCGTCGTGGGTGCCCACGCTGCTGATCGCCAACGGCATCGGGATCACTTCCAGCCTGCAATTTTCCTTCATTATTGCTATCTCCTCTCCGTTCGGTCCGCTCCTGGCAATGAGCGTCGCGGATAAATTTGAGAGGAAATGGCAGATCGTGGTCACCGCTATTTTAATCGCCGGATTCGGCATGCTCTTCGCCCGCCAGCGCGATCCTCTCTGGCTGATCGTGTTCGGAGTGATGCTAACCTGCGCGAACAACTGGATGTCCGCGAGCTTTCATACCTACCAGGCGGAACTTTTTCCGACCCGAATTCGCGCCCGGGCCGTGGGTTTTGTGTATTCCTGGAGCCGCCTGAGCGCGGTTTTTACCAGCCTGATGATCGGCTTTTTCCTGCGCGACTTCGGAGTCGCGGGAGTTTTCACCTTCATCGGGGCATCCATGCTGGTTGTGGTTCTCTCCATCGGGATTTTCGGCCCGCGCACGCGCAACCTGGCGCTTGAAGTCATTTCGCATTAAAAACGATATCTCGAAGGAGGACGAAACAATACGACGAGGAGTACAGATCAAGACCCGAGGCACACTTCGCCGGCAATCGAATTCAATTTCACTATTGCAAACTGACTACGATTTTTCCGAAATGCGCGCCCCTTTCCATATGTTTCAACGCCTCGGGCACTTCCTGAAACGAAAATGTTTTGTCGATCACCGGTTTCAGCCGATTGCCTTCGATGGCGTTGTTCATTTCCTCAAACATCCGGCGCGAGCCGACGAGCATGCCTTGCATCCGAACAGCTTTCATCAAGACGACTCTTGGATCGAACTCGCCCGCGCCCGCCAGGACGCCGATCATCGCCACGTGCCCGCCGATGCGCAAGGAATTCAACGATTTGGCCAAAGTTCCCGCTCCTCCGACTTCCACGACGTGATCAACGCCGAGATTGTTCGTCAAGAGCAGGACTTCCTTGTCCCACTCCGGAGTCTTCTTGTAATTGATGATTTCATCGGCCCGCAACTCTTTGGCTTTTTGGAGTTTAATTTCATTGCTCGAGGTCGCAATGACGCGAGAGCCGTGCATTTTGGCGAATTGCAGGGCGAAAATCGAAACGCCTCCAGTGCCCAGCGTCAAGACCGTTTCGCCTGCTTTTAAATTTCCCGAAACGACCAACGCATTCCATGCCGTGACCGCCGCGCAGGGGAGAGTAGCGGCTTCCTCGAACGAAAAATGTTGAGGGATCTCAACCAAGCCCTCTTCGTCAAACGCACCGTACTCGCGGAGAACCCCGTCCAAATCACCGGCGCCAAGCGTGGTTCGCCGCTTTTCGATGGAGAGAGGCCCATCCAGCCAGGCTTGCATAAAGATAGGACAAACGCGGGCGCCAACTTTCCATTTCTTTGCGTCTGCTCCGACGGCAACCACTTCACCCGAGCCGTCTGAAAATGGCACGGCCGGCAATCGCGCTTTCGGGTTATACGCACCTTTGACAAACATCAAATCCCGGAAGTTGAGCGACGCCGCGTGGAATTTGACGACGACTTCATTTGCCTTGGGTTGCGGCTCAGCGCGCTCGGCCAGAACTAGATTTTCAATTCCAAATTGCCGCACTTCGTAAACCTTCATATTTCTCCTTTAAAGTTCCCTGGCCCGTCTAATAACCTACATTTGCGCACAAACCGAAATCGCGCTCGGCCATCGGCCTATTATGCTTTCGTTCATTTCTCGAAGATAGCGCAGATAATGAGCGCTTTTGAATCCGACGCGACTTGTTTTCTGCCGGTGGCATATGAGGCGTGAAAACATTGGGAAAAAAGCGTCAAGTATTAGAGCCTGAACAAGAAGAAGCGATTATTCCTCCCACTTCCAGTTGGCGAACTGTTCTCGCAGGACAGTCTTTTTGAACTTGCCCACGGAGGTGCGCGGAATGGCGTCGAGAAATACATAAGCGTCGGGAAGCTGCCATTTGGCAAATGACTGACTGAGGAAGGCGCGTAATTCTTCGGGAGTGGCTTGCGCGCCGTCTTTCAATACGACAGCGGCGAGGGGACGCTCCAGCCATTTAGGATGCGGGACAGCGACGACGGCGGCTTCTTTCACGGCGGGGTGGCCCATCAAATGATTCTCGATATCTACCGAACTGATCCACTCCCCGCCGGATTTGACCATGTCTTTGGCGCGGTCGACAATCTTGAGGAAACCCTCTTCATCGAGTGTGGCCATGTCGCCGGTCTTGAACCAACCGTCTTCGGTCCAGCGGTGCCATTGATCGGGCGCGGCATAGTAACTTCCCGCTACCCAGGGTCCGCGCACTTCAAGTTCCCCGGTCGTGACGCCATCCCAGGGCGCCTCGACCGACTTCCCATCAAGGCCTTGCGGTTGCATCACGCGCAACTCGACGAAGGGCGCCGGCCATCCTTGTTTTGTACGGATTTCGTATTGAGCGTCCTGCGGCCAGTCGCGCATATGGGCTTTGAGCTTACCCAGCGTAGCGAGCGGCGTGGTTTCCGTCATGCCCCACAGATGAAGGATGTGAATGCCGTATTTATCCAGACGGCGCATGAGCCGCTCCGGCGGCGCCGAGCCTCCACAAATTATCCGAATGGGCCACGAGAATTTCCAGCGGCCGGGATTTTTTTCGAGCGCGTCAAGGACGCCGAGCCAGACCGTGGGCACGCCGCAGGAAGCGGTCACGCGCTCCTGAGCGATCAGGTCGAGGACACTCTCCGCATCCAAATTGGGACCAGGCAGTATCAGGCGGGCGCCGGCCATCGCGCATGAATAAGGCACGCCCCAGCCGTTGGCATGAAACATCGGCGCGACTGGGAGAACCGTGTCGTGATGGCTGATGGCAAACGCGTCCGCGCCGAGTTCGGCGAAGGAGTGCAGAACGAGCGAGCGGTGCGAGTAGAGGACACCTTTGGAATTGCCCGTGGTGCCCGACGTGTAGCACATTACCGCGCCATCATTTTCGTCCATCGCGGGGTAATGAAAATCGTCGCCTGCGCCGGCCAGCAACTCCTCATAGTTCAGAACGCCTGCCGGCATGCTGCAACCACCGTAAGGTACGACAATCACTTTCTCAAACGGAGCATCTTCCCGGAACTTCTCAAGAATCGGAAGGAGAACATCATCAATGATGAGGAATCGATCGGCCGCGTGCCTGGCGATTGCGGCAATCTCGTGCGGATGCAATCGCAAGTTCAGTGTGTGCAGAATGCCGCCGGCGCACGGCACGCCAAAGAATGCTTCCAGGTGGCCGGAGTGATTCCACATCATCGATGCGACGCGATCACTCGGTTGAAGTCCCAGTTTGGTGAGCGCGTCGGCGAGACGCCTGGCGCGGCCGTACACCTGTCCGTAGCAAGTGCGGTCGGCGGAGCGGTCCGGCCTGCGCGAAACGATTTCGACGCGAGCGAAGAGCTTGCCCGCACGCTCCAGGATCACCGGGAGCGTCAATGGAGACTCCATCATCGTGCCGCGCATAGTCCCTCGCTTTTGGGAGGCAGATTGCTGGCATCCTATCATCAATCGGGGCGGAGTCGGCGCAAGACACAAGCAGGACGGTTCTTACGCAATTGGTGTGCGTTGATGTTCCCCGCCGTTGAAACCTCATTCCGGCCGAGTTTTGCTGAGGGAGATGGATGCGATCCTGGCGTGGAAGAAGGCAGTGAGTTCAGCAGCGGAACCGGCAGAAAGATGATGCAGTTAAGAATCTGGCCGTCCTTTGCGACTTCTGTCACCCTCTAGAAATTCTGGTTCAGGATGAACAAATCCGGCTGCAATCTGGAAAGTGGAACGACCGGACTGATGGCTATCGGCAGGCGTCTATTTTTTCGGATTAGACGGGTTAGGTGTCTCTGCAAACTCCTGTTTTTCGCGCAGCAGAATGTGGATTGCAACGCCCAGCGCCCCTTCCGCCAGATGATCAATCCTCACGATCTGGCCAGTTTCTTCAAGGTTTGTGATGTCGTGGGCTCGGAAGTTGCGCACTACGCGCACCTTCCAGTTGTGGAAGTATTGCTCGAGGTAGTGCCTCGACTTGGTCTCAAAATACAGTCCTTCTCGGGATACATTTGAAGTTTTGGCAATCTCATCAGGCCAACTCGAACCAAAGCAACGGACTAGGACTGGGAGCGACACTTTGGCGCGCGGTGCGAGCCGACGATTCTTAATCGGGGCTTCCATAAAAATGATTCCTGTCTTCGGACAGGGATGAAAAAATCGTCGAGTGAATCAGGCCCGTGGCTTCCCTATCCAGTTTGGATTTCTCCTGAGTGCAATTTCTTCACTCTGGGAATTTCTTGGCCGAAAGCTGAAAACTCTGCCTCTTCGACAGCCTAACCAGGTGCCGGGGTTCAGAAAAGCACACGCTGGTACGCCACATTTTGCAAACTGAACATACCATTCTTCGTTTCACATATGGAATATTCGCCATGATCACCCCTGCCATTCACCTGTCTGAGTATGGTGTTCCGCTCCCCAAAGAAATTCGGCGCCCTCTCCACGAGCAATCATGGCCGTAAAATAATCCAACATAAGCAAGGAGCCAAGATGAAAATATCGGGGGTACGCGAGTGACTCCGGGTTTGCAATCAAGGGAGCAAACCCGGAGTCAGTGGGGGACGCAAAAAAGATGCAGTGCAGGAATAAACTAATTCCATCCGGAATCTGTTAGAAAAAATCCTAGCGCGTATTCCGGAATGGAATCCTCTTAGCCTCATTCGACCCGGAGCCCGGCGGAGTTTGGGTTCTCACTCCCTCTTGGCGGGCGTCGCGGTCGGCAGTAGAGAAACGCGACGGCTCGGAAGATTTGGATTTTGCCGGGTCCGTCTCACCGTCACGAGCGAAGGACCGATCCGGTGGAATTACGGCGTCCGGCTCGACCTCTTGAGAATTTCCATCGGTCACGAAGGAATGATTGACGTAGAAGAGCGCCAACTCCAGCCGGTTATACACGCCGATTTTATCGAATATGCTGGTGAGGTGGTGCTTGACGGTCTGCGCGCTGACGCTAAGGGCCTCAGCAACCTCGTTATTTGTTTTGCCGGCCACGACTTCCGCGACAATCTGCTCTTCACGGGGCGTCAATCGCCACTTCTTGTTTGTAGGATTTTGAGAAACCGCGGTGGATCCCTTTTCCACCGCGTGAGCCAAATCTGTAACTCCCTCCCGCTCAATCCAGTATTGGCCCGCCATAACCGTGAAGATGCTCTTGCGAAGAAGATGCGTGGCCGTCTCCTTCAGGACGATCCCGGAGGCGCCATGGCTGAGGGCTTCGATTATTTCCGGTTTTCGGACTTCCGTGGCCAGGATCAATATTCGTGCTGGAAGAGACAGGCGCTGAATCAGCCTCAGGGCCTCCATCCCGGAACATCCCGGCATCCGCAGATCCAGCAGGACCAGATTCGGCTTCAATTCGTTGGCGAGCTTTGCAGCTTCCTTGCCGTCGGAAGCTTCGCCTACAACTTGAATTCTCGGGTCCGTTTCGAGAAGCATCCGCAAGCCCTCTCGAAACACAGGATGATCATCAGCGACCAAAACTCGAATATTCTCGCTCATATTATCCAAGGGCATCCTTAGGAAACGCAATCTCCAGGCGCGCACCACGCCCGGGAATGGATTCAACTTCAAGCTCACCGCCAAGGGTGGAAACTCGCTCCCGGATGACATAGGGTCCCCGGTCCTTGGCTTCCAACTCCAACATGCAAAGCCGTCCGGTGAAATCGAATCCCTGGCCGTCGTCGTCGATCAGTAATTTCCACCGTCCTTGCGCCGCACCCAACTCGATCGAGACATTGCGCGCCCCACTGTGTTTTTTGATGTTCAGCAACGCCTCTTGAACGATCCGCACGAGCTCACCGGCAACCGCCGGAGAGGGTGAAATATGCCTGTCATCGGAAACGAATCGCGCCAATATTCCCGTATCTTGCTGGAACTCCGCGGTCAAATCGGCCATGTATTCCACGAAACTTTTCGGACCAAGATCGGGAGGCCGCCCCTGTTCGACAAGCTCTCGTAACTCCGCCTCGCTTCTCCTCACGAGACGCTGAAGCTCCCCGAGTTCTTCTGACAAATCGCAAGACATCCCGGGGGAACTGCGCCTCAATTTCTCCAGACGGAACTCCACGGTAAAAAGGCACTGGATCGCGCCGTTGTGGAGCTCTCTGGAGACCTGCGCGCGCACGCGTTGCGCCGCGCGGGCGGAACTTTCCCATCGCTCCGCCGCATCTGTTTTGGTGAGCTGCCACAGGGTGCCGGCGGCAAATAAAAAGAATCCCGCCGAGGATAGGTAACCCGCGCCCGGTCGAATCGCATTTTGGAAATTGACATGCGGTGTCGACGAAATCAAAAGCAAATCAGCAATCAAGAGCACTACGACCGCCCCGGCTGTCCACAGCACTCGGCTCGGACCCCAACGCTGCGCGGAGGCGACCAGCACAAACAAGAGCAGCAAAAAGATAGCGGCCTCGGATTTTCGCACCAGGAATGCCACGCTGGCGGTGGATAGGACGTCCAGGCAATGAAGAGTGAGGCGAGTCGAGTTTGGCCACGTTCGATGTTTTCTGAGCAGAAAGAGCAACACCAGGCTATAGGCGATGTATGCACCTGAGGAAACCACGCCCTGATTTCGCTGCAAATTAGAAGAGGGGAGCTCCGTACAAACTAGAACTAAGACGCCTGCGGCGGCCCAGACGCGTCCAACAGCGATTGTCCGCTCCGGACTGGGCTCGCTATTCAGGCTGGACCAGTACCTGAAGCGAGTGGACCGAGCGCTGGGAAGCAGATCCATGCACGAATCCTGTCACCGCGGCGGACTAGAAAAATGCACCAATGGACCTGCGTACTCTCAATCTAAAGCAATTAAGAGAATGCAAGCGCTGGCGCTCTAGAACGCACGCTACTAGTTTGAGTTGGTTCGTTTATTGCAAGGCCTGAGGACGGAGGCCCCACCCGCGACCTCGATTACGAGGTACCCGGCACTAGTAGAGTGACATGGAAGAGCCCCCAAAGTCAACAACTAAGATTCAACCCAAGTGATTTGTTTTCGGTGGTATCGGGGCTAACCAGGCGCTCCGGATACTGCGTCCTGCCCGTTGGCATCAACCTTCCGCGGATGCGGCACTCCTCCTACTCGCGGAAAATTCTTTCTCCCGGACGTGAAATTCAACGTCGCCATTCAGTCGCGTGAGATCGGAGCGCTGCATGGATGCGAAAACGTTTCAAATCTCAATCCAGAAGGGACGCACGGGCCATATAGCACCTTTGTGCCCCTGGGCCATACACCTTCGTGCCATTGACGATTTCTGAAATTGCCGTAGGATCGGCGTTTACTTGAGTACAGGATTTGTTGTTCAGGCGAGGCGAACGCTCTCGAGCAGCGATTGCAGACTTGATCGTGATCGCTCCAAGTTACAGATGAATGAATGAAGAGTGAATATTTATGACCCGGGCATCCGATTCGCGACGATCGCAACGCTTCCCTATCAGGATGCCGCTTCGCTTTCGACTTTCTGGCGATGGCGAGTGGCGGCAAGGGAAGACGGTGAACGTCAGTTCGGCCGGGGTGTTTTTTCGTTCCCTGCTATCGGCTGATTGCGGGACACGCGTGGAGATGAATTTTATTTTGCCCAGTTCGCTGGCTAAAGATTCCGGTCTCGAAGTGGCTTGCAAGGGCGAAGTGGTTCGACTGGAACTTGCGCCGGGCGCTGAGGGTCAGCCCTCGATTGCCGTGAAGTTCAGCGACTATCGGCTGTTCCCTTTCGTCCCGGGGCGCGCGAATCGCCAGGATCCATTCGGCCCCGCCAAAGTCGAAGAGTGATCTTAGAACGCCTCAGAAGGCGAGGCGCAACGTTTAGGCGCGATGTTTAGTAAGCGGCACCCATGAGATTTGTTTGAGGCAGGATTTCCGGTCGAAGGGCTTTGTGTACCGCGCCGGCCGAGCGGGAGATCTAGATAAAAGCTTCCTGTAAGTCACAGGACGGAGGTGTATTCGCGTGACGCAATCGGATCCGGAGCAAAGGAACTGCGGACAGGCGGACTGGTATGCGATTTATACCCGTCATCAACATGAGAAAACCGTCGCTGAAAGCTTGTCAAATAACGGAATCGAAGTTTTTCTGCCGCAGTATAGCTCCGTCCGTCAGTGGAGGGACCGAACAAAAAATCTCTTGATGCCGCTCTTTCCCTGCTACGTATTTCTGCACGGGGGTCTTGACCGCCGGGTGAAAATCCTGTCTACCCCCGGCGTTTACTTCATCGTGGGCAACGGCGGCCAGCCCGCGGCGATTCAAGAGACTGAAATTGAAGCGATCCGTACGGCGGTGACAAGTGGCCTCCAGGTCGCGCCTTATCCGTTTTTGCAATGCGGCGACCGGGTCAGAGTCAAGGCCGGTCCGCTTGTGGGGATCGAAGGAATTCTAATCCGCAAGAAGGGTTCGTTTCGGCTGATCCTATCTGCTGAATTGCTTCAAAAGTCCATGGCGATCGAAGTGGATGCTTTCAGTGTCGAGCCCGTGACACCACGATCTCTTGCCGGGCCATTGTCTTCCTCCAAGCTGTCGCCGGCAGATCATTATGAACTCGGGGGCCGAACCCAGCTTTTGGGACTGCAGTAGGTTGAGGAGTCCTTGCCATGACAAATAAAAATATTTTTAGAACTTGCGCGACGGCATTTCTATTGGCCGTGAGCATTTGTGCGGCTACAGGCCAGGAGAAGCCAGCCGTGTCTAAGCCAGCTCAGGTTGCTCAGACGGCTCAAACTGCTCAGGCAGCTCAGACCGCTCAGACCGCTGAAGACAGCGCGCCGAGTGTTCCGCCGGAAGTCACTTCGCCAACTCAGCCAGTCCTGGCGCAGCGATATCCGCGCTATCTGCTCAGGCCGAGTGACGTGCTTCAAATCGCGTTCCCTATCTCCCCGGAATTCGATCAAACCATCGCCATCCAACCTGACGGCTATGTAAGTCTGCGTGAGGTGGGTGACTTATACATCGCAGGCAAAACGCTTCCGGAATTTTCGGCGGCGCTGCACAAACTTTATGGAAATTTCCTGAACGATCCGGTCATCAACGTCGAGATGAAGGATTTCGAGAAGCCCTACTTTACCGCTGGCGGCGAATTCGGCAAGCCTGGAAAGTACGAACTGCGCGGGGATACGACCGTCGCGGAAGCGGTTGCGATCGCTGGCGGATTTACGGACAAAGCGAAGCATTCCGAAGTGTTGGTCTTCCATCATGTCCCAGGCGGCTGGGAGCCTGCAAAACGACTCGACGTAAAGCAAATGATCGCCAAAGGAGACCTTGGCGAGGACATACACGTGCGGCCTGGTGACCTGATTTACGTGCCGAAGAGCAAATTCGCCAAGATTAAGGATATTAAGGATTTGATCCCCACTTCTGGAATGGGATTCGCGATTCCTTGATTGCCGCGCGCTGAGAGGCGAGGAGATTGAACATGGAAGAGATGCCCATACGCAAAAAAAATACGCGACCGCCGCTCATTCAGCTGCGCGATCTGCTTGCCATTGGCCTGAGGCATCGCCGCCTGGTAACTCTTTCTTTTCTTGGTTTAATGGCCGGCGTGATCCTCTCCCTTTTCTTGCTGCCGCCTCACTACAAGGCCGCCACAAAGATTCTCGTCAAGCGCGAGCGTGCGGATCTCGTGGTGACCGCGGATACCTCGGGCGCGCAGCAGCAACCGCCTGCGGCCGTATCGGAAACCGACATGAATTCAGAGATTGAGCTGATGAAGAGTCAGGATCTGTTGGAAAAAGTGGTCGCTGCCTGTGATCTGCAGAAACTGGTTAGCCGTTCCAGCTGGTTCTCCTGGCTTCATTTGTCGAAGGGAACGGACGATTCAACCAGGATCCTTGGCGCCGCTGTGCGCAATCTGGAAAAGTCGATGGACCTGGGGCTCGTGCCGAAGACCAGCCTCATTTCCGTCTCGTACGATGATACCGATCCCCAACGGGCGGCTCACGTGCTCGACACCTTCGTAAATTCCTATATGGAGAAGCATCTGGCCGTGCACCGGCCCGCCGGAACCTTGGCCTTCTTTCGCGAACAAACCAAGCAGTACGAGGAGGGTCTGAAAGCTGCCGAATCCCGTCTGAGCGATTTCAGCCACACGGAGGGAACGGTTTCACCGGCCCAGCAGAAAAGCTCGACGTTGCAGAAGCTCTCCGAATTTCAAGGGGAATTCAAGGAAACACAAGCGGCCATTGCGGAAACCGAACAACGAATCCACACCCTCGAAGGTCAGGCATCGACCGTGCCCAGCCGCCTGACCACACAGGTGCGAACAGCGGACAATCCTCAACTTATAGAGCAACTGAAAACAACTCTGCTGAATTTGCAACTGAAGCGCACGGAATTGGTTCAGAAATTCGATCCCTCTTATCGCCTGGTGCAGGAAGTCGATACGCAAATCAGCCAGACCAAGGCTGCCATTGAAGCCGCGGCGAGTTCCAAGCTCCTGGACGAAACGACCGACAGCAACCCGACCTACGAGTGGGTGGATTCGGAGCTGGCCAAAGCGCATTCGCAATTGGCCGCCGAGCAGGCGCGCGCCGCTGCCCTTTCGCGCAGCGTAGAGGCCTATGAAAAGCAGGCCGGCGATTTGGACCAAAAGGAAATTGTACAAGAAAGTCTCTTAAGAAATAAGAGCGCCGAGGAAGCCAACTACCTGCTTTACATGCGCAAGCAGGAAGAGGCGCGGATTTCCGATGCGTTAGACGAGAGCCGGATTATCAACGTGGTGGTGGTCGAACCCGTAACCGTCCCGGTTGTGCCGTCCAGATCGCGTCCGTTGGCTCTCTTCCTGGGATTTTTGGCGGCGTTCGTCGTCAGCCTGGGGGTCGCGGTTGTGGCCGAATACTTGGATCCCTCACTCAAGACTTCCGAGGACATCAAGGAATTCCTGGACTTGCCGGTACTGGCATCGGTTTCGAACTCGGGTCGGTAAGGAGACTAGATGTTTCTAGAATATTACGGAGTGCGCGAACAACCCTTCGGGGTCACACCGGACCCGCGTTTCCTCTATTTCGGCGAGGGACACCGCGAGGCCCTTGCATCTTTGTTCTATGGAATCGAATCCGGCTGCGGATTCCTGGGTTTGATAGCGTCGCCGGGCCTGGGCAAGACGACGCTTCTCTTTCACTTGCTCGAAAAGCTGCGAAATTCCGCACAAACCGTGTTCCTTTTTCAGACGCAATGCGGGTCCAGAGAAATGTTCCGCCACTTACTTAACGATCTCGGGATCGATTCGGCCGAGCTGGACCTGGCGGGCATGCATGAGGCCCTCAATTCCGTGCTGCTCAACAATGCACGCAAAGGCCGGCGGGTCGTAGTGGTCATTGACGAGGCGCAAAACCTGAAAAATTCGGTCCTGGAAACTGTGCGGTTGCTTTCCGACTTCGAGACGCCGCAATCCAAGCTCCTGCAAATCGTGCTCTCCGGCCAGCCCCAGCTCGCGGATAATCTTTCCGATCCTGGGATGACGCAATTGCGCCAGCGTATTTCCGTTATTGCCCGGCTGCATCCGTTTGCGCGAGTAGAAACATTGGTTTACATGGAATATCGGCTGAGTAAGGCCGGATATTCAGGCCCCCCGCTTTTTACTTACGGCGCCGCTGACCTGATAGCCACAAAAAGCAGGGGCAATCCGCGAACCATAAATAACTTGTGTTTCAATGCCATGACACTTGGTTTTGCCAAGCGCCAGAAGCAAATCGACGCCGCCACCGTGTCCGAAGTGTTGGCGGACCTGGATCTCGATGGCATTAGCACGCATCACTCGGCTGCGCCGGAAGTTGTCGAAGATTCGCTCTTTTCGTTTGATGGGATTTCACCATCGAACGATTTGACATACCAGGATTTCCACGACGCTGTACGCGCTGCCTGGGGAGATGGTACGCCAGTGAGAATCGAGAATAGGCCAGCGCAAGAGGGCCCAAAGTGGGTCGAGCCGGACAGCGTGCCGCGTCCGGTTGACGCGACGCTCCGGATGAGCCTGCAAACGGAAGGAACAACAAGGACATCCGTTGAGTTGGATCAATCGCAAAAAGAAGGGAACGGTAATGGCTCAGGTTCTTTGCCAATTCCCACGAGGTCGCCGGTAGCATTGGCCGATCAGGTAAACCCGCAGGCGCCTCAGCAAATTGAAGGTCGAAAGGACCAGACCCCCTCGCCCGCCGCCCTGCCGGGACCAGAAGGGTATACGGCAAAGCCGTGGGTCCGCAGGGATCGAGCGGCGCAACTTGAAAACAAGAATGCTCCCTCCGGAAGCCCCCGACAGCCGATGGGGCACGCTAAGTCTCCGAATGCGACAGAAGATAAACACTGTCAAAACAGAACTGAACAAGGCGTTTCTTCCGCTGCATCGCCAACCTCCGCGACCATGGCGTCAAGCCGCGGCCGCGAAATCCTGAAGGCGACCTGGGAGGCTGTATCCCAGCCCTTTCAGGGCGCCCACAAGAAAGAGACGGGCCCTGCGGAAGAAAACCGAGCCGCCCGAAGAGGGACGATAATCGCCGTTGCTTTCGCATTGACCACGAGCGGCCTCATGTTCGGTTGGCGCCACCACGAAATTATGCAGCCAACGCTCAACGATGGCACAGGAGTGTCAGCACGAAGTTTGGTGGCCTCATCGCTACCCTCCGCATCGTTGCTTGACAGTCGCGATTCCCGCACGCTTAACATGACTCTCTCCTCCTGGCAAATTCTGAACCGCGCGGAGGCGAAGCAATGAGCAAAATGTTCGAGTTGCTGCAACAGGCACAGCGGGATCAGGAGCTTCTCAGACTATCTGGCCCGTCTCCCACAATTCATACCCGGAATTTAGATGTCTTGCAAAGGGCTGGAATGGACCAGCAATTGTTCGACATCCCATCTATGCCGGAGGTTGTCGAAGCCGATCCGGAGCCGCCATTGACCGGGATCTCGCGCAGTGAAACCCACAAACTCGTGAAGCAACTCTTTTCAAGAGTGCACCACGCTTCTCCCCGAGCGGTTGTTTTCTGCGGCGTGGATAAGGAGAGGGGACGCGACTGGATCTGCGCGCAAGCCGCCGAACTCCTGGCCACCCTCAAGCAAGGTTCCATCTGCATAGTAGATGCAAACGTGACCAGCCCATCCTTGCACACTTACTTCGGCGTAGCGAACAGTCGTGGATTGTCGGCCGCGCTGGTCGAAGCCGGGTCGGTGATGGACTTTACGCAGCACGTCGGTCGCGGACGGCTGCGGCTCATGAACGCGGGTGAAGCATCATTGGGATCGAACTCCGGGCCGGGGTTGGCGTCTGCGCGCCTCGCTTCCAGATTACGCGAACTCCGGGGGGTCTTTGATTATGTACTGGTGAATGCTCCGGCAGCGACCGCCGACTCGGTTACTGGCTATCTGAGCTCATTGGCCGACGGCGTTGTCCTGATCGTCGAGCCAAGTTTCACTTCGCGGCAAGCCACGCGCGAAGTTAAGGAAGAAATCGAAGCCGCCGGAGGCCGAATACTCGGTGTAGTCCTGCACCGGCGCGCGCTTTCCATTTCAGACAGTCCCAATTCGCAAGCGTAGAAACCGATAAGCGGCCAGGAACGCTGGCCGCGCTTCCAATCATCAAATTCTTAAATCTGGCTACTCGAAGAATCGTTGAGGTGTCAACGTGGGCATGACGCGGCGCTCCATTCTTTTAATTCTTTTCAAACTCTTTGATGCGGCGCTCCTGGTGGGCTCCTTCCTGGTTGCCTCTCTGCCGAGATTGAGAGAGGCCAGTGCGATTTCGTTGACCCAGTTCCTGGCTATGCGAATCTCGATTCGCAACTTCGTGCTTTTCGCAACTCTGGTGCTGCTCTGGCACGCGCTGTTTTGCTTTCTCGAACTGTACGAATCCAAGCGCCTATGGGGCCAGCACGCCGAGGCCGTGGATGTCCTGGAAGCGACATCGCTGGCCACCGCCGCGCTGTTCGTGGTGGGCAGCTTCTTCATTCCGAGTATCACGGACCCTCAATTCCTTGGCCTCTTCTGGTTTGTCAGCACGGCCACTGTCCTAGTGAGCCGGCGCGTGCTGCGTTTCATGCTCAAGCAAATCCGGAAGCGGGGACGCAATACCATCCAAATGCTGATTGTGGGAACCAATCTGCGCGCCCTCATGTTTGCTAAGGAATTGGAATCTCAATCAGAGCTCGGTTACCGGATCCTGGGTTTTGTGGACAAGAAGTGGCCCGGAATGGACGAGTTTCGCAAATCGGGCTTTGCCTTCGTGTGCGATTTCAAAAGTTTGCCTTCCTTCATTCGCGCGAACGTGGTGGATGAAGTTGTCATCGCGCTGCCGCTCAGCTCATGCTATCTCGAAGCCTCCCGAATTGTGGCCCTCTGTGAGGAGCAAGGCATCGTCACCCATTGCCTCTCCAATCTTTTCGATCTCAAGCTGACAGGCGCCAAAGCCGAACCCCTGGATTACGATTCTCTGATCACTTTCCCTGTGGGAGGGCTGCAGGGTTGGGGAATCATGTTCAAGCGTTTCCTGGACATCGTAATTTCTTTGGGGGCCCTCATCCTTTTAGCGCCTCTTTTGCTGATTGCCGCCGCTCTCATCAGACTCACTTCCCGGGGGCCGGCCCTTTTCGTTCAGAAGAGGCTGGGCCTGAACAAAAGAATCATCGGCGTCTATAAATTCCGGACGATGGTGCGGGATGCCGAAAAGAAACAGGCCGAGCTCGAGCATTTGAATGAGGTCAGCGGGCCGGTGTTCAAAATCAAGAATGATCCCCGCATCACTCCCATTGGGAGATTTCTAAGGAAGACCAGCATCGACGAGCTTCCCCAGCTGTTCAACGTGTTGAAAGGCGACATGAGCCTCGTGGGCCCGCGGCCGCTTCCGGTTCGCGACTATCAAGGCTTCAACAAGGACTGGCAGCGCCGCCGTTTCAGTATTCGCCCGGGGATTACTTGCCTCTGGCAGATCAATGGAAGAAGCACCGTCCAATTTGACAGGTGGATGGAATTGGACATGGAGTACATCGATCGATGGTCTGTGTGGCTGGACATGCAAATCCTTATTCGAACCATCCCTGCAGTTCTGAAAGGGTCTGGCGCGGCCTAAGATTTTCCGCGCGGCTCGGGGATTGAGGCTGCTTTCAAAGCCTCGCTTACACCAAGAGAATATATGAGTTCAGAGTCACATATACCCATGTCAGCTGCTTCTCCGTTACGCAATGCGGGGGCGCACGCCCAGCAATGGCCGGCCGACCCGTGCGGCTTTTCCGCTACGGTTTTCCATCTGCTGGAAAAACTCGACCTGCGCTATTGCCTGCTGCATCCGCCCGAACCAGAGACGGGCGGTTCGCCTGCCGGCGTCGAGTTGACGATTCATCCAGAAGACCGCGAGCGCTTGCCGCTGTTGATTCAAGGTTTGCGCAATGACGGATATTTACCGGTCCAGTGCGTCCCCCTGGTAGCGAATGATTGCCGCTATGCCTTTGCCACCCCCCTGGATGCGGAGGTCCGCTTCTTTTTCCTGATCGTCCGTGAAGTCTTTCCTGCTGGCCATTTGGTCGCCAGGGACGGCGAAATCCTCTCCCGGCGCAAAAGACAGGGAAATTTCTGGGTCCTCTGCGAAGCCGATGAGTTTTGCTACCTGCTGTCGAAAATCAGCCTGGAAGGCAAAATCAGGGAAAATGAGCAGAATCGGCTAAGGCAACTCGCCAGAATTCTCGGCCCTACCGTCGCCGGGACGATCGCTGCCGAGCTCTTCGGCGATGGACGGCAGCAGCAAGTGCTGGACGCGTGCGCCGGCGTTTCGTGGAACGGATCGCTGGAGCGTCTGGGAGCTCAATTTCGAAGGGCAAGCCTCCCGGGGGCGCCGCTGACTCGTGCCCTGCACGCGCTCCTGCAATTCCGGTGCGCGCTGAGGCGCTTGTATCGGCCCAACGGAATATACATCGTCATACTCGGACCGGACGGAGCCGGGAAAAGCACCCTGACAGCAAAGATACTGAAACTTTTGGGACCTCTGTTCCAAAGCCATCACATTCTTCAATGGCGCCCGCAGATCCTCAGGCCTAGGCCGCAGTATGTTCCCGGTTTCAATCCCCCGCACACCAAACCGCCGTACGGGTCTTTAAGGTCTATGGCGCACGTTTTTGCCGCGCTTTTGGATTACTGTGTGGCGTATCCGGTCAAGATCATGCCACTTATGGTGAGTCGCGCGCTCATCATCTACGACCGCGATTTTCACGATCTCCTCGTGGATCGCCTACGATACCGGTATGGCGGCCCAGAATGGTTTCTTAAAACAGCTATCCGGCTGTGCCCCTCGCCGGAAACGGTGTTTCTCACCCTTGACGCGGATCCGGATGTCATTCTGAACCGCAAGAACGAAGTCGCGCCGGCGGAACTCCGCCGGCAGCGGAAGGCCTACGCTGAGCTGTCCGCCAAACTCCCGCACTCAAGTTTGATCCACACGGACCGAACTGTGGAGGCCAGTATTTCCGCGACTTCCAAAGTGCTATTTACGTATATGGGCAATCGGTATGAGGGCCGGCGACGTGCGGAACAGGCGCGTGCAGCCAAGGCCGCGGAAAGATCCCGGGTGGACCGGCAAGCAGCTTACGACAAAATGCCCGATGTCTCGGAAGTCCCTCCCCCCGAGCGAATCCTGAATAGCTTTTTGGTTAACTCCAAGTCTTGGGTACTGAAGTGTTCGACAGCCATCATGGACCATGGGCTGATCTCCGGGTCGAATTTCCTCCTGGGTATCGTCTTGGCCCGGTATTTAGGTTCGGAGCAATATGGGGCCTATGCTCTCGCCTTTTCAACATTTGTCTTGCTCTCTTTGATCCATTCCGCACTGGCGATGGAACCCATGTCGGTGTTTGCTCCGTCCATTTATCGAAAAACCTTGCGGGAATATCTGGGCCTACTGTTATGGGTGCAGTTAGTGGGAAGCCTGATCATAGTAGTCTGCGCGGTGGCAGGCGGAGAGGTTTTCCGTGTATTAGGAGAGCAAAGCCATCTCATCTCCGCATTCGAAGGGATTGCTCTTGCCTCCCCATGTGTCTTGATTTTTTGGTTTGCACGGCGGGCGTTCTATCTGCAATTTCGGCCTGGCCGGGCGCTCATAGGGTCGATTCTGTATTCATTGCTGCTGTGCTCCGGAATCTGGGTTTTGGCGTCAGGCCGCTTTCTTTCGCCTTTTGTGGCTTTCGTGGTGATGGGAGCCGCCGCCCTGCTGACCAGTCTTCTGCTTTTATTCCTGTTGGGGCCGACAATCAACGAAAAAGCGATTTCCAAAGTGCTCTCGGCGAGAGAAGTTCTGAACCGGCACTGGATCTATGGACGCTGGGCCTTCGCCAGCGCCCTATTTATCTGGATTCCATGGAATTCTTTTTACTCTGTGGTTACTCACTATTCCGGGCTGGCCGAGTCAGGGACACTCAAAGCCCTGCTGAACCTGGCCATGCCCATGACGCAAACCTATGCCGCATTTTCTCTGCTCTTCATTTCACAGGCCGCTCGCCTCGGCCACGATAAAGGGTGGGAGGCAGTCAAGATTTTGGCCTGGAGAATCGCCGGGCTCTACACGCTGGGTTCGAGTGTCTACTGGGTGTTGGTCTGCCTCTTCCGCTACCAACTGATCAACCTGATGTACGCAGGGCATTACCAGGAGATGGTCCCACTCATACCGGTTGTTGCTGTGGCCTCGATCTTGTCGGGCGCAGCCATGGGTCCAACCATTGCGATTCGGGCCATGCGATCGCCTGCCAACGTGGCTTTGATTTATTTCGGCTCAAGCGCTGTTTCTCTTCTTGTTGGAATCCCGGCGTGCCGGGCGTGGGGCATCCGCGGCGCCGTAATTGGCATTTTGCTATCCAGCATGATTTCCGTACTGACCGGGTTCCTGATGGTTCGCTCCCGCAAACTCCATAAGCAAATGTCCGCATCCAGTTCGGAGCACTTTTCCCCCGAGTCCGTTACGGCCGGGGACTAGGGAAACACGCGGACGATTTCGGCGACAAAAATGGCGACTTTCACAGCTACCAAAGTTCTGGATGCGCGACCGAATGCGAAGATCGTATTCGGTTTGGCGATCGCCGTTGCCATGGGCGTGCTTCTGGCCGCCTACCCGATCACCAGTTTGGGCGTGGTGACGGTAGGTATCGCTCTGTATGGATTTTTCCAGTGGTGTCGGGAGCGCATGGAATGGTGGCAACTTCTGGTGCTTTTGGCCCTGGCGCCTACCTTCGTCCTGAACTACGGGTTTGACAACTTCGCTGTAGGCGCAGGTGGATTCAAGTTCCCGGCCGGTGACTTGCTGATGTTTCTGGCGCTCCTGCTGGTCACCTGGCGAATCGGTCGAAGCGCCCTGCAAACCATTTTAATCGATCCTCCCGTAGCCTGTTTGATGGCCTTGCTGCTGATGACCTGCTGTCATTTGCTGATCGACGTGCCGCGCTATGGATTTTATGCCGTCCGGGACGGTTCGATGTTCTTTGAGTCGGTCATTCTCATCCTGGGAGTGACCTGGGGGCAGGATCAGCGAAACACACAACTCTTGAAGCGCTGGCTCTTTTACATTTTCCTCGCCAACCTGTTTTACAGTTACACGTTCAGCTGGGGCGACAAAATAAAATCCATGTCGCCCAGTTTTGGAGTCTTCCATCCGGTTGCGCTGTTCGGAAACTATCAACAAAGCGCTCTGTTGTTGCTTCTGGGAGCGATGTACTTCGTCTGGATTGCCCCATCCGCGGTTCGCTGGCCGCGCTGGCTTTTGACGCTGCTGTCCGCGGCTCAACTGGGTGGTTTGGCGATCCTGCAGGCGCGGTCCATGTATGTCGGAATCGTCCTCATTCTTCTGGTTTTGTTTCTTTTCCACGAAAACAGGAAGCTGGTCGGCTTTGCTTCGACAGTCGGATGGGGCGTTGCGGTACTGCTGCTATTTCTTGTGGTGATTTCCGCGCTGGGGATCACCATACAAGGGCGCATGGGGCCGGTCAATCTTTCATTCGTCGGAGATCAAATCAAAACCGTGTTGGCAATGGGCCATGCGAATACGCGGATGGTCCACGAAGATGATCGCGCCGATTGGTACGGCCAAGTCTGGGATCGCGTGCGTTCCAGCCCCACAAATGTGGTAGTCGGCGAAGGGTTTGGGCAGGCGCTGATTAATTTCGAGGATGAAGACGGCAATCCTGTCCGCCAGCCGCACAATTCCTCCCTCACCGTGCTGGCGCGCTTAGGATTCGTTGGATTGTCGATTTGGCTTTTGTTTATCGGGCTGGTTCTGGCGCGCTTTGTTCGCTTCCTCCGGATGCGATCCGCATCCGAGGGGGTCACCAGCACGATTTTGTGGTTGTTTCTCTGCTTTCTGCTTTTTCTCGAGATCTCCAGCGTACAGCCAGAGCTGGAGTTTTCGCACGGCACAATCCCGTTTTATTTCTTGCTGGGCCTGGGCATCGGGATCATGAGCATCAGGAAGAACTGTTTTGACGCCGGGTCCATTGGTGCGCACGCACTTCGCACCTGGGCTGATCAGGAGTAGCAGTCGCCTTCTGATACCCGGGCTGAGCCTTTGAATCAAAACCAGGCCTGTGCACAGAGAAGTTGCGGCCGGCGCGCGGGGGTATTTTTTTTGCCCAAGAGTATGCGTGATTCATCACCAATCGAGAAGAATCGCTCCGCTTTGTAACGTGAAAAAGTCAAAAAGCCGCTGATCCTGGGACGCTTACGCGAACGCAGGTCTTCTCTTTACAAATTGCCATGAAAAATACGAATCCAAAGCCAAGGATTAACCCAACCATTGTAACCACAAGCTGGGATGACGGGCATCCCTGCGATCTTCGGCTTGCCGAGGCGCTCGGTGAAAGCCGTATGCCGGCGACCTTTTACGTTCCCCTGGTCGGCGAGGACGGAAGGGCCGTGCTGCATACGGCAGCCCTTCGGTCTTTCCTGGACCAAGGATTTGAGATTGGCGCACATACAGTAACGCATCAGATCTTGCCCGAACTGGATAGCACCGCGCTGTTAAAGGAAGTATTCGGGTCAAAGCAGCTTCTGGAGGACGAACTCGGTCGGGAAGTGCGGATGTTTTGTTACCCGCGAGGCCGCTATGACAGCAGGGTCATCCGCAGCGTGCGACTGTCGGGATTCCTGGGTGCTCGGACCACACGCATGCTTTCTCAATCGCTGGCATTCAGTCGATTTGAGATGCCGACCAGCCTGCAGGCATATCCACACCCCCCCATGAATTACTTGAAAAATCTGGGCAAGCGCAGAGATTTGGTTGGAATTGCCAGCTACGTCACGAAGTATTCCAAGTGCAAAAACTGGGCCGAGATGGGAAAGATCATGTTCGACGACGTCTTGCGAGAGGGCGGGATCTGGCACCTCTACGGCCATTCCTGGGAGCTGGAAGAGTTTGGACTCTGGGATCAACTGCAGGAATTGTTCAGCTATGTGAGTAATCGTCCCGGCGTGATCTATGCCTGCAACAGCAAGGCTCTCGAACTTGGGGCGGAAGCCGCATGAAGATCGTAATGGTTCACAACACGTACCAGCAAGCAGGAGGCGAGGACATCGTCTTCCGGAATGATTGTGAGTCGCTAAGGACCAGAGGTCACGAAGTTGTCGAGTACCTGCGCAGCAATGAAGATGCGGAAAAATTCGTATCGATTCGGCAGCTCGCTCTGGCCAAGCAAACCATCTGGGCCAGCAATACGCGGAGGGAATTCCGCGAATTGCTGCAGCGCGAGAAACCTCACATTGTGCACATCCACAATACGTTTGTAATGATCTCGCCTTCGATCTACTGGGCCTGCCGCGACGCGCGTGTTCCGGTGGTGCAGACGCTGCAAAACTACCGGCTAATGTGTCCGGGAGCGCTTTTCCTGCGCGATGAGAAGGTCTGCGAGGAATGCATGGAGCATGGGGTTTGGCGTGGCGTGCGCTATGGCTGCTACCGCGGTTCTCGCCCTGCCACCGCGGTCGTGGCTGCCATGCTTTCGACGCATCGCATTCTCGGCACATGGTCGCGTTTGATCGAGTACTACCTTGCCCCCACGGAGTTCGGGCGCCGCAAGTACATCGCAGGAGGGCTGCCCGCGGACAAGATGTTAGTCAAACCGAATTGTGTGCAACCCGATCCTGGTGAGGGCAATGGTGACCGCAGCTACGCCCTGTTTGTTGGGCGGCTTTCTGCCGAGAAAGGCTTGCGCACCCTGCTGGCCTCCTGGGCCCGCCTGCGCATATCCATACCCCTTCAAATCGTCGGCGACGGTCCTCTGCGGCCAGAGCTGGAAGAGTACGCTCGGCAGCAGGGTCTCGCGAGTGTGTGCTTTCGTGGAAGGTTAAAAGGGGAGGAAACCATGGCCATGATGAAGGGAGCACGCTGCCTGGTTTTCCCCAGCGAATGCTATGAAGGTCTGCCCATGACCGTGATTGAAGCGTTTGCCTGCGGCACACCCGTGATTGCTTCGAATATGGGAGCCATGCAGGATCTGATTACGGATGGCCGTACAGGGCTCCACTTCACTCCGGGCGATGCGGAGGATCTGGCGAACAAGGCCGAGCGAGCCTGGACGCACGCGGCAGACATGGCGGTAATGGGAAAGCAGGCCCGGCAGGAATACGAGTCCAAATACACGGCGGCGAGCAACTACGAAATTCTCTTGGGAACCTACCAACGGGCGATCCAGAACAGCGGGGCCAGACACGCAAGCCTCGAAACCGGTTTCACGAGGCCGGCGGAGCATTACGAAAATTAACATTTATAAAACTATATTTACAGTAATATACAACCTCACGGCATAGGAGAAATCAAATGCATATTCTGATCACCGGGGGAGCAGGTTTCCTCGGTTCGCACTTGGCAGACCACTTGCTCGCTCAGGGCGACACGGTTTGGGCCATCGACGATCTATCCACGGGCTCGATTGAAAACATCGAACACCTGAAGAACCATCCGCGCTTCCACTACCGCATCGACAGCGTGATGAACACATCCCTGGTGGCGGAACTCGTGGACCGGTGCGATGCGATTTTCCATCTGGCCGCTGCCGTGGGCGTCCGCCTGATCGTCGAAAGTCCCGTTCGCACGATCGAGACAAACATTCGCGGCACCGAGATTATTCTCCAGGCGGCCGCAAAGAAGAAAAAGCGGGTCCTGATTGCCTCGACTTCCGAAGTCTACGGCAAGTCGGACAAAGTGCCCTTCGGGGAAGAAGACGATTTGGTGAGCGGTCCCTCTACAAAGGGGCGCTGGAGCTATGCCTGTTCCAAGGCCATCGATGAATTTCTCTCCTTGGCCTACTGGAAAGAGCGGCACCTGCCGGTAACAGTCGTGAGACTGTTCAACACCGTTGGCCCGCGGCAGACCGGACGCTACGGGATGGTGATACCGAACTTTGTGCGGCAGGCGCTCAGCGGCGAACCCATTACCGTGTTCGGGACGGGCAAGCAAACCCGCTGCTTCGGCTATGTGGGGGATGTGGTCGAGGCCCTCAGCAAGTTGATTCGCAACGACAAAGCGATAGGCGAAATTTTCAACATCGGAAACAACGAGGAAGTGTCCATCGAAGAACTTGCCCACCGGATTCGCCGGATCGCCAAGAGCCAGTCTGAAATTACGTATATCCCCTACGACCAAGCGTACGAGGAAGGTTTTGAGGATATGCCGAGGAGAGTTCCCGCGCTGGGAAAAATCGCGGCATTCATCGGATATCGTCCGAAAACTTCGCTCGACGAGATCATTGCAAAAGTCGTGGAATTCGAGCGGAACCGCCGGGCGCGTGTGGCCCCGGAGGCCGTTTTGGCAAACCCCGTCGCGATCGTCGCCCCCAACATGCAGCAGCTGGTTCCTCCCACTTCGTAGTGGCAACACTGCGGAGATCCGTACAAGTACAAATGACAATGGAAAATAATAGCAAAGCCGAAGTGGACCTGCGCGCGCTGTCGCTCCTGGTGTTTTGCCCGGAGCGATCAGTCGAGGCGGTTCACTATGTTGCCGGCAAGGGCGCGTCGGAAAGAGCGGATTTCTTTCGACTCGCGGACGACCATCACGTGGTCATCCGCGCCTTGCAACCGTTCCAGCAGCAAGCGCGAGCGATTGGCGACGCGGAACTTGCCGACCTCGCGCAGACCGCGCTCGACCGCGAGCACGACCGCATTGCTCATGCACTCGCGGGCCTGGACAGAGTTTGCACCGAGCTCCACGCGGCCGGATGCGCGGTCACGGTGATAAAAACGCTGGATCACTGGCCCGACTTTGGCAGCGACCTTGATCTATTCACCATGGGCGACGAACATCGCATTGTGCATGTGTTGAAGAACATTTTGGGAGCGCGCCGCTGCATGCTCACTCTTTCAGACCGCATCGCTCACAAGCGCAGCTATGCTGTTCCGGGACTGTCCGAGCAGGTGGAACTGCACATCAACAGGCTGGGCCATGTTGGCGAGCATATTGAGCTGGCTCGACGCTTCATCGCTCGCCGCCAGGCGGTAAACTTCAACCAATATACGTTTCAACTGCCCGCTCCTGAGGAGCGGGTCATTGCCGCAACCTTGCAACGCATGTACCGCAGCCTTTGCCTGCGCCTCTGTGATGTTTGCAATACCGCCGGATTGATTGACAGACGCATGCTTGATTTCGGCGAATTGCGCGGCGCAGCTGAAGAAGCGGGAATCTGGACAGGTGTGGCCACGTACTTGACGCTCGTGGCTGGTTACGTAAAGAAATACCGCGGCGATAGCCTGGAGCTTCCTGAATACGTAACCGAGTCCGCAGGTTTCGGAGTTGAGAGGACGTTTGTGCGCGGAAAGTTTTTCACATTTCCCGCGAGGCCGTATGGCCTGTCTCTCTATTTTCGCCAGCTTAGACACGCGGCGCACCGACGGGACATCCCGGGCACTGCGCGCTTGAGTCTGGTGCCTCCGCTGGCTTCGATCGGTGCGTTTGCCGAGGTAGTCATCGGCAACAGCGACCGAGTCTGGTGAACAGGTATTAATCCCAATTCAGCGAGGTCTACTTTGAGTACTTCGACGATCTGCCGTCCGATTCCCACAATTGGGGTAGTCGAGCGGACTGCGCGTAAGTGGCGTATGGCGCGCCGACTTTACAAGGAAGAAGGAACACTACCCTTGCTTGTGGAGACGTTTTGCCAGATCAGCAAGCCGGTTCTGTGGTTGTACGAATCCTGCCGGTGGATGTGGGTTCGAGCTCGCGGGCACAAATCGTTTACCGTATTGGGCCATCAGATCGCCGTCTTCCCCAAGGATCCGGGGATTTCGCGGGAACTGGCCCTGTACAAAGTTCATGAGCCGCTGGCGACCAAGCTTCTGATGGAAACTTTGAAACCAGGCATGAACGCGGTCGATATTGGCGGAAACATCGGCTACTACGCGATGCTGGAAGCTCGCCTGGTCGGGCCCGCGGGTAAAGTGATTGCCGTTGAACCCATGCCTGAGAATTCTGCCCAGCTGTCCAAAAACGTGGAGGCCAACGGCTACCAGAACATCCACATTCACAAGGTGGCTATTGGAAACAAGGATGGCAGCGCCCTTATGTATATCGCGGGGAAATCAAATTGGCATTCCATGCGTCCCAATTCGTCGTCAAAAGGAGAAATAAAGGTTCCGGTCTGCACCTTGGACTCCCTCCTCGTGCCGTACAACCTTCCCTCGGTGGATCTGGTGCGCATGGACCTGGAAGGCTACGAGGTCACTGCGATCGAAGGCATGAAGCGGACCCTTGTCAAGTACGGCCCGCGTTTGTTGGTTGAGCTTCATCCGCACCTGGTAGGAACCGCAGCGATCGAGAAATACCTTCGGTGCCTTGGGAATTTGGGATACACCATCGAGTGGATGATTGAACAGGATCGCGACTTGCCCTGGCGTTGGCAGTTCCTGAAAGTGGAACGGCCAACTATGAATGGGCTCATGAACGATCCGCGTGTCTGGGAAGACCCCAGGTCATTGACCGTGCTTTTTTCAAAACGCCTTACCGAGATCCGGACGATGACTCAAAGCGCGGACAGGCAGAGGCTCAATACTTCGGCGCGTCGCGCAGTTTAATCATCTGGCTGAACCTGAATTGGCATCTTGATCGCAACAATTCTCCCTTGAAAAGAAAGCCTCTTTCCGCAGAAGACGCTTCGGCTGATTCTGGATAAACCACGGTTTCATTAAGAAAAATCAAATCCTGGAACTCGCGAGTAACTCCCCAGTAAACAAGCGGACACGAGCCGTATACACAGCGATATAGCGATAGTGTGCGGGCCGGCCACGCTCCCTGTGAACGAGCGGAAAGAAATGCGTGGAAATGGTCCCGCACGCATAAGGAGACGAAAAAGTGAGTGAAGGAATGACAGCAATTGCACCGGGCGCCCCATTCAAGGTTCTGGGCATACCAATCGCCGCCGTGCAAATCCCGGATGTAGTCGCAAAGATGGAAGAGTGGATTGCAGGCCGGGAGCGGAGCCACTACGTCTGCGTCGCCAATGTGCACGTCATAATGGAAGGAAGGCAAGATCCATCGTTTGGGGAAGTCCTGCGCTCCGCAGACTTATGTGTTCCCGATGGAATGCCATTGATATGGGTGGGGAGAGCGCATGGCCGCGCCCTGAATAATCGCGTATACGGCCCTGACCTCATGATCGATTTCTGCCGGAGTACGAAGGACGCCGGTTATACCCATTTTTTCCTCGGCGGCAAGACCGGTGTTGCGGAGAAACTTTCGCATGAACTCCAAAGTCGTTTCCCGGGTGTTCAAGTCGCTGGCATCTATTCACCACCCTTTCGGCCATTGACTCAGGAAGAAGACGATGCGATTACCGCGGAAATCAATCGTGTAGCGCCTGATGTTCTCTGGGTCGGACTGGGCTGCCCCAAACAAGAGCGATGGATGCGCGAACACCGGGACAAGCTACGGGTTCCCGTCGTTGTAGGAGTTGGCCAGGCTTTCGATATACATAGCGGCGAGGCGCCCCAGGCGCCGATTTGGATGAGAAAGAACGGGTTGGAATGGTTGTATCGGTTATACCGTGAACCGCGGCGCCTTTGGCGCCGGTATCTCATTTATAATACGAAATTCATCTTCACATTACTTTTCGAATTATTGTACTCCTAATCTAATAATAGAGAGGCTCATAATGGCAAAGCGCGCGCTGATTACTGGCATCACAGGCCAAGACGGTTCTTATCTCACCGAATATCTGCTCTCGTTGGGATATGAGGTGCATGGGGTGATCCGTCGGGCCAGCACGTTCAATACGCAACGGCTTGATCACATTTACGATGACCCGCACAATCCCGAGGCGCGCTTTCTTCTCCACTATGGCGATTTGTCCAGCGGGGAGCAACTGAGCAACCTCATATACAACGTGGAGCCCGACGAGATCTACAATCTTGGCGCGCAAAGCCATGTCAAGGTCAGTTTCGAGATGCCCGAGTACACAGGGGACACTACGGCCCTGGGTACAACCCGTTTGCTGGAGGCCATCCGCCGCAGTGGAATCCGGACTCGGTTTTATCAAGCCAGCTCTTCCGAAATGTTCGGCAGCTCTCCGGCGCCGCAGAGCGAAACGACTCCGTTTCATCCGCGCAGTCCATACGGCGCTGCGAAAACTTACGCCTACTGGATGACAGTAAATTATCGTGAGGCGTACCAGCTCTTTGCCAGCAATGGGATCCTTTTTAACCATGAGAGTCCTCGTCGGGGCGAGACCTTTGTTACCCGTAAGATCACTCGCGGAATCGCGCACATCCTCGCCGGCAAGCAAAAGAAACTTTACCTCGGCAATTTGGACGCCGTTCGCGATTGGGGCTATGCTCCGGAATATATTGAGGCGATGCATCGGATCTTACAGCAGGATAAGCCGGACGATTTCGTTCTGGGAACCGGCGAAGTCCATTCTGTGAAAGAATTTGTCGAGGAAACGTTCAATTATGTTGGTCTCGATTGGCGGGAATTCGTGGAGATTGAGGCGAGATACATGCGCCCAACAGAAGTAGATTTTTTGGCAGCGGATTGTGGCAAGGCTAAGAAAATGCTGTCGTGGGCTCCTTCCGTCACCTTTAAGGATCTCGTCCGAATCATGGTGGACTCCGATATGGAGGCAGTCGGGCTCAACCCGATTGGAGAAGGCCAACTCGTTCTCCAGACCAAATTCACCGGCTGGCACCAATGGAAGAGCGCTGTTTCCGATGTGTTGTGCGCACAGCAAGGACGAGCCGTCATTTCCTAGAAACCAACAAAGGGGAATTGCATGAACTTCTGGAAAGATAAGCGCGTCTTGGTAACAGGCGGCAGTGGCTTCTTGGGATCCCACTTGGTTCAGAAACTTCGCGATCAGGATTGCTCGGAAATTATTCTTCCTCGGAGTCGCGATTGCGATCTCCGAGAGAAGGAATCGGTAGTGAGCCTCTTGGAAAGGAGCCGCCCTGATATCATCATCCATCTGGCGGCGACGGTCGGTGGAATCGGAGCCAATCAAAAACATCCTGGACGTTTTTTCTATGACAACGCAATCATGGGAATTCAGTTGATTGAGAGCGCGCGATTATTGGGAGTAACAAAATTTGTTTGCGTTGGCACGGTTTGTTCCTACCCGAAATTCACGCCGGTGCCGTTTAGCGAGGAAGAATTGTGGGGAGGCTATCCCGAAGAAACTAACGCTCCATACGGGTTAGCGAAGAAAATGTTATTGGTCCAGCTGCAATCTTACCGAAAGGAATACGGTTTCCCCGGCATATACATGATTCCGGTCAATCTCTATGGACCTGGAGACAATTTCGACCTCGAAAGTTCCCATGTAATCCCTGCCATCATCCGAAAATGTGTGGAGGCCCAGAATCGCCGGGAAGACAAAATCGTGTTGTGGGGTACGGGCGATGTTTCGCGGGAGTTTCTTTACGTCAAGGATGCGGTCCGCGGGATCTTACTGTCAGCGGAACACTATGACAAACCAGACCCTGTCAATCTTGGTTCTGGCCAGGAAATTTCAATCCGTGAACTCACCTGCCTGATCCGCGAACTGACTGGATTTTCTGGAGAGATCGAGTGGGATAGCTCCAAACCGAATGGGCAGCCGCGCCGGTGTCTCGATACCACGCGGGCTGAACGTGAATTTGGATTCAAGGCTGAAGCAACATTGCATTGTGGACTGAAAGAGACGATCGCCTGGTACAAGGAGGCTTTCTCAACTCACTCCGCTCTCCCTGAGTTGATAAGTAAAGGGACGCAGCTAGCCTGTGATTTCCGATCAACCAAATTTTCTCATTGAGTTGGAGCGCTTCTCGCGCCTCCTTGTTGACCGATCGCCCCTTCTTTGCCGTCCTTTCCTGTTAGTTTGCAATGACTTCGTCCTCAGGGAGTAACCCGGGAGACCGACACAAAATTTCCTCTTTTGCGGAAATGTTCTCTGGAAGAGATGTTGAGTAATTCTGAGGGGAGTAGAGATGCTCGGGCAAAGGAATCGCCGACGACCGACGTGGTCCATCTTCCTCGCCGTCCTTGGCCTGATCGGGAGTTACCTCTTGCTTCGTGGAGACAGTGTGACTCCCGCCTCGGCGAAGAAGACCGTATCTGGAACAGGGGCAGCACTTGCCCCAGTTTCCACTGGAATAACGCAATTCCCTGCCCCGGTGGATTCTGTCCCTCAGCCTCCAGCCGCGAAGTCCCCCAAGCGCAAAAGCCCGAGAGTTAATGAGCAAACCGCTATCATGCTTGTTCCTGCACGTGCCTCCAATTCGAA